>OCAB01000002.1_pt1 | contig 419534 bp, 372 predicted proteins | sample 1477071 | NCBI WGS metagenome assembly OCAB01 (sample SAMEA2580275, study PRJEB22360) | human gut metagenome | biome: human gut; feature: human-associated habitat; material: faeces | place: Denmark | collected 2008/2010
GTTTTTGTTTTATTCACTAGCTTGCTCCCATTGTTTAGAGAGGTAGCGAGAGTAGCTAGAGATGGCAAAGTTGACCACGAAATAGGCTAAAGCCACGATACCGTATAAGGTAAAGATTTGACTTGGTTCGTAGTAACCACCCATCAAAATCTGACTCTTACCAAATAATTCCTGTAAGGCGATAACAGAGTAAAGGAAAGAAGTATCCTTGATAACCGTTACGAATTGAGAAATGATAGATGGTAACATCTTACGAATAGCTTGTGGGAAGATGATGTAAATAAAGATTTGTCTGTTGTTAAACCCTTGAGACAAGCCGGCTTCCGTTTGGCCATGGTCGATAGAGTTCAGTCCCCCACGAATGATTTCCGCCAAGGCCGCTGAAGTGAAGACCGTGAAAGAGGTAATTCCTGCCGCTGTAGACTTAAGCTGGAAGACCAAGAAGATAATGAAAATCCAAAGCAAGTTAGGAACGTTACGAACGAACTCAACGTAGATAGAAGCTATCCAACGAAGAATAGGATTCTTTCCGTTACGCATAACCGCCAGAATAGTTCCGAACAAGGTAGACAGCACAATGATGAAGAAAGACAAGTAAAGGGTTGTCCACATCCCTTGTGCCAAGAATTTAAGGTTAGTAGCTGATAAAACTTCTGACATAGTGGACCTCCTTAGTAAGCTTTCTTATTCTCTTCTTCTTTACGACGTGCCCAAGTAGCTAGAGGGAAACACATGATAAAGTAGAGGAAGGCAGCCCCAGCGAAGGCCGGCACATAGTTAGTGGTATCATAAGCCCAAGCCTTAGCAGTGAACATGATATCAGCCCCAGAAATAATGGCAACTGTAGAAGTATTCTTAATCAAGTTAACCACTTGGTTGGTCAATGGCGGCAAGATAGTACGGACTGCTTGAGGCAAGATGATGATACGCATGGTATCAGCGTAGGTGAATCCTTGAGACAAAGCCGCTTCGGTTTGACCTTTAGGAACCGCCTCAATACCTGTACGAATAATTTCAGAGATATAGGCTCCTGTGTAGACCCCCACACAAAGGATGGCTGTCAATGAAATTGGAATCATGACATGGCCATCAGTCAAGATTGAAATCCCATAGAAGACGACCACGAATTGGACAAGCAAGGGTGTGTTCTGGAAGATTTCGACATAAACACGTGAAATACCGCGAAGAACCTTGTTGTGAGTAGAGCTCATAGCCCCAAAGATGAGCCCAAGAAGAAGGGCAACAATCAAGGCACCAATCGAAATGCCAAGGGTATAGAAGAAACCTTTGGCAAATTGTCCAAAGTTAGCGAAGAAAGCAGCCCAACGTTCAAGAGCGAAAGGACTAGCCGTTTCAGTTAAAAGATACATAAATTCAGGACTCCTTTCTATTTATCTTCAGCCTTAGCTGGTTTCAAGTGATACTTATCATAGAGCTTTTGAAGGCTACCATCTTTTTGCCATTTAGCCAACAAATCGTTGGTATAATCAATCAACTCTTGGTTAGACTTGCTTGAAGCAATACCGTATTCTTGTGTTTTGAAACCTTCATCAAGAATTTTGGTTTTATCACTTTCGTAACCTGATAGGATTGATTTATCACCAGCAAAGGCGTCAATACGGTATGCATAGAGTGATACGGCTAACTCAGGATAAGATCCGAGTTGGACATAATTGAACTTAAGGTTATTAGCTGAAGCGTACTCTTCAACAGCGGCTTTGGCAGATGACCCTTGAGACACTCCGATAGTTTTACCGTTAAGGTCAGAAAGTTTCTTATAGCCAGATTTGGTTTGAACGAGGAAACCGATTTGGTCATAGTAGTAAGGGTTTGACATGGCATAAGAAGCCTTACGCTCATCTGTAATGGTATAAGTAGCGATAAGCATGTCAATAGTCCCATTATCCATAAGGGCCTCACGAGTTTGAGGGGTAACCGCTGTAAAATTCACCTTGACCTTAAGTTCTTTGGCAATCTTCTTAGCAAGGTCAATTTCCATACCTTGATAGGTATTGGTTTTGGCTGAGTAGTAACCAAAGTTTGGGACATCCTGTTTGACACCAACATTTAGAGTCCCTTTTTTGACAATTTTTTGAATTGTAGCATTATTGAGTAGTTTACTGCTTTCATCAGCTTGACTACTTTTAGTGTTCCAGAGGAGAACTGCTACAAATGCTAAAGCAGAGATTGCTAAAATGCGACTAAGTTTTTTGATCAACATAAGCCCTCCTTAGGCATCCACTTGGACACGATCAGAGTTGTGGTCGATAATCTTAGAAAGGAATTGAACAGCACGAGGTTCAGTTGGATTGTCAAAGAAACCATCCACATCCGTAGTATCCACAAGAACCTGACCTTCAGCCATGAAAACGATACGGTCTGCCACACTGCGGGCAAAGCCCATTTCATGGGTAACAACTACCATGTTCATGCCACCTTTGGCAAGGTTTTGCATAACCGCAAGCACATCACCAATAGTCTCTGGATCAAGGGCTGACGTTGGCTCATCAAAGAGCAAGAGCTCAGGATTCATGGCAAGACCACGGGCAATAGCGATACGTTGTTTTTGTCCACCAGAAAGCATACCAGGGTATGAATCTTTCTTGTCCCACATGTTAACGTAGCGAAGGAATTTTTCGGCAGTCTTTTCAGCCTCTGCCTTACTGATTCCAAGAACCTTGATAGGTGCCAAGGTTACATTTTCAAGAACGGTTTTGTGAGGGTAGAGGTTAAAGTGTTGGAATACCATTCCTGCTTCTTTACGAAGCTCTACCAAGTCTTTGGCAGAAGCTTCCGTTACGTTATGTCCGTTAACGATAAGCGTACCGTTATCAATTGATTCCAAGGCATTGATTGTACGGATAAGGGTAGATTTCCCAGACCCAGAAGGTCCCAAGAGAACCACAACTTGTCCTTTTTCAATTTCTAGATTGATGTCACGAAGTGCATGATAATCTCCGTAGTATTTATTAACATTTTTAAATTCGATAAGTGCCATAAGAGCCTCCTAAAATTTTACATTAATATATGTAATAACAAGAGTGTATTTTACTATATATGTAGGAAAATGTCAAAAATGTTTGAAAATTCAATCATAAGGTTCGTTTTTTAACCGATTACATATAGCAAAGGTATCTCAAAAAACAAGGAAGCTTGTATATTAGCTTAATATCTATAGTAGAAACTTGGTCCTTAACCTATTTTTTGGTATAATATGTTTGATACGTAAAGTTTTCTACTTTACAAAATTGAATGACTTAAGAAAACCGATGAGGTATTTATATGAAAAAAATTCTTGTTGTTGATGATGAAAGACCAATTTCGGATATCATCAAGTTTAATCTGACTAAAGAGGGTTATGAAGTGGTTACGGCCTTTGATGGTCGTGAAGCATTGGAGCAGTTTGAAGCTGAAAAACCAGACTTGGTCATCCTGGACTTGATGCTACCTGAACTAGATGGTTTAGAAGTTGCTAAGGAAATTCGAAAGACAAATCATACACCAATTATCATGCTTTCAGCTAAGGATAGCGAGTTTGATAAGGTTATCGGGCTAGAAATTGGGGCAGATGACTATGTGACGAAACCATTTTCTAATCGTGAATTGTTGGCACGTATCAAAGCTCACTTGCGTCGTACAGAGACTATTGAAACAGCAGCAGAAGAAAGCTCTAACTCAGGCAAGCAGGAGATTTCAATTGGTGAGTTGATTATTGTTCCAGATGCATTTGTTGCTAAAAAACGTGGAAATGAAGTTGAACTCACACACCGTGAATTTGAGTTGCTCTTCCATTTGGCGACTCATATGGGACAAGTAATGACGCGTGAACATTTGCTTGAAACTGTTTGGGGTTATGACTATTTTGGTGATGTTCGTACGGTTGACGTAACCATTCGTCGTCTCCGTGAAAAAATTGAAGACACACCTAGTCGTCCTGAATATATTTTGACGCGTCGTGGTGTTGGTTATTATATGAAGAATTATGACTAGTATTGGCTTAAACATCACAAGCTTTGAACTAGCCTTACTCTTTACGCTCCTTTTTGTGGCTTTCTACTTTATTTTTCTTGCTTATCGTGATTATCGACGAGTCAAAAATATTCGAAAGTTGACCAAGAGAGTCAAGTCCCTAATGGCAGGTAACTATAATGAGGAGTTACGCTTAAAGGGTGATTCAGAGCTTTTAGAGCTAGCTGACAGCTTGAATGATTTATCGGACGTTTTTCGTTTGACGCATGAAAATCTAGCCCAGGAAAAAAACCGCTTATCATCAGTCCTCTCTTATATGAGTGATGGAGTCATTGCGACTAATCGACGTGGTCAAATTACCATGATTAATAGCACAGCTCAGCGTTTGTTGAATCTAGATTTTGAAACAGCGACACAGATGTCCATTTTAGATTTATTAGATGGCGAAAATCCCTATACTTATAATGAATTGTTATCTAAGACTCCTGAGATTCATTTGTCTCGTCGAGATGCCAACGATGAGTTTGTGACCCTACGCGTTAACTTTGCCCTTATTCGTAAAGAATCTGGTTTTATCTCAGGTCTGGTTGCTGTCCTTCACGATGCCACTGAGCAGGAAAAAGAAGAGCGGGAACGCCGACTCTTTGTATCAAACGTTAGTCATGAGTTGCGTACACCTTTGACTTCTGTAAAATCTTATCTGGAGGCACTTGATGATGGTGCTCTTGACGAAGAGATTGCCCCTAACTTTATCAAAGTTTCTTTGGATGAGACCAATCGTATGATGCGAATGATTTCTGACCTCTTGGCACTGTCTCGTATTGACAATAAGAGTACCCAGCTTGACGTTGAAATGACTAATTTCACGGCCTTCATGACCTATATATTGAATCGTTTCGATCAGATTAAGAGTCAAGAAACCAATACAGGTAAAACTTACGAAATTATTCGAGATTATCCGGTAAACTCGATTTGGGTGGAGATTGATACAGATAAGATGACCCAGGTCGTGGATAATATTCTTAATAATGCTATCAAGTATTCGCCTGATGGTGGTAAGATTACAGTGTCTATGAAGACAACTGATTCACAGTTGATTGTTTCTATTTCTGACCAAGGTTTGGGTATTCCTAAGAAGGATTTGCCATTAATTTTTGACCGTTTTTACCGTGTTGATAAGGCTAGAAGTCGTGCTCAGGGTGGAACTGGTCTTGGCTTGTCCATTGCAAAAGAAATTATTAAACAACATAAGGGCTTTATTTGGGCTAAGAGTGAGTATGGTAAGGGTTCAACTTTTACAATTGTGCTTCCATATGACAAGGATGCCATGATGGTTGATGAATGGGAGATGTAGTAGAAATGACCTCAGATTTAGGGTTTAAATATAGTATTTTAGCTTCAGGGTCAACTGGTAATTCCTTTTATTTGGAGACTCCAGAAAAGAAGATTCTTGTGGACGCTGGTTTGTCTGGTAAGAAAATCACAAGTTTGCTAGCTGAAATCGATCGTGATCCGAGTGATCTGGATGCTATCTTAGTTACTCATGAACACAAGGATCACATCCATGGTGTAGGCGTTTTAGCTCGTAAATATGGCATGGATATCTACGCCAATGAGAAAACCTGGCAAATTATGGATAGTAAAAATATGCTTGGCAAGATTGATAATAGCCAGAAACATGTTTTTTCTCGTGACAAGCTTCTGACCTTTGGAGACATTGATATTGAGTCTTTTGGAGTTAGTCACGATGCTATTGATCCACAGTTCTATCGCTTTATGAAGGATGGAAAAAGTTTTGTCATGCTGACGGATACGGGTTATGTTTCTGATCGCATGGCAGGTATTATTGAGAATGCTGATGGCTATTTGATTGAGTCCAATCATGATATTGAAATCCTCAGAGCAGGTTCATATCCTTGGTCAACTAAGCAACGTATCCTCTCTGATCAAGGTCACTTGTGTAATGAAGATGGAGCGGATGCTATGATTCGTACCATAGGTAACAAAACTAAAAAGATCTACTTGGGTCACCTTTCTAAAGAAAATAATATCAAGGAGTTGGCCCACATGACGATGGAAAATCAGCTGGCACGTGCTGACTTTGGTGTTGGAACTGACTTCAAGGTTTATGATACCTCACCAGACACAGCGACACCACTGATAGATATTTAAAACATAGCAAAAGAGCTACACTAATGCGTTTAGTGCAGCTTTTTAAAAGGAAAGTATTCATGAAAGTAATTTATCTCTCTCTAGGAATGTTGTCGTTAGGTTTGGGAATTCTTGGAATTCCGCTTCCAATTTTACCCACAACACCTTTTCTACTTTTAGCCATTGCTTGCTTTGCTAGAAGTTCTAAACGTTTTGAGAAATGGTTATATCATACTAAGCTATATCAAAGTTATGTAGCCGATTTTAGAGAAACCAAATCAATTGCCAAAGAACGAAAGAAAAAGATTATCGTCCAAATCTATGTTTTGATGGGAATTTCAATCTTTTTTGCACCTATCCTTTGGGTGAAAATCGGACTTTTTTGCTTGACAGTCTTCATCACCTATTATTTATTTAAGGTTATTCCTGATAAAGACTAAGATATCATCAAAAAATGAGACTTCCAAGATGGAGTCTCATTTTATATATTATTAATGTTTGCTACGTAATTTCTTACGGAGTTTATAGGCAAAATTGGCTAGTCCGTAAAGAGGGCTAACTGGAAGGTTAAATTCCCCAATAAATTGTTCAATGCGTGGGTTAAATTTTGACTTGAAATTGTACAAGCCACCATCAAGCGAATTTTCAATTCCTCCCATGTTTTGCCACTCGGCACCACGCTCGAAAGCGTGATTAGCTGTCTCATACCATGTCAGGATAGCCGGTTGATAACGGCGGTAGTCTTCATCCATTCCTGCATAGATATTCTCAGATGTCTTGCCAAATTCAAGAACGAGTGTACCTGAGAGTGGGACCGTCTTATTTCCAGCATCAACCTTTTCTTGAAGGAAGTCAATTTCTTCTTTTAGTCTTTTATGTTCTTGTTTATTGTTCTCGATTTTTCCTGGTTTAGTTTTTTCAGTAAACTTGGCTGCATCAGCAATGTTTTTTTCGAGTTGTTTATTGAGATCTTTGAGACGGGCTGGTAAATCTAGTGTTGAGAGTGTAATGTAAGAAGACTCTGGGTAAGTAGTCAACAACTTTTCATAATAATCGATTCCACGAAGGTGGATGTTTTTTCGGGCCTCTGTCTTCTTCATTAGAGAAGCGAATTGTTCAAGAAGCTCAGTGCCACCAAATTGGACTGAAATCCCCTTGTTTCGAGCAGTACGAACAGCCTGCTTGGTGCTCTTAGAGAGTTGTTCTTCAGTGAAATCTTCCTTATGGATGTTAGCCTGGAAGCGAGGTTGGATATTTTCAGCCATATCTTCAGTGAGGCCTGTCCATTCAACGCCAAGAGCTTGGATGTCTTTGGCAATCGCCATAGTCTCTTTACGGATTTCAGCTTCTTGTGAAATCAGGTTCTTTGTCACAAAAAGGCTTGGGTCAAATTTCACAAAGAGAGCACGCTTTGTTTTGGCATATTTTTTAAGTGAAGCCATAACAAAGGCGAGCAAATCTTTATCTTGATAATCCATAATAGGTCCACGAGGAATATAAATCATAGAAAATCCAAGAGGGAGTGGCTGAATAAGGACACTAGCGACAGCAACGAGATTACCATCTTGATAGAAACCTAGGCGGTCATTTCCCCAGCTATCCTTGATTTTAGCCCATGAACTACTTTGTAATAAGTTTGTTTGAGGACTATCTATAACAAAACGGTCATGCTCAGAAGTACTGAGTCCAGTTTTATAGGTATACATATTATTCTAGAACCCACTTTCTAATAGCATAAGCGACACCAGATTCATCATTTGATTTTGTGATGTGTTTCGCAATTTTCTTCATTTCTGGATTACCATTTTCCATAACAACAGGAGAGCCAACGACTTCAAGCATAGCACGGTCATTTTCTTCATCACCGATAGCCATTGTTTCTTCTTTAGAAAGACCGAGTTTCTCAGCAAGATGGGTTACAGCAATTCCTTTGTTGGCTGTTTTCTTGAGGATTTCTAGGTAAAATGGTGTTGATTTTACAATAGTAAAGCGGTCATAAAATTCCTGTGGAAGTTTGGCAATAGCTGCATCAAGAATTTCAGGTTCATCGATATACATGGCCTTAACGAATTCCTTGTCAGCCACCTCTTCAGGTGTACGATAGTAAATCGGCATATGAACAAGTGTAGACTCATGAACCGTGTAGCGGCCAATGTTGCGATTACTTGTGTAGATACCATCTTTAGTAATAGCGTGAGAATGAACACCAAGCTTGTTAGCCAAAACCTCAATGTCAAGGTAGTCTTCGTATGAGAGTGTCTCACGAATTAATTCATTACCAGTAGAAGTTTCTTGGACAAGCCCACCATTGAAGGTGATAACATAATCTCCGTCTTGGTTGAGGTTAAGTTCTTCAAGAAGAGGAAGCACCCCAGGAATAGGACGACCAGTCGCGATAACAACCTTTACACCAGCAGCCTTGGCATCTTGAATGGCTTGAAAGACTTCCGGTGTAACTTGACGTTGGCTATTTAAAAGCGTTCCATCAATATCAACTGCAATAAGTTTAATAGACATAATAATTACCTGTTTCGTTTAGTTAGTTTCCCTTCTATTTTACTAAAATTTAGGCGCTTTGTCATAGTTCTTCCTGAGAAAAGTATTATTGCCTCTTTAAAAAAGTAGTTTAGGTAAAAATTGCCCAAATGCTTTTTAATTGGTAAAATAAGGTCAGACAAATAAAGGAGAGACAAGAGTGATTCGAGCAACCAACCAATTGACGGAAAAAGAACGAAAGGCAGCAAAAGCATTGATTGCTAGCTGTCAAGCCTATGACCAAACCTTTCGAGAACCTTATCTCTCCAATATGCTTAATTTTGATCCCAATATGCCGGCCTTTTTCCTCTATTTTCAAGAGGGAGAGTTGCTTGGTTTATTAACGGTTTATGCGGATGACGAAGACGTTGAAGTAAGCATCCTTGTGGATCCGAGTCATCGTCGTCAGGGGGTTGGTCGTGCTATGTATAGAAGCTTTGAAAAAGATATGGCAGCTTACCCTATTCGCTCAGTGACCTTTCAGACAGAGCGTGTTTTTCTAGATTGTCATCCTGATCTGGCAAGTCATTGGGGGGTGGTTGAGGATGAAGAGACCGAAACCTGGCTAGGACGAGATAAAACACCATATGCTCTGAATTCTCGTTCAGATGTCAAGGTGCTCTTAGCTGAATCTTCTTACCTAGATGAAATTGCCCAACTCCATCACCAAGCCTTTTCTGATCCAGAGGAAACGCTCGATGTGAGTCGCAGATACATTACAGAGGCCTTGAAGGATTCCGATGGCCTACTTTACATCCTCCTCAAAGAAGCTCAGGTCATTGGTGTTTGTACGGTCGATTTATCTGGAAATAGCAACTACCTCTATGGACTTGCGATTGCTGAAGCTTATCGTGGACAGGGCTATGGAAGCTATCTGGCAAAATCAGTCGTCAATCAACTCATTGCGCATAACGACAAGCCCTTTCAAATTGCAGTAGAAGATAGCAATATTGGAGCCAAACGTTTGTATGAAAATATCGGCTTTGTCAAACAAACCCAGGTGGTTTACTTGAAATAGAAATGGTAGACGCAATACTGATACTCTCTTTTAGTATAGAGTTGCTATTATCTTAAGTAGAAAAATAATTTTAGAATAGAAGGAATACTTAATGGAAATTAAAATTAAAAACAAAATAAAAGTAGGCGATCAAACGGAGATTATCGAAGAAATCCACACTTGTGAGGTTATGGAAAAAGGAGACTTTACTTATCTTATTCACCATAATTCCGAGAAAGAAAAAGTGGTTATTAAGTTGAATCAGGATGAGCTAGTGATGACGCGCTTTTCTAATCCTAAATCCATTATGCGTTTTTCGGCTAAGGTCCCTGCCTTGGTCCACATACCGACACCACTTGGTACCCAGCATTTTCTGACAGATACTAGTCTATTCGCCCATGACCCAAATGGACAGACAGTTGATATTCATTATCAATTGAAACATCCAGAAACAGAAGACGTTTTTGCTGATTATGAATTAGAGGTTTCTTGGTTTTAATTTTTGAAAAAATAGAATCATTTTGCTTGAATAAAGAATAATTTATGATAAAATGTAAAGTACAAATAAGGGAGTAGCAGGCGACTTTAATCATGAGATTTGATTAACAGTTGCGATTATGTCGTCATTACGAAATTTTACATTTCCGGCATATTCTTAAACAGCGAGACTTGTTTTTAATTAAACAAGTCTCTTTTTGTATAATTTTTTATATAAAAAGAGTCTTGTTAGCCATTTTTCCCTATAGAGAAGGAGGAGATTATTTTGTCTAAAGAACAAAGTAAAGCCTTGTTTTACACACAAGGAGAGGAAGAAGTCCTAAAAAGCTTGGACACTTCCATTGATGGTTTGTCTACTGCACAAGCCAAGGAACGATTGGATGCCTATGGCTATAACGAGTTGGATGAAGGTGAAAAACGCAGCCTCTTGTCAAAATTCATCGATCAGTTTAAAGATTTGATGATTATCATCTTGCTTGTCGCTGCTGCCCTTTCTGTCATTACAGAAGGTATGCATGGTTTGACGGATGCCTGCATTATTTTAGCCGTTGTTGTTTTGAATGCAGCCTTTGGTGTTTATCAAGAGGGGCAAGCAGAAGCGGCTATTGAAGCTCTTAAAAACATGTCAAGCCCTCTGGCTCGTGTGCGTCGTGATGGCAATGTGGTTGAAATTGATTCACGCGAATTGGTTCCTGGAGATATCGTCTTGCTTGAAGCTGGTGATGTTGTTCCAGCTGATATGCGTTTGCTCGAAGCTGCCTCACTTAAGATTGAAGAAGCTGCCCTTACAGGTGAATCTGTTCCAGTTGAAAAGGATATTACTGAGACGGTTGAAGCAGAAGCCGGAATTGGTGATCGTGTGAATATGGGTTACCAAAACTCAAACGTTACTTACGGTCGTGGTACAGGGGTTGTAACTAATACTGGTATGTATACTGAGGTCGGTAAGATTGCTGATATGCTAGCTAATGCGGACGAATCACAAACGCCGTTGAAGCAAAGCTTGGAGCAATTGTCTAAGACTTTGACTTATCTTATTATTGCTATTGCCTTAGTGACATTCTTGGTTAGTGTCTTCATTCGTGGTGAACAGCCCCTCGAAGGCTTGATGGTTGCCGTTGCTCTAGCCGTTGCAGCGATTCCTGAAGGTTTGCCTGCTATTGTAACGATTCTCTTGTCACTTGGAACAACGACTCTTGCCAAACGCAATTCGATTGTTCGTAAATTGCCAGCTGTTGAGACTCTTGGTTCAACTGAAATTATCGCATCAGATAAGACTGGTACCTTAACCATGAACCAAATGACTGTTGAAAAAGTCTATACAAACGGTCAATTGCAAAGCGCTGCTACAGAACTTGGTGCTGACAATACAACCCTTCGTATTATGAACTTTGCCAATGATACCAAGGTGGACCCAGATGGTAAGCTAATTGGGGATCCAACGGAAACAGCCCTTGTTCAATTTGGTTTGGACCACAACTTTGATGTTCGTGACGTCTTGAAATCAGAGCCTCGTGTGGCAGAGTTGCCATTTGACTCTGACCGTAAACTCATGTCTACTATCCATAAGGAAGCGGATGGTACATACTTTGTAGCCGTCAAGGGTGCGCCTGACCAATTGCTCAAACGTGTGACTCGTATTGAAACCAATGGTGAGGTTCGTCCTATCACGGATGAAGATAAACAAGCTATCCTTGCGACTAATAAGGACTTGGCAAAACAAGCTCTTCGTGTCTTGATGATGGCTTATAAGACAACGAATGATATTCCTACCTTGGAATCTGAGGTTGTTGAGTCTGATTTGATTTTCTCAGGCTTGGTAGGTATGATTGACCCAGAACGTCCTGAGGCGGCAGAAGCTGTTCGTGTCGCTAAAGAAGCGGGTATCCGTCCAATTATGATTACAGGTGACCACCAAGATACGGCAGAAGCCATTGCCAAGCGTCTCGGTATCATCGATCCAAATGATACGGAAGATCATGTCTTTACTGGCGCTGAGCTTAATGAGCTATCTGATGAAGAATTCCAGAAAGTCTTCAAACAGTACTCTGTCTATGCGCGTGTGTCTCCTGAACACAAGGTTCGTATCGTCAAGGCTTGGCAAAATGATGGCAAGGTTGTTGCTATGACAGGTGACGGGGTTAATGATGCACCATCACTTAAAACAGCTGATATCGGTATCGGTATGGGAATCACTGGTACAGAGGTTTCTAAGGGAGCTTCTGATATGGTCCTTGCCGATGATAACTTTGCGACAATTATCGTTGCCGTAGAAGAAGGGCGTAAGGTCTTCTCAAATATTCAAAAATCAATCCAGTACCTCTTGTCAGCCAACATGGCCGAAGTCTTTATTATCTTCTTTGCCACACTGTTTGGTTGGGATGTGCTTCAACCAGTACACCTTCTCTGGATTAACTTGGTAACAGATACCCTTCCAGCTATCGCTCTTGGTGTTGAGCCAGCTGAACCAGGTATTATGACTCACAAACCTCGTGGACGTCAATCAAACTTCTTTGATGGTGGTGTCTTCGGTGCTATCATGTATCAAGGTGTTTTCCAAACCATCCTCGTTCTTGCAGTATATGGTTGGGGCCTTGTCTTCCCAGAGCACCATACACAAGCAGAAATTCATGCGGATGCCCTTACAATGGCTTTTGCAACACTTGGATTAATTCAGTTGCTCCATGCCTTTAACGTTAAATCTGTGTATCAATCAGTCTTTAAAGTTGGTCTCTTTAGAAACAAGACTTTCAACTGGGCAATTCCAGTAGCCTTCGTTCTTTTGATGGCAACTATTGTAGTGCCTGGATTTAATAACCTCTTCCATGTGTCACATCTTAGTCTGACACAATGGCTTGCAGTTATTGTAGGTTCCTTCTTGATTGTGGTATTGGTTGAATTAGTCAAAGCTATTCAACGTGCCCTTGGTAAGGATAAGGACGCTATTTAAGACATAAAGTCAGAGATAATGGTCTCTGGCTTTTTCTTATCACATCTTGAATTCAGGAGGAGGCTTGTTTATAATTGAAGAGAAATGATCACAAGTTAAGGAGAAGGCCATGAACGAGACTATTAAGACACAACTCAATCACCGTAGCATCCGTCAATTTAAACCTCTAGCTTTGACACGAGAAGAAGTTAACCTTTTGCTTGATGTTGCAAGACATACAGCAACGAGTAATTTTAGACAGTCCTATTCGATTATCAGTATTACTGATGAAACATTGAAGAAAGAAATTGCAGAGATTGCCAACCAGCCTTATATTCCAAATGCTGGGCATCTTTTTGTATTTGTTGTGGACCAAAGACGTAACACACTGATTGCAGAGGCAAAAGGCGCTGAAGCCTTGGTCCAAGGTAGTCCCGAACGCTTTATCTCGGCCTTCTCGGATGCTATGATAGCTGCTCAAAATATGGTAGTAGCTGCTGAGAGTTTAGGTATGGGAACAGTTTACCTTGGCAGTATCTTGAATGATAACGCTAAACTTTCAGAGCTTCTCAAACTTCCAAAGTATGTCTATCCAGCAGTAGGATTAGCAGTTGGTTGGCCAAATCAAGAACCGCAGCTAAAACCTCGTTTACCCCGCCACGTCATCCATATGGAAAATTATTATCGGGACTTAGAACATCCTTTAGAGGAGCTAAAAGATTACGACGCTGAAGTTCATGAGTATTATGACCTTCGTGATCTCAATAACAGAGTTGATGAATTTACAACACAGATTGCAAAGACAATGGATCAATCCGTTGCCAATCGTGCGAATACCTTGAAGGACCTTCAAAAGCAGGGATTTTTCACCGACTAAAAAACGACTCCTAAAGAGTCGTTCTACAAATCAAATAGTGTCATGGATGAAAGGAACTCATTTGCCAGTTCCTTTTTTTCATATTCTAAAAACTCTGACCGTTTCTTGACTAGGTTGTAACGTTTGGAGAGGTTCCATGTTCCAGTAGGATTGAGTTCAGGGTGATTGGAAACAAAGTCGATGGTTAAATCCCATTCTCGTCGGTATCCAAGAGGACGCGAGTGATAGGTTACGCCATCAATAGTTACCGTCCCATAACTGCGGTGGGCATGACCAAAAACAACATCTTTAACGCCATGCTTGGCGAAAATCTGGTGGAATTTTTCCGAGCCTAAGTAGGCATTAAAAGGTGTAAAACGTTCATGCGTCATGGTAAAGCGGCTGTGAGGAACAAAATGCATGGCAACTATAAGGTTACTAGTGTCTAACTCACTTAAGACATTATCTAGCCTTTTAAGACTAGTTTGACAGATATCCGGATCAGTCCCCAATCGTTTAAGTCGTCGGTCGAACCAAAGTTGTTTCTTACGTTTAAGAATCTTATCTAACGTTTCATCTGAATAGGAATAGTCATACCAGCCATGAAAAGCCAATAATGTCTTACTACTTAAATTTATCACCTGAAAATCAAGATTATCAATAAGGTTATCTTCTAAATCAAGCATATCATGATTGCCTAAATTATAGGTGACCTTGACCTCCTTAGACAGTTTTCGTAGAAAAGGTTTTGTGTCGATAAAATAATGGTTAGAAATATCACCAGCGATATGGAGATGGCTAACCTCTTGATTTTTTAGGCACTTTATAAGAGTATCAATTTCATATGTTTCAAAGTGATTTATATCAATATGTAAATCACTCATTACTGCAAGTCTCGTCATAGAAACATTGTAACAAAAAGGTTAAGGCTTGTCTGTAAATGAAGATGGTGGAAAATACTTGCCCTTAGACTACAATTTCATTATGATAAGAATATGGATATCAAATTAGAAATACAAAAGATGGCCAAGGAGATTGGCATTTCAAAAATTGGTTTTACAACCGCCGATGATTTTGCCTATCTGGAGAAATCCCTTCGACTTGGTGTCGAAGAAGGGCGAACAACAGGGTTTGAACATAAAAATATTGAAGAACGTATTTATCCTAAGTTGACCTTAGAATCGGCTAAAACCATCATTTCCATTGCAGTTGCCTATCCACATAAGTTACCACAACAACCACAAAAAACAGAGTATAAGCGTGGTAAAATCACACCAAATTCATGGGGGTTAGATTATCACTATGTTTTGCAGGACAAACTAAAACGCTTGGCAGAGGGTATTGAAAAACTGACGGAAAACTTCGAATATAAAGGTATGGTGGATACTGGAGCCTTAGTCGATACAGCAGTGGCCAAGCGAGCTGGTATTGGCTTTATCGGAAAGAATGGACTGGTCATTTCGAAAGAATACGGATCCTACATGTATCTTGGTGAGCTCATCACTAATTTAGAGATAGAGCCAGACCAAGAAGTTGATTATGGTTGTGGGGATTGTCGTCGTTGTTTGGATGCCTGTCCGACATCTTGCCTTATTGGTGATGGGACTATGAATGCCCGTCGTTGCCTATCCTTCCAAACCCAGGACAAGGGCATGATGGATATGGAGTTTCGAAAGAAAATCAAGACTGTCATCTATGGCTGTGACATTTGTCAGATTTCCTGCCCATATAATAGAGGTATTGACAATCCCTTGGCATCAGAGATTGATCCTGAGCTTGCTATGCCAGAATTACTCCCATTTCTAGAGCTGACCAACAAATCTTTCAAGGAGAAATTTGGATTGATTGCCGGTTCTTGGCGAGGAAAGAATATTCTTCAGCGCAATGCCATTATTGCCTTGGCTAACCTTCATGATCGAAATGCCATTGTCAAACTGATGGAGATTGTCGATAAGAATAATAATCCCATTCACACGGCGACTGCCATTTGGGCTCTCGGTGAGATCGTTAAAAAGCCTGATGAGGCTATGTTAGACTATATGCGGAATCTTTCACCTAAAGATGAAGATGCCCAAGCAGAGTGGGAGCTTGTGTGTGCAAAATGGCAAATTTAAGTGATTTATGCTAGAATTAAGCATAATACTATAAAATGGAGGAAACCTATCCATGGAAGTGGCAGAAATTCGCCAAAAAATCTCTGAAAATCAAGAGAAGCTCGTGAGCTTCGGGAGGTCTCTTTGACTTAGATCGTTTGGAAGAGGACATAGCACTCCTTGAAAACCGAATGACTGAGCCAGATTTTTGGAATGATAATATTGCAGCTCAAAAGACCTCACAAGAGTTAAATGAGCTCAAAATGAAATACGAAACTTTCAACAATATGCAAGAACTCTCTGACGAGACAGAGCTTTATTTAGAAATGTTGGAAGAAGATGATAGTGTTCAAGAAGAGCTGGAAGAAACACTCGAAAAACTTGATAAGATTATGACAAGTTACGAGATGACACTGCTCTTGTCTGAACCATATGACCATAACAATGCTATTCTGGAAATTCACCCAGGCTCTGGTGGTACAGAAGCTCAAGACTGGGCTGATATGTTGCTCCGTATGTACCAACGTTATGGAAATGCCAAAGGGTTCAAGGTTGAGACTTTGGATTATCAGGCGGGTGATGAGGCTGGAATCAAATCTGTAACCCTTGCTTTTGAAGGACCTAATGCTTATGGTTTCCTCAAGTCAGAAATGGGTGTCCACCGTTTGGTTCGTATTTCACCATTTGACTCTGCCAAACGTCGTCATACCTCATTTACATCTGTGGAAGTTATGCCTGAATTGGATGATACCATCGAAGTTGAAATCCGTGATGATGATATCAAGATGGATACATTCCGCTCAGGTGGTGCTGGTGGTCAGAACGTCAACAAGGTTTCTACAGGTGTGCGTTTGACCCACATTCCAACAGGTATTGTTGTAGCTTCAACAGTTGACCGTACACAATACGGGAACCGTGATCGTGCGATGAAAATGCTTCAAGCTAAGCTCTATCAAATGGAGCAAGAAAAGAAAGCAGAAGAAGTGAATGCTTTGAAAGGTGATAAGAAAGAAATCACTTGGGGAAGCCAAATTCGCTCATACGTTTTCACGCCATATACCATGGTTAAAGATCACCGTACAGGCTATGAAGTTGCCCAGGTTGATAAGGTAATGGATGGAGATATTGAAGGCTTCATCGATGCCTACCTCAAGTGGCGCATGGAAGAATAGTAATAACATACTTGTTTTAAGTATTAAAATACTCTATCTCAATGAAAGGAAGGCGTTCAGCTACTTTAGTAGTTGAATACTGACATTATGGCTCTTATTGAATTAAAAGATGTTACTAAGAAGTATGATAAGTCAACAACAGCCCTTAGACACATTGATTTGTCTGTTAACTCTGGGGAGTTTGTTTACTTAGTCGGCCCTTCTGGTGCTGGTAAATCAAGTTTAATTCGCTTGTTCTACCAAGAAGAAAAATTAACGAGTGGTTCTATGAAGGTTGGAGAGTTTGATTTAACTCGACTTCGTAAGAAAGACGTTCCACTCTTGAGACGTTCCATTGGAGTTGTTTTCCAGGATTATAAACTCCTTCCAAAGAAAACAGCTTTTGAAAATGTTGCTTATGCCATGGAAGTTATTGGTGAGAAACCTCGTCATATCAAGAAACGAGTGGCAGAAGTACTTGAGTTGGTTGGTCTTAAACACAAGATGCGTTCGTTTCCAAATCAATTGTCTGGTGGTGAGCAACAGCGTGTCGCTATTGCTCGTGCTATTGTAAATAATCCAAAAGTGTTGATTGCGGATGAACCAACAGGGAACTTGGACCCAGAAATTTCTTGGGAAATTATGCAGGTCCTTGAACGTATTAACTTACAAGGGACTACCATTATAATGGCAACCCATAACTCAACTATCGTTAATAACCTTCGTCATCGTGTCGTAGCGATTGAGGAAGGACGTATTGTTCGTGATGAAGAGGAAGGAGAGTACGGTTACCATGATTAGACGCTTTTTCCGCCATTTAGGAGAATCGATTAAGAATCTCAAACGTAATTTGTTGTCGACACTTACGGCAGTATTTTCGGTAATGATTGTTCTTTCACTTTTAGGTGTCTTTGGCTCTGTTATCTTAAATACACAGAAATTGGCTTCAGATATTGAAAAGAATATTCAGGTCAATGTCTACTTGGATCCAGATTCATCAGATGCCTCGAAAACAGTCAAGGAACTTTCTGGACAGATTGTAGCTAATAAAGACTACCATAAGATTTATGATGCTTTAACCAAGATCAAAGGTGTAGATAAGGTTACCTTCTCTAGCAAAGAAGAACAAAAGAAACAACTCATTGAAACAATGGGGTCAAGTTTCGAGACAGCTACTGGGGATGCTAACCCACTATCTGATGTTTACATCGTTCAAACGAAATCACCAGATGATGTCAGTCGAGTTGCTAAGGAAGCTAAAGCCATTCAGGGCGTTGATAATGCTAACTTTGGTGGGTCAGATACTGAAATTCTGATGTCTACTATGAAACGTGTTCAATTCTGGGGCATCATTGCTACAGCTCTCTTAACGATTGTGGCTGTCCTATTGATTTCGAATACCATTCGAATTACCATTATGTCACGTGCGACTGAAATTCAAATCATGCGTTTGGTAGGTGCCAAGAATTCATATATTCGTCGTCCCTACTTGATGGAGGGTGCTTGGATTGGTGCGCTTGGTGCTATCATTCCTTCAGGACTCATTTATCTTTTGTATCACATGGTTTACTCATCTTTGAACCCTGATTTCGTTAAAGGTGGTATTTCGATGTATGATCCAGAGTGGTTTGTCTATGCGGTTATCGGAACCCTCTTTGCAGTCGGTATCATTATCGGTTCGATTGGGTCACGTATGGCAATGCGCCGTTATTTGAAATACTGAAGAGATTAAAGGAGAACCAATCTGGTTCTCTTTTTGTTTGTCATAAGATTGAGAAAAGCAGATTTTCAACTATATCTCAAAATCGTCTGCTCAAAGCCCAAATCCAAACCCATATTTGGTATAATATTAAAAAACATTGGAAAAGAGATGCATTATGACAAAGTTAGCTACCATTTGTTATATTGACAATGGAAAGGAGCTTTTGCTCCTACATCGTAATAAAAAGCCTAATGATGTTCATGAAGGAAAGTGGATTTCTGTTGGGGGAAAACTAGAAGCGGGAGAAACGCCTGACGAATGTGCTCGTCGTGAAATTCTCGAGGAAACCCATTTTACAGTGACTGAGATGGATTTTAAAGGGATGATTACCTTTCCAGAATTTACCCCTGGTCATGATTGGTACACCTATGTCTTTAAGGTAACTGGTTTTGAAGGAGAACTCATCTCAGATGAGGAATCTCGTGAAGGAACGCTTGAATGGGTACCATATGATGAGGTCTTATCTAAACCAACTTGGGAAGGTGACTACGAGATCTTCAAGTGGATTCTTGAAGATAAGCCTTTCTTCTCTGCAAAATTTGTCTATGATCGTAACCAAAACTTAGTAGACAAGACTGTAACCTTTTATGATAAATAGGGAGGAACTATGAAGCGTAAAAAAACAGAACATTTTTCAGAAACATGGTTTTTTAAGTGGATATTGAATAATCAGGCTGTTGTAGCCTTTTTCATCTTACTTTTGGTTGGTTTGACGGTTTTGATTTTCACAAAGATAAGTCCTATTTTTTCACCCGTCATTCAGTTTATGACCATTATTATGTTGCCACTGGTTATTTCCATGCTCCTTTATTATTTAATAAAACCTTTGGTACTACTTGTAGAAAGAACTGGACTAAACCGAACCATGTCTATCTTAGTCATCTACGCTATCCTTGGTTTGCTCTTGGTTTGGGGAATTTCGACGGCTATTCCTAGCTTACAAAATCAAATTTTGATCTTGATAAGAAATGCACCATCATATATTGCACGTGCTAATAGTGAGACGGAACGTTGGATTAATCTTCCTATTCTTTCCAACTTCCACGGTGATCTAGAGTCCATGCTTAGTGATTTCTCAGCGAGAATGGTCAATTATGCTGAGAACTTTTCTTCATCTGCTTTGACGTGGGTTGGAACTTTTGCGAGCACAGTAGCAAGGGTGACAGTAGCTATCATTTTGGCACCTTTCATTCTCTTCTACCTTTTAAGAGATAGCCAAAAGATGAAACATAGCTTTGTCTCAGCCTTACCAACTCGCTTTCGTGAAACTACTGTTCGTATGCTTTCAGATATTAATAGTCAGCTCGAAGGGTATGTTCAAGGCCAGGTTACAGTCGCTATTGTTGTTGCCATCATGTTCTGTATTATGTTTAAGATTGTAGGTCTTCGATATGGTATGACTTTCGGTATTATGGCAGGTTTTCTAAACATGGTTCCTTATCTGGGAAGCTTTCTTGCTATGGTACCAGTTATAATCATGGGACTGGTGCAAGGACCCGCTATGTTGATCAAGGTCCTCATCATTTTCTTCATTGAGCAAACTATTGAGGGACGTTTTGTTTCTCCACTCGTTTTGGGGAATAAACTAAGTATTCACCCGATTACCATTATGTTCATTCTCTTGACAGCGGGTTCTCTTTATGGTGTTTGGGGCGTCTTATTGGGGATTCCAATTTATGCCTCTGTCAAGGTTGTTGTTAGAGAGATTTTTGATTGGTACCGTTCTGTAAGTAATCTTTATCAAGATGATTTAGAAAATGAAGGACAAAAAGACGATGTTAAATAGTGAAAAAATGGTTGCCTCTATTGGAAACCAAGATTTAGACCACGCGGACAAATATTTTAAAAAAGCTTTACGAGAGGACCCTGCAGAGGTTCTTGTTGAGTTGGGCCAATACTTAGAATCTATTGGGTTCTTACCACAGGCACAGGAAATTTATGAAAAAGTTCGCTTTGATTTTCCAGAGGTTAATGTCAATCTAGCACAAATTGCTGCCGAAGATGGTGATATTGAAGAGGCTTTTCTCTATTTGGATGCCATACCTGAAGACTCTGACGACTATTTGTCTGCTTTAATTGTAAAGGCTGACCTCTACCAAATGGAGGGCTTAACTGATGTTGCACGTGATAAGTTGTTGGAGGCAAGTCAATTATCAGATGACTCATTGATTATTTTTGGTTTGGCTGAGATGGAGTTTGAACTTGGAAATTTTGAACAAGCTATTCATTACTATGCTAAATTAGATAATCGTGACCTTCTTGCGATGACTGGCGTTTCAACTTATGAACGCATTGGTAAGGCTTATGCCAGTCTTGGAAAGTTTGAAGCTGCTCGTGAATTTTTGGAAAAAGCTATTGAAATTGAGTACGATGATACCGTTGCTTTTGAGTTAGCCACTTTGCTCTATGATCAAGAAGAGTATCAAAAAGCTAATTTTTACTTTAAGCAGATAGAAACCATGTCTTCTGACTTCGAAGGTTATGAGTATATTTACGCCTTGTCGTTACATGCAGAACATAAAACCGAAGAAGCTTTACGAATGGCACAACAAGGGATTTCTAAAAATGCCTTTGATGTTCAATTACTTTTGCTAGCGTCACAGTTATCCTACGAGTTGCATGACACTCAATCTGCTGAATCTTATTTGAAGCAAGCCTTGCCATTGGCTGAGGACCAAGATGAGATTATCTTACGTTTAAGTACGCTCTATTTGGAAGAAGAACGTTACGAGGATCTAGTGGCTTTAGCCGATTATGAATTTGATTCTGTTTTAGCTCGTTGGAATATTGCCAAGGCCTACCAAGCACTTGATTATGAAGAAGAAGCTTTTCAAATCTATCAAGATTTGGCTAAAGATTTATCTGAAAATCCTGAATTCCTCCATGATTATGCATATATTTTGCGTGAATTTGGTTACAGGGATCAGGCGCGTGCAACGGCTGAAAAATACCTTGCCTTAGTTCCAGATGATGTCAATATGCAAACATTTCTTGAAGACTATTAAGCTGTGAAATGTTTTAATCATTGGTTTTAAGAGAGGGAGAGATACAATGAGCTTGCTCACTCCCTCTTTTTTTATTTCTCTATTTATGTTATGATTTTATTAGAACCCATAAGGAGTGAGTATGGTTAAGAGAGATTTAATTCGAAATATTATCATAGCAGTTCTTGCCATTGTAGTGATTTTGTTGTTGAGAGCTTTTGTCTTCTCAACACACCGTGTGACTGAAGGTCAGGCTAATGACTATATTCATGCTGGTGACTATGTTACTTTCAATAAAAATGTTGAGCCTCAGAAAAACGATTTTATTCTTTATACAGTTAATGGTAAAGAATACATTGGGCGTGTTATTGCTGATGAGGGTAAGAGCGTGACAGCTATGGATGATTTCCTTTATGTTAATGATAAGTCAGTTGACGAAGCCTATATTAGTAAGGGTAAATCAGCTTATTTGGCGACAGTTTCACCTGGGAATTTCTTCACTGATGATTTTTCCATTGCAACATTGACAGATAATAAACAAACTAAGATTGAAAAGGGGCAGTACCTTGTACTGAACGATAATCGTCGTAATACAGATGATAGTCGTAAGTTTGGTCTCATTGACAAAGATCAAATTAAAGGTGTTATCTCTTTCAGATTGTATCCTCTATCACGTTTTGGTTTCGTTGATGTCGATTAATATTTCAATACTACTAAAAAAAGCTAGGAACTTTTGATAAGTTTCTAGCTTTTTTTGCGAATTAATTGGTGATGGTTCATATTATGACGTTATGATACTGATAGTTTCATCGTTTTAAAATGAATTAGCAGAAATTGTAAGTAGAGAAGGAAATTAAGATGCAATTAGGATTTCATTTTGGATTTAAGAAAAGTAAAGCTTATGGACTGTGCGGTGTCATGCTGACAATCTTATTTTTAGGAATGTCTGGTCATTCGGCGAAAGCAGATGAAATGTTGTCTCCAACTGATACTTCTTCATCTTTGAAAGAAAGTACGGATAATCATGCGGCAAGCTATTCTGAAGTAGGAGTACACGATGATTCAACGAGTCAAATGAATCTACAAAGAGAAGAGGTATTAGAGGAGAAGCAAACAAGTCTGGAAGATTCTTCAAAAATAACTGTCTTAACAAATAGTTCTGTGACCACAAGCTCTTATCAAGAGGCAGATGATCTTAGCGAAATTGACCAGAATCAACGTCATTTTCTTAGTGCCATTAAGCAAGGAGCCATGGATGGAGCCAAGGAAGGAATCCTTCCATCTATCACGGGAGCGCAAGCTATTCTAGAAAGTGGTTGGGGAAGCTCTGAACTTGCTAAGGCTCCCAACAATAATCTTTTTGGCATTAAAGATTCAGAGGATTGGCATGGAGAAATAGTAACTGTACCTACACAGGAATATCTTAATGGTGACTATATCACAGTCAATGCTGCTTTTCGAAAATATGCCTCATGGAATGATAGCGTAGTAGACCATGCAAAATTTTTCACGAGTACCGAGTGGCGAAAAGACAATTATCGAAAAGTTGTGAATGAAACAGATTATCGCATTGCGGCTCAAGAACTGAAGAATGCAGGATATGCGACAGATCCAAGTTATCCCGGAAAACTTATCCGTTTGATCGAAGCCTATAAACTTTATGAATGGGATGCAATGTGTAATAATTCCATTTCTACCGTAGAAAATGAAGGAGTAGAGAGTCAATATCTCAAAGCTGACCTTACTATCACTGGTCTCAACAATGCTACGGGTAGCTATGATTTTGTCATTTCAAATTTGGTTGCGCCACGTGGCTTCAAAGAAGTCTTGGTTCCAACCTGGTCAGAAAAGAACGGTCAAGATGATATCATCTGGTACAAGGCAGCTAAGCAAGCAAATGGAGACTATAAGGTAACCGTTCGTTCAAGCAATCATAAGGGAGATAGTGGTCTTTATAATTCACATGTCTATTTGGTTGACAATGATGGTAAATTCATTGGCCTAGGTGGCAAACAAGTGACACTTGATATCACTAAAACTCAAGGAACATTGACTATTACCAATAATGATAAAAATCGTGGAACTTTTGATGTTCTTATCACCAATCTGACGAATCCAAGCGGTATTTCAGGTGTGGTAATACCTGTTTGGTCTGAGCAAAATGGTCAGGATGATCTTGTTTGGCATAATGCCACAAAGCAGGAGGATGGTTCCTACAAGGTGACTATTTCAGCTAGTCAGCACAAGTGGAATTCAGGTAAATACATCGTTCATGGCTATATTGTTGATTCTTCAGGTAAGAATATTGGTTTTGGGGCAACTTCAGCTGATGTGGTAGCCCCTAAGAAAATCGGTTCGGCATCAAGAGGAAACTACGATGTTTTAAATAAGGTTATCTATCTCGATGCTGGTCATGGTAGCTATGATCCAGGAGCTTCGTACTTTGGTATTTCTGAAAAGAGCTTGACCTTGGCTATCCAAAGCCGAGTTAAGGCCAAATTAGAAGCAGAAGGCTATCAAGTTATGACCACACGTACCAGCGATACCTATGTTGATTTGACGGATCGCTCTCGTGCAGCTAATGCCTCTGAATCAGATATCTTCGTAAGTATCCACATCAATGCTTCAGGCAGTTCAGCAGCACAGGGAATCGAAACTTATTATTACCAACCTTATGCAGAATACCCATCACGCATTAATGCGACCTACCATGCTAATCCGACTCGTTTGAGTATGAGTGACACTTTGGCCAATGCCATCCAGTCCAGCCTTATTAATGCGACTGGCGCTCAAAACCAAGGTGTGAAACGTCAAACCTTTGCAGTCTTGCGTGAAACAACAGCGCCAGCAGTTCTCCTTGAACTTGGCTTCTTGTCAAATCCTCAAGAAGCAGCTCGTTTGAGTACCTCTGCTTATCAAGAGACTTTAGCTAACGCAATTGTGGCAGGGATTAAGTCTTACTACGAAAAAGCAGCTAAAGTTTAAGTTATACGGTTAACCCATCAATATGCTGGGTTTTTGTGCTATAATTGAGGTAAATACTAAATACAACTAAAGGAGTGCTTATGGGCTACGATTTACTCTTAGAGCGTTTTTTACGTTACGTTAAAATCAATACACGTAGTGACGAAAATGCGACAAGAACACCAACAACACAAAGCCAGGTAGATTTTGCCTTGAAGGTTCTAAAACCAGAATTAGAAGAACTAGGTTTAAGTAACATCCATTATTTGGAAAGTAATGGTTACCTAGTGGCAACCCTTCCGGCTAACGATGACCAATTAACACGTAAGATTGGTTTCATCTCACATATGGATACTGCTGATTTTAATGCAGAAGGTGTGTCACCTCAAGTCATTGACTCTTATGATGGAGGTATCATACCCCTTGGAAGTTCAGGTTATAACCTAGATCCAGCAGATTTTCCAAATCTCAAGAATTATGTCGGTCAGACACTTATTACTACAAATGGCACCACTCTTCTTGGAGCTGATGATAAGTCTGGCATTGCAGAAATCATGACAGCCTTGGCTTATTTGAAGGCTCATCCTGAAATCAGGCATTGTGAGATTCGTGTAGGCTTTGGTCCTGATGAAGAAATTGGAATTGGCGCAGATAAATTTGATGTCGATGATTTTGATGTTGATTTTGCCTACACAGTTGATGGTGGCCCATTGGGTGAATTACAGTATGAAACCTTCTCTGCTGCGGGAGCAGAACTTACCTTCCATGGACGTAATGTTCACCCTGGAACAGCAAAAGACCAAATGGTTAATGCCTTGCAGTTGGCAGTTGATTTTCATAATCAGTTACCAGCAGAAGAACGCCCTGAGTTGACAGATGGCTATCAAGGTTTCAACCATCTTCAAACCATGACAGGTACTGTCGAAGAAGCAAAAGCATCTTATATCATCCGTGATTTTGAAACAGAGTCTTTTGAAAATCGTAAATCAGCCTTCCAAAAGATTGCCGATGAAATGAATAAAACTTATGGTCAGACACGAGTTGATTTGGTACTCAAAGATCAATACTATAATATGCGTCAGGTTATTGAAAAAGATATGACGCCTGTTGAGTTGGCTAAAGGAGTTATGGAGGAATTGGATATTACGCCAGTTATTGAACCCATTCGTGGTGGAACAGATGGTTCAAAGATTTCATTTATGGGTATTCCAACTCCAAACCTTTTTGCTGGGGGCGAAAATATGCATGGTCGATATGAGTTTGTTTCCTTGCAGACAATGGAAAAAGCCGTAGATGTTATTCTTGGAATTGTCAGTAAACCTTAATAGAGCTTGCTAAATACTGATTTTATGGTAAAATTAGAAGTAATGGAGGTGCTGAGATGATTAAAATTTTCGGCAAGTATCGTTACCATTGGCAACCCGAATTATCTTGGCTAATCATCTACTGGTCTTTAGCCATCACGCCAATCTTTATTGCGGCGGCCCTTCTGTTCGAGTTGTACTCGGTGCCCTCACATATTTTGATGCTCTTCACTATTTTCGTTGCCTTGTTTGGTTTAGGTTTCCATCGTTACTTTATTATTGAAGATCATGGGATTCTGCGTATTGTTTCTTTCAATATTTTTAAACCACGCAAAGTGAAAATTAGTGATATTGAAAAAGTCGAAGTTATTAAAACTGGCTTGAGCCTTATTTTTAAAAATGGTAAAAAACGTCAGTTTTATATGAGAAAGTGGCCAAAGAAATATTTCTTAGATGCTTTAGCGCTTCACCCTGATTTCAAAGGTGAGGTAGAGCTATTGGATCATATGACTAACTTTGATTACTTTGCCTTTTATGAGGAATCAAAAAAAGCCCTCAAGCTTAAACTTCGCAAATAAGGGCTTTAGTGGGACAAGACTTGACAGCAGTCAAAGTCTCAGGGGTGTTTTCAATAATTTGATTGAGTTGGTCGCTATCTCTGAACCTAACAATACCTTCGTCATCATAATCGAAGACGGGAGAGTAGGTTTGGCACAAACCACAAGCGATACATTTTTCTGGAATTAATGATACTTTCATAGTATTATTTTAAAATAGATTTATTGTTTTTACAAGGAGAATATCATGAGTAAAAAACCATGGGAAGATAAGGTTTCTGACGAAGAGTTGGAAGAAGTAGTTGACGCTGATTTTCTAGATGATGAAGATGAGTTTGAGGATTATGAAGAAGAAGAGGATGTAACTCCTTCTGATGAAAAACGCGAAAAAGGTGGTGGCTTCATTAATTCATCATTCTTGACAGTCTTGCTTGGATTATTCTTTGTTATTGTTGTATGTATTTTGTTCTTTGTTTTCTATACTTCAAATGTCGGTGGAAACAAAACTGCGGAATCTAAGGAATCATCTGGATTCTACTCATCATCAACTAGCAAAGTTGTTAAATCTTCATCTAGCGAGAAAGACTCAAACAAAGATGAGGAAAGTGAGAAATCTAATACAGAAAAATCTTCAAAAGAAAAATCATCAAAAGAGAAATCATCTTCAACTAAAGCATCAAGCTCTTCTAAACATGTAGTAAAAGAAGATGCAACTGAGTCAGCTGAGACAACACCATCAAGCGCTACGGCAGCAGCAGATGGTTCATCAATTGTTGTTCAATCTGGTGAAGGTGCTGGTTCAATCGCCGCACGTGCAGGTATTTCTGTAGATGAATTGGAACGTCTTAACCCTGATCACATGACAAATGGTTACTGGTATGCTAACCCAGGTGACGTCGTTAACGTTCAATAATTTTTAAAGCAAAGGAACATCATGAAAGATATTAGAATTGCTATTGATGGTCCTGCGTCAAGTGGAAAAAGTACAGTAGCCAAGATTATTGCAAAAGATCTTGGCTATACTTATCTTGACACAGGTGCCATGTACCGATCTGCAACTTATTTGGCCTTGCAGAATGGTTTAACTGAGGAAAATGTACCAGAAATTTTGGAGCAACTATCTCAATATCCGATTTCATTCGGAAAAGCAGCAGATGGTAGTCAGCAAGTTTATGTAGGTGATGTCGATATTACACACCCAATTCGTGATAACCAAGTTACAAATAATGTTTCTTGGGTCGCAGCTATTCCTGAAGTGCGTCAAGAACTCGTTGCGCAACAACAACGTATCGCTCAAGATGGGGCTATTATCATGGATGGTCGTGATATCGGGACCGTGGTTTTGCCTGATGCAGAACTAAAAATCTTCTTGATTGCCTCAGTTGATGAACGTGCGGAACGCCGTTATAAGGAAAATATCGAAAAAGGTATCCCTGCTGACCTTGAGACTCTAAAAAAAGAAATTGCTGAACGTGACTATAAAGATAGTCATCGTAAGGTGTCACCTCTTAAACCAGCGGAAGATGCCATCACTTTTGATACTACAGGTGTGTCTATTGATGGTGTTGTGGAATTTATTCAAGAAAAAGCAAAAAAAATTATTGACAAAGGATGACTCACTTGTTATACTATTAACAATGAGAAAAGCAGAAGTGAGAACTTCTCGCCTTGCGACTTAGGTTGTCTGGCCCAACATGTCAAATCCCTCTAGGGATATTATGTGTGCGGGCTTGTATATCAAGTCCGCTTTGTTTTTCTCTAAAAAAATAAAGAGGTGAAGATCATAGCTAAGAAAGATCTATTCATTAACGATGAAATTCGCGTTCGCGAAGTTCGTCTTGTTGGTCTTGATGGTGAACAATTGGGAATTAAACCATTGTCAGAAGCACAAGCTATTGCAGATGATGCAAATGTTGACTTGGTTCTCATCCAACCACAAGCTACGCCACCTGTTGCGAAGATTATGGACTACGGTAAGTTCAAATTTGAGTATCAAAAGAAACAAAAAGAACAACGTAAGAAACAAAGCGTTGTTACCGTTAAAGAAGTTCGTTTGAGTCCAGTTATTGATAAAGGTGACTTTGAAACTAAACTTCGTAATGGCCGTAAATTCCTTGAAAAAGGAAACAAGGTTAAAGTTTCTATCCGATTTAAAGGTCGTATGATTACTCACAAAGAAATCGGAGCTAAGGTCTTGGCGGAATTTGCTGAAAAAACGCAAGATATTGCGATTATTGAGCAAAGAGCGAAGATGGATGGACGTCAAATGTTCATGCAACTTGCACCAATTCCTGACAAAAAATAATTGTCAAACTAACACTATTTTAAGAGGAGAATTTTAAAATGCCAAAACAAAAAACACACCGCGCATCAGCTAAACGTTTCAAACGTACAGGTTCAGGTGGATTGAAACGCTTCCGTGCCTTCACATCTCACCGTTTCCACGGTAAAACTAAAAAACAACGTCGTCACCTTCGTAAAGCATCAATGGTACATTCAGGTGACTTTAAACGTATCAAATCAATGCTTTCACAAATGCGTTAATTCGCTACAAGCATTACAAATTATCTAAACTAGAATTAATTCGGAGGAATATATAAATGGCTCGTGTTAAAGGTGGCGTTGTATCACGCAAACGTCGTAAACGTGTATTGAAACTTGCTAAAGGTTACTATGGTGCAAAACACATCTTGTTCCGTACTGCAAAAGAACAAGTAATGAACTCTTACTACTATGCATACCGTGACCGTCGTCAAAAGAAACGTGATTTCCGTAAACTTTGGATCACACGTATCAATGCGGCAGCTCGTTTGAATGGTTTGTCATACTCACAATTGATGCACGGTTTGAAATTGGCTGAAATCGAAGTTAACCGTAAAATGCTTGCTGATTTGGCAGTTAACGATGCAGCAGCTTTCACAGCTCTTGCAGATGCAGCTAAAGCAAAACTTGGTAAATAAGAATTAAGGTGGGTCTTACCCATCTTTTTTTGTGGAGGTAATCATGATTCGTTTAGCAAAATTTGAAGATATTCCAAGATTACAGGAGTTATTGGAGCAGATTCTTATTGTTCATCATCAAGCGCGCCCTGATGTTTTTAAGTCAAAAGGCAGTAAATTTACAGATGCAGAGTTAGAAGCAGTAATTAATGACTTAAAAAAACCTGTGTTTGTGTACGAGGATGACGAAGGGCGTATCTTGGGCCATCTTTTCTTAATGATTAAAGAAGAAACTGAAAATGATGGTCCACAAAAGGCTGTTAAGACTCTTTTTATTGATGATTTATGTGTTGATAAGGAAGCTCGAGGTCAAAAAATAGGAGAAAAGCTTTACCAATTTGCCTTGGACTATGCTAAGGAGCTAGGTTGTTATAATCTGACACTTCACGTATGGAATGATAATGCAGGTGCTCTACGTTTTTACGAACGTTTGGGTATGAAACCTAGATATACAGAAATGGAAACTATCCTAAAATAATACGTTTTCATGAGAGAAATTTAACTTACGAGGAGAAAATATTTTTGATATGCTAAAAGAGAACTTTTAGAAATGGAGAGTTTTAATGCCTCGTAATTTTAAGGAAGCTTTGCTTTTTACGTTTTTGATGTGTGGAATGATGGTCTGTGGGATGAGTCTCTGGAATCTTCTCATCCTTGATTGGACTGGAGTAGTTCCCTTTGCTTGGGGTCACTTTTTCCAAGGTTATCTTCCTGGATTTGTGGTTGCTTTCTTACTTGATATGCTTTTGGTGGGACCACTAGCCAAAACAATAGCATTTGCAATTTTGCATAAAGTAAAAGCCCATGATAAACGATGGGCAAAGATTTTAGTGATTTCTGGAACCATGGTGCTATTCATGGTAACGTTTATGTCATTCTATGGATTAGTTTACAACAGTCAGTCGGTGACGCTATTATCCTATGGTCGTGCTTGGTTGACAAATGTTATCATGGCTTTACCACTTAATTTTCTAGTGGTTGGTCCAATCTCACGTTTTATCTTGGGAAAACTACAAAAACCATTGCCTGGTGAAGAAGTCGTTGAGAATTTTGACGACGATGATGAATTACCAACGATAATATAAAAAAACTGGAGTTTCTTTCCAGTTTTTTTATATCAAAAGCAGCCACGGATGTGACTGCTTAATGATGATTAGTTTTTCTTCTTCATTTCACCATGTGGGTAGTAAGTTCCCTCTGGCATATCATTAATGAAAACATGAATGGCTTCTTTAGGTGCTTTGGCAACACGTGATACAACCTCAGTAACTTCGCGAGCAAGTTCGATTTTTTGTTCTTCAGTACGACCTTCAAAGAGATCAATCTTTACAAATGGCATAATGCATCTCCTTAGTTTTGATAGTCCTATTATAGCATTAATGAAGAGAATATTCTAAAGTTTATGGAAATTCTTAAATGATATTATCGAAATGCTACAATGTGCTGACTCCTAATAGGAGGGCCTAAAGTATAGAGAGCTAGATAGTCAAGAGCTTTACCTCTTAGCTGATATAAATGCTATTACTTTAGATTCGAGTGTTCCTGATTTAGGAATTTTTCACCTTCTATTGAAGATGGTATGAAGTCTTTTGACATTCGGTAAGGGATTGCATTTTTTATTGGCTTTGTTTATAAAGGATGAAAACTCTTACTAAAAATGGTAAAATAATGCTAACTAGAGACAGTAAGGAGTAAATTATGACAATTGATTTTCGTGCCGAAGTTGATAAGCGCAAAGATGCTTTGATGGAGGACCTTTTTGGTCTTTTGCGTATTAACTCAGAACGTGATGATAGTAAGGTTGATGATAAGCACCCATTTGGTCCTGGACCAGTAAAAGCTTTGGAACATTTTCTTGCTTTAGCAGAACGTGACGGCTATAAAACTCGTAATATCGATAATTATGCTGGTGACTTTGAATTTGGTCAAGGTGATGAAGTTTTGGGTATCTTTGCCCACTTGGATGTGGTTCCAGCTGGTAGTGGTTGGGATACAGCTCCTTATGAACCTGTAATCAAAGACGGTAAACTTTATGCCCGTGGGTCATCAGATGATAAAGGCCCAACAATGGCTTGTTACTATGCCTTGAAAATTATTAAAGAACTCGAGCTTCCAGTATCTAAGCGTGTGCGCTTCATTGTTGGTACTGATGAAGAATCTGGTTGGGGCGATATGGAATATTACTTCGCTCATAATGGATTGAAAGATCCTGATTTTGGTTTTTCACCTGATGCAGAATTTCCAATCATCAATGGTGAAAAGGGAAATATTACAGCTTATCTCCATTTTGAAGGTCAAAATGATGGGGACTTTAGTCTTGTGTCCTTTAATGGTGGTTTGCGTGAAAATATGGTTCCTGAATCAGCAAGTGCAGATTTTACTGGACCTATCACTTTGAAAGAACTTGAAGCCAAATTAGCCGACTTTGTTTCGGAACAAGAAGTAACTGGTCAAGTGACCGAAGAAGCAGGTGTTTTCCATGTGACTATTCATGGGAAATCAGCTCATGGTATGATGCCTCAAAATGGTATTAATGGAGCAACCTACTTGGCACTCTTCCTTAGTCAATTTGATTTCCAAGGCAATGCTAAAACGTATTTGGATATAATTGCTGAAACACTTCATAAGGATTTCTTCGCTGAAAAGACAGGTCTTGCTTATACAGATCCTAAGATGGGTGAATTGACCATGAATGCAGGTGTATTTAACTTCTCTAAGGAATCAGAAGAAAATACGATTGCTCTGAATTTCCGCTATCCTCAAGGGGTTGATACGGACTCTATTAAGGCTGATCTTGAAAAACTCGAAGGTCCTAAGGCGGTTAGTCTCTCAGAACACGGTCATGTGCCACACTATGTACCAGTTGATGATCCTATGGTAGAGACTCTTCTTTCAGTCTATGAGAAACAAACAGGTCTTAAAGGTCATGAACAAATTATTGGTGGCGGAACATTTGGACGTCTCCTCAAACGTGGTGTTGCCTATGGAGCTATGTTCCCTGGTTATGTCAACACGATGCACCAAGCAAATGAGTTTACTGAGGTTGAAGACTTGTACCGTGCTGCTGCCATTTATGCAGAAGCTATCTATGAGTTAATCAAATAAAAAAGAGAGACAGTTTTGTCTCTTTTTTGAGGAGGAAAATATGGAAACACTTGAAGAATTAACACAAGCAATCATGTCCGATGAACAAAATAAAGCTTTTACGGAAAAAGGTATAAAACCCTTGTTTACCATTCCAAAAACGGCACGAATTAATATCGTAGGACAAGCTCCTGGTATTCGTGCCCAAGAGTCCGGCCTTTACTGGAATGATCCTAGCGGTGATAATCTCAGGGATTGGATGGGTGTTTCACGCGAAGAATTTTATGAATCTGGCATGTTTGCTATTGTGCCAATGGATTTTTATTTCCCAGGTCATGGGAAATCAGGTGATTTACCTCCTCGCAAAGGATTTGCAGATAAGTGGCATGAGAAAGTTCTTGCTTTAGCTCCTGATATTCAATTGACGATTTTAGTAGGTAACTATGCACAGCGTTACTATTTACATCAAAAATCGTCGGCAAAATTAACGGATACAGTTAAGCATTACAAAGATTACCTTCCTGAGTTTTTCCCTCTCGTTCATCCCTCTCCACGAAATAATATTTGGCAAGCCAAAAATCCATGGTTTATGGAAGAAGTAGTTCCAGATTTGAAGGCCTTGGTCAAAAAAATCTTAAGTCAATGATTTCTGATATATAAACTTGGATTGTCATTAGGTATTGTTATCAAATTAATGAAGCAACATTCAGAACATGTCCAAATGGTATAAAAATTTGAGCCCCTTGGGGCTTTTTTTGATGCTATAACAAAAATAGTTGCAAAAATAATTAACAAAATTTTAATACTTAGCTTATACAGTGCAATTTAATTCTAATTTTCAGAAGAAGTAACATATAAAATTAAGCTATCTATCCTTTTAAATTAAAGAATCGATTAAATAATACTTATAAATTGAAAATGAGTGTGAATTTTTGAGAAAATTAAGACAATTCTATTGACAGAAAATTTAAAAGTGTTAGACTTTAGGTGTTAAGAAAATATAGAAGGAAATTTGTGACATGGGAAGAAAAGATTCACAACGTTTTTCAATCAGAAAGTATAGCTTTGGGGCTGCTTCTGTTCTTTTGGGTACAACCATTCTTGCGATGGGTGCAACTGGTGTACATGCAGATGAGGTTTCAACTTCAGCTGCTACTGATACACCACTTAGTGCTTCTGTGCTAACAGGTTCTGCTGTCGATCCGGCAACAACTGTTGACCATTCAGAGAAGCAAGTTGTTTCTGTCAAAGAAGAAGGAAATACCACTGTAACAACAAGCGTTGTAACAACTGATAGCCTTGAGGATGCTAAAGCTTCTGCGGTAAAAGAAGGGGTAGAAGTTGAAGAAACTGCACCTCAAACGCATACATCCCTAGAGGGGGCTATTGCTAACAATCAAGCTCAATCAAAAGAGATTAATACAGTTGTTTATGATTATCAGAAAGCAAAAGAAGACCACAAAAAAGATGTAGCTGAGTATGAGAAAGCTAAGGCTGAGTACGATGCTAAAGTGGCTGAAAAAGCAGCAGCTGATAAAGCAAACGCTGCTTCTAAAGCACAGTATGATACTGATCAAGCTGCTTATGAAAAAGGATTAGCTAAATATCAAGCTGATAAAAAAGCCTATGACGCAGCATTGGAAGAGTATAATACTCAAAAATTGACTTATGATTCTAAAGTAGCAGAAAAAGCAGCTGCTGATGCAGCTAATGCTAAGTCAGAAGTCGATTACAAGGTACAGCTGGCTGTTTATGAAACTGCTAAAAAGAACTATGAAGCTGCTATGGCTCAGTATACCAAAGACAAGGCAAAATATGATGCCGAGAAGGAAGCTTATGATGCTAAAGTAGCTGAAAAAGTTCGTACAGAAATTGAAAACAAGGCTGCTCAAGAGCAGTATGAGAAAGATTTAGCTACTTATAATGCCGCTTACGAAAAATATCAAACCGATTTGGCTGCCTACAAGACTGCTAAAGCAGCCTATGATGCTAAAGTAGCAGAAAAAGTAGCCGCTGATGCAGCTAATGCAAAAGCTAAATCTAAGTATGATGCAGAAATGGTCACATACAACGCAGCTTTGTCTGAATATAAGGCAAATAAGGCTCTGTATGATGCAGCTCTAGCTGAATACAACACAAAAAAAGCAGCCTATGATGTGAAAGTAGCTGAGAAAACACAAGCAGAAATTACGGATAAGGCTGCTCAAAAACAATATGAAAAAGATCTTGCTACTTACAATACTGCTTACGAAAAATATCAAACTGATTTAGCAGCTTATAATACAGCTAAAGCAGCCTACGATGCCAAAGTAGCAGAAAAAGCAGCTGCTGATAAGGCAAATGCGGATGCTAAAGCCAAGTATGATGCGGAAATGGCTGTTTACAATACAGCTAAAGCGCAATATGACAAAGATTTACAAGAATATCAAGCTAAGAAAACGCAATACGACCAAGATAAAGCAGCCTATGATAAACTTGTTGCTATTAAAGCAGAAGAAGATGCTTCTAAAGCTAAGTACGAAGTTGAGCTTGCCAAATACAATGTAGATTTAGAGCAATACGGCAAAGATTTTGCTACCTACCAAACAAAACTTGCTGAATATCAAACAGCTTTGGCACAGTACAAAGATGCTAAAGCAGCCTATGATAAGTACATGAATGATAATGGTTTCCAAGATTTAAAAGATGTAGAAACTGTTCAAGATTTGACTTTCCAACGTGAAGGTGGAGCCATTCATACCATCAATGGTATCAGTGCTTATCTCACTCGTGATGCTCAGTCTCGTTTGAATACAAGCAATGTACATCAGTATGATTCCAATAAATTGGAAGCTTCAGATATTGTAGCAACTAGTCCTTGGGCTAATAATGAGACTGAATACATTCAAGTTAAAGAAGGCGATAAATTTGTTGTTACTTATGATAACTTGAATCAGTCAAGCATGCGTGAAGATACGGATATGCATCCAATCAAGCGCGTGATTTACCGCTATGAGATTTTGAGTCTCCCATCAAATGACGGTAAAGGAATTGCAGCTGTTAGCTCGGATCCAACTGTAACACTTACAGTCGGTGCTTCAACAGACCAAAATAAACCCGTTAAAGTTGCTGTTGATATTGAATTCTATGATGGTAATGGCAATAAGTTTGATTTGACACAACACAATGCTATTGTAGCTTTGAACTCTCTCAACCACTGGACAGGTGCTTCTTATGTAGATAGTGGGGATAAACCTCGTGCTCTTACAGTAGAAGCCAAAGATAAAGATGGTAACACTGTTCGTGGAACTTGGGATCCGTATGCAGATGGTTCATCAATGAGCATTGAAAACAATGCGGTTCTTGTTAAAAATGGAACAGCTGACTTTGGTACTGCGGATGTCACTATCTCTGCTGAAAATCCACTTAAGATTGTGGCACAAAAAGCAACATGGAATGGTAGTGAATTTACAGTTAGTGAAGAAACTGTGATTGATGCAACTGCAGTCAATGCTTCAGGTGCTGGGAACGGTCACTCTATTGGAACAGATGAGTTCGCTCTAGATGGTAAAGATGATGTTATCGGTTCTTATACGATTGATCCAACTTCTGGACGTATCATCTTTACTCCTAAGAAAAAGTTTGAAAATGTGGAGCACCAAGAGTCTGCAAATGTTGGAAACAATAAATATATTCCAATTCCAAATTCAAGTGTTTCTTATGACTCTGCTACAAAAGAGGTAACATCATTTAAAGATAACCAATACATTGAACATGGATCAATCTTTAATGGTGAATCTTCAACGACTCTTGAAGGTTGGGATAATCCATCTTCTCCATATCTCTATTATGGTGGAGCAGGATTGAAGATGGCTGATGGTCACTTGGTATTTACGGCCAATGGAGCTAATGCTGCTGGTCAACCAACGGTTTACTGGTTTGCGATTAACTCAAATGTTGGTATTCCAAAAAATCCAGGTGAAGCGCCAAAAGAGCCAACGGCTCCTGAAGAACCAAAGGCTCCAACCCCACCAACGATTACATTGGAAGTTCTTCCAGCAGTACCAACAGAACCAACACGACCAACTGCCCCTACAGCACCAACAGAACCTAACTATACAGTAGTGACGGTTGATGCTGAGGAGCCAACAGCTCCAAAAGAGCCTAAGGCACCAACGCCACCAACTCCGACAGTAGTTGAAGTTCCTGCGGAACCAAGCAAACCAGAAGAGCCTAAAGCGCCAACCCCACCGACAGAACCTAACTACACTGTGGTTACAGTTGAGAGTGAGGAACCTAAGGCACCAACAGAGCCTAAGGCACCAACGCCACCAACTCCAGCATTAGTTGAAGTGCCAGCAGAGCCACGTAAGATTACGGCTCCAGTAGAACCTAAGGCTCCAACACCACCTACACCAGTAGTTGTAGAGGTACCTGGTGAGCCAACGAAACCAACGCCACCAACAGAGCCTAAAGCTCCAACACCACCAACTATGGTTACAGTTAATGTTCCTAATAAACCTGTTTCACCTAAAGAACTTGTAGCTCCTAAGGTGAAATGGCATAAAAATTATCTTGTTGAGCGAGTAACTCGTCCAGTGCCAACGCCACCAACAACTCCTCAAAAACCAAAAACTCCTGGAACACCTACAGGACCAAGTGTAACACCAACTTCTTCTGTGATTGCTAAGCAAGAAACAGAAAGAAATAATAGTGGACAATTGCCAGAAACAGGTGATTCTAACCAAAAATTAGCATCTGTAACAGGTGTAGGCTTGCTTACAATGGCACTTACAGGTCTATGGTCAACTCGCAAACGTAAACATTAATAAGATAAAATAAAAGATTAGGTTGTTTTGTTATGCAAGACGTCTAGTCTTTTTTAGTTACTTATTGATAGATGTTTGTCTTTTAAAATAAGCTTTAATGTTAAAACTAATATAGAAAGATAAAGGAGAGAATCTAGGTAGATAGCTATCCGAAAGCTAAATATCACAATGAAAATCAAAATGAAAGCTTATTATCGCTTGTTTTTCATGATTTTTTCAATAAAAAAACATTAAAGTGAATCATCCTGTATATTATAAAATTAAACCTTCTATTTACAACGAAAACACTATTTATTATAGGGTTTTATCTATCAAATACTTTGATATTAAAAAGTATTTGAATTTAAGAATCTAATAGAATTTAAAGGAATGGATGTTTTTATGAGATATCTCAAATTGACAAGGTTCTTTCTTTTGTTAGAATATGAACATAACTAAATATAGAAGGACGTAATTTAAATGGGGAAAAAGGAATTACAACGTTATTCACTCAGAAAGTCTAGCCTTGGTGCGGCTTCTGTTCTTTTGGGGACTGCAGTTCTTGCAGTAGGAGCTTCAAATGCAAGCGCTGATGAAGTATCAACAACTACAGATTCAGTAACACCAGCAGTTGAAGCAACAGATGCTGTTGAAGAAAGCACTTCTGCCGTAGCAGATTCAACTGAGAAGAAGGTTGTTAACGTTACTGAAGAAGGCAACACAACTGTTACAACGAGTGAAGTAACAAATACAAGCTTAGAAGCTGCAAAAACAGCTGCAACTAACGAAGGGGTTGAGGTTAAGGAAGAACCTGCTCAAACCAAAGAAACTGTTGAAGCAGCTGCTGCAGATAATAAAGCACAAGCAGAGAAAATCAATACAGTCGTTTCAGATTATAAAGCGGCTAAAGAACAATACAAGTCAGATAAAGCTGACTATGATAAAGCAAAAGCAAACTACGATGCCAAATTAGCTGAGAAAGCACTTGCTGATAAAACAAATGCTGAAGCTCAGGCTAAATATGATACTGAAAAAACAGCTTATGATAAAGCTTCAGAGCAATACCAAATTGCTAAGCAAGCTTATGACTCAGCCCTTTCAGAGTACAAGACTAAGAAAGTTACTTATGATGCTAAGGTAGCAGAAAAAGAAGTAGCTGATAAAGAAAATGCCTTGTCTGCAGCTAAATACCAAGCAGAATTGGCAACTTATAACCAAGCGAAAGCTGATTATGAAGCAGCTCTTGCACAGTACAATAGCGATAAAGCCAAATACAATGCTGAAAAAGCTAATTATGATAATAAAGTAGCTGAAAAAGTTGTTACTGAAAAACGTAACGCTGAAGCTGAAGCTAAATATCAAACTGAGCTAGCAGCATATAATGAAGCAAAAGCTAAATATGATGTAGAAAAAGCAGCATATGACAAGAATCTTGAACTTTATAATGCTAAGAAAATAGCTTATGAAGCAGATCTTGAAACAAAACAAGCTATTGAAAAATACAATGCAGATGCTAAAGCTAAATACGAAGCAGCCTTGGTTGTCTACAATGAGCAAAAAGCTAAATATGACCAAGAATACCTTGAGTATCAAAACAAATTAGCTGTCTACCAAACAGCACTTAAACAATACCAAGAAGCTAAAACAGCTTACGATAAATACATTAATGATCCTGTATATCGTAACCTTAAAGATGCTGAAGTTGTTCAAGAATTGACCTTCCAACGTGAAAACGATGCAACACACAAAGTTGAAGGTGTAAGTAACTACTTGACAAAAGAAGCACAAGAGCGTCTTAACACAAGTAATGTTTTCCAATATGACTCTAACAAGTTACAAGCATCTGACATTGTTTCAAATAGCCCTTGGACAAATACTGAAGACGAGTGGGTTCAAGTTAAAGAAGGTGACAAATTTGTTGTTACATATGATGGTTTGAACCAATCAAGCATGATTGTTGAGAATGAAGCATCAGCAATCAAACGTGTTGTTTACCGCTACGAAATTGTTAGCCTTCCATCAAACGACGGAAAAGGTATCGCGAAAATCAGTAAGGATCCAACAGTAACTATGACAGTTGGTGCATCAACTGATCAAGATAAACCAGTTAAAGTAGCAGTAGATGTTGAGTTTTACGATAAAGATGGTAAAATGTTCAACCTTAGTGAGCGTAATGCTATCGTAGCACTTAACTCACTAAACCACTGGAATGGTGCAGCTTATGTTGAAACATCTGAGCGCCCACGTCCACTTACAGTAGAAGCGAAAGACGTTAATGGTAATACTGTCCGCGGTACATATAATCCTTACGCAGATGGCTCTACTTTGGCAATCCAAAACGGTGAAGTTGTTACTAAATCTGGATACGCTGATTTCGGTGGCGCTACTGTTAACATTTCTGATGAGAACCCACTTAAGGTAGTTGTTCCTATCACTGACTGGAATGGTTCAGAATGGGTTGTCTCACGTGAAATTCCATCTGATGTAACAACTCTTAATGCTTCAGGTAGTGGTAATGGACACGCTCTTGGTAACCAAGATTATACATTTGGTGATAAAGATGATGTTATTGGTTCGTACAGCGTTTCTGCTGAAACTGGTTTGATTACATTCACACCTAAGAAAAAATACCAATCAACACGTCACCAAGAATATGTTAATATTGGTGATAACCAATTCATCGCTATTCCAAAATCATCAGTTACTTATGATACTGCTACTAAAGAAGTAACATCAGTCAATGATAACCAATACATTGACCATGGTGCAGTCTTTAATGGTGAGACAACATCAGAATTGACAGGTTGGGATAACGCTGATTCACCTTACCTCTATTATGGAGGTGCAGGTATCAAGATGACAAATGGTCACTTGGTATTTACTGCTGAAGGTGCAAATGCTGATGGTGCACCAACAGTATACTGGTTCGCAATCAACTCTAATCTTGGTTTGCCTAAGAATCCAGGTGAAAAACCTGAAGAGCCTAAGGCACCAACACCACCAACAGCACCGGTTAAACCAGTTATTAAAACAGTTGGTATCAATCCACAAGAACCAACACCACCAACACCACCAAAAGAGCCAGTGGCACCAATGCCACCAACTCCAGAGGTAGTTGAAGTACCTGGTAAACCACAAGAACCAACACCACCAACAGGTCCAACGGCACCAACGCCACCAACACCAAAAGTGGTTGAAGTACCTGGTAAACCACAAGAACCAACACCACCAACAGGTCCAACGGCACCAACGCCACCAACACCAAAAGTAGTTGAAGTTCCTGCTAAACCAGTAGAACCTAAAACTCCTGAAAAACCAAGTGTTGTATGGCACAAGAACTATGTCGTTGAGAGAGAGTCTCACGTGGTACCACCAACACCACCGACTCCACAAACACCACCAACACCTGTTACTCCTCCAACTCCAGTGACACCGCCAACTACACCAACTCCAGATACTGAAGTTCCTGTAGTGCCTCAAGCTGAGTTGCCACAAACTGGTGAGCACACTAGCAATGCTGGATTTATTGGACTTCTTTCAATGATTTTTGCAGCCTTTGTAGGATTCTTCAAACGTCGAAAAGAAGATTAAGTGGTGCTATTAAATTAGTTCCCCATCAAAACTAGATTCTATTTAGAATCTAGTTTTTATTTTTGCTAGGTTTTACTCCCTCGTATCATTTCTATTTACTGTTGAAACATGTTATAATTGTTTTGAACGACTATTATAGAAAGATGCAAGGAGACGAGCATGGAAGAACTTAAGAAAATCGCTGGCGTAACCGCTGCCAAATACGTTGAAGATGGAATGGTTGTTGGACTCGGTACAGGGTCAACAGCTTATTTCTTCGTGGAGGAAATTGGCCGTCGTATTAAGGAAGAAGGCCTTAGTGTTGTTGGAGTAACGACATCAAGTCAAACCACTAAACAAGCTGAAGGTTTAGGTATTCCTTTGAAGGCAGTGGATGATATTGACAGTATTGATGTTACTGTTGATGGCGCCGACGAAGTAGACCCTCAACTCAATGGGATTAAAGGTGGCGGTGGTGCCCTTCTGATGGAAAAAATCGTCGCTACACCTACGAAAGAATATATCTGGGTAGTTGATGAGTCAAAAATGGTTAATCAATTAGGTGCTTTCAAATTACCAGTTGAAGTGGTTCAATATGGTGCTGATCGTCTCTATCGTGTCTTTGAGTCGAAGGGCTATAAGCCATCATTCCGACTTACGGAGGAAGGTAATCGCTTTGTTACAGATATGAAGAACTATATCATCGATCTTGATTTAGGTAAGATTGAAAATCCAGTAGCTCTTGGTGAAGAACTAAAAGCTATGACAGGTGTTGTCGATCATGGATTGTTCAATGGTATGGTTAACAAAGTCATCGTTGCAGGAAAAGACGGTGTTAAGGTCGTTGAAGTCAAGGCCTAGTTCAATTTTGATTTCCCCTCACTTTTAATGAGGAAAACTAATTAATTTTTGTCAAACTATTAAATAATATAGAAAGGCAAGAGGTAATTTCGAAAAGATTTTATCTCTTTGTGGTGTTGTTATGTCCAAATTTAACCGAATGCATTTAGTCGTTCTTGATTCAGTAGGAATTGGTGCTGCTCCAGATGCCAATGACTTTGTCAATGCAGGTGTGCCAGATGGTGCTTCAGATACCCTTGGTCATATCTCTAAATCAGTAGGATTGAATGTGCCAAATATGGCTAAGCTTGGTCTAGGAAATATTCCTCGTGAAACACCTTTGAAAACAGTACCAGCAGAAAGTAACCCAACTGGTTATGCAACAAAATTGCAGGAAGTTTCTCTTGGTAAGGATACGATGACTGGTCACTGGGAAATCATGGGTCTCAATATTACTGAACCTTTTGATACCTTCTGGAACGGATTCCCAGAAGAAATTCTCACTAAAATTGAGGAATTCTCAGGTCGTAAAGTCATTCGTGAAGCTAATAAACCATACTCAGGTACAGCTGTTATTGAAGACTTTGGACCTCGTCAAATGGAAACTGGTGAATTGATTATTTACACTTCAGCTGACCCAGTTCTTCAAATTGCTGCACACGAAGACATTATTCCATTGGATGAGTTGTATCGTATTTGTGAATATGCGCGTTCAATTACCCTTGAGCGTCCAGCTCTTCTAGGGCGTATCATTGCTCGTCCTTACGTTGGTGAGCCTGGAAACTTCACTCGTACATCTAATCGTCGAGATTTGGCTGTTTCACCATTTGCACCAACTGTTTTGGATAAATTGAATGAAGCTGGTATTGATACTTATGCCGTTGGTAAAATCAATGATATTTTCAACGGAGCTGGTATTAACCACGATATGGGCCACAACAAATCAAATAGCCATGGTATTGATAATTTGATTAAAGCTATGACTTCTAAAGATTTCAAACATGGCTTCTCATTCACAAACTTGGTAGACTTCGACGCCCTTTATGGACACCGTCGTGATCCACATGGATATCGTGATTGTTTGCACGAATTTGACCAACGTTTGCCTGAAATCATTGCTGCCATGCGTGAAGATGATCTCTTGATGATTACAGCAGACCACGGAAATGATCCAACTTATGCAGGTACAGACCATACTCGTGAATATATTCCTTTCTTGGCTTATAGCCCATCATTCAAAGGAAATGGACTTATTCCAGTAGGTCATTTCTCTGACATCTCAGCAACTGTCGCTGAAAACTTTGGTGTAGATAAAGCCATGATTGGTGAAAGCTTCTTGGATAAACTTGTCTAAAATGAAGCGCTATGCATTTTTGGTTCGTGGGATAAACGTTGGTGGTCGTCACAAGGTAGTCATGGAAGAATTTTGTCATGAGTTAAAAGAACTTGGGATGTCAAATGTTTCTTCCTATATAAATAGTGGAAATTTTTTCTTCGATTCATCCTTGATGAAAGTGGAACTCCTCTTAGTTTTAGAGAGATTTCTTAATAAGACTTATCCATTTATTAAGGTGTTTTCTCTTTTTACTCTAGAAGATTACCAAAATGAAGTGGCATCTTTACCTAAGTGGTGGGAAGATGATTTCTATAGAAAAGATGTGCTCTTATATACTGAAAGACTTGATAAGAACGAAATGAGGAATGTTATTGAGTCTTTAGAGTTGGGAGATGAAATTATTCATCTTGGTCAACTTGGGATATACTGGGGTAAATTTGATAAATCAAGCTATAACCAAACGGCTTATCATAAGAAGCTATTGAAAGCATCTTTTTATCCTTATATAACCATTCGAAATGCAAGAACATTTTCAAAAATTGGTCACTTTTTAAGAATGAAATAAAATTAAGGGAGAATTAACATGTCGCTACTTGAAAAAATTAGAGTTACTCAAGCATTTTTGGAAAGCAAAGGAATTGAAAAACCTGAGTTTGGTTTAATTTTGGGTTCTGGACTTGGCGAGTTGGCTGAAGAAGTTGAAGACGCAGTTGTCATTGACTATGCGGATATTCCAAACTGGGGACAGTCAACGGTTGTCGGTCATGCTGGAAAACTTGTTTATGGAACTTTGTCTGGACGTAAGGTTTTAGCTCTTCAAGGACGTTTCCATTTTTATGAAGGAAATCCGCTTGAAGTAGTTACTTTCCCTGTACGTGTTATGAAAGCTCTTGGATGCGAAGGAGTTGTTGTAACCAATGCAGCAGGTGGTATCGGCTTTGGTCCAGGTACTTTGATGGCCATCACTGACCACATCAACATGACTGGTCAAAACCCATTGATTGGAGAAAACTTGGATGATTTTGGTCCTCGTTTCCCTGATATGTCTAAATCGTATACTCCAGAATACCGTGAGACTGCACATCGAGTTGCTGACAAATTGGGCATTAAATTAGATGATGGTGTCTATATCGGTGTAACTGGTCCAACTTACGAAACTCCAGCTGAAATTCGTGCTTATAAGACTCTTGGTGCAGATGCTGTTGGGATGTCAACTGTCCCTGAAGTCATTGTTGCAGCACATTCTGGTTTGAAAGTTCTTGGTATTTCATGTATTACCAACTTTGCGGCTGGTTTCCAAGAAGAACTCAATCACGAAGAAGTTGTGGAAGTGACAGAACGTGTTAAAGGGGATTTCAAAGGCTTGCTGAAAGCTATTTTGGCTGAACTTTAAAAAGGAATAATTGATGTCAAACTTAATGAATAATCCATTATTTCGTATCATTCGTGGAGTTTTTATAATTGCTTTCCTAACCATGGTTTGGTTGGTTATATTTTCTGCTATAGATACAAGTGGTAGTGAGATAGATTATGAACCATTTCAAGGAGCATCTATCGTATTTGCAGTTTTAAGCTATATCATAATAGTGTTTCTATTTCAATACCATAAAGTTGTTAACTTAAAAGAGTCAATTAAATCATCATACAGTGCAATTGAAATTAAAGAGCAGTATGTGGAAAAATTGATTGTACAACTGCGAGAACTGACTGATAAGATTGTAGACCATGAGTTAAAAATGTCTGTTAGAAAAAATGTTTCAGAATTGTTAGAGGAAAAAAAGTCTGTCAACAATTTGACTAACGATGAAAACAAAGCTAATCATTCAGAATCTAAGCGGAAGTCTTACGGTGAGTCTGGCAATTTTTCTAAACATGAATACTCTACTAAACTAGAGGAAACGAAGAATAAAATTATAGAGGAAATCGAAAGAGATACAAATATTACAGCTGATCAAAGTATAAAGGATTTGATTGCTGAGATTAAAGAGTCAGAAGTACTTGTTGCTAATCAAAAATTATACTACAATGAAATGGTGTCGCAATATAATAAAACAATTTACAGTTTGCCACTTGCTTTGTTAAGAACAACTTTAGGTCATTCAGAGATAAACTACTTATAACATAGAACAAAATCATTAAGACTAGAATATAGTTAAAAAGGTCAAAGAATGAAAGCTAGTTTTAGTTTTTCTAATTCAGCACGAGATTGCTTTACTATGAAATAAAAACAAAGAAGGGATTGACCCTACTCTAAAGACAGTAGGAAAAGTTGGTTAAAGCAATTTTAGCCATACTCTAATATATGGGTAATCAAGAGAAAAAGAGTTTGACTTGGCTCCCCAAGTCGATTAGGTTAAGTTTGGCTGTTTTGACAACCGGAATAGCTTCTGGTCTGATTGGTATTCTTTGCCACTATCTTTTAGATTTTATAAAATTTCTTGCTTTTGGTAACGATACGTCAGATCTCTTGTTACAATTTAACTCTATAAGTGCTTATCGACGCTTCGTAGTTATAGTGGTAGCTGGTGTCTTAGCTAGTATCTTTTGGTATTTCCTTCAGCGACGAGTGTCCCTTCTTTCCATTAGAAAGGCTAAGCAACTCGTTGGCAAGAAGAGTCCAAATTTTCTTGGCCAAAGTCTACATGCTTTGGTGCAGGTAGCAATCGTTGGAGCAGGTGCTTCGGTAGGCAAGGAAGCAGCTCCACGAGAATTAGGTGCCTTATGTGCTGGCAGTTTATCAAAAAAACTGGGTTTAGAAATTCCTGAAAGACAACTCATGATTGCATGTGGTGCAGGAGCAGGTTTAGCCGCGGTTTACCAAGTTCCCTTTGCCAGTACACTGTTTGTTTTGGAAACCTTGAGAGTTTCTTGGAAACTAAAAAACATTGGCATCATTCTTGCGACAACCTATTTGTCAGCTTATTGTGCTCGTCCAATTGTTGGTGGGAAAGCTATATATTTAGTTGATAAAGTAAGCTTACATCCTACTAGTTTGATACAGATTCTTGTTTTGACGCTGTTTGTAACTCCGCTTGCTCTTATATTTAAAGTTTTAGCTAAAAAGGCGAGTAAAAGTCGTATAACAGATAAACATATTCTCTGGACCATGCCCGTCTCTTTTATAATATTAGCTGGTATTGTAGCTTTCTATCCTATAATCATGGGAAATGGTCAGGTTCTAGCACAATGGATGTTTTCTGGAGGAACTTCGGAATACCTTCCGATTTTGCTAGTAATCAAAGGGCTTATTGTGTGCTTGTTGCTATGGTCAGGTACTTATGGAGGGACACTGACGCCTTCGTTTACTTTAGGTGTCGGATCGGGTTTCTTATTAACAAGGTGTCTTGAGACTTTTGGTTTATCCCTAAATCCTAATCTAGGAATGTTACTTGGTGCAACTATATTTTTAGTAACAACTTTGGATGCTCCTCTGACGGGAATAGCCTTAGTTCTAGGTTTTACCGGTCAAGGAGGACTGGTAGCAGTTCCTCTAATCTTAGCGGGTCTACTATCAAGGATAATTAATAATAGATGGAAGAAAAAACAATGAATATTCATTTTATCTTACACGAAACGTTTGAAGTTCCAGGAGCCTATTTAAAATGGGCTCAAGACCGTGGACATAATATCACATCAACCAAGGTATATGAGGAAGAGTTCCTTCCTGAAACCGTTGAAGGTATTGATTTTCTAATTGTGATGGGTGGTCCTCAGTCACCTGATGAGGATCGTCAGACCTTTCCTTATTATGACCCAAACGCTGAGATTGTATTTATGCAAAAAGCAATTGCTGCTGATATCTATATTGTTGGTGTATGTTTGGGAGCTCAGCTTCTGTCTGTAGCCTATGGTGGTAAGTATGAGCATAGTCCAGAACGCGAAATTGGTGTGTTTCCAATAACACTTACGGATGATGGATTAGCTGATGAGCATGTCAAAGGTTTTGGCACAACTCTCAATACTGGCCACTGGCATGGTGATATGCCTGGATTGACTGATAATGCAGTTGTTCTTGCTACTAGTCAAGGTTGTCCACGTCAAATTATTCGCTTTAGTCCTAAACACTATGCCTTCCAAGCACACCTAGAGTTTGATTCCCAAGCCATTGATTTACTCATAGCTGCGGATGGCGAAGAACATTTGCGTAAGCAAAATAAGGAGTTACCTTTTGTTCAAACACCTGAACAATTGCGTACCCACGATTATTCAGAAATGAACAAGAAGTTATATGATTTTCTTGATTCATTGACTCAAGCTTAATCCACTTTTAAAAAGTATTTCTTTATCAACTATATAATAGTAGAAAAATTATTTAAAAATAAAAAATAAGAATGGTAGATAGTGTGTTCAGGTTGCTCTTTTACCATCTAAAATAGAAATTACGGGTTAACTGTATTCACTAAATTGAATACGGGCGGAGAACGAAGTAAAAAGATAAACTGTCTAGCATTTATAATGTGTTGTCAGTTTCCAATTATTATTTTGTTCTCTGTCGCCTGTCCTGTATATAAAAAATGAAAGGAAGGGTAGTTCAGGTTTGAAACTGAACCCGGACTAGAGTATGTGTAAAAAAGATAAATCCTCCTAGATGCGAAGCATCTTTGTCGGATTTCCTATTTTTACTTTGCCTCTTTAACGCCCTTGGTATCTTATATTATGTCTATCCATATTGCTGCTAAGCAAGGTGAAATTGCTGATAAAATTCTCCTACCTGGAGATCCTTTACGTGCGAAATTCATTGCCGAGAATTTCCTCGAAGACGCTGTATGTTTCAATGAAGTTCGTAATATGTTTGGTTACACAGGAACATACAAAGGTGAACGTGTCTCAGTAATGGGAACTGGAATGGGGATGCCATCTATCTCTATCTATGCTCGTGAGCTTATTGTTGACTACGGGGTTAAAAAATTGATCCGTGTGGGAACTGCTGGTTCATTGAATGAAAATGTTCACGTTCGTGAGTTAGTTCTAGCGCAAGCGGCAGCGACAAACTCTAACATTATTCGTAACGATTGGCCACAATACGATTTCCCACAAATTTCAAGTTTCAATCTCTTAGATAAGGCTTACCACATTGCTAAAGAGCTTGGTATGACTACACATGTTGGTAATGTCTTGTCTTCTGACGTCTTCTATTCGAACTATGGTGAAAAGAACATCGAGCTTGGTAAATGGGGTGTGAAAGCTGTAGAAATGGAAGCAGCAGCACTTTACTACCTTGCAGCCCAACACCAAGTAGATGCTCTTGCCATCATGACTATTTCTGATAGTTTGGTTAATCCAGATGAGGACACAACAGCTGAGGAACGTCAAAATACTTTCACTGACATGATGAAAGTTGGTCTTGAAACACTAATTGCAGACTAGTTTGTAAAAGGACGCCATTTGGTCGTCCTTTTGTGTTGTATGTTGTAGCTAATATCTGTTCGAAGTGACAATAGGTTAAAATTTTTCAAACTACTAGAAAAAAATAAAAAAATTTGGAAGAAAGATGCTTTTAAGGAATAAGTAAATATCCGACAATTTAAAAAACAACCGCTAAAAATGTGAAAAACAACTTACAAAACAATGAAAAATGATAGAAATTAAATGCTTGATATCATAATGAAAAACGGTTTCTTCTTTTTTAAAAAGAATGACAATTGAAATGAAGTTATAGTAATGTTATAATAATAATGGGAAATGTCTAATTTTAATTTATAGGAGCAATTTATATGAGTTCGCGTACGAATCGTAAGCAAAAACGTACGAGTAATAGATCGTGGGGGATGGTCAACGTTGGGTTGACCATTCTGTATGCTATTTTAGCATTGGTCTTATTATTCACCATGTTCAATTATAATTTCCTATCCTTTAGGTTTTTGAACATCATTATCACCATTGGTTTGTTGGTAGTTCTTGCTATTAGCATCTTCCTTCAGAAGACTAAGAAATCAGCACTAGTGACAACGGTTGTACTGGTTATCTTCTCGCTAGTTTCTCTGGTTGGTATTTTTGGTTTTAAACAAATGATTGACATCACTAACCGTATGAATCAGACGGCAGCATTTTCTGAAGTTGAAATGAGCATCGTGGTTCCTAAGGAAAGTGACATCAAAGATGTGAGCCAGCTTACTAGCGTACAGGCACCTACTAAGGTTGATAAGAACAATATCGAGACCTTGATGTCAGCTCTCAAAAAAGATAAAAAAGTTGATGTTAAAGTTGATGATGTTGCCTCATATCAAGAAGCTTATGATAATCTTAAGTCTGGCAAATCTAAAGCTATGGTCTTGAGTGGCTCTTATGCTAGCCTATTAGAGTCTGTCGATAGTAATTATGCTTCAAATCTAAAAACAATTTATACTTATAAAATTAAAAAGAAGAATAGCAACTCTGCAAAACAAGTAGATTCAAAAGTCTTCAATATTTATATTAGTGGTATTGATACCTACGGTTCGATTTCAACAGTGTCACGTTCAGATGTCAATATCATTATGACAGTAAACATGAATACACATAAGATTCTCTTGACGACTACTCCACGTGATGCATACGTTAAGATTCCTGGTGGTGGGGCAGACCAGTATGATAAATTAACCCATGCAGGTATTTATGGTGTTGAAACATCTGAACAAACTCTGGAAAATCTATATGGTATTAAGATTGATTACTATGCACGAATTAACTTCACATCTTTCCTTAAGTTGATTGACCAACTTGGTGGTGTGACAGTCCATAATGATCAAGCTTTCACAAGTCTTCATGGGAAGTTTGATTTCCCAGTTGGTGATATCCAAATGAATTCAGAGCAAGCACTTGGATTTGTTCGTGAACGCTATAGTCTCGATGGCGGAGATAATGACCGTGGTAAAAACCAGGAGAAAGTTATTTCTGCGATTGTAAACAAGTTGGCTTCTCTAAAATCTGTATCAAACTTTACTTCAATCGTTAATAATCTCCAAGACTCTGTTCAGACAAATATGTCGTTGGATACCATTAATGCTTTGGCTAATACACAACTTGATTCAGGCTCTAAATTTACAGTAACGTCTCAAGCAGTAACTGGCACTGGTTCTACTGGTCAATTGACCTCTTATGCTATGCCAAATTCTAGTCTTTATATGATGAAACTAGATGATTCGAGTGTGGCAAGTGCCTCTCAAGCTATCAAAAATCTGATGGAGGAAAAATAAGTGATTGACGTTCACTCACATATTGTTTTTGATGTTGATGATGGTCCTAAAACTTTAGAAGAAAGTTTAGACCTCATTGGTGAAAGCTATGCCCAAGGGGTACGTAAGATTGTTTCAACATCTCACCGTCGTAAGGGGATGTTTGAGACTCCAGAGGATAAAATTTTTGCCAACTTTTCTAAGGTAAAAGCAGAAGCAGAAGCACTTTATCCAGACTTAACTATTTATTATGGTGGTGAACTTTATTACACCTCAGACATTGTGGAGAAACTTGAAAAGAATCTTATTCCGCGTATGCACAACACTCAATTTGCTTTGATTGAGTTTAGTGCTCGCACATCTTGGAAAGAAATTCATAGTGGGCTTAGTAATGTTTTGCGAGCGGGGGTAACGCCTATTGTTGCTCATATTGAGCGCTATGATGCCCTCGAAGAAAATGCTGACCGTGTTCGAGAAATCATCAACATGGGGTGTTATACTCAAGTTAATAGCTCTCATGTTCTAAAACCAAAGCTCTTTGGAGATAAAGATAAAGTAAGAAAAAAACGTGTTCGTTATTTCTTGGAGAAAAATTTGGTTCATATGGTTGCTAGTGACATGCATAATCTTGGTCCAAGACCACCATTTATGAAAGATGCTTACGCTATTATCGAAAAGACTTACGGAACGAGACGTGCTCGTAACCTTTTTATCGAAAATCCACAAACACTACTTGAAAATCAATATATATAGGAGAAACTATGACTCAGGAAAACACGAAGCGTGTTGAAATCGATGTACTTGCACTATTGCAAAAACTTTGGACTAAAAAAGTATTTATTTTATTTACAGCCTTTTATGTCGCTGTCTTTGCCTTCTTAGGAACTTACTTCCTCATTCAGCCAACATATACATCGTCTACACGTATTTATGTGGTTAATCAAGCTAATGATGGCAAAAACCTTTCTGCTCAAGACTTGCAGGCCGGTACATTTTTGACAAAAGACTACAAAGAAATTATTACATCAAACGATGTCTTGTCAGAAGTTATCAAAGATGAAAAGTTGAATATGACAGAAGCAGAACTTGCTAAAATGATTTCAGTTAATATTCCTACTGATACTCGTCTTATTTCAATTTCTGTTAATGCTAAAACTGGTCAAGATGCGCAAACACTTGCCAATAAGGTTCGTGAAGTTGCTTCAGAAAAAATCAAGAACGTGACAAAAGTTGAAGATGTCACAACACTTGAAGAAGCTAAATTGCCAGAGTCACCATCTTCACCAAATATCAAACGTAATGTGCTTCTTGGAGCAGTGCTTGGAGGATTCCTTGCAGTGGTTGGTGTATTGGTACGTGAAATCCTAGATGATCGTATTCGCCGTCCAGAAGATGTGGAAGATGCCCTTGGAATGACACTTCTTGGAATTGTCCCTGATACAGATAAAATTTAAGGAGAAGAAATGCCTCTATTAAAGTTAGTAAAATCTAAAGTAAACTTTGCCAAACAAACAGAAGAGTATTACAATGCCATTCGCACAAATATTCAATTTTCTGGTGCTCAGATGAAAGTGATTGCGGTTAGCTCTGTTGAAGCTGGTGAAGGAAAATCAACGACATCTGTTAACTTGGCGATTTCATTTGCTAGTGTTGGGCTCCGAACGCTTCTCATTGATGCAGATACTCGTAACTCTGTTTTGTCAGGTACATTTAAATCAAATGAGCCTTATAAAGGCCTTTCAAATTTCCTTTCTGGAAATGCTGATTTAAATGAAACGATTTGTCAAACTGATATTTCAGGTTTGGATGTCATTGCATCTGGTCCTGTACCACCTAATCCAACAAGTCTTTTGCAAAATGACAATTTTAGACATTTGATGGAAGTTGCTCGTAGTCGTTATGATTATGTCATAATTGATACGCCACCAATTGGTTTGGTCATTGATGCTGTTATTATTGCCCATCAGGCTGACGCTAGTCTTTTGGTTACAGCAGCTGGGAAAATCAAACGTCGCTTCGTAACTAAGGCTGTTGAACAATTGGAACAAAGTGGTTCTCAGTTCTTAGGTGTCGTCCTTAATAAAGTTGACATGACAGTTGATAAATATGGATCATATGGTTCTTACGGATCATATGGTGAGTACGGGAAAAAATCAGACCAAAAAGAAGGTCATTCAAGAGCACATCGTCGTAGAAAAGGATAGCATTAATGGGGATGATGCGGCTCCTTATACCTTAACAGATTAAAAAGGGGTTTAGAGTGAAAGAAAAACAAGAAATTCGTCGCATTGAAATTGGTATTATACAGTTGGTTGTGGTTGTTTTCGCAGCCATGGTAGCTAGTAAAATACCATATACAGAGATTACCCAAGGAAGCATTGTCCTTTTAGGTGTCGTACATGTAGTGTCTTACTATATTAGTAGTTATTATGAAAATCTTAAGTATAGAGGCTACTTGGATGAACTCATTGCAACTGTCAAATATTGTTTCATATTTGCTCTAATTGCAACTTTCCTCTCATTTTTTGCAGATGGAAGTTTTTCAATCTCACGTCGCGGACTTCTTTACGTCACCCTGATTTCAGGTGTTCTCTTATATGTTACAAATACTGTTCTTAAGTATTTCCGCTCATCAATTTATACACGTCGTAAAAGTAACAAGAATATTCTCTTGATTTCTGATCAGGCACGTCTAGAAAATGTTTTGTCTCGTATGAAAGACAATATGGATGGTAGGATTACAGCAGTTTGTGTCTTGGATAATCCTTATTTCACGGATCCATTTATCAAGAGTGTTAAACCTGAAAATTTGATTGAATATGCGACACACTCAGTAGTAGACCAAGTTTTGATTAATCTGCCAAGTGAGCAGTATAAGATTTGGGATTATGCATCACCTTTTGAGCTCATGGGAATTCCAGTTTCTATTAATTTGAATGCCCTTGAATTTATGAGTCAGGGTGAAAAACGTATCCAACAATTGGGTCCTTTCAAAGTTGTTACGTTTTCAACGCATTTTTATAGCTATGGAGATATCATGGCGAAACGTTTCCTCGATATCTGTGGAGCCCTAGTTGGTTTGGTGCTCTGTGGGATTGTTGGAATCTTCCTTTATCCTCTTATTCGTAAAGATGGAGGACCAGCTATTTTTGCTCAAGATCGTGTTGGAGAAAATGGACGTATCTTCAAGTTTTATAAATTCCGTTCTATGCGTGTTGATGCGGAAGAAATTAAGAAGAATTTGATGGCACAGAATCAAATGTCTGGTGGTATGTTTAAGATGGACAATGATCCACGTATTACCAAAATTGGACATTTCATTCGTAAAACGAGTCTTGATGAACTTCCACAATTTTGGAATGTTCTAAAAGGTGATATGAGCTTGGTAGGAACACGTCCACCAACATTGGATGAGTACGAATCTTATACACCTGAACAAAAACGTCGCCTCAGCTTTAAACCAGGTATTACTGGTCTTTGGCAAGTAAGCGGTCGAAGTGAAATTACTGATTTTGATGAAGTTGTAAAACTAGACGTTGCTTATATGGACGGATGGACAATCTGGCGCGATATCAAAATATTATTGAAAACAATTAAAGTAGTAGTAATGAAGGATGGAGCAAAGTGATGGCTTTCTCCATTTCTTTTAATGGTGATTAAATGACAAAAACAGTTTATATCGTTGGTTCTAAGGGAATTCCAGCAAAATATGGTGGATTTGAGACCTTTGTTGAGAAGTTGACAGTGTTCCAACAAGACAAAGATATCCAATATTATGTAGCTTGTATGCGTGAAAATTCTGCTAAATCAGGAATTACAGCAGATACTTTCGAACATAACGGTGCTAAATGCTACAATATTGACGTCCCAAATATCGGGCCCGCACGTGCCATCGCTTATGACATCGCAGCTCTTAATAAGGCCATTGAGATTGCTAAGGAAAATAATGATCAAGCACCAATCTTCTATGTTTTGGCCTGCCGAATTGGTCCATTTATCTCAGGTATTAAAAAGAAAATCAAGGCTATCGGTGGTACCCTTATGGTTAACCCGGATGGTCATGAATGGCTTCGTGCAAAGTGGAGTCTTCCGGTTCGTAAGTATTGGAAAATTTCAGAGCAACTCATGGTTAAACATGCAGATCTCTTGATTTGTGATAGTAAAAACATTGAATCTTATATTCAAAATGATTATGCGAAGTATCGTCCTCAAACAACCTATATTGCCTATGGAACTGATACAACTAAATCTCGATTGACTAAGGTTGATGATAAGGTACGCACATGGTACTTCGAAAAGGGTGTTATTGAAAACAATTATTATCTTGTTGTAGGACGTTTTGTGCCTGAAAATAACTATGAGGCTATGATTCGTGGTTTTATGGCGTCTAGCTCCGATAAGGATTTTGTTCTCATTACCAATGTTGAAGAAAACAAATTTTACGACAAGTTGCGCCAGGAAACTGGTTTTGACAAGGATCCTCGTGTGAAGTTTGTCGGAACTGTTTATGACCAAGAATTGCTCAAGTACATTCGTGAGAATGCCTTTGCTTATTTCCATGGTCATGAGGTAGGTGGAACCAATCCATCACTTCTTGAGGCACTTGAGTCAACTAAGCTCAATCTCTTGTTGGATGTTGGCTTTAACCGTGAAGTCGGTGAAGATGGTGCTCTCTATTGGAAAAAAGACCAATTGGCAAGTGTCATTAATCAAGCTGAACAATTGGATGAACAAGCTATCGCAGACCTCAATCAAAAATCAAGTAAACGTATCGAAGAAGCCTTTACTTGGGAAAAAATTGTTACAGACTACGAGAAAGTATTTAAAGGATAGAAATGCAGAAAATTTTATATCTTCACGCTGGTGCCGAAATGTATGGTGCTGATAAGGTTTTGTTGGAGCTTATTAAAGGATTGGATAAAGAAGCCTTTGAGGCTCATGTCATTTTGCCCAACGATGGCGTCTTAGTGGGTGCATTGGAAAAGGTTGGTGCTAAGGTAAAAGTTATCGATTATCCAATCTTGCGCCGGAAGTATTTTAATCCTAAGGGAATTCTTGAGTATTTTGGCTCTTATAATCGTTATTCAAAGCAAATTGCTAAATATGCTAAGGAAAATGGCATTACTCTTATTCACAATAATACGACTGCGGTACTTGAGGGAATTTATCTCAAACGTAAGTTGAAACTTCCTTTGATTTGGCATGTTCACGAGATTATCGTCAAACCAAAAGCAATCTCTGATTTCATCAACTTTTTGATGGGGCGTTATGCTGATACGATTGTGACAGTTTCAAATGCTGTGGCCAACCACGTGAAGCAGTCTCGCTTTGTAAAAAATGACCAAGTTCAGGTCATCTATAATGGTGTTGACAATGCCGTCTATCATGAAATGGATGCCAGCGCAGTTCGTGACCAGTTTGGTATCGCACAGGATGCCTTGGTTATCGGAATGGTTGGTCGAGTGAATGCTTGGAAAGGTCAAGGCGATTTCTTGGAAGCAGTGACTCCAATCTTAAAGGCTAATCCAAAAGCAGTAGCCTTTCTGGCAGGGAGTGCTTTTGAAGGTGAAGAGTGGCGTGTTGATGAGCTGGAAAAGGCAATATCAGACTCACCAGTAGCTGGACAAATCAAGCGTATCAATTATTATAGTAAGACAACAGAGCTCTATAATATGTTTGATATCTTTGTCTTGCCAAGTACCAATCCAGATCCCCTACCAACCGTAGTTCTCGAATCAATGGCTTGTGGCAAACCTGTAGTCGGCTACCGTCATGGTGGTGTCTGTGAAATGGTTAAGGAGGGTGAAAACGGTCTTCTTGCCACACCAAATCAGCCTGCAGAATTGTCTAAGGCCATCCAAGAATTGGCTGATAACACTGAGAAGAGAGAGCAATTTGGCAAGGCCTCTGTTAAACGCCAAAAAGAACTCTTCTCATTACAAAGTTATATTCGTAATTTCTCAGAGCTATATAAGAAATAAAAAGAAGTTCTAAGAAGTACTAATATGAACAGTGAAACACTAAAAAATAAATTATAACCAATCGTTTATCCAATTATTAATTTTATTCCTAGACGAAGACTTAAGAATAAAAATTTTACGATCATTTGTGATAATTGTTGGGCTGGAAAAGTCTATCAGGAATTGGGCTTACCTTATCAAACACCATTTGTAGGGATGTTTGTCTTTTCTCCTGATTACATCAAGATGCTTAAGAATTTAAAACACTATTTGAGTGGTAGTATCTCTTTGACATTTGTTAAGGAATCGAAATACATCAAAGACTTTGATAATGCCTATCCTTTAGCACTTCTTGATGATATTGAACTTCATTTCCTGCATTATGCTGATGAAGAGGAAGCAACTCAAAAATGGAACCGCCATTTGAAGAGAATACATTGGGATAATTTGTATTTCAAGTTCAATGATAATGATGCTTGTACTACGAGCTGATGAAAGAGTTCGAAGAGCTTCCATACAAGAGTAAGGTGATTTTCTCTTCGAAGAATTACAGTGATCTACCTTCATTGGTCCATTTTAAATCAGCTGAGAAGCAAGGACATGTTGGGATTGATTTGAAAACTTACCACCGCTATTTTAATGTTGTAACTTGGTTGAATAAGGGCGGAGAAGATTTAACATAAAATAAAAAATTTAGGTGAAGAATCCATGAAACCACTTTTAACTGTTGTAATTCCAGTATATAATGTCGAAAAGTATTTAAAACGTTGTGTAGAAAGCGTTCTTGTCCAAGAGTGGCATAATTATGATATTTTACTTGTAGATGACGGAAGTACTGATAGTTCTCCTCAAATCTGTGATGATTATGCTAAAGTTTATGACTTTATCTCAGTAATTCATAAAGAAAATGGAGGGCTTTCTGAAGCTCGCAATACAGGGATTTTACATGCAAAGGGTGACTATGTTTATTTCCCTGATTCTGATGACTGGCTTGAACCACAAACTTTTAAAGAATTAGCAGAGGTGCTGGAATCTCAAGAGTTTGAGATTGTTTCTTTTAACCGTGAGTTTGTGAAGGGTGAAGAAGATGCTATAGTTTCAGATCCATTAGTAACTCAAGTGTTTGAAGGTAAAGATGCTTTTGTCCAAATGCTAAAGCATAGTTATATCACAGGTTTTGCAAACGACAAAATATATAAAAGGTCTCTATTTATTGATAATAATATTTCTTTTCCGAAAGGAAAATATTATGAAGATTTGGGAACCAATTACAAGCTTTTTCTTTCAGCCAAAAATGTCTTTGCTACCAATCAAAAGTATTATCACTATTTAATTGATAATCCTGATTCCATTACACAGTCTTGGAATGAGCAGAAGTTTAGTGATATGTTTGGATTTTATAAAGATATTTTCTATTCTGATTTTGTTCGTTCTCAATTGAATCAAGAAGAAATACAAATTTTACAGCTATATTATGTGAATGGCTTGACTCATATCTTGGCAAGTTTATATAAATCTAAATTAGATAAAAAATATATAGACATTACTAAAGAAGTAAAACAAGAATTAGTTAAGAATAGTGTTTCTCTTTCTCAAATGAAAGACCAACCAAATAAGTTAAAATATATACTGTTTAGACTTAAAGTATTAAGACTAGCCTTCAGTATTCAAAACATTTTCTGAAATGATTTAGGAGTTTAATTTGAAATACTCTGTTATTATTCCAGTCTATAACGTTGAAAAGTACATAAATCGTTGTGTAAAAAGTATTCTTTCTCATCGTTATAATGACTTGGAAATTATATTGATAGATAACGGTTCTACAGATAGTAGTGGTAGTATTTGCGATACTTATGCTAGTGAGTACTCAAATATCTCAGTCTATCATATTGAAAACCATGGTGTTGGTGCGGCACGTAATTTTGGCTTGTCCAAAGCCAGGGGAGAGTTTATCTACTTTGTTGATAGTGATGATTATCTTGTTGGTAATCTCTTTGCTGATTTTGATGATAAGCTAGTATCAGATTTGGATTTGGCTGTTTTTAGTTATTACAATTCTTTTGAGGAAGATTTAACTGAGAAGCAGCGTACTGAAAAGTCACTTCCATTTAAAGGGAATTACGAAAAGGATGGTTTTATCAAGATATTTAAAGAACTATTCCTATCGGATATGCTTTACACAGTTTGGAATAAGATATATCGCAGAGAATTTCTTCTTGAAAATAACCTTTCTTTTGAGCAGTATGAGTTAGGTGAAGATGTTCGTTTTAATCTTGATATTTATCGTAAAGTCAACAAGATTTATCTTTCTCAAGATTCCTACTACGTTTATGTCATTGGTAGAAAAGGTTCCGCCATGTCGGGTTATAACCCCAAACGTCTTCAGTATCAACTTCAAGAATTGAAGATGGTTGATGATCTACTTTCTGACTGGAATTTGGATAGTTCAGAGCTTGTTAATACTGTAAAAGCAAGAATACTGATGAGTAACATCTACAATATAACGAAACAGGATTTATCTGTAAATAGAAAAGTTAAGCTCGTTAAAGATACATGTGAAAGACAAGAGATAGAGGATTTTATAAAGAATGATTCTTCTGCATTGAATCCACTCATAAAACTGTTGTTGAAATGTCGAATGTATGTTGTTCTGATTTATCTTAAAAAAATACAGATGTTATTACAACATTTATAAGAATAATTGAAAGGTATGGAAAGTACTTGTGAATAGCAGTCGCTTTATCTCAGAGAAAATCTATTTATTTACTCTTTTTATTTGGGTATTATTTGCATCTCTGGTAACTACAACTTATTTTGTAAGGGTGGATGGTTTTTTGTCACTCTATCGTATCTTGCTATATTTTACAATAGTTTTGATTACGATAAAGGAACTCATTAATCTTCCTGATACCATAAATTATTTCAGATACCACTTGAAGGAATTAATAATTTTCCTATTATTTACCTTGACCATGTTAATTGTGTCAAAAAATCGAGATGGTCTTCCTGATATTAATGTTTTGCTGTTGGTTTTTTCAGCTAGGGATATAGAGTTCAAGAAGTTATTAGGGACTTTCTCCTTCGCCACCTTTTTAGTGCTGTTTGTAACTATTCTAGCTAGTAAGATGGGCATTATTTCTAATATGTTGATGAGTGCTGATAGTGGTTATCGTTATAGTTTAGGATTTAACTATGTTTCCTTTGCTTCTCAACGTATGTTTTTTGCCCTATGTAGCTATCTTATGTTTAGAGGGAAGAAGGTTACTTATATAGAGTTGTTAGCTCTACTATTTGCTACGTTTTATATGTACCAACAGACCTCAACCTCAAGTCCACTTTATCTAAGTCTCTTGATTTTGACTTATGCTTTAATTAGTCTTAAGGTCTTTAAATTTGATTTTATAGATAGAAATGTTATAACAGCAAATCTTGCCAAATATGGTTTTATTATAGCATTGGCTATAATCCTCTATTTCTGTTTCTATTCAACTGGTGATTTATTCCATCTTGTTGACCAATTTACACATAATCGTCTAAGACTTAGTGTTCAAGGATTCCGAAACTTCGGAGTTTCCTTATTAGGTCGACCAATTTCATTTACAACCATGGACATCTTCGGTAATTTTTCAAGCAACTATAACTTTATTGATAGCTCGTTTGTGCAGTTACTCGTAATTGATGGATTGGCTGTTAGTGCATTTATGTTATTTGCTTTAACACGTGTCATGAATTATTTTGTGACTAATCGAAAAGATATTGTCCTTGCTTGCTTAGGTGTTATGATTATTCATGGCATGTTTGATCCGCAAATGCTTGTTCTTCGTTACTCACCTCTTATCTTATTGATTAGTCGACTCTTTGTGATGAAGACTGATAAAGATTTTTTGTAATTGAAACAGAGGTATATCATCAAGAAAGTCTAAACAGAGTCATATACATATGAAAGTTTTAAAAAATTACGCCTACAATCTTTCCTATCAATTACTGGTCATTGTTTTACCAATCATTACGACACCTTATGTTACTAGGATTTTTAGTTCAAAGGATTTAGGTACTTATGGTTACTTTAATTCGATTGTGACCTACTTTATTCTTTTGGCAACTTTAGGTGTTGCTAACTATGGTACTAAAGAGATTTCAGGACATCGAAAGGATATTCGTAAAAATTTCTGGGGTATTTATACCCTCCAATTGATTGCGACTATTTTGTCTCTTATCTTGTATACATCATTATGTTTGTTCTTTCCTGGTATGCAAAATATGGTGGCTTATATCTTAGGATTAAGCTTGATATCGAAAGGAATGGATATTTCTTGGTTATTCCAAGGTTTGGAGGATTTTCGTCGTATTACCGCAAGGAATACAACGGTAAAGGTTTTAGGAGTTATTTCTATCTTCCTATTTGTGAAAACACCTGGTGATTTGTATCTCTATGTTTTCCTATTGACCTTCTTTGAATTGCTTGGGCAATTAAGTATGTGGTTACCAGCGAGACCTTACATTGGAGAACCACAATTTGATTTATCCTATGCTAAGAAACATCTTAAACCTGTTATTTTGCTGTTTCTCCCTCAGGTTGCCATTTCACTATACGTGACTTTGGATCGTACAATGTTGGGTGCCTTGTCATCGACAAATGATGTAGGGATTTATGATCAGGCTTTGAAAATAATTAATATTTTGTTGACGTTGGTGACTTCATTGGGAAGTGTAATGCTTCCAAGGGTATCTGGTCTTTTGTCTAGTGGAGACTATAGGGCTGTTAACAAGATGCATGAATTCTCTTTCTTGATTTATAATCTCGTCATTTTCCCAATTATTGCTGGTCTCTTGGTTGTCAATAAAGACTTTGTTAGTTTTTTCCTAGGAAAGGACTTCCAAGCAGCTAATATTGCCATTGCCATCATGGTCTTTAGGATGTTCTTTATTGGTTGGACAAATATTATGGGAATCCAGATTTTGATTCCACACAATAAACATCGTGAGTTTATGCTCTCTACGACTATTCCGGCTGTTGTCAGTGTTGGACTTAATCTCTTGTTAATTCCTCCATTTGGCTTTGTTGGGGCCTCAATTGTATCAGTTCTAACAGAGGCTTTGGTATGGTTCATTCAATTGTACTTCAGCCTTCCTTACCTCAAGGAAGTACCGATTCTTGAGTCTATGGCAAAAATTGTATGCGCATCTGCTATGATGTATGGCTTGTTGCTAAGTGCAAAACCATTCTTGCATTTTCCACCTACTTTAAATGTTCTTGTGTATGCAGTGCTTGGTGGCCTCATTTACCTTCTTGCTATTCTAGTTTTGAAAGTGGTAGATGTTAAAGAATTAAAAGAAATAATAGGAAAAAATTAGGAATGAAGAAAACACGGAATATAAACTTAGACTTGATAAAAGTAATTGCTTGTATAGGAGTTGTTTTGCTTCATACTATGATGCCAGGGTTTAAGGAAACAGGGCGATGGAATTACTCATCTTATTTATATTATCTAGGTACTTATTCAATTTCCTTGTTTTTTATGGTAAATGGTTATTTATTATTGGGTAAGAGCAAGATAACATATCCCTATATACTACATAAAATAAAATGGGTTCTAATAACAGTGTCTTCATGGACCGTTATCATTTGGTTTCTTAAAAGAGACTTCACAATTAATCCAATTAAAAAAATTTTGGCTTCTTTGATACAAAAGGGTTATTTCTTCCAATTTTGGTTTTTCGGCTCACTAGTACTTATTTATTTATGCTTGCCGATATTGAAGAAGTATTTACATTCAAAAAGAAGTTATTTATACTTTCTATCTGTATTAACAATTATTGGTTTGATTTTTGAATTGATAAATTTTTTGCTTCAAATGCCAGTGCAAATTTATGTTATACAGACGTTTAGATTATGGACTTGGTTCTTTTACTACATTTTAGGTGGTTTTGTAGCACAATTCAATATAGATAATTTAAAATCACTCTTTAAGGGATGGATGAAAATAGTTAGCATACTTTTGTTATTGATTTCACCGATAGTATTATTTTTCATAGCAAAAACTACTTATCATAATCTTTTTGCTGAATATTTTTATGACAATCTTTTGGTAAAAGTAATTAGTTTAGGACTATTTCTTACCTTATTGACGCTAACCATTGATGCTTCTAAACATAGAATGATCTACTTGTTATCAGTCCAAACGATGGGGGTATTTATTATACATACCTATGTTATGCAAATATGGCAAAAGTTGATAGGGTTTAACATAGAAGGTGCACACTTATTTTTTCCTGTTTTCACATTAGTGATTAGTTTTCTAATAAGTATGATATTAATGAAAATCCCTTATATCAATCGAATAGTTAAATTATAAAAAGGAGTTTATAATGTACGATTATCTTATAGTTGGTGCTGGTTTGTCTGGAGCAATCTTCGCACATGAAGCTACAAAACGTGGCAAAAAAGTAAAAGTGATTGACAAGCGTGATCACATCGGTGGCAATATTTACTGTGAAGATGTTGAAGGTATCAACGTTCACAAGTATGGTGCTCACATTTTCCATACCTCAAATAAAAAAGTTTGGGATTATGTCAACCAATTTGCTGAGTTTAATAACTATATCAACTCACCAATTGCTAACTACAAGGGCAGTCTTTACAACCTTCCATTTAACATGAATACATTTTATGCTATGTGGGGCACTAAGACTCCGCAAGAAGTTAAGGACAAGATAGCTGAGCAAACGGCTGATATGAAAGATGTTGAGCCTAAAAACTTGGAAGAACAAGCTATCAAGTTGATTGGTCCAGATATCTACGAAAAATTGATCAAGGGATACACTGAAAAACAATGGGGACGTTTTGCCACAGACCTTCCACCATTTATCATCAAACGTCTCCCTGTTCGTCTGACTTTTGATAACAACTACTTTAATGACCGTTATCAAGGGATTCCAATTGGTGGTTACAACGTCATCATTGAAAACATGCTTGGTGATGTAGAAGTAGAGCTTGGAGTTGACTTCTTTGCCAATCGTGAAGAGCTTGAAGCTTCAGCTGAAAAAGTTGTCTTTACAGGAATGATTGACCAGTACTTTGATTATAAACATGGTGAGTTGGAGTATCGCAGTCTTCGTTTTGAACACGAAGTCTTGGATGAAGAAAATCATCAAGGAAATGCCGTGGTCAACTACACAGAGCGTGAGATTCCTTATACTCGTATCATTGAGCATAAGCACTTTGAGTATGGTACACAACCTAAGACAGTTATTACACGTGAATACCCAGCTGATTGGAAACGTGGAGATGAACCATACTACCCAATCAATGATGAAAAGAACAATGCCATGTTTGCTAAGTACCAAGAAGAAGCTGAGAAAAATGACAAGGTTATCTTCTGTGGTCGTCTTGCAGATTATAAATACTACGACATGCACGTGGTCATTGAGCGTGCCTTGGAAGTCGTTGAGAAAGAATTTAATAAATGACACAAGAAAAGATTGATATCGTTGTTCTCTGGGTGGATGGTAGTGACCCAGAGTTTATCCGTGAGAAGCAAGCTGTGATTGGTCAAGTTGCAGATTTGGACCAAGAAATTGATGGAGAGCAACGTTATCGTGATTATGGCATTTTTAATTACTGGTTTCGAATGATTGAAAAGCATGCTCCTTGGGTAAATCATGTTTACTTAGTCACCAATGGACAAAAACCTGAATGGTTGAACTTGGAGCATCCAAAACTTAAATTGGTAACTCATAAGGAATTTATTCCTAAAGAGTATTTACCTACTTACAATTCAGCAGCAATTGAGCTTAATCTCCATCGTATCGAAGGCTTGTCGGAAAACTATCTCTATTTCAATGATGATATGTACTTGATTGGAGACAGTCGGCCTTCTGATTTTTATAAAAATGGTCAACCTAAACTTTTAGCTGTATATGATGCTTTGGTTCCTTGGTCACCATTTACGAATACTTATCACAATAATGTTGAATTGATCTATCGTCATTTTCCTAATAAGAAGGCTTTGAAATCTTCACCTTGGAAATTCTTTAATTACCGTTATGGGTCCTTGATTTTGAAAAACCTGTTACTCTTGCCATGGGGACCTACGGGATATGTAAACCAGCATTTACCTGTTCCGATGAAAAAGAGTACCTTAGCACATTTGTGGGAAATTGAGGGAGCAACATTAGATAAAACGTCACGAAATAAAATTAGAGATTATGGAGTAGACGTCAATCAATACATCTGTCAGCATTGGCAAATTGAAAGTAATCAGTTTTATCCTATGTCAAAGAATTTTGGAGAGTCGATAGATCTAAATCAAGTTGATAGGTTAGAGAGTATCTTTAAAGATAAACATAAAAAACTGCTTTGTGTGAATGATGATGTTGACTTTAAAGAGGAGAATATCCTTCGTTTTAAGGAAATCTTGAAAGAACGCTATCCTGAAAAATCAGCTTTTGAAAAATGAGAAATAAGAGATGAAATACTATTTAAAAGAAGAATTTTTACACGATAACAATGTTAAAAATGCCGGTAATAAGGCTCGTAATGATGTTGAAGAAATTGTAAAGAGAGAAGGTTATCAAGCCTTGGTTCTTTCAGTTGGTAATTGGTACGAGATGAGTACACTTAAAGCACAGCTTCATAAATCTAAGGCTTTTGATCAGGCCTTAAATGAACTAAAGCAAGGTGATGAGTTACTTATCCAGTTCCCAATGCTTCATCATAGCTTTTTCACAACGCATCATGTAAAAAAAGCACAGAAAAAAGGGATTAAAGTTAATTTTATTATACACGATTTAGAAGCACTTCGTTATGTCAATGTTGAGAATTTCCCTTTAAAGCATAAGATTCGTATTCAGATTCAAGAATCAGGTCTTCTTGGTGCAGCTGATGGTATCATCGCTCACAATCCAATTATGAAATCTGTTTTGGTGGATAAAGGGATTGCGGAAGATAAGATTGTTAGCCTTGGCATTTTCGACTACTTGATTCCGAATTTCCAAGAGAAGACTGCTCTAACTAAGAATCAGCCAATTATTGTAGCTGGTAACTTGGCACAAGAAAAAGCTGGCTATCTTTACTCACTGCCTGCAGAACCTGCTTATAACCTTTATGGTGTTGGCTTCGATGAGAGCAGAGCTCTTGCGAATGAGACCTACTTTGGCTCATTCCTACCTGATGAGCTTCCTGCAGCCCTTGAGGGTGGTTTTGGGCTTGTCTGGGATGGCGACAGTGCTGAGACATGTAGTGGTGTTTTCGGCGAGTACCTTCGCTATAACAACTCTCACAAGGCGTCACTTTACTTGGCCTCAGGATTCCCGCTTGTCGTTTGGAAACAGTCAGCCTTATCTCATTTTGTGCTTGAGAACGGCTGTGGAATTGCAGTAGAGTCACTTCATGAATTGAAGGCGACAATTGACAATCTTTCAGATACTGATTACCAAGATTTGGTTGAAAATACCAAGCGTATCGGTAAAGGTATTCGTGATGGTCACTACCTACTTACTGCATTGAACAATTTAAAATAAGATAAAAAATCCTCATTTTAGTGAGGATTTTTTGCATTATTTGGAGACTTCAAACTGGTATTGGGTTCCTGGAACTTTTCCATTTGAATAGATTGCTTTAATATAGTCGTCATAAGTGATTGACTTGGATTTACCTGCTTTTACGAGCTCTGGATCACGCCATATATTTGGATCAGCAGCATTAGTATCACGCTTGGTGAGGTAGAGGTACTCAATATAGGTTCTATTGTCGACAAAGGCACCAGCAACCTTTTCCTTACCATTATCAGATCGCGTGTACATACGAGTCGTTCCACCACCATCTAGTAGGAAGGCAAGACGAATATTCGAGTAGCCTATATTTTTTAAAAGCTTATAGACGTCTTCGTGATTCAAGCCCTTATTAAGGGAGTTGTGGCCATAGGTTTGGATAATACGGATAATACCGTCATAGGTCTCTACGTAAATGGAACGGGCATTTGGTTGGTCAGGATCACCTTTCTCCCAGGTTTTATCTACTTTTTTATCCTTAATGAGAATACCAAAGGCACCTGTATCCCAACCATTGCTTCCCATGTGGGTAAACATTTTAGTTGTGTCGATATTGGGATAGGTTCCGGCAGTGATATTATTTTGATCATCTCCATATAGAAGGCCTGTTTTGCCCAATTCGATTTCCTTTTGAGCGAAAGGACGATCTAGCCCTTCGTAAGACCAAAAACCTGAGTTAATAAGAGCAAGAGCTTCTCGTCGCTTAGCTTCGTACTTAATACTTTGCTCTGTGAGTTCAGGATTATTATCTTCGGTTCTTCCTTTTTGTAGGACATACTTTCCGTCTTTTTTGAAAGATAAAATTTGCATGTCTACATTTTTAATACTGCCTTTTTCAAGTAGCACGGATTGGTCGAGGAGCTCTTTATTCTTTATAGTAAAGCTTAATCCATCCTTATTTGATGGCATGGAGAGTTTCTTAATATCTCGGTTGCTAAAGTAGATGGTGAGGTAGAGGAGTCCACCAACGATGGCACCTATCATTAGAAGAGAAAATAGTATTCTTAAAATATTCTTCAATTTCATACTATCATTATAAACAATCTAGGCTGACAAAACAATCCTAAGACCATTAAATATCCAAGAATAGTATCAGTTTTTCCTAGTATGGTACTGGTAAGCGTTTTCCAAAAGGGTTATAATAGGATAAGTTAGTCAAGGAGGTGCTTTATGACCATTAAGGTGATTGCATCAGATATGGATGGAACATTTTTAGACGATAAAGGAAGCTATGATAAGGAGCGTTTTAGTCAGATTTTGGATGCCATGGCTGCGCGTGATATGCACTTTGTCGTTGCATCAGGTAATAGTATGAGTCGCCTTAAACCGATGTTTGCGGAGACTTTTGACCGCCTGCATTTTGTAGTCGAAAATGGTGGTTAGGTGGTTAGCTATGGCAAGCTTCTGTGTCAGGAGTTTATGGCATCAAATGATGTTGAAAACTTGCTAAGCTATTTTAATTACGATTTGTTAGATAAACCGACTATATTTAATGGGGCTAAATCTGCTTACATGCTATCAGGAACGAAACTACATTTTGGTAAAGAGATGATAACAGAAGAAGAGCAAGCCGCTATGGAAGCATCCATTCACCGTTTGAATAGGTTGGAGGATTTAGAGGATGATTTCATAAAGATTACCATGTTGCTGAGTCCTGAAGAGGCTAATCAGGTTTCGTAAGCCTTTAATCGTGATTTTGATGGTAATCTTGTCGCTGTTCCAAGCGGTTTTGGTGCTATTGACTTCATTCAAAAAGGCATGCACAAGGCTTGGGGGCTTAAGCAGCTTCTTAACCATTGGGACTTGAATGAGGCAAATGTTATGGCTTTTGGTGATGGTGACAATGATATTGAGCTCCTGCGTATGGCTAGTCATTCTTATGCGATGGAAAATGCCAGCCCTGCTCTTTTGCAGGTAGCGGACCAGATAGCTCCCCATCATAAGGATCAAGGTGTCTTGACTATCTTAGAAGATTATTTAGGTTTATATTAAAAAAGGGTGGTAGAGTAATGAAGTTATATTTAATGCGACATGGTGAGACATTATTTAATACACAAAAGCGTGTTCAGGGATGGTGTGACTCTCCCCTAACTGAAAATGGAATCTGTCAGGCAGAACAAGCTAAGCAGTACTTTGCGAAGAAAGGTATTTCTTTTGATGCTGTCTATTCATCTACGCAAGAGAGAGCAACTGACACGGCAAAGATTGTGGCGCCTGAGTACACTGTAACCCAGCTTAAAGGAATTAAAGAAATGAATTTTGGGTCTTTTGAGGCTCAACCTGATCACCTCTTGCCAAAACATCGACCTGGCGCACGATCCTTTGAAGATCTTTTAGTTCCATATGGAGGGGAAGATATCCGTCAGGTTGGTCAGAGGGTTTTAAAGACTGTCATAGAGAAAGCAGAAGAACACACTAAAGATGGTGCTGAGAATCTTCTATTTGTTAGTCATGGAGCGGCTTTATGGGGGTTAATTATTACTATGGACTTGCCATTTCCTGAAGGGCTAGGTTTTGGTAATTGTAATATTTGTGTTTATGATTATAACCAAGGACAATTGGAGCTTCTTCAGGTGATTGATCCGATTTCTGGTTTAGAGGTAACATTATGAAAGAATTTTATTTAATGAGGCATGGAGAAACACGATTTAATGTTCAGCATAGACTTCAAGGGGTCTGCGATGCTCCTTTGACAGAAGTCGGGATTGAACAGGCTAAAAAGGCTGGTCAGTACCTAGCCAAGCAAGAGCCAATTTTTGATCATGTCTTTACGTCAACCTCTGAGAGAGCTAGCGATACTCTAGAAATTGTGACAGGACGAACAGATTATGAAAGACTTAAAGGCCTTAAAGGACAGGATTTTGGAGCTTTTGAGGGCCAACCAGAATATCTTACCCCTAAAACCTTACCTGATGGCCAAGGCTATGGTGATTTCTTTGTTCAATTTGGTGGCGAGAGTACGAGCCAGGTCCGGGATCGTATGGAGTTGACGATTAGGGCCATCATGGAGAGTGTGGCCGATGGTTCTAAGTCCTTGCTGGTTAGTCATGGTCCATCTATTTTGCAATTCTGTAGACGTGTTTTAGATCCTGTTCCAGATATTCGTGGTCTTAAAAATTGTTGTATTTTACACTTTACTTATGATCAAGGTCAATTTGAACTGGTCTCAGTTTATAATCCAGTAGAAGAAGAGTATATCTATGGAGGTGAAGAATGACACGATTCTATTTAATGCGACATGGACAAACACTTTTTAACACACTCAATCGAATTCAAGGTTGGTGTGATTCCCCTTTGACTGAAAAAGGTCAGGAACAAGCTCGTCAGGTGCGTGACTATTTTGAAAAACATGGTTTGACTTTTGATCAGTATTATTGCACGACTACTGAAAGAGCTTCTGATACGCTTGAATTGGCTACTGGGCGTACTGATTATAAACGTGTTAAGGGTCTTAAAGAGTTTCACTTCGGTATTTTTGAGGGGCAACCGGAGTATCTTCATCCTAAAACTCAAATTCTGGGTCATTTCGGTGACCATTATGCGCAGTTTGGCGGGGAAAGTCAAGCCCAGTTTGTAGATCGAGTGGTAAATTGTGCGAGAGAGATTGTAGATAAACATCCTGATCAGTCTATTTTGGCTGTCAGTCACGCAGGAGCCTTGATGACTTTTCTTCATGCTGTGGAGCCAGATCAGGCGTTTGAGTCGTGTCCAGGCAATTGTGCCATCTTAGTTTTTGATTATGAAGGATCGGACTTTCACTTTGTCAAGCTGATTGATCCTTTAACGGACCAAGAGTTGGTGGAATTTTAGTGGCTTTCATGATCAAAGATAGTAAGAAACCCTTTCTTAGTGTATAATGGAAGGGTATTTTAAATTATGGAGTGCCTATGAAATTTACAAAAAATCAGTTCATTTGGTTGGCTGTCCTCTTTTTCAGCTGTTTCTTGATTTATACTTACTGGGAAACAGTTGTTTCAATTTGTAACACCATTTACGTTGCCAGTCAGCCCTTCCTGGTTGGAGCAGGGATTGCCTTTGTGGTAAATATCCTGATGTCTTTTTATGAGAAGCTGCTGGTCAAGTTTATACCATTTGGTTTTATCGCTAAAATCAAGCGTCCTATTGCTCTGCTCTCGGCATTGGGAACCATTGGTTTGGTTTTTACTTGGGTCGTGTTCACTGTTCTTCCTGATTTGATTGACAGTATCAACACCTTGATTAGTCAAGACCGCTCAGCTATTAATAACTTGATTAATTGGTTGCTTAAGAACAAATCCTTGCAGAAGGTCATCCAAGACCTGGGTGGTGTGACACAGGTTAGAGAACTAATCAATAGCTATAGTGCTCAGTTGCTTCAACAAATCATGAATGGTTTGTCGAGCTTCTTGACTTCTTTAACGAGTCTGCCATCAACCTTGATTAATCTTTTTATCAGTATTGTCTTTTCTTGTTATGTCTTAGCTGGAAAAGAGAAACTTGGGAATCAGGTCAATCGTTTGGTAGACGTCTATTTAGGACGTTATGGTAAGACTTTCCACTATGTAGTTGCTATTCTCAATAATCGATTCCGTAATTTCTTCGTCTATCAGTCGCTTGAGGCTTGTATTTTGGGGACCTTGTGTTATATTGGGATGCGTATCTTTAACTTCCCTTACGCAGCGACCATCTCTATCCTGATTGGTTTTTCAGCAATGATTCCAGTTGTGGGGGCTTATATTGGTGTGACGATTGGTACCATCTTGATTATGACACATTCTGTGACCTTGGCGCTTTTGTTTGTTGCCTACGTGGTTATTTTGCAGCAGTTTGAAGGGAATCTCATCTATCCTTATGTGGTCGGTGGATCTACCGGACTTCCTGGTATTTGGGTTATCTTCGCAATCACCATAGGTTCTGCCTTGGGTGGTATCTTAGGTATGTTGGTTTCTGTGCCAGTAGCCGCAACCCTATATCAGATTGTTAAAGATAATGTTGTTAGGCGAGAAGAAGCCAAAGCAGCAAATGCTCTTGAAAGTAATGACTAATTCAAACAGACTTCGGTCTGTTTTTTTCGTGCTATAGTATCAGATTTCAATAATATAGTATAAGTGTAATCGTTTTCCAAGTGTTATACTATTAGTAACTTGAACAATGCAAGGAGATAAACGATGACATATACATTTCCAAAAGATTTTCTCTGGGGTGGTGCAACAGCTGCCAACCAGTTTGAGGGTGCTTACAACCTAGATGGCAAAGGGTTGTCCGTACAGGATGTAACGCCAAAAGGCGGTGTTCCCTTTGAACCCGGGGCCTTGAATCCTTTGATTACTGACCAACCAACACTAGATAATTTAAAACTAGAAGGTATAGATTTCTATCACCGTTATAAAGAAGACATAGCACTTTTTGCAGAGATGGGCTTTAAGGTCTTCCGCATGTCAATTGCATGGACTCGTATCTTTCCAAATGGTGATGATGCCGAGCCAAATGAAGCAGGTCTAGCCTTCTACGATAAGGTTTTTGATGAATTGGCCAAATATGGCATCGAACCGCTTGTAACCTTGTCCCATTATGAAACACCACTCAACTTGGCGCGTGAGTACAATGGATGGACTAATCGTAAATTAATTGGTTTTTATGAGAATTATGTTCGTACAGTCTTCACACGTTATAAAGATAAGGTCAAATATTGGTTGACCTTTAATGAAGTGAACTCTGTTTTACACGTACCGTTCATGTCAGGCGGGATTGCAACTCCGATGGAAGAGCTCTCTAAACAGGATCTTTACCAAGCAGTTCACCATGAGTTAGTCGCTTCGGCTTCAGCAACCAAGATTGGTCATGAAATCAACCCTGACTTTAAGATTGGTTGTATGGTTCTTGCCATGCCAGCTTATGGAATGACAGCTAATCCTTTGGATCAGTTGGCTGTTCACGAGTTTGAAAATCAAAACTATCTCTTCTCAGATATCCATGCGCGTGGGAAATATCCAAACTATATTAAACGCTATTTCAAAGAGAATGGTATTGAAATACAATTTGCTCCAGGTGATGAAGAAATCTTGAAGAATACCGTTGATTTTATTTCATTCTCATATTATATGTCTGTGGCAACAGCACACAATCCGCAAGACTATAAGGTTGGAAAAGGCAACATTTTAGGTGGTGTCGAAAATCCCTACCTTGAAAAATCTGAATGGGGTTGGGCTATTGATCCAATAGGTCTTCGACTAGTTTTGAATGACTTTTATGATCGATATCAGTTGCCATTGTTTATCGTCGAAAATGGTTTGGGTGCTAAGGATGTACTTGTTGAAGGTCCAGAAGGTCCAACAGTTGAAGATGATTATCGTATTGATTACCTTCAAAAACACTTGATTCAAGTTGGCGAAGCCCTTCAAGATGGTGTAGAACTTTGGGGCTATACGACATGGGGGCCAATTGATTTGGTATCAGCTTCAACGGCTGAACTCAGTAAACGTTATGGCTTCATCTACGTTGATCGCAATGATGATGGTAGTGGTAGCTTGGCTCGTTATAAGAAAAAATCATTTGTTTGGTATAAGTCTGTTATCGAAAGTAATGGTGAAGCCCTTTACAAATAGAATATGGCTAAGAATCTCAAAAATATTCGAGATTCTTTTTTAGTATCAAAGTACAACATTGATATATCTGGGTTTCTGTTTCTATGAGTAAAAAGAAAGTATTCCAATACACAATAACTTTGCTTATGTTATTCCACATATTTTCTGAAAAAGTGGTAGAATAAAAGTGTGAAAGCGTTCTTATATTTTCCGAAGAAGTAGCGAGTCTATCTCTTTGCTTTTCCTACTTAGATGGAGGTAATGATAATGAATGATTTGAAAAAAGTTCTCTTAGCTGGAATTGGGTTGACTGCTATGACAGTTGATAAGGCCGATAGCTTTGTCAAAGAGTTGGTTGAAAAGGGGCGTTTGACTGTTGAAGAAGGTAAGGAACTGGAACAAGAGCTCAAACGTCAAAGTAAGGAAGAAGCTCAAGAATTTTTAGCGAAACTTGATGCTAAGAAATCTTCAGTTGAGTATGCGACTAAGGATGATGTGAAACGTCTTGAAGAAAAACTTGACGCTTTGCTCAGTCAAAATAAATAAAATGTAAGGAGTCTAAAATGGCTAGTAAACGATTGAGACATGTGTTGAAGGTTTTCTCGTCAGTTGGTCTCCTTTCTTATCGTGAAAAGCATCTTCCTCAAGACCAACAGACAACACCTGTCAAGCTACGCCAAGCCTTTGAGCAATTAGGACCTAGTTTTGTTAAAATTGGTCAAATCCTATCCACGCGCTCTGACCTTTTGCCAGAAAACTATATCAAAGAATTATCAAAGCTTCAGAGCTCAGTTCCTCCCTTGAATAAAGAGGAAGTCATGACTGTCATTAGGCGAGAATTACCTAATGAGCTTTCTGACAGTTTCCTTGATTTTTCGGAAGAGCCCTTAGCTTCTGGTTCTGTCGCTCAGACCCATAGAGCTAGATTATTGTTTGGTCAGGAAGTGATTGTAAAAATCCAGAGACCTGGTATTGATGAGGTCGTTAAGGAAGATATTCAGCTTCTCATTAAGCTTGCACGGCATATACCAAAGCATTTTATCCCCATGGTCGATGTTCAGGAGGTTTTGGAAAATCTGCGTGAAACCTTAATTAAGGAGCTAGATTTCAGGAATGAAGCAGAGGCCATGAAGTGCTTTAAGGCCAATAACAGGGCTATTGCTTGTCTAGGTGTCCCCGAGGTCTATGATACCTTCACGACACCTCACCTCATAGTCGAAGAGTACATCAATGGGATTCCGCTTAATCATTATAGCCAACTGGCTGAAGCTGGTTATGATCTGGAAGATGTGGGCAAGAAGCTTATGCTGTCATTTATCAAGCAAGTCTTCAAAGATGGCTATTTTCATGGTGACCCCCATCCTGGAAATCTCTTGGTACGTGATGGCAAGATTTATTTCATTGATTTTGGAATTATGGGTGAGTTGGAAGTGGGGATGCGTGCGTCCTTAAATGACATCCTGTACAGTTTTACCGCACAAGATGTTGATGGTATGACTAAGGCCATCTTGTCCGTTACACAATTTGATAATGGTCTTAATCGTGCAGTCCTAAGTCAAGATGTAGAGCAAATGTTAGGTCGTTATTCTGGTATTGACTTGGGAAGTCTCTCTATAACAGATTTGCTGCAGGATTTGATGGCTATTTTCCAGAAAAATCATCTTAAAGCCTCCTCTCAAATTACCATTTTGGAGAAGGCTTCGCTTCAAATTGAGGGGATTTTCCGAGAGTTAGCGCCAAATATGGATCTTATGACCCTGGCCAAGGATTACTTCCTAGAAAATATGGGACCTGACATGCTTAAGCAGGCCCTGAATAAAGAGAGTATCTTGATTGAACTCTTTTATCTGATTCGCAATGGGAAGAACATTCCACGTCGTCTGCATCAGCTCTTGGAGCAAATTTTAAACGGACGAATTGTGGTGAACCATGATTTTATTAACTTTTCGGGTCGAATTAAAGTTTTTGAGAAAATATTAAATAATCTGGTTTTAGCCTTATTGACATTGGGATTTCTACTTTCCGGTGCCCTTTTGGCTAATAAATCAGGTTTTGAAAATCTTGCCTGGCTATTTCTTGGACTTGGAACTTTTCTAGCTTTAATCACAGTAGTGCGTATAATATTTAAGAAAAAGGATAAAGTATGATTGAAACAACTAGGCCTGAGCTTGTGGCCTATCAAGAAGAGCGTTTAGCCAAATTTGTGAATGAAAATCAAAAGTTAGACAAAGGCCAAATCGTTTTTGCAGGGGACTCCATCACGGAGTTTTTTGCATTGAAAAAATATTTGGGTCGAGAGTTTCCCCTTGTAAACCGTGGGATTGCAGGAACAGACTCGGTTTGGCTTTTAGAACACCTTAAAGAGCAGGTCTTAGATTTAGAACCAAGTAAATTGGTGCTCTTGATTGGCATTAATGACATCGGAAGAGGTTACCCTATTCGAGATATTGTCACTCGTATTTCCGATATTATCATGACAGTTCGTCAGGAATCCCTCTTTACTGAGATCTATTTGCTGAGTGTCTTTCCAGTTAGTGAAGAATCACAGTATGCTTCTAAGGTTAAGATTCGAAATAATACGACTGTACGTGAGCTAAATCAACAATTAGCTGTCCTCCCCGGTGTGACCTATGTCGATTTTTTTGATTATCTTACTGATGACATGGGACAGTTAAATGACAACTATACAACGGATGGTTTGCACTTGAGTCCACAAGGTTATCAAGTCCTTGCGGAACCAATCATAAAGGAGATCTTAGAATGAAAGTTGGCTTAGTCCTCGAAGGCGGGGGGATGCGTGGCTTATATACGGCTGGTATATTAGATGCCTTTTTAGAAGCTGGAATTAAGGTGGATGGCGTTGTTTCGGTATCGGCTGGAGCACTTTTTGGTGTTAATTACCTTTCTAACCAGCCCCAAAGAGCCCTTCGCTACAACAAGCGTTTTATGGGAGACCGTCGCTATATGAGTTTCTGGTCATGGCTGACAACAGGTAACTTCGTTAATAAGGAATTCTCCTATTATAAGGTTCCCATGGAGTTGGACGTTTTTGATCAGGAGGCCTTTGCTGATTCAGGTGTTCCCTTCTATGTGGTCACTACAGATATTGAGACCGGAAAACCAGACTATATCAAGATTGACCATGTCTTTGAGCAAATGGAAGCCCTTCGTGCAAGTTCCGCCCTACCTCTGGTTTCTGAAATTGTCGAGTACAAGGGTAAACGCTACATGGATGGTGGTCTGTCTGATAGTCTCCCTATTGATTTTATGGAAAATTTGGGATTTGATAAACTCATTGTAGTTCTGACACGTCCTAAAGGCTACCGTAAACAGCCATCTAAAACGAGTAAGCGAATCTACAAGCTCTTTTATCGTAAGTATCCTGAGTTTGTCCAAGTGGCTTCGAATCGCCACCTCCACTACAATAAGAGTATTGAAAAGATAGAGGCTTTGGAAAAAACTGGCAATCTTTATGCTATCCATCCAGAACACGCACTTGAAGTTAGTCGTTTGGAGAAGGATCCTGAAAAGTTTGAAGCCATTTATCAAGAAGGATTGGATCAAATGCGTAATGATATGTCTAATCTCAAAACATTTCTTGGAGACAACTAAAAACGTGCTCAGTTGAGCACGTTCTTTTAGTTATTCATTTGTCTTGCTTGACGACGTTCTTTAACTTTTTGACGACGTCCTTTTTCATTAAGGTAAATCAAGTAGAGGAGTCCAACTGGGACAAGACATAGCAACCAGAAATAAACTGGGAGTTGGCTCTTATCTGTTGTTTTAGTAGCCTTTTTATCTTTCTGGTTACTTCCAAAATCGAACCATCCCTTAACTTTAGTTGCCTTAACAGAAGTAGCTTTGATATTAGGTGACACTGTCTTCAGACCATTATCAATGACAATGTGATCATCTTTAACAGAGATTTTAGGCTCTTTACCTTTTTTAACGGTGGCATAGACGTCTTTTTCGACATTATATTTTTTACCGTCGATTTCTTGTTCACCCTTGCTAAGAACTTTCTTGTAAGAGAAGTCTTTGTACATCTTCTCAACGAGAGCATTACCAAAGGTATGACGAATCTCTTCACCTGTTTGGTCAGACCAATCACCAGAACCCATGATGACAGCAATCATACGTTGATCACCACGCTTGATGGTATCAATATAGTTGAAAGCACCTTCTGGGCTAGATCCTGTCTTCAACCCATCAACCCCATCAATTCCGTATTTGGCACCTGGAATAGAGTAGTTGTAGGTTTCAAAGGTTTCCTCGTAAGGTGTTCCCTTTTTAACTGTGACAACAGGTTTGCTAGTGTACTTGAGAATTTCTGGGTATTTCTTGATGAAGTTATAGGTCATGATAGCCAAATCACGCGCAGTAGTTTGGTTGGTTTGGTTGTTATCATAACGTTGAGGACTGTAGTAACCTTTGAAGGCAACAGCAACGGCACCAGAAGCGTTGAACCATTTGGTATTGGTCATCCCTAGCTCTTTAGATTTCTCATTCATCATGTCTAGCCATTTATCAGGATCATTATTGGTCAAGTAGTTGGCTAGCATCACGGTTGTAACGTTAGAGGAAGGCACCGCTGTCATAGTGATGAGTTCTGAAACGGTATAATCAACACCCGCAACAATCTTGTTGTTTGAAATTTCGTAAATATCGGCAATAGCTTGGTCGGTTGGAGTAGCTGTGATAACAGTATCTTCAGAAATCTCTCCTTTAGACATAGCTTCAAAGACCAAATAAAGTGTCATGGCCTTAGACATAGAAGCAGGGTCACGCACCTCATCAGCATTTTCTTCCCAGAGGACATCTCCGGTATTTCCATCGATTAAGAGGGTTGATTTTGGGCGATAGGCCTCAGTGGCTTCAGTATAACCAGCAGCGCGTGTGATATCCATCAATTCGTCTGCACTAGACAAACTCGGTGCTAGGGCTAGACAAGCTGCTAAAAGGATGGCAACAATTTTCTTTTTCACAATGTGTCTCCTTTAATATCTATGGGGTTCTGTAGCTGCCAGAACCTATTTTTATCTATTAATATCATTTGCCTGTCAAAACCCTAAATTCGGTAGTGACAAACATCTTCATTATAACATATAAAAGTTAGAGTTTTCCTAACATTTAGTATTTTAATGTAATTTTTAGAATCGATTGAATGTTACACAAAATCTATTTGAAAGCAGAAAAAAACGAGCTTGCTTGCTCGTTACTTTTCATCTTTTATCCTTGTGACTTGGTGGTAAATCATGAACCAGGTTTCATTTCGACGCCAGATACTAGTGTGGAAATTTCCTCCCAACTCATAACTAATTAATTTCGTTTTTTGACTAACAGATGTCATCTTGAAGCTGTCAAAATTATTGAGAAGTGGTTGGTGATTGGCAATGACTTCTTCACGATTGTGGTGGTGACCATTTTCATCGATTAAGTAGAAGTCTGGTGCTAGGAGATTTTCATAGTCAGGAATTTTTGACAGAATAATCTTTTCATTGCGAGAGAGTTTGTGAAGGACATTGCCATAAATTTCATCTTCGGGAATAGCAGCTGGTTCTACATGGACGTCAGTGTCATAGACAGAGAAACGCTTGCTGAGAACCTCTTCAATTTGTTCAGTAATGGCATGACTCTCGTAAACAGAGAGGTCAGGATTCATTTCAACCACAATATCAAGATAGACGTTGCTACCATAAGAACGGCCACGCTGCTTTTTAACCTTAGTGACTTTTGGAATCTCAAGAATCGCTTTCTCATAGGATTTGAGGTTTCTCTCATCGAAACCGTCTGACAAACTAAAGGTTGCTTCCATGAAGATATCATAGGCTGTCTTTAGAATGAAGGAGGTAATGATAATAGCTGTAATATAGTCAATAATCGTGAGGTTGAAGGATGCTGCAACAATGGCGATTGACGTTCCAATAGAAGTTACGGCATCGGAGAGATTATCCTTAGCAGCCGCAATCAAAGCGCTAGATTTCAGCTTTTTGGCAAGTCCTTTATTGTATAAGTAAACGCCACACATGACGATAGCAGAAAGAACTCCGACGGTTGCACCAAGGGGATCGACTACAGTTTCCTCTCTTAGAAAAATCTTTCGGACTGTTTGAATTAGGACTTGGAAGCCCACCACGAACATGATAAAGGAAGTGACTAGGCTTGATAAGTCTTCAATCTTCCAATGACCAAACCTATGATCTGCATCAGCAGGTTGACTAGCTAGGTGCAATCCAATGAGTAGGGCCACGTTCCCTAAAATATCTGACAAGTTATTGAAACCATCGGCAATCAAAGAGCTAGAATTTAAAAAGTGTCCAGCTAGAAGTTTTGCAATGGTAAGAAGAAGGTAGGCAGCGATGCTGACAATGGGACCTCGTCTGGCTGCTCTTAAATTTTCATACGTAGTCATAGGGTTACCTTTTCTGTTAAAATACAAGTTTAAATTATAGCATAAAACTATAACGAGTTAAAGGTTGTAAGCCCTTTAAACTTGTGGAGTAATGTATTTTTAAAACTTGATAGGAAATGCTTCGTAATCATGGTGCTTTTTCAGTATTTTCCGAATATTCCCTACAAATTATGGTATAATTTAGGGTGTAAAACAGTCTAAAAAGAGGTTTTTATGGAACATTCGACATGGCACGAGCTTCTGAAAGAGGAACTGCCTGACCATTATTTTTCAAAGATAAATCAGTTTATGGACCAGGTTTATAGCCAGGGGACGGTTTATCCGCCGCGTGACAAGGTTTTTAATGCCTTGTTGGAGACTCCGTTTGAAGAAGTGCGGGTGGTAATCCTTGGTCAGGACCCTTATCATGGGCCTCATCAAGCACAGGGACTTTCCTTCTCGGTACCTGATAGCCTTCCAGCTCCCCCGTCTTTGAAAAATATTCTCAAGGAATTAGAGGAAGATTTAGGTCCTAGATCCTTTCATGATTTAACGTCATGGGCCGAGCAGGGGGTGCTTTTGCTTAATGCCTGTCTAACAGTTCCAGCAGGTCAAGCAAATGGGCATGCTGGTCAGGTTTGGGAACCTTTTACAGATGCTGTGATTAAGGTTCTCAATCAAAAGGATACTCCTGTTGTCTTTATACTTTGGGGTGGCTATGCTCGTAAGAAGAAGGCACTAGTGACTAACTCTAAACATGCCATTATTGAGAGTGCCCATCCGAGTCCCTTGTCGGCCTATCGTGGTTTTTTTGGCAGCAAGCCATTTTCAAAAGCCAATGCCTACCTTGTATCTCAAGGCCAATCTCCAATTGATTGGTTGAAGTAAAATAGAAAGTTGGAAGATTATGTTACTGATTAAAAATGGTCGTGTTGTAGACCCTAAGTCTGGTTTGGATACGCAAGCTGATGTTCTTGTTGATGGTAAAAAAGTTGTTAAGATTGCTGAAAATATCGAAGATGGAGATGCTCAAGTCATCGATGCGACTGGTCTTGTGGTTGCTCCTGGCTTGGTGGATATCCATGTTCACTTCCGTGAGCCAGGTCAAACTCATAAGGAAGACATTCATACTGGAGCCTTGGCAGCAGCTGCTGGTGGTTTTACAACAGTTGTAATGATGGCTAACACTAATCCAACGATTTCAGATAAGGAAACCTTGGAGGAGGTCTTGACTTCGGCATCTAAGGAAAATATCCATGTTAAGTCTGTTGCGACTATTACTAAGAATTTTGATGGTGAAAACCTCACTGATTTCAAGGGTTTGCTTGAAGCCGGTGCTGTCGGATTCTCAGATGATGGTATTCCATTGACCAATGCTGGTATTGTCAAAAAAGCCATGGAGCTAGCTAAGGAGAATAATACCTTCATCAGCCTTCACGAGGAGGATCCTGATCTAAATGGTATTCTCGGTTTCAATGAAAATATTGCTAAAAAAGAATTTCATATTTGTGGGGCAACTGGCGTAGCTGAGTACAGTATGATTGCGCGTGATGCCATGATTGCTTATGATACACAAGCCCATGTTCATATTCAACACTTGTCAAAAGCTGAATCTGTAAAAGTCGTTGAGTTTGCTCAAAAACTTGGAGCACAAGTCACTGCTGAAGTAGCACCCCAACATTTCTCTAAGACTGAAGACCTTTTGCTTTCAAAAGGTGCTAATGCCAAGATGAACCCACCACTTCGTTTGGAATCAGACCGTCAAGCCGTTATTGAAGGTTTAAAATCAGGAGTAATCTCAGTCATTGCTACGGACCACGCGCCACACCACGCAGATGAAAAGAATGTGGCTGATGTGACTAAAGCACCATCAGGAATGACAGGACTTGAAACATCACTCTCTCTTGGCTTGACTTACTTGGTTGAGGCGGGTCATTTAAGCTTGACTGAACTTTTGAAAGTGATGACTAGCAACCCATCTGATCTTTATGGTTTCGATGCCGGTTATTTGGTTGAAAATGGACCAGCAGACCTTGTTATCTTTGCAGATAAGGAAAAACGTCAAGTGACAGCAGACTTTAAGTCTAAAGCAGCCAATTCACCATTTGTAGGCGAAGAGCTTACTGGAAGTGTTAAATACACTATCTGTGATGGTGAAATTGTCTATCAAGCCTAGTCATAAGAGAAGAGAGGTAAAACGCTTATGTTTCAATCTCGATATTTAAAGATTGACTGATATGTAAGGAGTGACTGATGAAAAAAGGACTGCTTTGGTTAGGACTAGTCTTAGCTATGATACTAACGATTGGAGCTTGTGACATCGCTAAAGCCAGTGATAGCGATAATGAGGTGTCGTATAGCATTCCAAGTTATAAGGGACACTTGGCTATTCACGAGGATGGCGGAGCGACCTTTACCCAAGAAGTGACTTATGATTTTTCAAGTTCTTATAATGGTCAGTACGTGACATTAGGCAGTGTAAAACCACTTCCAAAAGGTTTTAATATTGAAGAAAATCCAACTGTCACAGTCTCTGATAAAGCTGAAAAAATAACCACAGAAAATGGTGTGGAAACTGTCTTTACGAAAAGACAGATACGTGTGGAATCAGAAAAACTCAAAGACGGTATCAAACTAAAGGTCTATAATCCTGGGGCTTATGATAAAGTGGTTCTTAAGGTGACTTGGCAAATCAAGCACATGTTAGACCTCTATTCTGATGTGGCTGTCCTCAATTGGTTTCCGATTTCCGATTGGGATAAGTCAATTGGTCATGTTGATTTTACTGTTGATGGTTTAGATTCCAATAAGGGTGAGCTTTATGCTCATGCAGGATTCTTTCAAAAAAATCCTCAGGTTCAAAGGACGGATGAAGGCTATAATATTCAGTTTGATAATTTTCCTGCAAAGGGAAAACTCGAACTTCATGCTTATTGGCCTATGACAGCAAGTCTAAAATCTAAAAATTCCACTAATATCATCGATAGTTCAGCTAAAGATAAATTCCTAAAACAGGAAAATGATATTGTGAGAAATAGAAAGATTTATCACATCATTTTCTATGGTCTTTTTCCAGGACTTCTCCTCGTCTTGTTTGTTATAGCAATCGTTTTATATAGTTCAGTCTTGAGAAGCACGAGACCACCACGTTTCCCAAAGGATAGTAGACTTTATGACATTCCTCAAAATCTAGCTCCTCTTGTTCTTGCTCAGAACGTCTACAACCAACGATTTGACATTAGTGGTCTGAATAGTGTGACTTACCCAATATCCTTTAACCATATGGTTCAAGCGACGATACTGGATCTTATAGATAGAGGAAACTTATCCTTTAGTCAATCAACGGAAGAGCCAATTCTTGAATTTGTTAAAAGGGATGGTTTAGCTGATTTTGAATTAGCTTTTATTGAGATGCTTTTTGATGGTCAAACTCAAGTCAAAGAGAAAGATATGTTCTCACGATACTATATTAACGAAGATGAAATTGAAAGTCAGTATAAAAAAGCTAAAAATAGGACAGAAAGAGATAAGCTTCGTTCTATAGGTAGAAATATTAGAAGTCTGTTTTTAGAAGATGCTACAAGGGTTACCGAAGGTGTCGAAAGGCAAGAAAAGCAACTCGGACTACCAAGCCTATATAGGCAACTTACTTCTTCAGAAACTCATTTATCTTCAGTGGCGAACAACATATTTGTATTCCTCTACATACTTATTGCGATTGGTTTCTTCCTTCTCTCAATTGGTTTCTCCTCTAATTTATCCTTGTTATATTTACTCTTTTTCTTCCCAGTTATTACCATGCATCTTATTTATCGTTTTCAAATCAATGGGCGGGCAAACGGATGCCTTGTTCCAGAAAACTCAGATATTTATTATCAATGGCATAGTTTTAACAACATGATTAAGAGTATTGGGCAGTTTAATCAAGCGGAATTACAATCCATTGTTTTATGGAATCGTATTCTAGTTTATGCGACACTTTATGGAGAGGCCAAGAAAGTCAGTGATGTTCTGAAACGTTACAACATTCACCTTAGCAATCCATCTTTAGACGCTTTTACTTATTCACCTGTATCTTTTGCAATGCTATACAATTCAACTGCATTGCAAAACTATGTTTCTGCTTCAGATACCGTAAGTAACTTCTCTATTAACTCAAGTAGTGGTAGTGGAGGCTTTAGTGGCGGTGGCTTCTCTGGGGGCGGAGGAGGCGGTGGCGGCGGTGCCTTCTAAACCCCACCTATCCATCGTAGAATATTAGCAGAAAACGTCACTCAGGTTTGTAAACTGGGTGTCCTTGTTTAGCACGAGGATTATCTGGTTTACCTCCTCTCATTTCAAGATATTTTAGTAAGAAGATATATGAGGTTGCAAAAAAAGAGCCATTGGCTCTTTTTCTTATCGTTTAATAACCAGGTTCAAAGATTTCAATAATTTGAGTCAGATAACCTGCATGTAAACCGATACGATAGTCAACATTTGGCAAACTCTTTACTAAATCATTCAGTTCTTTATCTTTGCTAACCTTATCAGCCAAAACTGGTAATTCAACAACAAGGAGTTGTGAGTGATCTAGTTGAAGGTAACTACTATTGACCTTGACATCAGGACGAAGTAGTTTAAATATCGCTCTTTCCGAAGCTTGGAGCAGTTGATATAAATCGAGGTCAGATAAAGGAATCTCACCAAACTGAGGACTGATGTTTATAGCAATATCAATATGAGCAGCTCGCATTTCTAAAATGCGGTTAGAGAGGAAACTAGATATTATTGGATTGCTAAGCCTATCTAAGTTTTCTTGAGTCTCTGGATTACCAATGCTAGCATTGTCCGTTTTATAAATCTCAAGTAGACTAGTAGCTTTGGCAGTATCTTCATTTTCCAAGGCAAGAGAAACCTCCTTGAGATTTTTCTTGAATAAGTCGAAGGACGTTTGCTTTTGCATAATAATCTGGATAAAGGATTTGCTATAGTTAGTCATAGTACCCAACAATTTATGACGTTCTTTGTTCAGTCTATCGATAGATTGTTGGTGGACAGCCTGGTTCCAATTGTAAAAATCCCATAGTAGTAGGGCAATATAGAGAACTAAGATAACAGAACTATTAGGACTGACCTTGAAAACTATTTCAAATAAATTTTTAGGGTCATTTGCTGTTGGAAGAATACTGTTAAGACCATGGATAACAGTAAAGAAGACATAATAGACAGCTAGGAAGGCAGTGCTTCGCAACCAGTTACGTCTAGCCCAAGCTTCGTCAAGACTACTCATCTGATTTAGGTCTACAGCGAAGATTTTAAGCATTAGGTAAATGATTAATGGTGCTAAGATGTAGGTCAAGATATGTAAGTTAGTGTTGAGGGTAACATCACCTTTGATATGTAAGACGTGAGGGATAATGACAATTGAAAGTAGTCGTGTTGCCATATCAAAAAGGATAGTTGGATAAAAAGCGTAAAGCAATCGATGATAGAAAGAACGCTCTTTGACAAGGGCCAAATCAGCAACAAGGAAGAAAAGTGGGTCCACAACGATTTTTACGAGACTAAAGTAGGACGCTGCAACTACATAGGATAAAAATAGAAGTAAAAGGTGTCCTCGTAGTGGCTTTACCTTAGACATAGTCTGGTAGAGGTACCAAATAGAAATGAAACTAACGGCCTGTAAGAGAGGATTGATAATATTAGTAATCATTGTAACCTCCTTTAGTCATGTCAATTTCAATTTGTAAGCGATAAATCCCAGTACGTGTATTTGAAACAATGTTAACGTTTGGATAAGTAGATAGAATAGTATTGACGCGTTTTAGTTCAGGATCAGAGAAATCAGATGTAATAGCTGAATCTTCTTTAGTGCTTGAACTTTCAACGACAAAGTGTTGACTATCCTCATCCTTAAAATAAGCATAGCTAAGGTATTTCTGTTCACTATCTTGTGCTTGGTCAATGACATGATCCAAGATAGTTGATAGGACATATACCCAGTCTAAAGGATAAATAGGATAGACGGTAATAGGTTCTGGGACCTCCATACTAACCCAAACATCCAGTTCTTTTGCCTTTAGAAATTTAGCTTCAAAGAGTACCTGTAAATCTGGCAGTTTAATATTTTCTAGTTTGTCTCGATAAAAATGATCAATCTTCTTATCTAGCGGATTCGGTGTCAGCAAGTAGTCAATTAACTCATGAGCTTCCTCATTTTGTTGAAAACGGATGATATCGTAGAGGTTTTCAGCTTCGTCTTTGATGAAGAGCTCTTGGCTAGTCTTTTTCTGGTACCAGGTATTGATGTTCTGACTTGATTTTTGAAGAAGGAGAGAATGTTCCTCTTGGGCTGCTTGTGTTTGAGCATTGAGGTCTTTTCTATAGAGATTAACCTGCTTAGATAGAATCAGAGCCGTAATGATAAGAAAGGCAATGGTAAAGTGAATGTCTGTTGAAACGAGTTCAGAAGCAAAGTAAATAAAGGCTAAGCTACAAAGAGCGACAGACGTTGACCTGTACCATGGTCTTGCTTTATCAATTTGCATCATTCGAGAGTAGTCCACCTGAAGAAGGGCACTTTGTGCAAACCAAAGTAAAAAAGCAAGAAAGAGAATAAAGGGACCAGCAAAATAGTAATCCAAGACTGCAGGGAAAAAAATTGGAATAATCAGGAAAATGACCAATCTTACCATTAAGGCAAAGGTGAAAGGTATGAAGAGAGTCTCCAAAATGGTATGTCTTAGATTTTTGTAGGATTTGGCAGCTAGAAAGAGTACAACTGCAATAAAACCGGATTTTGGATACAAAATGCCAAAATAACTAGAGGCAAAAATTGCTATACCAGCTAAAATAATAATCCAGTACCTAAGCGGCCTTTGCGTGGTCACCTTGAAGATAATAATTTGTAAAATAAAAGCTATACATGCCGTAAGCCCGTGAATTATGACATCATTCAATATCAAATATTCTCCTATTCGGGTAAAATCTATATAATCATATCATTATACCATATCGCAAACAAAAAGAGCATACGAATTGACTATAAGTGATAAGGATGTAAGGCTTTTCATTTTTCAAGCATATTTCTTGCTCATTAAGTTTTTTTAACCTATCCTAGATGTATAGAAAAATTTCGATAGAGGAGATCGATATGGTAAAACTTTCTAAAGAGACACATCTTGAGATGTTCACTAAAATGGAACGTATTCGTGAATTTGATTCACGTATTAATAAATTGGTTCGTCGTGGTTTTGTTCAAGGAATGACTCACTTTTCAGTTGGTGAGGAAGCAGCCAACGTTGGGGCTGTTCAACACTTGAGCTATGACGATATCTTCTTTTCAAATCACCGTGGTCACGGACAATCTATTGCCCAAGACATGGATTTGAATAAAATGATGGCGGAGCTTGCAGGTAAGGCGACAGGTGTTTCTAAGGGCCGTGGTGGTTCTATGCACTTGGCTGACTTTGAAAAAGGTAACTACGGAACTAACGGTATTGTTGGTGGTGGTTATGCTCTTGCAGTAGGTGCGGCTCTCACTCAGCAATACAAAGAAACAGGAAACATTGTTGTGGCCTTTTCAGGAGATGGTGCAACTAACGAAGGTTCATTCCATGAGTCAGTCAATATGGCAGCTACTTGGAAATTGCCGGTTATCTTCTTTATCATCAATAACCGTTATGGTATCTCAATGGATATTCATAAAGCTACAAACACACCTCACCTTTATACACGTGCGGAAGCTTATGGTATTCCTGGTTTCTACTGTGAAGATGGTAACGATGTTTTGGCTGTATACGAAACAATGGGCAAGGCTGTTGAGCATGTCCGTGGTGGCAACGGTCCCGCGATCGTTGAGGTAGAATCTTACCGTTGGTTTGGTCACTCAACTGCTGATGCAGGTGTTTACCGTACTAAGGAAGAAGTTGACGAGTGGAAAAACAATAACGACCCAATTATTAAATACCGTGACTATCTCGTTTCTGAAAATATCGCAAGCGCTGAAGAGTTAGATGCTATCCAAAGCCAAGTCAAGGCTGAGGTTGATGCAGCTTATGAGTTCGCCCAAAATAGCCCAGATCCAGAACTTTCAGTTGCCTTTGAAGATGTATGGGTAGACTAAAGAGAAAGGTTGAGGAATACAAGTATGAGTGAAACAAAATTGATGGCCTTGCGTGAGGCAGTAAACCTTGCTATGAGCGAGGAAATGCGTAAAGACGAAAACATCTTCCTTATGGGTGAAGATGTTGGTATCTATGGTGGTGACTTCGGTACATCAGTTGGGATGTTGGCAGAGTTTGGTGAAAAACGTGTTAAAGATACACCAATTTCAGAGGCAGCTATCGCTGGTGCAGCTGTTGGCTCTGCCATCACAGGTCTTCGTCCAATCGTTGACTTGACTTTCATGGACTTCATCACGATTGCCCTTGATGCTATCGTTAATAATGGTGCAAAAAACAACTACATGTTTGGTGGTGGTTTGAAGACTCCTGTAACCTTCCGTGTAGCTTCTGGTTCAGGGATTGGTTCTGCGGCACAGCACTCACAATCTCTCGAGTCATGGTTGACTCACATTCCAGGGATTAAAGTGGTTGCTCCAGGTAATGCAAACGACGCTAAAGGTCTTTTGAAATCTGCTATTCAGGACAATAACATTGTTATCTTCATGGAACCAAAAGCACTTTACGGTAAGAAAGAGGAAGTGACTCAAGATCCTGATTTCTACATTCCACTTGGAAAAGGTGAAATCAAGCGTGAAGGGACAGACCTTACTATTGTCACATATGGTCGTATGTTGGAACGTGTTCTTAAGGCTGCTGAAGAAGTGGCTGAACAAGGTATTAACGTTGAGGTCGTTGACCCACGTACGCTTATCCCACTTGATAAGGAATTGATTTTCGAGTCAGTTAAGAAGACTGGTAAACTGATGTTGGTCAATGATGCATATAAGACTGGTGGATTCATCGGTGAGATTGCTGCTATGGTTACTGAAAGTGAAGCATTTGATTACCTTGACCACCCAATTGTACGTTTGGCAAGTGAAGATGTGCCTGTACCTTATGCGCGTGTCTTGGAACAAGCAGTTCTTCCAGATGTTGAAAAGATTAAGGCTGCTATTATCAAGATGGCCAATAAAGGAAACTAACTTTCTAGCGACGGTTAAGTGATATGTCTCGCTAGTAAAATCTGTTTCTTGTTTTAACTGTGAGAGTATCGGAAAATATAATTTAAAGTAGAAAGGAGAGGGCGTTAAAGCGTTTGAGTTGATTTGAACTCGAACGAAATGCTTCGGAATTTAGATAGTTTTACTTGTGTGCAAGCACACTAACGTAAAACTCCTAAAATTCTGTCGCATTTTAGCGTTCTTAGTATCATAAAATATGGCTTTTGAGATTATTATGCCTAAACTTGGTGTGGACATGCAGGAAGGTGAAATCATCGAGTGGAAGAAACAAGAGGGTGATGTGGTTAATGAGGGGGATATCCTTCTTGAAATCATGTCAGATAAAACGAACATGGAACTTGAAGCAGAAGATTCTGGTGTTCTTTTGAAGATTACCCGTCAAGCTGGTGAAACAGTTCCAGTTACTGAGGTTATCGGTTATATTGGAGCAGAAGGTGAAGTTGTGGGCGATAATGCTGCGACCGCACCGGCTGCAGAAGCTGCTCCGCAAGTTGAAGAAGTTGCTACTGTGGAAGCACCTGTAGTGGCAGCACAAGCCCAAGCCCCTGTCGTACACGAAGGTGGCAAAGTACGTGCAACACCTAAAGCACGTAAAGTAGCGCGTGAGTTGGGGATTGACCTCGCTCAAGTTCCAGGAACTGGAGCAAAAGGTCGTGTTCATGCTGATGACGTTGAGAACTTTAAGGGTGCTCAACCTAAGGCAACTCCGTTGGCACGTAAGATTGCAGCGGACCTTGGTATTGATTTAGCTACCGTATCTGGAACAGGCTTTGGTGGTAAGATTACCAAGGAAGATGTCCTTGCAATCAGTGCCTCAGCTCAAGTTAAGGAAGCTGCAGCTGCACCTGTGATTGAAGCTAAGCCAGAAAAAGTCTTGCCAGAAGGTGTGGAAGTTATCCCAATGTCTGCTATGCGTAAGGCTATCTCTAAGGGAATGACGCATTCTTACTTAACTGCGCCAACCTTCACCCTTAACTATGACGTAGACATGACTAACCTTATGGCTCTTCGTAAGCAAGTCCTTGATCCAATCATGAATAAGACTGGCATGAAGGTAACCTTCACTGATTTGATTGGTTTGGCAGTTGTGCGTACCCTTATGAAAGAGGAACACCGTTACCTCAATGCATCCTTGATTGATGATGCGCAAAATATCGAATTACACAAATTTGTTAATCTCGGTATTGCCGTTGGTCTCGATGATGGCTTGATTGTACCGGTCGTTCATGGTGCAGATAAGATGAGTTTGTCTGACTTTGTGGTGGCCTCTAAGGATGTCATCAAGAAAGCTCAGGCTGGTAAATTGAAGGCGGCAGAAATGTCAGGTTCTACTTTCTCTATCACTAACTTGGGAATGTTCGGAACCAAGTCATTCAATCCAATCATTAATCAACCAAACTCAGCCATCCTTGGTGTTTCAGCAACTATTCAGACACCGGTTGTTATTGATGGTGAAGTTGTCGTACGTCCAATCATGGGTCTATGCTTGACTATTGACCACCGTATTGTAGATGGTATGAATGGTGCCAAATTCATGGTTGATTTAAAACATTTGATTGAAAATCCAATGGAATTGTTAATTTAAGTAAAAAAATATCTGAAAACTGAAGTTTTAAATAGAAAGGAGAGGGCGAACCAGAGGGTGTAACTGAACCCGAGCGGAAAGCTTGGAAAATAGACCGTCCGTCTACGTCAGCAGGCTGACGTGTCGGACGCCTAATTTTCAGTCGCTTTCTGGTCGCTCTTGGTATCTTATAAATGGCTTTTGAGATTATTATGCCTAAGCTTGGTGTGGACATGCAGGAAGGTGAAATCATCGAGTGGAAGAAACAAGAGGGTGATGTGGTTAATGAGGGGGATATCCTTCTTGAAATCATGTCAGATAAAACGAACATGGAACTTGAAGCAGAAGATTCTGGTGTTCTATTGAAGATTACCCGTCAGGCTGGTGAAACTGTACCAGTTACTGAGGTTATTGGTTATATTGGAGCAGAGGGCGAAGTTGTGGCTGATAATGCAGCCAGTGCACCTGTTGCAGAAGCAACTGCTCAATTAGAATCTGCTGGTCTTGAAGTTCCTAAAGCTCCTGCCCCAGCTGCTCCAGCAGCTACTGCAGAAAAAGCACCACTTGCTGATAATGAGTACGATATTATTGTTGTCGGTGGTGGTCCTGCTGGTTACTATTCTGCCATTCGTGGGGCACAACTTGGTGGTAAGGTTGCTATCATTGAAAAATCTGAATTTGGTGGAACATGTTTGAATAAAGGATGTATTCCAACTAAGACCTACCTTAAAAATGCAGAAATCCTTGATGGGCTTAAGATTGCTGCAGGTCGTGGTATCAACCTAGCGTCAACAAACTACACTATCGATATGGATAAGACTGTTGACTTTAAGAACTCTGTTGTTAAGACACTTACTGGTGGTGTTCAAGGTCTTTTGAAGGCTAACAAGGTTACTATTTTCAATGGTCTTGGTCAAGTAAACCCAGATAAGACAGTTACTATTGGTTCAGAAACAATCAAGGGACGTAATATTATCCTTGCGACTGGATCAAAAGTTTCACGTATCAATATCCCTGGAATTGAGTCACAACTTGTGATGACATCAGATGATATCCTTGACTTGCGTGAATTACCTAAATCACTTGCTGTTATGGGTGGTGGTGTCGTTGGTATCGAACTTGGTCTTGTTTATGCTTCATACGGTGTAGAAGTAACTGTTGTTGAGATGGCTGACCGCATTATTCCTGCTATGGATAAAGAAGTGTCACTTGAACTTCAAAAAATCCTTGCTAAGAAGGGTATGAAGATCATGACATCTGTCGGAGTTTCTGAGATTGTAGAAGCTAACAACCAATTGACCCTTAAACTCAATAATGGTGAAGAGATTGTAGCTGATCGCGCCCTTCTTTCAATCGGTCGTGTTCCTCAGTTGGATGGTCTTGAAAATCTTAACCTTGAATTAGACCGTGGTCGTATCAAAGTGAATGCTTATCAAGAAACATCAATCCCTGGTATCTATGCACCGGGTGATGTAAACGGAACTAAGATGCTTGCTCACGCTGCTTACCGTATGGGTGAAGTTGCAGCTGAAAATGCTATGCATGGTAACGTTCGTAAGGCTCACCTTGACTACACACCTGCAGCTGTTTACACACACCCAGAAGTCGCAATGTGTGGTCTTACTGAAGAAGATGCACGCGCTAAATATGGTGATGTCCTCATTGGTAAATCAAGCTTTGCTGGTAATGGACGTGCTATTGCTTCAAACGAAGCTCAAGGTTTTGTTAAAGTCGTTGCAGATACGAAGTACCATGAAATCCTTGGTGTTCATATCATTGGACCGGCTGCAGCTGAATTGATTAACGAAGCGTCAACAATTATGGAAAATGAATTGACTGTAGATGAGCTCTTGCAATCTATCCACGGTCACCCAACCTTCTCTGAAAACATGTACGAAGCCTTTGCTGACGTACTTGGAGAAGCAATCCATAACCCACCAAAGCGTAAATAAGGATAAATTAAATTCTCGGACAAAGGTTCGGGAATTTTTTCATACATTTTCATTTGTATTTATTTGAAAAAATCGTTACGGATTTTCAATAGTTTTGTAGAAACATACGAATAATAAGTTAAAGAGTTTTCTATCAAAAGAGAAAGTTTATTTATAATTTTATAATATTTCTATTTTATTTAGAAATTTTTTAATAATAACCTTTCCACGAGAGTTTTTCTGTGGTAAAATGGTTCAAGTATTACAAATGCAAAAGGAAAGTTAAATGCGAACGAAAGATTTTATATACTATGCCAGTGCGGCTGTTCTCTTGGCTGTAACTACTCAGGTTGCTCAAGCAGACGAAGTGGCGACACAAACGCCTTCTATTACTGAAGGAAATCAGTATCAACCTGCAACAGCGGCTGAGATTTTTGGTGGAGAAGCAGCCTTACCTGTAACTCCTAGTTCAACGGTTTCAGCACCCGCAGCTTCGAGTGAAGTGGCAAAAGCTAGTGCTCCAGCGGTATCTACGTCTCCTGCTTCACAGAGTTCCGAGGCTGCAACGGCAACGGCATCAACTTCGGTAGCTAACTCTACTGTTACTGCAACATCAAATTCAGTTGCGACTTCTGTAGTAAGTTCAGACAGTGGAACTGCTTCTACAAGTGCGACAAGTTCAGAAATGTCAAATAGCACTGTAGCAACACCTGCTAAATTAACGAATTCTACGGATGTTCCTTCGCCAACCCTTAAGGTGCAACCGAAGACTTTTATCGATGTCAGCAGCCATAATGGTGAAATCAGTGTAGATGACTATCGTGCTCTTGCACGCCAAGGTGTTGGTGGTGTCGTTGTCAAGTTGACTGAGGATACTTGGTACAACAACCCTAAAGCACCATCACAAGTTCGTAATGCTCAAATTGCCGGTCTTCAAGTATCTACCTATCATTTTTCTCGATACACAACAGAGGAAGAAGCACGTGCAGAGGCTCGTTTCTACATTCAAGCTGCACAAAACCTTAACCTTCCAAAGAGTACTGTTATGGTTAATGATTTCGAAGACTCTAAGATGCTTCCAAATATCAACCGTAACACTCAAGCATGGGTTAACGAAATGCATAAGCATGGCTACAACAACTTGATGTTCTACACAAGTGCTAGCTGGTTGGATGAGAATAATCTAGGCTACCGTGGACCTGTCTCAACCTCTCAATTTGGGATTGAAAATTTCTGGGTTGCACAGTACCCATCATCAACTCTTACAGCAACGAGTGCCAAAAACATGCGCTATAATGCCAAAACTGGTGCATGGCAGTTTTCAGCTACGGCTAATCTCTTGCCAAGTAAACATGTCTTCGACCACAGCGTGGATTATACAGGACGTTTCACAGCTAATGCTAGTGCTGAGGTTGATGCAACTCAAGGCAATTTGAGTGGAACCATTTCTATTGTCAACAATAATCCAACTGTTGGTAGCTTTGATGTAGTCATCTCTAATGTCAAAGCACCAAATGGTGTTGAAACGGTCTCTGTTCCAATTTGGTCAGAAATTAATGGTCAAGATGACATTATCTGGTATACGGCTAACCGTCAAAATAATGGAACTTATACAGTAAACGTTAAGGCTTCAGCTCATAAAAACTCGACAGGGCTTTATAATATCCACCTTTATTATGTTCAAAAAGATGGTCAATTGACGGGTGTTGGTGGAACAACTACTCAAGTTTTCATTGGTAAGACACCTGAGCAGTTGAAACCTAAAGCAAGTTTTGCTATTGAAAACAATAATGCTAAGGCTGGAACTTTTGATGCCGTTATCACTAATATCTCAGCACCACTAGGTGTTAAAGAAGTTTTGGTGCCATCATGGAGTCTTGAAAATGGCCAAGACGACCTTATTTGGCATAAGGCGACTAAGCAAACTGATGGCAGCTATCGTGTAACCATTAAGGCAAGTGAGCATAAGGGCACTAAAGGAAATTACCGTGCCGATGCTTATATCGAGGATAACTCTAACAATCGCCATTATATTGCTGAAAAAGTAGTGGCTGTTGATTATGCTCGACCAAGTGGTGTCCTTACGATTGAAAACAACAATACTGCAGCAGGCACTTTTGATGCAGTTGTTCGTAACATTGTTGCTCCTACAGGTTTGAAAGAAGTTCTTGTTCCTTCATGGAGTTTAGCTGGTGGTCAAGACGACCTTATCTGGCATAAGGCAACTCGTCAAGCCGATGGTTCTTACCGAGTGACTATCAAAGCAACGGATCATAAGAATTCAACTGGTAAATACCGTGCCGATGCCTACCTTGTAGATGACTCTAACAAACGTTTCTACCTTACTGAAAAAGTGGTAGAAGTTTCTCAAACTCGTCCTAGTGCAAGCCTCTTTATTGAAAATAATAATGCTGATTTAGGTACTTTTGACGCTGTTATTCGCAATATCGTAGCACCAAATGGGGTTAAGGAAGTCTTAGTTCCATCATGGAGCTTGGTTAACGGACAAGATGATCTGGTTTGGCACAAAGCTAGTCGCCAATCTGATGGTAGCTACCGTGTTACTATTAAGGCAAGTGAGCATAAGAATTCCCTAGGAAATTACCGTGCTGACCTTTATATCGTAGATAATGCCAACCAACGTCATTATGTCACTGAAACAATTGTAGACGTAAAACATAATAAGCCAGTCGGTACTATTTCAGTAGTTAATAATAATAAAGACACTGGAACTTTTGATGTCATTATCAGTGATGTTTATAGTCCTAAAGGTGTTCGTACTGTTCAAGTACCTATTTGGTCTGAAAAAGACGGACAAGATGATATTCGTTGGTATGAAGCAACACGTCAAGCTAATGGCACTTATACGGTAAATGTTCAAGCTACTAACCATAAAAACTCAACAGGCTTGTACAATGTTCATTTGTACTACATTTTAAATGATGGGTCACAAGTTGGTGTTGGCGGTACAACGACAACTCTTGAATTCCGTAATGCTAAGACTAAAACGCAAACCTATATCACTAATGTTAACTCAGAAGCAGGTAGTTTTACAGTTGTAGTTGATCAAGCGCCACAAGGACGTCAGATTAAGAATATCCGTGTAGCTGTATGGTCAGAAAGCAACCAAGGAAACCTTTCTTGGTACAATACGGCACCTACTGGAACACATACTGAAATCAATGTATCGACTGTTAATCATAAGAATCTCATTGGTAACTATACGACTCATGTTTATGTAGACTATGTAGACAATACTGTAGACGGATTCAACCTTGGTGAGACAGCTCTTGCTCCACGTAATCGTCGTGTTGAGCCTCAGACGACTTATTATTCTCAACGTGATCCTCGTTGGGCTTCTAAGTGGTATGGTGTCAGCAATATGGATCAGTCAGGCTGTGTTCCAACATCACTTGCCATGACCTTTACAGATATCTTGGGAACTGTAATTGCACCAACGACAGTTGCGGATTATTTGTACTACAATACAAATTCATTCAATAAAACATCAGTTGCTGGTACAGACGCGGATGGTATTGTATTAGCAAGTAAAAATTGGGGTCTCAATAGCAACGTGCTTTCAAGCATTGCTAACATTGCTTCAGCTTTGATGTCAGGCCAACATGTTCTGGCAGCAGTAGGAGCAAGCCAATTTATCAATTATCCTTACACGCATGAAATCGTGCTTCATGGCTATGATAATGGTAAAACTTATGTTCGTGATCCATTTAACGCCAATAACAATGGATGGTATTCATTGGATTACATTCATGGTGTTCAGAGTAGAGATGCAATGGATACTAAGCTTGGTGCACCATTCTTCTCTGTCTTTGCTTAATCTATCAATCAAAGGTCTTTAGAAGGAAACTTCTAAGGGCTTTTTTAGTGTTGATTTTTGATAGTTATGTTGTTATTTACCTATTTTCATAATATTATATACAGGATTGAAATCTTATATTTATAGGTTTTTACGTTATTATTTTGGATTGTGTTAGTACTATTAGCATAGAAATTACTTAAAATTTTATCATTTTTGTAGTTTTTTTAGAGAATTATCACTTTTCCTCTATTCGTAAGATATTTTCTATGGTAAAATGGGTGACGTATTAAAAAGTGTCAAAGGAAAGTTAAATGCGAACAAAAGATTTTATCTACTATGCTAGTGCAGCTGTCCTCATGGCGGTGACCACTCAGGTAGCCAGTGCGGATGAGGTAGCCACTCAAATGCCTACAGTTACTGAAGGGAACCAATATCAACCTGCGACTGCAGCAGATATTTTTGGTGATGGAGCAGTTCTTGCACAAGAGTCACCAGCAGCAAGACCAAGTTTAACTGTTGCGGAAACATCTACAGCCACAAGTGAAGTAACAAACTCAAGTGCTCCACAAGTCAGTCAAGCGAGCTCAACAACGGTTGTAGCATCTGAATCAAGAGGAGTTGCATCTGAATCTGTAGTTCAGCCGAACACGGTAGAGAGTTCTGAAAATGCTAGGGTATCGACTACTTCTGAGGTTTCAAGTGAGGTTGTAGCTGAACCTGCTAAATTGACTCATGCTTCAGGTTCATCTAATGATACTGATGTTTTAAAACCGAAGGCTAGCTTCTCAATTGAGAACAACAACAAGGTAACTGGTACCTTTGATGCGGTGGTTCGAGATATTGTTGCACCATTGGGTGTTAAAGAGGTTCTTATCCCATCTTGGAGTCTAGCTAATGGTCAAGATGATTTGATTTGGCATAAGGCAGCTAAGCAGCACAGGGAATCGAAACTTATTATTACCAACCTTATGCAGAATACCCATCACGCATTAATGCGACCTACCATGCTAATCCGACTCGTTTGAGTATGAGTGACACTTTGGCCAATGCCATCCAGTCCAGCCTTATTAATGCGACTGGCGCTCAAAACCAAGGTGTGAAACGTCAAACCTTTGCAGTCTTGCGTGAAACAACAGCGCCAGCAGTTCTCCTTGAACTTGGCTTCTTGTCAAATCCTCAAGAAGCAGCCCGTTTGAATACCTCTGCTTATCAAGAGACTTTAGCTAACGCAATTGTGGCAGGGATTAAGCGTTATTATTCTGTTTATAACTAATAGATTGAGAGAATTTTATAGTTCTCTCTTTTTTTATTTTAAAGGAGCGAAAACGCTTGCATAAATCTAATCTAAATGGTATATTAAAAAACATGAAAACGTTAACAAAAGGAGTTAGTATGAAAAGAAATACTCAAGCTAATGATGAAAAAGTTCTTCGTTATAGCCTTCGCAAGTACAAGTTAGGGTTGGCTTCTGTAACCATTGGAGCTGTTTTTTTGAGCTTTGCTGCTACTCATGGAGTCAAGGCGGAAGAAGTAGTGTCAACACCTGCCTCAAGTACACAGGTAGAATCAGCTGATTCTAGTCTTACCACCAGTGGTCTAGTAACTGAAACGCCAACAGCTCCTCTAACAGCTGAGAATGCTACAGTGTCCAAGGAAAATGAGCCAGTTTCTCTTCCAGCAGAAAATACTAGCCGTACTGAGCCTACCAAGCTAACTGAAACTAGCGAAAACACGCCAAAAACAGTAAGTACTAATAATAGTCAAGCTCTCACTAATGCATCTGAGGAACCTATTGCTGAGGGGACTATTCGCTTGCATTTCCAAGAGTTGCCAAGTCAGGATAAGGCATCACTTGGGCTTTGGACTTGGGATGATGTGGAGACGCCATCATCTCAGAAAGGTGCTTGGCCAACAGGAGCAACCTCATTTGCAGAAGCCAAACAGGATAATTATGGTGTTTACTTGGATGTGAAGCTGTCTTCAACACCTAAAAAGCTTAGTTTCTTGATTAATAATGCTGCTGGAACGAACCTTTCAGGGGATAAAGCAGTAGAAATTCTTAGTCCTCAAATGAATGAGGCTTGGATTGACAAGGATTTTCAAGTTTACAGTTATCAACCTATCCCTCAAGATCACGTTCGTATCAATTATTTCCGTACGGATGGCGACTATAGTAATAAGTCTGTATGGTATTGGGGAGATGTAAAGGATGCCCCAAGTAATTGGCCTGATGGTGTTAATTTTCAACCAAATGGTAAGTATGGTGCCTATTTAGACATTCCGCTAACCGAGGCTGCTAAATCTATCGGATTTTTACTCTTAGATGAGAGCAAAATAGGAGATGATGTGAAAATTCAACCAAATGATTATAAATTTAGTGACTTGAAAAAAACTCGTCAGCTTTTCGTACGAGATACTGATACGACAGTCTACACCAACCCTTATTTTGTTAAGGATGTGCGTTTGACTGGAGCTCAGCAGCTTAGTCCAAGCCAAATCGAACTTAGCTTCACCAATTTAGAAGATGTTTCATCTGAGGATATTCTCAAAGACCTAAAGGTGACAGACAAGGATGGTAACAGTGCAACTCTTAAACAGCTTGAGTTGGATGCTAAACGCAAAAAAGCTACATTAACAGGTGATTTTGCTGCGGAAAATCTGCCTTACAAGGTCACTTTGGGCAATGATAGTTTTAAAACGTCTGAGAGTTGGCAATTGAAGGATGCGCTCTACAGTTACGATGGTGAATTGGGTGCCCGTCTTCAAGAGAATGGTACTAAGGCACATGTGACACTTTGGTCACCAAGTGCAGATCAAGTAGATATCATTGTCTATGATAAGAATAATCAAGACATGGTTCTTGCTGAACATGCTCTAAGCAAAGGACCTCGAGGGACTTGGCAAGCTGACTTGCTTGCGACTGATCTTGGTTTGGAAAACTTAACAGGTTATTTCTATCAATATCGCATTAAACGTGGTGAACAGTCTGTAATTGTTTTGGATCCTTATGCTAAGTCTTTGGCTGCTTGGAATAGTGACGATGCCAGCAAGGGACCTGAACACAAGATTGCCAAGGCTGCCTTTGTAGATCCTGCTAATTATGGACCAAGAGATCTTGACTACGCTAAGATTCCAAACTTTAAATCTCGAGAAGATGCCATCATTTATGAGGCTCATGTCCGAGATTTCACCTCTGATAAGGCTATCTCAGCTGAATTGAAACACCAGTTTGGGACTTTTGCAGCCTTTGCAGAGCGTTTGGATTATCTTAAAGATCTCGGTGTTACCCATATTCAGCTTTTACCAGTATTAAGTTACTATTTTGTCAATGAAATGCAAAATGGGAAGCGTTCGGATGCCTATGCATCAAGTGATAGTAACTACAACTGGGGCTATGATCCACAAAACTATTTCTCTTTGACAGGTATGTATTCTGAAAACCCAAGTGAACCAGCTAAACGTATCGAAGAATTCAAGAATTTAGTTGCTGCTATTCATGCCCACGGTATGGGCGTTATCTTGGATGTAGTCTATAATCATACAGCCAAGACAGCTATTTTTGAAGACCTTGAGCCAAATTATTATCACTTTATGGATGCTGATGGTACTCCTCGTTCGAGTTTTGGAGGGGGTCGTCTAGGCACGACTCACTATATGAGTCGTCGTGTCTTGGTTGATTCGATTGCTTATCTTACTAAGGAGTACAAGGTGGATGGTTTCCGTTTTGATATGATGGGTGACCATGATGCTGAAAGTATCGAGCAAGCTTATCATGCTGCACGTGCCCTTAATCCAAACCTTATTATGCTTGGTGAGGGCTGGGTGACTTATACTGGCGATGAAAATAGCCCTGTTCAGCCTGCCGATCAGTCTTGGATGAAAGATACAGATACCGTAGCTGTATTTTCAGACGATATTCGAAATACCCTCAAATCGGGTTATCCAAACGAGGGGACACCTGCCTTTATCACAGGTGGCAAACGTGATATTAATAAGGTCTTTGACAATATCAAGGCACAACCAACTAACTTCGAGGCTGATTCTCCAGGTGATGTGATTCAATATATTGCTGCTCACGATAATTTGATCCTTTTTGATATTATTGCCCAATCAATCAAGAAGGATCCAAGCAAGCCTGAGAATAATGCTGAAATTCATCGTCGCTTGCGTCTAGGAAACCTCATGGTCTTGACTGCTCAGGGAACACCATTTATTCACTCTGGTCAGGAATACGGCCGCACCAAACAGTTCCGTGATCCTGCCTACCGTTATCCTGTGTCTGAGGACAAGGTGCCGAATAAGTCACATCTCTTAGTGGATGAAAAGGGCAATCCATTTGACTATCCTTACTTTATCCATGATTCTTATGATTCTAGTGATGCCGTCAATCATTTTGATTGGACTAAGGCAACTGATAGTCAGGCATTCCCAGAAAATACGAAAACACGTGCCTTTACCAAAGGGTTAATCGCCTTACGTAAGTCGACAGATGCCTTCAATTTCAAATCAAAAGCAGATGTAGATGCACGTCTAACGCTATTGACAGTTCCTGATCAGGACAATGTCGCTCAAGAAGATTTGGTATTGGGATACCAAACTGTTGCTTCGAATGGAGAACGTTACCTTGTCTATGTCAATGCTGATAGCAAGGCTCGTCAGTTTGATTTGAGCAAGATTACAAATGGTCTATCTTATATGGTTTTGGCAGATGGCAGTCAAGTCAATTTATCCGGAATTAGTGAGTTATCAGGTGTGACAATCAACAATCACATCTTGACCTTGGATCCACTAACAGCGACTATTATTCGTTTGACTAATGCTCAGACGCCAACTGAGGCAGTAGATCAGCCTTCTGAAAAGACCGGGTCATTTGGTGGTAAAGATACTGAGGCAACTAAAGCAAATGTCAAGGCTTCAGGTAAAGAGGACCTTGTTGGAGATGCTGAACTTGTTAATCGTGACAATGGTCAGGCTAAGACTGAAGCTAGTCGTCAGACTGATAAGCAACTGCCATCTACTGGTGAAAAGACAAATAGTGGACTCTTTGTAGCAGGTCTTCTAAGCATTCTTAGTCTAGGATTCCTTCGAAAACGACGGATGAAATAAATAAGTGACAACAGGTTATTTCCTGTTGTTTTCTTTTATTTAGAATCATTCTTATCTGCTCTTTAGAATAGTTCTTAAATAGCCTAAAACCGTTGACAGTGCTGGTTTCTTCTGTTAGTTTAGATATGTTCTCTTACATACGAGAGATCATTATTGACTTATCATCGTTCGTTCTTTATTAATATTAAAACGACGATTCACATATATAACGACAAATGTCGAACACTATCTTGAAAATAGGAGACATTCATGAAAAAACTTAGCAAACTTGGTGTTGTTCTTTTGGCATCAGGACTTTTATTGACGGCTTGTGCCAAATCTGGTAATTCAAGTCATTCAAGTTCAACTAGCTCAAAACTCACAGCCAGTGAGCAAAAGCAATTGAAGCAGGCCACAAGTGATTATAAGACTTTCGTAGAAGGCGAAATTGATCAGCTTTTGAAAGATACTGAGGGATTCAGTGAAACCCTCAAGTCAGGAAATCTTGAAGAAGCTAAGAAACAATACCCATTGATTCGTATGGCTTACGAGCGTTCAGAGCCGATTGCAGAAAGCTTTGGTGAGTCTGACGTGAAAATCGACTACCGTTTGGTTGATTACATGGACGAAAATAAATCAGAAGACGGTTGGTCAGGGTTCCACCGTATCGAACGTATCATGTGGCAAGACAACACGACAGAGGGTACAGATGCCTATGTAGATCAATTGGTTAACGATATTAAGGAACTCAAGGCTAAAATTGCAACTGTTAAAGTTACTCCAGATATCATGTTGACAGGTGCTGTTGACCTTCTGAACGAAGTAGCAACTCAAAAGATTACAGGTGAAGAAGAGGTCTTCTCACACACTGATCTTTACGACTTCCGTGCCAATATTGAAGGGGCAGAAAAAATCTTTGAACTCTTCAAACCGTTGATTCAGAAGAAAGATGCTAAACTTGTTAAGACTCTGGAAACTGAATTCAAGAATGTGAATGGTCTTTTGGACAAACACATGACTGATGAGAAAAACTATAAGTCTTATACAGATTTGAGTGAGACAGATACTAAGGAATTGGCCGAAGCTGTAACTAAACTTGGTGAACCATTATCACAAATGGGTGTTATCCTAGATGGGAAATAAGAAAAATGACTGACGAAAAATTTTTAGATCAAAAAATGGACCGTCGTGAATTTCTTAAAAAAGCAGGTATTGGAGGGGCTGGGCTTGCGCTTGGTCTTTCTGGTGCATCTGCTTTTTTCGCTAATCAGGATAGTTCAAGTAAAAAGGCTTATGATGGTGATGAAGATATTAGCTTCTTTGGCAAGCACCAGGCTGGGATTACGACTCCTATGCAGAAGGCTTGCTACTTGGTGGTACTAGATCTTCATACAACCGATAAAAAAGAAGTCATCCAGCTTTTTAAAGACTGGACAGATTATAGTAGTAAATTGGTCGAAGGAGAGTTAGTCAAAAAAGACGGTTCTAATGCCCTCTTGCCTCCTACGGATACAGGCGAAACGGTGGGACTCAATCCCTATCGCCTGAGTCTGACTTTTGGAGTTTCGGCTGACTTTCTTAAAAAACTTGGTTTAGAATCCAAACGTCCTAAGCTCTTCCGTGATTTGCCTCCATTTCCTAAGGAGCAGTTGCAGGACAAGTATACGGGTGGTGATATCGTGATTCAAGCCTGTGCGGACGATGAACAAGTAGCTTTCCACGCTGTCCGCAATCTGATTCGTAAAGGTCGTAATAAAATCACCATGAAGTGGAGCAAATCAGGGTTTGCAGCTATCGGAGACCGCAAGGAAACGCCTCGAAATCTTTTTGGTTTCAAGGACGGTACTGCCAATGTTACGACAGAAAAGGAATTCAACAAGGTTGTCTGGACTGATAGTCAAGATTGGATGAAGGGTGGTTCTTATATGGCTCTTCGTCTGGTACAGATGCATTTGGAGACTTGGGATCGTACCAACTTGCAGGAACAGGAAAACACCTTTGGTCGTTACAAGGAATCAGGCGCTCCCTTTGGTAAGAAAGATGAGTTTGACGAAGTAGATTTGTCAAAATTACCAGTCGATTCGCATGTGCGTTTGGCTAAAGAAGTAGACCTTCCTATCTTACGTCGTTCATATTCTTATTCAGATGGCATTGATGAGAGAACTGGCCAGTTTGATTCAGGTTTGATTTTCATTGCCTACCAGAAGGATCCAGACCGTTTTGTTAAAATTCAGACCAATCTTGGTGCTGTAGACAAGATGAACGAGTACATCACCCATATCGGAAGTGGGCTCTTTGCTTGCTTTGCTGGCGTGGAGAAAGGAGGCTACCTTGGTCAAGCACTCTTTGAATAAACTCCTCGTTTTGCTTGGGCTTTTAGCCTTATTCTGGACCTATCCGGTAGCTGCTGAATCATATAGTGACCTCTATATCAAAATTACAGATGCCACAACAGCTGTTCAAAATAAAGATCAAACAAAAGCTAAGGAATTGGTTGCTGAGATTAAGACTGATTTCGAAACAAAAGAAAATCACGATTCTAAGGCAGGTAAAAAAGTTAGCAAAGCTCTTGATATTAAGGGTGACGTGACAGAAGAGGACCTAACCTCCATTTCGTCAGCCCTTCTTAAATTTGAGAAAGAGCAAAATCCTGTTGATTTAGATGCCGAAAAGGAAAAACTTGAAACACGCCTAGAGCCTTATTTCAAAAACTTACAGGATGCCATTACGGCCAAAGACCTGACTGCAACACGCAAAACTTACAGTGAATTAAATAATGCTTGGACGCGAAATGAAGCTGTTGTCCGTGACCACAGTACTGCCTACTACGGCAAGATTGAGACGGCCATTTCACTTTTGCGAAGTAGCATTGAGACGGAGCCTACTGATTTCACCAGCATCCAGTCATCTTATGATGATCTCAAGGGTGGGATTGATGACTTTATCAAGGGTGTCCCTCTTGATAGCACAAGCTCAAGTTTAACCCTAAAAGATGGTATTAAGCTCTTGGAAAAGGCTCTAGGTCAATTCCAAGCAGGTGATGAAAAAACGGCTGCGGCAACTATGAAGAAGTTCATCACTATCTGGCCAACCATTGAAGGCGATGTAAGCACAACTAATCCAAGCCTTTATACGCGCGTGGAAAGTGAAACACCTGTTATAATGGTTAAGGGAAAAGAAAAAGCTTACCAAGACAAACTGCAAGCCTTGATCACAGACCTATCTGCTATTGATACAAGTGCTTCTTATAATGCCTTTGATGCCATGTTGATTCTCTTACGTGAAGGGGTTGAAGCCCTCCTCATTGTTATGGCCCTTGTGACAACTCTTAAGGCAGCCAAGATGCGTAAGGGACTCAAATGGGTTTATGGTGGAGCCATTGCTGGTGTTCTTGCTAGCGCAGTTATAGCTGTTATCTTACAAGTTGTCTTTCCAGCTGTGACCTCGGGGGCTAACCGTGAAATTATTGAAGGTGGCGTTGGTATCTTTGCAGTTGCGATGATGATTCTGATTGGAATCTGGCTCCATAGCAAGTCTTCAGTCAAACAGTGGAATGATTTTATGGACCGCCAGATGAAGACAGTGACGGCTACTGGAAGCTTTGTGTCCATGTTTGCACTCAGTTTCTTGGCTGTCTTCCGTGAAGGTGCCGAGACTATTCTTTTCTATGTCGGTATTGTCCCATGTATCACGACAGCTAATTTCTTGATTGGTATTGCTTCAGCCATTGCAGTTCTTGTTATCATTGCTGTGGCTATGACTAAAGCGAGTCACTATATTAAACCGCACCGCATTTTCTTTATTTTGACTTGGTTGATTTATGCCTTGGCCTTCAAGATGCTCGGTGTCAGTGTTCATGCCCTTCAGTTGACTAATATGATGTCTAATCATTTGATTAGTGGTTTCCCAACCATTGATTGGGCTGGTATCTATCCAAGCTGGGAAGTCTTGATTCCACAACTTATCTTTATTGCTATTATTGCCTTTGTGACGGTGAAACAGCATGGTAAGAAATAAGGATGAGATGACAATTGTTGAGCATCTGGTGGAATTTCGGAGACGTTTCATTGCAGTAGTGTTGTGCTTTTTCCTAGTTTTTTGTATTACTCTGTTGTTTGCTGGGCAACTCTATGCTTATCTAACCAGAGGATTTGACAAGCCTTTATTAGTTCTAGGGCCTAACGATATTCTTTGGATTTACATTAACTTGGCTAGTCTCATGGCTTTTACGGTCACTTTGCCTTTCACCACCTACCAGATTTGGCAGTTTGTGAAACCAGGTTTGAGGGACAATGAAGCGCGTGCTATCTTTGCTTATATCCCAGCAACTTTTGTCTGTTTTGTATTGGGTTTGGCTTTTGGTTATTATTTTGTTAGTCCTGCTATCTTAGAAGTGCTTTTAAAACTAGGCGAAGGGCTCTTTAATACACAAATTACAGCACAGAACTACCTTAGTTTCTTACTGCATACGACAGTGCCTTTGGCTGTTCTCTTTGAACTTCCCGTAGTTGTGAGTTTTTTGACATCTATCGGCATAATAACACCAGTTTTTCTGACACACTATAGACGCTATGCTTACTTTATTCTCTTAGTTTTGGCGGTCATTCTAACACCAGCTGACTTTATCAGTGACCTGGCCATGACGGCACCCTTAATCTTGCTTTATGAAGTTAGCGTAACTCTAAGTAAGCTCATTTATAAACGTAAACAAAGAAAATATAAAGATAAATAGAAAGGAAATCTCATGGGAATTCTACGTGATATCGGAGCCCCAGGACTTATCATTATTGTCCTAGGAGCCCTCCTCATATTTGGTCCTAAACGCTTGCCAGAACTTGGCCAATCCATCGGTAAAATGCTAGCCGAATTTAAAGCAGCTGTAAATAAGACTGATGAAGATAAAAAGGATCAAGAGACTGGGAAGAAAGACTAGTTCCTAGATACTCTATTTTCTTGACAATTCTAAGCTTTTATGACATAATACACCTGTATTGAATAGTAAGTCTATATCATAGGCAAGAAAAGACCCCAAGCTAACTTCCACATAAGCTCGGGGTCTTTTTTAGCACTATCTATCCTTGTTTAACCACTTGTCGATCAGACGAAGGATAACACCGACCACAATAGGTCCGATGATAGTTTTGAATAGTAAATCCATCATAGGCAAACTCACCTCCCTTCGTAGGCGGTGTCGAGGTGCCAAGGGATATTATATCATAGATTGAGAGAGTTGTTTAGTGAGTCTCAGGAAGTAAAAGTTAGAAGGTAGTTTAATCATGCCATACAAAAAAATCAGCCCTCTTGAGCTGATTTTTTTATCTTACAAACTGATACGTTTTTCTGTCTCAGCGTCGAAGAAATGACCTTTTGCAACGCTGAAAGTAAGATTTACTTTTTCACCTGGATTGTGGAAGTCACGCGCATCAACACGGGCAGCAAATTCAGTTCCTCCAAGTTTTAGGTAAAGCATTGTTTCTGCACCAAGAAGCTCTGAAACGACGACTTCAGCATCTATATTGGCATCTGGATATACTTCTTGAACGATTGGACGGCTTGAAACATCTTCAGGACGGATACCAAAGATAACTTCTTTGCCTTGATAACCTGTTTCTTTCAAGATTTTAGCTTGACCTTCAGAAATTGCAATATCCAAGCCTTCAGAGTTAGTGATACGGTTGCCATCAACCTTAACATTGAAGAAGTTCATAGCAGGACTTCCGATAAATCCAGCAACAAATTTGTTGGCTGGTTCATTGTAAAGTTCCTGAGGTGTACCAATTTGTTCGATACGACCGATAGTACCAGAACCATCAGGATTTTTAGTAGAACTCATGATAACGATACGGTCAGCAAGAGTCATGGCTTCTGTTTGGTCGTGAGTAACATAGATGGTTGTTGCGCCAATATTACGAGTAATTTTAGCAATTTCAGCACGCATAGTGACACGAAGTTTAGCATCCAAGTTTGAGAGAGGTTCATCCATGAGGAAGACTTTAGCATCACGAACGATGGCACGTCCCATAGCTACACGCTGACGTTGACCACCAGAAAGGTCTGCCGGCTTACGATCTAAGAACTCAGTCAATCCAAGGCTAGCAGCAGCTTCACGCACACGTTTGTCGATATCGTCTTTTTTATATTTACGAAGTTTAAGACCAAAGGCCATATTTTCATAAACAGTCATGTGTGGGTAAAGTGCGTAGTTTTGGAATACCATGGCAATGTCACGGTCTTTTGGTGATTTGTCATTAACCACTTCACCATCAATATAGAGTTTACCTTCAGTGATTTCTTCAAGTCCAGCAACCATACGGAGAGTTGTTGATTTACCACATCCTGAAGGACCTACGAAAACGATGAATTCCTTGTCTTTGATGTCGATACTGAAATCTTCAACAGAGTAGTGAGTTGCATTTGGGTATTTTTTGTAAATTTTATCCAGTTTAAGAGTTGTCATATCATTTATCCTTTATTATTTAACTGATCCGCCGGTTACACCTTCAACATAGTATTTCTGCATGAAGATAAAGAGAAGAGTGATTGGGATGGCGATGATAATAGCACCTGCGGTAAATGGAAGGAACCATTCATTGATAGCGTCTTGGTTAAGCATTTGGAAGAGTCCAAGGGCAACGGTATATTTATCTTTAACATCACCGAGGATAACAGATGCAAAGATGAAGTCTACCCAAGGTCCCATGAAGGCCATGAGGGCTGTGTAGACGATGATTGGTTTAGAAAGTGGCAAGGTAATCTTGGTAAAGATTTGAAGACGAGTTGCCCCATCAATCATTGCTGATTCATCCAATGAGTAAGGAATGGTATCAAAGAAACCTTTCGCAATGTAGAAACCAAGTGCTGCCCCAGCAGAATAAACCAAAACCAAAGATGTCAAGGTTTGTGTCAAATTAAGGGCCTTCAAAATATAGTAGACTGCAATCATAGACATGAAACCAGGGAACATGTTAAGTACAAGTGCCAATTTCAAGAAGCCATTTCTGTGCTTGAATTTAATACGGCTAAGTGAGTAGGCCATCCCAACGGTAATCAAAGTTGAGAGGATACATGTACATGTGGCAACGATGAAGGTATTGATGAACCATTTTCCAAATGGATAAGCATCGCTGGTAAACAGTTTGATGTAGTTATTAAATGTGTAAGTCTTAGGGAAGAAGTAAGGTACCGCATTGGCTCCTTCACCACGGAAACTTGTAAGGAAGATCCAGATAATAGGAATCAACCAAATAACAGCTAGAACTGTTAATAGAATATAAGTACCAGTTAGGTAAAGATTTTTCTTACGTTTCATTATTTAGCAGCCCCTTCCTTGAATGAAGATGATCTTGTGTAGGCCAAGAGACTGAATGTTGCAGAGATGGCGAAAATCAAGATACCGATAACAGATGCCAAGTTATAGTCTTTAGCGCTAACAGTCAGTTTGTAGAGCCAAGTTACCAAGAGGTCAGTTGAACCCGCTTGATAGTATTCAGAATTTTTAGGTCCACCACCAGTAAGGAAGTAGATAACGTTGAAGTTATTGATATTACCGATGAATTGTTGAATCAATGATGGTGCCATAATCAAGAGAATTTGTGGGAAAGTGATACTCTTGAAAATTTGGAATTTACTTGCTCCATCAATTTCAGCTGCTTCAATCTGCTCAGTTGGCAAGTTCATGATGATACCAGTTGCGACCAACATTGTGAATGGAATACCAATCCACATATTAACAAAGATAATTGAGAACTTCGCCCAGAGAGGATCAGTCAAGAACGGAATAGGTCCATTAGTGATATGCAAGGTTTGAAGTAAACCATTCAAAGGTCCATGGTCATTAAGGAAGTTACGCATCAAAAGAAGTGATACAAACTGAGGAACGGCGATAGTGATAACAAAGAGTGTACGCCATACTTTCTTGAATTTAAGGCCCTTAGTGTTGAGCAAGAGGGCAAGGACAATACCGAAGAAGAAAGTAGTTGCTGTTGCAGCAACGGCCCAAATCAAGGTCCAAGTCAAAAGTGGGAAGAAAGTACCAGCCATTCGACCTTGTAAAACTTCACCAAAACTTGAGAAACCAACCCAGTCAAAGAGTGATTTAGGTGCTGGGTGATTGTGGTCAAAGTTAGTAAAGGCCAAACAGATCATGTAGATCAGAGGCAAGATTGTGAAGAGCAAAACTCCAATCAGTGGGACAGTCATAAGACCCATGTGGAAACGGCCATCAGCCAAGGTCTTGAAGTCTTCGATAAAGTTAGGAACTTTACGTCCAGACTGTTTGAGAGCCATGAGATGACGAGCACTCTTAAGATTACACCAGTAAATATAAGCGAAGACTGCACAGAAGATTAATGAGGCAAGTCCAAAAATCAACATAAGCATTGAATTATCTCCAGCAACCTGAACTGTAAGTTTAACGCCATTAACTTCTTTAACGGCCTCACCTTGTTCTTGAGTTCCCAAAGTAATCATTCCTTGAAGAGCTGGGACAATTTGGATAACGAATGCTACTAAGAAGGCAATCTCAGAAAGGAGGAAAAGCAATCCCTTGGTAAACTGTTTGTTAACCAAGTTTGCTAATCCCATTACCAGAAAGGATAATTTGACATCCCATGTACCTTCTTTGAAGACTTGGCGCATAGGAGTTGTGTCGTAGATTGTTTGTGACATAGATATCTCCTCAGATAAATGTGTGATTAGTGATGGTTTCTATTTTGTCTACAATAAAAGATAAAGAGGATAGGAACTTGACCCACCTCTTTACCTTTTATTGTTAGGATTCTTATTTAGCCGCTGCCAAATCTTTATCAAATTGTTGTAATTTAGTAAGGAATTGGTCTTCCTTGATTTTACCGTTATAAGCGTCACTCATAAGAGCAGCACTTTCAGTCCAGAAGACTGACATTTGACTAAGTTTAGGCATAACAGTTGTGTACTGCTCAGATGAACCCATAGTAATTACAGCTTGTGCAAGTGCATCCTTTTGAACAGCTTCAGAAGCTTGAACTTCTTTGTTAGCTGGGATGATGTGACGGTCTTCATTAGTGAATTGGTTATTTTGACTGTCTTTGCTTGTTAAAGCTTGTGCCAATTGGTAAGAAGCAGCAATACGTTCAGCGTTACCTTTAGATGGTGTTTGGTTAACTGCGTAAAGTTTTACACCCATGAAGGCTTTTTGTTGAACGTCTTGACCACCGATATTAACTGTTGGGTAAACAGCAACACCAAGATTGTCTTTACCGACAGCTTTAGCAGCTGCAGCGTAGTCCCATGGTCCTGATTGGAAAGCATCAACAGAACCATCTTCGAATTTAGCCATCATGTTAGCTGAATCAACATTAACAAATCCTTTGTTGTCTTTTTGAGCTGCGATGAATTTAAGAACGTTCACACCAGCTTCATTGCCCCAGTTAGTGCCTTTAACGTCTTCACCGTTAGAGCCAAAGAGTGTGTCACCAACTGAAAGGAAGAGAGGACCAGTTACATAAGCATTAACTTCTTTCAAGTTGCTACCAAATTTAGCTTTAGAAGTGATTGTTTCATATGATTTAACATCTTCTTCGTTAAGTTTAGATTTATTGTAGTATGTAACTTGTGTTTCGATACCGTATGGGAAGGCGTAAGTTTTACCTTTGTATTGAGCACCTACAGTAGCTTGATCAGTATCTTGATCAGCAATTTCTTTTGAGTATTGCTCTGGGATTTCTTGGATAGCTCCAGCGTCTACCAATTTACCGAGTTGGTCATGTGGAAGTGAGAAGACATCTGCAGCAGTAGAAGCATCCTTAGTCAAGTTTTCTTGAGCATTTGGATCTTCCATTTCAACCATATCAACTTTGTAACCAGATTTCTTTTCAAACTGTGCTACTGTATCTGAGTAAGATTTCTTAGCGCCAGTTGGTACCCAAAGTTTCAAAGTCTTGCTATCTGAACTTGAGCTCTTGCTTGAGTTTGACCCACAAGCTACCAAGAGCGATCCAGCCACAAGTAATCCAGCACTACCAAGTAATACCTTTTGCCATTTTTTCATTTCTATTTCCTCCAGAAATTTTTAGTTTATGATAATCATTATGCAACCGTTTCCACAATCTGTCAAGTATTTTGTAAAAAAAAATTATTTTTTTGCAAACGATTGCATAAACCACCTATCTAGTTTATAATTGTTCTTATATTTTACGACTATATAGAAAATTTTATGAGAATGAGAGGGATATAATGGCTACAATTAAAGATGTTGCTAAGAAGGCTGGAGTCAGCCCATCAACGGTAAGTAGGACATTAAAGGATAACTCGGCTATATCAGAAGAAACAAAAATTAAAGTAAGAGCAGCTATGGAAGAATTAGGTTATGTACCAAACTCAGCAGCACAAATGTTGGCAACAGGCTTAACTCATAGTTTAGGTGTTGTTCTTCCTCCCTTAACAGACCGTGAAAATATCAGCCAGCCCTTCTATATGGAGATTTTAACAGCAATCAATGAAGAGGCTAGTTGTCATTCTCAGGTCGTTAGTATTGCTACGGGTGCTACTCTAGAGGAATTAGTCAAGCAAGTTGAGCTCATGCATCGCCAAAAACGGGCAGATGGCTTTATAATTCTCTATTCAGAAAAGAAAGATCCGGTTAAAGATTACTTATTAAAACAAAAAGTACCTTTTGTAGTGGTTGGAGCAGCAGTGGATAATGAAAATAAAGTAACCTATATTGATAATGATAATAAGGAATTAGGTCATGAAGCTGTGAACTACTTACAGGCAAAAGGTCACCGAAAGATTGGTTTTGTCACAGACGATTTATTTGGGCAAGTAGGACAGGAACGTTATCAAGGGTATCAGGAAGCGGCAGACAATCTAAATTTGGATGTCTTACCTGAACTTGTATTTTCAGCTCGAACAATCGAGACTTTTAAAAAGGAATTGGAAAGATTTTCTCCGACAGCTTTGATTGTTAAGGATGATCTTATTGCCCTTCGTCTCATTCAATGGTTAAACAACCAAGGATTTAGAGTTCCTGAAGATTATGCCATTATTTCTTTCAATAATTCGACTTTTGCTGAAATCATGCATCCTTTCTTGACCACATTTGACATTAATATTCAGGCACTAGCTAAAGAAAGTGTTCAAAACCTTCTTGGGATTCTTAAAGCGACTAAGAATAAGTCGCAAAAAGTCATTATTCCATTTGAACTTATAGAAAGAGAAAGCGTCTGAACTTATCCCTAATAGGTTAAGGAGCATCCAAGTAGTTGGTTAGAAAAACAGCCGGCTACTTTTTTCGTTTAAAAAGAAACCTATTTTTTCGAATTCAATAGAAATAAAGATTTAAGAAAATACTCCCGTAATGTAAGCGCTTGTTTTACGAACTTTATTTTAAAGAGCTATAAATTTTTTTATTTTTTTGTTAAAAATTCTTGACTAATGCAAACGTTTGCATTATAATAATAAGTGTAAAAAATAATTTGAGGTAAACGTTATGAACAAACGAGCAAGCGGTGTTTTGATGCACATCACATCACTTCCAGGTGACTACGGGATCGGATCTTTCGGTCAAGCAGCCTATGACTTTGTTGATTTCTTAAAAGAAACAAAACAAACTTACTGGCAGATTTTGCCACTTACTACAACAAGTTATGGGGATTCACCTTACCAATCATTCTCAGCGGTAGCAGGAAATACACACTTTATCGATTTGGATTTCCTTATTCGTGACAAATTTTTAACTAAAGCTGATGTTAAAAACGCTGACTTTGGGTCAGATCCTGAGTTTATTGACTATGCTAAAGTTTACGAAGCACGTCGTCCAATTCTTGAAAAAGCAGTTAAAGCAATTTTAGCAGATAAGAAAGAAACTAAAAGATTCGAAGCTTTTAAAACTAAAAATGCTAACTGGTTAGCTGATTATGCTGATTTCATGGCTATCAAAGAACACTTCGATAACAAAGCACTTCAAGATTGGGATGATAAAAAAGCAGTTAAACGCGATGAAGCAACTCTTGTGAAACTTCGCAAAGAACTTGCTGATGTTATCACATATCACCAAGTGGTACAATACCTCTTCTTTAGCCAATGGGCAGAACTAAAAGCTTATGCTAACAAAAATGGTATTCAAATCATCGGTGACATGCCAATCTACATTTCAGCTGATAGTGTTGAAGTTTGGACTCAACCACATCTCTTCAAACTAGACGCTGAATGTAAACCGCGTTACATTGCAGGAGTTCCACCTGATAACTTCTCAGCAACTGGTCAACTTTGGGGTAACCCAATCTATGCTTGGGATAAACACAAAGCTGAAAATTATGCTTGGTGGGTATTCCGTATTCAAGAATCATTTAAACTTTATGATTACTTGCGTATTGACCACTTCAAAGGGTTCTCTGACTTCTGGGAAATTCCTGGAGGTGATGAAACTGCTGAAAATGGTGAATGGGTTCCTGGACCTGGTTATGACCTTTTCAAAGTGGTTAAAGAAGAATTGGGTGATCTTAAAATCATTGCCGAAGACCTTGGTAACATTGATGATAAGACACGTAAACTTCTTGCAGACTGTGGTTACCCTGGAATGAAGATCGTTCAATTTGGATTCTACGATACTACTGGAAACAGCATTGACATTCCACACGTATACACACAACATTCAGTCGCTTACACAGGTACACATGATAACGAAGTAATCAACGGTTGGTACGACAACTTGACGCAAGAGCAACGTGATTATACTGATGCATACATCAACCGTCGTCAAGGTGAACCAATCACACGTGCTCTTCTTCGCACCCTCTTTGCTACTGTAAGCAACACAGCTATTGCGACTATGCAGGATATCCTTGATAAACCTGAAAATAGCCGTACAAACTTCCCTAACACAGTTGGTGAAAACTGGAAATGGCGTATGCTCCCAGGTGAAATCACTGTCGACAAGAAAGAATTTTTGACAGACATTACAGAAAGATATAATCGAGGTAATAACTAAAATGGCTACATTTACACAATATGTTGAAGCAAAAAACAAAAATCTTAAGGACCTTTCAAACGAAGAAATCTACTATCTTTTGTTGGAATTCGTAAAAGAAGCAGCTGCTCCAAAACCAAAAAACGATAGCAAACGTAAAGTTTACTATATCTCAGCTGAATTCTTGATTGGTAAACTTTTGTCTAACAACTTGATCAACTTGGGCATCTACAAGGATGTTAAAGCTGAATTGGATGCTGCTGGTAAATCAATCAGTGAAATTGAAGACGTTGAACCAGAACCATCTCTTGGTAACGGTGGTTTGGGTCGTTTGGCTTCATGTTTCATCGACTCTATGGCAACACTTGGCATCAACGGTGAAGGTGTTGGTCTTAACTACCACTGTGGTCTTTTCAAACAAGTCTTCAAAGACAACAAACAAGATGCAGAACCAAACTACTGGATTGAAGATCAATCATGGTTGGTACCAACTGATATCTCTTATGATGTTCCATTCAAAAACTTCACATTGAAATCACGTTTGGATCGTTTGGATATCTTGGGGTATAAGAAAGAAACTAAGAACTACCTTAACCTCTTTGACATCAATGGTGTGGACTACGATTTGATTGATAAAGGAATCACTTTTGATCAAGACGAAATCCAAAAGAACTTGACACTTTTCCTTTACCCTGATGACTCAACTCGTAAAGGTGAGCTCTTGCGTATCTACCAACAATACTTCATGGTATCAAACGCTGCTCAACTTTTGATCGACGAAGCTATCGAACGTGGATCTAATCTTCACGATCTTCCAGATTACGCTTACGTACAAATCAACGATACTCACCCATCAATGGTAATTCCAGAATTGATCCGTCTTTTGACAGAAAAACATGGATTTGAATTTGATGAAGCAGTAGCAATCGTAAGCAAAATGGTTGGTTACACAAACCACACTATCTTGGCTGAAGCCCTTGAAAAATGGCCTCTTGACTACCTTGAAGAAGTTGTTCCACACCTTGTTGTTATCATCAAGAAATTGGATGCTATCATTCGTGAAAAATTCGAAGATCCACGTGTTCAAATCATTGACAAAGACAACCGTGTTCACATGGCACACATGGATATCCACTTCTCTACAAGCGTTAACGGTGTAGCGGCACTTCACACAGAAATCCTTAAATCTTCTGAGTTGAAACCATTCTACGACCTTTACCCAGAACGCTTCAACAACAAAACAAACGGTATTACATTCCGTCGTTGGTTGGAATTCTCAAACCAAGAACTTGCTGATTACATCAAAGAATTGATTGGTGATGGTTACCTTACTGACGCAACACAATTGGAAAAATTGGCTGCCTTTGCAGATGATCCAGCAGTTCACAAACGTTTGGCTGAAATCAAATATGATAACAAGTTGTCACTTAAACGTTATCTTAAAGCCAACAAAGGTATCGATCTTGATGAAAACTCAATCATTGATACTCAAATCAAACGTTTCCACGAATACAAACGTCAACAAATGAACGCTTTGTATGTCATCCACAAATACTTGGAAATCAAAAAAGGAAACCTTCCAAAACGTAAAATCACTATCATCTTTGGTGGTAAAGCAGCTCCTGCCTACGTTATTGCTCAAGACATCATCCACTTGATCTTGTCACTTTCTGAACTCATCAACAATGATCCAGAAGTAAGCAAATACCTCAACGTTCACTTGGTTGAAAACTACAACGTAACAGTTGCTGAACACCTTATTCCAGCAACAGATATCTCAGAACAAATCTCATTGGCTTCTAAAGAAGCTTCAGGTACAGGTAACATGAAATTCATGCTTAACGGTGCCCTCACTCTTGGTACAATGGACGGTGCCAACGTTGAGATTGCTGAATTGGTAGGACCAGAAAACATCTTCACGTTCGGTAAAGACTCTGATACAATCATCGACCTTTACGAAAAAGAAGGTTATGTATCACGTGATTACTACGAAAAAGATGCTAACATCAAAGCAGCTGTTGACTTTATCGTAAGTGAAGACCTCGTTAAAGTTGGAGATAAAGAACGCTTGGAACGTCTCCAAAAAGAACTTATCTCTAAAGACTGGTTCATGACTTTGATTGACTTGGCTGAATACATCGACAAGAAAGAAGAAGTATACGCAGCTTACGAAGATCAAGATGCATGGAACAAAAAAGTTGTTTACAACATCGCTGAAGCAGGATTCTTCTCATCTGACCGTACAATCGAACAGTATGACAAAGACATCTGGCACACAAAATAAAAATCTAGTTGCATAGAAGGAAACAAGATCAGAAATGGTCTTGTTTTTTTGCATGAAAAAAACACAGCTAATTTAGATAGTTAGCTGTGTTTACATAAATTTAATTCTGTCAGTTATATTAATGATTCAATATATCATTAATATATGCTTCTTTATTTGATGCATCATAAGTTTTAGATGTTGAGTATTTTAGATAATGGATTTGATCTTTTGCAGTTCTGGATTCTTCTTGTAGGTATGAATCTGTTATGGTAATTTTAAAATTCTCGCTCTTACCTGTTAAATCAAGGCTTAGTGGAAAATTTTTAAATTCATCTGAGTAAAAAGCCATTTTATAAAAGTTGTATCTGTCACCTCTAAATGAATTTAAGTGAGGGAATTGTATATGGTAGATGCCATTCCAATAATTTCCATACTCTCTAATTTCGTAGTCATCGAAAAATTCCTGGATTCTTTCTTTGTTAGCAAAATCTTTATCAAAAGTAACAAAGGGAGTTTGCCAATCCCATAATGGAATTTTGCCTTCATTTCCATAGATAAAATAACTTTGCATTATTCCTGATTTAGGATTTTTCAACTTAAAGTGGTATTTACTGACGCCTTCTTTGACAGCTCCAGTTTGATATAGGGTATCGCCAGGAACTATCAAAAAGAGAAAATCCCTTAGATATAATTCGAAGTCGGTATCCATTGTTTTATCATGTAATCCTGGGAAACGCTGAATCATTTGTCTGTAATTCTCCGCATTAGAAAACCATTCTTTATCAAAGCCTGGACCGACTTCAAAAACTTTATGATCGAAATAGTTTTGATATTCTTCATAATGGTTTTCAGTAGAGGTCACCTGTCCAAAAGGTAAAGTCATATTGGTATTATCTGTAAAAGTAATATGTAAGAAAAGTCTTCGGGGATCAATTCCTTTATCAATATAATGGCCGACCTTATAGGTAGACAAATCATCTGGAAAATCGTCTTTTCCGAAGTGTAGAACCTCAATCTCAATATCTTTGACAACTTTTCTTTGAGGTATTATCTTCTTGACACTGTAATGATAAGCCTTGTAATAGTAATTCTCCTTATCATAGAGGTAAGGCTTATAAGCTCTTTGGTAGGCATTATAGAGAAAAATTCCAAGGGTTACAAAAAGAAGCAGAGCTAAGGCTATTTTGAACTTTTTATTTATTTTATTAGTTAGCCTTGAGAAAAAGAGACTCAATTTACTAGGATTTTGTATCATGTCAAAACTCCCCATATATTTTATACTATTATATCATGAAAATCCTTATACTTAAGGCGTCTTCGTGTACTTTGTCTCCGATTTCCTTTATAATATAAGTATCACATTACAAGAGGAGACCTCATGAAATATATCGTAAATACATCAAATGATCCTGCCTATAATATTGCTTTGGAAGCCTATGCTTTTCGTGAATTGGTGAATGAAGATGAATTGTTCATTCTTTGGATTAACCGTCCAGCTATCATTGTTGGTAAACACCAAAATACCATTCAAGAGATTAACAAAGAATATACAGATGCTCATGGTATCAAGGTTGTTCGCCGTTTGTCTGGTGGTGGCGCTGTTTATCACGATTTGAATAACCTGAACTATACCATCATCTCTAATAAGGCAGATGAAGGTGCTTTTGACTTTAAGACTTTCTCTCAACCTGTAATCGCCACACTTGCTGATTTGGGAGTTAAGGCTGAATTTACTGGTCGTAATGACCTTGAAATCGATGGTAAAAAGTTCTGTGGAAATGCTCAAGCTTACTATAAAGGTCGTATGATGCACCATGGGTGCTTGCTTTTTGACGTTGATATGTCGGTTCTTGGTCAAGCCCTTAAAGTCAGCAAAGACAAAATCGAATCAAAAGGCGTTAAATCTGTACGTGCTCGTGTGACCAACATCGTCGACGAATTGCCAGAAAAAATCACTGTAAATGAATTCTCAGATAAAATCTTGGAAAAAATGAAAGAATTCTACCCAGAAATGACAGAATATGTACTTTCTGAAAGCGAATTGGCTAAGATTCAGGATTCTTATGAGAAACAATTCAATACATGGGATTGGACTTACGGACAGTCACCAGAATACACAGTAGAACGTAATGTTCGTTACCCAGCTGGTAAGATCTCAACCTATGCCAACGTTGAAAATTCAATCATTAAATCTGTTAAGATTTACGGAGATTTCTTTGGTATCGGAGATGTATCAGATATTGAAGAATTGTTGGTTGGTGTACCTTACGAGTACGAAGATGTCTTGGCAAAACTTAAAACTATTGACACAACACATTATTTCTCACGTATGACAACCGAGGAGGTTGCAAAAGCTATTGTAGCTTAATCATTGTTTGAACAATCTGGAAAACTCCAGGTTGTTTTTTCTTGGGAAAAATCTTTCAGAGCGAAATAACGATATAGATATTTTCGCATTGGTTCTGGAAGTTAGTATCTGATTGATCTAGTGTGGTATTTTATATATTCAGATAGTAAACCTATAAAGACTCTAAGAGAAAACATCCTATAACATCTTTCCGAAAAACTGTAATTTTCTTGAAAGAAAGATAAGGGTGTGATATACTTCTATTAAGTAATTTTGGAGAAAAAATAAATGAAACGTGAACTCTTACTCGAAAAAATTGAAGAATACAAATCTCTAATGCCCTGGTTTGTTCTGGAGTATTATCAGTCTAAACTATCGGTTCCATATTCTTTTACGACCTTATACGAATACCTTAAGGAATATAAACGCTTTTTTGACTGGTTGACTGACTCAGGTATTTCAGATGCTCATGATATTGTCTCAATCGACATCAAAACTCTGGAAAATCTAACTAAAAAAGACATGGAGTCATTTGTGCTCTATCTACGTGAACGTCCGTCCTTAAATACCTATTCCAAGAAACAGGGAGTTTCGCAAACAACCATTAACCGTACGCTTTCAGCTCTATCTAGTCTCTATAAGTATTTAACTGAGGAGGTCGAGGGTCCTGACGGTGAGCCATATTTCTATCGTAACGTCATGAAAAAAGTTTCAACTAAGAAAAAGAAAGAAACCTTGGCTGCACGTGCTGAGAATATCAAACAGAAACTCTTTCTAGGCGATGAAACCATGGAATTTCTTGATTATGTCGAAAATGAATATGAAGTTAAGCTCTCAAATCGCGCAAAATCTTCGTTTTACAAGAATAAAGAACGTGATTTAGCGATAATAGCCTTGCTACTGGCTTCAGGGGTTCGACTTTCTGAAGCTGTTAACCTGGACCTTAAAGATATCAATCTGAAAATGATGGTCATTGATGTTACTCGAAAAGGTGGCAAACGAGACTCAGTTAATGTAGCAAGTTTTGCAAAACCTTATCTTGAAAATTATCTTAGTATCCGTGATAAACGCTATAAGGCTGAAAAGCAAGACCTTGCCCTATTTTTAACGGAATATCGAGGGGTTCCAAACCGTATTGATGCTTCAAGTATCGAAAAAATGGTTGCCAAATATTCTCAGGATTTCAAGATACGTGTGACTCCCCATAAACTACGACACACTCTGGCAACACGTCTTTATGATGCTACCAAGTCTCAAGTTTTAGTTAGCCACCAACTTGGCCATGCTTCCACTCAGGTTACTGATCTTTATACTCATATCGTCAATGATGAGCAAAAAAATGCTCTAGATAATTTATAATTACCCTAGTCTAACCATTCCTATTTGGAGTGGTTATTTCTTAGTTTACATAAATTTAATTATGCTAAAAGTATTTTATGATCATACATAAACATAACTAAATTTATGTAAAATATTACACACAAAAAACAAACTCTCCTCCATGGAAAGCTTGTTTTACTTATTAATAATCTTTAAGGGCAGATTCAACGGCTGCTTTTTCTTTTTCAATCAAGTTTACTCGTGCGGCAATTGTCTTAATTCCCATCAAGATATTACGTTCTAAGGCTTTATCACTTGTTTGTGGCTCGAAGAAAGCAATATATTGATCAAGACGTTCTTGCGTTTTAAAGATTCCTGCTGGGATATTAACAAAGCTATCAAAGCTCATATCACCACCTAGGGCTGCCTTAATCCAATCCCAGTTATCTTTCGCCCAGTTCCAAACGGTTGCTTGTGCAAATGATTTGCTGAGGAAATTCATATACCATAGGTACAAGTCTTGAGGTTTAACGACATGTTTGTCTTTAAGCTGACCTAGCACGTAGTCGAGACCTTCTTGGTTTTTAAGGTATGAAACTGCTTGAGTCAATTGACGACGGAAATTACTATCATTTGTTGTTACATATGCATTGACATAGTCTTCAACAAGAGTTAGACTGTTTTCTTGTTTCATTTGGTTAATGAGAACGAGACCACGGACACTTGCAGGGATGCTTTCAATGTTCTCTTTATGAGCTTGGAAAACACTTGCGGCCGCAAGGACTGCTGGTTGATAGTCTGCTTGAATCAAGTAGCTAAGAGCTGTTTGACGAACCATTTCGTCTTCATCTGATTCTCCACCTTTGGCATCGAAACCAAGACGCTCAAAGTCGTTTTGGAATTGACGACGTACTAAAGCCTTGTAATGCACTTCTGTTTCTGTATCCTCATCGATAAAGCGTTTCAAACCAGCGAGGATTTGAGACTTAGCTTGAGCAATCAAGAAGCTTTCTTCTTTTTCGACAAGATCAAGAAGAGCGACTAGGCTTGCATACGAGATACGGCCACTTTCAGCAAGAAGACGGCGTTCTTGCAAAATCTGAAGTTTACTTACAGTATCAAGGTTAGCAAATTCCTCTAAGAGTTGGTCCAAGAGTTCACCTTGATAATCTGTGATGTAATGTGCTGTATTTGCTGTATTAAGGCGAAGAGCTCCTTTATTTTCAGCAGCAAGCTTGTTATAATTTGGAATCTCAATACGCTCTTCTGAGAGTGTGTCTGGGAGACCCTTCCAGTTTGTGTTCAATGGAATCTCCCAAAGACGCCCTTTATCTTCATGTTCACCAATGAAGAATTGTTTTTGACTAAGAATAAGAGTGTCATCAACAACTTCTGCACTAACAACAGGGTAACCTGGTTGCTCCAACCAAGTATCCATGAAACTAGAGACATCTTTACCAGAAGCATCAGAGAGTGCATTCCAGAGGTCACGTCCAATAGTGTTGTTGTACTGGTGTTTTTCGAAGTAAGCTTTAAGTCCTTTGGCAAAGGCTTCATCGCCTAACCAACGGCGAAGCATATGCATGAGACGGCTACCCTTAGCATAAACGATAGCACTATCAAAGAGGGTATTAATCTCATCTGGGTGATTAACTTCCATGTGGACTGACTGAACACCATCTGTAGCATCACGTTGGAGGGCATGAGGCACACCAGTTGTTTGGAAATCTTCAAAGATATTCCAGCTAGGCTCAATGGCATCTACTGAAACATACTCCATCATATTGGCAAAGCTTTCGTTAAGCCAGAGATCATCCCACCATTTCATTGTAACAAGGTTACCGAACCATTGGTGAGCCAATTCGTGGGCAACCACAAGGGCTACTTGTTGACGACTTGCAGCTGAGCTATTTTCATCTACAAGAAGGTAAACTTCACGATAGGTAACAAGTCCCCAGTTTTCCATGGCACCTGCTGAGAAGTCAGGAAGTGCGAGATGGTATGACAATGGGATAGGATACTTGACTTGGAAGTAGTTTTCGTAGAAATCAATGACACGAACGGCAATATCAAGGGCAAAGTCAACGCTGTTTTCAGCTTGTGCAACTGTAGCGAAGACACCAACTTCAGTACCGTTTTGTGTTTTCGCTGTCTTACCTTGAAGAGCTCCAAAACCAAAGGCAAGGAGGTATGTAGACATACGAGGGGTTGTCTCAAAAGTCCAAACCCCAGTCTCTTCACGCAAATGGCTATTGATTTCAGGCATATTTGACAAAGCGATATCGCCTTCTTCAGCATCAAATTTCAATGAGAAATCAAAAGTAGCTTTAGCTTCTGGTTCATCAACAGATGGGAAGGCTTCACGCGCAAAATGAGATTCAAACTGCGTTGAAATAATTTCTTTTTTCTCACCATTGTAGGTGTAATATGATGGGTAAATCCCTGTCATATTATCTGTAATACGACCAGAGAATTCAATGACAAGCGTCAAAACACCGGTCTCTGGAAGTTCAATATGGAAGGCTTCGTTAGCATCATCCATTTGGAAGTTTAACGATTCATTATCCAAGAGAACGGAACTAATGGTAAGGTCTTTTTGGTGAAGGGAGATATGGTTATCAAGGGCTTCACCTGTAATGGCAACATTCCCTGTAAAGGTCTTTTCAGAACGATTAATGTCCAAGAAAAGATTGTAATTTTCAGGGATGAAACTTTCGATAAAACGAGCAACAGATGCTGTCATACGTATATACTCCTAATCTAACTTTTCGCATCGAAACAGACTGACAAATGTTTCGATATTAGACTCTTTTACAAAAGAAAAGGGTCTGAATTATTCAATACAAACCCATTATAACATAGATTGGAAGCTTTGCCTACAGTTCAATGATTTTACCAGATTTGAGGTAGACAACCCACTCGCAGAGATTGCGGGCATAGTCACCGATACGTTCCAAATACATAAGTACTTGGAAATATTCTTTGGCAGCGAAGGCAGCATCTGGATTCTTACGAACACCTTCTACTGTCATAGCTTGAATATCACGGAAATAGTTATCAATGATTTCATCTGAAGCTGCGATTTCATAAGCGCGTCGTTCGTCACTGTTCAAGTAAACATCTAGAGCATCTTCGACCATGTGGCGGACTGCTTTCCCCATTTTCTTGATTTCAGCTTCAATTTCAGTTAAACGCTCTTCACCTTTAATGCGGATGGTTGCTTTAGCGATAGCAACGGCATGGTCACCCATACGCTCAACGTCGCTAGATGCTTTAAGTGCGGTGATAACTGTACGCAAATCACTTGATACAGGTTGCTGTAGAGCAATAATTTCAAGTGATTTTTTCTCAAGTTTGGTTTCGTAGTTATTGACGATTTCGTCATTTTCAATGACTTCCTTAGCCAAATCACGGTCATGGCTGATAAAGGCACGTACAGCTTTCTTAAGCTGAGCTGCAACCTCTGTACCCATAGCGTAAAATTGGTTGTGGAGTTTTTCTAATTCTTCTTCGAAGGGAGTTCGTAACATCATAATTTTTTTAGTAATCTGTCCTTTCTTAACCGAATTTACCGGTAATATAATCTTCAGTTTCTTTATGTTGTGGATTTAGGAACATGTCTTTCGTTGATGAATACTCGATGAGCTCTCCATCAAGGAAAAAGGCTGTTCGTTGTGAGATACGACTTGCCTGCTGCATAGAACGAGTGACTAGCAACAAGGTGTATTGTTCTTTAAGGTTATAGAGGGTTTCCTCAATCTTTCCAGCGGATATAGGGTCGAGGGCCGACGTTGGTTCGTCAAGAAGGATGACCTTTGGAGATGTAGCTAGCACTCGTGCAATACAGATACGTTGTTGTTGCCCTCCTGAAAGTCCAAGTGCTGAGTCATGGAGACGGTCTTTAACCTCTTCCCAGATTGAAGCACCCTTTAGTGATTCTTCTACTGCTTGATCAAGAACAGCCTTATCTTTGATACCATTGATACGAAGGCCATAAACCACGTTTTCATAGATTGACATTGGAAAAGGATTGGGTTGTTGGAAGACCATTCCGATTTCTTTACGGAGCTCAACGGTGTCTGTTCGAGGACTGTAGACATTGTGACCGTTGTATGAAACAGCACCAGTAAGTGTCCATTCGGGATTTAAATCTCCCATTCGGTTGATAGAACGGAGCAGGGTTGATTTCCCGGATCCTGAAGGACCGATAAGGGCCGTGATTTCATTTGGATAGAAATCCATTGTCACATTATTGAGGGCTTTTTTCTTATTGAAATACACCGATAAATCATTGATTGAAATGATTGGTTCAGTCATAAGTGCTCCTTTCTATCCAAAGCGTCCTGATACATAGTCATTGGTTGACTGTAGGGAAGCATCTTGGAAGATTTTCTTGGTTTCATCATATTCGATAAGATCACCAAGGTAGAAGAATGCTGTATAATCACTAGCACGCGCTGCTTGTTGCATATTGTGCGTCACGATGATAATAGAGTAATCTTCCTTAAGTTCAAACATGGTCTCTTCGAGCTGCATAGTAGCTACAGGGTCCAATGAAGCTGCAGGTTCGTCCATGAGGAGAATCTGCGGTTTCACGGCAATAGCTCTTGCAATACAAAGACGTTGCTGCTGACCACCTGAGAGGGTAAAGGCAGATTTATGAAGGTCATCTTTAACTTGATCCCAAAGTCCAGCTTGCTTAAGTGATGTTTCAACAATCTCGTCCAAGGTTTGCTTATCTCTTACACCTTTACGTTCGTGAGCAAAGGTGATATTTCTGTAAATAGACTTGGCGAATGGATTTGGACGTTGGAAAACCATTCCAATATGTTTACGCATTTCATAAACATTGATATTACTTGCGTTAACATCGACTCCTTGATAAAGGATTTGTCCAGTAACCTTAGCAATATCAATCGTATCATTCATACGGTTTAGACTACGAAGAAAAGTTGATTTACCGCATCCTGAAGGCCCAATAAGAGCTGTGATTTTATTTTTCTCGAATTGCATGTCAATGCCTTTGATAGCTTCATTTTGACCATAGTAGACATGCAAGTCCTTTGTTTCAAGAGCGAGCTCCTTCTCTGGGAAGGTGATAATATGACGCTCGTCCCAATTGTATTTTGTCATGATAACTCCTTTAAGCGGATGTTAATTTCTTATGGAGGTAAGCTCCCAAACGACGTGCACCAAAGTTGAAAATCAGAATGAAAATCAAGAGTACTGCTGCTGAACCAGCAGATACTGCAGTGGCGTCAGGTGTCGTACCTTCTGAGTTGACCTTCCAGATGTGAACAGCAAGTGTCTCTGCTTGGCGGAAAATCGAAATTGGACTAGAGATGCTAAGCGGATTCCAGTCGCTCCAGTTAAGTGCTGGTGCAGATTGACCTGCTGTATAGATAAGCGCTGCTGCTTCTCCGAAAATACGACCAGAAGCAAGAACGATACCAGTAACAATACCAGGTAAGGCTTCTGGAACAACAACGTGACAGATAGTTTCCCATCGAGACAAACCTAGAGCTAGGCCAGCTTCACGTTGGGTATGGTGAACGGTTCTTAAGCTATCTTCAACCGTACGAGTCATTTGTGGCAAGTTAAAGACAGTTAAGGCCAAGGCACCTGATAGGATTGAAAATCCATACTGAAATTGGACAACGAAAATCAAATAACCAAAGAGTCCGACCACCACTGAAGGTAGTGAAGATAGGATTTCAATACAGGTACGGACAAAGTTGGTAAGTCGTCCTTTTTTAGCATATTCTGATAAGAAGATGCCAGCTCCCATTGAAAGAGGCACAGAAATAATCAAAGTAATAACTAATAGGAAGAATGAGTTGTAGAGTTGAACCCCAATTCCTCCACCAGCTTTGTAGGAAGATGATCGACTAGTCAAGAAAGACCAGCTGATGTGTGGTATCCCGCGAACCAAGATATAGAGAATCAAGGCTGCCAGGATTGTTACAATAATGCCAGCAATCACATAAAGCGTGCTGATGGCAATTTTATCAATTTTTTTAGCGTTCATAATTTCTCTTTCTCTCACGGGTAATGAATTTCACCAACATATTGAAACCAAGACTCATCAATAAAAGCACCAAGGCGAGAGACCAAAGGACATTGTTTGAAACAGTACCCATGACTGTATTCCCGATTCCCATAGTCAAGACAGATGTCAATGTTGCTGCTGGTGTTGTTAAAGAAGTTGGAATCACTGCGGAATTTCCGACAACCATTTGGATGGCAAGAGCCTCACCAAAGGCACGGGCCATACCAAAGATAACGGCCGTGAAAATACCTGGTTTAGCCGCATTAAGTGTCACACGCCAAATAGTTTGCCAGCGTGTAGCCCCCATTGCTAGACTAGCTTCACGATAGTGACGAGGCACTGCACGAAGCGTATCTGTTGTCATAAAGGTTACGGTTGGTAGAATCATGACGAACAAGACAAAGGTACCTGAAAGAATACCAAAACCTGTTCCACCAAAAATTAAGCGAACAAATGGAACCACGACTTGGAGACCAATAAATCCATAAACAACGGATGGAATCCCGACCAAAAGTTCAATAGCGGGTTGTAGGAATTTAGCCCCTTTAGGAGAAATCTCAGTCATAAAGATGGCTGCTCCAATGGCAAATGGGGTTGCAACCAAGGCTGAAAGCAAAGTCACTACGAATGATCCCAAAATCATTGGTAGTGCCCCGAATTTGCCTTCAGATGGTGACCAATCACCACTAAAGAGAAACTCGACCAAGCTAACTTTATTGACAAAGAAAGTCGCCAGCCCTTTTTGAGCAACGAAAAGTAAAATCATCGCTACGATGAAAACAATCAAGGCCAGGCAAAGGAAAGTGATTGTTTTACCAAACTTCTCGAGGCGTGAATTTTTAGAGGGTGATGTTAATTGTTTCACCAATTCTTCATTTTTCATGCTTACTCCTCACTCTTCTTTGAGACTTTACCATCAGCATCCTTGGTAACTTTCATGCTATGGATGGAAATGTAACCCATTTTTGCGACGATGTTTTCTTGGACTTCGTCACTCATCATGTAATCTAAGAATTGTTTGGTATAGCTATCCGGTTTTCCCTTGGTATACATATGTTCGTAGGACCAAATCGGCCAATCGTTAGTTGCAACATTTTCAGCTTTGGGTTCAAATCCATTTAACTTCAATGTTTTAACAGAATCATCAAGGTAAGCAAATGATAGGTATGAAATAGCACCTGGTGTCTGTGCAACGATTGACTTAACCATACCGTTAGAATCTTGCTCTTGGGTACGGATTGGTGATTTACCATCCATAATCACTGCATCGAAAGTTGCGCGTGATCCTGAGCTAGCTGCACGGTTAATAATAGTAATCTCTAGGTCTTTACCACCAAGCTGTTTCCAGTTTGTGATTTCACCAGTGAAAATCTTACGCAGTTGTTCTGTTGTCAAGTTATCTACAGAGACTTCTTTGTTTGTAATAACTGCAATCCCAGCAACGGCAACTTGAAAGTCAACAAGCTTACTAGCATCAATTCCCGATTTTTCCTCGGCAAAAAGGTCACTGTTACCAATTTGAACGGCACCGGATTGTACTTGAGAAAGTCCAGTACCAGAACCGCCCCCCTGAACGTTAACGATATTGTCAGGGTTCTTTTCAGCAAACCCATCTGCTGCCGCCTCCACTAAGGGTTGAAGGGCCGTAGAACCAACTGCTGTAATGGACTGGCCACGGTCAATCCAAGAGGCACAGCCAGTTAAAACCAGCATGGCCATTGCCAGTGACAGAATCACTGCAAGGACTTTTGTTTTTTTCATTTTTGTCCTCCGACATTTTGTAACATAAGTAAGAAAGTGTCTCATAGATATGCTGTGAAAAGACACCTATCTAATTATAACAAGTATAGGATAACTAAGTCATATTAAAGTTTGGTTACAGGTTCTTAAATGTGAAATCTTAATCCTTTAGGATAGTAGTTTTTAACCGTATTTCCAACAACTTTAGCAAACCCAAAACCATTGCCGTCCACTAAAAGCTGATACCAACCGTTAGGATGTGTTTGATCTAGAGTAACCACATTACCAGAAACGTATTGGGCAAACTGGTCTTGAGTTAGCTCTATACTTGAAACAACTTCATCAGATGTTAAAGCAATTCCAAGAGCAAAACTTGGTTCGAAACGTTTTTTCTTGAAGACACCAAGATGCAAACCGTTACGAGCGATTTTAACTTTAGAAAGGTCTGGGAGCCCTTTTGGAAGCAGGTAGAGATTGTCCCCAAAAACTTGCAGTAAACCATCCAGTCTAGTTTTAAGGTGTTTTTTTGCAAAATCTTCCCAAAGTTGCTTCTGCTCCTTGTTTAGGTTAGATTTTCCCTCTTTGATACGTGTTTGCTCAGGCACGCGCTTATCCTGGAATTTTGCCACAAACTGGCCTTCACCTTTGAAATGGTGTGGATACATTCGAGCTGTTTCTGGAAAATCAATTCCATCACTCATGCCATTCAATTTAGGGATTGCCACCAATTCAAGATCAGGATTATTTTCTAAAATCCAAGCAACAACACCTTCATTTTCCTCAGGAGACCAGGTGCAGGTTGAGTAGATCAATTGTCCACCAGGAGCGAGCATTTTCAAACCGTCTGATAAGATGTCCTTCTGTAATTGTGCCAGTTCACTAGGATACTCCTTATGCCAATATTGGATTGCATCAGGATCCTTACGAAACATTCCTTCTCCTGAACATGGTCCATCAAAGACAATCGTATCAAAATAATTTTTGAAAACTTTGGCTAGTTTATCAGCTGACGTATTTGTCACAATAACATTTCTCGCTCCAAAACGCTCAATATTTTCAACCAGAATTTTGCTACGCTTTGGATTGATTTCATTGCTGACCAACAGTCCTGTATTATCTAGGTAACTAAGAAGATGAGTAGACTTTCCGCCTGGAGCAGCTGCCAAGTCTAAGACACGACTTCCCTTGGATGGAGCTGCCACTTGAGCAACCATTTGAGCAGCTGGTTCCTGAGAATAAACCAAACCAGTTGCATGGTCGGCAGATTTTCCGGAAATTTTACCGTAATGGCCCCAAGGTGTTTCAGGGATGGCATCAGGAAAGTCCTTCTGTTGCTTTTTCAAAGGGTTGGTACGGTAGGCGGATACGGCTTCTTGATCAAAAGATGCAAAGAAGTCCTCAGCTTCATCTCTAAGGAGGTTATTATATTTTTCTATAAAGTCTGATGGAAATTGCATAGTTTCCTTTCTATCAAAAAACTGGACTAACCAAGAGAACTTGCTGTTCTGATTTGTCCAGTATGGTTTTATGTTTCAAATTAATTTTCTGAGCCCATAATATGCTTGATTTCTTCAAGTCTGTCTTTAGGGACAAGCATCACAGCTTGACGACTAGAATAATCCAGTGGTTCTCCAGTAATGGTCTCAAGGTGATAACCCAATTTTTCCCCCATAATACTTGCTGCGGCATAGTCCCATGGGTAAATTACCGAAAAGTAAGCTAAAATTTGACCAGATAGGACTTTTGACATGCTTAAACCAGCACCACCGTAGACACGAACGCCCAAGGTCTTATCAATAAGGTCTTTTAAGCCGTGAAAATTTTTAGCATACATAGCTCCATTGCTAGCGACTAGGCAACGGTCTAAAGGTCGGTTTTTATATGCTGGAAGCAACTTGTCATTACAATACACATCAAACTGGCCACCACCATAGAAAAGTTGATCAGCCATGACGTTGTAAATGAGGCCAAATTTTCCTTGCCCCTCTTCATAGTAGGCAATCATAACACAAAAATTATCTTGTTGGACAATAAAATTGACCGTTCCATCAATAGGATCCAAGACCCAGACATTTCCATCTTTAATATTATGAACCAAGCCATTTTCTTCAGCGAAAATATTGTCTGAAGGGAAGGAGGATTTAATACGTGCCACGAGTAAATCTTGTGTTTGTTTGTCAATATTAGTTACTAAATCATCATAAGCCGTCTTTTCTTCGACCGTGATAGTTTTACTTAAACTTTCTTTAATAAAAGCACCGGCTTCTTTGATGATTTCTTTGGCGAAAATCAGTTTATTTTCCAAGTGATACAAATCCTTTACCTTTTGCTTTAGCAGCTTTGACAGCTTGATAGGTTGAAAAACCGCTAGCTTCTTCAAAGGCCTTGTCTAGTTGTTTTTCAGGCGCTTTGCCTGGAACAACGGTTTTAAATGCCTTATAGGCTTGCAAGAGTTGGTCACGGTCAACCTTGCTCTCGTATGCTTTTTCTACCTGACTCAAAAAATGAAGCACTGTGGTAATTTCCTCAGTGCTCCATGATGGATCGAGTGGGTAGGAATAATTTCCTTTAGTCATTGTTACCCTCAATTTCAGCTCGAATGGTCGCTTGGCGCAATTCTTGCTTTCTATAATCACGAGGCAAAAAGGCACGAATTTCATCTTCGTTGAAACCAATTTGCATGCGTTTGGTGTCCATAATGATAGGTCGACGAAGAAGATTTGGGTATTCAGAAATCAATTGAATGAGTTCCTTGATGGTCAAATCATCCACATCGATATTCAGCTTCTGAAAGACTTTTGAACGAGTTGAAATGATATCTTCAGTACCATTTTCCGTGTAAGACAAAATCTTCATTAACTCATCGTGAGTTAATGGGCTCGTGATAATATTGTGTTCGTCAAAAGCAACTTCATGATTGGTCAACCAGGCTCGTGCTTTCCTACAGCTAGTGCAGCTAGGTGATAAAAATAAAGTTACCACGCAAACACCCCTTTCACTTTAACATTCCTAATCATTATACATTATTTGATTAGTTTTGGCTACGCTTTCTTAAAATTTTTCCGCGATTTTTTTATCAGCCTCCAGTTGAGCACATAGTTCATCGATATTATTGAACTTAATCATATCACGGATATAATCCAGCCAAAAAACTTCAATTGTCTTTCCATAAATATCGCCTTCAAAATCAAAGATATTGGCTTCAAGACGAAGTTCTGTTCCCCCAAAGGTAACGTTTTTTCCTAGGCTAGTCATGGAACGATAACGTTTGCCATCAATTACAACTTCGGCGACATAGACACCGTCAGCTGGTAGAAAAGTCCTATCAATAGGTGCTAAATTTGCTGTTGGAAAACCAATGGTACGTCCACGGGCATCACCATGCACCACAATGCCACGTGTAGAGAATTCATGGCCAAGGAGTTTATTGGCTTCTTTAACCTTGCCTTCTCGTATTAATTGACGCACACGTGTTGACGAAATCTTTTCACCATCGCTTTGTTGCTCCTCAATGACATGAACATTACCAGAAAAATTACGGGCAAGATAGTCCGCATCTGTTCGATGATGTCCAAATTTGTAATCAAAGCCCACAACAACCTCTTGGGCTTTTAGACGTTTAATATAACGAGCAATGAAATCGTCTGAACTTGTTCGAGCAAAATCACTATTGAAATCTGTTAAATAAAGCTGATCAGTACCATAGGCTTTAAAAAGATCACAACGTCTCTGAGGTGCTGTGATATGAAGGAGGAGATCATCCGTATACCTTTGAAAAGTCAATTGAGGGCTCTCATTAAAGGTAAGGACAGTTACTTCAAGCTGTTTTTCATCAGCAATCTGGCGCGCCTTATCAAAAAGGACCTTATGACCACGGTGAAGAGCATCGAAATACCCTAAGACAAGAACCGTTTCTTTTTCCTGATGGATATCTTTATAATCGTTAATAGAAGTTATTTTCATTGACTTAATACTTTTCTAGGTTTATAAACTTGATTTCGCTTTTCCATGATGGCTAGAACCTTGTCTCCTAAAAAGGCCGCAACTAAGGGTTCTTGGCTATCGATAGTAATAAAGCGACCAAATGAAATTTCTTTAGCATCATCCTCAGTGACTTGAACAGCTGGTAGGTCCTGAACACCAAATTCGATGGGAAGGAGGAAGGAAGTATCCCCCGCTTCTACCATTTCTGTAATTTGTGAGAGAGTTAGTGCCTTATCTAAGGTTAGACCAGCTGAGGCTGTTCGACGAAGAGCAGACATATGACTCGCGTATCCGAGTTTTGCACCCAAATCGACAGATAAGGTACGGACATAAGTCCCCTTGCTACAAGCAACACGGAAGGTGAATTTTGCGGTGTTGTTTTCCAATTCAATAGGAGAGGTACGGACAAATTCGGAAATTGTCACTTGACGTTGTGGACGCTCTACTTCTTCTCCAGCGCGTGCGTACTCATAAAGTTTCTTTCCGTTGACCTTAACTGCTGAATACATAGGAGGGATTTGTGTGATTTCGCCCTCAAAACTAGTCATGACTTTGTCAACTGTTTCTTCATCTAGCTCTGTAACTGGAGTTGTTTGAACGACATCTCCACTAGCATCCTCGGTAGTTGTCGAAAAGCCAATGGTAATTTCTCCTTCATAGACCTTTCCTGCTTCAGTCATGTATTCAATGACACGAGTCGCTTTTCCAACCGCTATAGGTAAAACACCGGTAACATCTGGATCAAGAGTTCCGCCGTGCCCAATTTTTTTCTCATGTAATATTTTGCGTAGTTTAAATACAGCATCATGACTGGTCATTCCAGCCTCTTTTTTTAGATTAATAATTCCTGAAATCATACTTTTAATTATATCAAAAGCAATCCTAAAGAGCTAGGTAGAAACATAAAGAGGCAGAGAGCAAAGTCTCTAACCTCTTGAGTATTATAGTCATAAGCAATCGCAAAACTGCTAGCTTTTTAATCAATATCTCTTTTAAGATCGCTTTCCAGTTCAAAGAAGGCTTGAATATCTTGCACATACTCTAGGACACCCTGAAAGTCTCCCTTGTCATCTCTAACAGCTGCATAGGTAACATAAACGAATTTCTCTAAACGTTCAGATTTGAACCACATTGGAACTTGGTCACGCTCCCCACTCTTCAGTAATTCAAAGATTTTCTTGACCTTGTCAAGCACTTTTGGCGGATGACAAAGTTCAACGTTTCGTCCAATTTGGCTAGGTGTTCGTTTAAAAACCATTTCATTGGCGGGAACATTATCATTATAGTACTGGAAAATATCGTCTTTATTGACGAAAGTGATTTCCAAAGGAAGATGGTTGAGAATGAGATTGGCCTGCTCCACAGAAAGATAACCATTGCCAAAAGGCTGAGTCGTTTCTCTATCTACGACAGTTTCAGTTTTTGGTTTTGGAGTGAAGCTGATGGTGAACTGCCCTTCGGGAGTGTCAATAATTCGGGTATTGTCCAGATGTTCGTCACTACTTAGTTCAGATTGTTCTTGCGATGTATCAGCATTTACCTCCTCAAAACGTTCACGCTTAGGTTTCCAGACAGCTGTAGGTTTTATTATTGCATAGCCATAGGCATCGCTTTCTTCGGCAATCGAAAGCCAATCGTCTTGGGTGAAGGTTTCAAGCAGAATCATAAGTAAGATAGCCTCTTCTTTGAAAATCATGGCTTCAAACTCTTCTGAGAATGCTTCGAAAGACTTTGAAAATTCTTCTAAATCAGTATCTGGAAGTTCTTTTAGTTTAGCTTCTGCCGCTCTAAAAAGTTTTCGGATGTCATCGTCTACTCCCCACATCACTTTTGGAGGGGAGTCATGGCCGTAACGCTCCATTATTGGAAAGAAAAGCTTTTCTTTACGCGTATAATGATTATGGAATTGACCAAGTAGAGTCATCTGATGCTTAAGTCCATTGAACAAGTCAGATTTAAAATCTTCATTTTCAGGCTTACTAATATTTTCTATGATACGTCGGATACGGAGAATAGCTGAACGTAGGGCTAAATTCTCTTGTTTAAACACATAGACAGGGTGGCCCTCTTGATCAGTGTCTGCCACTTCCACATCTGCAATAGCACCTTTAAAGAGATTTGCGTGGACATTACAGAGGCTCATTACGTCTTCAAAGGTAACCCCATCTTCTGATGACATCAATTCATGCTCCATCATAGAGATTTCGAGGGCAGATACTCCCTTGAAGTGTTGATTGAAGCGCTCTTGAACACTCTCAGGACTGGCTCCATGGTGCAAATCAAGTAGAATTTCTTTGAGTATTTGAATACGATTATCTTCCATATCAGTCACCAATTACGTCATAACCATTGAACAGCAAGGTTTGCTTAATTTTTTCTAAGGGAATATTTGCTAACTTAGATCCAGCCTTTAGACTTGTTACCTTACCGACAGTATTTAGCATAGCTGGGTTAGACAAGGGCTTGAAACCGAGATCAATCAGTAATTCCTTAACCTCTGGATGCTCTTTAATGATTGTTGCAACAGGTTGTGATAAATCTATAGTGTTGGTAGTCATAATGACCTCCTATTAACATATTTACTACTTCCATTATACACGAGAATAATGAAAAAAAACCAACAAATCTTAGTTTGCTGGCTTTTGATTAATTTCCAAATAGAGCTTCTGTGACATTATGCTGGATATTTTCCCACTCCTGCTCTGCCCTCACCATCTTACGGTGGTAATCAGCACGCCCACGCAAGTAGGCAGCAATTTGATAATCTTGCTTCACAATTGGTATCTCAGGAATTTTGATATCCAAGAGGTCAGCTGTCGACAAATTTAGGACAGCCTTTCCCTTATCAGCATAGTCTAAATAGGCACGACCAATCTCTGTCTCAAGGAAAAACTTGATGTAGAAACCACGGAGTTTCTCTTTGGGACGAAGCACTGTGATGTTTGATGAAGCGACAACTTCTCGCTTGCCCTGATCTTCGAAAACAGCAACTTTCTGAACCGTTCCCTTAGATGCAATAAGAACATCACCGTCTTCTAAGAGAAATCGTAAAAGTTTGCGTCGTTCCTCAGAAAACGTTTTAAGGTCATCGTAGGCAATGCCGTTGGGTGTCATATCCGATAGATTAATGACAGCAAATTCGCCAGGTTCTGCCTTAGCAGGAACAGCTTTTCCTTTAAATTGATCGACAACATCGCCTAAACGAACAAGTTTGTCTGTATTAGCTTCGTAATCGATAATCAGTTGAGGTCTTTCTTTTTCAGACATTGAATCTCCTTTTATATTTTACTATCCATATTGAGTATTGCTATACAATAATAGCAAGAAGCTAATACTTTTGCAAGTAAAAACTGTAAGAAAGGCAAAATAAAAAAGAGACCTGAGCCTCATTTTATAAGCTTTTAACCGCTGCTACTGCTGCTTCATAATTTGGATCAGTATTGATATTGTCCAAATATTCGACATAAGTAATCTTATTGTCAGCATCTGCCACTAAAACTGCACGTGCTAACAAGTGCCATTCTTCAATGAGGACACCATAATCTTTACCGAAACTATTATCATAGTAGTCAGAAAGCATGATGGCATTTTCAAGTCCTTCAGCACCACACCAACGAGCTTGTGCAAATGGTAGGTCCACTGAAATAGTAATAACTACTGTATCGTCTAATTCTGACAATTCCTTATTAAAGGTACGTGTTTGAGTTGAACAGATACCAGTATCGATTGATGGAACGATAGAGATAACTTTTTTCTTTCCATCGAATTCTGAAAGTGATTTTTTCGTCAAATCTGTTGTGGTCAAGTTAAAGTCACGCAAGGTATCTCCAACTTGAAGTTGTTTGTCTTCTGCTACTGTAACTGGTTTTCCAATAAATGTTGGCATGTTAGTCGTCCTCCAATACTTTTTTTACTATTGTACTGTAAATATAGCAATAAGCCTAAACATTTGTTTAGAACTTTTCAAACAGAAGTTTAATTTTTTCAGCAATAACTGCATTAATTGCAGGAATAACCTCATCCGCAAAGTTTTTTAGGTAGGGATAATCACCAATTTGCACTCCATATATAGCATTTTTGAAAAGAGAAATATCATTTTGATCATTTCCAAAAGCTACAAAGTCTTTACCAAAGTGGTTTAAAACAGTACTAGCCTTGGTCACACCTTTAGGATTAATGTAAAGGCACCTTTCGATATCATGATAACTAAGGTCTAAACATTCCAGTTTGTTTAGATTAAAGATAAGGTCTTCACGTATATCTTCATGCTCTACAAGTGGAATAACAACTTTGATAGGCTCATTAAGTTCATGAACAGGCAAAATCCTTGCTTTGTTTAATGGATCAACATTTGAAAGAAAAGGGATTTGCTCAGGATTTTGAATAGCATAATTAAAGGTATCATCAATAAAATAAGGGAGATTATAAGTATCACAGTAGCTAACAATCGTTCTGAGATCATGAGAAGGTATTGTGTATTGCGATACTAAGTGTTCATCTTGAAAGACTTCACCACCGTTTAAGCCAACTACTGTCAGCTTTCTCAATTCTCCTTCTAAAATACTAAGACAGTCTCTGTAAGAGCGTGCTGTTGCAAAAATAATTTCATGCCCGTATTTTGGTGCAGTTAAAAGAACCTTTTGTAGGTCTTTTGACATGGTCATACCATCAAAACATAGGGTTCCATCCAAATCAAAAACAAATTTCATAGGGATAGTATAACAAAAAACCAGCTAAAGAGCTGGTTAAATAAGTTAGTATCGGAATACTTAAATTTTATCAAGGGCTAGTTTTAAATCTTCAATCAAATCCTCTGCGTTTTCCAAACCAACTGAGATACGAATTTGATTTGGAGTGACACCACAAGCCAGTAAATCAGCTTCTGCTAATTGTTGGTGAGTTGTTGTTGCAGGGTGCACCACCAAAGATTTTGCATCAGCAACGTTAGCTAAATCTGAGAAGATTTCAAGATTATCAATTACGGTACGTGCTTCGTCTTGTCCACCTTTAACATGGAAAGTGAAAATAGAACCTGGACCTTTAGGGAAGTATTTTTGTGCCAAGTCATAGTAAGGACTTGATGGTAATCCAGGATAGTTAACCTTTTCAACTTTTGGATGATTTTCCAAAAAGTCTACGATTTTTTTAGTATTTTCGACGTGGCGTTCGACGCGAAGTGAAAGTGTTTCAAGTCCTTGCAAGAGCAAGAAAGCATTGAAAGGTGCCAAGGCAGCCCCTGTGTCACGCAAAAGTTGTGTACGAAGGGCAGTTACAAATGCTGCTGGACCAACATCACGCGTATAGCTGATATTGTGGTAAGATGGGTCCTCGTCAACCAACTGTGGGAATTTGCCTGAAGCTTCCCAGTCAAATTTACCAGAATCGACGATAAGACCTCCAATAGTTGTTCCATGTCCACCGATAAACTTAGTTGCAGAATGAACCACGATATCTACACCATGGGAGATAACATTGATGAGATATGGAGTTCCAAAAGTATTGTCAGCAACCAATGGAATCTTATGACTGTGAGCAATCTCAGCAATTTTTTCAAAATCAGGAATATTGATAAGCGGATTTCCCAAAGACTCAATCAAGACAAGCTTGGTATTATCTTTGATAGCAGCTTCAATTTCTTCAGGATTGTCAACATCTACAAAAGTTGTTGTGATACCATAGCGTGGAAGGGTTTCTTTTAAGAGATTGAATGTCCCACCATAGAGGGTTGTCGCAGCAACAACGTGATCGCCAGCATGTGCCAAACCAAGGATAGCATAGGTGATTGCAGCCATACCTGATGCCGTAGCCAAGGCACCAACACCACCTTCGAGGGCTGCAATACGTTCTTCAAGTACTGCTACTGTTGGATTGGTAATACGTGTGTAAATATTACCAGGCTTTCTAAGGGCAAAGAGATCTTCACCTTCTTGAGCGTCGTCAAAAACATATGAAGTGGTTTGGTAAATTGGAACAGCACGTGATTTTGTTTCCTTGTCAGGTGTTTGTCCAGCGTGTAATTGTAAGGTTTCAAATGAAAATTCTCGTGACATATGGGTGTCCTCCAAAACAAAAGTTGCCTTCATTCTACACCCAGAAAAGCTAGCTGTCTAATAGAAATTTTTTATCAATGTGATAGGGAGGGCTTATAAAAAGGACCTTTCGGTCCCTTTCTATTTCTTCACAATAGGTGCTACGCTTGCCAAGACTTTTTTAAGTCCAACTTCTGGGAATTTTATCTTAAGTTCCTGTGTCTTGCCACTTCCAGTTACTTCTAGGACGGTACCATCTCCCCATTTCTTGTGGTGAGCGATATCTCCGATTTCCCAATCTGTAGCTGAGTTGACAGAGTCTAAAGTCTTACCAAAAGGTAGTCCCCCAGTAGCTTTTGAAAATGGCTGAGCGCCAGTGTGTCTTTGCGGTTGTGCATTTGCTTTTCTGGTCTGAAGCGCTTGTTGTAAACTCATGCCCTGACCAAATTGTATCGGCTCTTCCTTTGTAAAACGAACACCAAATGATGAATTGGCTGGACGTGCTAGACCTTGATATTGTAATAAATCATCTGAAATTTCACGTAAGAAACGGCTAGGACGATTATAGCTAGTCTTACCAAAAAGCGTACGCGTATTAGCGTTGGTAAGGAAAAGAATCTCTTCCGCCCGAGTAATACCTACGTAAGCCAAACGACGCTCTTCTTCGAGTTCATCTGGCTCTTCTGAGGCACGTGACAAAGGGAAAACACCCTCTTCCATACCAATTAGGAAGACAACTGGGAATTCAAGTCCTTTGGCAGCATGAAGAGTCATCAAGGTTACTTCTGCTGCTTCCATATCACCATCGTCCGTATCAGCAATCAACGCTAAATCGTTCAAGAAACGGCCTAAACGGTCAATACCTGACTCGTCCTCCGTACCATCGGTGTTGGTTTCGTCAAAATTCTTAGTAACAGACATGAATTCTTCGATATTTTCAATGCGCGCTTGACTTTCAAGTGTTTGTTGCATCGAAAGAGCATCCAGATAACCAGACTTATCCAAAACAGCCTCTACAGCTTCAGTGATACTTAGTCCATCTAGCTGATCACGTAGGTTCAGAATCATGTTAGCAAAATCGTAAACGCCCTGAGCTGCTTTCCCCTTAATAGGAGACAACATAATATTAGCTGAAGCATCTAGGAGGCTCATGTTTTGCTCATAGGCAAACTTACGGATCTTTTCTAGTGTCCCAGGCCCAACTCCACGTTTAGGTTCATTAACGACACGTTCAAAGCTAATATTATCAGCAGGATTGGCAATCAAGTTCAAGTAAGAAATGACATCACGAATTTCTTTACGGCTATAGAACTTGGTTCCTCCAACCATGGTATAAGGAATATTAGACTTGAGTAAAGCTTCTTCAATGGTACGAGACTGAGCATTGGTACGGTAAAGTACAGCGAAATCCTTGAAGTTCTTACCTTCTTCACGAATAATGTTATCAATAGTTGAAGCAACAAAAACAGCTTCATCACGCTCGTCATTAGCACGGTAATAAACAATTTGTTCACCGTCATCATTTTGAGTCCAAAGTTTCTTAGGACGGCGGTTACGGTTGTTCTTGATAACTTCGTTGGCTGCTTGGAGAATTTTCTTGGTTGAACGGTAGTTTTCCTCCAAGAGGACAACCTTAGCTTCAGGATAGTCCTTCTCAAAATCAAGGATGTTCTGCATGTCAGCCCCACGCCAACCGTAGATTGATTGGTCAGCATCACCCACGACACAGATATTCTTGAAGCGAGATGCTAAGAGTTTTACCAACTGATACTGAGCATGGTTGGTATCTTGATATTCATCCACGTGAATATACTGATACCGCTGCTGATAATAAGCGAGCACATCGGGATTTTTGTCAAAGAGACGCAGAGTCATCATAATCAAATCGTCGAAATCCATGGCTTCACTACGACGGAGCTCTTCCTGATAGGCTTTGTAACATTTAGAAACGATTTGAGTATACATGTCACCAGCTTGGTGCTCATAAGCCACTTCATCCAAGAGGTCATTTTTTGCGTTGGAAATCGTCCCTAAGATGGCACGTTCATTCCACTTCTTAGGATCAAGATTAAGATTCTTGAGAATACGTTTCATCAAAGTACGTTGTTCTCCTGGATCTACGATAGTAAAGTTTCTGTTGTAGCCAATATGATCCGCTTCACGACGAAGGATTCGCACACACATGCTATGGAAGGTCGCAATCAAGGTTTCTGAAGTTGCTGAATTTAAAGCCATAGCACGCTCACGCATCTCACGAGCTGCCTTATTGGTAAAGGTAATGGCCAAAATATTCCAAGGATTGATCATTTTTTCGTCGATAAGGTAGGCAATTCGGTGGGTAAGTACACGTGTCTTACCTGATCCTGCACCTGCCATAATCAACAAAGGACCTTCAGTCGTTTGGACGGCTTCGGCCTGCTTTTCATTCATACCAGTTAATAATGGGTTCATCATATTCTCCATTCTCAAAAATAAGCTCTACTATTTTATCATTTTTTGGATGAAAATGCAGACTCTATTCATAATGAGTGTGAAATAACTTTAGCAAATAATCGTTTGTTTTTATTGGGAGGTTGTTTGCTTAAAATGATTGTTATTCCAAGCTTTTCTAGGTTTTGATGAAAGGCATTCTTAAGTATAACATTCGGTTTTTTATAGTTTTGATGAAAATTAGTGTTGACACTGTTCGGTTTTTTCGATAAGATAGAACCACAATAAAATATAAACCGAGTGATGTCATCAGGAAGACTGGTGATTGACGGACTTCTGGAGAGATCTTGAAGCAGCCTTAGCTGTAAACAAGACACCGAAGGGGCAAGGGGTAACAACCGAAACTCTCAGGTAAAAGGACAGAAAGCATCGCAAGTTTTTAACTTGTAGTAATAGCTTTGTATTCTCAGAGGTCTGGTTAAGCCAAACCTCTTTTTTGACGTCTCGGTTAAAGGAGATTGGTACATTTATGTTAGACTTTTTTACTACCATTGATGATTTTGTCTGGGGTCCACCCCTTTTGGTCCTTCTTGTAGGAACTGGGATTTACCTTACGCTTCGTCTTGGACTTTTGCAAGTTCTTCGTCTTCCTAAAGCTTTTAAACTTATCTTTGCTGAAGATAAAGGGGAAGGTGATATTTCTAGTTTTGCAGCCCTTGCGACAGCTCTAGCTGCAACTGTTGGTACAGGTAACATTGTTGGGGTAGCTACAGCCATCAAAACTGGTGGACCTGGTGCCCTTTTCTGGATGTGGATTGCCGCTTTCTTTGGTATGGCAACCAAATATTCCGAAGGTCTTTTGGCTATTAAATTCCGTACACTTGACGACCAAGGTAATGTTTCTGGTGGTCCAATGTATTACATCACACATGGTTTCTCTGGAAAATGGCAAATAATTGCTAAACCTTTGGCCTACTTCTTTGCCTTTGCAGGTGTGCTTGTTGCATGGTTGGGGATTGGTACTTTCTCTCAAGTTAACTCAATCACCGCCTCACTTCAAAACAGCTTTGACTGGTCACCAAAAATCGTAAGTATCTTACTTGCTCTTATAACTGCTGCCATCATTTTTGGTGGTATCCAATCTATCTCTAAAGTTTCTGAAAAGGTCGTACCATTTATGGCTGGACTTTATATCCTAGCAGCTCTTGTGGTTATCTTTACAAACTTTAATCAACTTTTACCAGTTCTTGAACTGGTCTTCCAATCTGCCTTTACTGGGAAAGCAGCTGTAGGTGGTTTTGCTGGTGCAACAGTCATGGTCGCTATGCGACTTGGTATTGCGCGTGGTGTCTTCTCAAATGAGTCAGGTCTTGGATCAGCTCCTATCGCTGCCGCTGCCGCTAAGACCGAAGAACCTGTTGAACAAGGTTTGATTTCGATGACAGGTACTTTCATTGATACGATTATCATCTGTACGCTTACAGGTCTTGCTATCCTTGTAACTGGTCAATGGTCAGGTAGCCTAGAAGGTGCCCCAATGACACAAGCCGCCTTCTCTTCTGTTTTTGGTACATTTGGTGAAATTGCCTTAACGCTTTCTTTGGTTCTCTTTGCCTTTACAACAATCTTGGGTTGGTCTTACTACGGTGAACGTTGTTTCGAATTCATTTTCAAATCAACTAAATTCCTTCCACTCTACCGCCTCATTTTTGTGGTTATGGTTGCTCTTGGTGGTTACCTCACACTTGATGTTGTTTGGAAAATTGCAGATATCGTAAACGGCTTGATGGCATTGCCTAACTTAATTGCTCTCCTAGTGCTTTCACCAATCATCATTAAAGAAACCAAATCATACTTTGAACGCCATAAATAAAGAAAAGAGCTAAGGCTCTTTTTTCTTGGCTTTATCAGCACCAATCCTTGCGACTACTGCTTTTTTGCGTTACAATGAAATTAAATCATTTTTAAACTTATACAGAAAAAATCCAAAGGAATAACTATGTCAATTACCAAAGAATTTGATACGATTACTGCCATTTCAACGCCCTTAGGTGAAGGTGCTATCGGTATCGTTCGCTTATCTGGAACCGATGCTATCGCCATTGCTAATAAAGTTTTTAAAGGAAGAGATCTAGAAACGGTTACTTCACATACTATCAATTACGGCCATATTGTCGAAAATGAGGAAACCATTGATGAAGTCATGGTAAGTGTTATGCGTGCCCCAAAGACCTTTACGCGTGAGGATGTCGTGGAAATCAACACTCACGGTGGGGTTGCTGTGACTAATGAAATCCTCCAACTCCTTATTCGTTCTGGAGCTCGTATGGCTGAACCTGGAGAATTTACCAAACGTGCCTTTTTGAATGGTCGTGTGGACTTGACTCAGGCTGAAGCTGTCATGGATTTGATTCGTGCTAAGACTGATAAGGCTATGGCCGTTGCCGTCTCTCAACTTGATGGGTCGCTCAAGGATCTCATTAACAACACTCGCCAAGAAATACTTAACACCTTGGCTCAAGTCGAAGTTAATATTGATTACCCAGAATATGATGATGTTGAAGAAGTTACCACAGCTCTTGTCCGTGAAAAAACGCAAGAGTTCCAAGCACTTTTAGAAAATCTTCTTGCCACTGCTAAACGAGGAAAAATCCTACGAGAAGGCCTTTCAACGGCAATCATTGGTCGTCCAAATGTCGGAAAATCTAGTCTTCTTAACAATCTCCTACGCGAGGAGAAAGCTATCGTAACAGACATTGAAGGTACCACCCGTGATGTCATTGAAGAATACGTTAATATCAAGGGTGTTCCACTTAAGTTAATCGATACCGCTGGTATTCGAGACACAGATGATGTGGTTGAAAAGATTGGTGTTGAGCGTTCTAAGAAAGCTCTCGAAGAGGCTGACCTGGTTCTCCTTGTGCTTAATAGCTCCGAACCGTTAACAGAGCAAGACCGTACATTACTAGAAATCAGTCAAAATAGCAATCGCATCATTCTTCTAAATAAGACAGACCTACCACAAGCAATCCAAATGGAAGAGCTTCCCGAAGATGTCATTCCAATTTCAGTCCTCAAGGATAAAAATATTGACAAAATCGAAGATCGCATCAATCAGCTCTTCTTTGATAATGCTGGCCTAGTGGAGAAAGATGCTACTTATCTCTCGAATGCCCGTCACATTTCACTCATTGAAAAAGCTCTCGAAAGTCTTGAAGCAGTCAATCAAGGACTTGAATTAGGCATGCCAGTTGACCTCTTACAGGTTGATATGACACGTACCTGGGAAGTTTTAGGAGAAATTACTGGTGACGCCGCCCCAGATGAACTCATTACACAACTCTTTAGTCAGTTCTGTCTAGGAAAATAAACATAACTAAATTTATGTAAGAAGGATGCTTAGTCATCTTTTTTGTTTGTGTAATAACTACAGAAATAAAATTATGTAAAACCAAACCTATCAATATTATAAAACGATTGACTCATGCTTTTTAAGAAAGAAAATGCTATCATGGTATTATTCTATGATTTTGAAAGGTTAATCATGAGTCAAGCAGCTACTGATACTGATTTTAAACATTTGATAGATTTTGATGATAATCTGCTCCCGTTTCGACTGGCGGAAACTATGGTTGAAAATGGACGCCCTGATATTCTATTTCATTGGCATCCTGAGCTTGAAATACAGTACGTTTATGATGGGACAGCTCGCTATCATATTGATTATGACTATTTTGACAGTCAGGCTGGAGATATTTTTTTGATATGTCCTAATGAGCTTCATTCGATTCATCCCATAGATAATCAGTCTCATCATACTGATACTCTTCATTTTCATTTGGATATGTTGGGACAGTCTCTGGTGGATCTGCTAAGTCTCCGTTATCTTCAGCCTTTACAGAATTCCAATTTTAATTTTAAACAATGTCTAAGACCGTCAGACGAGGGGTATACGGAAATTAAAGCACTTCTCTTCGAGATTTTTAAGATGATTCGTCAGAAAGATCGTCACTATGAACTTCTTCTCAAGTCAAAACTAGAGGAATTAATCTATCTCTTCTACTTCTATCGCTTGGTAGAGCGAAAGACTTCTGATGATCATTATCGTAAGAATGAAAAAATTCGGGAAATTATTGATTACATTAACCAGCATTATGCTGAAAATCTCACGATTGAAAAGTTGTCAGAGCTCATGGGATATAGTAAGACACACTTTATGACGATTTTTAAACAACATACTGGCACCTCTTGTACTGAATTTATCATTCAAGCAAGACTACATGCTGCTTGTGAGGAGCTCCGTAATAGCGTAAAACCAGTTTTGGAAATTGCTACTGATGTTGGTTTTAACAATTTATCAAATTTCAACCGTCAATTTAAACACTATTACGACCAAACACCAAGTCAGTATCGAAAAACACATAGCAACAACAAGAAAACAAAAAAGAGTTAGCCAAATGGTTAACTCTTTTTTTTATCTGCAAACTTCTTAGTATTTCTCTTTACCTTTGTGTTTTCCACTAAGTCCAAAGAGAGTTAGCAACATACCAAGTCCGAGGAGCCCAGCGTGTGAGGCCTTGTCACCTGTTGTAGGAAGAACTTCAGTTTGAGCAGAAGCTTCTGCCACTTTTTCTGTTTCTTTAAGTGCTTCGTTTCTTGTTGAAACGAAGAATAGTTTACCATTAGGTGTCGTTACTACTTTAGATACAACTGGTTTAGTTGTTTTAAGGTCTTCAGCAAGGCTAGATGGCGTAACAGGACTCAATGGATTAAGTGTAGGGTCTTCTGCATTTTCTTTTTTGTTCAAGGCAGCAAAATCAGCACTTGAAATAGAAATGGTTCGTGAGTTTGGATTGATAACTGCATACTTAGAAAGGTCTGCATGTGTCAAGTAATCCGCAAAGACGGTATCCATTGAAGGACCTTCTTCACGAGGACCACCAAGCATTGTGAAGCCATCACCACCAGCAGCCAAGAAGTCATTCGTTACAAGGTAGTAAGTGTCATTAGTGTTGAGTGGTTTATAGGTACCAGTTTCTGGATCAAAAATGTCAATTGACAAGATACGTTTTTCTGCTGGAAGTGTTGTGTCATAATAAACACGAGCTCCTGATACTTGAAGGAAACCGCCAGATGGTTCAAGAAGAGGTTGACCATTTTCATCTAGAACAGTTTTACCACTTTCGTCAACTTGGAGAATAGAACCAAGAGATTTGACAAACATATCATGGATATTTTGACCTGTCACTTGAATTTGAGCAACTGAGTTACCAAATGGAAGAACGGCAATGATATCACCTTTAGTGATTGGTTTGTCTTTGGCAATTGTTTCACGAAGACCACCACCGTTTGTTACGGCAAGGTTAGACTTGTGTGTGAAGGCTGATTGTCCGTAATCTAAGAGAGCATCAGCGACAACATTACCAAGGTTAGTTTCGCGAACACGAACGTCCATACGGTCACCGCTAAGTTTAACTGGACTATTTTCGATAACGACTTTCGAAGAATCTGCCTTGTATTTAGCTTGGATATCATCAATCATAGCTTTAACTGTTGGGTTAACTTGATAATTCTTCTTAGCTTCGTCGTGTGAAATCACGCCATGTGACAAGATACGGTCAGAATTATAAACGACGCGGCCGATATTGTTAAGGTAGCTACCAGTTTGGTTGTAAGTGACATTATCGCCGTATGTCGCTGTGTGAAGAGTGTGTGAGTGACCATCAAGGACAAGAACACGTTTTCCTTTCAAAGGTGCATAGTTTGAAAGAGCTTCTGCCAATGTTGATCCACGCCATTCAACTGGAGTTGTTGTATCTATACCCAAGTGACTAAGGACAATATAAGTCTTGTATTCCTTACCTTCAGCACGAGCATTTGATTCCACTTGGTCAACAACAGCTTTAACCTCAGTAATAGGATCGGTGAAAGAGACACCAGTGATATTACGTGGGTGTGTCTTAGTAGCTGTCTCAGGTGTAGTAACACCAATAACAACTACTTCATCTCCATCAACACCAGGTGTTTTGTCAACGATTGTAGATGGTTGGAAAAGACGTACGCCGTTCACATAAACGTTAGATGTGATGATTGGGAAATTGATTTGTTTGCTCAAACGACGCAATTGGTCAAGACCAAAGTCGAACTCATGGTTCCCCACTGTCATGGCATCAAAACCAACAGCATTCATGACGCTTGCCATGTCCTCACCTTTAGAGCTGTTTGAGATTGGAAGACCTTGGAATGAGTCCCCAGAGTCAAAGACAAGGGTTGTTCCTTTTGAACGAGAATCATTGACGATACCAGACAAAAGGGCATCACCAATAACTCCGTTACGATCATCTTCAACCATACGACCATGAACATCGTTGGTGTGAAGAACAGTTACAGTGTCGTTGCTGGCACTTGTGCTAGCATTTGTCACGACTTCTGTTGTAGGAGTTGCGGCTGCAGTTGCTGTTTCACTGGCTGTGGCAACTGGTGTCCCGCTTGTTTCAGCTGTTGAAGCAGTAACAACTGATGTTGAACTAGCTACTGGAGCTGCAGACTCGCTTGCTGCAGTTGTTGCTACAGCAGATGTCGCATTGGTAGTTGCCTCTGTAGCTACTACTTCAGTGCTTGGTGCTGTTACAGCTGCATGAGTTTCTACCTCGTCAGCTTGGACAGCATTAGCCAAGATAGCAGTTGAGACAAGTAGGGTTGATAGTGTCGTTGCAACGACTGTTTTCTTCTTCATTCCAAAAGACCTTTCTGATTTTTAAATCGCTTTTATTATACCACATTTATAAGATTAGGATTAAATAAATTTCAATATTTCATTAGATATTCAAACAATTTTTTCAAAAATCAATAGGTAGCTAAACGTTTTTCAAGATAGCCTTCAAGCAGTTCTAAAGTAAAGCTCAAAGTCCAGTAAATAAGGGCGATTAGGATATACATAGACATGTAGTCATACTCACGCCCACCGATAATCTTAGCATTTTGGAAAATGTCAGGCACTGTAATCATAGCAGCCAATGAGGAACTCTTAACCATATCAATAATAACATTACCAAGAGGGGCTACTGCTATACGCATAGCCTGAGGTAAGATAATCCGGCGGATAATAGACTTCTGAGGAAGACCAAGAGAGCGAGCTGCTTCCCACTGCCCCTTATCTACAGCAACTATGGATGAACGGAAAATCTCTGCCATATAAGCGGCACTAACACAGGAGAAGCCAATAAAGGCACAAAGAAGGGCAGGTAGCTGAACACCAACATAAGGCAAACCAAAGTAAAGAATGAAGAGCACGACCAACATAGGAACCCCACGCATGATGGAAATATAAATGCGGGCTGGATACTTTAACCAAGGCTTTTGAGACATTCGCATAAAGGCAAGGATGATAGCAAAAACATTCCCAACCATAAAGCTTAAAAGCGAGATTCCTAAGGTATAAGGCAGACCTGATAGGACATAAGGAATGCTTTTTAGAATCAGTGAAAAATCAATAATCATAAGTCTAACTTTCTAAACATTTCTTTAGCAAATAAGCGATCCAATTGGATCGCTCATATTATTCAACATCAGAGATATCAATCTCAGTATAGTCAACTTTTGTTTTCTTTGTAACATCTTGACCAGCAAAGAATTTCTCTGAAATCTTGGTAAGGGTACCATCTTTCTTCATGTCTTTGATGGCTTTGTTGACCTTTTCTTGAAGGGTTTTATTCTTCAATGAGAAGGTAAAGCTTGTTGAGTAAGGGTTACTGTAGATACCGTCGTTGATCTTAACTGGGTACTTGTCTTTGACAGCGGCTACTGCCATCTTTTGCAAATAGTAATCGTTGACGATAACGTCTGTACGCCCATTTACCAAGTCTTGCATGTAAACGTCATTGGTAACATTATCATATACGACGAGTTCAGCACCCATTTTTTTGGCAATCTTCATGTACTTTGTACTTGCAGCACCGGCTGCCTTTTTGCCTTTGAGATCCTTCCATGAAGAGATTCCAGAATTATCCGATTCACGAACGACCATTGAAGTGAAGGAATACTTGTATGGTTCAGAACGTAAGAATTTTTTAACATTCTTGTTGTCGTCTTCGAGTGAGTAGTTAGCGATATCGACTTGCCCACTATTTACAGCAGTAAGCATGCCATCTACACCCATCTCAGTGAATTCAATTTTCAACTTAAGACGTTTTCCAACTTCTTTGAGAATCTCAACGTCATAACCAGTCAAATTATTCTTATCATCGTGATAGGTTTGTGGGTAAAGTGTTCCAGCAGTCGCAACCTTGATGCTACCACGTTTCTCAATCTTTTCCCAGTTCTTCTCACCTGTACTTTGTGACGAGCAGGCAACCAAAAAGACCGCAGCCAAGATTAGGCTGAAAACGGCGAAAAATCTCTTTTTCATCTATGTGTGTCTCCTTAAAACAAATAATAAAGTTAAGTTAAAAACTTATAATCTAAGCCTACACTATTTGAAAGGGTTTTACAAAAAATTGAACCGAGAATGAGTATAGCTAGCTAAAAACCGAACCTTCTTCCATTTGTTGGGTCAAGTGTAAGAGGAGGTCTTCTCTTCCCTTGGCGGCTGTCAGTTGAACACCAAGGGACAGCCCTTGCCCATCACGATAGACAGGTAAAGAAATCGATGGTTGTCCCGTCAGGTTAGCTTGTTGGGTGAAAGGCGTCCAATCTAAACTATCCGCAAACATATCCCAAATAAGTTCTTGTTGTTTTGGCCAATCAAACTCAGACATATGCTTGAGTTGGTTCTGTAGGCTTTCAGAGAGGGCAAACTGCCCATGCTTAGGTGCCACATCCGCCACTGTAGGAGTCAGAAGAATATCGTAAGACTCATGAAAATTGGCCATCTGATGGCTATACTGGTCCCACTGAGTTAGGACTTTAGAGTAAACTTTGGCAGGAATCTTTTGCCCAGATTGGAAAATAGCCCAAGTCATCAACTCCATATCTTCAGGCGTCATCTGACGTTGCAAACCAGCCTCTATACCATCAAACATGGCTGCCGTCTCAACACTATTCATGATGTAGTAAGACTGCATAGCTTCAATCCCATTCAAGGGCTGATAGGTGATTTCATAGACATGATGTCCTAGACTTTCTAATGCTCTAGCAGCCTTTTTTGTCGCCGCAATAGCAGATTCTGATACCTTACCACCAATAGGAGAGACAGTCGAAAAAGCTATCTTCAGAGGTCTGACTGGTTGATCAAAAGAATCTTTGCTGAGCTTTGGCAAGATAAATGGACTTTCCATCTGACACGTCTGCATATGATAAAGCAAGCGTTTGGTATCTCGAACAGACTTAGTCAAAGCAAACTGGACAGAGGCTCCCTGCCATCCACGAAACGAACCAGGACCGACAGGAATTCGTCCTCTGGTAGGCTTGAGACCGATTAGGCCGTTAAAGGAAGCTGGAATTCGAATAGAGCCCCCACCGTCACTAGCTGGGGCCAAAGGAGAAATGCCAGAGCTCACAATAGCAGCCGCACCGCCACTTGAGCCACCAGCATTACGCCTCACATCATCAGGTAGATTGACAGGACCATGAATCTGAGCATCACTGATATTTTTGAAGCCAAACTCAGGAGTGCTAGAACGTCCTAAAATAATAAAGCCCAATTCCTCAAGTTTCTTAACATAATTATCCGTTTCCTTAGCCCGATAACTTGTAAATAGGCGAGAACCCGCTGTTGACGGCTCACCAGCTTCCTCCTGACCTAAATCCTTTAGGAAAATTGGGACACCAGCAAAAGGTTTATCTGAAAAGTCTCTAGTTTCTGCTTCTTCTAAAGCTTTCTCGTAACGTTGACTGACGATAGCATTGATTTTAGTATTCGTCCTTTCCGCTTCACTTATAGTATCCTTTACTAGTTCTCGGGGACTGACCGTCTTATTTCGCACGGCCTCAGCCATTGCCGTTGCATCTGACCACTCATTTACTGACATCTTATATTCTCCCTGCTTCTATTACTTCCTAAATTATACTAAAAAAAACGAAACGCCTGAAACGTTCCGCCTTCAATCATGATATTTAGTCTTGCCAAGTTTCTTGGTTTTCTTTAAATTTTTTCAAGAGTTGAAGTCCGTCTGCTGTGATGTAGCCTTGCACTTTAGCCACTTTGATCAACTCAGTGTAGTTTGAAAGAGTGACCAATTTCACGCCAGCATCAGCGAAGTTTTTCTCAGCTTTTGGCAATTCGTAAGTGAAGATAGCCACAACACCGATAACATCAGCCCCTTCACGCTCTGCAGCTGCTACAGCATCAAGTACTGATCCACCAGTTGAAATCAAGTCTTCAACAACAACCATTTTTTCGCCTTTAACCACACGACCTTCGATTTGGTTACCAGCACCGTGATCTTTTGGTTTGCTACGGATATAGGCAAATGGAAGGTTCATCTTGTCAGCGATGATAGCACCGTGAGGAATACCAGCAGTTGCAGTACCAGCAATCACTTCTACTTCAGGAAATTCTTCCTTAATTTTTTCCACAAAACCATTTTCGATAAGTGTACGAGTTTCTGGATAAGACAAAGTAATACGATTGTCTGTGTAGATTGGTGATTTGATTCCTGATGCCCATGTAAATGGTTCTTCAGGTTTAAGGTAAACAGCCTTGATATCAAGCAAGTCAGATGCGATTTGTGATGCTAATGTCATAATTATTATCCTCCGTAAAGCGTTTTCTACTCTTTATTATAACCTAATTCGGTCTATTTTCCTATGAAATAAGGTCTTTTTGAAAATTTATTGACCGGTCCATTGAGCCTTGATGTCTTGATAAGCTGCTACTGGATCATCAGCTTGTGTAATTGGACGACCAACAACAATGTAATCTGAACCAATTTGGCGCGCATCGGCAGGTGTCATGACACGTTTTTGGTCACCAACTGCTGCTCCTGCTGGACGAATACCAGGTGTCAAACAAACGAAATCTTCATTTGTTGCTTCTTTGATTTTTTCTACTTCGTGTGCTGAGCAAACAACACCGTCAAGGCCTGCATCAGCAGTCTTCTTAGCATAATGAACCACTGATTCTTGAAGTGTCGTTTGGATATTTTGGAAATCATGCATCTGCTCTTCAGAGGTAGAGGTCAACTGAGTTACAGCAATCAAGATTGGACCATCACCCAAGCCTTCACGCGCAGCCTTCATCATTTCCACACCACCAGCCGCATGCACATTTGTCATATCAACACCAAGGTTAGACAAAACACGCATTGCAGATTTGACAGTATTTGGAATATCGTGAAGCTTAAGGTCAAGGAAAACACTATGGCCAAGCTCTTTAACGTAGCGAACAATCTCTGGACCAGCCGCATAGTAAAGTTCCATACCAATCTTCACATAGAGCTTTTCATCAGCAGGAAACTTAGCAAAGAATGCCTTCACATCCTCAAAAGTCGGGAAATCAAGGGCAATAACAGGACGTTTTTCTCTCATTTCTTATATCCTTTCACACAAAAAACCTCCGCCAGTCAGCGAAGGTTGCACGAAAACAGGGCAGTCCCTACCCTTTAGTGATGCCGTAGCATCTCAGTACACCTTTCTCGCCTCTCTGGACTCGATTAAAGGTTCAGTTCAATTTGTTTTATTATAGCGCTTTTATATGGGAATGTCAAAGGGGGATGACACCCAAATATCTATTCAAGCATCTTTATGAGCTCTTCATTTTGTTTGTCATAGTAGTTAAAATAGCTTGAATCAATACCCAAACACTCAACAAGAAGCAATCGCAGGTTTTCAGAAAGTTGTTTTAACTTCTTACGACTTAATAATCGCGTATCAATTTCTGACAAACCGTGAGCAACTTTATTTCGTTCACCATTCAAACTTAAAATGCCATTAATCGCTGTCTGAAGCTGAGAATCATATTCATAGAACTCAAGGATATTCAAGTAAGATAATAGATTAAGTGTAGATTGTACTGAAAAAATACGTTCTTCAGTGTCTTCAATACCCCTAGATTTTTTCATTTTCTTATCAATATCGTCTAAAATTGCCTCACAATCAGGAAAACTTGGATTAAGTTTTGGCAGATTGCCATCAAATACAATTAAGCCCTCATGATCTTTTTTGATGGTTTCTTCGATGACAAATTCAGCTAGTGATTTTGCCTTAATTAAGACATCAGCAATATGCTCACGTTCTTTTAAAACATCAATCATCAAATAGTAATTCAAAGCCTTCTTTTGGGAGTCATCGAGAGGAAACGATAGGATATCTGAAAGAATAGACTGATTTTTGAAAACTCGTGAAAAATCGTATAGTTTCTCACGAATATAAGCGATTTTCTTTTTAGAAAGTAATTTATTATATTCTTTTCGATTGATTATCGCTTCTGCTGCTTGATAATCAAAGGAAGCAATTAAACTTCTAAGATGACGTTTGACTAATGCTTGAGTAAATTTCTCAGATTTATCTTTAATACTTCGGTCAACAAAATCCAGACTATTATCTTGATTTTCCACAATAAGAGCATCTATCTCAGAGTCAGTCAGAGCTGTGTATTCTCTGTTTGCTCCATTTTTAGGAGTAGCAACCTGAATAGCTTGTGTGTTATAGTCATTGATACGGTTAAGGGCAAAGAGAGCTGAAATAATTTGTGGTGTACCTGATGACAAGTTCAAGATGATTTCGTTATCGTCATTAGTATACTTTTGAACAATTTGCCCCATAACTTCATACATTTTGTCAAAAAGAAAGACTTCGTCGTTATTCAAGATTGTTGAGTCAATTTCAATGATAGGGTTATAGCCTTCGATTGAGAGTAAAACCTTATTTATCAAATCTTGTTTGACCATCATTTCTTGACTATATACAAGGACAATCTTGTCAGGTCTATAATTTCTTGCAATATGAAGAAAAGCTGCATCGTGATTATTACTTATAGGATCGGTTGTTCCTACAGCAGAGGTTAAAATTTAAAATTTTGATCACCTCTTTAGTTCAACTTAGTCAATAATTTCTTATTCAAATCCTGATAAAAATTAAAATCACTCTGGCTAAAATGGTATTGTTCTCTCACTAGAGTTTTTAAGGTTTTCATAGCTATACCTAATTGTTTAACTGCATCTGAATCCAAAGGACTTAAGCTGTGGGCAACCTTATTTCTAGAAGAATTCATCTCAATAATTGGAGCAATTGTTCTTCTAAGTTCAAATTCTCTTTTGGTTTTCAAGAGATTACTATAATCATAGAGATTGAGGTAGTATCTCTGATAATCTTCGCTATAATTATCAATTAAACCGTGGTATCTTTTTTCAATATAGTCTTCCAAAATAAACTCAGTTAAGTTTTTAATTCGTATAAAACTCTCACTAACGTTCCCACGTGCTCTTTGCAGTTCAATGGTCAAATAGGCACTAAGAATTTTTTGTTCTTCTTCCTTCAATTTTTTATGACGTAACCCTTTTGGAACATCTTGCTTAGACAGACAGTTGACAACATCACGGATTTCTTCTCGAACACTTTTTAAGTTTGAAGCATCTGATAATTGGTCTAGAATGTCTAGTGCCGCCTTATAGTCAAACTTCTCAATAAAATCTCGAGCTGTTTTCTTCAAGAGAGCCTGATTAAATTTCTCAGCATTATCTTCAATCGTTCGGTCAATAAAATTGACTTTATTATCCTCATTGACTTCGATGAGTTCATCAATGTTCTCATCATTATCATGACCGATGTTCACGTTTGAAGCATGTTCGGGACTCGAAACTTGAACCGCTTTGACATTGATACCATTTAGACGGTTAATCACAAATAAAGCAGATTTGATTTGCGGTGTCGCACTAGAAAGATTCAAGATAAATTCATCTTCTTTAGTATAATATTCTTGCAAAATATCAGAGAATCGTTGAAACATCACATCAAAAATATGAACCTCATTATCACTAATAATGGAATCATGTATTGTGAGTTCAGGCTTGTAGTCAGGAGCAATAGAAAACAGGGCTTTTTCAATATTACCTTGTTTTTCTGCAGTATGTTCCGAAAAAATCAATATAACTTTTTCGGGACGATATTTTCTTGCAATATGAATTAAGGCGCCATCATGAAAATTTCTAAAAGGGTCTGTGTCTCCTACAGCTGATATAAGTACTCTCATTTATCCATCTCCTTAATCAAAAAATTAGCTTTCCCCATTTCATAAAAAGACTCGTGGTTCTTTATTAATGAATGATTACCAGAGGGAATCTTAACCGTTTTAAGAGGTGCTTTTGTAAGCTTAAGAACTCCTTTTTTAACCATTTTAGTTTTCATTCGACTGTATCGTCTTTGCAAAATACCATCAGCCTGTTCAAATAGGGTCTTTGTCCAAGCACCGCTCCCTGCACCTAAATAAATTGGGTATTGTAGATTGGCTTGAATCTTATCATCAGGAAATTCAGATAGGAAAAATGCCTTATAGTCTTTATAAAACGCTTGTGCTCTCTTACCTAATTCTTCAATCAATCTTCCAGCTTCATCAGTGGTTGTTGTAATCTCAAATTCAATTTTTGTTAATGGAGAAATTGATTCTCTGTACAAAGGAAGTGGTTTAGCTTTGTTGTTTTTCGCTGAATAATCCCATTTCTGCACCAAGATAAGACTCTTATTATCAAAAGGCTTACTATCACTTACACGGATTGCGTTAAACAAATCATCGTATTCTTTACCCTTTTTTGGTCCCCAAGGGATAAGGTTTTTATTCTCTTTTGGAAATCTTCCAAAGTCATTTACAGCATTTTCATTATTCCATTTAGGGGTAGTATTCATTAAAATAGTACGAATAGCACCTTTTAATGAGCTACCAGGAATATAGGGATTACCAAAAGCATCACGAATAAACTTATTAACTTCGTTAATAGCTCCGGCTGAATTAGGATTTCTGTCCGATTCTAAAGCTGTTTCAGAGATACTATAACCTCCAAAAGAACGCTCTGCAATTCGGTTATCATTTAAGAAGGAAATAAGACGGTAATTACGTGCGTTTGGACGAGTTTGAATTAGAAATGCTTCAAACTTTTCAGCAAGCCTCTTCTCCACCATTTTATTATAGAATTTCCCCATGTCAGGAAAGTAAAACTTCTTATTTTCATAGATAAATTCTCTAGAGGTATACTTCTCTCCATTACCAATATGAATTGGAGCAAGTGTTAGGAGGCTTAATTTAAATGTTCTATAGTCATTTTTCATTTTTATACCTCCAATTTAAAGAAGAGTGGTTTAGCATAATTTAAAACAGCATGAGGGAAATCAAGTGGTCTCACATCAACAATCTGTCCTTCAAATGTTTTACTAAAAGTTGAACCAGAAGCAAATTTGTAAAGATCCTGCTTACGATAATTCTCATTGGTAGCATGACTAAATGCAAAACCACTTGATTTAGTTAATAAGTAATGACCATCTTCCATTGCTTCTTCAAGGTCAGCATCTACAGGAAGTGCTGTCGTAAGACTCATCACTTTATCTGAATGATTCTTAGTCAGTCTATCTAACAATTCTAGTGGGATATTTTGAATATCTAACTCAAAACGACCATAACCACTTGAACGCTTCCCGCCAAGACCTGAATACTGAAGACTAGTCATCAACTCATTAAGTAATTCAGATTCGTTTGCGATGACGTAAAGCGACGTATCATTTGAAAATCTGGTGGTTGCAACCTGATAAAGATTACCATCTGTATGTGGTTGATTTTTTGTCACAGTATCAATGACAGCATGTTCTTCATTTTCAAATAAATCTCCATTGAGATAATCATCAACATTTTTTAGAGCAAGAAATTGCAGTTTCTTAGACAATTTTGCTTGACGTCGAACCTCTTTCACATCAAGTGATTGATCAATTTGGTCATGTTTGGGATAACCAATAGGCTTCGGCAAAAAGGGACCAAATTGAAATGGAAAGGCATCTGAGAGCGTGAAATCGTCTTGGTTTGCTTCGACCAGAAATGCATCAAGTTTCCCCATTTTTAGGGCTTCTAACACTAGGGCTGAAAAAATACGGTCTGCTGAGAATGTTAATTTTGAGCTATCAAGAGTGCCCGAACCAAAATGAGCATTCTGAAAGGTCATGATATACATTTTATAGGTCATATTAGACCTCCGCAGTCAAAAGTTCATTCAATGTGTCAACATCATACTTTCCAAATACGGTAGTAGCTTTGAGGTTTTCAAAAGCAACCTTACCGTAACCTCGAGATCCAGACCCTCCAAGATAATCGAGTTCAAGAAGCTTTAACCCATCTCGAATCACTTTGAAATCTTCCTCAACCTGGTTTTCATTTTCGTCTGTAATCTCATAAATTAACTCGAAATCAAAGGTACTGTTACGAATAGCACGTTCAATTTGTCTTGGATTGGCTTCAGCAGTGATTCGATCAATTGTATTTTCAAATTTTACTTCTGTATAACTCCTTACCCCAAGAGAGTCTAGCTCATCAGCGTTTGACAAGAAGGCATCACGAAAAATCAAGCGTCCCATTTTGAATCGTTGATCTTTACTATTTCCAAATAAACGGCTAAGGACATCACTATCGTCGCTTGGTTTCTCAGCTACCTTTTCATTATAAACTTTGGCAAGAAGCGTTCTCATTTTTCCTTTGAGACTTGAACCAGGTATGATTGGTAGGTTGGTAATCGGGTCTTTAATAACCGGTGAATCCATAGCACCAATTGCCGCAAAAGCTGTGCTTCCACCAATATGGAGGCCTGTCTCTAAACGAATTTGAGCTGAAAATTTAATCTTAGCGAATGTCATTAATCTTTACCTCCATAAAACTTGAAATAGGCCACTAAAGCTTCCATATATCTACAAAATCTTTGAAGCGTCTCTCTATCTTTAATTTCCTTAAGTGCTTCAAGAATTTGAGCTTTTTCTACTAAATCTTTTACTGCAGTCTCTCTACCAGCTTGGTAGACAAATTGTACTCTTAAATAAGCAATACGATCAAGGAGAGCATCATATTCTTTGACCTTACTTTCGTCAAAAAGTGTACTGGTTAAGCTAAGTAAGTTTCTAAGTTTACTTGTTGTAAGAAAAAAAGCATCTGGATTCTTTCTGTTCCTAGTATTTCTTTCTAGCTTTAGTATTGCTGTTTCTGCTTTATCAACATAATTCACATCAGTCAAAATTGCCATGTATTAATCCTTCCTAATTTCATAGATATAGAGAAGCAAGGCTAACTCCGCTTCTTTTCTGTCCTTATCATCTTTATCTGTGTACCAAGAATAGAATAAATTCTTAAATGTTTTAAATTTATCCCTGTCTGTTTCACGCGTCAATTCTTCAAGTCGTGTTAAGTAATAAGCTAAACGTGCCATATTCATACGATCATGATTTCGAAGCAATTCAATCAATTTATAAATGAAATTCTTACCTCTTTCATCTTGGTGATTAAAGAAATAACGAATCTGCTCTAACTTGTCGTCGTAAACATTCGTGATAAACTGGTCAAATTTAAAGGTATAGTCGGAACTAAAGAGTGAAATACTATCTTTCTCATTGCCTTTAGCTGCTTCTTCTAGCTCCCCTGTTTGATGTGCCATCAAGCTAATAGGGGTCTTATCGGCAAACAGACCGATACCAGCTGAGAGTGTTAGTTTTCCATTTGTCCATTTAATGAAGTTCTGACGGAGTTCAACAGTAAAGGCAATAATATCTTGCCAAGAGCCAATGGCAAAAACATCGTCCCCGCCGGCATAGATGATAGAGAGCTTCTTATCATTAGCAAACTGGTTAATATAAACCTTGAAGAAAAGACTCATGCTTCGAGAAAAAGTAGCTGAGCGTGATAGGGTACTATATTGTCCATTTCCTTGTTGGGAGAAGCCTGCCATAAAAGCAGCTCCCAAATCATCCACGTCAAGACGTACAACAGCTAAACGTTTAATACCTAACCCATTTTCGTTTTTAGATAAGGCAGCATAATTGTAAATTTCATCACACTGGTAATCCCCAACAAAAACATGGGTTGCCTTGACCGTACCAGCCTTATAGTCATTTTTGACATAGACACGGGAAAAATCTTCTTGGCTTAGCTTTTCAAATGCAATACCTTTAAGAAAGGCATTAGGACCAATAGGAAGCCCTTCATTTTCAGTGATAATGAAATGATCATGAGCAATCTCTTTAGAAAATTGATACAAGCCTCGACAAATATCACACACTTTCTGGTCATGATAAGAAACTAAATTCTCAACAGAATGACAAATCTCGCACTCTCTTTCAGAAGATTTACCGCCCCTGTTCAACAAGATAAGGGTTTGATAATCATACCTTGAGATTTTTTTCTCAGAAATCATGTGGCTAGCCTTTTGGTAGACCTGTCTATAGCTTTCAGGTGAGTTCAGTTCGCTCATGATATCCTTAGCCGCAAAGCCTCCCCAACCAAAGGCAACATATAATCTGGTTTGGAAATTAGCCAATAAAAATTGATTGAAATCTTTTTCAAACTGAACGAGTGTTTTTACCGTTTTTTCAGTATTGGCTAGGACAAAGTAAGCATGTCCCCCACCGACATAGAGCAAATTAGCTCGATTAAGACCTAGTTTATCAAGTAAACTATCTGCTATATACTCACTCATAAAGTCAAGATACAAAGAACGAGCCTTCAATTGCTTAGCAGCACCACTGGTCGCTATATTATAGATGAAGTCTTGAATCCCTGATAAGTCAAAGCTAGCTAGGAGAAATGCTTCTTCCTCATAAAAAGCTGATGCTTTAGTAAACAAGTCCTCTTTATAGTTATGAAGACCTTTGTCTTCCAAGTGATCATAGATGACTAGAGCAAAAGCTGCTGTCAGACGACTATGCTCAGCAAGTGAAATATCAGCGATTTCCTTAGTATTAGTCGAAGATGGCACAAAAGAGAGGGTTGCTTCGAACAGATTTAACAAAGAATCCATTTGTGCTTGATTAAACTCAAATTCTGCCAATTCATTTTTGATACGCGTCGCAATCGCCGCATAATCACCTTTTGAGAAAGGTTCATAGGTTGCCGACGCAAAGTTAGGTTCAGATTTCAAGTTTAGAACCGTCGGTTTAAAATAGCGTTTATCCGTTTGAGCTCCAAAAACATTAAAAATATCAGCCTGGTTTGTATAGGTATCCCAAATCTTAGCTGATGCATCCTCGTCACTCTCCTCATTTGACTGTCTTCTGTCGACACCTGATGCGATGTTATCAGCGATATAAGTTATGTAAGCGAGATGGTCATTGCTAAGTTTATCACTCTGGTAGTTAGCCATGTGATATCTAATTTGATCTGAAATGACCTGATTATCAGTAATCTCATCAAACCAATCCGCGCCTACCAGGGCGTGTTTTTTTCGTTCTCCTGTCGCCCTTTGAATGACCTTACCGATATCATGCAAAAGAGCTCCGTAAAATAAATCAATCTTTTCTTTCTTCAAGCTTTATCCCTCCCATACCGAGACTCGTTTTCATGCCAAGACCTGAATATTCACCGAATGTTAGAAGCATTTTGACATAAGCTTTTAGAGTTTGAGCGCCTTGTACTTTAAAGGTTAACCTTCCTCTAAAGGCAGGAATTCTTTGCCCGTGCACCCTGAAATAACTCGTCTCCAAGCGATAATTCGTGATTGTGCTGTGTTCAGATAGGTAATCTAAGGTATCCTCTTCAATTTCAGGCTGATTTTCAACTAACCTTCCATACTTTTGCATCAAACTTTGAAAAATCAAACGCATAGACGGGAAGATGACGTAGGAACCTTGTGATTTGAAACCTGTCGGAGTCTCAAAAATGATTGAAAAATAGGTTTGATTGTCCTCGCTATTGAAAATCTCTAACAGTTTATCTGCTCCTAACTCCTGAATCTCAACTTTTTCGACACTGAGTTTAGGCAAGTCATTTAAGGACACCTCTTTTATCTTTAATAAGGTCATAAAAACCTTATCCTCGAGGTCATCTGTGAGCATATGCACAACCCACTGCGTGTCTTCTTTCCCTTGGATTACCTTGGTCGCATAGGGATTTGTTTGCTGCTGATGCAGATAATCAACATAGTCACTATCCAACTGCTCCATCAAGAAGCCATGAAATTTAACAGCTAAATCTTGTGCAGGATGGTCGATCCTTTTAAAAGTAAATACTAATTTTTTCATTCGACTCCTTCATCTTTGTATGAAAAAACCCCAAAAGCTGAAAGTACTTTTCACCTCATTGGGGCGCCCTTAATGTGCTTTTAGTCTAACACTTTCTGGAAGCGGTGTCAAGACTGTTTTCAAAATTTTCAAAAAAGTCCTCTCGCGAGGTATGTAGGGTTATATCAAATCTAAGGCAACTCCTAAACTCTACAACCTTACGTTACCGTCCCCTCTCGAGGTAGATAGGGTTATATCAAAACATTAATGATCTTTTTGAAGCATATTTAGCAGGTTTCCGTCCCCTCTCGAGGTAGATAGGGTTATATCCGTACTTTACCAAGTACTGCACCAAGAACGAGTGAAACTCCTGCGTTTCCGTCCCCTCTCGGGGTATATAGGTTTAAAGAACTAAATAATAGGATTGATTACATTGAGTAACCGTCCCCTCTCGAGGTACATAGGTTTATATCACAGTAGCTTTAACCACTACGCCAGACAATCCACGTGTTTCCGTCCCCTCTCGAGGTGAATAGGTTTATATCTAAACAATTGGAGGTCAACGATGTTTGACAAAGATTTTGTTTCCGTCCCCTCTCGAGGTATATAGATTTATATCCCAGCAAGGAACAGTACGATAGCGTTAATGTCGGGGAGTTTCCGTCCCCTCTTGGGGTGGATAGGTTTATATCTGAACGAATTAATTAATGAAACGTTAAACGAAAAGTTACCGTCCCCTCGCGAGGTATATAGGTTTATATCGAAATTGACCAGTATGAAAGATCGGTTGTAGGTGGGTTCCCGTCCCCTCGCGAGGTACATAGGTTTATATCGAAATCAACAAAGACATTAAAGAGTTAATTTTGGAGTTTCCGTCCCCTCGCGAGGTAGATAGGTTTATATCCGAGATGCCGTCAGAGAATGGTTTAACAATAACTGGGTTTCCGTCCCCTCGCGAGGTGAATAGGTTTATATCACAAGATAAAGCTGCTCAACAAATTGTGCGCAAGGTTACCGTCCCCTCTTGAGGTAAATAGGTTTATATCAGAAGTTATCGAGATGATGGATCTCGAGTTAGTTCGTTTCCGTCCCCTCTCGAGGTGTATAGGTTTATATCAAGGAGCCAATGATTGTACTAGGTCAACCAGCTATTGAGTTTCCGTCCCCTCTCAAGGTAGATAGGTTTATATCACAAGGTTGAATGTGGTTACTGTGGTGAAATCAATGAGTTTCCGTCCCCTCTCGAGGTAATTAGGTTTATATCAAACAATGCTGAACTCTTTGCATCTAAAATGTCAGGTTTCCGTCCCCTCTCGAGGTAATTAGGTTTATATCGTGCCAAGGATACTTGGGATACAATCGAGGAAGAAAATGTTTCCGTCCCCTCTCGAGGTAATTAGGTTTATATCAGGGCAGAAAGTCCGTACAGTAACCATTGACAACGGTTTCCGTCCCCTCTCGAGGTAATTAGGTTTATATCTAGCTGATACCAGTCTTTTCAGCTAACTCTGTGACTGGTTTCCGTCCCCTCTCGAGGTAATTAGGTTTATATCCCCATATCTTGTGCTCTAGACAGTTGTTTGAGACACAAGATGTAGGACCTACTGGAAACACTATCTATATTGTACCATATGATTGCAGGCCTATAAAGGCTTAGAAGAAGAGAATGTCATCTAATTTTTCGGCACTATGGTAGGGACTAAAACTAGTCACCTCTTCTTTGGTTGTCACATATACGATTATGCTGTCTTCTTCATCGGCCTTGTAGAAGCTCTCGATATCCTTAAGGAGAGACTGATAGTCATTTCTTGACTGGTCGACCTCGAAACAGGATTTTTGCACCCTCACGCCATAACCTTCAAGTAATTTAGAGAGTTTAAGTCTACGTTTGTTACTTCGGATATCATAAATAATCAGACAAAACATGGTTTTTTGTTTGGCAAACTCACGTTCTTCTTCACTGAGATTAAAATAAAGTCCCATTAATGCCCTCCTGTGTAACTTGTCTCATAAAGACTAGGGTCCAGTTCTCCAAAAGCCCTAATCAAACTCTTGATTTGCCTATCAGCTGTATAGAGAAAAGAATAGCGTTTTTTGTCTAATTCGATATACTGATGGACTTCTAGAATTCTTGTGCGTAGTGCTCTTGCAAAGATTTCTCTTCCTTCATCAGTAAGTATGAAGTCTTGATCCTTGTTTTCAAAATGACTTAAAAGAAGTTTACTGTTTCGTATCAACTCCATAAGTGTATTATCGACGATGATAGGTCTCCATTCTTCCATTAAATCACTAGCCAAGGTCGCATGATGCTGATGATGCTTGTGAATTACCCCAAACCCCAAGCTTAGCCCGTTTTTCTTAATCAGCCCCATAAAGCAAGAATATAAGATACTATAGCCAAAATTGAGGGCACTGTTAAAACAATCCTCCGCAGGCCGTCTACTCCTACCATTAAAATGAAAGTCATCAGGAACCAGTAAATTCAGATAGTAAAAATAGGATTTCGCAAGGCGACCTTCGTAACCCATAATTTCTGTAATGGAATAAGCCTTCTGAATATCATTGACACTATCTTCAAACCTAGAATAATCTAAAGTATCTAGTAGACCATCTGTATCAAACTCTCTAAGCAAGGCAATTTGATGCCTCACCTTGGTCGTAGCGATACTTCTCGCAACCTCTAAACGGAAATCCTCTTCAAAATAAGCCTTTGCTTGCAACTCTTGCTTTTGAAATTCATCCTGCCTGTGGGATTCAATACTAGAAATAAATTGACCGACGTTTGAAAAATAGTAAACATTCACCTTGTTCTTTGATAAAGCTTTGATGAGTTGGGTGGTTAGTTGTGCATTACCAAAAAGTAACACATTATTAACGAGTGAGATGGACACTTCTTTGACAATCTCTTTATTATCATTTTTAATGATAATTCTTTGTTCGGATAAGGACAGGTAATAATTGGACTTTTGAATATATAAATCGCTCATAAGCTACCTCAGGGTATTTTATGGCATATATTATATCACCACAATTCTAATCGTCAATATATTCTAATATTTTATCTAAAAAATGAAGCCCTAACGATAGGACTTCGATTTTTATTGATTGTAAAGAGATTGCTTTCCTTATTTCCCCAACAAGTCTGTTCTAACTTCTTTGCGTAAGTCTTCGAGTGTTGTGATGCCGTACTTGTCCATGACCTCAGGGAGTCGGTCGATGATTTTAGGGCAGGCATATGGATCTGCGAAGTTGGCTGTTCCGACACCGATGGCTGAGGCACCAGCGATGAACATTTCGATAGCCGCTTCGGCACTGTCGACGCCACCCATACCGATGATTGGAAGGTCTGACGCTAGAGCAACTTGGCGGATGAGTTTAAGGGCTACTGGGAAGACAGCTGGCCCTGACATACCACCTTGACCGTTGGCAATAATTGGTTTGCGTGTCGCCAAATCATAACGTGTACCAACCAAGGTGTTAATCATGGTAAAGCCTGTCGCACCGGCATCTTCGACTGCCTTGGCGACACTTGTGATATCAGCCACGCTCGGTGTCAGTTTGACATAGACGGGCACATCAGAGTGAGAGACACTGGCTTTTACTGCCGCGTAGGCAAGCTCTGGGACTTGTCCGATGAGAAGGCCATTATTGCCATGGTCCACGTTTGGACAGGAGATGTTAAGCTCGATAGCTTTGACGTTACTGGCTTTGGAAATCTTGTGACAGACTTCCGCATATTCTTCGTTAGAAAATCCAGCTACATTGGCAATGATTGGTAGCTCAGGATAATGCTCCTGCAACCAAGGAAGTTTTTCAGTCAAAACAGCATCAACACCAGGATTTTGCAGGCCAATGGCATTAAGCATGCCTGATGGTGTCTCTGCTACACGTGGTGTCGGATTACCAAAGCGTGGGTTGGCAGTCGTTGCCTTAATCATGATAGAACCTAGTTTGTCCAAATCATAATACTTGGCGTACTCTTGACCGAAGCCAAAGCAACCTGAGGCTGGGATAATAGGATTTTTCAAGTCGAGCCCTGGAAGGCTAATAGCTAAACGATTTTCTGATTTAGTCTCTGACATGGTAACCTCCTAGACGATGACTTTCCCGGTAGGGAAGACTGGCCCTTCCTCGCAAACACGAAGATTTTTGGCGTCTGATTCTCCTTTAACGTGAACCACACAGGCATAGCAAGCACCCATACCACAAGCCATGCGAGCTTCCATAGAAACATAGGCATGAGGATGATTTTCAAACTTGCTATCGACATATTTAAGCATGCCTGGCGCACCGCAACTGTAAACGGCATCTGGAGTCCAGTCGAAACCATCAATAACCGTCGAAACGTAACCCTTGATACCGTATGAACCGTCATCAGTGGTCACATAAACATCACCACAAGCCTTGAGCTTGTCCTCCAAGATGACGGCATCCTTATTGGCAAAACCAATCACAGACACGACTTCCACCCCTTTAGCCTTCAACTGTTTAGCCGTCTCAACCAAAGGTGGCACACCGATACCACCACCAACGAGGAGGGCTCTCTGCCCAGCCTCAACAACGGAAATATCAAAACCATTTCCCTGAGGGCCCATAGTATCAATGGTTTGACCAGCTACCATCTTAGACAGAATGGCTGTGCCCTCACGCTCCACACGATAGACAATGGTTGCCTCTTTCTTGTCGTAGTCAATCTCTGAGATGGAAATCGGACGACGAAGGAGCTTACTTGGGTCTGGCACCTTGAGGTGGACGAATTGCCCAACCTGCATATCTGCAACCATCTCTCCCTGAAGCACCATCTCGAAAATACGAGGTGCAATCTCACGCTGACTCACAATGGTTAAATCTTCAACTAAAATCATGACAACCCTTTCTAAACAGCAAACTGTCATCAAAAAAACCTCGCCACATGGCAAGGTCGCACAAAAAATCACAGGAGAATCCTGTTTTTTCACCTGTCCGACCTTTCAAGCCTCTCTGGACTTATTTAAAGGTTATTTTGTGATTATTATAACCGTTTTCAAGACGGATGTCAAAGGAGAAAAGAAAAAACCAAAGCTTATTAAATTAAGCTAAGGTCTCTCCAGCCTATAACTAGGCCCTCTGTTTGATACGTTCTCTATCATCTCATAGGGGAAAATAAATTGTCAACATTCCTAACAAGAGGTGCTAGAGTTCTTGAACAAGAGCCCTAAAAAACATTATTTAAACAATCTGTCGTAAACCATAGTATGAGCCAACTGCTGACCATCGCCACCCAACAAATCAACCAAGGCATAAGCAAAGGCTAATGCTGTTCCGGCACCACGGCTAGTGACAATATTGCCATCCACGACAACTAAGTCAGTTAGATGATCACCAGATGCAATTTGTTCCTCTACGCCAGGGAAACATGTGAATTTACGACCTTCAAGAAGACCAGCACGTTCGAGAACAATTGGTGCAGCACAAATAGCAGCAACGTATTTTCCAGCTTTTGCAGCCTCTTGAAGAGAGGCAATCAAAGTTTCGTTGTCGCGTAGATTAGTTGATCCAGGCATACCTCCAGGAAGAACCACCAAGTCATAATCCGCAAAATTGCCATCAAAAACGCCATCCATAGCGACTTGGATTCCATGTGAGCCAGTTACTGACGCACTTTCGAGTCCAAGCATGCTACAGTCAAATCCTGCTCGGCGGAAGACATCCACTGGGCTCAAGGCCTCGATTTCTTCAAATCCTTCCGCAAATACTACTGCTACTTTTGTCATGATATACCTCCAATTGACTTATCACTTGATTCTATTACGCCTTAAATTATAGCAGTTTTAGAAGCAGGAAACAAACTATAAAAACGGACTTTGAGCATGAAAAAAGACAGCACAAGGACTGTCTTTGTCATTTTATCTAAACAAACTTGCTAGGATCCACAAGAGATAAATATGGGTTGGGTAGAAAATATAGAAGAAATTCTTATTACCACTACCACGCTCACCATTATAGAAATACATAGGAATCGCAGCAAAAACCATCATCCACTGCACACCTGTCGGGTCAAAAAGATGGGCAATCACTGAAATAACAGCCAATACAATGATTTGAGCGATGCGATTGGTTCGGAAGATATAGAATAGCAAACCAAGAATAACCATCACAAAGCCACCCTCAACCATGATAATACTTGGAACTAGTGACAAGATAAAGGCAACAATCTGCACAAGGAGTGGGTTTGCATGTGGCGTTTCAAATATATCTGCAAGAATCACAACTGGAATAGATGAAAGAATCGGCAAGAGAAAGACACCAATCCCTTGAATCAACTCCTTGTTCGATTTATCGCGAAGCCCCTTCGCCAACAAATCCCAAGAACATATAAAAATCCCTGTAATAAAGAAGGTTGAGAAGGCATTATTGGTTAAACCGATACTACCATTATGAAAAATACTACCAATGATGGCGTTGCCAATGATCATAAACCAACTCATGTAAAGCAACCGCCTGAGAAAAGCCATACGATCGTGTGTATAGTGAAAACTATCAGCAGCAAGAAAGAGGAAAATCGGGAAAGCCAGACGTCCCAACATCATCAACCATATAGGTGCCCCCATACTCCCGAACATCTGATAGATTTGGTCCAAAAACATAAGTGCAACAGCTAGGTATTTCAAATTAGTCGCATTGCATATCTTTTTAATATCGTTCATTTAATGCTCCTTTAATTTTCAGCATATTAAATGATACCATAACTAAGATATAAATTCAAAGGTATTCATGATAATAAAAGCCATAACTTTTTAACTATTTTAGCGGAACAATTTTTGTAATAAAGAATGGTCCATAATAATAACAAACTCAATTCCGACTACCCATCCAAAGCATTTTTACTCTCTTTGTGCTATAATAGTTAGGCAATATTTACGTTCATAACGTATGCAAATTATTTAAAAATATCTAACTAAACTAGTAAGCTCTGAAAATTTTTTGAAATAACTTTTTTGCGAGCAGAGCGAGCAATTAACCGAGACTTTCCGCCGTGTTAAAAGCGCCTGAAACCTTTTAGTTTCAGGCGCTCGGAATTTTTGAGAGTAAAACAGTTTGGGAAACTGTTTTAGCCTGAGCCTAAAAATGAAAAAGCGAAGGGGCTCAAAACCAATTGAACACGGGCTGCGGATTGTGTCAAAAAGACAAGTTCTCCTAGAATCTAAAGATTCTGCGTCAAACTTCCTATTTTGACTTTATCCGCATATGCCCTTTGTATCTTTATTAGTCATGGAACTTTGTAAAAGTTCGCTGACGTCCGCCAACACCTAAGAAAAGTCTCACAGAAAATTTTATTTTAAAAATAAAACAAGTATTATCAATAATAAGAAAGGAAGTACACCATGTCTTTTGACGGCTTTTTTCTTCATCATATGACGGCTGAGTTACGTGAGCAGGTGCTTTACGGGCGTATCCAGAAGGTTAATCAGCCTTTTGAGCGTGAGTTGGTCCTGACCATTCGTAACAATCGTCAGAATTACAAGCTTCTGCTTTCGGCTCACCCTGTCTTTGGGCGTATTCAGACGACCAAGGCTGACTTGCCAAATCCACAGAATCCAAATACCTATACCATGATTATGAGGAAATACCTTCAGGGAGCGGTTATCGAGGATATCCAGCAACTGGAAAACGACCGTGTCCTTGAGATTTCCGTCTCTAATAAAAATGAAATCGGTGATAGCGTTAAGGTTACTCTTGTTATGGAAATCATGGGGAAACACTCCAACATTATCCTGATTGACAAGAACGAGAGCAAAATCATCGAGTCTATTAAGCATGTTGGTTTCTCACAAAATAGTTACCGTACTATTCTGCCTGGGTCTACCTATATCGCTCCACCTAAGACAGATGCCAAGAATCCATTTGACATTGCAGACGAAAAGCTCTTTGAAATTCTACAAACCGAGGACTTGTCAGCTAGAAACCTTCAAAAACTTTTCCAAGGTTTGGGGCGCGACACTGCAAATGAATTATCAGCTTTACTTGAGACTGATAAGCTCAAGAATTTCCATGCCTTCTTCAATCGTGAAGTAGAGCCAAACTTAACGGCAAAAGCATTTTCAGCTGTAAGATTCTCTGATAGTCAGGACCAACCTGAGTTTGAAACCTTGTCTGCCCTTTTGGACTACTACTATTTGGACAAGGCGGCGCGTGACCGTGTAGCTCAACAGGCTAGTGATTTGATCCATCGTGTGCAAAATGAGCTGGAAAAAAACAAGAAGAAACTTCTTAAACAGGAAAAAGAGCTTGCGGCGACTGAAAATGCTGAGGAGTTCCGTCAAAAAGGGGAACTTTTGACCACCTACCTCAGCATGGTTCCAAATGACAAGGATAGTGTCGAGTTAGACAACTACTACACTGGTGAAAAGATTACGATTCCCCTAAATGTGGCTCTAACGCCTAACCAAAATGCGCAGCGTTACTTCAAGAAATACCAGAAACTCAAGGAAGCTGTTAAGCACTTGACTGGTTTGATTGAGGAAACCAAACAGACCATTGATTATTTAGAAAGTGTTGAATTCAGTCTTTCTCAAGCCAATATGGATGAAATCGAAGATATTCGTGAGGAGCTTGTTCAGGCTGGTTTTATGAAGCGTCGTTCAACCGATAAACGTCACAAACGTAAGAAACCTGAACAGTATCTAGCTTCTGATGGCAAGACCATTATCATGGTTGGTCGTAACAACCTGCAAAATGAGGAGTTGACCTTCAAGATGGCTAAAAAAGGGGAGCTCTGGTTCCACGCCAAGGATATCCCAGGTAGTCACGTAGTTATCAAGGACAATCTTAACCCAACTGACGAGGTCAAGACGGATGCGGCTGAATTGGCAGCCTACTATTCTAAGGCTCGTCTATCAAACTTGGTTCAAGTGGATATGATTGATGTTAAGAAACTCAACAAACCAACAGCCGGTAAACCTGGATTTGTAACTTATACGGGACAAAAGACCTTACGTGTCACACCGACTGAAGAAAAAATTGATAGTATGCGGATGAAGTAATCTGCTTTATAAAATCAAACTCTCTTGTTTTAGAAACGAGAGAGTTTTTCTATGTCTTCATTTAGAGCAATTTCTTTCGTTGATGAATGGGATTTTCTTCTAGTTTCCATTACATTTTTCCGATGACTGTGCTAAACTATAAGGGTAATTACCAATATTAAAGGAGACTTTCAGTATGAAGGCTCTTATGTCATATACGAGTTCTGTTTTAGAATGGTTAGGGCGCTACGTGGGGCTCTTAGTATTCGGCATATTATTTGTGACTGCTTTACTCATTCGCACGACCATGATGACTGGATACTTTGAGTGGGCAGAGATTAGTAGCGTTCCTTGGTATGTTTATGTTTCAGGTGGTGTCATTCTGCTTTTGACACTTCTCTGGCGCAAAATCTTAAAGGAACTGACAACAAAGCAGATTTTCATCTTTTTTTCCGTTTGCTTTATGATTTTTGGCCTACTTTTGATTTTTCTGACTAGTTTTGCTGGTCGAGACGATGCAGGTACTGTCTTTAAAGGGGCGGTCCAGTTTAATGCTGGCAACTTCTCCTTAATTAAACCAGGAGCCTACTTCTACCGATATCCTCATCAGTTGGGATTGCTTAGTTTTGAACGCCTGGTTCTCTATCTGATTCCTTTGCCGGTCATCTCGGTTTTCTATGTATTGAATCTTGGCATGGTCATTGGTATGAACTATGCGACATGGAAAATCACGGATGAACTGTTTACGAAACCTTTAGTCAGTCGTTTGGCTGTCATCATGAGTTTCGGTTTCTTGCCTCTAGTTTTTAACATTATGTTTGCTTACGGGCTCATGTATGGTTTGTTCTTTTCTAGTTTTGCCATTCTCTTCTTTCTACGTTACTTAAGGCGTGGCAAGGTCAGGAATGCGATTCTTTCGGTGGTTATGCTATCATTGGCTTACTGGGTAAGGAGCAATAATATTATTCTCATTATTGCATTATCTGGTATTTTGATACTAATAACTCTCAGAGAGAAACGTTACCGCTATTTACTTTTGGTTTTGGCTTTCTTTGCCTTTCCTATGACCTTGCATAAAGCGACAACCAGTTACTATGAGATTAACACTCATCAAAAGATTACTGGAACACCTCAGATTGCTTGGTTAGCCATGGGCTTACAGGACAAACCCGATTCTAAACGAATGCCAGGATGGTATACCGGCTATGTCCGTGACATTTATGCTAAGAAAAAGGGCAATATCGAAAAGATTGAAAAAAGCGCCAATCATCTTTTTGATAAGCGTGTTCAATACCTCCTAGCACATCCCGATGAGGCCAGTTGGTTTTTCAGAACCAAGTTTATCAGCTCCTGGACAGAGGGAAGCTTCCAGTCCATCTGGAACGGTCCAAGTAAAGACAAGTTTCAGCCTTTGTGGAATAGGTTTGCGACCTCTATCTATCACGATGGGACCCTGCATCTCTTTTTTGTGACCTATATGCAAGGCTATCTCCTAGTCCTATATCTTGGTGGTGCTTTCTACTATGCTTTCACTTATAAACGAATGGGAGATGGAGCAACACTGGGCCTCTATGCCTTCCTTTATCTCTTCGGTGGCATCCTCTTTCACCTCATATCAGAGACTAAGAGCCAGTACACCCTACCTTATATTTACTTACAAATTCCAATGATCGCGGCAGGTTACAACCATATGACACAAATACTTAGCCGCTATCTAAAAAATATGCAAAAGTCATCCTAGGATGGCTTTTTAACATTGTTTCACAATTACAATCTTGCTATAATAAGTCTATGAAAAATGCGTCAGTTGATCTTTTACGAGGCCAAATTCTGAGGTCTCTTTTAATCTTTGCTCTACCAATTCTGATATCCAATATTTTCCAGCAACTCTACAATACTGCCGATGTCATGATTGTGGGTCGCTTTCTAGGTCCAGATGCTTTGGCTGCTGTAGGTGCTTCTTCTGCTATTTTTGATTTGGTTATCGGATTTGCTCTTGGCGTTGGAAATGGTATGGGCGTTGTTATCGCGCGTTACTATGGTGCTCAAGACTACAGGAAACTTCGTCAGTCTGTGGCGGCCACCGTTGTGATTGGTTTAGGGTTAAGTGCCTTGGTTATGATTCTAGGACATTTTGGTCTCTATCCTTTGCTTAGATTTTTAGGAACGCCTACTTCTATTATCGGGCAATCTTACCAGTATATTTCTATGATTGTGTCTTGTGTTGGGGTAAGCTTAGGATATAATCTGTGTGCAGGACTCCTCAGAGCGGTTGGGGATAGTCTTACCGCCCTCTATTTTCTGATTTTTTCAGCACTAGTCAATATCGTTTTAGACCTTTTCTTTATTACACAACTTCATCTTGGTGTTCAATCAGCAGGCTTAGCGACAATTATCTCACAGGGACTTTCAGCTATCCTCTGTTTGTACTATATTAAGAAAAAAGTGACCTTCCTTCTACCAAGCAAGTCAGACTTTGTTCTTGATTCAAGCCTTTATTTGGACCTTTTTGGACAAGGGATGGCCATGGGACTTATGAATTCTATTGTTTCGATTGGGACTGTGACCTTACAATATGCCATTAACGGCTTTGGACCTCTTATCATCAGTGCCCAAGTCGCGGCAAGACGTATCATGTCTTTCGCAGTTCTCCCTTTGACCTCACTTGCTACTGGGGTGACCACCTTCACCTCACAAAACTTCGGGGCCAAACAGTTTAAACGCATAGTAGCTGGTTTAAAACAATCTTGTCTTGTTTCTATCACTTGGTCTATCATTGCTTGTGTCCTTCTCTATATAGCAAGTCCCTTTTTGGCTGGTTTTATCTCTGGTTCTGATAATGCTGTGATTATTGACAACGCCAGTCGCTACCTCCGTATCAGTTCTCTTTTTTATCCTATTCTAGGTATGCTCTTTATTTTCAGAAATAGTCTCCAAGGCCTAGGTAAGAAACTCACACCCTTAACTTCTAGTTTCATTGAGCTTTTTGGAAAAATTCTCTTTGTTCTTTTGGTTATTCCTTCTATGGGCTACCTTGGTGTTATCCTATGCGAGCCTTTGATTTGGATTCCCATGACCATTCAACTTTATTTTGCCTTGAAGAAACATATTCGACGCTTGTTTATCAGTTAGACTACTTTTGAACATAGAAAAAACGACCATCACGGTCGTTTTTAGTTTAATTTAATCCCCATTCATCAGAGATCTGTTTCATTATGGCCTTTTGGGAGACAATCCCAAAGCCCAGCATGTAGGTTGAGTAATCAGCATAAATTACCTTGTTATTTTGAACTGCCTTTAAGCTACTCCAGACAGGGTTATTTTTAAGTTTGTTTTCTAGGAGCTCTTGAGAATCTGCTTGAACAATCAGGAGGTCCGGATTAATGTCTTTTAGTTTATCTGGATCGATAACTTGGAACATATCATCTGGATTGAAGGTTTCAGCACGATTGAAATGATAAGTATCATACAAATAACCAAAATGCCCATAAGCGTAATAACGGATGTCATTGTCTGTCACGCGCAGGTACATGAGTTTTTGATTGCCAAACTTAGCTTTGACATTCTCTGCGAAAACAGCCTCCCTAGCATCCACTCTATCCAGGTCCTTCTTCATCTCATCACGTTTGTCGAAGATTTCTGCTACCTTTAATGAGGTTTCGTGATAGTCCCAGTTTTCATCAGTGTTGATCTGGTAGCCAACAGTTGGTGCAATTTCAGACAGCTCCTCGTAGAGGTCTTCCTGCTCGCCTGTCATAAGGATTAAATCTGGTTTTAACTCAGCAATCTTATCCAAATCTGGATTTCCCTGCCAACCAACTGAAACCACTTTTGCATCCTTGTATTGTTTCTTAAAGAGGGTTGAAAATTCTTGACTATTAGCTTGACCAGTTGTTGCACCTACAGGAGTGATATCTAAAGGATTCAAGATTTCACCATAGAGGTTGTCGAGGATAACAATACGTTTAGGAACTTTTTTCAACTTTGTCGTACCTAAATCATGAACAATCGTCTTCTCCTTAAAAGTTTGACTTGTATTATTTGACTCTGCATTATGTCCAGACGTCATGTCTGGCAAGTAATATAGTAAAAGACCAGATATGATGGCCAGAATAGCTAATAAATAAAGAAGATTTATTTTTTTCATGGCAACCCCTCGATAAGATCGGATTAAATCGTTACTTTAAAGTTATCTTAAAACTTCTTTAATGTCAATCTATGACTAAGATTTTTTGGAAGGAATTGAATATTTTTGATTCCTAAGAGGTATTATAGGAAATCAACTATAACCTTTGAGTAAAAAAACATCTATTTCTTTTTAAGAAGATATCTTCTAGGCTCTTGAAAAGTCAGATTATATCATCATCTATGAATATTTAACTTTTAAGTAAGAGATCTCTTTTTTGAACAAACAATTCTCAAACTACGTGATTGAAACTGTTCAAGAAGGACGTGTTTATCGTATTCAAACGGATACCTATGAAGTGATTGCTACGACTCACTTGGTTACTAAAGCAACTAGTCAGCCTGAACCGGTGCAACCAGCAACTCCAACTGTTCCAGGAAATGTATACTACGTTGAGGGTACAGTTTACGAGGCACCAACGCCATTGCAACCAACACATAAAGAACTCCCAGAAACAGGTTCTAGTCAATCTGCTGCTCTAGTTTCACTTGGTCTTATCAGTGCGGCACTCTGCCTAGGCATGGCAGTCAAACCAAAACGTAACTAACTCTTCGTTTACGTTAAAAACTTAATTATTGCGCCCCATGATTTACACTCCAAAAGCTCAATTTTGGGGTGTTTTTGGCTGTATATTTGAGACGTATATTATAAAAATATTACTATTCATGCTTATCCATATGGCCAGTTCTATCTATCTTCACTATGATATAATAGTTAGTAACATTGGAGGGAAATTATGTTAAATCAGCTTTCATTTAAGGGACAATGGCGACAGTACCAACAGCGTGTTCTCGATAAAGCCGAAAGTTTTATGGATGATGGAAAGATTCACTTGGTGGCTGCTCCTGGTTCTGGTAAAACAACCTTAGGAATTGAATTTATACAGCGTTTTGGTAATCCAACTTTAATTTTAGTTCCGACAGTTACCATCCGTCAACAATGGGTAAATCGGATTAAACAAGCTTTTTTAAGTGATGACAATCTAGTAGAACAACTCATTTCACAGGATTTAAAAAGGCCTAAAATGATTACGGTTGCGACCTATCAGGCACTGCACAGTGCTATGAACCAAGTCGTGGGCGATAGTCTTATTGAGGATACAGATGATGAGTCACAACAAGAGCATTTCGATTTTCAAGGTTTCGATATTCGAAAAACTTTTGGGGACCAAGATTTAGGGACTCTTTGTCTGGATGAATGCCATCATTTAAGAAATGAATGGTGGAAGAGTTTAGAGAGTTTTCATAAAGCTTTTCCAAATATAAAGATGATCTCTTTGACAGCAACACCCCCATACGAGGGAGAACCTGCACTTTGGGAACGTTATATAAGCATGTGTGGTGAGATTGATGAAGAAATTACAGTGCCTGAACTGGTTAAGGAAGGGACGCTCTGCCCTCACCAGGACTATGTCTACTTCGCCTTTCCAACTAAGGAAGAACGAACACAATTAGATCAGTTTGAAAAGCAGAAACTTAACTTTCTAACTAAACTGTCTACAGATATAGACTTCTTGAACACTATTCAGTCTAGTCCAGCACTAAGTGGCCAAGTTGGCTATGATGACCTATTGGCTAATCCTAAATACCTTTCCGCTACCCTGATTTTTTTACGGTCTAAAGAATTGCCTTTTCCTCAACGTTTTCAAGAACTTCTCTCTGCAAAAACCTTGCCAACTTTTACGCTTGAGTGGTTTGAAACCTTGCTTAATGGCGTGATTTTCCAGGTCCCAAATTGGTATGGATTTACCGAGGAAGCCTTTAATCAGCTAAAGAGTGATTTGAAAGCAAATGGTCTTATCGAAAGAAATCAAGTTAAACTTATCCGGAATAAGAAACAAGATGTCCTGCTCAATCAATCATTGGGAAAACTCAATGCCGTTAGAGATATTTTTAAGGCAGAATACCAGGCACTAGGAAGTAATCTCCGTCAACTTGTTTTGACAGACTTTATACGTAAGGATTTTCAAGTTCATTTAGGTGATAAAAATGCTCAATTTACCCAACTAGGTGTCCTCTCTTACTTTGAATCTATTCATAGAGAAATGATTGAACAGTCTTGGACAGTACCTGTGGCTGTATTGACAGGAAGTTTAGTGATTATTCCAACTTCAACTAAAGAACATCTAGAGCGACTCATTCCTAATTCTCGTTTATCCTATGATGTTATTGGACAGTTGAGCCAAGAGGACTATCTTAAGGTCAGTATTTCTGGTTCCTATCATGATTTGGTTACAGCCCTTACTCAGCTTTTCCAAGATGGGTATATCCAAGTGATTATTGGGACCAAGTCTTTATTGGGTGAAGGTTGGGATGCCCCTTGTGTTAACTCACTTATTTTAGCTAGTTTTGTTGGAAGTTTCATGCTAAGCAATCAGATGAGAGGTCGTGCCATCCGTGTTTGGCCTGATAATCCTAATAAAACGAGTAATATCTGGCATTTGGTTTCTATTAATTTATCACCAAAGAAATGGTTTGAATTTCAAGATGACGAAGAAAAATACGATGAGACATTAGAGCTGCGGTTGTATGCACTTAGTCCTGACCTAGACTTGTTAGATAGGCGTATGACACAGTTTCTAGGTCTACATTATACAGAGCTCACTATCGAATCAGGCATTGATCGCCTTGACCTCAATCAAATAACTTTTAGCCAAAAGGGTCTAGAAAAACTTAATCAAAATGCCATTACACTATCTCAAAAACGTCAGGAGCTTAAAGACCGTTGGCAACAAGCCCTCCCGCTATACGAAGAAATGGAAGTGGTCAACCAAGTTGAGGTCGACAAACAATTTCTACCGTTGGTATACCTTAATGATTGGATGAAGGCCTTTCTTATTTCCCAAGCCCTTGCTGCCACTTATTTTATCATTGATGTGACAAGATACTTTATTGTTGGAAAGCCGTTTGTTCATAGTCTACCAATACTTCTACTTGCTCTTCTTCTACTAGCTGTCTTCTGGGGAAGATATTTTATCTATAAGAGCCCCTATAATCGTTTGGAAATTTTTGGTAAAGCTATCCACCAAGCCCTGCTGGATTCAGGTCAGATTGAGACTAAAGAGTCTGCTCCTAGAGTGGTAAAAGATAGTAAACAGGCGATTTATAACGCTATCTATCTCAAGGGTGCTAGCATGAGGGAAAAAGAAATTTTTTCTCAGGCGATAACTGAATTTTTTGCTCCTATCGAAAATCAACGCTATATTTTAAAGGCTTGTCACAAAGTGAAGGACCAAACCGAATTTTTTGCCGTTCCAAGTATGTTTGAAAAGCGAAAGGCAGATGCAGAGTCTTTCCTCCGACAAATACAAAAAAGCCTAGGAAAATATGATCTTATTTATACGCGAAGTGTTCAAGGACGTCCAATTCTCCTAGAAGCCCGCATCAAGGCACTTGGAAATAAGCAAGAACGAACAGTTACACATAAAAAAGTCATGTCAACTTTAGAATGATAAATAGCCTTACCACTTTAACCGTTTTTATCATGATATAATAAACCAAAGAGAATATATTGGAGAATTCTATGACACTCACACATATTTTTTTCGACCTAGATGGTACCCTCGTTGATAGTTCTGAGGGTATTCACAATGGTTTTGTTCAAACTTTTGAAAGACTAGGCCTTCCTGTTCCTAGTGATCAGAAAATTCGTACCTTTATGGGACCACCTCTCGAGGTTACCTTTAAACAAGAGGTTAGTAAAGAAGGTGCTGCCAAAGCTGTCAAGATTTATCGTGACTATTATGAGACCAAAGGACAATTGGAAGCTCACCTCTATGATGGCATTAAGGAAGTTCTTGAACAACTTAGTAAAGACCCTAACAAGAAAATCTTTATCACAACTTCAAAAAATGAACCCATTGCCCTAGAAATGTGCCAACACCTTGGGATTACTGAATATTTTGAAGGTATTTATGGATCTACCCCTGCTGCTTTTCATAAGGCTGATGTCTTGCAGCGTGCCATTACTGAAAATCAATCCCCTAAAGACCAGTCCGTCATTGTTGGTGATACCAAGTTTGATTTGATTGGTGGAAAAACAGTTGGCATCAAAACAATAGCGGTGACCTGGGGATTTGGGACAAACGAGACCCTCTTGGCAGAAAATCCTGATTTCGTAGCTGATACTCCCCAAGAACTTTGGGATATTTTGAGATAAAGCTTGGAAAACGAAAAGAGCAAGATTCTTTAATCATGCTCTTTTTGTCGCTTGTCATCAAGAAAATCTTGCCAAAGCCTTTTAAAATCATCTTTAATAAATTAAAAACCGGTAGTGGTCTCAAATAACATTCATTTTACTATTCTCATCTTTAATTTTCATCTTCTATTACTAGATTCTCATCCCCATAAAAGACGACTTTCCCATCTTTTACTTTAAAAGAATAACTGATTGAATCATGATTCTCATCCTTGGTATTGGAATAAAAGAAATTATATTCACCATTCGGAAGATCACTAGCATCTAACTTTTTAGCAGCATCTTTCATATCTTGTTCTTTGACTGATGCATTATCATCAATAAAAATAGTCATATAAACCAACTCTTGATCAATCAAGGTTTGGTATGGAATTTGATAGTAACCTGCAAAGTCCTTCTTACCTTCCTTAAGATTTTCGGAGGCAATAGTATCCAGATTTTTCTCCTTTTCATCATGACTGAAGTTAGATTGAAAACTAAAAAAGTTAATAGGAAGACCGAGTTTTTGCTTCTTCAATTGTTTTTCAATTTTCTTCTCAACTTTTTGGACAGATTTCTGGTTCAAAAACGATTCCTTATAGTATAAAAATTGAGTACTGCGATGAGAATTAGATGACCTGTGTTCAGGAATAGCCAAATCATTATTTTCTAATTTTATTGTTTGGCCATCGTAGGTATTCTCAGAATAGGTATAAGATACGTAGTAAGTTGGACTTTCTAGTGGAGTCCAATGTAAGTCAGTGACGGTAACTTTGCCATGAAGACCCACTTTATTACAATCTTCGATAATGATTTCCTTAATTTTTTTGTAATCACTAGGCATCATCACCTTGCAACCCGTCAAAACCAAAACTGATAGAAGCAAGGGAATCAAGAATAGAATGCGATAGATTTTCTTTTTCATAGCACTACCTCCAATAGTGTATAACTAGGGATAGAAATATAATTAAGACTTATCATTCCTCAACCTAGTTATTTTTTCGACCTTTCATCTTTAACCATCATCTTCTAATACTAGATTCTCGTCTTCATAAAAAACGACTTTCCCATCTTTAACTTTAAAATTGTAATCGACTGAATTATTTGGTCCATCTTCAAAATTAGATTGATAGAAACTATATTCACCATTTGGAAGGTTACTAGCATCTAACTTTTTAGCAGCATCTTTCAAATCTTGTGATTTAACTGATGCATCATCATCGATATAAATGACCATCTCAATCAAATCTTGATTAATTAAGGTTTGGTATGGAATTTGATAGTAGCCTGCAAAGTCCTTCTTACCTTCTTTGAGATTGTCTGAGGCTAAGGTATCCAGATTTTTCTCCTTTTCATCATGACCGAAGTTAGATAGAAAACTAAATGAACTAATAGGAAGACCGAGTTTTTGTTTCTTCAATTGTTTTTCAATTTTCTTCTCAACCTTTTGGATAGATTTCTGCTTCAAAAACGATTCTTTATATTCTGGAACATTGCCATAAGAGTCACTTGACCCTTCTTCATGAATAGCCGTATTTTGCTCTAATACTACTTTCTGGTCATCGTAAGTTTTCTCAGAATAGGTATAAGTCACGTGGTAAGTTGGTATTTCTAAGGCTGTCCAATACAATTTAGTAATAGTAACCTTACCATACAGACCTACTTTATTACAGTTCTCGACAATAACCCCTCTGACCTTGTTATAATCACTAGACTTCATCTTTCTGAACCCCATCAAAAACAAGGCTGTAAATATTATGAGAAACAAAAGTAAACAATGATTGATTTTCTTTTTCATAGCACTACCTCCTATAAACTAGAGTAAACAAAAGAAAGACAAGCGACTGTTAAAATCCATTTTCTGAATATATGTATAACATTACTCAATTAATGTAAACGATTACATTATCTTATCTTTATTTTAACATTCTTTACATGAAATGTCAGATGAAATCGGATTCGTTCTTTTACTTCTCTTCTTTGCCAACCCAATCATTGTATTAAAAAATCTAGTAGACAGCCTCTACTAGAATTTTTGTATTCTTATCAACTCATTTCCCCCACAAGAAAGCAATTAGAGGCTTATCAACCAAGGCTGTTTCATGGAGTTTACTGTGTTGGCCGTTAGAACCTGTGATTCCCTTTACTTGGTAGGATTTGACATGACCTTTAAGCAGATAGGCTAGGGATTGACTGGATAGATTGGTCACGCGCTCATCACTCTCTTTACCTGTATTGCCATAGATGTTGAGGACTTCAACTTGTCCTTGAGGATAGTTGTCTCCAAGAGACAAGAGCTCTTCATATAACTCGGTCATGCTAGTTGGTTTTCCTTCGCTATCTAGAGAGTTTTCTTCCGGTTCATCCATGCCAATAATCCCGTTAAAGTGACCAGCGATATCCACTTGTTTGACCAGCTTAGGTAGAGTCTTATCACTGCCGTGTTGGAGCATATAGTAGACGATGGCCATATTGCCGTATGAGTGACCAACCATATTCATCTCAGTAATTCCGTAGTTATCTTGGAGAGCTTTGACGACAGCGTGGGCATAGTCTCCCTGGTCCTGAGTGCTAGCACCTCGATTCTTGTCAAAATTGACTAGAACAATTGGATTAACAGCATCCTTAGGAATGTTCCCGTTAAGAGAGACGGTTCCATCTTCAGCCACATTGGCTTCGATAATGGTTTTAGTCACACCAGCTTTTTTAGCCGCATTAGCCATATGTCTTTCCGCACGACTGCTTGAGCCCCAACCATGGAAAAAAATGGTCGGACGGCTTGATTGAATAAATGCTTTTCTTGCTTCTGCTTTTACGGCCTGCGCTTGGTTTTGGGAAATAAAATACCAACCACCTACACAAACAAGACCAAACATTGCTAAAAGACTGAAAATAAGATCTTTTTTCTTCATAAATACCTTTCCGATTTGCTTTATAAAAGAGCAAGATGCTCCTAAACTCTTTTACTAGCAATACTAATTTTGAGCTAGTTCATCTTACATATTTTCTTTTGTAACATATAAAAAGGCTTGGAAACACAACTCTCTTGCATTACCAAGACTTTTGTATAACTTAACTAATCTAAAACAATCATAGATTTAATAGACTTGCGTTCATCCATATCTTTATAGGCCTGATTAATATCTTCCAATTTATAACTTGTCGTAAAGACTCGGCCTGGATTGATGTCGCCATCAAGAACAGCTTTTAACAAAACTTGTTTATCATAGGTTGTGACAGAGGCTGGTCCGCCACCAATCGTTGTATTTTGTCCAAAGGTTGATCCAATGGCACGATTTTCATAGTGTGGAACACCAACAAATCCCATACGGCCACCATTGTGAAGGACTCCAAGAGCTTGATCTACCGCTACTTCTGTACCGACACATTCGAGAGCTGCATCTGCTCCTCCCCCGAGGATTTCACGGACTTTGGCAATGCCTTTTTCACCACGTTCAGCAACAACTGCAGTCGCACCTGACTCCAAAGCCATTTTTTGACGATCTTCGTGACGACTCATAAGGACAATTTGTGAAGCACCACGCATCTTAGCTGCGATGACAGCACATTGACCAACAGCCCCATCTCCGATAACGACCACCTTGTCACCTTTTTGCACATTAGCCACACGCGCCGCATGGTAACCCGTCGGCATGACATCAGCCAGTGTCAAAAGTGACTTGAGCATGCCTTCACTATAATCTGAAGGTTGCCCAGGAATTTTGACAAGGGCCCAGTTGGCAAAGTGGAAACGGATATACTCAGCCTGCACGCCCCCAGACCAGTTATTACCTGGGTGGTTGTCACAAGAGCCATCAAAACCAGCACAACAGGCATCACACTGTCCACAACCATGTGTGAAAGGGGCAATGACAAAGTCACCTGGTTTTACTGTAGTAACTTCCTCGCCAACTTCTTCGACAATTCCGATAGCCTCATGACCGCTATTTCTATGTCCTTCTTCCATTTCCGGATTACGGTAACTCCAAAGGTCCGATCCACAAACGCAAGTACGTACTATCTTGATAATGGCATCATCTGCTGCCACGATTTGCGGGCGATCAATTTCTACTAGACCAACCTGCCCAGCTTTGGTATAAACTGCTGATTTCATTTAATAACCTCTATTCCTTCGTTTCTGATAGTATACACTTTCTAACAAGAAATCGCTCACATCAAACACTCCCTATTACGGTCATATTTAGTTACTTAATCATATTTTTTCCCATACTTCTTTTCAAGCATTTTCTTAACTAGATAGGGCATCTTGACATTCTCTCGACCTTTTTTAGCAATCAATTTTTTGACGAAATCAGGCATCTGAATATCTTTTTCTGCTTCCAAAATCTGACCTGTACTTGAAGGAGCTTCCAACTCATCAAAAGTCTCTAGCTGAGGTTGATAGTCACTATAGTCACCATCTATATGAGACTGAATGGCTGACAGAAGAGCTTTAATCAGTCGTGAATCGTTATTTGGCATAGGAGGTCGGTGATAAGCCACTCCGAGCTCTTGGCATAGCTCCTTACACTCCACATCATTATCAAAAAGAACCTCAATATGCTCACTAATAAAAGCAATCGGAATAAAAATATAGTGGTTCGGGTGTTCACTCTCAACTCGCAGATATTCTAAGACATCTGGTTTAATCCAAGGAATACCTATATCACTCTCACTCTGCCATGTATTGGTATACTGGTCTTCTTCAAGGCCTAAAATTTCCACAATCAAGCTAGTATTGTCATAAATCTGATCGATATAAGGATCACCAAAATCAAGTGCCAAAACTGGGACACTATGAGCTGAAAAAATCACCTTATAGCTGTCATCTCTAATTTGATCTAAAATATTTTGAATCTCATCAGCCCAATAGTGAAGAAGTGAAGGTTCTTGGTACCAATCCTTGATAATTTGGAACCTAATCTGCTCACTTTCTAAAAATTTCTCATATCCCATGACAGAATAGTAAGAATAATGAGGCTCTAAAATCAAGCACAAACATTCTTCAATTCCGTCATTCTCCATCTCTTTGATTACATCAGTGATAAAAGGGCGGGAAAATTTATTAGCAAAGTAGACCGACGCTCGTTCTCCAAGAGCAGAAGCAACCAAATCCACTTCTTCTCTAGTTATCCTTTGAAGTGGAGTTCCGCCAATTCGGACGTAATTGTCATATAAAGTCTGAATTTCATGTGGTTCAGGACGAACACCACGCCGAATATTCGTGAAAAATTCTGCTACTCCTTCATAGGTAATCTCTTCTGGTGACCCAAAGGTCATCATCAACACAGCTCTCTTACTCATAAATACTCCTTGTTCTACATTTGTTCTATTTTATCATGAAAAGGCTTACTTTAGGGAACTTAGTATCAAAATAACTCTTAAAGGTAGACTTTAAGAGTTTAAAAACAAACCTTAATGATGGTGTTGCTGCTCACTTTCTGCTTCCAGCTCTTCGATATTTCGCTTGTGAGCTCGGTGGGTTGCCAAGTCTTCATCAACTTCGATGGTGACATTTTGAAAGCCACTCTCTTTGAGCAAGTCTCGGATAGACTCTTTACAGACCTCCATATGTTTGACATTCTCCAGACAAACATGAACAATAGCATTTTTCTCCAAGCCATCCATGGTCCAAAGATTAAGCTGATTGATACTAGCGACATTATCCAACTGCTCTAAATCATTCTTAACTTGCTTGATATCTACCCCTTCTGGCACAGCATCCAGGAAAATCTTGAGCGTGCTCCAAAAACGTGGAATGGCTTTGGACAGAATAAAGAAGGAAATGGCAAGAGACAAGAGGGGATCTAGGATATACCAGTCAGTAAATCGGAGGACAATGGCCATCAAGATGACAGCCAACCAACCTAAGATATCTTCCAAAAAATGCAGGCTGAGAATGGATTCATTCTTGGTTTGTCCCTTGCGAATGACCAGACTCGCCAGCACATTGACACTGATAGCAATCATTCCCAACCAAAGAAGCCCTTGGTCATTGACGGGCTGAGGGTGGAAAAGCTTGCTTACATTTTCTAAAATCACCATACCAGACCCGGTCATCAGAATGACTGCCGTTACTAAAGCCCCTAATAAGCTAAAACGCTTGTAGCCTAGGGTATAGCGACTATCTTCTTGACGATTGGAGATCGTTTCTAGAAAGGCCGAGAGGCCAATGGCTAGAGCATCCCCCAAGTCATGGACAGAATCAGCGAGAACAGCACTGGAACCAAAGATTCCCCCTGCAATAAACTCAACAATGGCAAAACTTAGATTCAAGAAAAAAGCCAGCCAAACAGCACGTTTTGAACTCATTTTTTTACCTTCCTTTGGTATACTAGTAATAGTATTATCTTCTCACTAGTATTATCTCTAACTCTAAAAGGAAAGGATAGGGGCAAACTGTTTAGGATGTACGTTACTGAACAATTTGTTCAAAGTGTCCATATGACAACACAGGATCGTCGTATTACCAAAACTAGAAAAGCTATCTATCATGCTTTTTTACACTTACTCAGCCAAAAAGACTACGACATTATTACCGTTCAGGAAATTATTGACCGTGCTGATGTGGGGCGTTCAACTTTTTACAGCCATTACGAGAGCAAGGAACTCTTGCTGAATGAGCTCTGCCAAAAACTCTTTCACCACCTCTTTGAGCGAGATGATCAGCTCTCTCCCCAAGACTACCTGACCCATATCTTTCAGCATTTCAAGAAAAATCAAGACCATGTGACCAGTCTCTTGCTTTCAAAAAACGATTATTTTATCCGGCAACTGCGAAAAGAACTAGAACACGATGTCTACCCAATGGTAGCCGACGAACTGATTCAAGCACACCCCAACATTCCTCACTCCTATCTCAAGCACCTGGTCGTAACCAACTTCATTGAAACCCTGAGCTGGTGGCTAAAAAAGGGTAAGTCCTACACCGAGCAAGAAGTCATCAAGTTTTATTTGGAGATACTGCACGCAAACTCTAAATGAACCTCCTGTTATCTAGAAAGGACTAGCTTTCATGTCTACCTTACAATTTTATTTCCTTTTTCCGAGTTTATTCATGCTTCATGAACTGGAAGAAATCATATGGATGCCATCTTTTGTCAAAAAAATATCATTACAAATTCCATATAAACAAATCTTCACTTTTTACACCCCTTTTGCTTTCAATGCCATTGTCATGGAGCAACTTTTACTTCTAATGATAACACTTTATCTTAGTTACCAATTTAACAACTATACTATTTACACAACCATCGTAATCGCTTATATCTATCATGTGTTCGGACATCTTATTCAGACAATTGTTATTCGAAAATATGTGCCGGGATTGCTAACTGGTATTTTTACGAGTTTATTTTCTCTATTCTATCTCAAAAATAACGTACCAATCAATCTTTATTGGTACTCTTTTATCACTTTAATCCTTATCATTGTTAATCTTGTGCTTTCATTCATGGTTCTTCATAAGAAGACTCTCAAACTAAGGTAAGTTAAAGTCTTAAGTTCTTAACACTGTCACATTACATTTACTTTAATTATCCTAGAAAGAAAACAAATATGCCACTTTATTACATTTTCAACATTTTTACAGCCTTCTTTGCCCTTGCTTTTGCCCTTCTTCACTTATTGGCTTCTCTTACTGAAGTTAAAAAAGGGAATCACACTCTAGGAAATACATTTCTCCTCATCGGAAGTGCCCTTGCGACCTTCTCTCTCATTCTCTACTTCTTTTTGCCGATTGTCGCACTATCTCTTTGGCTGATTGGTTGTGGGTTGATTTGCTACGGAGCCTATTGGAATGGCAAGCACAAAGAAAACTTCAATCCAGCCCACCATGTCATTCGGATTGGCATCGCTCTGATTCTTACCATTTTGTTAGCCCTCATATAAGAAAAACTCAAGTTTTATCAATGAAAACTTGAGTTTTTTTGTATTTACGAAATCAATAAGGGATTAAAAATCCTGCTTTTCTTTAAACATTTTGATCTTTTCTTGGCAGTAATCCATTAATTGCTGTGCTTTTTCAAATGAGTAGCCTTTTTCAGATACCGACTTGACTTTCTTTTCGTCAAAGTAGTATCCAGTCAAGCCCTTGATTTCCTCTGATAAGGTGAGATAATAGCCTGTTTCGATTCCCTCGTCTAGATCTTTGGATAATGACTTCATCAAGCGTCCGAAGAGAGACTTTTTCGTCTTTTCATCACTGGAATCATTCCCTAAGTTAGTTGAAATCAAGCCCGGGTGATAAGCATTGATGGTGATGTTTGAACCTCTTAAAAAGAATTTCCTTGCCAAATAACGTGTCATCCAGATGGTATAGAGCTTGGAATTATTATAAGCTAATCCTGGATTGTATTCTTTCTCAAAACCAAAGTCCAAATCCTTGACCTTGGCAAAATGATGCATATAGGAAGAAGTATTAATGACACGGCCGTCAGTTGCTTTTTCTAACAAGGGACTTAGCTCAGTTGTTAAAATGTAGGGAACCAGAACGGATAACATAAATGTCAACTCGACATTTTCAGCACTCGCTTTTCGGTCTTTTCCTGCATACAGTCCCGCATTGTTAAACAAGACATCGATACTTTGAAAGTCTCGCTTGATTTCCTCCGCAAAGCGATAAACATCATCTAATTTTGAAAAATCTGCCAAGTAGCTCGAAACTCTGCCTCTCAGGGAAACGGCCCAAACCTCTTGAAGCGCCAATTCCAGTTTTTGAGGATTTCGTCCATGAAGAATGACCTGATGACCTTCACTAGCCAGTTTCTTTGCCAAGTGCTTTCCAATGCCATCCGTAGCACCTGTTATTAGAATGGTTTTGACCATATTAGTCCTCCAAGAAAGCAATGAGTTCTTTTGAAAACTCTTCTGCATGTTGGAAGATCGAACCGTGACCGGCATTTGGATAGATGATGAGCTTACTATCTTTTATTTTCTCATGCATATCATAAGAATTTTCTGTTGGAACCTGCATATCCTTGTCTCCGTTGACGATTAAGGTTGGTTGGGTGATAAATTGAAGGTCGTCCTGCGAATCTTTTCCCCAACGTTTAATAGCTTTGAGTTGCGTCAAGAAACCAGCCACACTAATGTCTTTATCCGCAAATTCCTTAGTTCTCATCCCCATACGTCCGAAGACTTTCAAAGCTTCGATTTTCCCTTGTTCATCATGACTATAGAAGATATAGCGTTTAGGATCGATGCGCTCGAGTCCCGCTTTAAACATAAAACTAAACGTTTTCCCTGTGACCTTATCGACCTCTTTTCCACCTCGAGGTCCTGTTCCGGCTAAGATGAGACGGTTGACCAAAGTAGGCTTGATTCGGATCATTTCTTGGGCAATCATGCCTCCCATGGAAAGACCAAGGAGATTGATTTTATCGTAACCAAGGGCTTTTACAAAGGCAATTGTCTGCTCAGCCATTCCAGGAAGGGTTGGCGCCACTTTGCCTTGACTGGCTCCGATACCAGGAAGGTCGACCACAATCACATGGTGTTTTTCAGCAATCAAGTCCAAGAGTTTTGGATCCCAGTTGTCGAGGGTTGCTGCCAAATGGACCAGAATCAGAAGAGGTAGTTTTGATTTGCCTTTGCTGAGTTCGCGATAGGCAATTTGATTTCCTTGGACAGTGATGTATTGATTTTTAGTTGTAAGATATGACATTGTCTTTTCCATTTATTTCTTAAAGCTGAGGACTGTTTTTCCACGCGAGCGACCATTAGCGACCTTGTCTAAGGCGCTATTCACTTCTTCAAATGGATAGACTGTATCGATAGAGGGTTTGATTTCTAATGTGCTGAAGAGATCAGCGACTTCTTGTAATTGGGCGCCATTGCTTTCTACAAAAATAAAATGGTAGTGAACGCCGTATTTGTCAGCCATCTTATCAAATTTGCGACCGGCTAGTCCAAGTAGGATCTGTTTCCATTTTGGCAGGTTCATGCGTTTGGAAAAGTCACCATTTGGCATAGCACGGAGGGACACAAGCTGACCACCTTTTTTCATGATAGACATTTGTTTTTCAGTCTCAGCGCCACCAAGAGTATCGAGGACATAATCAACCTGTCTAACAGTTTTTGTATAATCCTCTGTTTTGTAATCGATAAAGCGGTCTGCTCCTAGGTTCAATACACGCTCAGCGCTATCTCCAGCCCCATTGGTAATGACTGTCAAACCTTTAGCCTTAGCAATCGGAATGGCCATACTGCCGACACCGCCTGTACCACCAGAGATAAAGATCGTTTTACCAGCTTGAGCCCCCATGAGGTCAAGAGCCTGCATGATAGTCAAGGCAGTCAAAGGTACAGCAGCCGCTTCCTCGTCAGACAGATAGTCTGGAACCTTGGCTAAGGCTTGGCTATCGACAGCTACGTATTCCGCAAAGGCGCCAATATGATCAAGTGGTAAACGTCCAAAAACTCGGTCTCCGACTTTGAGATTTTTGACTTGTCTAGCGGTCTCTTCAATGATACCGACCACTTCATTACCAGCAGTTTGTGGGAGTTTATAAGGAACGATCATCTTGACTTCTCCTCGGGAAATCATGTTATCCAAAGGATTAACACCAGCTGCGGTGACTTTGACCAAAACTTCTTTGTCTGTGATACTTGGTGTAGCGATTTCTGTGATGTTCAGTATGATATTCTTTTTGTTGTATGATGTATGTTGTGCGGCTTTCATTGTCTTCTCTTTTCTATTTGTGTTGTATCTGATAAAGATACAAGTCTAGTCTTTTTAAAACTGATCTGCATGCAAATCAGTTTCGTTTTTGTTTGGCATCTTTATAAAGATTGTCAATGACATCTTCTAAGGTTTGCTGGGCTAGTTCCTTCTCTAATTGAGCTTCAGCGCTAGCAAATAGTGGCGAAACGGCAGCTTGGATATGTTTCCCTACTGGGCAATCAGGATTGCTATTTTGATGAACAGGAAATAAGCTGATGTGGCTAACTTCTTGTGTGGCAAAATAAATGTTAAGTAAGGTGATGTCCTTTGGGGATTTACTAAGTTGGTAGCCCGTTTTTCCCTGCTGAGACTGGATTAGTCCAGCATTTTTCAATAAGACAATCACCTTACGAATATAACTCGCATTGGTCCCAACACTCTCAGCCAGAGCTTGTGAACTTAAGGTATCCTTGCTCTCACTAATCATGGTTAGGATGTGCAAGGCTACTGAAAATTTCGTATCCATATAAACTCCTTTAGATAACTTGTATCCGGTACAGGAACAAGTATAACACAAATAAAAAGAAAAGCAAGACTTTTGCTTCACTGTAAAAACACAAAAAAAGGACCCTACTGGATCCTCTTATTAATTGATAAACATAAATAAGTATTAAGCTTTCTTTGCTGCCTTGCTCCATTGGTACCAACCAACTAGACTGTTGATAAGATAAATGAAGTATTTCCCTTGAATTTGAAGGCTTTCTCCCCACCACAAATAGATAGAGAAAACATTGGTAGCAGCCCAAAAAATCCATTGTTCGCGGTAAACAGCTGTCATCAAGAGCTGACCAACACCGTTTGTCGCATCAGTTATAGAATCACGATAAGGACGATTAGCTCCAATTGACTGGTAAATAAGACCAAAAGCTAGCCACCAAAGTACACTAATTGAGAGGTACTTGGTCCATCCCACGGTATCCAATTTACGGGCAACAAATTCCTGCTGTTCTTTTTTGAACTGGGCTTGATAGATCAAAAAGTGTTAAAAATAAGACAGTAACCTCAGAATAGATACTGTCTTATCTCTTTTTTTACTTAAAGCCTTGATAGACTTGACAAATGATAGAAAAGAACCGTGAGTTCTTGCCAGAAGCTGAAGTTAATCCTTCAAACTGGAAAACCCGCAGAGGTGACTTTTTCTATACATCTCGATTTTTCTGGCAATAATCATTAACCGATAAATATGTCTGTGAATCACCCAGCGACTCCGCTATGTCCATAATCCGCGGTGGTAGTAATCCCACTCGCTGGACAAGTTCGTGATCGCTGAACAATTCCCGTGGACTGCCGGCGAAGCCAAACTTCCCGTGTTCCATAACATACACCGACTCAAACTCGGCGGCGACCCAATCCATGTCATGGGTGATGGTCACAACTTGGTGGCCCGAATCAGCCAACTGATGGAAAATTGCGGTCAACTTGCGCCGGCTTTCCCAATCAAGCGACATCATCGGCTCATCAAATAAATAAATCGCCGGATCCACTGCCAAAACTGTGGCAACGCTCAACAGCTTGCGTTCCGACAATGACAGGTCATATGGACTTTCAGCTGCTTTATCATCCAAGCCAACTCTTTTTAGAGCCGCTAAAGCCCGCCTCGTAATCGTGTCGTGGTCATCCATGACCTGCGCGACACTCCACTCCACCTCTCGTTGAACGGTCGGGTTGAAAAGCTGATCGTCAGGATTCTGAAAAGTAATCCCAACCTTCAGTAACTTTTCGACTGGTTTAAGATCATTAAAATTTTCTCCATCGATCTTAATCACACCGGTTTGTGGTGTCAGCAAGCCCGTCAACAATTTGAAGAGCGTTGATTTACCGGCACCATTTTGGCCGACAATCGCCACCATCGGATCGGCGAAGTGTTTGTCTTCAACATCCAAGCTAAAGGACCGTTCCGGATAAGTGAACGTCAGGTGGTTCAGTTCAATTGTGGACATAACAAGCCTCCTTCAGATCAGCGCCATTCACCGGATACCGGCCATCAGCCAAGTGCCAATCCATTTTTTGAGCAAGTTGCTGGATTGTCGGGGCTGGAATCTGCCAGTCAGCTGCCAAATGATTAAACACCTCACCCGGCCTGCCCTGGGCTACCATTTGACCCTCGTGCAGCACCCACACAACGTCGGCGACTTCGCACAAATCGTCAATTTCACTGGTGACAATGAAGACAGTCGTCTCTTTGACTTGGGCCAGCCATTGGAAAAATTGCCGGCGGCCAAGGGGATCCATCTGACTGGTCGGATCATCCATAATCAAAACAGCCGGGTTAGCCACAATCGCCGTGGCAATTGCCAACCGCTGGATCTGACCACCGGAAAGGCTCTCGGGACGCAAATTCAGCTGTTCAATCAGCCCCATTTGCGTGGCAACTTCTTCAACCCGTTTTTGAATCAGTCCTTCAGCCATTCCCTGGTTAATCAAGTCAAAGGCGATTTCATCGGCAACCGTGTCTGCCAACCCGCTTAGTTGGCCAGCTGGATTTTGCAGTACAACTCCATTCATGGCATTATAAACGGGCCAATTGTCGGACACTCGCTGGCCAAACATGTGCCAGTCGCCCTCAATCTCAGCAGACACAATTTTGGGAATGACCCCTGCCAGCACACGGCACAAAGTCGATTTGCCGGAGTGGCTATTCCCGATAATCCCAACCACCTGGCCGGTATGAACCTCCGCGTTAATCTGACGCAGTTGTGGTTGCTCAGTACCCGGATAACGGGTAGTCAAATTTTCAATTACAATCCGTTTATCTTCGTCCATATCTTCCACCCAATCAATAAAATTGCCAATCCAGTCAGACCAATGTGCAGCGTCCGCGACAGGCGATACACGCGCTGGGAGGTTCTGACAGTCCGGTTGAGATTATCAAAACCTCTCAGTTGGAGAGAAATCGACCGCGCCATCGATTGATCCAAGGTCTTAATCACCAATGGAATTAGAACCGGCAGGACTGACTTTAATTTCTGAATCAACGTTTTTTGCGGATTGGTTCCGCGAACTTTTTGAGCCTGCTGGATTTTCCGCATATTGCGCATCATTTCCGGTAAAATATAACACACCGACATCAGAACGTAGACAGTTTTATAAGACAATCCGGACAGTTCCAAATAGGCCGCGTTTTCTGAAATACTCGTGGTCACCATAAAAAAGCCACTGGTCAAAATAATCACCAATACTCGACAACCCAGAGTGGTGGCGTAAATCAGGCCTTCTTTGTAGAACGACACCCCAAGCACAGAAAACAGCACAGTTTGATTCCGACTGTAAAATAACCCTTGGATGATCAGCATGGTGCAAATCAGAAACAGGCTGAATCCCAGCGCCTTAAAGATGGTAGAACTCAATTTGGAAAATAACAATAGCAGTGTTGCGACAAGAATTAATCCGGCCTGAAGCAATAAATTCATACTGGTAAAGCTCAACAACGTCATGTCCAAGATGAACAAGAGCTTAGTAATCGGATCGATCACCTGGTACCACTTGAGCTTGACCCGTGGCGCTCCAGAAATCAATGTTTGATCAGTCATCATTTATCACCGCTAAAGAAGTGCACCATCCGCTTCGGCAGCTGACGATAGATGAAGAATGCCAGGTAGGCCACGCAGACTTTATCCAAAATATCCAAGACAAACTCATCGGTAAATGAGGCCAGCCACACTGGTACATGATTGGCGACCATTACCGCAAACAATGAGTCACCCCAAGCGATACCGGTCTGACCACCCCAAAAGATGACGTTGAGTGGCGTTGAAATGACAGCTGAAACGAAGGCAATAATAATAGCAGAAACAAATACTCGTCGCGCTGACGAGAACCACCCATTGGCGTGCAAAACTCCGACAGCAATCCCAATTCCGATGCTGGTAATCGCATACACGGTTGAAATTGGTGATAAGGTCAGCCCATAGATCACGTTGTTGATGAAACCACTGATGGCACCGGCAACCGGCCCAGCCAACATGCTGGCAAGAAAGGTTCCCAAAGACCCCAGCCAAACGGGCAACTTTAACCCCTCCGCCAAGGCTTTGGCAACATAGTTAATCCCCACGGCAGCGGGAATCAAAGTCATGGTGGCAGCACTTAACTTAAATTTCCACATACTGGTACGATGAATCGGTTCTGTTTTCATAATCTTCTCCTTTTGTTTTTAAAGAGCCGTGTCAGGAATGACTTTCGGACGCAACGCTCTATAGAATAGTTATTAGAACCATATAGTCACTTTACCATACCATCCGTAGTCGACATGAGTTAATATAGTAAAATTACTATTTTTAAAAGTTCATAATCTTATCATACGCTTATTTTCAAAATTGTCAAGTCTTTTCTGAAAATTCTTTAAAAAATGTTGTGAAATTTAAAATGCCTAGCTGAGCTAGACATCTTTCGACTGGGATTTTGTTTTCATTACTGTCACTAATACTTCTACGTTTTCGTAATCGACAGAAATTTAGTCCATGACATAAATTTCTCCACGACTATAGAGGGCAGCCTTTCCTGCAAGATAAATCCGATTGCCCTCCAAACGACAAATGAGAAGTCCACTTCTCTCAGAAGCTTGGTAGGCCCTAAAATCTTCTTGTGCCAACTTATTAGCCCACAAAGGAATGACATGACAGTGTCCTGAGCCACAGACTGGATCTTCCTTGACTGATAATTTTGGAGCGAAACTTCGTGTCACAGTATCATACTTGCTTCCTTTGGCAGTGATATTCAGGAGGAGCCCATCTAAAGCTTTTACTTTATCAAAATCTGGACTTGCATTAATGACATCATTTTCATGAGGTAAGACACAGACTAGATCTCTTCCAAGCCATGCTTCAAGCGGATGGACACCGATTGCTTCTTCCATCTCACTTGTGACCGCAACCTGTTGCATGGAATATGCTGGAAAATTCAGCTCAAAGTACTCACCTTTTTTGGTAACTAAAAGTTCCCCACTCTGTGTTGCAAAAGTTAAACTTTCAACATCCTTTTCAATAAATCGAAAGAGAACAAAGGCTGTTGCCAAGGTAGCATGACCACACAAATCGATTTCCCCACCGGGAGTAAACCAACGTAAATCGTAATAGCCGTTCCTTTTAACCGTAAAAGCTGTCTCAGAGAGATTGTTTTCTTTGGCAATATTCTGTAAGGTATTATCCGACAACCATTCGTCCAGAAGACAAACAGCAGCCGGGTTTCCTTTAAAAACAGTATCTGTAAAAGCATCAACGATAAATTGTGAAATCGTATATTGACTAATTGGCATGAAGGGCTCCTTAATTTGTTATCTTTATTATATCTGAAAATAGGATAGAAAACAGACAAATAGTAACTAAAAAAGTTATTTAAAAAGTTACTTTTTGTGCAAATTTTCCATTATTTCTTAATAACACCTTCTTTTACCAAGAAATCATGTGCGACTTGGGCAGCCGGTTTACCTTCTACTCCCACTTGGTAGTTCATCTGGCTCATTTGCTCTGCTGTGATTTTACCAGCTAACTTGTTTAGAATGCCTTCCAATTCTGGATGTTTCTTAAGAAGAGCTTCTTTCATGAGGGGAGCTCCTTGATAAGGTGGGAAGAGTTGTTTGTCATCCTCTAGGGTCACAAGGTCATAGCGAGCAAGCTCGGCATCCGTTGAGTAGGCATCTGTTATCTGGATTTCACCAGACTGGATCGCCTGGTAGCGAAGTGCTGGCTCCATGGTGGAGACTTGTAGATTAAGACCATAGACTTTCTGCAAGCCCTTGTTCCCATCCTCTCGATCATTAAACTCTAGCGTAAATCCCGCCTTGAGTTGTCCTTCCACCTTTTTCAAGTCGGAAATGGTCTTGAGTCCATACTCTTGGGCAATTTTCTTAGGCACCGCGACAGCATAGGTATTCTGATAAGCCATGGGTTTGAGCAAGGCCAGGTCGTCTTGTTTCTTGATCCCATCTCGAGCTGCTTTGTAGACTGCTTCTGGATCATGGTCGACTTGCGGCGCCAGCTTGAGGAGACTTTCGGTCACGGTCCCTGTAAACTCTGGATAGATAGCAATATCCCCTTTTTTCAGAGCTTCATAGAGGAAAGTGGTCTTGCCAAAATTTGGTTTAACAGTCACTGTCATATCCGTGTTTTCTTCGATCAAAATCTTGTACATATTGGCTAGAATTTCCGGTTCAGGACCTAGCTTCCCAGCGATGACCAGGTTTTCTTTTTCTGGTTTGGGAAAAAGACTTGGCGTATAAGATACTCCCAATCCGATAACCATTACCGCAAAAGCCGCAAAGATAGTCCGCAATTTGGCCTTTTCCATCCATTTGAGAAGAAGGTTAAAGGCGATGGCTAAGAAGGCAGAAGACAGGGCACCGATCAAAATCAGACTGGCATTATTGCGGTCAATCCCTAGAAGGATAAAGGAACCGAGTCCCCCTGCTCCAATCAAGGCAGCTAGGGTAGCCGTCCCGATAATCATCACAGCTGCTGTCCGAATCCCAGACATGATGACGGGCATGGCCAAGGGAATCTCAAACTTCTTGAGTCGTTCCCACTTGGTCATACCAAAGGCGATTCCCGCTTCTTCAAGGCTTGGATCAATTCCCTGTAAGCCAGTGATGGTATTTTGAAGTATGGGGAAAATGGCATAGATGACGAGAGCTGTCAAGGCCGGAAGTGTTCCAATCCCCATGATGGGAATGAAGAGCCCCAAAAGGGCCATGGAAGGAATGGTCTGGAAGATCCCAGCTACCTGTAAAACCCAGTTGCTGGCTCTCTTGCGTGTACTTAAATAAATAGCTAATGGAACAGCTAGAAAAATAGCAAGGAGCAGGGTCAGTAATGACAGTTGCAAATGTTGCCCCAGCGCAGTGAGCCAGTCTCCAAAACGTTCTTGAAAGGTTGCAAGTAGTTTAGACATGGTGAGCACCTCCAAACAAATCTGCGACAAAGTCGTTGGCCGGTTGAGCTAGAATGGTCTCAGAATCCGCCACCTGCACAATCTCTCCTTCCTGTAGCACCGCAATCCGATCGCCTAATTTTAAGGCTTCGTCTGTGTCATGGGTCACGAAAATAGTCGTCATACCAAATTCTTTGTGCAAGTCTTTGGTGAGAGCCTGTAGCTGTTTGCGAGAAATAGCATCCAAGGCTGAAAAGGGCTCGTCCATTAATAGAATCTTTGGTTCCCCAATGATGGCACGCACAATCCCAATCCGTTGTTTCTCCCCACCCGATAACTCGCTTGGCTTGCGATTTGCATACTCTGCAGCAGGCAGACCTACCTTGTCCAAGAGTTCTTCAGTTTTAGAGGCTATTTGGCTTTTAGTCCACCCTTTCATCTCTGGAATTAAAGCAATATTCTCAGCGACAGTTAGATTTGGAAAGAGAGCAATGGCCTGCAAAACATAACCAGTAGAAAGACGTAACTCTCGTTCATCATAGTCCTTGATGCGTTTTCCGTCCATATAAATATTGCCATCTGTCGGCTCCAAAAGACGATTGATCATCTTGAGCATGGTGGTTTTCCCAGATCCTGAAGGTCCCACAAGGACCATAAATTCTCCATCTTCAATACGGAGATTGACATCTTTTAAAATCTCTGTTTCCGTGTAGCGCAGGACTACATTTTTATATTCAATCATATTCTTCCTCAATTTTCACAATTACTTTCCCGAAGGACTGGCTACTTTCAAGATAGGTGTGCGCTTCTTGTATCTCTTCTAGTCTATAAACCTTCTCAGGCCGGACATCCACTTGATACAATTCCACAAAATCGATCAACTCTTGGAGCTTTTCATTTGAAACATTCCCCGAATAAAAGGTCGTTAAATAAACATTCTTCGCCAATTCAACAATTGGATCAAAATCAGCCAAGGTCCACTGGCCACCTAATTGACCACAAGAGCAGATAATTCCTCCTTCACTTAAGTGATGGATACTATCTTTGATATGGCGAGGTCCCACTAGATCTAGAATTTTTGTGAAAGACTCCTCACTTTGCAAAACGCCATCCTTCTCCAAAATTACCTGATCAAAACCAACCGCCTTCAATTGGTCTTCCTTGGCTAAATTTCGGCTAGTTCCTACCAAGTGAATCTCAGGAAATTTTCCTTTAAGCAGTTTAGCAAAAGCAATTCCTACACCACTGGTTGCTCCGCGAACTAACACGCAATCTTTCTCCTCAATCTTGAGATTAAGAAAAGCACCAAAAGCTGTGTAATATGTCTCAGGAAGGGCAATCAAGCTTTCCAAATCAAGTTCTGTCTTGATTGGATAAATTTGCTCATTTGGGAGAAGTGTATACTCTGCATAACCTCCATCAAAAGCTCGCCCCATCTCCCCCATAATGGAAATGATTTGCTGTCCAATCTTCAAATCCGGTCGTGTCGTTTGTTCCACAAGACCGACACACTCAATTCCTAACACACGAGGAAATTGAACTGACGGCGATAGACCCTGACGGGTAAAAATTTCACTGTGATTGATGCCAAATCCTTGAATTTTCACCAAGGTCCAACCGGCCTTCAAAATTGGTTTTTGTCGTTCGACAACTTCTAATACCTCTGGTCCACCTGGACTGCTCACAACAACTGCTTTCATAAGGTACTCCCTATTTTTTTAAAGTTCTTTCTCTTTAGCTTTTAGATTTGAGATTATACGCTCTTGATACTCCTCAAATTCTTGGATTTCGTTATCCAAAAAGCCTTGGTAGAATATCTCTCCCAGTTCCTGACTAACGCGATCTCCAATTTCTTTTTGCGCCCAACCTAATTCCGTCAAGACTACAAACTTCTTGCGCTTGTCCTGGTCACTCTGTTCAATCTTAACCAAGCCTTGCTCGACCAATTTCTTTATCATGCTAGTCAATGTGTTATTAGCTAGTCCCGTCGCTAAAGCAATATCAGTTGCAGTTGCCCTGCCTTGCTCTTTTTGCCATAAGACTGTTAAAATTTTCCCTTGTTCACTTCTGTATTGAGCATCTGGTTCCTTGCTCAAGAGTTTTTGAAAGATACGCCCGTTCAACAAACGTATCTGTAAAGCTTGGTAGCCCCCTTGCATCTTGTCCATTTTGTCTCCTTTTTATTTCTATATCGAAATATCACAGTCATTGTATCACTGTTCGTTACATCTGTCAACTATTTCGATATCGAAATAATTATAAAAACAAAAAAACTTTCCTAATCATCTAGGAAAGTTCTAACTATAATCGATTGATATCTTTAAAATATTTTATTCAGCCTTGGTAATATCTTCACGCATCTCATCGACATTGAATTTAGCAAAGAGATACTGACGGTCTTGAACTGGGAAACGTTGATCGAGTTGGTCAACTGGACCGACTTCGATAATACCATTTTCAATAACAAAGTCCATAACGTGACCACCAAATGTCAAGTCGTCTGAAATAAAATGAAGGTGATAACCAGCAACACTCACACCATGAAACATTTCTGGCGTCCAAATACCAACGATGGTACCTGAAATATCATCTACCTCGTACTCAGGTTGGCGTGTGGCAACATCAGCAAACTTAATATCCGCATTTGATTTAGGAATCATGCGCACGTGCATATGTTTAAAATGACCCTTAATTTTGATAGAACGGAAGAGATTAACCCCATCATAGTAAGATTCAATACGATCCTCAAGTTCTTTATCAGTCATTTCATAACGTTGACGGAAGATAACTTCAGCTTGGTGAGGTACGACTGCTGCATAGGGAACCTTTTCATCTGGAGAAACTTCTACCACTTCGACTTTACCTTCAGAGCCTTTAGCTTGATAGGCTTTACCGTCAAGAACAATCAACTCACCATCGATAGAATCTAATGTTCCGAGACCCAAGTCTCCATGCTCCAACAATTCTCCAACTGTTAAAGTACCTCCATAAAGCCCAGCCATCAAGGCTCCCAAAGTATTATATTGAAATAATTTTATGGCTTCAGACATGTCTACACCCTCTTTTTAGTAAAATTCATCTGGCAAAATAGTTTCGCCGAGTTTAATATTATCTTTATAGTCGATTGGAACATCAATAAGGACTGGTCCATCTAGAGCTTGAGCCAAGGCTTCTTGGAGCAAGCTAGAAAACTCCTCTTTACTTGTTGCACGATAACCTTTCGCTCCAAAGCTCTCAGCATATTTTACAAAATCTACGGGACCAAAGTCAACCCCAGATGAACGACCGTACTTCATTTCTTCCTGGAATTCCACCATATTGTAATGACCATCGTTCCAGATAATATGAACAATTGGCAATTTCAAACGAACTGCTGTCTCCAATTCTTGTGCTGAGAAGAGGAAACCACCGTCACCAGAAACAGAAATGACTTTCGTCTTAGGACGAACCAAAGCTGCAGAGATGGCCCACGGAAGAGCAACCCCCAAAGTTTGCATCCCATTTGAGAAAAGCAAATGACGTGGTTCATAAGATTTGAAATAACGAGCCATCCAGATATAGTGACTACCAACGTCAACGGTAACTGTCATATCATCATCCGTTTGTTCCTGTAAAACTTCAATTAAATCGAGTGGATGTACGGTACCTTCTTCAGGCTGACGGTCAAATTTAACATCTTCGACGACTGTATTTTTTAACCCTTTTAGATATTCAACTGATCCTTCAGGTAATTTGTAGCCTTGAATAGCTGGCAAGAGCAAGTCTAAGGTTGCTTCTACATTGCCAATCAATTCACGTTCTGGCTGGAAGTAAGTATCCACCTCAGCAGGTTCAACATCAATTACGATAATACGTGCTGAAATTTCAGCATTCCAGTTACGTGCTTCATACTCAATTGGGTCATAACCAATGGCAATAATCAAGTCCGACTTCTTAAGCAACATGTCCCCCGGTTGGTTACGGAAAAGACCTACACGACCAAAGAAAGTATCCTCTTCAAGGTCACGTGACACGATACCAGCACCTTGGAAAGTTTCAACAACTGGTAATTTAACATGTTTCAAAATCTGGCGAATAGAGTAAGTTACAGCTTCTGATGAAGCACCGTTCCCTAAAAGTAAGACCGGCAATACGGCATTTTTTATCGCCTGTGCGAGATAGTTAATATCAGAAACAGATGCTGAACCAAGTTTTGGATCCGTCATAGGCTTGATAGCCTTAACACTGACCGGAGCATCAGTCACGTCTTGAGGAATTGAAATAAAGCTTGCACCCGGTTTCCCTGACTTAGCATGGCGATAGGCATTAGCAACCGTTTCAGAAAGGGTGTTAGCATCATGTACTTCAGCAGCATACTTGGTAATCGGTTCAAGCATAGCAACGTTATTCATTGATTGATGGGCACGTTTCAAAAGATCTGCACGCTTAACCTGACCACCAATAGCAAGAACAGGATCTCCTTCATCTGTCGCTGTTACCAAACCAGTAGCCAAATTGGAGACACCTGGACCAGATGTTACCAATACTACACCGGGTTTCCCTGTGATACGTCCAACACCTTGAGCCATAAAAGCAGCATTTTGCTCATGACGGGCAACAATCAATTCAGGTCCCTTATCTTCCAAAGTATCAAAAACCCTATCGATTTTTGCACCTGGAATCCCAAAGACATAATCAACATCATGGTTAATCAAACTATCAACCACTAAATCCGCACCATACAATTGCTTTTCTTCTGACATGAACACAGTCCTTCTGGCCCTAAAATGATAGAGCCAATTTTCCTTTCAAGTATAAGTCACAAAGTGTCAAAGTCTGCTCGTTTTTTCACAAACTTTTATCACTTCACAATTCTGTTATCATTATAGCACAGTTTTCAGACAATCTTGTGAAAAAAAGATTGTGAATTTTTGAACTTCTATCACAAAAAAACACCTGATAACCATCAGATGTTCATGTATTTTTTACCTTAGCAAACTCTCGATTAAGATAATTTTGCAAGCCTTCAAAAATCTCTATTAACTGGAGATAATTAGACAAGCTTGAGCGACCAGGGATATCTACGACATCCAAAGAAATGCGTTCCAAGTCCTTTTCATAGAGAATGCGGAAGGATACCACTGCTTGATCAGAAAAATAATTCTCCCCTGCTAAAATAAAGCACTCATAGATGATGCCAACAGGATTAGCAACCTTCAATTCAATACGAACTGCGCCTAATCCCAAGGCCTCCACTTGCTGAAAACGCTCCAGAATAGCCTGTCGCTGACTGGGGATAAAACTCATGATATCCATAGTGGCCCTCCCAAGATTCCTTTTTGTCTATTATAGCCTAAAGCTGAAAAAAATGCTTGTAATGGGTTTCTTGAAAAGACTAAAAGCCCATGAATCCTTATTTAGCTTCTTTATAATCTCTAAAGTCCGATTTTATAGTGTTATCGTAATCATGTTTATCTACCCACTCCTTAATATCAGCAAACGAATGAATTTCCTTCCTAATACCAGCACCGTCCTCTACAGAAATTACAATTGCTTGCTCTCCATTTGTTCCCAACCAATGTAAAATATCATTGGTCTGCTCTTCAGGGGAAAAATAGATTTGTGATTGTTTGTCGTACTCTCTATCTCTATAGGACTCATATTGAGCCAATTTCTTTTTATAGGCATCATATTTCCTATCATAATCTTTTTGGGCTTTTTGACGTGCTTTTTCGTAAGCTCGATAATCTTTCTGATAGTCTTGTTCTGCCTTCTTATTAAGAATGTCACTAAAACTTAAAGGTTTAATAGGAAAAATAGAATCAGGAAAAACATTAAATTCTGGAATTTTCTTTGGCTCGCTTTGTTTATTAGGTAGGCTGCTTTTCTCTGGCTCAGTTGGACCGACCGGAAAATCTCCCTCCTTACCTTGACGGGTCAATACTTTAAATTTCTTTAAGGTATTACTGTTTGTTGTTGTCTGATTAACAGCCTCTTCGTAAATAGGCTTAACTTCAGAATTTTCATTAAATAGATTAATTTGATTCTCTTGTTTTGAAGTATCTACATTATCAATCTCTAGAATCACATTTAGATGAGCTGATAAATGGTTGTTTGTTTGAGCAGGAGACATTCTTAAAAGCTCATCCAAGTTTCCTTCTCTCTTTAAATATCCCCACATGTTGCTATCATTCACCTGATTACGAGCAGAACTCTTATCACCAAAATAAAGCATTTCATCCTTACTGTAAGAATAATCTGGTAGGTCTCTAGTTAAAAATTGATTCGTATCTAAATTGTAAGCAAATTGCTTATCGTTTTGAGAATTCTCCAAGAAAACATAATCGTAACCATCAATCGATCTTAAAGACACAGCCAACTCCTTAATATCTTTAAAATCTTTTATTTTCTTCAAATATGGGGTCAAATTAATAATTTTCTTTTCAAAATTTTTGTTGATATCATAAACTACCAAATGAGCTTGATGGAGACTACTCATGTTGTCATAATAGCGAACAAAATGATTTCTACCAATTAACTCAGTCGCTACATTATCTTCAGAATTATAGTAAGTAGGTTCTTGATGACTAATAGCAACATATTGTTGACGACTACCAAAAACCCCATTATTAGTGACCTTATCAGCTTTTAGAGCCATCTGTAACTCTTCTACAGCTTTTTCATGAAATTTGTGCTTTGTATATGTATTCCCTAAAGAGAAAAGCACTAGTATAGTCGCAGTATAAATCCTTCCACGCTTCGAGAAGGGAAATCTTAAAAGCTAATTTATCATAACTTTTTTACAAAAATAGCCAGAACATCACATTCTGACTATTACTCTTATTTCTCATCTTCGTCCATTGAAAGTACTGACAAGAAGGCTTCTTGTGGGACTTCAACCGAACCGATAGCTTTCATACGTTTCTTACCGGCTTTTTGTTTTTCGAGAAGTTTACGTTTACGTGAAACGTCACCACCGTAACATTTTGCCAAGACGTTTTTACGAAGGGCTTTGATATCTGTACGGGCAACAATTTTTTGACCGATAGCCGCTTGGATAGGCACTTCGAATTGTTGACGTGGAATGATTTTCTTAAGTTTATCAACGATAAGTTTTCCACGCTCGTAGGCAAATTCCTTATGCACGATGAAGCTAAGGGCATCGACCTTGTCACCATTAAGGAGAATATCCATTTTCACCAATTGTGAGCGACGATACTCTGACAATTCATAGTCAAAGCTTGCATAACCACGAGTTGATGACTTCAATTTATCAAAGAAATCAAAGACGATTTCAGCAAGTGGAATCTGATAGATAACGTTCACACGATTATCATCGATATATTCCATGGTTTCAAAATCACCACGTTTACGTTGTGCCAACTCCATAACCGCACCAACGTATTCTTGAGGAACCATGATTTGAGCTTTAACATAAGGCTCTTCGATGGCATCAATACGTGTAGGATCTGGGAATTCAGATGGGTTAGATACTTCAAGCATCTCACCGTCAGTAGTGTTAACATGGTAAACTACCGATGGTGCTGTCATGATGAGATCAATGTTAAACTCACGTTCCAAACGTTCTTGGATAACATCCATGTGAAGAAGACCCAAGAAACCACAACGGAAACCGAAACCAAGGGCTTGAGACGTTTCAGGCTCAAATTGAAGACTGGCATCATTCAATTGGAGCTTTTCAAGGGCCTCACGCAAGTCATTGTATTTATTAGACTCAATTGGATAAAGACCCGCGAAAACCATTGGATTCATTTGCTTATAGCCATGGAGTGGCTCTGCTGCTGGATTATCCGCAAGTGTTACTGTATCACCGACACGGGTATCCGCAACAGTCTTGATTGAGGCCGCGATATAACCAACATCACCTGTCGCAAGGTAGTCACGGCCAACAGCTTTAGGCGTGAAGATACCAACCTCAGTAACATCAAAGGTCTTGCCATTAGACATCATTTGAATCTTATCGCCTGGTTTAACCATTCCGTTAACCACACGCACTTGGAGGATAACCCCACGGTAGGCATCATAAACAGAGTCAAAGATAAGGGCTTGGAGAGGCGCTTCGACTTCACCTTGAGGTGCAGGAACTTTCTCAACAATTTGTTCGAGAATCTCTTCGATACCGATACCAGCTTTAGCTGATGCAAGCACAGCTTCTGAGGCATCTAGTCCGATAACATCTTCAACCTCTGTACGCACACGTTCAGGATCTGCGGCTGGAAGGTCGATTTTATTGATAACTGGTAAGATTTCCAAGTCATTATCTAGGGCCAAGTAAACATTGGCAAGTGTTTGCGCTTCAATCCCTTGAGCAGCATCCACCACCAAGATTGCACCCTCACAAGCAGCAAGAGAACGTGACACTTCATAAGTAAAGTCCACGTGTCCTGGTGTGTCGATTAGGTGGAAAATATATGTTTCGCCATCTTTAGCTGTATAGTTAAGCTCAATGGCATTTAGTTTGATAGTGATACCACGTTCACGCTCGAGGTCCATACTATCAAGGAGTTGCGCCTGCATCTCACGACTTGATACTGTCTCAGTCTTTTCCAAAATACGGTCAGCAAGGGTTGATTTACCATGGTCAATATGGGCAATAATAGAGAAGTTACGAATCTTCTCCTGTCGTTGTTTTAATTCTTCAATATTTGGCATTTTTATCTTTCCTAGTTCTTACTTGTGATTATAAAAAAACTAATCGTTACCTTCTATTATACAAAAAAGACAGGCTTTTGCCTATCTCTAATATCTGCTTTCTGACCGCATTTAATCCTTCTTACTTCTTAAAATTATCGTTGTAGTGCTTATTAATAATTGCCGAGCGCTTGTTTTCTGTAGAACTACTTGAAAATGGAGCTAAACCGAAGGCTAGTACAACAATTCCCAATAGAATGAGACTAAAAAATGGGTGCTCTATAATATAGTGTAAAATGTCTGACATAGAAAGGCTCCTTTTAAATCATAATTATTTACGATTATATTATCAGAAATATTATGTTTTATCAAGCAAAAAAAGAGAGCCTTTCGCTCTCCTTTTATTTTAATGGAATTGCATCCCACCATCCACGATGATGGTTTGACCTGTGATGTAGTTTGAGTCAGGTCCAGCTAAGAAGCTAACTGCTGCTGCCACATCTTCAGGTTCTGACAAACGTTTGAGAGTAATATCTTTAGCAAAAGTTTGCATACCCCATTCATCATCTTTACCAGCGTTCTTACCAACTTCATGAGCAATGTCAAACATCATTGGAGTCTTAACGATACCTGGTGCATACGCATTGACAGTGATACCTGAATCAGCCAAGTCACGCGCCAAAGTTTGAGTGATACCACGCACTGCGAATTTAGTACCACCATATACAGTCAAGTTAGGGTTACCTACGACACCAGCTTGAGATGTTGCATTGATGATTTTACCACCATGACCAAGTGCTTTAAATTGTGCTTGTGCAGCTTGAGCACCCCAGATAACACCACCGACATTGATGTTAAATGTACGTTGGAACTGTTCTTCAGTAATAGTATCAAGTGGTGTTGTTGGTGCCACACCGGCATTATTAACAACAACATTCAAATCACCAAAGTGATCAACAACTTTTTGGAAAGCAGCTGCTACTTCAGCTTGTTTAGATACATCAGCTACAACCGCAAATGCCTTGTCTACTGACAATTCAGCAACAGCTTTTTCTGCAGTTTCAGCGTTGTAGTCCAATACTCCAACTTTAAAACCATCTTCAACCAAACGTTTTGCAATCGCAAAACCAATACCTTGACCTGCACCTGTAACAATAGCAACTTTTGACATACGAAATCCTCCTCTACCAATTAGAGTCACTGGCTTAATACCGAGCCTTATCTCAATTGGAATACGCTAAGTTAGTCAAGTTCTGGCAAAGTCATTTTCATAGGCTTTGTCTTAACTCAATTAAAATTCTACCCCTTTATGAAAACGTTGTCAAGTAATTATCAAACTTTTCTGAAAACAAATAAGACCACCTTAAGGTAGTCTTTGAATGATGACAAAGTCTTTTTGATAGTCCCTACTCAAGATTCAGATATGGGTCTCAAATTTCCCGAGTAAGAAAAGTCTCTATTAGATACTCGAGATAATCCCTAAACGCAACAATAAAATAGTTGATGGATTAAGATAAGCCTACTTCATTTCCTTCTTTTCTGGAATATAATCTCCTCCAAGATATTTTTCACTTAGTTTTTTCAAAGTTCCATCTGAATAGAGCTTTTTAACGGCTTGGTTAAACTGTCTTTGTAATTCATTGTTTTCGTTCGAAAATAAGATATAATTATTAGGATTTGATCCAGTGTCTAGTTCAATAACTTTAAAATCATATCTATTCTGTTTAATAATTGTTTCTACTGAAACTTTATCAAAAATTAAGTAGTCAAACTCACCGTTGGATAGATCAAGTAAACGTTTAGAGACATCTTCACCTGAATACTCAATAGTTGAAGGAGTCGCTTTATGCTTACTATTCCATTCATCAACTAATTTCGCTGTAGAAGTCCCTGTATCGTCTTGCGTTGTCTTTCCCGCAATATCGTCTAGTTTAGAAATACTAGAATTCTTTGGAACAACTAAGACTAAAGGATTGGTCGCAATCGGAATAGAATACAGATATTTACTTGCTCTCTCTTTAGTATAAGAGAGATTATTTGCTGCAATTTGAAACTTTCCACTATCCATACCAACAAAAATGGAATCCCAGGCAGTTATTTTAAACGAAATGTCATATCCTTTAATATACTTATTTGCCGCTCTAATGACCTCAATATCATAACCTGTTAATTTTCCATTGTCTTGATAAGAAAATGGTCTTATATTACCAGCAGTCGCTACCACAACCTTTTTTGTGTTAACATTATGCTTACTATTAGATTGACAAGCAACTAATAAAACGATGGCTAAAGCCATTGTGATACTATAAACTATTTTTTTCATTCTAAAACCTCCAAAATCTTAAAATTGGAAATTATTTTATCATTAGAATGAAGCAGTGTAAATTACAGATTTTTTATTAACTGATAAACAATATCTATCAAACAATTTCAAAACCTAGTGCTTCCATATCGTCCAAGCCACCTAGATTAGTCACCTTAGTATATCCTCGCTCTTTAAGAACTGATGCAGCGAATTCTGCACGAGGCCCCATTTTACAATAGAGGTAAATTGAAGCGTCTTTTTCAGCTGGAATGTCAGCAGAGAAAAACTGGGTGTGAGGTATTAAGCGAGCACCCTTTACATGACCTTCTGCATACTCTTCTGGACTTCTGACATCAATTAACAGTCCACCCTTAGCTAAATCAGATTGAATCTTTACTAAATCCATCTTACTCACCAAACCAAATCTGAATTTCTCGAGCCGCAGATTCTTCTGAATCAGAACCATGAACAATATTTGGAATCATGTCCCCATCTGGTGCAGTTGCAAAGTCTCCACGAATCGTTCCTGGAGTAGCATCCCCAGGATTGGTTGCTCCCATCATATCACGCCATGACTTGATAACACCTGGGCCAGACATAATACCAATAACTGCTGGGCCACTCATCATGAATTCAGAAATACTAGGGAAAAATGGTTTATCAACCAATTGGGCATAATGTTCTTTAAGACGTTCTTCGTCAAGCATCAGCATCTCCATACGCTCAATAACGAAGCCACGTCGCTCAATTCGATCAAGCACTTGACCAATTAGATGGCGTTTAACAGCATCTGGTTTAATAATAAAAAATGTTTTTTGCATGTTCTCAACCTTCATCGTTTTTTTCCATTTTACCATAGGAAGTATCATATTGCAGGGTAAAATCTTATATAGTCTTAAACTATGCCCTCAGAAAGAAATTAACTATTTTTTATTAATGCAAATAAAAAGTATCATGGAATAAAATGATATTTTGAGGTTAATTTTATGACAAAATCTAAATTCCAATTAGTCGGTTCTCTTCTTCGTCCAGCGGATCTCCGCAAACATAAGGACGAAATCGAGCATCGTGACGACATCCAGTATCCTTTCTATGATGCCCTTCCTGGTTATCAAGAAACTGAAACAGCAGATATTAAGCAAATTGTGGCTGACCAAAAAGCTAACGGCATTGACATCCTTACTGATGGTGAGTTTGGACGTTCTATGTGGCATTTAGACTTTGTCTGGGGATTTAAAGGAATTGAACGCTACATTGCTGAGCATGGCTACACTTTTAAAGACCATGATGGTGGTCAATATGAAACACGTAAAGATATCGGTATTCGCATCACTGAGCCGCTCTCAGGTAAAAACCACCATTACCTAGATATCTATAAATTGGTTAAGGCTGAGGCTGGTGATGAAGATACCAAACAAACTATCTGGGGTCCTGCTCATGCCTACACTGAACTTGCTATCTTTGACCGTTTGGCTGGTCCTGGACAAGTCTATGAAACAAATGAAGACCTCAAAAAAGGTTTGATTAATGCCTATAAAGAATTCTTAGAAGAATACAAGGCTATCGGTGGAAAAATTGTTCAATTTGATGACTGTCTCTGGGAACTTTTTGACCCATCAAACCCTGCAAGTTTCTTTGCGGAAGGTAATTCTGATTTAGCAGAATTGGCTGATGAGTTTGTAGCTATCAATAACGAGGTTGTAGACTATGCTCACGAAATTGGTTTAACGGTTTGGACGCACAACTGTCGTGGTAACTATGAAAGCCGTTCTGCTGCCGAAGGAACTTACGAAGCCATCGCTAAGAAGTTCTTGGCAGAGCAACACTATGACCGTTTCTTCCTTGAGTGGGATAGCGACACCGCTGGTGATATCAAAGCTCTCGAAGCCCTCAAAGACAGCAAAGCTGAAGTTGTACTAGGACTTTTGTCTTCTAAAACTACTGAGCTTGATGACGAAGAACGTGTCCTCGATTTGCTTGAAAAAGCGAGTCAAATCCTTCCAAAAGAACGTCTTTTCCTCTCTCACCAATGTGGTTTCGCCTCATGTGACTCAGGGAATGAGTTGGCAACACCTCAACAATGGGCTAAAATCAAACAAGGTCAAGAAATCGCTAAGAAATTCTTTGGCTAATTGAATACTTTTAAATCTGAAAATCCCTTGCCGTATTCGGTAAGGGATTTTAATGTTGTCTATACTTGAATAAAAGGTTGTAAATCTTTAAGAGCTCGCTCAGCAATTTTTTCATAACGCTCTTTCTTGTCACGAATACGTGGGCCTTCTAATTCTTTGATAATACCGAAGTTAACATTCATTGGTTGGAAATGTTTGCTTTCAGCATGTGTCACATAATATGGAAGGCTACCGATTGCTGTTGTATGAGGGAAGATAACCTCATCTTCACCCTTAAAGAGACGGGCTGCATTGATTCCAGCAACCAAACCTGACGCAGCTGATTCAACATAACCTTCAACACCAGTCATTTGTCCTGCAAAGAACAAGTTAGGGTTTGATTTTGATTGGAAGGTCTGTTTGAGCAAGTTTGGCGAATCCATGTAAGAGTTTCGGTGCATGACCCCATAACGTACAAACTCAGCATTTTCAAGACCTGGAATCATTTGGAAGACACGTTTTTGCTCTCCCCATTTGAGGTGGGTTTGGAAACCAACGATATTGTAGAGACTACCAGCCGCATTGTCCTGACGAAGCTGCACAACCGCATAAGGTGTCTTGAAATCCCCATCACGTGGCCCCTTGTAATCCTCAGGATACTCCAAACCAACTGGTTTCATAGGGCCATAGAGCATTGTCTTAATACCACGTTTAGCCATAACCTCGATAGGCATACACCCTTCGAAATATTTTTCTTTTTCAAAAGAATTCAAAGGAGCTTCTTCAGCTGTTGTCAAGGCTTCATGGAAGGCCATGAACTCTTCCTTGGTCATTGGACAGTTTAGATAGGCTGCTTCACCCTTGTCATAGCGTGACTTAAGGTAAACCTTGTTCATGTCGATAGTTGCTTTATCAACAATTGGTGCAGCGGCATCATAGAAATAGAACCCGTCTCCACCATTGAGCTCATGGATTTTTTTAGCTAAAGCATCAGAAGTTAAGGGACCTGAAGCAATGACTGTAATAGCATCATCAGGAATTTCTGTGATTTCTTCACGGATAACTTCAATTAATGGATTGTTCTCAATTTCAGCTGTCACTGCTTCTGCATAACCTTCACGGTCAACCGCCATGGCACCACCAGCTGGCACACGGTGAGCTTCTCCATTACGCATAATGATAGAGTCCAAGCGACGCATTTCTTCTTTAAGAAGCCCTACAGCATTTGTCAAGCTATCGCCACGGAAAGAGTTAGAGCAAACCAATTCTGCAAAGTTTGTTGTCTTATGCTGAGGTGTTGCTTTGACCCCACGCATTTCATATAGTTTTACCGGAATACCACGTTTAGCAATCTGATAAGCTGCTTCAGAGCCGGCCAAACCAGCTCCAATCACGTTAATATAATCTGCTTTTGATTGAGACATGACACTAATACCTCTTCGAGAACAAGATGAAATCCTGCCCCCACAAATCTTTCTTCATTTTTACTCTTAGTAGTATAGCAAAAAACTCCTTATCTGGCGACTAGGAGTCATCTGTATTTAAAGGGGTAAAATGATAGTCACTTTAGCACCACCCGTGCTATCGTCATTCGAAAGAGCAAGACTACCATGGTGTAAGCGAATAATATCATTGGCAATAGTCAGACCAAGGCCACTATGATTGCGGCTCTGTCTGCTTTTATCCTCTTGATAAAAGAGCTGAGTAGCCTTTTCAAGAGATTCAAGGGAAAATCCAGGACCAGAATCAAGGCAGATAAACTTGAATTCATCTTCTTCTACCCTAGCGGTCAGGAGCAACTGACTACCACTTGGCGTATGCTCTACAGCATTCGAAATGATATTCATAAAAGCTCGATTCAACAAGGACCTGTCCCAATGGCCTATGATTTTTTTCTTATTTTCTTTCTTGTCAAATACTACATTGATTTGTTTGGTTTGAGCTAGTGACAAGGTTTGATCGTAAATGTCTTCAACAAATTTCCTAACCGAAATGTCTTCAAGCGTCAAGGTTTTCGTCAAACTCGTTTTGTTGAGCTCGGACAATTCTTTAACATAAGAATCAACCTGTGTAATCCCCTTTTGAAAATGCTCTAACAAGTCCATCTGTTCCGCACCCAAGGGCGTCATAGCTAAGAGTTCCGCATTTCCACGAGCAACTGTCAGTGGTGTCTTTAAGTCATGTGTCAGGGCTGAAATCTGATTTTGCTTAACTTGCTCTGCCTTCCAATTTTCCATCAAAGATTCACGGAGCGCAGCACGCATGTGGTCCAAGCCACTTAAAACCTGATTGAATTCCTTAATTGTAGACTGGGAGGTTTGAAAATCCAAGTCTTGTTGGGAAATTTTTTCAGTAGCTCTCAGTATCGGTCTAAGCTGCTGGCGTAATTTATTTGCATAGTAAAAAGTTAAAATAATAAATATGATTAAGATAGATACACACATTGAACCAATCATCATAAGATCAGCATTGGGAAAATGCTGGTTCATCCACTCATTACGATACCGAGGTGATAGTTGATAATTGACAATGACTATGCCATCTGATCGTTCAAATGACTGAAAATACCCATATATGCCACCATGAGCATTCTTGAATTGGTAATTTAACAAGGATTCCTCTTGCAAATTAACAGGCATGTTAGACTTCTTAAGCTTAAAATCCCTAGTTAAAAAGACATAGCGAGTACCATCAGGTAAGATATCGGGATTAAAGACCTTAGAAGTCTCAATATCATTCCTCACAGCATGCAAATCACTCTCTACCTGATTTGCTGGAATCACAACGCCAAAATGATAAGACAAGCTGAACAAAAACAAAATAAGTAGGCTACTGATTGCCGATAGGACCGTCAAGCTGACAACATAAGATAACAATAGTGTTCTTAGAGAGTGTTCTCGTTTTTTAATTAGTGCCACTTGTAACCAATCCCCCAGACTGTTTCAATAGGATTTTGCCCAACTTCTTTAAGCTTTGCACGGATATTTTTAATATGTTCAGCCACTGCTGTTGGACTGCCTTTATCCTCATAGCCGTACAAATGCGTGTAGATTTGTTCTTTTGAAAAGACTTGGCCCTTATTTTCAGCTAAAAACTGGCAAATACCATATTCCGACTTAGTCAAATCTAACAACTGATTCTCAAGATAAAGCTCCTGAGCCGACAAATCAAACTGAAAATCCCCAAGTGAAAGCTTATGGTGACGTTCTCGATTTTCACGTCTCAAGTGAGCCGCAACACGCGCTTGGAGTTCTTTAACTCCAAATGGCTTGCAAATATAATCATCTGCACCATAAGTCAATCCTTGGACGATGTCTGCCTCTTGCGTTTTAGCTGTAATAAAGAGGATAGGGCAATCCACCTGATTTCGAATCTCATGGCAAAACTGTAGGCCGTCAACATCAGGCATCATTATATCCAGTAAAATCAAGTCAAATCGAGGTAAAGAGTTCTTATCCAAATCTAAAACACTCGTAAGCCCTGTCACATTATGGTTTTGGAGTTCTAAAGCCTTTACAACAAATTGAACAATATCTTCTTGATCATCAATAACAAGTATTTGAGCCATAACCTTTCCTTTCGTTCAAAGTTACTCTTATCATATCATCTATAGAAGATAACTGACAAGGCGTAAAGTAGATAAATATGACTTGGGTAAAAGACATAGAACAAATATTTTGACCCTTTCCCTCTTTGACCGTTATAACAAAGCATTAAAGGTGCTGCAAATATTTCCATCCATTCAATGTATTTAAACATTAAATCGTGAAAAGAAAGTCTAGTTAGAACAATCGCCATTAGTACCCAAACAAAACTAACACTCACAAAAGCAAGCACTTCTTTCTTAAGATTCTTATGACAAAGATACATAGCGATACCAGTCAAAAGTAACCACGTTCCTCCGTCACTGATAGACGTATGAGTTGGAAACACTGTGTAATTAAGTAAATTAATGAAGAAAGTAAAGACTGGTTTGTTTTGACCTAACAGATAAAAAGGTACCAATAACCATGGAAGCAGTAATGGGAAAAGTAAGGTTGGGATTCCTTTTAGATATTTCTTTTCTTGAATCCAAGCGATACCTTGAAGAGCAACGAGCAAGATAGCAAATGACGACAGCATCATATTTTGCGGAAAGAAACCATCTGGCCTCACAAGAGGATGTAAAAAATTATAGAAACCAAACTGAATTAATCCCATCAAAATTGCTAAAGCATAAATTTTTAGGAAGTATTTCTTTCGATTGTGTGTATGAACGAAACCTTCAATCACAGTAAAAAGGAACAAGGGGGCCGCTAATCTCCCAATCATAGTAAACCAAATTGGTATTTTCCCTGTATAGTCAAAAAAGTAATGAATATGGTCAAATACCATAGTAATGAGGGCTATATATTTGAGTTGGAAACCTGATAAACTTAAACGTTTCATAATAACTCTCCTTTCTTTCATCATTAGTATAAAAAACAAATTTAAGGAAAGTATCAGTTTTTTGGATAAAATACAAAAAACTATCCCAAGTCTTAACTTGAGATAGCTATGTCTTTATTTAACAACAGATTCTTTGTAGTCACACTCTTCGTTACTACAGATGACTTGTTTGCCACCACCACGTACTTTCTTCTCGACGAGGTAATCGCCTGATTTAGGACAGTTACGTCCAACAGGAATATCCCACGACGTAAATTCACAGTCAGGATAGCGGTCACAACCATAAAAGACACGATTACGTTTTGTCTTACGTTCGATGACCTGACCTTTACCACAGGTTGGACAAGTAACGCCAATTTCTTTAGTAATGGCCTTGGTGTTATGACAGTCTGGGAAATTACTACATGCGTAGAACTTACCGTAGCGACCAAGTTTGATAACCATTGGGTGACCACAGATGTCACAATCAAAACCAGCTGGCTCATCCTTAATTTGGATTTTTTCAATACCTTCTTCAGCTTTTTCCAATTCTTTTTGGAAAGGTTTGAAGAATTCATCAATTACCTTCTGCCATTGTTCCTTACCAATTTCAACCTTATCGAGTTTACCCTCCATTTCAGCGGTGAATTTAACATCCACAATATCTGGGAAGAATTCGACGATCAAGCTATTGACGATTTCACCAAGTTCAGTTGGTTCAAAACGTTTAGCCACCAATTTGACATAGTAGCGACGTTGGATAACATCAAGCGTTGGCGCATATGTTGACGGACGACCAACACCATTTTCTTCCAGCGTCTTAATCAGTGTCGCTTCAGAATAGCGTGCAGGTGGTTGCGTAAAGTGTTGTTCAGGCGTTGTCACAACCTTCTTAACCGTATCACCTTCAGCCATATCAGGAAGCATTTTATTTTTATCAGAGTCGTTGTAAACGGCCATATAACCGTCAAACTTGATTTGGCTACCATTTGCTGTGAAAATGACTCCGTTTTGAGACAAGGTCACCTTCATCGTATCAAATACAGCAGCTGTCATTTGACTAGCCACAAAACGATTCCAAATAAGGGTATATAGCTTGAGCTGATCCTTATCCAAATACTTGGCAATGCTTTCTGGTGTTTGGAAAACATTTGAAGGACGAATAGCCTCGTGGGCATCTTGCGCCGCTGAGCTATTTTTCACCTTACTACCATGCTTAGAATACTTAGAACCAAAGCGTTCTGTAATAAATTCAGCAGCTTGGTTTTGAGCAACCGGACTGATACGTGTAGAGTCCGTACGCATATAGGTAATCAAACCTTGAGCTCCTGAACCCAGATTAATCCCTTCGTACAACTGTTGGGCAACCATCATGGTCTTACGTGTACGGAAGTTAATCTTATTGGCAGCATCCTGTTGGAGAGAGGAGGTAGTGTATGGCAATGGTGCATTACGACGGCGTTCTTTTTTCTCTACCTTATCTACGTTGAAGTCGTCACTTGTAATACGAGAAAGAACAGCTTGAACATCGTCATTATTGTTGAGCTTAAGCTTTTTACCATCCAAGCCATAGAAGCTAGCCTGAAACTTCTTAGCCCCCTTCTTAAAGGCACCATCAATAGTCCAGTATTCTTCTGGTTTAAAGGCCTTGATTTCATTCTCACGATCAATAATAAGCTTAAGAGCTACCGATTGCACCCGACCTGCAGAAAGACCTTTCTTAACCTTCTTCCAAAGAAGTGGAGAGATTGAGTAACCCACAATACGGTCCAAGACACGACGAGCTTGCTGCGCATCTACCAAGTCCATGTCAATGGCGCGTGGCTCCACAAAGGCATTTTTCACTGCATCTTTAGTAATTTCGTTAAAGACGACACGATTTTTTTCCTCTGGCTCTAATCCAAGAATATGTGACAAATGCCATGAAATGGCTTCCCCTTCACGGTCCGGGTCACTTGCGAGAAAGACTTGCTTGGCTTTTTTAGCCTCTTTCTTCAATTCATTGATAAGAGGTCCTTTACCACGAATATTAATGTACTGAGGTTCGTAGTTGTTTTCAAAGTCAATAGACATACTTGATTTTTTCAAATCACGGATATGCCCAACAGAGGCTACAACTTTATAATTGCGCCCAAGGTACTTTTCAATGGTTTTTGCTTTGGCAGGAGACTCCACGATAACCAAATTTTTCTTTGGTGTCGCCCTCTTTTTAGTCGTCTTTTTAGCCGTTGTTTTCTTTGTTGCTTTAGTTTTTGTTTTTGTTGTCGTTGCTGTCGCCATAGACTATTTCCTTATAATGTTATAAACTGGCTGCGCCACTAATCTGTCTAAAATCTAGTCACAAGACATTAAAAAATGTAACATCTTGGACCGAGCAACTAACATGATACCGTCCTTTTCTTTAACTGTCAATAAAAAACTTTTTCCCTATAGGAGAAGTTTGATTTTTAAGAAAACTCTGAAAGGATGTCAAACCCTGTCGTAATGCACTTCGCACCCTCTTGAATCAAGTGATGACATCCATCCGATTTTCCGTCTAAAATATTTCCAGGTATGGCGAAAACATCTCTTCCTTCTTCCATGGCACGCTCACAAGTAATCAGACTTCCCGAGCGAAGCTTAGCTTCAACCACCATAACCCCTTGACACAATCCAGAAATTATCCGATTGCGTTCAGGGAAATGGTATTTAAGTGGCTGTTCACCCGGTCCATATTCTGAAAGAACTAAATGATTTTTGGATATATAGTACTGCAAAGCTTTATTTTCTTTTGGATAATAAACATCAAGTCCTGTCCCGATAACTGCAATGGTCTTACCTTTATTTTTCAAGGCCTCCATATGAGCACAAGTATCAATCCCACGCGCCAAACCACTCACAATAGCAAAGTGATTCCCAAGTTCACTAACAATTTTTCGAACAGACTGTTTGCCTATTTCGGAGCACTTTCTTGCCCCAACAACAGCTAGCTTTGGTTTACGTAACAAACCAATATTCCCTTGATAAAAGAGGAGGACAGGTGGATTATAGCTATGCTTCAGCTCAATGGGATACTCCTTATCAAAAATTGATAAGGTCGGAAAACGTTGAAAATCTTCCTTAAGCTGCTTAATATCTAAATTCTTGTATTTTTCCATAAAGAGAACTGCATTTTTAGACTTAGATACCACTGCCATATCACGTAAGCTAAGTTTTTTATCTTGATTTTTTTGATAGTCTAAAATATTAAGAATATTTAAATTTGTCAATCCAGCTGCTTTTAGTTTAAAAAGTTCAAAGTTATTCATGTAACTACCTCCATTTCATTATTCGCAAGAGAAATAGAAAAAAAGCCCCTTCATGGAACTTTTGTTAATTATAAGGCATTTTCAGAAGTAAAATATGATGCCGCTCCTAAGAGGTTACTGTCGTTATGGAAATGACAAGCTTGAATTGTTATCGGCTCAAAACCTAATTCTGTTTTTTCATTAAATAACTCTTCATAAGCATTAACAATACCTTCTATCAAAGCATTTTGGCTGCTGATGCCTCCACCGATAACAACTCCATCTAACTTGAATAAACTCTGCAAATTAAGAATCAGAACAGCAATTTCATGACAATAGTCTTTAAATAAAAGATTTAGATCTTCCGATTGATTTTCCCCTATAGCTGAGAATACGGCTAGACCATCATCTTGAATCAATCCAAGTAATTGACTGGCTTCATGAACAAAGCCTACTGCAGACCCCTTATTATCGACAAGGCTTACTAAGCCATGCATAAATAATTCCCACTGGAAAGGTAGAGCCGTTTGACTCTTGCTTTGGGTACTTGGAGAACGCAAATATCGGGTAACCGACAGAGGAGTTAACAAATCCCCCTGTGAGATAAGTCCTAAACCAACGCCAGTACCTAAAACCAAGGCAGCACCACAATCCAAATCCTGTAAGCTACCATATCTTGCTTCAGCCAAAGCTGCCGCATCAGCATCATTGATAACCTTTACAGGCAGTTGAAATGTTTTTGACAAGCGTGTCCCAAGAGGAATGGCTGTCAAATAAGGAATAAGACCACCCTTGAAAACAAAACCTCGTTTACTATTAATTTCGCCCGGGCATGCAATGGCAATACCAGAAATAACATTCTTAAATGATGAAATAATACTCTCTAAAGTTATCCAGAAATTATCTAGGGACGATGGTGTCGGCACTTTAGATTGGTTGCTAATTCTAAAATCATTATCAACTAATCCAAATTTGATAAAAGTCCCTCCGATATCAATAGCTAAAATCACACCACTTCACCTACTTTTTTATGATTGACTTTATTGGTTCGAAGCTTCTTCTATGAATTGGTGTAACACCAAATTTATCTATGCCAGACAGATGATTTTTGGTGCCATAGCCTGCATTTTGGTCAAAGGCGTAGCCAGGGAACTCCTGATCATAATCAGCCATCATCTTATCCCGAGTTACCTTTGCTACGATTGAAGCTGCTGCGATAGATAAAGAATTAGCATCCCCTTTTATGATTGATGTTTGTCCTATTGGTAGGTCCAAGCTCATGGCATCAATTAACAAATGTTCTGGTTTGGGACTTAGTTTTTCAATAGCTTCAGCCATAGCAAGCTTGGTTGCTTCATAAATATTGACGTCATCAATCACATGATTATCCTTAATACCAATACCGACAGCCACTGCTTCCTCCATTACCTGCTTATAGATAGCTTCATGTTTAGATTTTGGAATCTTTTTACTGTCATTGAGACCCTTTATTTTGCAAAGCTTTGGTAAGATAACCGCTGCAGCTACAACTGGGCCAGCTAAAGGACCACGTCCAACTTCATCAACACCAGCAATAAGTTCAACTCCCTGAGCATAAAGCGATTTTTCGTAACTGAGCATCATTTCTAAGCGTTCTTCCTCAGCAATCTCAGCCAGGATAGCTTTGCGACGTTGCTTTATGGCAGTCTGTACACCAGATCGACTATCTTCCTCAAAACTTGCCCATCGGTAGTCATCAAGATCTGTCAATGCTGCCAATTGCTCCTTGACTTCTTTAATTGTCGCCATCAGTATCGACCCCAACAATATCAAGTGTGTAACGGCCTAGTTTTCCATCACGAACTTCTTTGACAAATAGATTATAAAAACGGTCATAATCTTCACGGAAGCCAAGTTTTCGAGTCATTTCCATAATGATTTCTGGTGCCTCTTCTTCAAGGTCAATCCCTTTGAAGCGTTCCTCTAAACGTTCAGGATAGTAAGTTTTAAAATAGTTGAGTCCAAATATCGTCACTTCATCCATTGACAATAGCTGGTCCTTGATGGCACCAGTCAAAGCGAGTTTCAATCCAACCAATTCATCTTCAAACTTAGGCCACAAAATACCTGGAGTATCAAGAATTTCCAAGTCTTTATTAGACTTCAACCACTGTTGACCTTTTGTAACGCCGGGTTTATTTCCTACAACAGCAATCTTTTTACCAGCTAAGCGGTTCATCAAGGTAGATTTCCCTGCATTTGGAATCCCAATAATCATGGTTCGTAAGGTCTCTTTCTGAATACCGCGTTCACGTAGCCGTTGAATCTTGTCAGCCATAAGACTCTTAGCAGCATCTGTTACCAATTTAACTGTAGATTGTTCCTTGGAATTGATGGCCAAGGTTTTAATCCCTTGACTCTTAAAATAGGTACGCCATTCTTTCGTACGATTACTGTCAGCGAGGTCAGCCTTATTGAGAATTAGAAGCTTTGGTTTATCGCCAACAATTTTGGTCAACATAGGGTTCTGACTCGAAAGTGGCAAACGTGCATCCACTAAAATTGTAACAAAATCAACATGTTTAAGGTTCTCCTGAACCTGTCGACGGGCCTTAGACATGTGGCCTGGAAACCATTGAATAGTAGCCATATATGTTTCTCCTTTTGTATTCTTAGCAAAATATCATTTAAAATCTTTAAAAAAAGCCAAATCATTGGCTTTGCTTTACTTAGTATTATAACAGATTTAATTTGAGATGCCCAATTGATAAAAGTTGCCTACCCCTCAACAGGCATAAAGTTACCAACAATCTTACCAATGATTCGAGGATCTTCGTCATAGGGTGCAAACTTATCACCATAACGTTTATTGAGAGAAACTAAACGTAGCCCATCTTCCTCGCGATAAACTTTTTTAATATAGGTTTGACCATCCCAGTCTACAGCATAAACAGCTCCATCATAATCAAAACCTGTTTGTTTGATTAGCACTACTTCACCATTTAGGTAGGTAGGTTCCATAGAGTCTCCAAATACCCATGATGCAAAATCATGATCCAATTCTTCATCATAGAAAACTTCATCATAATTGCCATCACCAAAGTAAGTGTAACCAGTTCCGGCTGATAAACGCTCGAAAACTTTGTATGAGTAAAGGGGAATAACAGGAGCTTTTTGCTTTTCTGTTTCTTGCTCTTCTAGGAGAGCCTTAGTGAGTCGCAAAGCTTCTTGGCGATTTTCCTCATTTAGTTCCAAGTAGACTTCTACAATCTCATGTTCAGACAGAAAATAAGTCTCAGCTACACCAAAAAGTTCGGCCAAAACCGAAAGGTTCTTTTGATTGGGTTTCGTCTTACCATTTTCCCAATTAAAATAAGAGGAGCGTGAAATTCCTAGATGCTTAGCTACTGATGCTTGGCTCATTCCTTGTGCTTCTCGAATTTCCTTAAGTCTTTGTCCTGAAAACATGGCTACCTCCGTAAGTTAATAAACTAACATAAGTTTATCAAAAAAAGCAGTTGTTTTCAAGTGAAACTAACTACTTTTACATTTCTCTTTTATCTCATTATTTAACTAAAAATCCTAGATGGTTAAGTGCCTCTTCAATATAATCTATATCTTGCTCACTATCTGCTTCGACAAGATGATAATGAACACCGTTTGTCAAATCAGATAAGGGGCGAAAGTCATTTGACGAGGCTTGGTCTAAAAAATGCCTAACATCTCGACGACAAGTCAATTTCAACAAAGTCTGAATTTCTCCATAAACTGGATGATCTATCATGATATTTTGAATACGGCCTCCATTATCAACAATAGCCAAAAGCTCATCCTCCATATCGGACACTTTATGATTCACCTTAAACAGTCGACGTACATAAGAATTGTCATCGCTACTTTTATAGATATATCCTCTATTAGTTGAAATAATCTGGGCACCATCTGCACGCAAGAGTGCAATATCTTGAACAATGATTTGACGTGTCACACCAAAATGCTCCGCCAAACTCTGTCCATTCATTGCCTCTTTAGCTCCCTTTAAGAGTGCCAATAATTCTTGTTTGCGATTTGAAGCCATAGACCAACCATACCTCTTTCAATTAGCGTATTTTTCGAATACTTTTGAAAATCGTTAATGCTATAACATAGTCTATCATACTATGGACAATAGTGCCAAAACCAACTAAAACAAAGAGAACATAGAACAGTTTTTGGAAATCCTCTCCTGTTACGGAATAAAAAATCACGCAAGCAAGAACTTCACCTATGGCATGGATAAGTCCTAAAACAAAGTTGAAAAGTAATGATGATTTATGGTTTTCTATCGTTTGTGGAAATTTTTTCAAATAGAGTGCGCCTAAAAAGCCAAATATAATATGAGAGAATGCTCTAAAAACAACCACAATCGGATAGCCAGCCATAAAGTATCCCAAACTAGAAGCTAAGATAACAAAAGCAGTTACCCAGGGAGATATAAACATAGCTAGAAATATTGGAACATGACTCCCCAAAGTATACGAAGCCGGTGGGATGATTAGTTTAATTGGCATGATACTTGGGATAAGGATAGCAATTGCAGTTAATAAAGCTGCAAAGGTCATTTCTTGAATTCTCTTTTTCGGTTTCATAATCTACTCCTTTTTATTGTATATACATTAGTATATTACAGTGTATAGTTATATAAGTCAATATTTTTCAAAAAAAACACTAGAGCAAAATGTCTAGCGTTCTAAGTTTCTTATTTACGTTTTTTCTTAGCTTTTTTCATCTTATTAGCTTGACGCTTCATCGCATGTTTCATGGCAAATGAACCAACCTTACCTTTAAGGCCACCACCAAGCATTTGGCTAAGATCTAAATTTCCAAAATCTGGCATACCAGCGCCACCCATCATGCCTTCGAGAGCAGACATATCCATATTACCCATATCAGGCATATTTGGCATGTTTTTTGGCAGATTATTTGGGTTAAGACCCATTTGACGCATCATTTGCTCCATATCGCCAGACATAACACCTTGCATCATTTGTTTGGCTTGGTTGAAGTCTTTAATAAACTTGTTTACTTCGATGAAGGTATTCCCTGAACCATTGGCAATACGGCGACGACGGCTTGGCGTTAAAAGATCTGGATTTTCACGTTCTTCAGGTGTCATAGATGATACGATGGCACGCTTACGCGCAATTTGCTTTTCATCTACTTTAACATTAGCCAAGGCTGGATTGTTAGCCATACCTGGCAACATCTTAAGCAAATCCTCCATAGGACCCATATTTTGTACTTGGTCTAATTGGTCGATGAAGTCATTGAAATCAAAGGTGTTTTCACGCATCTTTTCAGCCAACTCAAGAGATTTTTTCTCGTCGTACTCTTGAGAAGCTTTTTCAATAAGGGTAAGAAGGTCACCCATACCTAAGATTCGGCTTGACATACGGTCTGGGTGGAAAGTCTCAATATCTGTGATTTTCTCACCAGTACCTGTGAATTTAATTGGCTTACCAGTAATCTCACGAATAGAAAGAGCCGCACCACCACGTGTGTCACCGTCAATTTTAGTAAGAACGACACCTGTGATATCTAGTTGTTCATTGAACTCCCTGGCAACGTTAGCAGCTTCCTGACCAATCATGCTATCTACAACCAAGAGAATTTCGTTTGGATGAGCAAAATCCTTAATATCATGCAACTCTTGCATGAGAGTCTCGTCAATCTGCAAACGACCAGCCGTATCAATCAAGACATAGTCATTCTTATTGGCACGCGCTTGTTCCAAACCATTTTTGACAATCTCAACCGCCGGTGTCTCTGTACCCATATCAAAAACAGGAACTTTGATTTGTTGTCCCAAAGTCTTCAACTGGTCAATGGCTGCTGGACGATAGATATCCGCCGCAATCATCATTGGACGAGCTTCTTGTTCCTTAATCAGCTTATTAGCCAATTTACCAGCAAAGGTCGTTTTACCAGCCCCTTGGAGACCAACCATCATAATGATTGTTGGAATCTTTGGAGATTTCTCAATTTCAGATGTTTCAGACCCAAGAATCTCTGTCAATTCTTCATTAACAATCTTGATGATTTGTTGCGAAGCATCAAGAGTATCAATGATTTCGTGACCTACAGCACGTTCACGAACACGTTTAATGAATGTCTTAACAACTGGTAGGGCTACGTCTGCTTCAAGAAGTGCCAAACGAATCTCTTTAGTGACTTCTTGAACTTCTTTCTCTGAAAGTTTTCCTTTACGTCTTAAATTTTTGAAAACGCCTTGCAAGCGTTCCGTTAAGCTTTCAAAAGCCATATATCATTTCCTCTCTTAATTTCTGCTTGAATCTAATCTCTATTATCAATGCTGCTGAGCACAGCAATTTGTTCCTGAAGATAGCTATCGTCTGAGTATTTTTCCATAATATCATCAAAAATTTGACTACGAACGATGTAATCTGAATACATATGTAGTTTCATCTCGTAAGCTTCTAAAATCTTCTCAGTACGCTTGATGTTATCATATACAGCCTGACGACTCACACCAAATTCCTCGGCAATTTCTGCCAAACTATAATCATCTGCATAATATAGCTCAATATAGTTCATCTGCTTATCTGTTAACAAGGCTGCATAAAACTCAAAAAGGGCATTCATGCGATTGGTTTTTTCAATTTCCATAAGCTCCATTTTACCATAAAATCATGGTGTTAGCACCATTCTTGTGCAGAAAAAAGCTGTGACTGTTAATTGTTCTCCAAATAAAATTCAAAACGGTCGCCAACATAGTAACTTCGTACATATTCGAAAGCCTGCCCATCTTGGAGGAAGGAAATCTGTGTCAAACTCAAGAGAGCGTCACCAGTCTTAACCTTTAGGTGCTTGGCTAAACTACTATTGGCCAAACTGGCTGATATGGTCTGCTGACTTTTCCCTATTTCATAGCCATTATCAGTTAAGGTCTTGAAGAAGTGTTCGGTAATTTCTGATTCCTTAAAACCTCGGATAATTTTCTCAGGGATACTGGCAATCTCATAGGCAACTGGAATGTCATCGGCAAAGCGAACACGTTCCATACGAATGACATAGGACTGCGGTAAAACACCTAAATTCTTGATTTCAAACTCATTTGGATGTACACGTTGATAAGAAATAAGCTCACTAGATGGTTTCTTGCCTTGGGATTTGACAATCTCAGTAAAACTCGTAGTTCCACGCATCTTTTCCTTAACTCGACTGCTAGCCACAAAGGTTCCACTGCCTGGTTTGCGTTCTAAAATCCCCTCATCCACTAAAAGTGTTATGGCCTGACGAACAGTCATACGACTCACATCAAAAGTCTCGCAAAGATCTCGCTCGCTAGGGAGACGTTGCCCGATTTTCCAAGTACCATCATCAACATCTTCCTTAATCTTATCATGTATGCGAATATACGCTGGTAACATCTAATACCCCCTTCTGTACCCCTATTTTACAAAAAAAGTAACAGAATTGTAAAGATGAGTATGATACTTACAGTTTCTCGTATAAATCTAGGTGCTAAGTCCATAAATTTGTGATACAATGATTGCATAAGAAAGAGTCCATGTGTGACGTAAAAAGAAAGGGTAATAATGACTGACATTTCTACTTTGAATGATGTGCAGAAAATCATTGTTCTAGACTATGGTAGCCAATACAATCAGCTGATTGCACGTCGTATTCGTGAATTTGGTGTTTTCTCTGAATTGAAGAGCCATAAAATTACCGCTGATGAAGTCCGTGCCATCAATCCTATCGGTATCGTACTTTCTGGTGGTCCTAACTCTGTTTATGCCGAAGATTCATTTGGTATTGACGAAGAGATTTTGGAACTTGGTATTCCAATTCTTGGTATCTGTTACGGAATGCAACTTTTGACCCACAAACTTGGTGGTAAAGTTGTTCCAGCTGGTGAAGCAGGTAACCGTGAGTATGGCCAATCAACACTTCGCCTTCGTGCCCAATCAGAACTCTTTGCAGGAACTCCTGAAGAACAAGTTGTTCTTATGAGCCACGGTGATGCAGTTACAGAAATTCCAGAAGGTTTCCATCTTGTTGGTGACTCAGTAGATTGCCCATTCGCCGCAATGGAAAATACTGAGAAAAACTTCTACGGTATCCAATTCCACCCAGAAGTTCGTCACTCTGTATATGGTAATGATATCTTGAAAAACTTTGCTTTTGGTATCTGTGGTGCCAAAGGTGACTGGTCAATGGCTAACTTCGTAGATATGCAAATTGCACAAATCCGTGAAACAGTTGGTGACCGTAAAGTCCTTCTTGGACTCTCAGGTGGGGTTGACTCATCTGTTGTTGGTGTCCTTTTGCAAAAAGCTATCGGAGATCAATTGACATGTATCTTCGTTGACCACGGTCTTCTCCGTAAAGGTGAAGGTGACCAAGTTATGGAGATGCTCGGAGGTAAATTTGGCCTTAACATTATCCGTGTTGATGCTTCTAAACGCTTCCTAGACCTCTTGGCTGGTGTTGATGATCCTGAGAAAAAACGTAAAATCATTGGTAACGAGTTTGTTTACGTCTTTGATGACGAAGCAAGCAAACTTAAAGGTGTAGACTTCCTAGCTCAAGGGACACTTTACACTGATATTATTGAATCAGGTACTGAGACAGCTCAAACAATCAAATCTCACCACAACGTTGGTGGTCTTCCAGAAGACATGCAATTTGAATTGATTGAACCACTTAATACCCTCTTTAAAGATGAAGTTCGTGCCCTTGGTACTGAAATGGGAATGCCTGATGAAGTCGTTTGGCGTCAACCTTTCCCAGGACCAGGACTTGCCATCCGTGTTATGGGTGAAATCACTGAAGAGAAACTTGAAACCGTTCGTGAGTCTGATGCTATCCTTCGTGAAGAAATTGCCAAAGCTGGTCTTGATCGTGATGTATGGCAATACTTCACTGTTAACACAGGCGTTCGTTCTGTCGGTGTTATGGGTGATGGCCGTACTTACGACTACACTATCGCTATCCGTGCTATCACTTCAATCGACGGTATGACAGCTGACTTTGCGAAACTTCCATGGGAAGTTCTTCAAAAGATTTCTGTTCGAATCGTTAACGAAGTTGACTACGTTAACCGTATCGTCTACGATATTACAAGTAAACCACCTGCAACAGTAGAGTGGGAATAAAATATAAACCTAATTTAAAGTGACTTGATTGATTTAACAGCATTTGAATTGTTTTAAAACGCTAAAATCTAATTACTTATATTTGGTTCCCCACCAAATGCCCCACCAGAATTTCTTTCTGGTGGGTATTTTTTATATCTTAATTACAAAAATAGAGCAATAAGCAATGATATGGGGTCAGAAAAATTTTTCCTTTTCTGCTGTTCAGTACTAACTCTTACATCATACCTAGATAATAGGGTAAAATCAAAACTCTCTAATTGTTATTTATTTGTAAAAATTTCACTTTAACCATTTGCTATATTTCCTTCATTCACATTTAACCCATAAATTTCAAAATCATGATAGAATCCATTATAGAACTCGAATTGGGAGATTTCGCTTTCTTTTTTAAAACCTAAACTGATTGGTATAAACTTACTTTTAACATTATCAACATCTATATAAATCAAAAGCTTATCAATTTTAAATTTGGATGGAATGATTTTTATTAATTTTTTTAAACTCTGTTTTACAAAACCTTGATTTTCATATTTTTCTGATATCCAATATCCAATTTCGGCTTGATGTTTTTGTAAATCAATATTATGTATATCTATCATCCCTACTGGTTTCTGATTGACGCAAATTGTTAACATAAATAACTCATTGCACTCCATTTTTTCACGTGCATACTTTATAAACGCTTTTTCATTTTCAAGACTTTTCATTTCATCCACCCAAGGAAGCCACATAGCAAGACGTTCTCGTTCAGTAGAAACAGTCTCATATAACCCTTCACTATGGCTATCGGATATATAAAAAAGTTGGCATCGTTTCCCACGTGATTTAAACTCTATAAATAGTTCCGAGTCCAAGTTGGTAGAATCCATTTCATACTCCTTGTTATAAATGATAATATTCTTTAACTCTTTATTTACGAAATCATTATATAACTTTTTTACTACTTTTCATATGAATTAAATTTTGTCTATCTTTTTAAGCTCATAGCCTATTACAACAACAAACGAATTAAGGTAAAACTAAAGGACCTAGTCCTATATAGTAGAGAACTAAATCCCTCACTTAAATTATTTGTCTAACTTTCTGGTATCAGTGCAAGTCTACACCACTCGACTCTTCACATAGTCAGGATAGCATAGATAAATGTTTGCTTACTTAGTGAAATCCAATACTTTACGTCCTTGAATTTCACCTTTTTCCATTTGATCAAAGACTTCTACTGCTGTATCAACAGGAACAGTTTCAACAACTGGTACTACTAATCCTTGTGCACCAAAGTCGAAGGCTTCTTCTAAGTCTTTACGTGTACCTACAAGAGATCCAACAACACGAATACCATCTAGAACTGTTTTGACAATTGAGAGGTCCATATATTCAGATGGGAGACCGACCGCAACGACTGTTCCACCAGCACGTACACTATCGATAGCCTGATTGAAAGCAACCTTAGAAACAGCTGTTACAACAGCACTGTGTGTACCGCCAGTTTTTTCTTGGATATAGCCTGCTACATCTTCAACTTCTTTACCGTTCACCACTAAATCAGCACCAGATTCTTTAGCCAAATCAAGTTTATTTTGGTTGATATCAACAGCCACTACTCGTGCATTGAAAACTTTCTTAGCATATTGAATAGCCAAGTTACCTAGTCCTCCAGCGCCATAAATAGCTACCCATTGACCAGGTTCAACTTTAGCTTCTTTAATAGCTTTATATGTTGTAACTCCCGCACAGGTAATAGATGAAGCTTGAGCAGGATTAAGTCCTTCTGGAACTTTCACAGCATAGTCAGCGGTAACCAAAGCATAGTCACTCATACCACCATCAACACTATAACCAGCATTTTTTACAGAGCGACAGAGTGTTTCACGACCAGTTGTACAATATTCACAATGGCCACATCCTTCGAAGAACCAAGCGATTGATACACGATCACCTTTTTTAAGTGTTTCAACCCCTTCGCCAACTTCTTCAACAATACCAATTCCTTCGTGTCCTAAGATACGACCTGGAACTTGACCAAAGTCTCCATGAGCTACGTGAAGGTCAGTATGGCAAACGCCACAGTATTCGACTTTAACCAAAGCTTGACCATGACCAACTACTGCTGGTTTTTCATGTTCAACAACTTCAACACCTGTGCTTGCTTGATTAACAACAACTGCTCTCATCTTAATTACCTCCATATGATAACTTTTAACACCTTCATTATAGCACTTACAAAAGCAATATCAACGCTTACATAAAGACTTTCTTAACTTGCGAAAACTTCTTGAAAAGTCTCTATACAAATTCGATAAGTACTATTTTTTCTGCTGATATAGCTATGCTTCAATCATTTCCAAGATACCTATACTGTCTCACGAGTGTCTTGGAATCCAGTAGGCTGACTTCAAAATGAAAATAATGATTGCGTCCATCTCTAGCATTCTCTTTATTGAGTAGAAAATAATTCTTTTGACTGATAGCCATCTCCCTTATAATATCATCCGTCAAAAAGGTTAAGGGAATATCCATAGCAGAATAGCGATAAAAGTCTTCTTCAAATTTTAAATAGCTATCAGAAAAATAATCAATTTGAAGTTTATCATCATAAATTTTTCTCTTTCTCATCTATGTTTTCAACCCCCAAACTAATTTCTAATATATCCTTTGTTAGAATACATTTATGTCGCTTGCAAGATTTTATAGTAACTTGATTAAAATCCAAGTCAACCACATAGCCACTACATCTACAGCGCCTACCTTGATACTTTATCTGGAAATTTCCCAATAATTGACCTGAATAAAGCTGGTTTAATAAAGTAAACTTCTCTAAATCATCCGAATGACTCGTAAGATTTTCTTTAGTCTTATCTTCATGTAGGGAACTTGTGTGTTCTGACAAGAAAAAGCCCATCCACTTCATCATTCCCCTATCTTTATGTTCCCTAGCTGATTGAAAGGGAAGGTAACTACGGTCTATCATTTTAAGCCATCTAATCCCCCAGCCGAGTGTCCACCAATAAGCTTACTTCGAGCAAGACTCCTAGATGCCCCCTGTAAAGAAGTCGCTTTTTGAATGGTCGTAAAGCCAAATTCCTGACGAATACTATCTATAGCTGACTGAAGCCTTTCTTCTTTATCAATGTCATCTGGATTATCAAATAAAGAAAGAATTTGAAACCCTTCATCTACAAAATTTGCATAAGAGACACTCACACTTCGAACAGCCCCTCCTTGATATTTCTTCCTAAAGAGTGCAATGACATGTCCTATTAATATCCTTGTGTTATTAGCAGGTTCAATCTTCATCTGTGCTTGTAGCGAACGCTTGCCCTCTAACTTTGAAAATCCAATGCTAATGGAAACTTGACAAGCTTTCTTATGAGCTCGTCTTAACCTAATGGCTACCTGCTCCGCCATCTCTCTTAGAATCAATTCAATATCAGCTTGACGCTCATAGTCTCGTGGTAAGATTTGAGAATTTCCTAAGCCATGTGACTTTGGTTTATAAGGTTTATGAACATTACTCTCATCAATACCGTTAGCATGAAAAAAGAGGTCTAAACCTACAATACCTAACTCCTTTTTAAGAATATCAGGATTGCTATTAGCAAGTTCTCGAATGGAGCAAATTCCCAACTTGTTTAGCCGCTTCTCCATCCGCTTACCAATCCCCCAGAAATCAGTCATATGGGGAATATTCCAAACCTTAGTCTCGACATCTTCATAGGACCAGTTGGCTCTCATAGTAGCCGTATGTTTAGCCTCATTATCAAGAGCTAACTTAGCCAATAGGGGATTGCTGTTAGACATTCCAACTGTCGAGTAAATACCTGTCTCCCTCCAAATATCTCTTTGAATACGCCCTGAAATCATGTCTAACTTATCTTTTCTAGTAACAGTCCTATCGGGAATAAAGTAATTCAGTGACGACGTGAGATCAATGAAACCCTCATCAATGGAATAGGGAAGAATATCTTCAACACTGGCATAATTCTGGAAAATGTGTTGAATCTGGATATTCTTTTTTATATAGAGATCCATTCTAGGAGGAACGATAAAGGTAACCTTGGCCCAAGATTCGATGTAATCTACAAAATCTCTATCCGTTGGAAGTCCCTGCTTTTTGGCATTATAATAATGAAACTTACGAGAATGAATGTCAAAAGGTAAGTCATAAGAACGACTAACATTTGACTTGCCAAAAACTTGCTTAAATATAGGGGAAGAGGCTAGTATCAAACCATTCGCATTTTCAGCCCTACTCATCACACATAGAGAGGTCTTAAGAGGGTGCAGTCCACGTTCAACACACTCCACACTTGCATAGAAAGATTTCATATCTACAAAAGCAATATCACTTTGCGGTTCTCTTGAATAATCAAAATATCCCATGCTTGCCCTTTCGTTAGTTTATAAACTAACACTAGTATAAATTATAACTTCTTATATTTCAAGTATTTTCCATAAAAAAATAACAACATCCCTTCTAGAATGTTGTTATCCTTCTATTTTTTCCCTTTAACTTGGTCTGTGGCAACATCTTCGCCAAACCACTTGTTAGAAATCTTTTGGAATTCTCCTTTTTTATAAAGGGTTCTAAATCCTTGATTGATTTTTTTGATCAGTGTCTTATCTGCTTTACGAGCACCTACAGCAAAGCTTTCACCTTCATAACCAGCAGGCATAACATTATACTGATCCAGAACCCCTGATTTTTCTAAGTAGTAATTAGCATACACACGGTCAATCAATAGACCGTCAATACGTCCACTATCAAGGTCAATCAAGGCTTGAGTAAAGGTCGAATATTGGACTGCTTTTTGGTTGGCAACGATATCCTTCAAAATCTTCGGAGAAGCATTGAAAGCATCATAACCGGAAGACCCTGCTTGGGCACCTAAGGTTTTACCTGACATTCCAGCAACAGAATCAATTCCCGAAGACTTTTTGGTTACCAGTACTTGTTCATTGACCATATAAGGTTCCGTGAAGTCCGCAGACTGCTTACGCTCATCCGTGACCGAATAACCATTCCAAATGAGGTCAATTGTCCCATTCTTCAGTTCTGTTTCTTTCATATCCCAGTCAATAGCCTGCCATTCAACATCGATACCATACAATTTAAAGACTGCAGTTGCAAGATCAATATCAAAACCAACATAGCTACCATCCTTTTCCTCATATCCCATAGGAACAAAGGTCGCATCAAAACCAATTTTGATTTTCTTTTCTTTGGTATAGGTTTGCCACTGATCTTTCTGAGTTGCAAAATGTGAGCGCGAGCTACAAGCTGATAGCGCAAACAAAGGCAAAATGACAAGACAGCCAAGCAAAACTGTTTTTACTATTTTTTTCATGGAAAATCCTCACTATTTTGGATTGATAGTGACAATCTCATCGGCGATGTGCTGTGCAAACTGCATATCGTGAGTGATAACAATTTGCGTAATCCCAGTCTCACGATTCTGCAAAATCAATTTCTCCACTTCTTGACGCAACTCAGGGTCAAGAGCTGATGTTGGTTCATCATAGCCGACAATTTTCGGATCAATCATCATAGCACGCGCAAATGCAACACGTTGTTTTTGTCCCCCAGAAAGAGAGTAAGGATAAGCATTTCCGTGAGCTCCAAGGCCTAAACGGTCAAGCAGAGTTTGAGCTTTTTTCTGAGCATCCTCCTTAGACATTCCCATCGTCTTAATTGGCGAAAGCGTTAGATTGTCTAAGACTGTTAAATGTGGAAACAGTTGGAAATCTTGGAAGACAAAACCGAGCAAATTACGACTTTCCATCTGATCCAAAGGAATCTCTTCATTTTCATAAATAATTTGTCCTGAATCAATGGTTTCAAGTCCTGCTAGCATACGCAAGAGAGTCGTTTTACCACCACCAGATGGTCCAACAATAGCTAAGATTTTTCCCTCTTCGACAGTTAGGTTATAGTTATCAAAAATTTTGTGTTGACCAAATTGCTTGGAAATATTTTTTAATTCTAACATAAGGTCTCCTATTTATAATAGTTGAATTTCTTTTCGATGTTTTTCGAAGCCACAGTCACAACACCCACAAGGATAAGATAAATAGCTCCGGCCACAAACATCGGTGCTAAGGTCGCATCACGGTTCGCAGCGGTACGACTTTCCAAAAGAAGGTCTCCAACCCCAAGAACATAAACCAATGATGAATCCTTAACCAAGTTAATAATCTCGTTAAAGATACTTGGCAAGACAATCTTGACTACCTGAGGAAGGATAATGTAGCGGATGGTTTGGAAAGGACTAAGTTTAAGCATTTTTGCTGCTTCGTATTGTCCTTTCGGAATAGCCAAGATTCCTCCACGGAAAATCTCTGCGAAATAAGCTGCATAATTAAGCGTAAAAGCAAGAATAGCAGCTGGTAGACGATCGAAGACAATCCCAACACTTGGAAGAACGTAATAAACGAAGATCAATTGTAAAAGGAGAGGCGTTCCACGCATAATCCAAACGTAAAGGGTTAATAACCAATTTAAAGGTTTGAATTTAATCTGCATTAAGAAAGCAAGTACAATCCCTAATGGAATCGACAGTACGATAACAATGAAAAATACTTGAAGTGTGACTACCGCACCGTTCAAAAGGGCTGGTAATACTTCCAAAACGTATGACATATAAACTCCTATAATTATTTAGTATTATTGAATATTATACCAATTTTTTTGAAAAAATGATATAAGATTTTGAAAATAGTAAAAAGGAGTGTGACTAGACCCAATTTTCAAAATGAGTTCATAATCACACTCCTGGGAGACTTAAATAGTCTGTCCTGAGAAACAAACAATACTTAAGTCTAGCATCCCTAAAGCTTATTTTAGATTTTCTTAACAAATTCAGATTTAAGTTTCATAGCGCCAAAACCATCAATCTTACAATCAATGTTATGGTCACCTTCAACCAAACGAATATTTTTAACACGTGTGCCTTGTTTAATATCTTTTGGCGCACCTTTCACTTTCAAATCTTTAATAACTGTAACAGTATCACCGTCAGCAAGACGTGTTCCATTGCTATCAAGAACCACAAGTCCTTCTTCTTCTGCAACTTCGTTTGGATCCCACTCATAGGCACATTCAGGACATACAAGCAAGATTCCATCTTCATAAACATACTCTGAGTTACATTTTGGACAATTTGGTAATGACATAATTCTCTCCTAAGATTGTGATATAGATACTATTCTACTTTAGATTTCCCAATTAAGCAAGGGTAAAAAGGATAAAAACAAACAACATCCCTTACATTGTAAGAGATGTTGGTATTTTTATTCAACAGTAACTGATTTAGCCAAGTTACGTGGTTTATCGACGTCAAGTCCACGATGAAGTGTTGCAAAGTAAGCAATCAATTGTGTCGGTACAACCATTGAAATTGGTGACAAGTAAGGGTGAACATTATTAAGAACGATGTCATCACCTTCTTTAGCAACATTTTCCTCAGCAATAGTCAACACTTTAGCACCACGAGCAGCTACCTCTTGAATATTACCACGAGTGTGGCTAGCAAGAACAGCGTCAGACAAGAGCGCAATAACAGGTGTACCATCTTCAATCAAAGCAATCGTTCCGTGTTTCAACTCACCTGCTGCAAAACCTTCACATTGGATATATGAGATTTCTTTCAATTTAAGACTGGCTTCCATAGCAACATAGTAATCTTGACCACGACCAATATAGAAAGCGTTACGTGTTTCTGCAAGAAGAGCTGCCACTTTCTCGTCAATAACTTCTTTTTCAGAGAGTGTTGATTCGATAGATTGTGCTACAAGTGACAATTCATGTACCAAGTCGAAAGCTTTAGCTTTTTCATTACCATTAGCTTCACCGACTGCTTTAGCCAAGAAGGCAAGAGCCGCAATCTGAGCAGTGTAAGCTTTAGTAGAAGCTACGGCAATTTCTGGGCCAGCATGAAGAAGCATTGTATGGTCAGCTTCACGAGAAAGGGTAGATCCTGGAACGTTTGTCACTGTCAAACTTGGAATACCCAACTCGTTAGCTTTAACAAGAACCTGACGGCTATCTGCTGTTTCACCTGATTGGCTAATAAAGACAAAGAGAGGTTTCTTGCTAAGGAGTGGCATACCATAACCCCACTCAGAAGAAATACCAAGCTCAACTGGTGTATCTGTCAACTCTTCGAGCATCTTCTTAGAAGCAAAACCAGCATGATATGATGTTCCTGCCGCAAGGATATAGATACGATCAGCCTCTTGAACAGCCTTAATAATATCAGCATTTACAGCCACTTGACCCTTGTCATCTGTGTAGGCTTGGATAAGCTTACGCATTACTGTTGGTTGCTCATCGATTTCTTTGAGCATGTAGTAAGGGTATGTGCCTTTACCAATATCAGAAAGGTCAAGTTCAGCTGTATAGCTATCACGTTCTTTAACAGTACCATCATAATCTTGGACTTCGACACTATCAGCTTTCACGATAACTAACTCTTGATCGTGAATTTCCATGTACTGATTAGTTTCGCGAATCATAGCCATGGCATCTGAGCAGACCATGTTATAGCCATCACCAAGACCAATCAAAAGTGGTGATTTGTTTTTTGCCACGTAAATTGTTGAGGCATCTTCAGAATCCATGAGAGCGAAGGCATATGATCCACGGATAATGTGAAGAGCTTTCTTGAATGCTTCAAGAGTTGACAAACCATCTTCTTCAACAAATTTTCCAATCAAGTGAACTGCAATTTCAGTATCGGTTTGACCTTTGAAATGATGACCAGAAAGGTATTCTTCCTTAATTTCAAGATAATTTTCAATAACACCATTGTGAACCAAAACAAAACGTTCTGTTTCTGAGCGGTGTGGGTGAGCATTATCCTCTGTTGGTTTACCGTGAGTTGCCCAACGAGTATGTCCGATACCTGCAGTACCTTCTACTCCTTCAGTTTTAGCAGCAAGTTCCGCAATACGGCCAACAGCCTTAACCAATTGACTAGATGCTTCGCCAGCTACAAAGATACCAGCCGAATCATAACCACGGTATTCTAGCTTTTCAAGTCCTTGAATCAAGATATCAGTTGCATTTGTGTTACCTACAACACCAACAATTCCACACATATTTTTAATAATAACCTCAGATCAAAGAGGTCATGTCTCCTTCATTTAAAATTGGTATAGTCAATAAGCTCTTTAAAAAGCTTAACGAGGACAGTATATTCGATATATTTGACATTGTCAAGCATAAAAATTGGTATAGTCCTAAAAAGACCTTTTACTCGCCTCTTATCCTAAGGAATAATCCTTAAAATATGCTATAATAAGGCTATGCGAATTCAACAATTACATTATATTATCAAAATCGTCGAAACCGGCTCAATGAATGAAGCTGCAAAACAACTTTTCATTACGCAACCAAGTCTTTCAAATGCTGTTCGTGACTTGGAAAGAGAAATGGGAATTGATATCTTTATCCGTAACCCCAAGGGAATCACTTTAACCAAAGATGGAGTTGAATTTCTCTCTTATGCACGTCAAGTAGTGGAACAAACGAATCTCTTGGAAGAACGCTACAAAAGTCACACAGAAACACGTGAATTGTTTAGTGTTTCCTCTCAACACTACGCTTTTGTTGTCAATGCCTTCGTCTCACTTCTCAAGAGAGCTGACATGACACGTTACGAGCTCTTCTTACGCGAAACACGTACTTATGAAATCATTGAGGACGTTAAGAACTTCCGTTCAGAGATCGGCGTTCTCTTCCTTAACAGCTATAATCGAGATGTCTTGACTAAGATGTTTGATGACAACCGCCTCACATATACCAGTCTCTTCAAAGCTAGACCCCATATCTTTGTCAGCAAGTCAAACCCATTGGCTAAGCATGAAGTTGTCTCTTTGGAAGATTTAGAAGAATTTCCATACCTTAGCTATGATCAGGGGATTCATAATTCCTTCTACTATTCTGAAGAGATTCTCTCTCAGATTCCCCATAAAAAGTCTATCGTAGTTTCAGACCGAGCGACACTCTTCAACCTATTAATCGGTTTGGATGGTTACACCATTGCTACAGGTATTTTAAATAGTAATTTGAATGGTGATAATATTGTCTCTATCCCACTTGATATTGATGATGAAATTGATATTGTTTACTTGAAGCATGAAAAGGCAACCCTCTCTAAAATGGGGGAAAAATTCCTTGATAACCTCGTTAAAGAAGTCACTTTTGACAACTAATAGATGCTAGTCCCCAGCACATAATGTTGGGGACTTTTTATCGCCAAAACTATCCAATTTAAAGCACAAAAAAGAGCCTTTCGACTCTCATCATTATTTATAATTTTTATAGCTTGCCCAAGCTTCATCTATAGATAAGGTATCAGTATCTGTATATGAGCCTCTATAGCTGTTCCAAACAAGGCCACTTGTTGAACCAGTTGCTTGGGTAACTGGAGCTTGATCATAGGCAGTCAAACCATAGTATGCAATAATGCTATTTAATTTAGAGGCGTAAAGACTATCTGTAGCATAAGTCCCTGTCAGTGCCTGAGTGGCATCTGCATAACTACTTGTATTTGATTTCCAAGTACCTGCATAAGTAGATGACGTCATCAAAGCAGCATAATCTGCTAGGGAATCACTCAGACTTCCATAAGAACGGAAGGCTTCATCAATCTCATAAGTCTTCCCTGTACCGTCATCTTCCCAAGTACGCATAGTAACGGAGTTTCCATTATAAGAGCCCTTAATCCCAAAGAAGTTGTAATAAGGAGCTTGACTCAGACCTGACTGCCCAGAATTCGATTCAAGAATAGCTTGAGCAATTAGAACAGAAGCATAGATATTATAGTCTTGACCAATTTGTCTCGCAGTTTCACCGATATTACCTATAAAAGCAGTAGTCGTTTGGTTATAAGCAGCTTCAGCTTTAGCGTTGACACTGTTATCATTTTTTCTATCGGTTGTAAAAGCTAAGACTAAAAATAATGAACAAATAAAAGCTCCCACAATAAAAATCAAATACTTCTTTAAATGACGATACATACAACCCTTCCCTCATAAAAATTTCAATTATAATATTTTAATACTATTCTATCAGAAATAACACCTCTTAGCAAGTTATAGGGATAGTTTCCCCTCAAAACTATCCCTAACAACACCTTTACATATCCTAAATAATAAGATACAATGTGGGTAACTTTTAAGGAGATGAAAAATGAAAATCAAATCGTTCTTACCTGGTATAAGTATTGCAATACTTATTTCGCTTGTAGCCTGGACTCTTGGAGTCTTATTTCCTATTATTGGTGGGCCAGTCCTTGGTTTATTTATAGGACTTCTGCTAGGAATTATTCTAAGAGATTCTCAGAAACTTAAAGCAGGAATGCAATTCACATCTAAAAAAGTATTACAATACGCTGTTATTCTTCTAGGATTTGGGCTAAACCTTTCTCAAGTTTTCCAAGTTGGCTTAACCTCACTTCCTATCATTTTAGCCACTATTGCTACGGCACTCGTTACTGCTTACTTCATCCAAAAGCTATTTAAGTTAGATAGCGAAATTACTACTTTAGTAGGGGTTGGTTCTTCAATCTGTGGAGGTTCTGCTATTGCTGCAACTGCACCTGTAATCAAGGCTAAAGATGAATCTATTGCAACAGCAATCTCTGTAATTTTCTTTTTCAACATCTTAGCAGCTCTACTCTTCCCTCACTTGGGATCCTGGTTGGGACTTAGCAATCAAGGCTTTGCCATATTTGCTGGAACAGCTGTCAACGATACTTCTTCTGTAACTGCTACAGCTAGTTCCTGGGATAGCTTACATGGAACATCCATTCTAGAGCAGGCAACAATTGTTAAATTAACTCGCACACTTGCTATCATCCCTATAACTCTTGGGCTTTCTGTATGGCAGTCTCGAAAGGACAATACAAAGGAAGCATTCTCGCTAACCAAAGCAGTGCCTAACTTTATCCTTTGGTTCCTTTTGGCCTCACTGATTACAACTGTTGCAATGTCACTCGGTGTAAGACCTGCCGTATTTTCACCATTAAAAGACCTTTCAAAATTTATGATTATTATGGCAATGACAGCTATCGGTTTCCAAACGAACCTCAAAACACTAATCACTAAAGGAGGCTCAGCACTTCTAGTGGGAGGAGTCTGCTGGTTATTAATTAGCCTTGCTTCTCTTCTCATGCAAAAGCTATTAGGACTTTGGTAAAAAACATCTAAAAAACTCACAATCCTGCTAAGTTTGTGAGTTTTTATTATAGAATCATTTTTTATACTCAAAGACATAGGTTTGGATAACCTTGTCCCCATCGTTTGTTACTTTCAAATCAACATTGTAGCTCTTAGTTTCACCGCTAATATCCTGAACCTTATAATCACCATCTTTTTTTACCGAAGAGGTAGTCTGTCCTGAATAATGCTTAACTTCAAGACCTGAAGCTCTATCTAGAGAAAAATTAATGAGCCCGTTTAAAGAATATAGCCCATACAAAATAAGACATAAAAAGCTCAGCGACACAAGGCTCACCAAATAATATTTAACAAAATCCCCCAATTTCAACCCCTGCTTACTCACTTAGTTATTATCTTCCTTTAACTTAACATTCTTTTTATTAGAGTATTTTCAAATTTTATTTTACACACATTTGGGTATTTTGTCAAATTATTTGATATTTAAAATAGAATCTAATTTTTCTATATACTAAAAGCCGTTAGTCATCTAACGGCAATTTTTTATTTCTGAAATAACGTATTCAAGACGGCTATAGAGACCAAGTAATAAGTCGTAACTTCGATTTTCATTTTCTTTCAAAACAGTGAAAACTGTTGTACTATAGGTAAATTCAAAGAAGTCATCTAATTCCTTGAGCCAGTCATCAATAACCCCTAAATTTTGATCAATGATTGCAAACAAACTTGGCTGATACCAGATTGTACCTTCGATATAAAGGTTTTTGTCAGATAATTTAGATAGGGATACTTTCAAGTCAGCAAGCTCTCTTTTAGCAAGATTTGGTTCAATCTTTAAATCAAAAAGCAAGCGTGCATCATGATTTAGAATATCGAGTTCTGCTTGAAGCAGTTGAATATAATGTATCGCTACTAAATACTGGTTCATGGGTCTCTCCTGATCATCTGAAAATCGTACTATTATTGTACCACTAAAGAATGAAAAAATGTAGTAATTATTTAATTTTTTACAGGATTTTTTTAGAAAAAATACGATGCTTTAAATTTCTGTTTAAAACTAATGACACTAGCAATTTTCTAAGAGTTTAAGAAATGAAAGATTTTTTTAAAAAAAGAAAAACACTCACGAATGAGTGCATTTCTAGTATTAATGGCTAACCATTTCTTGTGCAATTTCAAAGCCACTAAGTTTTCCAGGATAGTAAGTAGGCCAATTATCCATTTCTTTTAGAATCTCATCTTGGCTACTATTTCCAAAGAAAATATGGAAATGTGCTGAACTTGTTGGATCTATTTGATGATCTGAAAATTGGACATACTGGTAAGGGTTATCTGCTGCTTGACTGTCAGTTGCTGTAAAGAGATAACGGACACCTTTTTTACCAGAAGTATAGGTCAAAATCTTATAACCATCATAACGATAAGTGTGTGTCACACTGCTTCCATCAGTCTTAGTGAAAGTCATGGTCATCTTTTTACCATCAATAGCAATTTTAGAAACATCTGTTTGATAGCCCTTAGTGTAGTATTCTTTATACTCTTGTGCTGTTTTATCCTTATTCAATAGAGATTTGTATTCAAATACTTGATCTAAAGTACCATCTTGAAGATAAGGATAAACCGATTGCCACTCACCAGACCAATCCGAAAGTTCTCTATCTTTAACATCTTTGTCATCGAAGTAACCATTTTGAACCGTTTTCTTGTCATCACTTCCCGTTTCAGGTTGGATAGCTTTACCTTCAACGTCCGTTGTTAAACGAAGATTTTTTAGGTTCTCAGTCATAACACTGACATAGTCTTCACCTTTTTTCAACTGTTCCTTAGTTAGTGATTCAATTGGATTTAAAACTGCTGTCTTAACTCCTACTTCGTTAGCTAAGGTTTTAGCAACACTACTTGAAGCATTTTCCTCAAAATAGATATAGTTAATATCATATTCTTTGACATACTTAGAAAGGCTAGCGATACGTTTTGCAGAAGGGTCGGACTCAGCTGAAACACCTAAAATTGGTACCTGTTTCAAACCGTAATCTAAGGCAAGGTAGGCAAAAGCTGCGTGCTGAGTAACAAAACTTTTCTGTTTTGCTTGACTAAAGGCTTCAGTATACTCCTTATCCAAAGTCTTTAATTTTTTAAGGTATTTCTCGGCATTGGTTGTAAAGACTGCTTTTTTATCTGGATGCTGAGCAATCAAACCGTCTCTAATAGTTTCAACTAATTTTTGAGAACGTTTAGGTGAGAGCCAAACATGGGGATCATATTCGTGGTGATGTTCTTCTCCACCATGATCATGATCTTCTTCCTCTGTTCCAGGTAAAAGAACCATGCCTTGACTTGCCTTAATGACTTTTGTATTTTTTGTGTTAATAGACTTTTCAACTTTTGGAACCCAGGTTTCCATATTTTCATTTAGGTAGACAAAAGTGTCTGCTTTTTCAATGTCAGCGACATTCTTAGTAGATGGTTGGAAATCGTGGGCTTCACTTCCAGCAGGAATGAGATAAGACACCTCTCCCTCATCTCCTACAACCTGCTTGGTAAATTCATAAACAGGGTAAAAGCTCGTCACAACTTTCAAATCACCATTTCCTTTTGGACCGTGGTGACTAGTCGTATAATAAATACCTGCACCAGCAGCTAAAACAACTGCTGCTAATCCTGCTAGGCCAAAAATGCGTTTCTTTTTCATGATATTCCTTTCAAAATACTTAACCAGTTAATAGTTTACTGGTTAAGTATATCACACTTCATTTATTTTGCAAGTCCTAAAATAAAAAAATTGAAATATTTCGACGAGAAAGAATTATTTGATATACTGGAAATATCATTTGGAAAGTAGGTTATACATGTTTCGAAAATTAATCCTATATCTTTTTTTATTGCTTTCAGCCATAGGCCTGACTTATGATACGCAATCATACACTTCAGGCGCTTTGTCTGGTTCGGCATACGGTATTATTGGACTATCAACACTGATTGCCTTATGTTATATCGTACCAGGAATATTTCTGATTCTGTACTTAGGCAAGAGATGGCAGGTGAAACCACTTGTTCTCATATTTGCTCTAATTGGTGGAGTCTTTATCACAGGATGGATAGCTGGTTATGCCAATACCATTTCTCACGACTGGGTGACTGCTCATCTTTCTTCAAAGAGCTTCTTCTACCGCTTTGAGGATGCCCTTATGGCTCCCCTAGTTGAAGAACCCCTAAAACTGGCAGCTTTTCTCTTTGCTATCTATATGGTACCAACGAAAAGTTACAAGGGGATCTTGCTTGTTGCTATTACGGCAGGTCTTGGCTTCCAGATTAGTGAAGACTTCTCCTATATTCTTTCAGATTTGCCTGATGGTTTTTCTTATACGATTTCAGGTATTCTTGGTCGAACTATTGGTGCCGTATCGTCTCACTGGCTTTACACATCCTTCCTTGCTATGGGGCTAGTCCTTATATGGCGTTCCCGTCAAAAACTCATTAATTCTAAATACAGTCTTATTGGTATACTTTATGCTTTCGGTGCTTTTGCTGCACACTTTGCTTGGAATTCACCTCTTCGAAATTTAGAAAGCGATTTGCCATGGGCATCAGGCCTTCTCATTTCACTCAATCTTTTCTTCTTTATTACGCTTTATCAGCTCCTCTCGAAACTGGATAAAGAAAACAAGTAATGTTTACAATACTAAAAAACCTTTCCAATTTTATGGAAAGGCTTTTTTGATGACTTTAATCACTCATAGAAAAACGATTGGTCATCAAATTACTTGCATCATCTAAGACTTTTGCCAATAGTTTATCTGTTTCTGACTGAATCTTATCACTAATTTTTTGATTTTCAGCTTCAAAATCAATACTCTCACCATTTGCTAAAGCAGTATCTACATGATTAATCATAGCATGGCCAAGAGCCATAGTTGTTTCTACATAAGCATCCAAATCAGCTTCATGCTGTTGGAAATGAGGATCACAGATAGCAGCAATCAAGCGATTACTCCAGTAGAAATTACCTGTATCCACTTTATCAGTTGTTTGACGGAAATAAGCAGGTGTTGTTCCGACTTGAGTCCAGAATGGCACCATTGTACCAAATGGCATTGATCCATAGGCTAACCACTGAATTCCTGTTGTTTCTGATGGTTTGTTAGGACGCATTTGCAAGAGAGCTGTTTGACTAGTACGGTTGATACCGATTGGACGGAATTGGCGTTGACTCACCGCATCTCCTTGAGGTCCATAAGGATCGTAAGGTGTATCTTGGTAATGAAGACTCAAGACATATTTAACATCTTCAACTGTAATTTTGCGGTATGGTTTTTGACACCATGGAATAAAGAATGATTTTGGATCATAATCTTTTTCTGGATTCAAGAATTTCTGCATTGCCCAGGCACGTGGTGTATTATAATGACGATCCTTATCTCGTTGGCTACCAAAAGCATAACGTGGATTAAAGTGTTCATTAGAATAAGTCAAATCCAAGTGATGTTTATTAATAAAATCTCGAATGTCTGGTGAGGCTAAATAGTCGTCTGGATTTTCAAACTCATAGTGATCGATGCCAAGTTGGTTTGGGTTAGTGACATAGACATCATCTGGAACACGTCTTGCAATCCAATGGTGACCACCAATGGTCTCTAGCCACCAAATTTCTTCAGTATCTGAGAAAGCAATACCATTAGATTCGTAAGTTCCGTAAGTTTCAAGAAGTTGCCCCAAACGAAGGACACCTTCACGCGCCGTCTTAATATATGGCAAGACCAATGTTAACATATCCTCTTCTCCAAAACCATCTTTAACAAGAGGGTCTGCACCGAGTACACGCGCATTGGTGGTGATTGTTTCTGTTGCACTCATGGCAACATTAGCTGAGTTAATACCAGCTTCACCCCAGATACCGTCTTTACCAAGTGCATCTGGAACAGAAGTATAACGTAGAGGATTATCTGGCAAATCAATTGAAAACTTGCTAAGCACAGACTGGTAATGACGCGGTTGGTCTTCAGGGGTCACGACGAGAAATTCTTTGGGCGTAAAAACGCCAGATTGAGAATCCTCAGTACGTGCAATCATGGTAGAGCCATCATATGAGGCTTTCTTACCTACTAAAATCGTTGTACAAGCCATAAAAGCTTCCTTTCTACTTACAAATCGTCCGCAATTTTATTGATTTTTCTGAGACGATGATTGACACCACTCTTGGTCAGAGGAGGTTCTATACTATCTGCGATTTGCTGGATAGAGTAATCTGGATTGGCAATACGGAGTTGGGCAATTTGGCGCAGCTCCACAGGTAAAATCTCCAAGCCAACCGTATCCATAATCTTGATAATATTATTAATTGTTTTCATACTAGCACTAATCGTTCTAGCAATATTAGCTGTTTCCGCATTATTGGCACGATTCAGATCATTTCTGGTCTCTCGCATAATTTTGACCTCTTCGAAGGTATCCTTAGAGTTCATTGCACCAATAACAAGGAGGAAATCCATAATATCCTCAGCTTTTTGAAGATAGGTCACAAAACCATTTTTATGACTCAAAACCTTGGCATCGAGCATAAATTTTTTCATGAGAGAAGCCAAGTCCTCTGCGTGGTCTTGGTAAACGGAAAAAATCTCTAATTGATAACGGCCTTTTTCAGGATCACGAACTGTTCCAGTGGCCAAAAAAGCACCTCGTAAATAGGATCTTCCAGCTTCGTCATCTTCCATTACTGATGTTTCAATGCCTGTTTCAAAGCCAAAGAAAGAATCCGCCAATTGTAAATCGGACAAAATATCATTGACATGGTCAGCTACAAAAACCGTGTAAACACGATTTTTCTTGAGATTAGTCTTGTTGTGATGTCTCAATTCAGGATTACTCTGATAACGACTTTCCATTAATTGGTAGATATGTCTCGCAATCTTTGCATTTTCTGTTGAGATGGAAAGAGTCAATCCTTGGTTGGTCAATCCAACAGAACCAGACATCTTAATCAATGCCGACAATTCAGCCTTGTCTTTGCTTGAAGCTGCAATTATCTCTTCTTTAACCTTAATTGTGAAACTCATGACTTATTCCTCACTAGATGCATGAGCTCATCCACTACCAAGTCACCATGGTGGAAGGCACCACCATTTTCAAGTCGCAAAAAATTAGAAGACACAACTGTTTTTGCTTCACGACGTAAGCCCTCAAAATCATGCTCAACCTGAACAAGGTATTCATCAAATTTATTACTTGCCATGTATTCCTTAGGCACTTTCTTGATATTAACTAAGACATTGTCAATCACATCGGAGCCAAGATGACGATTAAGAACAGCCACATGGTCGGCATCTGAAAATTGCTCAGTTTCTCCGTACTGCGTCATAATATTACAAATGTATGTGACATCAGCCTTGGTCTCAATAAGAGCCTGACGAATCTCTGGTATCACCAGGTTGGGCAAAATCGATGTATAAAGAGACCCAGGACCTAAAACAATCATATCACTATTCATAATAGCATCAACAACCTTACGACTGGCCTTAGGCTCTTCATCATTATAGGTATTGGTCACATAAACGCGATCAATCATGCCATCGTACTGGGCAATACTACTCTCACCTGCTACTTCATGACCATCTTGAAAAACGGCATGAAGCGTCAAGGCAGTCTCACTGGCAGGATAAATCTTACCTGTGACGTGGAAAAACTTCGTCAGAAGCTGCATGGCATTATAGGTAGATCCCTGCATTTCAGAAATTCCAGCGATGATTAGATTTCCGAGTGGATGACCGGCCAAAGCGCCATCGGTTTTATCAAAACGATATTGGAAAACTCTTTCATAAAGTTTAGGCATATCACTCATAGCTACCAAAACATTACGCAAATCCCCTGGAGGTGTCAGTTGCATGATATCACGCAAATCTCCTGAAGAACCGCCATCATCAGCTACAGTTACCACAGCAGTGATATCAACATCCTTATGGCGTAAACTACGAAGAATGACTGGAATACCAGTTCCCCCACCTATTACTGTAATTCTTGGTTTTTTCATGAACGATTCACCGTCTCCTTACGTCGATCCTTATCACGATGTGTTTCATTGACTGTCCAATCATTTTTTAGATCTTGGGCTAGACGATGTGCAAAAGCTACACTACGGTGTTGACCACCTGTACACCCAACAGCAATAGTAAGAACAGACTTACCTTCTTTTTTGTAGCCAGGTAAGATTGGTTTAATAAGCTGTTTCAAATGATTGTAAAAGTCTTCTGATTCTGTATGCTTCATGACGTAATCAAAAACCTCTTTATCCAAACCTGTGAGGTTACGAAGGGCAGGATCATAATAAGGGTTTGGCAAAAAACGGACATCAAAAACCAGATCTGCATCCAATGGCAGTCCATATTTAAAACCAAAACTCAAAACTTCAATACGGAAAGAAGATTGGTCTTGCTCAGATGAAAACTGTTCAGAAATAGCCTTACGAAGTTGACGCGGAGTCAATTCTGTCGTATCAACTACGTTTTGACTCAAACTCTTAAGCGGTGACAAAAGCTCACGCTCTAACTTGATGCCATCCAAAACACGGCCATCTGCCGCCAGTGGGTGACTACGACGTGTCTCTTTGTAACGAGAAACCAATTCACCATCCGTAGCGTCCAAGAAAAGAATCTTGAAATTAAGTTCCTCATTGCTCTCCAATTTATCCAAAATATCGTTGATTTCATCGAAGAACAAGCGACTTCGCATATCAACGACAAGAGCAATCTTATCTGTCTCTTCACTATGTTTTACCAATTCGATAACCTTTGGTACCAAAGAAGGTGGCATATTATCAATAGTGAAGTATCCAATATCCTCAAAGGATTGAATCGCTACAGTCTTACCTGCCCCGCTCATCCCTGTTACAACAACTAAATTAATTTTTTTCGTTCCCATGAGACTCCCTTTCTAGTCTTTCTTCTTTCAAGACACGAATATCGTCTGACATTTTTTCAACTTGTTGGCTAACCCCCATAATCATTTCTGTCTGCAATTTTTGAATTGTCAAAAGATCTGATTGGTCTTGTTGCACCAAGTGATCAATTTTTTCATGTAAAAGTCGGATTTCTTCCTTTGATTGTTTATTGACGTTATAGTCATTTCGTGCTTGCAATCGATCGTAATCCGATGCCCGATTCTGACTCATCATAATCAATGGTGCCTGAACGGCAGCTAGAGTGGACAAGGCCAAATTCAACAGAATAAAAGGATACTTATCAAAGGCAATCCCAAAGGGTTGAACAACATTCAGCCCCATCCAAATAGCCATAAAAGCAACAAATGACAAGATAAAAGTCCAAGATCCACCAAATCGGGCCACTTCATCCGCCACTTTTTGACCAAAAGTAATTCGACTATCCAATTGTTCCTGGACATCCTGGTCCTCGTAGAGCAAACTCTTGGTCACATCATGAACTGTTTCACGCACGTGCTCATTTTTCTCATTAGCATTTGCAATAATCTCGTCGAGAAAAACTAACCTATAATCCAAAAGGCTAATATTACTAATGAAATCATGTCCTTGTAAATCAGGATAATCTTTTTTCAAAAGCACCTGCAAACGACTATTTAGTCGTTCGAAATAGGAGCCATCGGTTTCATCGAACCACTCTTTAGAGATATAATCCTGAACTCTCTTAACCTGCATATTTTCGCCTTCTTTCTAGGCTCTATTATACCATATTGAAAGCTTAAACGTTCAATAGATAAAGGAAAAGAGTCCAAGACTAACCTCAGACTCCTCATTATTGGGACAATTAATTTAACATCTTCTTATTGGTAATTCAAAGTCCAGTAGTAAGTACCATCACCTGCGACAACACAAGCCACTGCAGCTTGAGTAGCATCTGGACTCATGAGAAGTTCACGAATACCACTGCTCAACCATTTATTTGCAACAACTGAACCATCAGATTCACGACGGTAAACAATACCGTCACTGTTGTAAGTATGTGAAATATCTTTGGCGTGTGGAAGAGTTGTGCTATTGTAAAGATCATCAGACCATGTAAGCGCTGGTAAACCGGCAGCTGTACGTTGAGCATTGATTTCATTAAAGGCAGCCTTAGCTGAATCAACTTCAACATAATCAGAGTTTTCAGTTGGTTCTACATGATAAATAAATTTAACATATCCAAATTCAACATCACTATATTTTTTGTCGTCAACACCGCTCTTGAGATTAGCTGTAATCACATAATCACGTGCCCAAGCACTGCCTTTAGAAGCATTGAAGTTATCAACATCTTCAATTTCCCAAGTTACATTACAATCCCAGCCAGCATTGTCTATGAATTTTGGAGCAAGATTATTAATGACATAGTCTTTGAATTCATCAACATTTTGGAATGGAAGAGCTTCTCCCGCTTTACCAGTACCAACTACATTTTCAGAATACAACTTAACACTTGATGCGTTGTCATCGTACATGTATTCGTCGTTTCCTGCTGGTTTATGGAAATCTGGATCAAGCTCAGGGTCATCATTGGCAGTACCATTGTAGAGTTTCCACTTACCATCAACCCATTTGTAGTAACCATCGATACCACGCGCATTTTCCTCATCAGTCATAGCGACACGGTAGTAATACGTACCGTTGTCATCTACAAATCGTGGGTCTGAGTGCATGCGATAATCTGTTGGTGGCAATGTTGGTTTTGGCAACTTATCATAGTCAATGTTTGTTTCAGGCGCATATGGTGGTTTTTCAAGTTCAGGAGCTTCAGAACTTGTTTCTGATGTTGAACCTGTCTCTGAAGTTGCTGTTGAAGAAGATTCAGAAGTTACAGTCGAACTTGAGTTACCAGTTGAAGCCGCTTCTGAAGTTGAATCTACGGTTGAGGCTACTTCAGAACTTGCTGATGACGTTGAATCTACAGTTGAGGTTACCTCTGAACTTGCTGATGACGTTGAGTCAACAGTTGAAGCTACTTCTGAACTTGCTGATGAAGTTGAATCTACAGTTGACGCTGCTTCTGAACTTGCTGATGACGTTGAGTCAACAGTTGAAGCTACTTCTGAGCTTGCAGACGAAGTTGAATCTACAGTTGACGCTGCTTCTGAACTTGCAGACGAAGTTGAATCCACGGTTGAGGCTACTTCTGAACTTGCTGATGAAGTTGAATCTACAGTTGACGCTGCTTCTGAACTTGCAGACGAAGTTGAATCCACGGTTGAGGCTACTTCTGAACTTGCTGATGAAGTTGAATCTACAGTTGAGGCTACCTCTGAACTTGCTGATGAAGTTGAATCTACAGTTGAAGTTGTTGGAGCTTCAGAATCTGTGCTTGAAGCCTTAACAAGCACCCACTTACCATTTGAATAATAGTAGTAATCGCCATTATCTTTCAAATAGTAGTGAGTACCATTTTCGTAACGGTAGTGAGGGTCATTTCTCAAAACCTCATAACCTGTCGTTGGTGTATTGTTAGAACCACTATTGTTGTTATTATAGTCACCACCACGAACCCAACGACCGTTATAGTTAACATAGTAGCTACCATCACTCAAGATGTAGTACAAGTAACCATTGCTATAGCGGTAAGTACCTGATTCGTTGTAGTTGTTGTAACCAGGATTATAGTTGTTATAGCCATAATTATAGTTAGGATAGTAATTATTGTAACCGTAGTTATAGCCATAATTGTAATTATAGCCTGGATAATAACCATTGTATCCATAATTATAACCATAGTTTGGATAATAGTTGTTATACCATGGATTATAAGAATAGTTATTATAGTAATCTCGGCCATAATAACTATCGGCCTGTGCATGATCATTACCAACTACCGTTGGTGCTAATATTGCTGCCCCTAAAACAGCGCACGAAAATAGACGTAAACTTTTTCTCATTGTCTTCATCCCCTTTTTTAAAAACAAATATACCTTTTATAAGCAAGCGCTTACGCTTCTGTTTATACTTTAATTGTAGGAGATAATACTTCTATTGTCAAATTATTTTAATAATAGAAGTTTCTAAGAACAGACCAATAAAAAACTAACAATGACCTTGCTTTCACTTGTAAAAAAATAATTGATCAGCTTTCTTTTACACCTGTTTAACAAAATAAAAAAGCCCTTAACATAAGGACTTTTAGCATGATATTAACGATTATCAATATTTTCTGGGTAAAGATCGTGATTAAAAAGACGTTGCTCTGCCATCTTTTCATACTTAGTTTCTGGACGGCCATAATTATAATAAGGGTCAATAGAAATACCACCACGAGGTGTAAATTTACCCCAAACTTCTAAGTAACGAGGGTTCAAAAGCTCCACCAAATCTTTACCAATGGTATTAATACAGTTTTCATGGAAATCTCCGTGATTACGGTAACTAAAGAGGTAAAGCTTTAGAGATTTAGACTCAACGCAGAGCTGGTCTGGAATATAAGAAATATAGATACTTGCAAAATCAGGTTGGCCAGTAATAGGACAAAGTGACGTAAATTCTGGACAGTTGAATTTGATAAAGTAATCATTATCAGTGTGACGATTATCAAAAGACTCCAAGACTTGTGGAGAGTATTCAAAAATATAAGGTGTCTCCTTATTACCAAGGAGAGTGAGGTTTTTCATTTCTTCTTGTTGTGACATTTTTCTTCCTTCGTTATTAATTTTTCTAGACCTTTATATAGTCGATTTTTAATCTTAATTTCTAATCTTAATCATCAAAAAAGTCAAAATACTATCAATTCTAATCTTATAGACTGTGAAGATTAGACACCACGCTCATTATCATAGAGTAGGGTATGAAGCTGAGGGAGGACACGCACATTGCCCCACGAATTATCAGCAGCTACAGTCTCCCACAGTTCTTTTAGGCGATCTAATTGATGTTTGACAATATTACCCTCTGCTTTAGGTTCAGGATTACCAGCTGAAAGAAACATGACATCTGGCTGATAACGTTCCTGAATCATTTTAGCAAAGGCTAAATCTGCATCATCGAAAACAGGAACCTTGAAGGTAACTTTATCAGGATCAAGCTGAGAAACAATAAAGTCAAGGGTTTCCATATTGACTTCCATCTTGGATGACGGTGGTTTAGGACTTAAGGTTACTTGGTCAATATCCTTTAGCCACTCCTGCCAGCGAGAACCCTGTGTTTCAACGGCCAAGGTTACACCTCTTGCCTTGAGTTTTGAAACGAGTTCGGCCATATTAGCCGCTAGCAGAGCTGGGTTTCCTCCAGATAGAGTAACATAGTCGTAAGTTCCTAGAGCATCCAAAGCTTCAATGACTTCGTCAGCTGTCATACGAGTTGGTTTCTCTGAACCATCCCAAGTGAATGCAGAATCACACCAATCACAGTGGTAATCACATCCTGCTGTCCTTACAAACATGGTTTTTTGACCAATTGCTCGCCCTTCCCCTTGAAAGGTCGGTCCAAAAATTTCAAGCACTGGCAGTTTAAGTACACGTTCTCTAGTCATCCAACCACTCCCATCTAAACTCTGCAAAGGCTGTCGGTGTCTCATAAAGGCGTACATATTCCAAACGAAGTCCCCTCTCCTCTGGCAGATGTTGACTCGTCGTCTGGAAAATCCAGAAAACCATATTTTCCGCAGTTGTGTTCATATAAGGCAAAGTCTCATTGAGATAACGGTGATCTAACTGAGGTTCCAAATGGTCCTTATAAATGCTCTTGAGGTCACCAAAATCGTAGGTCATGCCACGTTCATCCAAGTAACCACTAACTGCTATTTGAAGATGGTAGGTATGACCATGAAGCGATTTGCATTTGCCTTCATAATTAAAGAGATGGTGGGCAGCATCAAAAGTAAACTCTTTAGAAACCATTGTACGGTGAGGATTGTAAACCAAAGACTCACCTGTTTCTTTTTTGATTTCTTTTGGTGCAAAGAACATTAAGCTTCTCCTCTTTCTGCTAGATATTTTTCAAGTCCTTTTTGACGTAAATGGCAGGCAGGACATTCCCCACAACCAGTCCCAATAATACCGTTATAGCAAGTTAGCGTTTTTTCACGAACATAGTCGAAAGCTCCAAGTTGATCAGCCAAAGCCCAAGTCTCAGCCTTATCTAACCACATGAGAGGAGTTTGGATAACGAAATCATAGGCCATGGCAAGATTAAGTGTGACATTAAGCGATTTGACAAAAACATCACGACAGTCTGGATAACCGGAAAAGTCTGTCTCACAAACTCCCGTAACAATGTCAGTGATACCACGTTGCTTAGCTAGAACAGCTGCAAAAGAAAGGAAAAGATGATTACGCCCGTCCACAAAAGTATTAGGAACTTCACCTTCTTCTGCCTCAATCTCAATATCAGATGTTAAAGCATTTTCAGTAATTTGACCAAGCAAGGACATATCTAAAACATGGTGTTTAAGCCCTTGTTCTCGTGCAATCTCTTTAGCTACTTCAATTTCCAAGCTATGACGTTGCCCGTAAGCAAAAGTAACTAATTCAACTGTTTCATAATGTTTTAGAGCCCAAAATAGGCAAGTAGTAGAATCTTGACCGCCACTAAAGACGACCAAAGCTGATTGACGTTTCATAATATTCCTCTTTATTCGTGATGTTTGAGACACATAAAAAGGCCCCTTGGGGGAGCCAAAAAAACGCCAGTAATGGTTTTTTTTAGCGATGGTGTCTCCCAAACATCGAAAATGATTTATCTCTAATAGTCTATCATAGTTGAGAAAAAAAGAAAAGAGCCAAGGCTCCCTTCCTTAATCAATCTCAGCGATAACTTCGATTTCAATTTTAACATCTTTTGGCAAACGTGCCACTTCTACTGCAGAACGTGCTGGGAAATCAGATGTAAAGGCAGTTGCATACACTTCGTTAAATGGAACGAAATCGTTAATGTCACTTAGGAAGCAAGTTGTTTTGACAACGTGGTCAAAGTCTGTACCAGCTTCTGCCAAAATAGCCCCAACATTTTTAAGAACTTGTTCTGTTTGTTCTTGAATTGTTTCGCCAATGATTTCACCTGTTTCTGGTGACAATGGTACTTGACCAGAAGCAAACAAAAGATTGCCAACAATTTTACCTTGAACATAAGGTCCGATTGCTGCTGGTGCTTTATCAGTATGAATAGTTTTTGCCATGATAGTTCTCCTTTGACTAATATGTTGCTATTATAACAAAATATTCTGAAAATTGAAACATATAATTCCAAAAAGAAAAGAATCAGCACTAGGCTAATCCTTCTCCTACTATTTCAGGTACTTTTTGACATAGCTATAGTAGTCTGGTTTTTCTTTTTTATTAAGTGCAAAGAGCATTTGACCCTTAATAGGTTCTTTCTCATCATTTGGTTGTAGAAAAAGAGCAACCTCTTTGGATTTAGTTGGGAAAAATACCGTATAAGACGTCTCTTTCCCCTGATCTTTTACTTTTAGCGAATAATAGGTAAAGTCATCTTTAGACTTAGGACCATCCACTGTATAGTTATAATCCTGCTCACCAATCTTGACCTTATCTTTCTTGAAGACAATAGTATAATCCTTCTTTAAGGCATCTTGTGCCTGCCATTCACCCTCTAGTGAGGGAGCAGACTTGCTACAAGCTACCATCGAAACCATACAAAGTAAGGCCAAAAGACCAAGAAACCATCTTTTCATACTTTTGCACTCCTAGAGAATTTTACTTATGGTTTGATACGGTGCAACATACGTGGGAATGGAATAGCTTCACGAATGTGTTTTGTGCCAGCAACGAAAGTAACCATACGTTCAATACCGATACCAAAACCACCGTGTGGTACCGAACCATATTTACGAAGGTCAAGGTAGAATTCGTATTCTGAACGATCCATTCCGAGTTCTTCCATTTTTGCTACAAGAGCATCGTAATCATCTTCACGCATTGAACCACCGATGATTTCACCATAACCTTCTGGAGCCAAAAGGTCTGCACAAAGAACGCGCTCTGGATTACCAGGAACAGGTTTCATGTAGAAGGCCTTAAAGCTTGCTGGGTAATTAACGACGAATGTTGGAACACCAAAATAGTTTGAAATCCAAGTTTCGTGCGGTGAACCGAAGTCATCCCCATGTTCGAGGTGCTCGTAATCTGTATCTTCATCATTTTCATGTGCTTGAAGAAGGTCGATAGCTTCATCATAAGACACGCGCTTGAATGGCTCAGCAATGTATTTCTTAAGAAGATCCACATCACGTTCAAGGATTTCAAGAGCTTGTGGCGCACGATCAATCACACCTTGAATAAGTGCTTTAACATAAGCTTCTTGCAAGTCAAGTGACTCATCATGTGTCAGGAATGAATACTCAGCATCCATCATCCAGAACTCAGTCAAGTGACGGCGTGTTTTTGATTTTTCAGCACGGAAAACAGGACCGAAGTCAAAGACACGACCAAGAGCCATAGCACCAGCTTCAAGGTAAAGCTGACCAGATTGGCTTAGGTAAGCAGGTGTACCAAAGTAATCCGTTTCAAACAATTCTGTTGAATCTTCAGCGGCATTTCCTGACAAAATTGGACTATCAAATTTGATGAAACCATTTTTATCAAAGAATTCGTATGTTGCGTAAATAATCGCATTACGAATTTGTTGGACAGCCATTTGTTTACGTGAACGCAACCAAAGGTGACGATTATCCATCAAGAAGTCAGTTCCGTGTTCTTTTGGTGTGATTGGGTAATCATGTGACTCACCGATAACTTCTACTGCTGTCACATCCAACTCGTAACCAAATTTTGAACGTTCATCTTCTTTGACCACACCAGTCACATAAACTGATGTTTCTTGGCTAAGGCGTTTAACAGTATCAAATTTTTCAGTACCTTCTTCTTCACCGTATTTTTCGATGAAGTTAGGTTTGAAAGCTACAGCTTGGAAGAAGGCAGTTCCGTCACGCAATTGAAGAAAGGCCAATTTCCCTTTACCTGATTTGTTAGCTACCCATGCACCGATAGTGATTTCTTCACCCACATGTTTAGGCACATCAATAATTGAAACTAATTGTTTAGACATGTAATTACTTCTCTTTTCTTTTAATCTATATTAATTCTATTTTTCCATAAAGGCTTTGATTCGGCGGACTGCTTCTTTCAAAGTATCCAAGTCTGTTGCATAGCTAAGACGAATATTTTCAGGTGCGCCGAATCCTGAACCTGTTACCAAAGCCACTTCAGCCTCTTCAAGAATAGCATTTGTAAAATCATTGACATCTGTATAACCCTTGATTTCCATCGCTTTTTTAACATTAGGGAAGAGGTAAAAGGCACCTTGAGGTTTGATGACTTCAAAACCAGGTACTTCAGCTAGGAGTGGATAAATTGTATTCAAACGTTCTTCAAAGGCCTGACGCATTTCTTCGATAGAAGACTGATCACCAGTTAAGGCTTCAATAGCAGCGTATTGAGAAACTGCTGTAAGATTTGATGTTGTTTGGCTAATAATCTTCGCCATTCCTGAAATAATTTCTGGATCTCCTACAGCAAATCCCACGCGCCAACCTGTCATAGCATAGGTCTTGGAAACACCATTAATCACAATTGTTTGCTTACGAATCGCATCTGAAAGACTAGAAATGGGTGTGAAAGTGTTGCCATTATAGACCAAACGGCCATAGATATCATCTGCTAAAATCAAAATATCGTGCTCAACCGCCCAGTCACCGATTGCTTGCAATTCTTCCTTGCTATAAATCATTCCTGTTGGATTTGATGGAGAATTAAGCAAGACAACCTTAGTTTTTTCAGTTCGAGCAGCTTCAAGCTGTTCAACCGTTGCTTTAAAGTGATTAGCTTCAGTCGTTTGGAAAGTAACCGGAACACCCTCAACCATTTTAACTTGGTCTACGTAAGAAACCCAGCAAGGTGTTGGAATAATGACTTCATCACCAGGATTAATGACCGTAGCAAAGAAAGCATATAAGATAAACTTAGCACCAGTGCCGACAACAACCTCATTTGGTTTCACAGCATAACCATAGAAATTTTCCATGTAAGTGCTGATCGCATCCTTGAGTTCCGGAAGTCCAGAAGCCACGGTATAAAAACTTGCTTTACCATTTTCAATAGAAGCAATGGCCGCATCTTGAATGTTCTTAGGTGTTACAAAATCTGGTTCACCAAGTGTCAAACTCAAGATATCACGTCCTTGAGCTTTAAGAGCTTTAGCACGCGCACTGGCAGCTAAAGTAACACTTTCTTCCATTTGTAATACACGATTTGATAATTTTGTCATTTCATTATAGTCCTTCCACTTTAATAACCTGACCTGAGATAAAATCAACCAGATAATACTGGGTTCCTGACTTCACTTCCCAAATAGGAGTTTTGCCATATTTTCCTAGGTGGACATAGGATATCTCCTTAGCACCATAGGCCTTAGCAGCTTTCTTAGCCACTGACTTACTAATACCATCAGATTGCTTGTAGATATCAACCACACCTGAATCAGGACTCATGATAACAGCCAGCTTCTCACCTTGACTAGACTTTCCAAGAAGTCCGTAATAGGTAGACTCACCATGGTAAATATCAAATTCAGTAACAGTCCTTATGTCTGCTTTGCTCTCTGCTATGGCAATAACCTTCTTTTCAGCGTCTACGTAAGGCTTAGTCGCTACAATAAGAATAGCAGTCACAGAGGCAATTAAGGTCACAACGATTACAATTATTCCAAAAATGAGCTGTTGCTTTTTTGTCCAAGGTGAACGTTGTTTACGCATAATGCCTCCTAAAAAAGTTTCTGAATTTATTATATCAGAAAATGATAAATCTTTACATAGCAATATAGCTAGTATTGAGCAATTAAGTCTATCTTTTTATAACTCAGTAAAATTCATAAAGCCTGAGTAATCTTAGAAAAGGTTTGTTTAAAAAAGTTAACTTTCCTTTTCTAAGAAATCCTTAATATCCTCTTCGACTTGCTCAAACTTAGCATACTTAAGCACCACTTCTTGTGTGACTTCTTTTAGAAATAGTTTTCCATAGCTCTTAACGAGTGGGCGATTATCCATAAGAAGAATAGCTGAACACTGTTCTGGGCGTCTTTGGGCACGTCCGATAGCTTGTTTGAAACGTAAAACCGTCATTGGAAGACTGTAACTCTCAAAGGTACTCTTTCCTTGCTTAGAAAACCAAGATTCAATCTTTTGATAGAAAGGATCCTTAGGATTGTCAAACGGCAGACGTGCAATAACCTCAATTACCCTATCTTGTTGAGCAAAGTCAACGCCTTCCCAGAATGACCCCATACCAAGAAGGAGATTGGTCTCACCTCTATCAAAACGTTTTTTGACATTAAAAGCTGTCCCATTTTTCTCTTGAGTTAGGTGACGAACTTCCCTATGATCCAATAAATCCGAAACAGCCATCATACTCTTTCGAGACGTGAATAGTACTAAAATTGGATATTCCATTTCAGATAGCTTCTGGAGACGCTTTGCAAGAGCAACTTCATACTCCTCCTCAGAAGAAACTCCAATCATAGGCATGCTTTGATCAATCCAAATAGCTTGATTGGGTAAAGTGTCCATTGGAAGGCTAACCTTGCGTACCTGTTTTAAGCCCAACAAATCAGCCACATCAACATCAGGTCCTACATCAATAGTTGCTGAAACAATTATCACTTTTTGAGCACTTGGTAGATAAGCTGAAAGTTCTAAGAGTTCTTGACGTGACGCCTTTAAATAAGTCACACGATGTTCCTGATAATAGTCTGTTTCAAGCCAAAAATGGCTGTAAAGGGGTGTCTTCAGTGGAGACAACATCTCCATAAAATCACTTTCACCTTCCAGTTCAGAAATGGTTTGTAGCAAACGATCTAATTGCTGGCGATTATACTGCTTCTGAGGAAATTGTTGGTGTTCTTGGATTAGATGGCTAACTTCAAACTGCAAATTTTCGAGCAAGCGTTGTTGAAGTAAAGTTTGATTACCACTATCAAGAATACGATGGATATGTTGCAAAAGGACTGTAAGATTGACTTGATGACGTGAAAATTGTTCCAAAGCCAGAACCATCTTTTGTCCCTCATCAATCACAAGGTTTTTTCCTCGAACAAAATCATGATCATCTTCCATACGCGTCAAAAGATAAGCATGATTGGTCACAACTACCCTAGCTTCTTGGGCTTTTTGGTAGGACTGTTGCCAAAAATCATATTCAGCAAAAAGACTGTCCACCTTTAACTTACCATCGTGCTTAATCTCATCAAAATAAGCCATATAGCGCTGTTTTTGTCTGATTTCATCAAGATCTCCTGTCTCCGTTTCAGTCAACCAAACTAAGAGTTGCATTTTGTAACGATTAATCAAACGGTTACTGTCCTGACGAAGTAAGGTCTGGTAGAAGGCATCTAACTTGATATAATTCTGAGGTCCTTTGAGACTATGAAAGTTAATATTAAAGACATCCGATAATGCTTTAGCTTCCTGATTCATAATCTGATTTTGAAGAAGCTTGGTTGGAACAGCTACTACTACTTTATCGACATCAGCTTGTGCTAACAAGGGAAGCAAATAGCCATAGGTTTTCCCAATTCCAGTCTGAGCCTGAATCATGGAAATAGCAGTATTATCAAACTCCTTCCTTACTGCCTCAGCAAACTCTCTTTGTTTAGATCTTGACTCTAAATCCAAGAGAGCAATATTGGTAGCAAAATCTTGAGACAGTTTTCGTTCCGCCTTATAAGCCACAGGTCTACGAAGAACAATTCCAGATTCTTCAAGCATGACATATTCCTTTGAAAGACCTAAATTTTGACCTCTTATAGCATCACGAATAACCAACTCAGTCTCAAAAAGAAGATTATCTGAAAAGGTCAAAAGCATCTCAATGGTCTGTCTAGGTAAGCTGGCAATCTTATCCATCAAATGAAATAAAAGCTGTCCGGTCGCTCTCGCATCTTCAATAGCGGTATGGGCCTGAGCTAGGTCAAGATTAAGAACCTTGGATAAATGAGATAGCTTATATTGTTCTAACGTCGGATAAAAGACTTGAGCCAATTCAACAGTATCCACACGAGGAGTCCTTAGTTCGAAGCCCTCCATGAAAAGAGCCTCTGCAAGCAAATTGGCATCAAATTTAACATTATGGGCAACAAAAATACAGTCCTCAATCAGTTCAAAAATGGTTCTAGCAATTTCTGAGAAATCTGGGGCTTGAGCCAACTGCTGATCGGTAATCCCTGTTAAATGAATAATGTGATCATCGAGTTCTTGGTGTGGGTTAACATCACTCGCAAATTCATCAATTACCTGACCATTTTGCATGATGACAATTCCCACCTGTATAATACTAGCCGTTGACGAAGCAGAGGTTGCTTCCAAGTCAACAATGGCATATTTATTCGTGTTTTTTTCACTCATAGTGACCTTATTATAGCATATCCAAAGCACCAAAAAAAGACAAAGCCATCATTCTGACATTGGAAAAAGCCTGAAATTCGTGCTACACTAGAGCTATGAAAATAAGACGAATTTTAAATCCTGTTGCCCAGGAAAACACCTATATTTTAGAAAACGATACAGCTTGTCTAGTCATTGATCCAGGAAGTGATACTTCTAGTATCTTAGCTGAGCTTAAAGCAAGTGATAAACCTGTTGCTGCTATCCTCTTGACACATACACACTACGATCACATTATGAGTGTTGAGGCAGTCCGTCAAGCTTATAATTACCCTCCTGTTTATGTTGCAGAGGCTGAAAAAGACTGGTTGATGAATCCTATTGATAATTTATCGGGACTTCCACGTCATGACGATATGGAAGACGTTATTGTCAATCCAGCAGAATACTACTTCGATTTCACTCAGGACTATAAGATCGAGGATTTCCAGTTTAAAGTTGTTCCAACCCCAGGACATTCTATCGGAGGCATTTCTTTAATTTTCGATGAAGAAGAAATCGTCTTTTCTGGTGATGCCCTCTTTAAAGAAACAATTGGACGCTGGGACCTCCCAACAGGAAACCACGATCAGTTACTCACTAGTATTCGAGAGCAACTCTTCACCCTTCCTAACCACTACAAGGTATTCCCCGGACACGGTTGGGACACTACTATAGGCCACGAAAAAAACTTTAACCCACATTTTTCATAAGAATAAAAGCTCAGCAAACTATAAAGCTGGGCTTTTTACATGCATAAAAAAGAAGGTCTAAAGACCTTCTTACTTGAAATACTAGATTGTATTTATTTAGATTTGATATAGTTAACACCATCAGCTTTTGGTGCTACTGCTTTACCAAAGAATGCAGCCAAGACAATAATTGTCAAGACATATGGTGCAATTTGCAAGTAGACGTTTGGTACATGTGAAATAAGCGGAAGTTGTTTCCCGATAATTGCCAATGATTGTGACAAACCGAAGAATAAACTTGAGAGCATAGCTCCAACTGGATTCCAACGACCAAAAATCATAGCAGCCAAGGCGATGAAACCAGGACCTGCAATCGTCGTAATAGCAAAGTTGTTAGAGATGGATTGAGCATAAACTGCACCACCAACACCACCAAGGAATCCTGAAATCATGACACCATAGTAGCGCATACGGTAAACATTAATACCAAGTGTATCCGCTGCCTGTGGGTGCTCACCTACTGAGCGAAGACGCAAACCAAAGCGAGTCTTGAAGATAACCCACCAAGACACAACTGAAACCAAAATCGCTACATATGCAATCAAGGAAACGTTCGTAAAGAAGACTTTACCCAAGACTGGAATGTGGCTCAAAATTGGAAATGATACAGTTTTAAAGTTATGGCTAATAGCTGGTGTTTGGCCGGCACCAAAGATAACACGTGTCAGAAAGACTGCTAAAGATGGAGCAATCAAGTTCAATACCGTACCAGAGACAACATGATCCGCACGGAAATTAATGGTCGCAACCGCGTGGAGCAATGAGTAAACAAGACCAATAAGACCTGCTACAATTGCGGCAATCCAAGGAGTTGCATCACCAAAACTATCTGCAAAATTCAAGTTAAAGAGAACACCTGCGAAGGCTCCAATAACCATGATTCCCTCAAGACCGACATTTACGATACCGCCTCGTTCAGAGAAAGTACCACCGATACTTGTAAAAATCAATGGTGCTGAGTATTTCAGCATAGAGGCAACAATCAAGGCTAAAATTGTAATGAAGTCCATATTAGTTTTGTCCTCCTTTAGCTTTCACTGACTTTTGACGAGGGCGAACCCAATATCTAATAATATAGTTAGCACCGACAAAGAAGATAATCAAAGCAGATACAACGTCGATAACTTCAGGAGGCACACCAATCATACCACTCTTACCTACAGACAAGACACCATAAAGAAGGGCAGCAAACGGAATACCAATAGGTGAATTAGTAGCCAAAAGAGCAACCGCCATACCGTTCCAACCAATTGCCAATGAAGAGTTTTGAACAAAGGCATTTTGGAAGGTACCAAGTCCTTCTACTGTTCCTCCAAGTCCACAAAGGGCACCTGAAATAATCATAGACATGATAATAACACGTTTTGATGACATCCCTGCATATTCAGATGCATGAGGGTTAAGACCTACAGATGTAATTTCAAAACCAGTTGTTGTTTTCTTGAGCATGAACCAAACAAGGAAAACTGCTGCAAGAGCAAGGAAGAAACCAATATTAAAACGTGAGCCACCGGTTAGAGAGGATAAGAATTCTGTTTGATAGCTTGCAGAGGCTGCGACCTTATTAGATGCTTCTGATGAACGTAACATGTCGGCTGTAAAACCAAATCGAACAATATTGTTTGCTACATACAAAATGATGTAGTTCATCATGATGGTAACAATGACCTCACTAGTTCCCAAGTAAGCACGAAGAATACCCGGAATTGCACCAGCGATACCACCAGCTACTAGACCGATGATTACTGTACAGAAAACTGAAACTACTTTTGGTAATTCTGGAAATGATAATGCAACCCATACAGCCGAAGTCCAACCTGCTAAAGCCTGACCAGGCAAACCAACGTTAAAGAAACCAGCTTTAGATGCTACAGAAAATCCGAGTGCGATAAGAATCAAGGGACTCATGGCACGAAGAATTTCACCAATATTTTTCAAAGAACCGAAGGCTGTACTGAAGAGATCATAGTAAGCCCAGAATGGATCGTAACCAAAGATTAACATCAATACAGCCCCGATCAACATTCCCAAGAGGACAGCAATCAAAGGAACTGCCCAATTTTGTGTTTTCTTAGACATTTGCTTCCTCCTTATTCAATTGTCCACCAGCCATTAGGATACCAAGATCTTGCTTATTCGTTTCAGCAGGATCTAGGATACCTTGAATTGCACCATCGTAGATAACTGCAATTCTGTCTGACATATCAAGAATTTCATCCAATTCAAAGCTGACTACAATAACAGCCTTACCTTTATCACGCTCAGCGATAATACGTTTACGAATGTATTCAATGGCACCTACGTCAAGACCACGAGTTGGTTGACTGACAATAAGAAGCTCTGGGTCACGGTCAATTTCACGGGCGATAACAGCTTTTTGTTGGTTACCACCAGACAAGTCACCACCAGCAATCAACTCTCCAGCACCACGAACGTCAAATTCTTCCATCAATTCTCGAGCTTTAGCATTGATAACATTATAGTTCAAGATACCATTTTTCGAATTTGGCTCCTTGTAGTAGGTTTGAAGGGCAATATTTTCAGCTACTGTCATTTCAAGAACCATACCGTCACGGTGACGGTCTTCAGGAATATGACCAACACTCATCTCTGTAATCTGACGAGTTGTCTTATGAATAATAGATTCACCCTTGATAGTAATGTCACCAGACTTAACTTTACGTAGTCCAGTAATCGCTTGAACAAGCTCTGTTTGACCGTTACCATCAATACCGGCAATACCGATGATTTCACCCGCACGAACATCTAAAGATAAGTTCTTAACGGCAGGAACACCACGGTTCTCATTAACCACCAAATCTTTAATAGAAAGAACAACTTCTTTTGGATTTGAAGGAATTTTTTCTGTTTTAAAGGAGACATGACGACCAACCATCATTTCGGCCAAGTCAGCATTTGTTGATCCTTCAATTGTCACTGTATCAATTGATTTACCACGACGGATAACTGTGACACGGTCAGAAACCGCACGAATCTCATCCAATTTATGGGTGATAAGGATAATTGACTTGCCTTCTTTGACCAAGGTTTTCATGATGTTTAGAAGTTCAGTAATTTCAGACGGAGTCAATACCGCAGTCGGTTCATCGAAAATCAAAATATCAGCACCACGATACAGAGTCTTAAGGATTTCAACACGCTGTTGAGCACCAACAGAAATATCTGCCACCTTAGCTGTTGGATCTACCGCAAGACCATATCTTTCAGAGAGCTCAGTAATTTCCTTAATAGCCTTCTTCATATCAAGGACACCACCAGCTTTGGTTACCTCACTACCCAGGATGATATTCTCAGCAACTGTAAAAGCTTCAACCAACATAAAGTGTTGGTGAACCATCCCAATCCCCAATTTCGTTGCTTTCGAAGGTGAATCAATCGTCACCTCTTGTCCATTAACCTTAATAATCCCGCTTGTTGGCTGTAAAAGACCTGCAAGCATGTTCATTAAGGTTGACTTACCAGCACCATTTTCACCGAGGAGGGCATGGATTTCTCCTGGTCTCACATCAAGATTGATATGATCATTTGCCACAAATTCACCAAATTTTTTGGTAATATCGTGCATCTCAATGACATTTGGCTTCGTCATACAATCTCCTTTCAAGAATTATTTTTATATCAGCAAAGGGAAATATAAACTGCTTCCCTTTGCTGAGACAAAAATTGTCCCAGTTTAGATATTATGGATTATTTGCTAAGACCATCAGTTGGTTTCAATTCACCATTCTTGATTTGTTCTTTAGCTTTTTCTACTGCATCCTTGATATCAGAAGGAAGCTTAGATGTTACGATGTCAACACCACCATCTTTGATACCATAAGTCTTAGTAGAACCACCTTCAAATTTATCGCCTTTAAGTTGTCCGTTAGCGATATCTTTAACAACTGTACCAACTTTTTTGATTGTTGAAGTCAAAACAAAGTTAGATTTTTTCTTGTCTGAAGATGTATAGTTACCTTCTGCATTTTGGTCACGGTCAACACCGATTACCCAAACTTTCTTATCGCTGTCAGCATCAAGTTTTTCGTTAACTTCTTTAGCTGCTGTGAAGACACCAGTACCAGTACCACCAGCTGCTTGATAGATTACGTCAACGCCTGAAGCGTACATAGTTGAAGCAATTGTTGTACCTTTAGCAGCGTCTGAGAATGATTCAGCATATTGAACTTGTACATCGATGTCTGGTTTTACAGATTTAGCACCTGCTGTGAAACCAGCTTCAAAACGTGTAATTGTATCTGATGTTTGACCACCAATGAAACCAACTTTATTTGTTTTTGATTGCATTGCTGCTGCGATACCTGCAAGGTAAGCACCTTCGTTATCAGCAAACAAAACGCTCTCAACATTCTTTTGGTCTTTGATGACATCATCAATGATTACGTAGTTAACATCTTCATGTTCCTTAGCAGCATCTGAAACAGCATCATGAAGGGCAAAACCAACACCAAAGATGAGGTTGTAACCTTGGCTTTGAGCAGCTGACATATTGTTTGCAAAGTCAGACTCTGAGTTTGATTGGAAGTAAGTAAAGCCAGAATCTTTTTTAAGTTTGTTAGCTTTACCCCACTCTTGGAGTCCTTCCCATGCTGATTGGTTAAATGATTTATCATCTACCCCACCAGTATCTGTAACGATAGCAGCTTTAACTTTAGAATCAGCTGATGATCCACCGCGTCCGCCACGAGCACATGCTGCAAGACCAAGTGCTGCTACAGCAACAAGGCCAAGACCGATAATTTTCTTGTTCAATTTCATCTTGAACACTCCTCCTATAACTTGCAAGAAAACTTGCTTAATAAAGAATAAAACAACTAGACTATTGTAAGTCTGTAAAAGAGTATGGTAACAACTCTCCGACTGTCATCTCGACTGTCGATTTATCTTCAGCGATAAGAATCACTTTAGAATCGGATTTAAAAAACTCAGCCATCACTTGGCGACATGCACCGCATGGTGATATAGGCTCTTTGGTATCACCGTAAACAGCGAGACACTCAAAATCACGGTGTCCTTCAGATACCGCTTTAAAAATAGCCGTTCTTTCTGCACAATTGGTCAATCCAAAAGAGGCATTTTCTATATTGCAGCCTTGAAAGATTTCTCCATTTTTTGTAATCAAAGCCGCACCAACTCTAAACTTAGAGTAGGGAACATAGGCATTTTCTGCTGCCAATCGAGCTGCTTCTATCACTTTCTCTTTGTTAGTAACTGTCATGGCTTTATTGACCTTTCATAATGGCCACTCCTGACGAAGTACCAATACGGGTTGCACCAGCTTTGATAAAGGCTTTAGCCGCCTCAAGTGTACGTGCTCCACCAGATGCCTTGACTCCCATAATAGGACCAACAGCTTCTCGCATAAGTTCAATATCTTCAATGGTAGCACCACCAGTAGAAAACCCTGTAGATGTCTTCACAAAATCTGCACCTGCCAGTTTTGCTAATTGGCAAGCTTCGACCTTTTCTTCATCAGTCAATAGACAAGTTTCAATAATAACCTTCACAAGTTTTCTTCCACTAGCTTCAACAACAGCTTTAATATCGTCTTCAACTAATTTAAGATTTCTAGATTTAAGAGCACCGATATTGATTACCATATCAATTTCATCCGCCCCATTGGCAATAGCATCCTTGGCTTCAAAAGCCTTAACTGCAGAAGTCGATGCTCCCAAAGGAAAACCGATAACCGTACAAACTTTAACAGAACTATCTTTTAGCAATTCAGCTGCCGTTTTGACCCAAGTTGGATTAACACAGACGCTGGCAAACTCATACTTCTTAGCCTCATCAATTAAGGAAAGAATCTGTTCTTTATTAGCATCAGCTTTTAGTAAGGTATGGTCAATATAGCTATTAACAGACATAAACAAACTCCTTGATTAGGATTAAATTAAGTGTTAGCGAATTATTTTTAATATTTCTGTCGTTTCTTTACATTCACTACCCATAATAACATTTTTTTCGAATTCAGTCAGCATTTTTTCAGATAAAATTTCTTGGCTATAGACCTTGGCAATAAGGTCTCCCTGAGTCACAGAATCGCCAACTTTCTTTTCAAATACAATTCCTGTTTCATAATTAAGACTATCTGACTTCGTAGCTCGACCTGCTCCTAATTGCATAGCAAATTTTCCAAATGCCATTGCAGGTAACTCTTTAATGTAACCTGTTTCATGAGCATGAATATCTGTCACGACAGGAGCACTGCTATGACGATAAAGATCAGTCAAATCACCACCTTGAGCTTGAATGAGTTCTTCAAACTTAGCAAGGGCTTTTCCACCCACTAAGTGCTGACGAATCTCTTCCTGACTAGCTTCAACCTGAGCCAAATCTAATAGAATCTCAGCCAACTCACAGATAAAGTCAGTGATATCTTCACGTCCCTTACCTTGCATAATTTCAATAGCCTCTGTGATTTCTAAACGGTTACCAATAGCCTTACCTAGTGGCTGGCTCATATCTGTAATAACTGCAATCGTTTCACGATTGACCTCATGACCTAGTGCAACCATGGTTTCAGACAACTTCTCAGCGTCAGACATATTTTTCATAAAAGCGCCTTGACCAACAGTAACATCCAGTAAAATCTTATCAGCGCCTGCTGCAATCTTTTTGGACATAACAGAGCTTGCGATTAGAGGAATGGAATCTACTGTTGCAGTGACATCACGCAAGGCATAAAGAAGTTTATCAGCCTTAACCAAATGCTCAGACTGACCAATAAGGGAAATCCCAATGTCTTTAACTTGCTGAATGAATTCTTTCTTACTACGCTCAACCTGATAGCCTTTGATAGACTCTAATTTGTCAATCGTTCCACCTGTGTGTCCGAGACCACGACCACTCATCTTAGCCACTGGAACACCAAAGCTAGCTACAAGCGGCATCAGAATGATGGTTACCTTATCACCAACACCTCCGGTCGAATGTTTATCTACCTTAACACCTGGAATTTCTGACAAATCATATTGTTCACCTGAAGCAACCATATCAGTGGTCAAATCATGGATTTCACGAATAGACATACCTTGATAATAAATCGCCATCGCCAAAGCAGCTATCTGATAGTCTGGTATTTCCCCAGACACATAGCCATTAATGAGATATGAAATTTCCTCTGTGCTTAACTCGCCACCATCTCTTTTCTTTTCAATTAAATCAACTGTTCTCATAATTTCTCACTTCTAAGGATATAATATCCTTTAGCCTTTTTAACGACTTCAGCATTACCAAACACATCCTCCATCTTAGCCTTAGCTGACGGAGCACCTTGTTTTTTCTGAATAACAATAGTTAGGTTACCACCTTGATTGAGATAATCATATGCCTCCTCGATAACTTGATGAACCACCTTCTTGCCCGCACGGATAGGTGGATTAGAAATAATATAGTCAAAACTTCCAGTGACATTTTCATAGATATTTGATTGGAAGATAGTAGCTTCAACCTTATTTCGTTGAGCATTTTGTCTAGCTAAATCAATCGCCCTACTATTGATGTCGATCATAGTGACTTTAACTCCTTGGACCTTGGCTAAACTGATACCGAGAGGACCATAGCCACAACCCACATCTAAAAGCGTTTTGCCAGCTTCCAAATCCAATGCACTCAAAAGCACTTGACTCCCAAAATCAATCATTTTTTTAGAGAAAACCCCAGCATCTGTATAAAACTGAAAACTTTCTCCTAATAAATTAACCTTTAAATCATGAATATCATGAGCCGCATCTGGCGTCTCAGCATAATACATTTTTGACATTATTTTTTCCTTCTAGATAGTACTTTTTCTTTATCGTATCATAAATAGCAAAGTAAGGCTAGTGAAATGACAAGGCTTACATTCGACCTTTTTTTCTGCTATAATATTATTTATGCTAAATGAATTTATCAATTTCGAAACGATATCACGCAAGGAATGGCAACGCCTTCATAAAGAGGACAATGCCCCATTGACTGCAGAAGAACTGGATTCCATTCGAAGCCTTAATGATAAGATTGATGTGCAAGAAGTTAGTGACATTTATCTTCCCCTTATCAATCTCATTCGTATCTATCAGAAAACTGCCAACGATCTAACCTTTTCTAAGAGTATCTTTTTACAAAAATCACAGACTAACCGTCCATTTATTATTGGGGTATCTGGTTCAGTTGCTGTTGGCAAATCCACTACCAGTCGTTTGCTTCAACTCTTGTTGCAGCGTACCTTTCCCCAATCTAATGTTGAACTTGTGACAACTGATGGCTTTCTCTATCCTAACCAAACCTTGAAAGAAAAAGGCATCCTTAATCGTAAGGGCTTCCCTGAGTCCTACGATATGCCACTTCTTCTCAACTTTTTAGATACTATAAAAAATGGTGGTGATGTCAATATTCCTGTTTACTCTCATGAAATTTATGATATTGTACCAGGACTTACCCAAGAAATCAGACAGCCTAATTTTTTAATTGTCGAAGGGATTAATGTTTTCCAGAACCCTATTAACCAACGGCTCTACATGAGTGACTATTTCGATTTTTCTCTCTTCATTGACGCTGAAGTTAATAATATCGAATCCTGGTATCTCGAACGTTTTCAAACCCTTCTTGAGCTCGCCAAAAAAGATGAAAACAACTACTACCATCGTTTCACTAAATTTAGTAAGGATGAAGCTTTATCTTTAGCACAAAAAACCTGGCGTGATATCAATTTGGTTAACCTGGAAAATTATATCGAACCTACACGAAGTCGAGCTGAACTGATTCTTCACAAGGGAGACAATCATAAAATCGACTTCATCCACTTAAAAAAATAGAAAAAGCTTGCCAAGGGGCCTAAAATAACGTATAATGACATAGTTAGATAAATTTTGGAGGTGAAAACATTGGCAAATATTAAATCAGCTATCAAACGCGCTGAACTTAACGTTAAACAAAACGAAAAAAACTCAGCTCAAAAATCAGCTTTGCGTACTGCTATTAAAGCATTCAACGCTAACCCAACTGAAGAAGCTTACCGTGCTGCATCAGCTAGCATCGATAAAGCCGCTTCTAAAGGTTTGATTCATAAAAACAAAGCAAGCCGCGATAAATCACGTCTTGCAGCTAAATTGGCTAACTAATTGAAAGCTCCATTTAGGAGTTTTTTTATTACCTAAAAAACCTGCTAGATTATCGTCTAGCAGGTTTTCTTTATTAATTAAACTCCGGTGATCTTAACTTCAAAAATCGTTCCCTTTGGTTGATTATCTTTAACAACAATTGTTCCTTTAAGGGCTAAAACAATTTGTTGCGCTAGGGATAAGCCCAGTCCAAACCCACCTTTTTGTCTGGTTCTAGCCTTATCTACGCGATAAAAGCGATCAAAGATTTTTTTCTTATCACTATCTGATATACCAGGACCATTATCAGCTACCGAAATATAAAGATGTCGGTCATTAGTGCGAACCGTAAAGATAACATGTCCATCATCTTCTGTATACTTAATAGCATTATCAAATAAAATCGTCATTAGCTGCTTCAGTAGCGTTTTATCAGTATGGATTGGACGACTAACTTGGTTTTGACCCGTGAAACCTTTCTCATTTTCTTCAGCAATCATAGCATAATTGGTAAATACTGTATCAAAGAAAGCAGGTTCTAAGGTTTCGATTTCTGGCTTAATACCATCGTCACGACGAGCCAAGTTCAATAGATTTGTCGTCAACAGACGCATATTACGTACTTCATCAAGACTTGAAGCAATATTCTCTGAATTATCTAAAATGGTGCTCTCAGGCTTGCGGAAAAGAACTTCTAATCGGTTTTGAATCACAGCAAGCGGTGTCCGTAACTCGTGACTGGCATTTTCAACAAATGCCTTCTGCTTCTCCAGACTTTCCTGGATAGGACGTCTTGACCACTTGGCCAAATACATACTAGCCGCAACAGATAGGAGCCAGAAGAAACTCATCATAATGACAATGAGCTTGACATAACGTTCAGTGGCTTCTTCCAATTGAGTTGTATTAATAGCAATAACAAGGTACTTCGCATCAGGATAGAGACTATTATCTACTTTTTCAGTAATCAGTCGATACTTTTCGGTTTGATCGAAATAATTCTGAGCGCTTCCCTTGCTGATAACATCAATGTTATTTTTATCTATTGGTAAATTGGATAAGCTGGAAAATTTGTCAACGACATTGAGAACTTTTCCATTCTTATCAAGCACTAAGACACTGGTATTCGCCGCAACAGATAAATCGTGTGGGGCATCTTCCATCTTTGATTTCTTCTTAGATTCTTTCTTAGAGCCACTTGAGTCAGGTGTTTCATCTGTAGAGTTTTTAGTATCATAAGCCTGATAAATGGTTGTCGTATTATTTTGATCTACCTCAGAGGTCAGAAATAGTTCCCGTTTTAGCATTTCCATTTCTAAATAAGAATTGGTCTTAGTTGCTGCCATTTTCAGACTAGAATCCACATTTGAATAAACGCCGTAACTCAGAATCTGCAAAATCATGACAGTCATGATAAGGAAAATACCAGAAAAAGTAGCAAAGAAATGAATGAACGACTTAAATCCGTCTGACTTGATTCTCCTAAAGAGATAATTGAAAAATTTAGTCAGCATTCTTCAAAATGTACCCCACACTTCTCAAGGTTTGGAGGTTGGCAGCAAAGTCGGTTCCTTTAAGTTTCTTACGAATTTTAGAAACATATACTTCAACAACTGATACCGTAGTATCACTATCAAATCCCCAAAGACGATCAAAAATTTGTGACTTAGGCAAGATCACATTCTGATTTTGTAAGAAGTAAACTAATAAATCAAACTCTTTACCAAGAAGTTCTACTTCTTTATCACCCACAAAGGTTGAATTTGTAGCAAGATTAACACGAACATCACCGAAAGAAAGTGTGTTTTGGTCAAATTTACCAGAGCGTTTCAAAAGTGCTTGAATACGCATCTTCAACTCTTCTAAATAGAAAGGTTTGGTTAGATAGTCATCTGCCCCCAGTTCAAAGCCGTGTCCCTTATCGTCTAGACTTTCCTTTGCCGTCATGATAAGAACAGGAGTCGTTACACCTTTTTCGCGTAATTCTCTAAGAACCGTGAAACCATCTTTTTCAGGCAACATAAGGTCTAAAAGAATCAAATCATAGACGCCACTTTCAGCTTCGTAGAGGCCTTCATCACCATCAAAGACCTGCATAACATCAGCAAAGTCATCTAAAAAATCAAAAACTGAGTTGGACAAACTCAAATCATCTTCTACTAGTAGTATTTTAATCATAGTTATCCCCCTTGTTAGGTGTCAAAGATACAAAGAACACTTTGACTAAGTTTTATCATTATATCTAAAATACACATAATCATCTAGTGCTTTGATCTTCTTTTATTTAGATTCAGTCTACTATACTTTCCTTAAGTTTTTCATAACTGAAACGAAAAAACAGCACCAATAGGTACTGTTTTATATCGATATTTCTTCTTAGAACAAACCAACAGCTGTTCCGTCTTCAGCCACGTCCATCTTGAGGGCTGCTGGTGCTTTTGGAAGACCAGGCATTGTCATGACGTCACCTGTAAGAGCTACGATAAATCCAGCACCTGTTTTAGGAACAAATTCACGGATAGTGATATCAAAGCCTTCTGGTGCTCCAAGTAAGAATTGGTTATCTGAGAAGCTATATTGTGTTTTGGCCATACATACTGGCAATTTATCCCAACCGAATTCTGCAAATTGTTTAAGTTGGTTCTTAGCTTTTTTCTCGAAGACAACTGATTTACCACCATAGATTTCAGTAACAATCTTAGTGATTTTCGCTTCCAAGCTATCATCATCAGAATAAAGACGTTTATAGTCAGCATTCTCATTTTCAACAGCATCAACAACCGCGTTGGCAAGGTCAATACCACCATCAGCACCATTAGCCCAAACGCTAGCCAATTCAACAGGAACATCGATTTCTGCACAAAGTTCTTTAAGGGCTGCAATTTCAGCTTCTGTATCAGCAACAAACTCGTTAATAGCAACGACTGCAGGAAGACCGAATTTACGAACATTTTCCACATGACGTTTCAAGTTAGCGAAGCCATCACGAACAGCTTGAACATTTTCTTCAGAGAGGTCCGTTTTGGCTACCCCACCGTGCATTTTAAGGGCACGAAGTGTCGCAACAATAACAACAGCATCAGGAGTTGTTGGGAGGTTTGGAGTCTTGATATCAAGGAATTTTTCAGCACCAAGGTCAGCACCGAAACCTGCTTCCGTAATTGTATAATCTGCCAAACGTAGCGCTGTAGATGTAGCTAGAACTGAGTTACATCCATGAGCAATGTTGGCAAATGGTCCACCGTGTACCAAAGCTGGTGTCCCATAAATTGTTTGTACCAAGTTAGGTTTGATGGCATCTTTAAGAATAAGTGTAAGCGCACCTTCGATTTCAAGATCACGCACATAAACAGGTGTACGGTCATAACGGTAAGCAACTACAATGTTAGCCAAACGTTCTTTAAGGTCTTTAATATCAGTAGCTAAGCAAAGAATCGCCATGATTTCAGATGCAACAGTAATATCAAAACCATCTTCACGTGGAATACCGTTAAGAGGACCGCCAAGACCAACATTTACATGACGAAGCGCACGGTCATTAAGGTCAACCACACGTTTCCAGATAATACGACGTTGGTCAATACCTAGTGCATTTCCTTGGTGAATATGATTATCAAGGAGAGCAGACAAAGCGTTATTAGCTGTGGTGATAGCGTGCATATCCCCTGTAAAGTGAAGGTTAATATCTTCCATCGGAAGGACTTGTGCGTAACCACCACCTGCAGCACCACCTTTAATCCCCATAACAGGACCAAGAGATGGTTCACGAAGGGCAATCATCGTTTTCTTACCAATTTTGTTCAGAGCGTCTGCAAGACCAATTGACATAGTTGATTTTCCTTCACCAGCTGGTGTTGGGTTGATGGCTGTTACCAAAATCAATTTCCCTGGTTTATTGTCTTTGACTGCATTAATTTTATCAAATGACAATTTTGCCTTATATTTTCCGTAGAGTTCCAAATCGTCAAAGTCGATTCCAACTTTTTCAACTACTTCTGTGATTGGTTTTAATTCTACACTTTGAGCAATTTCGATATCTGTTTTCATGAGACACTCCTCTATATTTTTCTAGAATCTATTATAACAGAGTTTCATAAAAAACGCATTATTTTTGGTTAATTACTTTTCAATGTTCGGTTTTTGTTTTGTTATAAATCGTTATAACTTTAATTTATAGGGGTACAACTAAAAAAGACCTACTACTATTTACTAAAAACTCAATTTTTAGTACAATACTACTATGAAAATTTTGATTACATCGGGTGGTACCACTGAGAAGATTGATGCTGTACGTGGAATCACAAACCATTCAACAGGTTATCTAGGTAAGGAAATTGCTGAACTTTTCTTGGCTAAGGGGCACCAAGTAACCTTAGTAACGACTAAGACAGCGGTTAAACCAGAACCGAAAGAAAATCTAAAGATTACAGAAATTACGAACGTAGATAGTCTTCTCAAAAAATTGGAGCCACTCGTCAAAGAGCACGATGTCCTCATCCATAGTATGGCAGTCTCTGATTATACGCCTGTTTATATGACGGATTTTGCTGAATTAGAAGCTACCGAAGATCTCGCTCAATTCTTGCATAAGTCTAACACTGAGAACAAGATATCTTCAGCTTCAGAGTATCAAGTTCTCTTTCTTAAAAAAACACCGAAGGTCATTAGCCTTGTTAAACAATGGAATCCTACTATTCAATTGATTGGCTTCAAACTTTTGGTTAATGTAAGTAAAGATGAGCTTTTTGAGGTTGCTCGTGCAAGTCTGAGACGCAACAAAGCAGATATCATTGTCGCAAACGACTTGAGTGATATTTCTCCAGATCGACATATCGCCTATCTAGTTGACGAAAAAAGCGAGGAGAAGGTTAGGACCAAAGCTGCAATTGCTCGAGCTTTATTTGAAAGGATATGCCATGACTAAACGTATCATCCTTGCTGTTTCAGGATCAATTTCTGCCTATAAAGCAGCCGATCTAACAAGCAGGTTAAAGAAAAAAGGTTATGATGTTCACGTCATTATAACTGAAGCTGCTCAAGCCTTTATCACCCCTCTGACACTTCAAGTTCTCTCGAAGAACCCCGTTCACACTGATGTCATGGAAGAAAAATTAGCTGAACGTATTAATCATATTGACTTAGGAAAAGAAGCTGACCTCTTTATTGTAGTTCCAGCTTCAGCAAATACCATTGCCAAATTAGCACATGGTATGGCCGATAATATGCTTACTGCTACTGCTTTAGCTTTACCTAGCACTACCCCAAAACTAATTGCCCCTGCAATGAATACGAAAATGTATGAAAATCCACTGACTAGGAAAAATTTAGATACTTTGCATGGCCTTGGCTACCAAGAAATTCTTCCAAAATCAGGATTACTGGCTTGTGGAGATACGGGACGTGGTGCCTTAGCTGATATCGATGACATTATTGAATCCATTGACAATGCTTTAACAAAATAGCCTTGTAGAGAATAAAAAGGAGTTTATGATGAATAAGAAAAATAAAGCAAACCAAACAGCGCAGTTAGCGCTCTTGATAGCGACTATGGTTGTTATCGAAGTACTTAGTCAAACCATCTTTGCCGCTTTTGTACTTCCAATTAAACCAACCCTAACGCACATCCCAGTTATTATTGCTAGTATCGTCTATGGTCCTAAAATTGGAGCCTATTTGGGTGGTTTCATGGGAATTATGAGTATTGTTCGTAACACTGTCATTTATACGGTTAGTAGCTATCTCTTTAGTCCCTTTGTTGAAGGGGGAACTTGGGCATCTGTAGTCATTGCCATCGTCCCTCGCATCCTAATCGGTATTTTCCCCTACTTTGTCTACAAGTTACTTCAAAACCGTCTAGGTTTGACTCTATCTGGGGTTTTAGGTGCTTTCACAAATACATTTTTCGTACTTATTGGCATCTATTTCCTAATTCCTAACTTTTACACAGCAGGTGGGAAAACACTAATGGCAACCATTTTCACAACAAATTCGATTGCTGAAATGATTATCGCCGGTCTGTTAACTCTAAGTATCACACCAGTGTTACTGCGATTGAAAAAATAAAGAAAAAACATGGTAATTACCATGTTTTTTTTCTTTAATTATGGTATAATGTAAGCGTTTAAAAATATAAAGGAGATTGCTATGTCTTACACTGAAAATTATCAAAAATGGCTCGACTTCGCTGAATTGCCTGCTTACCTTCGTGATGAGTTGGTCGCAATGGATGAAAAAACGAAAGAAGATGCCTTCTATACCAACCTTGAATTCGGTACAGCTGGTATGCGTGGATTGATTGGTGCTGGTACTAACCGCATTAACATTTACGTTGTTCGCCAAGCAACTGAAGGTTTGGCCCAATTGATTGACTCAAAAGGGGAAGAAGCTAAAAAACGTGGTGTTGCTATTGCTTACGATAGCCGTCACTTCTCTCCTGAGTTTGCTTTTGAATCTGCTCAAGTTTTGGCTGCTCATGGTATCAAATCTTATGTATTTGAAAGCCTACGTCCAACACCTGAATTGTCATTTGCTGTTCGTCATCTCCACACATTTGCTGGTATCATGGTAACAGCTAGCCACAACCCTGCTCCGTTTAATGGATACAAGGTTTATGGTGAAGACGGTGGACAAATGCCACCTGCAGATGCCGATGCTTTGACAGATTACATCCGCGCTATCGAAAATCCTTTCACTGTGCAATTGGCTGACCTTGAAGAAAGCAAAGCTAGCGGCTTGATTGAAGTTATCGGTGAAAACGTCGACGCTGAATACTTGAAAGAAGTTAAAGGCGTTAACATCAACCAAGACTTAATCAATGAATACGGTCGTGACATGAAGATTGTCTACACTCCACTTCATGGTACTGGTGAAATGTTGGCACGTCGTGCTCTTGCGCAAGCTGGATTTGAAGCTGTTCAAGTTGTTGAAGCTCAAGCTGTTCCAGATGCTGACTTCTCAACTGTTAAATCTCCAAACCCTGAAAACCAAGCTGCCTTTGCTCTTGCTGAAGAACTTGGTCGCAAAGTAGACGCTGATGTATTGGTTGCAACTGACCCAGATGCTGACCGCCTTGGTGTTGAAATCCGCCAACCAGATGGTTCTTACCTCAACCTTTCTGGTAACCAAATCGGAGCTATCATTGCTAAATACATTCTTGAAGCTCACAAAACAGCCGGTACACTTCCTGCAAATGCTGCCCTCTGTAAATCAATCGTATCAACTGAGTTGGTAACTAAGATTGCAGAAAGCTACGGCGCAACTATGTTTAACGTCTTGACTGGTTTCAAATTTATCGGTGAAAAAATTCATGAATTTGAAACACAACACAACCACACTTACATGCTTGGTTTCGAAGAAAGCTTCGGTTACCTCATCAAACCATTCGTACGTGACAAAGATGCTATCCAAGCCGTTCTTATCGTTGCTGAAATCGCAGCTTACTACCGCTCACGTGGTATGACTTTGGCAGATGGTATCGAAGAAATCTACAAACAATACGGCTACTTCGCAGAAAAAACTATCTCTGTTACCCTTTCAGGTGTTGACGGAGCTGCTGAAATCAAGAAAATCATGGATAAATTCCGTGGCAATGCTCCTAAACAATTCAACAACACAGACATTGCTAAGACAGAAGACTTCTTGGAACAAACAGCTACTACTGCTGACGGCGTTGAAAAATTGACAACTCCTCCAAGTAACGTGCTTAAATACATCTTGGCTGATGATTCATGGTTTGCCGTTCGTCCTTCAGGTACAGAACCAAAAATCAAATTCTACATCGCTACAGTTGGTGAATCTGAAGCAGATGCTAAAGAAAAAATTGCGAATATCGAAGCAGAAATCAATGCTTTCGTAGGCGAATAATATTTAAGACTTAGAGCTAAGCTCTAAGTCTTTTTTATACCGACAAAACTTGGATTACGGAAGCAAGCTATCTTTTTTGCTACTAGAACCAATAAACCACCTATAGATTAAACTATAGGTGGTAATTTTATGATTCAATTATAGAGCACTAACTTGTGAATGATGCTTAAATAAGGAATGAGTCGCTTCGTGAATATGACGAGCAGTTTCTGCATTATTCATGGTGTAGAGGTGAACGCCTGCAACATCTTGAGTAACAAGGTCGACAATCTGGTCAATCGCATAAGCAAGACCGGCTGCTCTAAGTGACTCAGGATCATGCTCATACTTATCCAAAATGGCACGGAACTTACGTGGCAAATGAATATTCTCACAAGTCTTAAGCAAACGTAGAGCTTGGTTACGATTCAAGATAGGCATAATTCCTGCATGAATTGGTACATCAATTCCAGCCAAGGTACATTTATCTTGAAAATCATAGAAACGTTCATTGTCAAAGAAGAGTTGGGTTAAAAGACCAGAACAACCTGCATCAACCTTTTTCTTAAGGTTTTGGATATCAGAGATTTGATTTGGCGAATCTGGATGCCCTTCAGGATAGCAGGCACCGATGATATCAAATTGAGGAGCTTCTTCCTTGATAAATTCAATCAAATCAGTGGCATATTTAAAGTCTTTAAGAGGTTCCACACCAGGAATGATATCGCCACGTAGGGCTAAGATACGGTGTACTCCAACGGCATCCAAGTCACGTAAGGTATCAGCAACCTTTTCTTTACTCAAATAGATAGCTGGAAGGTGGGCAATCGTTGGGATAGCTAGGTCATTTTGAATATGATCCGCCAAAGGAACCGTCGTCTCTTTGATATTATATTTGTTATTACTAGCTGTAACACTGATAAAGTGTGGAGCCAATCCTTGCATATCCTCAAGGGCACGTAGGATTTTTTCGTTACCTACTGCTGGGTTAGGTGGAAAGACTTCAAAAGAGAGTGATGGTGTTTGGCTTGTCATATTTTATACCTTCTTCTTTTTAGATTTTTGTTAAGACGAAAGCTGTTTTAAGTGCCTACTGACTTCATGAGTACAGTTAAACAATTGTTAATCATAGCCTGCTTGCAAAAATCTTTAGAACATTATTCGCTATTGAAAACCTTCTACACTTAAGGAAGAAGGTCTTCAACATATGATAACTTCCGCTTACAAGTTTTCGCGAGCTGCTTTTGCAGCTTCTACAAGCTTAATCAAGCTTTCTTTAGTTTCTTTGATTCCGCGAGTCTTCAAACCACAGTCAGGGTTGATCCATACTTTACCGCTTGGTACTTTTGCCAAGATTGCTTCGATAGTGTGGTCAATTTCACCGTCTTGTGGGACACGTGGTGAGTGGATATCGTAAACCCCAGGTCCAACTTCTGTTTGGAAGTTTTGAGCTTTAAGTTCATCCAAGATTTCAAGATTTGAACGGCTAGCTTCAAATGAGATAACGTCAGCATCTAAGTTATCGATAGCTGGGATGATATCTGTAAATTCTGAGTAACACATGTGAGTGTGGATTTGTGTGTCTGGTGCTACAGTTGAGTGTACCAAACGGAAGGCTGGAATTGCCCAGTCGAGGTAGTCTTCATACCAGTCACTACGACGGAGCGGCAATTTTTCGCGAAGAGCAGCTTCGTCAATTTGGATAATTTTCACGCCTGCAGCTTCAAGGTCAAGTACTTCATCTTTGATTGCAAGAGCAATTTGAAGAGTTGAATCCTTGATAGAGATGTCCTCACGTGGGAATGACCAGTTAAGGATAGTAACAGGTCCAGTCAACATACCTTTAACAGGTTTGTCAGTACGGCTTTGTGCGTAGCTAGACCATTTCACAGTGATTGGGTTAAGACGAGTCACATCACCCCAAATGATTGGTGGTTTAACCCCACGCATACCATATGATTGCACCCAACCGTTTTTAGAGAAGAGGTAACCTGACAAGTTTTGACCGAAGTATTCAACCATGTCGTTACGTTCGAATTCACCGTGTACAAGTACGTCAAATCCAACTTCTTCTTGCCATTTAATCCATTCATCAGTGATTTCAGCAAGGAAAGCATCGTATTCTTCTTGTGACAATTCATTCTTACGGAAAGCCAAACGTTTCGCACGAACTTCCTTAGTTTGAGGGAATGAACCGATAGTTGTTGTTGGAAGCAATGGAAGTTTGAAAGCATCTTTTTGAATCGCTTCACGTTCTGCAAATGCTGGCAAACGAGTGTAATCAGCTTCAGTCAAGCCTGCAATACGGGCACGAAGTTCAGCATTTTCACCAACACGCTCAGTCGCAAAGAGTTCTTTGTTGGCAGCAAGGGCTTCTGCACCTTGACCATTGCGGATAGCATCCAAATCACGCAATTCGTCCAATTTTTCAACCGCAAAAGCAAAGTGGTTCAAGATAGCTGGTTCAAATTCTTCGTTAGCAGTTGTAAATGGTACATGAAGAAGTGAACAAGATGTTGTCAAAACAACATTTTCAGCTGGCACTTGTTCAAGAATTGCAAGACTCTTCTCGTAGTTGTTACGCCAGATGTTTTTACCATTGACAATCCCTGCATAAAGAGTCTTATCAGCTGGGAAACCACCTTTAACCAATTCAAGTGTTTTCTTACCTTCAACAAAGTCAAGACCAATACCATCAACTGGCAAGTTCACAAGATCGTTGTAGACATCACGAACATCACCAAAGTAAGTTTGAATCAAGACTTCAAGACCTTTTTTATCAGCCAAGAGTTTGTTGTAGAGATTCAAGAAGAGAGCTTTTTCTTCAGCTGTCAAATCTTTAACAAGGGCTGGCTCATCGAGTTGAATACGTGTAGCACCAAGCTCTGCCAATTTTGCAAAGACTTCTTGGTAAGCTGCCACAAAGCTGTCTACAAAGTCTTCTGCTTTCACACCATCTTCAAAGTCAGATAATTGAAGGAAAGTGAATGGTCCAACGACAACTGGACGTGTGTTAAGTCCCAATTCTTTAGCTTCTTGGTACTCATCAAAAATCTTGTGACCAGCAAGTTTAACTTCTGTTGTTTTTTCAAATTTAGGAACGATGTAATGGTAGTTAGTGTTAAACCATTTTTTCATAGGAAGGGCACGTACATCCCCTTTTTCACCTTGGTAACCACGCGCCAAAGCAAAGTAACGTTCAAGATCTGTCAAATCCAAGTTTTGAACAGATTCAGGTACGACGTTGAAAAGGAAAGCTGCATCAAGGAAGTTATCGTAATGTGAGAAATCATTTGAAGGAATTTCACTGATACCCTTCTCTTTAACAATATTCCAGTGTTTTGCACGCAAGTCTTTGGCTGCTGTTAAAAGTTCATCTGCAGTAATTTCATTTCTAAAGTATTTTTCTGTTGTAAATTTTAATTCGCGGAATTCACCCAAACGTGGGAAACCAATGATAGTAGTTGACATCTTGTGTCCTCCTCTTTGTTGTTGAACTTATCTTACCAAAGAAACGGGTGGCTGTATAATTGCTATTAGTTTTCTCTATATATAGTTTTTGACTATAACCTATAAAATAAAGGGTTTCTAGCTACCGTTATCTCCTTTTGTTTAGATATTGTTATAGCTAATAACTATATATCAACCAGATAAATCCTTTTTTATAACAAAAAAGCCCTAGACTTTTGTCTAGAGACTCTATTATTTACTAGGATTAGGACACTAAGCTCTATAAGTGCTCAGTACTTTCTCTTGAAGCCAAGATGATGTATAAGACATATTCTCACTATTGTAACTATTCCAGATAAAATAACCAAAAACTACCAATACTAATAAGAAACAAATTCCTAATACGGCTAACCAGATGATTTGTTTCTTTAAGCTATCATACTCACTCATATAGCCATTATGGATTTTAATGAGTTCATTTCTTTTTTTGTTACTTGACTCTTTAGCAATGGCAATTTCTAGCTCATACATTTGATGCTTCCATGAATTCTTAGAAGTGCCTTTTTTCATTTTATGGTTTGAAAGACTGCTGTTGCCTTTCTCAAAGTTATTTTTTTCAGTCATATTTCCCTCTAAAATCTTCTTTTAGTCCCTATCATTATAACATATGTAAAACTATCTGAAAAGTTCATTTTTGGTTAAAATTTTGAGAAAGATAATTAAAACATGAAAAAGAACCAGAGGGAAACTTCTTATGTTATACTCTAAGTATGCATAAGAAAACTGTTATTGATTTTAAAGAACTTGGTGTCAGACAAATCTTTACAGACGCCATTAAAGAACTAAAAACAAAGGACATTAAGGAAGTCAAACCCCTTTTAGATGAACTCGAAGCCTATCAAAATAAAGGTTATTATGCAGTAGGTTATGTTTCCTATGAAGCAGCCCCTGCCTTCGAGACAAAATTTCAGGTTATTGATGGTCCATTAATGTCTGAGTATCTCCTCTACTTCACTGTTCATGAAACTGTTCAAACAGAGCCTATTCCTCTTACTTATGACCCTATTACCTTACCAAAATCTTGGCAAGAGCTAACTTCTGCTGAGGAATACAAGGCTGCTATTGAGCATATACACCACCATATTCGACAAGGTGATACTTATCAGGTCAATTATACTGTTCAGCTTCAACAGAACCTGACAGCTGATCCCTTTGCCATCTACAATCGATTGGTTGTTGAACAAAATGCTCATTACAATGCCTTTATTCAGCACGATGATGTTTCTATCATTTCTATAAGTCCAGAACTCTTCTTTAAAAAAGATGGCGATAAGTTGACTACTCGTCCTATGAAAGGTACTACCAATCGAGGTTTAACAAGTGAAACTGACCTTGCACAAGCAAGATGGCTAGCTCAGGACCAGAAAAATCGCTCTGAAAATATGATGATTGTCGATCTTCTTAGAAATGACATGAATCGTATTTCTAAAATAGGAAGTGAAGATGTCAAGAGCCTTTGCCAAGTTGAACAATACTCTACAGTTTGGCAAATGACTTCGACAATTGAAACGCAACTCCTGACAAATAGAAGTTTATGCGATGTCTTCCAAGCCCTTTTTCCATGCGGATCGATTACAGGTGCCCCCAAAATAGCAACCATGGAGATTATTAAGAAGGTTGAAAAACAGCCTAGAGGTGTTTATTGTGGAGCTATTGGAATCTTGGTGCCACAGGGACCTAGTATTTTCAACGTAGCCATTCGGACACTACAAATGGAAGAAACCAAGGCTATCTATGGTGTCGGAGGGGGGATTACCTGGGACAGTAACTGGGAATCCGAATACGAAGAAACCAAGCAAAAAGCTGCTGTTCTATACCGTCAGAACCCAAAATTCGATCTCATTTCTACTGGTCGTATTCATCAAGGAAAACTTCTCTTTCTGGAGGAGCATATAAAACGTTTACAAGAGAGTAGCCGATACTTTGACTATCCTTTCAATGCAGAAAAAGCGCACTATCAAGTCGAAGCTCTGTGCCAATCACTAGACCTTGACACAGACTACCGTCTTAAAATGTCTCTTGCAAAAGATGGTGAACTGAAGTTTGAACATAGCCAATTAACAAACTTATCTGATGACTTTTGCCAAGCAAGGTTAGTTGAGCAAAGACATCCGTTGGATAGCCCCTATACCTTCTTTAAAACAAGTTACCGTCCTCACCTTAGTATCGAACCTCACGAACAAATCTATTATAATCACGAGGGACAACTCCTAGAAACCTCTATCGGTAACATCGTTCTTAAAATCGAAGACCAACTCTACACACCACCAGTTCACCTCGGCCTCTTAAATGGCATCTACAGACAAAGCCTAATTGCTGATAATAAGCTTAAAGAAAAAGTATTGACCGTAAAAGATATGGAACAGGCTCAGGCCATCTACGGATGCAATGCGGTGAGAGGCTTGTATGAATTGAAGGTGGAAGGATATAATTATATTTAACGAAAAAATACAAGTTTTTTGTTCTCCCCTACTCTTGCTAAAGACAAAAGAAACTTCAATATTCTATTGGTAAAAAATCAACAATTTAATAGTAAAATAAAGTATAATACTTACTGATAGTTATTCAGTTATCGTGACTGTAATGATAAGCTTTTTGGCTTATAATTTACTAGCCTTAAAATTCAGTAATAATTTAGAAAGGATACAAACCTTAAATGAAAAAATTTAAAGGCTTGACTTCTGCTGAAGTTCAAGCAAGTAAAAACGCCCATGGCGATAATAGGCTCTCTAGTAAAGAGGCTAACTCGCTCCTCTCAATCTTTATCGAAGCCTTCCAAGATCAATGGATTCTTATCCTCTTGGCTGCCTTAGGATTAAAAATCATCTTCAACTTTGTTGGAATGATTTTCCCTGCTATTGGTGAAGCCAACTGGTATGAGGCTATCTCACTAATTTTCGCCATTTTGATGTCTACAGGATTCTCAGCAGTCTCACAATACCGAAATGAGCAAAAATTCAACACTCTTCAAGAAGAGGCTTCAAAAACTAATGCTAAGGTTTATCGTGATGGTAAACTTAAAGAAGTTCTTGTTGATGATATTGTAAAAGGTGATCAAATTCTCCTTCAATCAGGGGACAAGATTCCAGTTGACGGTATCATACTGGAAGGTGAGTTAAAAGTAAACCAAGCTGTCCTTAATGGTGAAAGTGAAGATGCTAAGAAACTTCCTCTTGGTGATCAAGCAGAACCAGACTCTTCCGACCTCTTTACAGAGCTCAAAGTCTTCCGTGGTACAGTTGTTACTTCAGGTGAAGCCGTTATGGAAGCTACACAAATTGGTGATAATACTGTTCTAGGAAGCATCAATACTTCTCTTCAAGAAGATAGTAAAGATTCACCATCCAAAGAAAAACTCAACAAGCTTGCTGGAAACATCGGTGTCCTCGGTTATAGTGCAGGTGCTGCATATTCAGTAATCAACCTTGTTTTAGGCTTTATTGCCCTCAATAAGGCTAATAACCTCAATGGTGGTTCAATCTTCCTTCTTATCATTGAAACGATTCTCTTTGCGGTTACAATCATCATCATGGCCGTTCCAGAAGGTCTTCCGATGATGTTGGCACTCGTTTCTTCAATGAACTCAGGACGACTTTTAGCTCAAAATATCCTGGTTCGCCATCCTGATACCATTGAAACAGCCGGATACATGAATATCCTCTTCAGTGATAAGACTGGTACTATCACTGAAGGTAAACTATCTGTAGTTGACTTCTTCCTTGCTGATGGAACACTTTATGCAGCTACTGGTGAAACTAACGCTCCTGATTTTGACACAATGTCCGATAGCCTTAAAGCTGAAATGATTAATGGTATCGGTCTTAATAACGACGCCATGGTAGCTGATGGCAGTGCTGTTGGTAGTAACGCCACTGACCGTGCACTTCTTGATTTCCTTATCGGACGTTCTCAACTTGATTTTGATACAAATACAATTACTGAGAAACAACAATTCAACTCAGCAACAAAATTCGCAAGTGTAACGACTAAGGACGGAAAAACTTACATCAAGGGTGCTCCAGAATTCATCCTAAATGACTGCTACTACTATCTTGATAAAGATGGTAATAAACAAAACTTTACAGATGATATTAAAGCTCGCTTCCAAGATTTATCATTGGAACAAGCTAACCGTTCAATGCGTTTGCTTGCTATCCTAAATACAGATGGAAATGATAAAGTCTTGATTGGTATCGTATGTATCCGTGATAACGTTCGTTCTTCAATTAAACAAACTGTTGAAACAATGAACCGTGCAGGAGTTCAAGTAGTTATGGTAACTGGTGACCGTAAAGAAACCGCTGTTGCTATCGCTAAAGAAGCCGGTATCGTTACTGGTCAAAATGACCTTGTCCTTACTCACGATGAACTCTCTGCCCTCTCAGATCAAGAACTTAAACAACAATTGCCTCACTTAAAAGTGGTCAGTCGTGCCCTTCCAATGGATAAAAAACGTCTTATTGAGGCAGCTCAAGACCTCGATATGGTCGCTGGTATGACAGGTGATGGGGTCAATGACTCACCTGCCCTCAAATCAGCTGATGTCGGATTCTCAATGGGTGATGGTACTGAAGTCGCACGTGAAGCCTCAGATATCGTTATCTTGAATAACTCATTGACTTCGATTGAGAAAGCCGTCCTCTATGGACGTACTATGAGTAAGTCAGTAAGTAAATTCATTATCTTCCAGTTAACCGTAAACGTGACTACAATTGCTATGTCACTTCTCTCACCACTCTTGGGCCTCAAAGAACCATTTACAATTATCCAAATTCTCTGGATTAACCTTATCATGGACACACTTGCTGCCCTTGCCTTTGGTGAAGAACCTACGCTAGATCGTTACATGAATGAAAAACCAGTTGCTAAGAAGGCAAATATTCTTACTGGCTATATGAAATCTGCTATCGGTGTAGCCAGCATCTTCATTACTGTCGTATGTTTAGCAATTCTTAAAAATGTTGGTGGTATCCAAGACTTTATCACAAATGGAACTGGCAACTTTGAAATGGTAACAACATTCACCTTTACAGTATTTATCTATGCTGTCATTTTCAACTCACTTAATACACGTAGTAATGGATTCAATGTTTTTGAACATATCGGCGAAAACAAGAAATTCTCAATTGTAATGATTTCTATTGCTGTCGTTCAAACCTTGATCATTCAATTCGGTGGTAAAGTATTTAGTACCGTTCCAATGGACGTTCAACACTATATTGTTGCACTTCTTATCGCGGTTTTGATCATCCCTGCAGATTTAATTCGAAAAGCTCTAACTAAAAACAAATAACTATCTGTATAACGTATTATAAAACTTAAAAGGATAAAAAGGATTGGGAGTTATCCCAATCCTTTTTAATAATTTCCGAAGGTAATACCGTGGAAAGATCATAACATAAAAAGGCTTTAACAAGCCTTTTTGATTGATTTATTAAGTAATGCTACTTAAACTGACTAGGAGCCCCTGTATAACCTGCCCAATCCTTACTATAAAAGCGGTCGTTCAAGTTATAGCTAGGTGCGGGTGTTGGATTACTTACAAATGGATCAACAGCCTTGTCAAAGGCCACCCAACCTTTCCATCCCATATGAATGGTATCTTGCATGAAGTAAGGTTGATCTCCGTCTTTTGAGAAGTCAGCAATATTGGTGAAGCCTTGACTTTCCAATTGATAACAGATTTTAGAAACCGTAGCGTCATACATTTCTTGACTTAGTCCCGTATAAGCCATCCACTTGCTATTAACAGGTGGGATGACAAAGATAACGTTAGTATTTGACTTCGCAAATTGATTTAAGACTAACTGTAGGTCACCGTATTCTTGTGAAACTTCATACGAAAGATTCTTTTGGAAACCTTTAAGTTTACCAATCTTTTTAGCCAAACGTTTCTTATAGAAACGGTCATCGATACCAAAGTCGTTTGACTTGGTATGAGCTTCTGCATCTCTTACGGCAACCTGGTCAAGTGCCTCGTAAGAGAACTTGTCTGGCAACTCTTTAAGATAAGGAAGAACCTTCTTGTCGTAATTTGCATTATTTGATGCTGCAAAAGGACTGAACAAGGCATCTTCTCGCTTATTAAGCTCTGCCATAAATTGAATATAAGTCTTATCAAGAGAATTTAAATCTTGCCCATTAGCCACTTTAGAAAGTTGAGATTTCATAGTAATCTCAGGTTTCATCTCTAAGATACGCTGAGCAGCATATTGAGAATTTGCATCCGTCTGATTTTGACTTAAGAAACTACTAAGTTGGTCGTTATTGTAGAACTGCTGGAAAGCCGCAGAATTGTAACCTTTTTTAGTAAACCACTGTGGTGACAAGACGTAGACTGCTGTCCCATTTTTCAATTCAGGAAGCATTTGTTGCATTCCCAAATATTGGTTTAGAGAGGCAGCCCCACGTTGTCCAATAAAATATGGGCGATAGTTACGGTCGTATTTTTCAGCTAAAACAGCTGGATGAAGGGCATCAAAACGCAACCACTCACTAGACCCAAAGAAAGGGACAAATCGATGATTCTTATCAGAAAGAGCTGTCGTCTTATTAATACGGCTCTTAAAGTTCTCAGTTGTCAAGGTTACTGCGTTACGTTTTTCAACCTCATAATTATGTTTTCTGCCTTGAGGGTAGGAAAAAATAACTACTACTACCAAGACTAAGGCACAGATTATAGGGCCAAAAATTTGCCATAAACGCTTAAGCATTGCGAAGCTCCGTTACCCCTTCAACAATCTTATTAGCTGTGTTCCAGTCATCACGACCAAATTCTGAAACTGGCACACGAATATCGAAACGTGATTCCAATTCAACGATAAGCTCAACTGTTCCCATTGAATCGAGAACACCAGCATCGAAAAGGTCTTCATCCATCATGTCTGAAACATCTTCCATGAAGAGTTCATCAATAATTTCAATAACTTCTGATTTTACATCCATTTTTATAATTCCTTTACTTATTTTTTAGTGAACCAAAGGTCATTCAAGAATCCAGAGAAAATCAAGAATGACAACATAACAGTGTTAAATGTAATAAAGATTCCCAAAGCCTTTGTCCATTGATTATCAGGAAGTGGCTCAAGACCAGCTTTCTTACGCTCTTTATTAATAGTCTTCTTCTTACGTAACCAGGCATCATTGATTCCTAGACCAATACCATGGAAAATACCATAAGCAATGTAGTACCAAGTAACCCCATGCCAGAATCCCATAACCATCATATTAATGACATAGGCCACATTTGAAGTCGTGTTACGATTTTTGAAAACCTTGTTTCGCATCAAAACCATAACCAAACGCATAAAGACAAAGTCACGGAACCAGAAAGACAAACTCATATGCCAACGATTCCAAAATTCTTTCAAGTCTCGTGAGATGAAAGGTTTGTCAAAGTTGACTGGGCTCTTGATCCCCATAAGGTTTGATGCTGCCAAGGCAAACATCGAGTAACCTGCAAAGTCAAAGAAGAGATCAAAACCGAAAACATACATGACACCAAGTGTTGGTAAATTAAAGATACCACCCTGAGCCAAAGCTTGTGCTTTCAGTGAAGGCAAGAGCATACTTCCGAAGATCTGAGCTAAAACAAACTTATAGAGGAAACCAAGCATGATATATTTTACAGCTTGCTCCAACATATTCATCAGCTCGTCTCGCTCAGGAATCGCTTGGTAATCTTCGTTAAAGCGTTTGAAGCGATCAATAGGACCACTCGTAAAGGTTGGCATAAAGAGCATGAATCGGAGGAATTCTCCAAGTGTAAACTCTTTTAAGACACCATCCCGCATCTCGATAATCATACCAACCGATCGGAAGGTCAAGTAAGAAATGCCAAGAAAGTTTAAGAGTGACTGAGTACCATTTATCGCAGGCTCTACCTTAACAAAAATCAAGGGAAGGACTACAAGAAATGAGTGTAAATAGAAAACCCATTTATTGTCCTTTTTACTGCGGTAATGTTTGTAGGAATAAACCCAGATGATTTGCCAAACGATATAGAAAAGTAAGGCTAGTAATTGGCTAGCATGTGTTCCTGTCAGAGCGAGAACAATAAAGGCTAGACTTACCAAACATTCATAAATCGCAAAACGCTTTTTAAAGAAGAGACCCACAAAGATTGGCAATAGAGCTAATCCAAGATAGATAAAATAGAATGGATTACCGTAGGCTTCTAAATGGGGGAGCTGTTTCAAGAAGTCAATCATCGGTTGTTAACCTCACTGATAAGACCCTTGATATCAATTTTCCCATTTGGTGTTAAAGGCAAGCTCTCACGATAGAGGAACTTAGTAGGCATCATGTAAGACATCATGATATCTTCTAAGTCAGCCTTAATCGCCTTGGTGATATCAATTTCACGTTCAAACTGCTCACGAACACCATCCTTAAGAATCACATAAGCCAAGAGGTTCTGAACCTTATGGTCTTTATTGTAACGTGGCACAGCTACTGCTGAATCAATATACTTAGACTTATTAAGGTTTTGTGAAACATCCTCTAACTCAATACGGAAACCATTAAATTTAATCTGGAAGTCCATACGACCACCGTAAAGAAGGAGACCTTCATCAGTCATCGTTCCTACATCACCAGTATGGTAAGCAGGAAGGCCATTAAACTCGAAGAAGGCTTCTGCAGTCTTTTCAGGATTATTCATATAGCCTTTTGAAACTGCTGGTCCTGATACAATGATTTCACCTTGTTGACCATTTGGAAGGATATTGCCGTCCTCATCAATAATATAAGTCGGTGAATCTTCCTTGGTATAACCAATCGGCAAACGCTTAAGGTTAGCCAGCATCTCATCAGTTACTGCTACTGCTGATAAGGCTACAGTTGCTTCAGTTGGTCCGTAAGCATTGATAATACGTGCTTCTGGGAAACGTTGGCGAAGCTTTTGAGCAGTCTTGACAGTCAACTCTTCTCCGTCAAAATAGAAATGCGTAATTTCTGGCATCTTCTCTGCATTGAAGTCTTCAGACAACATTGCCATATCTGCAAATGATGGTGTGGATGTCCAAATGGCAATTGGAAGAGAGAAAATCGTTTCAAAGAGCTTCTTGAAGTCCTGTGTAATGGCTGAAGGAAGCGCATAGAGTGTTCCTCCAAGTGCCAATGTAGGTGCCCAGTACATTACCGATAAGTCAAATGAATAAGGCGGTTGAGCCAGCATTTGAGGACGTTTTGGAGTTGCAAATTCCTTGTCCGTAATCATCCAGTTAGTGAAACTAAGGAGATTATTGTGTGAAATTTGGACCCCTTTAGGCTTACCTGTAGTTCCTGAGGTAAAGATGATGTAATAAGTATCATCCCCCTTAACAGGATGAGTCACTTCGTAGCTAGTCTTGCTTTCAAAAGCTGTTGTCACTTGATCCAATGTTAGAATTGGAGCTTGGACTTCCTCAAGTGGGAAGTCATTGATAGCAATAATCAGACTAGGCTCTGCCACTTCAACGATAGCCGTCACGCGCTCAAGAGCTGAGTGACTATCAATTGGAATATAAGCGTGACCAGATTTAGTCAAAGCGACAAAAGTTGCCAACATTTCATACTCTTGACCGCCATAAACCACAACAGGTGATTTTTCTGGAATATCAAGACTATCAATCTTGGCAGCTAGGCTATCCGAGTCAGCTTTTAAGTCACCGTAAGTATGAACTTCCCCTAAAATATTGTAAACAGGAAATTCAGGTTGTGATTGAGCAAACTGCTCAATCGTTTCAATCATATCTTTAATTTTTGTATTCGTCATTATTCTTCCTAAAATTCGTTATAGATAAAATTACCTTGACCTTGTCCTAGGTAATTGTAGAGATAAATTAGGGCCATAAAAATGGCGAAATAAAGCAAGGTTTGTCCTAAAAATACTAGGACGTTTTTGTGTTTTAACATTCTAATTTTCGATACCTTTTTTTATATAATATCCTCTCTAGTTTACCATCTTATCACCATTTTTTCCAATAAAAAAGAAAAAATAACTAAATTTCATTTCTTTTTCATCAATAGGTTTTGGTGATAAATGGTTAGCTAAAATGATAAAAAAACAAAGCCTAAAAGCTCTGTCAGATTTAACTATTTTGTGTCTTTTGGGCTGTCTGCATTCGATAGTACATTCCCCTAGCTTGCATCAGTTGTTCATGGGTTCCATGTTCAACGATATCCCCATTATTCATGACCAAAATAAGGTCCGCATTTTCAATGGTAGATAATCGATGGGCAATGATGAAACTTGTTCGACCTTTCATTAATTTAGCGAAGGCCTCTTGAATGAGAAGCTCTGTACGTGTATCGATACTAGAAGTGGCTTCATCTAAGATTAAGATTTTAGGCACATTGACAAATATGCGAGCAATGGTCAAAAGCTGACGTTGTCCCTGAGAAAGGGATTGCCCAGCATCATTCAAGTAGGTGTCATAGCCTTGAGGCAACTGCTTAATAAAGAAATCTGCATTGGCAGCCTTAGCCGCTGCTATGACTTCTTCACGACTGGCTTCTGGATTACTGTAAGCAATATTATCATGAATAGTTCCGACCTCTAGCCAAGTTTCCTGTAGAACCATCCCAATCTGCTTGCGAAGACTCTCACGGGTATAATCTGTAATAGGTCTACCGTCTAGTAAAATTTGACCCTTGTCCAAATCATAGAAACGCATGAGCAGGTTAATGAGGGTAGATTTGCCTGCTCCTGTAGGGCCAACAATGGCAACAGTACTTGCCGCAGGTATATCAATGCTCAAATCCTTGATAAGAGGTTTATTGGGCAAATAACCAAATTGAACATAATCAAATTTAAAACGTCCTTGCACATCTGCTTCTTCCAAAACCACATTGCCTGTTTCTGGTATTTCATCTTCATCTAAAATCATATAAAGGCGGTCGGCACAAGCCAAAGCACTTTGAAGTTCTGAAAGAACAGACGAAATGTCATTGAAAGGCTTCGTATACTGAGTGACATAGTTTAGGAAGGTAGTCAATTGTCCCACTGTAAATGCACCACCTGACATGATACGATAGGCTCCAACACCTGCAATGAGAGCATAAATCAGACTATTAACAAAGCGTGTAGCTGGGTTAACCGCTGACGAATAAAAGATAGCTCCCTGTGAATAATCAGCATACTTACCATTGACGTCTTTAAAACTCCTAACCATCTGGTCTTGAGCATTTAAACTCTGTACTAAGGCTTCTTGAGTCAAACTTTCCTCAATCAACTGAGTCTGCATGCCTCGCCATTTGGTTTGATTGCGATAGAGTTGATAGCTCTTCTTGGCGATAAAACGTGCCACAAGCATTGACAGGGGTGTCATCACTAGAACTAAGAGCATCATGAACCAGTCCAAACGAGCCATGGTAATGATAATAACAAATATGGTCAAAAGCCCGACGAAAAATTGGTTAAAGACCATGAGAAGTCCGTTATTTAATTGGTCACTATCTGTAGTCACACGGCTAACCATATCTCCAGTTCCTTGACGGTCAAGGTAACTGAGAGGCATGGCATGAATTTTCACCATGACTCTCTCACGTAAAGTTTCACTATAAGAGTAAATCAAACGGTTATAAATTAAAGGATTTAGCCACTGGATCGCACTATTGGCTATGATAACTACAAGCATCTGCCATATTAAACGTGACATCAAAAGAACGGCATTCATCTTAAGAACAGCATCAACTGCATCACCAATTAAGATAGGTAAGTAAACCGTTAAGGCAACTTGAATAATGGTCCCAACAGTTGCTAAGGCAAAGAGGTAACGCTGACTTAAGATATCTCTACTTAAACGTTTAAGCGTTGATTTGTTATTTCTAGCCTTCATCAGCGACCTCCTTTTGGTGTTGAGAATAATGAATGTCTTGATAAAGTTTATTAGTGTTAAGCAATGCTTCATGATTTCCCAAGCCAACTTGACGCCCCTTATCAAGCACTAAATTTTGATCAACTGCTTTTAGGCTATTTGTTCTTTGCGAAATAATAATCAAACTAGTTGATTTAAGATTATCTCTAATAGCCGCTAGTAGGCGACTTTCAGTCAGGTAATCTAGGGCTGAGGTTGAGTCATCCAAAATCAAGAACGGCGCTGGTCTCATCAACGCACGCGCAATGGTCAAGCGCTGACGTTGACCACCTGAAAAATTACGGCCAAACGACTCAACTGGCTCATCTAAACCAAGGTCTTTGTCTTTTACAAAGTCAGCAGCCTGAGCCATGTCAAGAGCATGCCACAATTCCTTATCACTTGGTTCGTGATTAAGTCCTAGTGACAAGTTTGAACGAATGGTTCCCCTAAATAACTCAGCTTTTTGTGGGACATAGGCAACCCAAGAACGCCACTCTTTAAGATTTTTTGGTGATTGTTGATTTTTGAAAATAGCTAAAGAACCAATCTGAGGTTGATATAAGTTCATGATTAAGTTTACCAAGGTCGATTTACCCGAACCAGTACCACCAATAATACCCAGTGACTCACCTCTAGCAATCTTTAAATCAATCTCTTTTAGTGATGGTTGACTAGCAGTCGGATAGGTAAAGGTCATGTGGTCAATAGCAAGTCCTGTTTCCGACTGATCTGGTTTTCTTAGTGTTAAAGGTGCCTCAATATCCTCATCTTGGAGTTCAAAAATAGCTTGTACCCTTTTCGCCGAAATAAAGCTCTGGTTAAGATTGGTCAACATCATAGCCAATTTAAGAAGCTCCGTCAAAATTTGCAAGAGATAATTGACCAGAGCAATCAGCATCCCTTGAGACAAGAGCCCACCTTGAATTTGCAGATTTCCTTGCCAAAGGACAGCAATCAAAGTCATATTAACAACTAGGAAAGTCAAAGGACTAATGAGACTTGCTATCACGCCTGTTTTGAGTTGCCACTTCTTCAGGTCTTTATTTACAGTCGTGAAGTTATCTAATTCACGCTCACTCTGACCAAAGGCACGAATAACCCTCATACCTTCAAGTTGTTGGCGCGTATTAGTAACAATTGACTCATTAATCACTCGTATCTTGGCATATAAAGGATTGACGATGCGACTAGCTAGTACAATAATAAGGGTCAATACCAAGACCATACCAAGAAACCAGAGGGTCAAGCGTGGACTGATTCGGAATGCCATAATAATGGCTCCTGTCACAATAATTGGTGCCCTCAAAAAGAGCCTCAAAAATTGATTTATCCCCGTTTGGATTTGAAAGGTATCACCAGTCAGGCGTGTTACCAAACTTGAAGTTCCAATCTCATCCCGCTTTTCCTTTGATAAACGCATGATTTTCGCATAGAGGTCATTGGTCAACACTCGCGCATAACCAACTGCTGCTCTTGATGAAAAATACTGTGCTGAAATAGCAACGACAACACCAATAACGGCAAGTCCAAACAAGACAAAAATCATCAAAAAGAGATGATTTTTGTCTTTATTTGGAATAGTTGTGTCGACAATTCCAGCAATGACTAGTGGGACCAAAAGTTCAAAACTGGCTTCGATTAATTTAAAAACGGGTCCCAGGATACTGTCTTTGACATATCCTTTAAAATAAACTAATAATGCTTTCATTTGTCTTTCCTAAGTTTAAAATCCTTACTCTTAGAGACGAGAGAACATACGCATCAAAAAGAGGTTAAACTGCACTTCTTTGGCGTAATAAATATTTCCGCCATTTGTATAAAGCTTACCCCCACCATAATACATGGCAACAGGTTGATAATAAGTATAGGTTTCCCCACTAGTGTTTCCTAGACTTGGAGCAACGACATTTTTTGAATAAGCTTTTGCTAATTCGACGGTGTTAACTCCACCATTATCAGCCACATAATCGATATAGGCCTTACCAAAATTATAAGCTTGTACTGCTGTCCAAGGATCCACCTTATGATGAGCAGCCTCTTCCAGATTTTCTGACAGCACCGTCACCCCTTGACGAATACTTTCTTTTCGATCTGTGATGGAGTTAGTCACCCCTGTAGAACTTTCACTGGACTGCATCACGTCATCTGTCTTCCCCTTGGTTTCTGTGTAGATCATAGCCAACACCAAATCGACATTGGTTGTATTATCAATGTCGTCCTCAGCCAATACCTCCTTAACCATGGATTCATAGGTTAAGACATGTTGAATATTGGCATGGATTCGATAACATTGGATACCTATGATGAGGACTACGACAAAAACCGCCAGACGTCTTATCCATTTAAACATATTATTTATTGATGATATCCTCGATATTTTTGATGAGAATAGAGTAGGTGCCATCAGGATTTTGAATAAATTCAACACTATCTGCATCCTGATAAACATTATTAGGCACGATTAACTCAATTCCGTTCGATAACGATAATTTTTGATTCTCCAATTTCTTAATTTGACGTGAATGGTCAATATCTGATACTGAGATAGGTTCAGGTATGGCCTCTTTGAGTTCATCAACGAAAGTCAAACGAGCCGTCAAATTATTATCAAAGAGCTGGTCCGCCAATTTTTCAGGTGACAACTCTTGATCTTCTTCCAAATTATTGAAAATAGCAGATTTCATTTTTCCTTGGAAGTTAAAGTCATCCTGATTAAAATTCTCAGCAATCTTCTGAGCAGTATCTTCGACCATCTTAATCGATTTCTTGACAGATTGTTCAGGCTGGACCTGCAAGAGATTTTCAGAGAAATAATTGGCAAAGCTTCCATTATGCTTGATTCGCTTTTCAATCAAATAATACTGCTTACTACTACGATTGATTACCAAAGCCTCATCAGGTGTCTGGGCCGCAGATGGCAAATTATTTTGTGACAATTGAATAGGATGCTGACTATCTCCCAAAGAATGAATCAAACTGTCCTTGAGAGCAATACGCAAGAAAGCAAAATATTCTTGCCCTTCTTTATCAAACTGAATAAAGACCAAATCATTGGTCTTTTGATCTTCAGAAATGACAAATTCTTCCTTCCAAAGTTGGGAAATTTTAACAGAACTTTCCATCAAATCATCTCCTAGATGACTGATAAAAACATTTTCCGCATCGAAATAGCCCCGTTTAGCCTCATCTGAGAAAACTTTAGAGAGTTTCTTTCGAAAATACTCATCTAAGCGAGGCGTTATTTCAAGAGGCCCTTCAGCTAAAACCAGCTCCGTATCATTTGGCGAAAACTGGTGAATGATAATGCGTTTAATATATAAATCTAACATAGTCTTTTAATAGAGTGGGAAGGCATCTGTTAGAGCTTTAACTTCTCCACGAATGCGTTCCAAAACTTCAGGTTTATCGTGATTTTCCAAAGCTTGAACCATTAATTCAGCAATTTTACGGCTCTCAGCTTCACCCATGCCACGACTTGTAATAGCTGGACTACCAACACGGATACCAGATGTTTTGAATGGAGACAATTGCTCATAAGGAATACCATTTTTGTTCAAAGTAATATTAACTTCTTCAAGAACGTTTTGCGCAACCTTACCATTTTCAACAACCTTAGTCACATCAACCAAGAAAAGGTGATTGTTCGTACCGCCTGAAATTACTCGGAAATCTGGATGTTGATTGAAAACATCAGCCATAGCAGCTGCGTTTTTGATAACATTTTCACCGTATTCCTTAAAGGCAGGGTCAAGTGCTTCTTTAAGAGCAACAGCCTTAGCAGCAATAACGTGTTCCAAAGGGCCACCTTGCAAACCAGGGAAGACTGCAGAATTCAATTTCTTAGCGATATCTTCATCATCAGTCAAAATCAAACCACCGCGAGGACCACGAAGTGTCTTGTGAGTTGTTGTAGTTGTCACATGTGCATGAGGAACTGGACTTGGATGATGACCAGAGGCTACAAGACCTGCAATGTGAGCCATATCTACCATGAGGTAAGCACCTACAGCATCAGCAATTTCACGGAATTTAGCAAAATCAATGATACGTGAGTAAGCTGAAGCCCCAGCAACGATGAGTTTTGGTTGTACTTTTTTAGCTTGAGCGAGAATAGCATCGTAATCAAGGAGCTCAGTTTCTTTATCAACGTTATAAGCCACAAAATTATAGGTCTTACCAGAGAAGCTAACTGGTGCACCATGTGTCAAGTGACCACCCGCTGACAAATCCATTCCCATAACCGTATCACCTGGTTGAATCAAAGACATATAAACCGCAGCATTGGCTTGGCTACCTGAGTGAGGTTGCACGTTGGCAAATTTTGCTCCAAAAAGTTCTTTGGCACGCTCAATAGCAAGAGACTCAACCACATCAATCACGTCTGTACCACCATAGTAACGTTTACCCGGATAGCCTTCTGCGTACTTGTTAGTCAAGAGAGTTCCTTGAGCAGCCATAACGGCTTTAGAAACAACGTTTTCAGAGGCAATTAATTCAATATTGTTTTGCTGCCGTTCTGCCTCAGCATCGATGGCGTTCCATAGTTCAGGGTCAAATGCTTTGTAATCTTCTTTATCAAAAATCATAGAGGTCTCCTTTGAGGTCTAATGGGCTTTCAATCAACTCACCCATATATAGTCGGAAGTTATCTCACACTTCCATAGGTCTCTGTTAGTCATTTATTCTATGGTCAACTCTGGTAGAGCCGCCAATAGGTCTTCTTTTGTAATTTTCCCTTGTCTGAGAATCCTAGCAGGTGAAACAGACAAATCCAAAATCGTCGAATCTACCCCTAACAAGGCATCATCATCTTGATAGCCAGTCACCTGAAAATCAAATTGTACTCTAATATCGTCGAAATAACAACCACTAGCCTTCCCAGACTTATTAGCAGATGGACCAATCAAAGGCCCTTCCGCTTGAATCAGCTCTCTAGTGACAGGATGATCTGGCAAACGGAAGCCAACTGTCGCCAAACCCGAATTAATCCACTTAGGTACTTGACTATTAGCTTTTAAAATGATGGTCAATGGCCCAGGCAAAAAAGCATTGTAAATTTTTTTGAGATAGTCGGGCTGATCTTTTGAATAGGACAAGATATCTTCATAAGAAGCGACATTCAAATTCATGGCTTTATCTCTGGGACGATTTTTTAGCTCATAAACATGGTCAACAGCTTGCTCATCTAAAGCCTTAGCAAATAGACCATAAACAGTCTCTGTGGGAAGGACAACTGCTCCACCGTCAGCCAAGATTTCTCTTAACACTTTATTACTTTTCATCATCCATCACGACCATTCTATCTTGCCCAAATTGGTCCTTAAGAACACGCACACGCTTATCAGGAAAATGTAGAGAAAAGAGTTTCTTCAAATCACAGCCCTGCTTATAGCCAATTTCAAAGTAGAGCTTTCCTTTTGGAGTTAAATACTTATCTGCGTCCTCAATAATCTGTCTATAAATGGCAAGTCCCTCTTCATCAGCAAACAGAGCCATTTTGGGCTCGCTAGCCAAGACATTGATACCAACTTCGTTCTTATCATTTTCAGAAATATAGGGAGGATTTGACACAATGATATCAAAACTACCAGAAATATTTTCGAAAACATCCGATTGTACAAAGCTAATGTCTACCTGATTTAGCTTAGCATTCTCTTTAGCAAGTACTAAGGCGTCAGCTGACAAGTCACTAGCTGTCACTTGCCAAAAGGGGCAACTCTTTTTCAGGGATACCGAAATAGCACCACTCCCAGTTCCGATATCAAGAATCTTGAGCTCTGAGCTAGGATTTTCCGCTAAAATCAAATCCACTAGTTCCTCAGTTTCAGGACGTGGAATCAAGACACGCTCATCAACCTGAAAACGCAAGCCATGAAAATCTTCATAACCCAAAATATACTGAGCAGGCTTGTGATTCTTTAGTTGGCTGAATACATAAGCTAACAACTCTGCATCTTCCTCTGAAACTTCTTGACGCAATTGAAGAACAAAATGAGTCAAGTCCCATTGCTTCAAACCACGATAAACGAAGGAAAGGGCCTCTGGCTCTTCGCCAACAGCATCAAGCTGCTTCTCATAGTCAGCCAGGACATCCGCTAAAATCATTTGTTAAGCTCTTCCAATTTTTGAGTTTGATCGTAAAGAACTAGAGCATCAATGACTTCATCCATTTTCCCAGCCAAGATCGTATCTAATTTTTGAAGGGTCAAACCAATACGGTGATCAGTTACACGGTTTTGCGGGAAGTTGTAAGTACGGATACGCTCTGAACGATCCCCTGTACCAACAGTCGATTTACGCTCAGCATCTTGTTCATCTTGAGCGATTTGTGCAAAGTGGTCCGCAACACGCGCACGGATAATCTTCATAGCTTTATCACGGTTCTTCTGTTGTGTACGTTCTTCTTGCATCTCTACTTTGATTCCAGTAGGAATGTGAACCATACGAACCGCAGTCGCAACCTTATTGACGTTCTGACCACCGGCACCAGAAGCGTGATAGATATCGACACGAAGGTCCTTAGGGTCAATTTCGTACTCTACTTCTTCAACTTCTGGCATAACCAAAACAGTTGCTGTAGAGGTATGAACACGACCTTGACTTTCAGTCACAGGCACACGTTGCACACGGTGTGCTCCTGATTCATATTTGAGTTTAGAATACACGGATTGCCCTGAAACCATGGCAACCACTTCTTTGATACCACCGACACCATTATAAGAGGCTTCCATGACCTCAAAGCGCCAACCTTGTGTTTCTGCGTATTTTTGGTACATAGCTAGAAGGTCACCCGCAAACAAGGCAGCTTCATCACCACCTGCAGCCCCACGGATTTCAAGGATAATATTCTTGTCATCATTAGGGTCTTTTGGCAAAAGAAGAATTTTCAAACGTTCTTCGTACTCTTCCTTAGCGGCTTTGGATTCTTTGAGTTCTTCCTTAGCCATTTCTTCCAAGTCAGGATCACCGCTTGCTTCCTTAATCATCTCTTCAGCATCTGAGATACTTTGGATGACTTGCTTGTACTCACGGTAAGCTGTCACAGTTTCACGAGTATTTGCTTCTTCACGTGACAACTCCATGAAGCGTTTAGTGTCTGAAACGACTTCAGGGTCACTAAGCAATTCACCCAATTCCTCATAGCGGTCTTCAACCGCTTGTAACTGATCATAAATATTCATTTGTTATCTTTACTCCTTATATAACTAATAGTCATTTTTAGGCCTTATTCAAAGGGATTATGTTTTCGTGAGGTGGATTAAACCAGTGCTTTCGGCAAACAGAGATATAACTCTCGTGTCCTCCAATTTGAACTTGTGCTCCCTCATAAACTGGCTTACCATCTTCCATACGAAGAACCATGGTTGCCTTTCTCGAGCAATAATGACAAATGGTCTTAATCTCATCAATCTTATCAGACAAAAGCAAAAGGTATTTAGAACCTTCAAAGAGATTGTTCTGAAAATCATTTTTGAGACCAAAAGCCATCACTGGGATATCTAACTCATCAACAATTCGTGCCAAATCATAGACATTCGCACGGGTCAAAAACTGAGCCTCATCAACTAAAACACAGTACGGTCGTGGATCCATATTAGCAATGTAACCAAAAATATCCGTATCATCACCAATAGGATATGCCTTCCGTTTCATGCCAATACGACTTGAGATATAGCCAACCCCATCGCGATTATCCAAACAACTGGTCAACAATACCACTGGTTTTCCTTGTTCTTCGTAATTATAGGCAACCTTAAGAATCTCAATGGATTTCCCAGAATTCATGGTGCCGTAGCGAAAATAAAGTTGTGCCAAACCAGTCTCCTCTAAAATATGTATTGTACTTATTTTATCATAATTCCAAGCGTAAAAGGGAGGGAGACTGAACAATTTTTGAAAAAAGTTCGCCTCACTCCCTTATTTTTATAATAGGTTTGACTTGTGTTTCAAATGGTTCAATCTTATCACCCTGATAACGTTTCACCAGTCTAATAGCTTCTTATGAATAGGCTTTAGCCAATTTTTCAAGAAGTTCTTCTTTCTCCTCGTCACTAGCAAATGAAGCTTCGATTGCCGTCTTATTATGAGCATAAAAGTCTTGCACTGAGCTATCAAAATGCTTGTGATAGAGTTCGTATTCCTTGGTTAAGTTTGTATCAGAAACGGTACGATTGTCCGTATTAATGGTAATATTCGCACCTGCTGCTTTCATTTTTAGATAAGGAAAATCAGCAACTGTAACGGCTGCCTTAGTCTGCAGATTACTTGTTAAACATAACTCTCCTGTGACACCATTTTTGACAAACTCTTCCAAAAGCTCAGGCTCTTGAGCCAAAATCGTTGCATGGCCATTACGCTTAATTCCCATGGCAATCGACTCAGCCAAAAAGGCTGGGCAACCACACTCACCTGCATGAAAAGTCATGGGACGGTTGTAACTTTGGACTTGTTCAATTAGAGGTTTAATCGCTTTAGGTCCATAATGATGCTCATCTCCGGCAAAATCAAAACCAACAAAGTCACTATCTCCAACCTTATTTGCTTCATTAAGAATACGAGCCGTTAAATCTTGATTTGATTGACGCATGCCACAAACTAGGGCCTTAGCTACAATTCCAAATTCTTCTTGAGCTTGACGTAAGCCTTGACAAACGGCATCAATGGTTTCAGCGACAGACAACCCCTTATCCATTGACAATTCGGGAGCAAAACGCACTTCAATATAGATAACATTTTCAAGAGCAGCCTGTTTAGCGACATCATAAGCCGCAATGGTCAAAGCTTCCTTTGTTTGAAGCAAAGGACGAATGTAATCAAAAGCCTCTAGATAATCTAGGAGACTCTCACAGGTAGCCGGGGCTGTCACATGGTGTTTGAGCTCCGCATCATCCTTAGGTAACTCAATCTTTGCTAAGTCAGCTAGGTGACGAATAGTTTCCAATGATAGAGAACCATCCAAATGGCAGTGTAGTTCTGTTTTAGCCAACTTATGAAAATCAATAGCAGTCATTCTTTTCTTCCTCTCTAAGCAATATGGTTTTATCAGATAAAAATTAATTTTTACTATCTTATCATTCTTATAGAAAAAGTCAAGGTGGCGCGCTAATAGGACGTAGTAGATTCTTGAAATGCCATTAGCATTTTGTTAGGATGTAACTATCAAGAATACAAGGAGAAACTTTATGTCTGACTATATTTTACCAGAAGTTTGGCAAAATCCAACCTCTATGGGAGGTGCCTGGGGCGGCCTCAATCAACCTACAGCTGGTGCACGTTTTGAACAAACTTTACCTAAAGGTGACCAACCTTTCCAACTCTATACTCTTCCGACACCTAATGGTATCAAGGCAACTATCATCCTTGAAGAACTGAAAGAACTCGGTGTGACTCAAGCGGGCTATGACGCTTATCGTATTAAGATTGGTGACGGTGACCAATTCGGATCCGACTTTGTTTCGATCAATCCAAACTCAAAGATTCCAGCCATGATGGATTACTCTGAAGACCAACCGGTTCGTGTCTTTGAATCAGCTAACATCCTGCTTTACTTGGCTGAAAAATTCGGAAAACTCATTCCAACTGATCACGCAAAACGTACGGAAGTTCTCAACTGGCTCTTTTGGCAAACAGGTGCTGCTCCCTTCTTAGGTGGTGGTTTTGGGCACTTCTTCCACTATGCACCTGAAAAAATCGAATATGCCATCAACCGTTTTGCCATGGAAGCCAAACGCCAACTTGACTTGCTAGATAAAGAATTAGCAACCAAGCCTTATATTGCTGGTGATGAATACACTATCGCTGATATCGCAATCTGGTCTTGGTATGGCCGTCTTGCTCAAGATAAGATTTGGGACAAGGCTGGTATTTTCCTTGATGTTAAAGAATACAAGCACCTTCAAGCATGGACTGAAAAAATTGCCAACCGTCCAGCGGTTAAACGTGGACTTGAAGTCGACTATAAAGATATCTAATTTTATAACGGTTTGCCTAGGCTAACCGTTTTTCTATTGTTTCATGATATAATAGAAACAAAATCACAAGGAGACATTCATGACTGTATTTCAAGCTATTTTAGAAAAAATTAAAGCCCATGACACTATTATTATTCACCGCCACCAAAGACCTGACCCTGATGCCATTGGTAGTCAGGTAGGACTGAAGGAAATTTTAAAAACAAACTTTCCAGATAAAAAGGTTCTTGCGACAGGTGTCAATGAACCTACCTTATCTTGGATTGCTGAAATGGATAAGGTAACTGATCAAGACTATGAAGGAGCGCTTGTTATTGTTACCGATACAGCCAACACTCCTCGTATCGACGACGACCGTTTTGATAAGGGGGACTTTCTTATCAAAATTGACCATCATCCTAACGACGATGCCTACGGCGACCTCCTCTTAGTTGATACGACTGCTTCAAGTGCCAGCGAAATTGTGACTGACTGGGCTCTCACTCTTGGCCTTTTCTTGTCAGATGCCGCTGCTCGTGTTCTTTACAATGGTATTGTTGGCGACACAGGTCGCTTCCTCTTTCCGTCTACGACACCTAAAACACTTCAAATTGCGGCTAAACTTCGTGAATACGACTTTGATTTTGCAGCAATGGCTCGTCGTATGGATAGTTTCCCATTCAAAATTGCTAAATTACAAGGTTATGTTTTTGATAACCTAGAAGTCGATGAAAATGGTGCAGCTCGAGTTGTCTTGACACGAAAGATTTTGGATGAATTCAATGTCACTGATGCTGAAAGTTCTGCAATTGTTGGCACTCCAGGTCGTATTGATTGCGTCGAATCTTGGGCTATTTTCGTAGAGCAGCCTGAAGGGCATTACCGTGTACGTCTGCGCAGTAAAAGCATTGTCATCAACGAGATTGCTAAACGTCATGACGGTGGAGGCCACCCACTTGCTAGTGGTGCCAATTCCTACAGCTTAGACGAAAACGAACAAATCTATCAAGAAATCAAGGATACCGTTGCCCATGCAACTCACTAATCGTCGTATACGTCTCATGGGGACTGTGATTGACGTCTCTATCTATCATGAAGAACCAGAACCCCTGCTAGACCAGGTTGAAGCACTCCTACATACCTACAATAAGCGTTTCTCAGCCAATGATGACAGTTCCGAACTCATGCAAATTAATAAGGCAGCAGGCTTACACTCGGTGACGGTTCACCCAGAGCTTTTTGAACTTATTGCTCTTGGAAAATGGCATAGCTGCCAACCTGGAAGTCACCTTAACATTGCCATTGGACCTCTCATTCAGACTTGGCGCATTGGTTTTTCGGATGCCAAGCTGCCTCTGCCTGAAGAAATTCCTCCGCTCCTGCAAATTATCAATCCCAATGCCATTGTTCTATCCGAGGAAAATCAAAGCGTTTTTCTCAAAGAAAAAGGGATGAAAATTGATCTTGGTGCCCTGGCAAAGGGATATATTGCAGATCGTATTGCAGATTTTCTTAAAGCGGAAAAAGTGACCAGTGCCCTAATCAATCTTGGAGGTAATGTTCTAACCTTTGGACCAGCTCTCCATAATCCTGATAAAAAATGGCGGATTGGTATTCAAAATCCCAAGGAGACTAGAAACACAAATCTTATGGTGCTTGCTATAAGAGACCAGTCTATTGTCACTTCAGGAATCTATGAACGCACTTTTGAAATAAATGGCAAAACCTATCATCATATTTTCGATAGTCAAACTGGCTACCCTGTCTCTAGTGATCTAGCTAGTCTTACCATCATTTCATCCCTCTCAGTCGATGGTGAAATTTGGACGACACGTTTATTTGGCTCAAGTCTAGAACGCATTTTCCAGGAAGTTAGTTCACAACCAAATCTTGAAGCTATCATCGTTGATAAAGATAATCGATGCTTTCAGACAGGTGGCATTTACAAAATGCGAATTTCCTAAAAAATAGTAAAAAAGACTTGTCAAGAAGACCACCTTTTGATAAACTAAAATAGTTAAAAAAAACTATGGTGCGGAAAGTACCATGGCAGAAAGGAAATATTTTAACATGAAAAAAGATATCCATCCAGATTACCGTCAAGTAGTATTCATGGACACAACTACTGGTTACCAATTCCTTAGCGGTTCAACTAAACACTCAAACGAAACAGTTGAATTCGAAGGTGAAACTTATCCACTTATCCGTGTAGAAATTTCATCAGATTCACACCCATTCTACACTGGCCGTCAAAAATTCACTCAAGCAGACGGACGCGTGGATCGTTTCAACAAAAAATACGGTCTCAAATAAGCAACATCTTGTTGTTAAGCCATTCCAATTGGAATGGTTTTTTTGTGTTCTCTTGAGTATAATCTCTCCTTCCCCCGTCTTATGAAATAAAAAAACAGCTTCCATATGGAAACCGTTTTATCTTATTAACCTGCTTTACCAATAGCCAAAGCCCAAATAAAGAAGAGGGCAAATCCGAACAAGAAGATCAAACCTGCAATAGCAAGTACTTTCAACCAAGTTGGAAGGTCTCTCTTTGCTTTTGTAACAAGTACATAATTCAAAAGCGCAAAGAAAGGTGTTGTAAGGAATGAACCAATCATGGCAAAACGAAGCATGGTTGCTACTTGACCTTGGAAGAAGAAAATAATGATGAGACCAAGAATAGCTGTCAAGGTCATCCAAATATTCAAAGGTGTTTGATTTTTTTCTTTTTGGTTAAACAAAAGTCGAAGAGAAATTTCGTTAACACGTGAGTAACCATCGATAACAGTAATCACAGTACCAAAGATACATAAGAAAGCGATAAAGGTAATCAAATAGCGTGACCACTCACCAAGTACTGAGGCATACATACCAACAAACTGAGCAATATACTTAGCTGATGCTGCTTCTACTGGTTTACCAGTTGGATACTGGATAAGAGCACCAAGTGCTACAAAGAATACTGCAAGAATAGCTGTTCCGATGAAACCAACGTTAAAGTCAAAGAGGGCATCATCAGTGTTAAAATCAACCGTTTTCTTTTTCTCAGCTGACCAAAGTGAGTTAATGGCTGAAATTTCAATTGGAGCTGGCATCCATCCAAGAAGTGAAACGATAAATGGAAGGGCTGCTAACTGCCATGGTGTTTTCTCAACAAAGTCAGCACTGTACTCTGGGTGTTTGATTGCTGCAATAATAACTGCTGCTACTGTTGCGATAGTCAAAGCTGACATGATCCATTTAGCCATGCCATCAAGAAGTTTGTAACCACCAAAGAGTAACATACCCCAAATGATTGCAACCAAAATGATTGACCATGTGGTAATACTCAAACCAAGCATTGGAAAGGCACTAGCAATGATGGCTGAACAAAGAATAGAAACACCTGCAGTATTAACCAAGGCTGAAAAGACATTCAAAATGAAGAATACCCAAAGATAGAACTTACCTTTCTCAGCATAACCTTCAACAAGGGTTTTACCTGTATCTGCGGTATACTCAGCACCAAAACGGAAGAATGGGTATTTGAAGAGGTTAGCCAGAATAACCAAGCCTAACAAGGCCCATCCATAAGAACCACCCGCTTGGGTAGATGAAACGATGTGGGAACCACCTACGGCCGCCGAAGCCATTAGGATACCGGGTCCCATTGCTTTTATTTTACTACGCCAGGTAGACTGACTAGTTACACTTGTTTGTGACATAAGAGAATCTCCTAAAACAAATTTTCAGAATAATCTGAATTGATGTTTACCATTTTACACAATTGTTGGAATAATTTCAATAGCATTTCACATATTTTCTGAAAAATAGAAAAAAGCCATCCAAATGGATAGCTCTTTTACTATTTAGAAAATCCAGTAAAGAAATCTACAATCGCCTGCCAAATCTGTGCAAAAATATTTTTGCTATTCTCAAGTGTTTTGTTGGCATTAAAGTTTAAGTTGATTCCAGAGAAGGTATTACCAGCTTTCGAAACGATAGAATCCTTAAGTGAACTCAAGCTCGACTTGAAACTAGCACTATCAATGATTGAAGACTTAGACAAATTCAAAGCAAAATTCACCAGAAGATTAATTTGCGTATCAGAAAGATCCAAGTTGTAGTTATTGATGGTTTGCTGAACAATCGTTTTAGCTTGATCTTCAGTCAACTTATTCCCTTTATCAGCAACAGCTGACTTAATATCAGTCATAGCTACATTAAGCTTGTCTGCATCATAGTTAGTCTTACCAGAATTTTCCTCATTGATTTGAGAAAGGGTTTTAAGTTCCTCTTGCGCAAGCTCTTTGCTTTCATCTGAAACTTTAGCCCCATTTTGCTCAAGGGAATAGTAAATACCAGCCAAGGCACTTTCTCCTGTAACTGCAATTGGTGCTGCTACCGTAATCTTAGCATGTTCAATACCAAGTGTCGTGGCAGCATTACGGTACATATCTGGAGTGATTTTCGTGATATTTTGCGGTGTCACAATCTCTACACTCAAGGTTTCCTTAGCACCTAGCTTAGCAATCTTAACCGAAGAATACAGCTGAAGACTAGAATCGTCAGCCACATTCATGATATTGGCGTAAGCAGATGTCGTCAAAGTCTTGACATTAGTATCCTTACTACTATCATACCCTAATAAATTCAAGGTTTCATTTCGTTGCTCTTCCGACAATGAATACCCCATCACATAGTCTGGTTGAACATAAGATTCATCAATAACCTTTTGGACTTGTGATGATGTTGCTGCTTGAGCAACCGAAGTAAAGGCTGTTACTGAAGCCAACATAGCCATCCCAGTAACAAGAAGTTTTTTCAATTTCATGTGTGTTTCCTTTCGAAAATAGAATAGTATTCCATAATCTCCTAAAGGACGACTGACTCTAGGCTCAGCCGTTCACCTATTATACCATGACTTAAAAAATTTAGGTCAAAAAAACTACTCGTGCAACTCCAAGGGAAGACCATCTGGATCAGCAAAGAAAGTCATCTTTTCACCGGTAAAAGTGTCCTTGCGAATTGGTTGGCAGGAGATACCTTTTTGCTCTAACTCTTTAACGACCTCTTCAATATTAGTCACTCTGAAAGCTAAATGACGTAAGCCACATGCCTCAGGATAAGACGGACGTTTTGGGGGCTCCACATAGTTCGGATCACTGGTCTTATTGCCGAAGATTTCAAGTTCTATACCTCCACAGCGTAGGTCTAACTTATAATCATGACGTTCCGAACGGTGATTTTCCCGAATAATCTCAAAACCAAGTTTATTGACATAAAAATCTCGAGACAAGTCATAATCAGAAACAATAATAGCAACATGGTGCACTGTATTTAAAAACATATTTTCCTCCATTGAAAAAGGCCCGAAGGCCCTTTCTTAACTTTGAAATTGATTGTATGACTTATTAAAGGCTTCAATAATATCTGAACTTGCCTTGTCAAAATCTACCTGTGATTTCAATTCACCTTTGACGATTGTACGCTGAGTTGCTTCGGCATCCGTACAAGTTACAAGGGTAACTTCAGACTTGCCAGGTGTATCATCAACTACTGCTACTTCAGTTGGTTGGACAACCTTCACCTCACTAATAACATAAGTATAGACTTTATTTTTATCCGTAAGATAAATCTTCATACCTTCCTTAGCCTTATCTAGCGGTGAAAATAGCATGTCAGATGCACCGGCAATACCAAAGACGTGGTGGCTAGCTAGTGAATAGTTGTTTTCACCACCCATGACTTGATCCTCTTTCATCGTTCCTGCACCGTAAGTCAACTCTGTATTGCCTAGTCCTTTGAAAATAGGGAGATTGATACCTACCTCTGGAATAGCAATACCACCAACGACAGGAAGCTCTTGAGCATCCATCTGTGCCTGCAAGACAGACTCTGTACTAATTGATTTAACGGTATCAAAGTCAAAGCTAGTCTTAGCTTCCTTGTTTTTCTCAATAGTCTTTTTAGAAACCTTACTCACTTGGTACTTATTTGTATTCCAAGCAATCACTGTGTTTCGAATAGACTTATTGAAAATCAAGGCTAAACCAACAACCAAGAGAACAACAATCAACACCCAGCGAAGAATATCAAGCCACTTACGGCGTTTTTTTGTTACGTTATTTTTCTTATCTTTGCTCATTAGTTGTCACCACTTTCTTGATTTTCGGAAGCTTGTTCAACTTCTTCTGGCTCAACTAAAGCAAAGGTTACAATACGAGCAGAGTCATCCAAACGCATGACCTTAACCCCTTGAGTGGCACGTCCAGTTTGTGAAATATTAGCAACGGCAGTACGGATGATAACACCTGTATCGGTGATGACCATGATATCCTCATCACCAGACACTGTTACAATACCTGCTAGGTTACCATTCTTCTCTGTGATATTGGCAGTCTTGATACCTTTACCACCACGACCCTTCGTTGGGTATTCAGTAGCTGAGGTACGCTTACCGTAACCCTTTTCAGTGATAATCAATACTTCTTGGTCGTCCGTAATGGCCGCAGCACCAACGACTTGGTCACCATCACGAAGAGTCACTCCTTTAACACCAGCAGCCATACGACTCATACTTCGAATCGTATTTTCCTTGAAGCGTACACTGTATCCAAACTTGGTACCAATGACAATTTCTTCATTTCCTGTAGTCAAGAAAACATTGATTAGCTCGTCACCTTCTCTAAGTTTCAAGGCAATCAACCCATTTTGACGAATGTTCTTAAATTCCACTTCTTTTGTACGTTTAACTAGACCTTGACGAGTTACAAAGACAAGGTGATTATTTTCAGAAGCTTCATCACTCTTGGCATTAATGACTGTTTGAATGGTCTCACCTTCGTCCAACTTCAAGAGATTGACGATAGGTAAACCTTTGGCTGTGCGACCGTATTCTGGGATTTCATACCCCTTAAGACGGTATACACGCCCCTTATTAGTCATGAAGTAAAGGTGATCATGAGTGCTTGTTGAGACAATATCACGAACAAAGTCATCATCGTTAACACCAGTACCTTGGACACCGCGACCACCACGTTTTTGTGAACGGAACTCGTCTTGGGCTAAACGTTTAATATACCCTTTGTTTGAAAGAGTGATAACAACATCTTCTTCCTCGATGAGGTCCTCATCTTCAAGAGAAATAACTTCTCCGACCATAAGCTCTGTGCGGCGAGCATCTGCAAATTTACGCTTGCTTTCGTCCAATTCTTCCTTGATGATAGCAATGACACGTTCTGGTTTTGCCAAAATATCAGCTAAATCAGCAATCAGAGCCAAGAGATCATTGTACTCATTTTGAATCTTATCACGTTCCAAACCTGTCAAACGACGCAAACGCATATCAAGAATAGCTTGACTTTGACGTTCCGTGAGTTCGAAGCGAGCCATCAACTCAGCTTGAGCCTCAGCATCAGTTTGACTGTTACGGATAATCGTAATCACTTCATCCAAATGATCAAGGGCAATCAACAAACCTTCTAAAATGTGGGCACGTGCCTCAGCCTTATCCTTGTCAAACTGTGTACGACGAACCACAACTTCTTGTTGGTGAGCAATATAGTCAGCCAAGATTTGACGCAAAGAAAGGATTTTAGGTACACCCTTTTCAATGGCCAACATGTTGAAGCTAAAGTTAGTCTGAAGTTGCGTTAATTTGAACAAATTGTTCAAGATAACATTAGCAGAAGCATCACGACGCACTTCGATGACAAAACGTACGCCTTCACGAGAAGACTCGTCACGGACTGCTGTGATCCCCTCAATACGTTTTTCTTGAGCTAAACGAACGATATGTTCATGGACCTTGGTCTTATTGACCATGTAAGGAAACTCAGTGACAACAATACGCTCACGACCTGATTTAGTTGTTTCAATTTCAGTACGCGAACGAAGAACAATAGAACCCTTACCAGTTTCATATGCACGGTGAATACCAGATTTCCCCATGACCAAGCCACCAGTTGGAAAGTCTGGACCAGGAAGAACTTCCATCAGTTCACGTGTTGTGACTTCAGGATTATCCATCATCAATTTGACAGCATCAATCGTTTCAGCCAAATTGTGTGGTGGGATGTTAGTCGCCATACCAACGGCAATCCCTGTCGCACCATTGACAAGAAGGTTTGGAATACGTGACGGAAGAACGATTGGCTCATGTTCTGAGCCATCATAGTTATCTTGAAAATCAACTGTATTCTTATTGAGATCACGAAGCATTTCCAAGGCGATTTTAGACATACGCGCCTCAGTATAACGCTGAGCGGCAGCCCCATCACCATCCATAGAACCAAAGTTCCCGTGACCGTCAACCAACATGTAACGGTAGCTCCACCATTGCGCCATACGAACCATGGCTTCATAGATAGATGAGTCTCCGTGTGGGTGATATTTACCCATGACATCCCCGGTAATACGGGCAGATTTTTTATGTGGCTTATCAGGTGTCACCCCAAGCTCATTCATTCCATATAGAATACGACGTTGTACAGGTTTTAAACCGTCACGAACATCTGGGAGAGCACGAGACACGATAACACTCATGGCATAATCGATAAAGCTCGTCTTCATCTCAGACGTCAAATTAACGTCAATTAAATTATTATCTTGCACTCTAAAAATGCCTCTTTTCTTTCATTCAAATCATTCCAAACTCTAATAAAAGAGTATAGAAAATTTCTATAATATTATACCATAAAACGCTTTACTTTTCAGTTGTGTAAACGCTTTCATCTATTATTTCCTTATTATTTCGTGACATCCATCACTTAAAGTGGTAGAATAAGCAGTGTACGGGGTAACCCAATTAAAAAATAAGGAGATGTTTAGACCCATGACTGCAACTAAACAACACAAAAAAGTCATCCTCGTTGGTGACGGTGCCGTAGGTTCATCTTACGCTTTCGCACTTGTAAACCAAGGTATCGCTCAAGAACTTGGTATCATCGAAATTCCACAATTGTTCGAAAAAGCTGTTGGTGATGCGCTTGACCTTAGCCACGCGCTTGCTTTCACTTCACCTAAAAAAATCTATGCAGCTAAATACGAAGACTGTGCGGATGCTGACCTTGTAGTTATCACTGCTGGTGCTCCACAAAAACCAGGTGAAACTCGTCTTGATCTTGTTGGTAAAAACCTTGCAATCAACAAATCAATCGTTACTCAAGTTGTTGAATCAGGATTCAAAGGAATCTTCCTTGTAGCTGCTAACCCAGTTGACGTTTTGACTTACTCAACATGGAAATTCTCAGGCTTCCCTAAAGAACGTGTTATCGGTTCAGGTACTTCACTTGACTCAGCTCGTTTCCGTCAAGCACTTGCTGAAAAACTTGACGTTGACGCTCGTTCAGTTCACGCCTACATCATGGGTGAACACGGTGACTCAGAATTTGCCGTTTGGTCACACGCTAACATCGCCGGTGTAAACCTTGAAGAATTCCTTAAAGACACTCAAAACGTTCAAGAGTCTGAATTGGTTGAATTGTTCGAAGGTGTTCGTGATGCCGCTTACACAATCATCAACAAAAAAGGTGCTACTTACTATGGTATCGCCGTAGCTCTTGCACGTATCACTAAAGCTATTCTTGACGATGAAAATGCAGTACTTCCATTGTCTGTATTCCAAGAAGGTCAATATGGTGTAAGCAACGTCTTTATCGGTCAACCTGCTATCGTAGGTGCACACGGTATCGTACGTCCAGTAAACATCCCATTGAACGATGCTGAACAACAAAAAATGAAAGCTTCTGCTGATGAATTGCAAGCTATCATTGATGAAGCATGGAAAAACCCTGAATTCCAAGAAGCTTCAAAAAACTAATTTAAGATTAGTAAAATAAAAGTCTCCAATAGGAGGCTTTTTTAGTATTTTAAAGAAAAAACAGCTAATTCGGTTGAATTAGCTGTCTAAGATTATTTAGCTGAGATAGCTGCTTTAGCAATATAGCTAAGCGGTTGGTTAAAGTGTGGCAAGAAGAACAAATCAAGCAATTGAAGACGATCAATTGTAACTCCTTCTTGGATAGCTAATGAGAACATGTGGATTCCCATAGAGATATCCATACGTGATACCATTTGAGCTCCAAGAATTTTACGCGTGTCTTTGTCATAAACAATCTTGATTGTAACGTCTTCATTTTCATCTTCCATGAAGGCAGCTTTTTGAAGATCTGTTGATTCTACTACTGCTGGATTGAAGCCAAAGCGTTTTGCTTTTTCTTCTGTCAAACCAGTAGATACCATGTTCAAACCATAGATTGAGATACCATTTGATCCTTGAACACCGTTTGATTCAACATCGCCACCACCGGCATTATGACCACCGACAATACCTGAACGAACAGCGTTTGAAGCCAAGGCAATGTAGTTCACATCTTCAAGAGCATTGTCATAAACGGTAGCACAGTCACCAACTGCATAAACGTCTTTGATTGATGTTTCTTGTTTCTTATTAACAAGGTAAGCGCCATTACGGAATGTTTCCAATTTACCAGCACCAAGAGCTGTGTTAGGACGGAAACCTACTGCAAGGACAACCATGTCGACATCGTAAGCATTTTTATCAGTGACGATACGTTCAACTTTAGTATCTCCTTCAACTGCCTTAACAGTTTCACCAAATGCCAATTTAATACCGTGGCTTTCCATATTTTTAGCCATAAGTTCAGTCAAATCATGGTCATAATAACCAGCCAAACATGTATCAACAACGTCGATAAGGATAACTTCTTTTCCATGACGTTGGAAAGCTTCAGCCAATTCAACACCAATGTAACCAGCACCTACAACCGCTACACGTTTGATATCTTGAGATTTGTCGTTCAACTTATCAATAACTTCTTGAGCGTTTTGGAAAAGTTTAACAAATTGAAGATTTTCAAGTGTTGCTTCGAAAGTACGGCTACCTTCTTTGATTTCAGCACCTTCGATTGGAGGCAAGATTGGTTGTGAGCCAGTAGCCAAAATCAATTTATCATATGATTCAACATGCTCTTTACCATCGACAAGAGCTGTGACAGTTTTAGCATCAAAGTCAATTGACTCAACTGGTGAGTTCATGTAAACTTTAGCACCTTTGCTTTCAAGACCTTCTTTTGTTGCATAGAAGAGTCCGTCTGAACCAGAAATCTGATTACCGATCCAAAGAGCCATACCACAACCCAAGAATGAAATGTTAGAGTTTTGGTCGAAAACAACTACTTCATTTTGGTCTCCGTAATTATCGAGAATAGTATTAATACTAAAAGTACCAGCGTGGTTAGCACCAACAACTACGATTTTTGACATAAGTTTATCCAACTTTCTTTTGATAATAGTTTACTATTTTATTCTACCATAATCGGAAAACGGTTACACCTTTTATGCTCAGACTTTGTTACTTTTTGAACAAATTAAGTTTCTATGCTCAAAACCCAAGTAGATCATGTCAAAATAGGTAGAAAAACACTTTATGATGACGGTTACCTTTCTTAACACCATCACTGTCTTACCAAATCCTAGAAAGTTACTTTGCTTTAAAATATAAAAAAAGAGTGAGTAACTTTCTCTTTAGAGAATGTCAACACTCTTTTATCTCTATACTAACTCATTAAAATCCCAAACGTCTGTCCAACCTTCATAAAATTCTGGTTCGTGACATACCATAAGGATACTGCCCTTGAAGGCCTGAAGGGCACGCTTCAATTCATCCTTGGCGTCAACATCCAAGTGGTTGGTAGGTTCATCCAGAACAAGAACATTATTTTCACGATTCATAAGGAGACAGAAGCGAACTTTAGCCTGTTCTCCACCTGAAAGCACTTGAATTTGGCTTTCAATATGCTTAGAGGTTAATCCGCATTTGGCTAGAGCCGCACGGACCTCAGCTTGATTTAAGGCTGGGAAGGCATCCCAAACCGCTTCAAGAGGCGTCTGACGTGACCCTTCTGCTTCTTGCTCGAAGTAACCTAGGTCAATAAAGTCACCTGTTTCAACTTCTCCTTCTAGTGGTTGAATAATACCAAGCAGGCTCTTAAGCAAAGTAGTCTTACCGATACCATTGGCACCCACGATAGCTACTTTTTGATTACGTTCGAAGGTTAGATTCAAAGGAGCCTTGGTCAAAGGGCGGTCGTAACCAATAACGAGGTCTTTGGTTTGGAAAATAAAACGTCCAGGTGTACGGCTTTCCTTGAAATGGAATTCAGGTTTTGGCTTCTCAGCCTGCAATTCAATAATTTCCATCTTATCCAATTTCTTCTGACGAGACATGGCCATATTTCGCGTAGCAACACGCGCCTTGTTACGGTTAACAAAATCCTGAAGGTCTGCAATTTCTTTCTGCTGACGTTCATAGGCAGCTTCCAATTGTGCCTTTTTCATAGCATAGACAGATTGGAAATTATCATAATCACCTGCATAGCGAACCAAGTCTTGATTTTCAACATGATAGACAATGTTAATCACATCGTTTAGGAACGGAATATCATGCGAAATAAGAACAAAGGCATTTTCATACTCCTGAAGGTAACGTTTAAGCCAGGCAATGTGTTCTGCATCCAAATAGTTGGTTGGCTCGTCGAGAAGCAAGATATCTGGTTTTTCAAGTAGCAACTTGGCCAAGAGAATCTTGGTACGTTGACCACCTGAAAGGTCTGTTACATCTGTGTCCATACCAAAATCCATGACACCAAGAGCACGAGCAACCTCATCAATCTTAGCATCTAATGTATAGAAATCACGCGTTTCCAAGCGATCCTGAAGCTCTCCTACTTCTTCCATCAGAGCATCAACATCAGCACCCTCTTCAGCCATAGACATGTAAATTTCGTTGATGCGTTCTTCAGTTTTAAAAAGCTCATCAAAAGCCGTACGAAGGACATCACGAACTGTCATTCCCTTTTCAAGAACTGCATGCTGATCCAAGTAACCCGCTGTAACATACTTAGACCACTCTACCTTACCTTCATCTGGTTGCAATTTTCCAGTAACGATAGACATGAAGGTTGACTTTCCTTCACCGTTAGCACCGACAAGACCGATATGCTCACCTTTGAGCAAACGGAATGAGACATTTTCAAAAATAGCACGGTCACCAAATCCGTGACTAAGATTTTTGACTTCTAAAATAGACATAGTATATCTGGGCTAAACCTGCTTTCAGCCCTTTCCTTTCTTGACATTAACTTTACTATTTTACCATTTTTTAGTGAAAATTTGGACCTCTGCTTCTGGAAAATTAAAAAGAAAAAGCAGGACAAACCTGCTAAATCCTTAATGTTTCTGTAAAATACGTTTGAAGACAGGATACAGGAGCGGAACTGCAATGATTGTCACTACTGATGTCCCAAAGGTCCCACCAATTTTAGTAAGTGCCAATGCCATGGCAGCATTTAGTGGTAAAGCCGCAACGACACTATTAATAATCGTATACTTAACAAAATTCAAAATAATTTTGGTTACTGCAGCTATCACGCCAACAATAATGATGTTCATCATTTTGTCATTTGATTTGAGTAGCTTTTCAAAAACAAGATAGAGAACAAAACAAACAATCAAAGATTCTAAAATAGTAATCCAAACCTCAGCAGCATAACCATTGAAAATATCAAATAAGCCTAGGCCCACTGTTGCGACTAGCGCACCTTTCCTAGCTCCGAAAATCAACACAGCAATCACAACCAGAGCATTTCCCAAATGGACAAATTGAGGTCCAAAAGGAATACGAATGAACTGTACACTAACAATAATTAGAGCTGCGTACAAACTCAATTCAACTAATTCACGTGTTTTATCACTTTTCATTTTTCTCCTCCAATAGGGCATTAAAACCACTAAATAAATAACCGATATGGGGCTCATAGCAGAGACCATATTTTAAAGGACGACCACTAGCTAGGGTTGAAGACAAGACCTGATCCATGAAATCTAAGGCAAGATTAGCTACTTTTAGTAAATTCAGATGATGAAAATAGCCTGATGCCAAGATAGCTGTTACAAGATCTCCACTGCCATAAAAGTGAGACTTATAGCTTTTCCTCATAAGATAAGTCGTTTTATTGGTCTCTTTATCAAAATAAGCCAAACCAATTTTGCCTTCCTCGAATGAAATACCTGTTAAGACAACCTTCCGAGGTCCAAGCTTAGTCAAATCTCGCAGAAGCTTATCAACAGTGGCCTTATCATAGGAACCTACTTCTAGATAGGGAGAATCCGTTAACAAAGAGGCTTCTGTCAGATTGGGAATGATAGCATCTGCCTGCTGACAAAAATCTTTCATAGCTTCTACATATTCCATATCAAAACCTTGATAGAGACGACCATTGTCACCCATAATAGGGTCAACAAAGAGAGCTATCCGTTTATCACGAGCCAATTGACCTACAATTTTTAGTTCTTCTCTTGACTTAAAATAACCACTTACTAAGCCATCTACTGTAAAATCCAAGTGCTCCCACTGCTTATAGAATCCCTTCAGGTCATCCGTAAGATCCCGCATATAGATATTCTCAAACTCCCCTGTATGCGAAGATAAAAGAACTGTTGGTAAAGGAAGGACTTCAGTTTGACAGGCTGACATGATAGGGAGGCTACTAGTCAAAGCAACCTTACCCACCCCAACAAGGTCATTAGCAACAATCACTGTAGCCATCTATTTTTCGTCCCAAACTTTTTTAAACTGTTTAACAAATCCGGTATGGAAATAAATATAATAGGCCAAGCCCAAACCAATTATCGCAGCAATTACATCAAAAGGAATTTTCATAATAGCAACTGCTGGTGTTCCATAGATAAAGGCTCTTCCCAAACCATAACCAACTAAATCAATAATAGCCCCGAGCAAGAGACCAAGAGCAGCCCTAGATTTACTCAATTTACCTAAACGACCACCAACGACAAGTGCAATAGCAAGAACTTGAAGGCTATGGGTCACTAGAGTTACCCACATAGGAAGAGGGTAAAAGAGAAAATCTCCGATGAAGGAACCTATACCTGCAATAATCACTGCTTCTGTAGGTGGGAAAATTAAACCAACTAGGAAAATAACAATCCCATTAAAATAGAAATGACCACCCGGTACAGGGATGGATAAGAGACTAGAACTCAAAATAATCACAAGTGCCATGAAAAAAGCAGAGAGGGTTAAACGTTTTGCTGACATACCTAAAACTCCTTGATAAATAAATATAGTCTAAGTTTATGAAAATTCTGACGATTAAACAAGATAGTATTTTAGCTACTGTCCGGGTACAGATTTTAGACAACAAAAAACACCACACAAGTATGTGGTGATAAATCTTATTGAGCTTTCTTATCAAAATATTTTACAGGTGCCTTCTCAAGATTTTGGAGTGAAAGTTTAGCAGTCGCATTCGCTTCTGTACCGTAGTCTGAGAAATCAATAACCAAATCATGATCAAAGTCTTCAACGGCATAGTCAACAACGACTTCTTTGACTTCCTTAGGTGCAATCTTGGTCTTATTAGCCATCTTATCTCGGTCATCATCCTGAGAAAAGACCATTGTAGCAACCTTTACTTCTTCCTTTTCTTGTTTCACATCAAGGACAACTTTCATCAAAAGAGTGTAGGCATTCATTGTTTCTTTACTTGAGTTGCTAAGTTTATAGTGAACGCGTACAGCTTTTTGACCTTCAGGTGATTCGATTTTATTTGCAGAAAGAACTTGTACGCTAGCATCTTGTCCCGTAAATAGCATTTTGTTTTTATCGTAGGTCCAAGTAGGTTCCTTCTCAGGTGTGCAAGCTGACAAACCGATGATTGTTAAGCAAGCAAGAGCGAGAAGTCCTAAGATTTTCTTTAAAGTCATTCTTATAATCTCCTTAAACTTGTTTGAAAGGGGAATTTAGTTTTACCTTACAACCTTTTTATTATGTCAAAATCTAATAATCTTGTCAAATCCCCCTAGCTCACTTGCTCAGAGAAGATAAGTAGGGTACAATAATAAAAAATCTGTGAGGGGTCAGTTATGAGTGTTTACCAAGATATTGTCGCGTCTATTATTAAGGATATTAAAAATGGGAGCTTAGAAAAAGGAAGTAAGTTACCTTCTATCCGACAGCTTAGCCAGACCTATGTCTGTAGTAAGGATACGGCACAAAGAGCACTCCTGGACCTAAAATATCAGAACTATATTTATGCCGTTCCTAAAAGTGGCTATTATGTTCTCGAAGGGTATAACGAGACAGACGATAAAGCCCTCCTCAACCTTAACGACTACAATCAATTGGCCTACGAAGATTTTAAGCTTTGTCTCGATGAAAGTTTAGCAGGTCATCAGGACTACCTCTTTAACTATTACCATGAACAAGCTGGACTTAAAGAATTGGTAAAAGCCTTACAGAACCGACTTGCAGCTGACGATATTTACGTCAATTCAGATCAGATTGTCATTACATCAGGAAGCCAACAAGCCCTCTACATTCTGTCGCAAATAGATTTTGGTAATGGTGGATATAAAATTCTCATCGAGCAACCTACCTATCACCGCATGAACCAACTAATCAACCGCCAAAATTTACCTTATGAAACCATTACGCGTAATTTTGATGGTCTGGATTTTGATAAACTGGAAGAGCACTTTAAGTCTGGACAGATTAAGTTCTTTTATACAATTAGTCGTTACTCAAATCCTCTTGGACTAAGCTATACCGCTAAAGAAAAAGAAAAGCTGGCACAACTGGCCAGTCTGTACGATGTTTATATTATCGAGGACGACTATATGGGTGACTTTAGTGATACCAAAAATCTACCAATTCACTACTATGACACTCAGAATCGAGTCATTTATATCAAATCATTTTCCATGGCCCTTTTTCCAGGTCTGCGCCTAGGTAGTGTCGTCTTACCACCTAATCTCAAAGCAACTTTCTTAGCCCATAAGGGACTCATTGATTATGATACCAACCTTATCATGCAAAGGGCTCTTTCAGTATATCTAGATAATGGCATGTTTCAAAAAAATATTAAGAAACTTCGGGACCTCTTTCAGCAAACTATGGAAAAAAGTCGAGAAAGCATTGAGAATGCCAAGATTTCTACTCCTTATCAGATTTCTCCTAGACATATTACCTGGCAGCTTCCTAAAGGACTCTCTCTAGAAAAATTCAAGGCAAAAAAACAGATTCGCTTTTTGGAATCCTCCTTTATCAGCCCTACTTCTGAAACCTATCTACAGATAGGCCATGGGAAAGAACTCAATTACTTTCTGAAACTCCTGAAAAAGACTGAGTAAAAATTGACTACACAAAAAGCCATCGCTGGATGGCTTTTGTTTATTTAGTCTGCTCAAAGCGTAGGTGTACAATTACTTTGTCACCATAACCGTTACGTTCCAAATCTCGTTGCAAACGGTATGAAATATAATGCTCAGCAATATTGATAAAGCCTGCTTCCATGAGACGATTTTCAACCAATGACTGAATCATATTAATGGTTGGGCGTTCTACCTGAGCATCTTGAAGATCAAGCACTACTTTTTTCGTAACTTGAGCAAGGTTTTGGCGCCAAGTATCGTCGAGAACATACACAGTCTGTGCTGCTTTTAAGATGGCTTGGTAAATTTTATCAGGATCAAATTCAGCAACTTGACCATTACGTTTAATAATTTGCATGGCTACCCTCTTTTCATGGCTTTTTCTTTTATTATGCAGAGAATTTACATATTTGTCAAGTGCAAATCCCTGAAAGAGCTATCCAGACTGCTTATTCCCAGAATTTAGAAATGTAAACTGGTTTACCATGTTTATCAAAGGAAAGCGTTGCAGTATAGGAATCTGACTCATGATGCCGCATATAATTAGCGATTCTCTTGTCACCGTTTATCAGGTGAATGTCATAAGTCTGCCCGTCAGAGCTTACAAAGTGAGCATTAATCCTAGCACTACTCGTTTTTGTCCCAACATGACTAATATCTATTTGTTCAACTTTTCCATCAATGGTTTTAGCTATAGGGCCTCTATAGTCTTTGTAAATAGTGAATGTAGTCAAAACATCCTCAACCAAAACATAGGTCATTCCGAAAACAAACAGATAAACTATTGGGATGGCAATGAAAGATAATTTACTTTTGCAGAACGTTTCTTTATGCCAAGTCCAAATATCCTGAGGTGACATGGTTAAAAATTTTTTAAAATATTGATGAACAAGTAACCTGTAGACTAATAATACAAATATTACTTGCCCCAAGGGATAAGCAAAACTGGGTAAGCCATCAATCAGTACATTGACTTTATCAGATTCAAAAGTATAGTGTCCCCATACCCCGTCAAAGAACTCTAAAAACAAATTATCTCCTTTTTGAAATATAGACTAGTCACTTAAAAATCCATCTTCTCAGATGGATTTTTAAACTATTAACGTACTTCTGCTTCGACCTTTTCAGTGAGAGCTTTAGTAATTTTTTCCATGTATTTGGCAACTTCTTCGTCTGTAAGGTTGTCATTTGGATTTTGGAAGGTAAGGCTATAAGCCATTGATTTCATTCCCGAACCAAGTTTTTCACCTGCATAAACGTCAAAGAGTTTAACGGCAACCAAGCGTTTCACTCCAGCAGAGTAGATAGCATCCAGAACTTCTTGATGAGTTATTTCTGCCTTGAGAAGAAGGGCGATATCACGTGATACTGCAGGGAATTTTGTGATTTCAACAAATGGTTGATCTGGTTGCAAGGCAGCTTCTACAGCACTAAGGTTAATTTCAGCCACATAAGTCTCAGGAATGCCATAGTTTTTAGCAGTTTGTGGGTGAACTTGACCAAGGAATCCAATCGTTTGACCATCAAGCACAATAGCAGCTGTACGACCTGGGTGCATGCTTGCTAGGTCTTTTGTTGGTACATAGTCAACTGAAACTTCAAGTTTATCAAAGAGTGCTTCAACAATACCTTTGGCATAGAAGAAATCAACTGGCGTTGCTTTAGTTTGGAAATCTTTTTCAGCTACAAGACCAGAAATAGCGAAGGCAAAGGTATTGATTTCATTTGGCAATTCCTCTTTTGGATTACCCTTTTGTTCAAAGACCTTACCGATTTCGTAAATAGCAACGTTACTATTCTTACGGTTAACATTGTAAGCAACAGTATCAAGCATGCCAGAAACCATATTCTGACGGAGTGCTGAACGGTCAACAGTCATTGGCCACATTAACTCAGTCAAATTACTTGGTGTCGCAGCAAATTCAACGGCTTTTTCAGGTGTTGTCAAAGCATATGAGATGATTTCAGTCAATCCAGCACCTTCAGCAATGCTACGAACCTTACGGCGAAGTGCTTGTGTTTCAGTCAATTCACCGGCCGTTCCTGCTGCTTCTGGAAGTGTCGTAGGCAATTTTTCATAGCCGTAGATACGTGCAATTTCCTCAACCAGGTCTGCTTGGATACTGATATCCCAACGACGACGTGGTACAGATACTGTGAATTTATCGGCATCACCTGTCAATCCAAAACCAAGTTTCGCAAAGACATCTTCAATATCTGCAAAAGTCAATTCTGTACCAAGGCGAACATTCACATAGTCAAGACTTGTAGAAACTTGAACTGGCTCTGTATCAACTGATCCCGCTTGAACACGGCCTGCAAGCACCGTTCCATTTGCCAATTCTTGCAACATTGCTGCAGCAAAATCAAGCGCTTCAAGGACAGTATCGTTATTGATACCTTTTTCAAAACGTGATGATGATTCTGAACGAAGGTTGAGGCGACTACTTGTCTTACGAATTGATTTACCATCAAATACAGCAGCTTCGAGAACAACATTTTTAGAATTGTTGTCAATTTCAGTTGAAGCGCCACCCATAACACCTGCTAGGGCAACTGGTTTGTCAGCAACTGTAATAACAATATCTTCAGCAGTCAATTCACGTTCTTCACCATCGAGAGTCACCAATTTTTCACCCTCACGGGCATCACGGGCAACGATTCGTGAATCTTCAAATTTGTCCAAATCAAAGGCGTGCATTGGTTGTCCAAAGTAAAGAAGAACATAGTTTGTCACATCTACCACATTGTTGATTGGACGGATACCAGCATTCATAAGAAGGTTTTGTAACCATTGTGGACTTGGTTGAACAGTAACATTCTCAACCACACGGCTAGCATAAGTAGCCACTTTATCGCTTTCGATAGCTACTGAAATCTTATCAGAAGCTGGCTTGCTGTCTTCTGTGACTGTTTTTTCTGGGAAGTGAACAGATTTACCATAGATTGCAGCAACTTCATGGGCCACACCACGCATAGAAAGAGCATCCGCACGGTTAGGTGTGATTGACAATTCGATGATTTCATCATCAAGGTCGAGATATGGGAAAACGCTATCTCCAGGTACAGCATCTTCAGGCAAAATTTGGATTCCATCTGCAAATTCCTTAGGAATAATGCTATCTGGAAGTCCAAGTTCTGCCAAAGAACAGATCATACCGAGAGATTCCATGCCTCGAATCTTCCCTTTTTTAATTTTGTAATTGTCCGCAATGCGTGCACCAGGAATGGCAACAATGACCTTGATTCCAGCAGTGACATTTGGAGCTCCACAAACAATTTGACGTGGACCTTCAGCATCTCCTGTATCTACTTGACACAAGTGCAAGTGTGTTTCAGGCACATCTTCACATGACAAGACATGACCAACAACCAATTTAGACAAGCCTTCAGCAGGTGTTTCAACACCTTCCACTTCAATACCTGTCGTCGACATTTTTTCAGCGAGTTCAGCAGTGGTAACATCCACATCAACCAACTCTTTTAACCATTTATAACTAACTAGCATAATTATGATACCAAGCCCGTTAATAGCTCTCAGCAAAAATAGAAAAGGCAACGTTGGTGCATCAGCACCTAGGTGACTTTATCTTTTTTGCCCAGAGCTTAGGGCGAGTTCAAATCCTTTCTGTAATTTAGGAATATGTATAGCTGATATAAGAGGAAGACGAACTGACACGTTTAATCGCCTTATAAACTCCTCTCTATCAACTTAATAATAGGTTTATAATTTCAATTTTAGTAACCAATCGCAGTCCACTTTACCATCACCGACCGGAAAATTGTGTTCTGCAAATTTTTCAAAGCCATATTTATCGTAAAAAATCTGTGCTTTGAAATTTCTTTCCCAAACACCCAACCAGGCCCAATCACAACCTAGATCACGGGCTTCCTGCAATGCAAATTCAAAGAGTTGCTTACCCAAACCCATGCCTTGGAAGGCCTGACTGATATAAATTCGTTGAATTTCAAAGGCATTGTCCAAATGCTGCTCTGTTTGAGCAGAACCAACATTGGTCTTTAGAAAACCTGCCTTTTCACCATCAACGAGAATGAAAAAGTATCGCGATTCTTCATGAGTGATTTCATCTAAGAGAACTTCTTCAGAAAGTGTGGTGTCGAAGTAATCTTGCAACTGGGCCTCGGTATTATCATGAGCAAAAGTCTCTCTAAAGGTATCTTCGGAGATAACTTTTAATTCTGCTACTTCTTCCGGAAGAACCTTACGAATAACTACTGACATGACAACCTCCTAAACCTTATTTAAACTGTTCTGAGAAACGAACATCCCCTTGATAGAAACCACGGATGTCGTTGATACCATAGCGAAGCATGGCAATACGTTCTTGACCAAGACCAAAGGCGAAACCTGAATATTCTTCAGAATCAACACCTGACATCTCAAGCACCTGTGGGTGAACCATACCAGCACCAAGGATCTCAATCCAACCTGTCTTTTTACATACGTTACATCCTTTACCTCCACACTTGAAGCATGACACGTCAACCTCAACGGAAGGTTCAGTGAATGGGAAGTAAGAAGGACGCAAACGGATTTGACGTTCTGCACCAAACATTTTTTGAATAATCATCTCAAGCGTTCCCTTAAGATCACCCATTGAGATGTTTTTACCAACGACCAAACCTTCGATTTGGTGGAACTGGTGGCTGTGAGTCGCATCATCTGTATCACGACGGAAAACACGTCCTGGTGAGATCATCTTAAGAGGACCCTTAGAAAAATCGTGTTTATCAAGTGTACGAGCTTGAACAGGACTTGTGTGAGTACGAAGCAAAATTTCTTCCGTAATATAGAAAGTATCTTGCATGTCACGCGCTGGATGGTCCTTAGGCAAGTTCATACGTTCAAAGTTATAGTAATCTGTTTCAACTTCAAAACCATCAACGATTTGGAAGCCCATCCCCAAGAAAATGTCTTCGATTTCCTCAGCTGTTTGGCTAAGAATATGACGGTTACCGAGTTTGACTTGGCGTCCTGGAAGAGTTACGTCAAGACTTTCAGAGTCAAGTTGTGCTTGAATTTTAGCGGCTTCGACAATTTTAGCGGCTTCGTCAAAAGCTTCAGTCAAAACGTCACGAACTTCGTTGACCATTTTACCAACTTTAGGGCGTTCTTCATTAGGAAGGTCCTTAAGTCCCTTTAAAAGGTCCGTTAAAGAGCCCTTTTTACCCAAAACTGCAACACGCAATTCTTGTAATTCTTTAGAGTGCTCACCACGCATTTCAGCCAATTTAGCCTGCGTTGATGTTTTCAACTCTTGCAATTGTGTTTGTAAATCCATGAGATTCCTTTCTGATGTAACAATTTCGAATCGCAAACAAAAAACCACATGCCAAAACTCCAACCCGGAGCGTTGACACGCGGTACCATCCGTTTTTTATCTGGTTACCCAGACCTTGATTCGCCAGCCGTCTTCATGAGTGAATTCGCCAAACTTCCCTTGAGGAGGCTTCCAGTCCATGGCCCCCAATCCCTGTCAATTTCCATAAGGTTACTAGTCTCTACGACTTTTATTCAATTACCATTTATTTTACCAAAAAAGCAAAAAGCTTTCAAGAGCTGATAAAGAATCCTTTAGTTAATACCAAATTAAAATTATGTCTAAGATAATTGACATATCCATAGGAACTTGCTACAATTATGTCAGATAAAGTTGACATATTTAACTGCTACTTACAGTAACACATTAGCTCGTCTTTCAGAAGGAGGCCCATTATGAATCATGTCAAAGAATTTAGAAAGAATATGGGGCTTTCGCAATTAGAACTCGCAAAATCTATTGGTGTTTCCCGACAGACCATTAATATGATCGAAAACAACAAATATAATCCAACACTGGAGCTCTGTCTTAATCTAGCAAAAGTTTTAAATACAGACCTGAACAGTCTCTTTTGGGATGGAAATGGCGAATAAAGATAAAAGATAGAAAGAGGTAAATCATGGTTAAAGAAACCTTCACTGACAAACTAATCAAACGTTTTTACGGTATTACTGGTCCTTTAGATGAACAAAAGCGCCAACAGGTTGATCGAATGGGTAACATAGCTTTCATAGTTCTTTTCTTTACCTTACTTTGTGGTAATTGTATTGTCTTTCTTATAGGCTTTAAGTATCCCGAACTTGTAGCTCGTATTTATCCTATCCTCCTCTTGATTATCATTCTGTTAGTTAGCAGCATCCTTACTTATAAGTTAAAGATAAGTGCTGTTAATGCTTTTGACGAGGAAGAACTGACTGAGAAAGAGAAAAAACAACTTAAGCACGTGGGGCTTAAGTCAGGTTTATACTTTGGGATTAGCATGTTCTTAGGCATGCCCCTAGTTCACTTCTTAGTTGACAATAAAGACTATTTGACAGAATTATTCTCAATCCATAATATGCTATCAGGCATTTTTGAAGCTATCCTTTTTGGGGCTATCATGCAGGGCTTGGTCAATGCTGGTATCAAACAAGCCAAATCTCAAGCTGAAAAAGATGACCAATAAACTAAAACAGACAAAGAAAAAATCCAGGTTTCCCAGCCTGGATTTTTTGCTCGAAAGAAGACTTCTTAGACTTGTATATGCGAAGCCTAAATGTGTCCAGAAAATCGTATCTTAGCACATACACTATAACTAACTTCAAAAAACACCATATCCCCATATGACATTTCCTTAAATATTGTAACATGTCAGTGGGAAATGACAAGTCGCCCTCTCTCTCATAAACCCTAAAATCCTAATCAAAGCCTTTATTATAGCATTTTACGCAATCGATTGCGTAATTTTGAAAGCGCAAACTTAATTATTTTCTGAAAGTCCTTACAAATTTTTTGAGACTATGAAAAAAGATAGTGATAAAGCTATCAACTATCTTTCATGAAAATATAATCTATTTTTAGTCTAAATCAAGGTCTTTCAGTTTGACTGAAACGATTTTCGAGACACCTGACTCCTGCATGGTTACTCCATAAATAGAGTCTGCTGCAGACATAGTTCCCTTACGGTGGGTAACTACGATAAATTGACTTGACTTGTCAAAACGATTAAGGTAGTCACCAAAGCGTTTAACATTAGCTTCATCCAAAGCCGCTTCTACTTCGTCTAGGATTACAAATGGAATTGTCTTAACACGAATGATGGCAAAGAGAAGGGCCAAAGCTGACAAGGCTTTCTCGCCACCTGACATAAGGTTAAGCGATTGAATTTTCTTACCTGGTGGCTGAACTGAAATTTCTACTCCAGCCTCTAGGAGATTGTCTGAGGTCAAAATCAAGTCAGCTGAACCTCCACCGAACATCTGCGTAAAGGTTTGTTTAAAGCTTTCTCGGATAGACTCAAAGGTTGCTTTAAAGCGTGATTTCACTTCATCATCCATGTCATTAATGGTATTCAGAAGGAGACTCTTGGCTTCGAGCAAATCATCCTTTTGGCCGTTCAAGAAATCTAAACGTTGCTTAACCTCTTCAAATTGGGCAATAGCATCCACATTGACTGGCCCCAAAGCTTTAATCGAACGCTCAAGACCTTGCAGATTCTGGCGGGTTTGTTCGACATTGTCAAGAGGGCTAGCCTGACCTTTGGCTGCTTCGAGCGTCATCTGATAATCTTCAGCCAACTGAGTCGCAAACTTACGAAGTGATTGACTAATCTGACTTTCACGTTCTTCCAAGCGAGTCTGTTGACGAATCAAATCCTCGTTACGATTGCCAGCTTTTGCCAAACGCTCCTCCAAATCCTCCAACTGACCTTCGTAATCTTGCACCTGAATCTTAGCACGGACAAGAGCTTGTTCCAAATCGTCTTTACGTTGAACAGCCTCTTTATGCTGTGCTTGCAGATGGGGAAGGCGGTCAGTTTGGTCTTCATCAACATGGTTGTTAAGGAGCGCCTTAAGACTATCCGATTCTTTCATTAACTCAGATAAGTCAGTTTGAAGACGATTGCTTTCTGTCTTCGCAAAACGCAATTCTGCCTGCAAGTCACGTTCCTTCAACTGAAGTTCAGATTGCTTGTCTAGGAGAACCTGTTTTTGTTGACCAAGAGCATCTTTATCTTCCTTAATGGCCTCAATACGGTCGTTAATGGCCTCACGCTTGGATGCAATTTGCACTAACTCAGCTTTAAGTTGCTCAGCCTTATCTTGCAGATTTGCACCTTCAGTTCCCTGAGAATCCTGTTTGAAACTATCTACTAAGACTTGATTTTTCTCTAAATCTGACAAGGCTTGTTGATGTTCTAAGCCTAGTTTTTGCTCTTGCAGACGAGCATTTTCACCATCTACCTTAAGCTCTTCTAGCTCTTTCTGTAGAGCCTTACGTTTGATTTTGAGGGCTTCAACTTTGGATTCACTATCACTTAATTGGACCTTGATCTGGTTTATTTCAGCAGTCAATGCATCCAGTTCAGGCTTGATAAAGAGACTATTATTTTGCTTATTAGCACCACCTGCAAAGGCACCACCGGGACGAATCTCAGACCCGTCAAGAGTAACCATACGCACTTGGAAACGAACCGCTCGAGCCGCCTTATTGGCATTGTCAATGGTATCAAAGATTGCTGTCACCCCTAGGAGGTTTTGGAAAATATTAGATAAGCGGTCCTCATAGGTAACCAAATCGGAAGCCATACCAATAAACCCAGGTGCATTGGCAAGACTTTGAGCAAATTGTCCATTAAGTTGACGTGGCTTAATGGTGGTCAAAGGCAAGAAGGTCGCACGTCCCTGACGATTTCGTTTCAAGTAGTCAATCGAACGCTTAGCAGCCGCTTCGTCCTCAACAATAATGTTTTGCCCGCTAGCTCCCATAGCAATCTCAAGAGCCGTCTGATAACGCGTGTCAAAGGTTAAGTGTTCACTGACTGCGCCAATAATTCCCTGAATGGATTGAGCATTTTGAAGGACGGCCTTCACCCCTGCATAGAAATTAGAATGATTTTTCTGGATAGATTCTAGACTTTGACGACGGGCATCTTTACTTTTAAGATAATCCATGAGGTCAAACATCTGCTTTTGAGCCTCTTGGTAGTCCTTATCAAGAGCTTGATAAGCCTGAGCCTTTTCTTTATAACTAGCTAAGAGGCTTTGAAGACTCGCTTGGGCTGCTTGATAAGCTTTTTGGGCTTCGCTAGCCACTTCCTGAGCGGAAAGTAAATCCGCTTGAGCTTGTTTATATTCTTCAGCTTGTGCCTCAAGCGCTTGTGTCTGACTGTCCATGTCGTGGGTGACCTGAGTCAAACTATTGGAAACTTTGGCTTCCTCCTGCATCAGACCAACATAGTCCTCACGTAAACGTTCAATAAGTGTATCGGGATCATCAGAAAATTGCTCTAGTTCTTTTTGAATAGCAATCAGCTCTTTGGCAAGGCTATCCAACTCAGCATTCAATTCAACTTGGCCTTGATTAACCTTATCAAGGGATGCTCTTGCCTCTGCTTTCAAATGCTCTAGCTCACTGAGACGAGCTTCAGTTTCTTCTTTTTTCTCTGAACGCTGCTGACTCTCCATGGTATAAAGATCAATTTGACGCTCAAAGTCGCTAATGAGACGTGTGACATCCACCAAGGTTTGTTGATCTGAAGAAATTTGTTCTGAAATTTGATGACGTTTTTGCTTAAGTTCTTGGTTTTCAGTCTCTAGACGATGACGTTCCTCATAATAGCTGGTTAATTTGTCCTTGACCTCTGCCAAATCCTCTTGCGTTTTGGACAAATCTTTTTTACCAACTTCAATATCGTGGACTAAAAGATTAAGCTGTGTCTGTCTACGCTCTTCATCTAATTCCAAGTAACGTTTGGCTGTGGCTGCTTGTTTTTCAAGGGGTTTAACCTGACCATCTAGCTCGTAGATGATATCTTCCAAACGATCAAGATTATCTTGGGTTTGATTAAGCTTGCTTTCCGTTTCTTTCTTACGTGTTTTATATTTGAGAACACCTGCGGCTTCTTCGAAAATAGCACGGCGTTCTTCAGGCTTGGCATTAAAAATAGCCTCAACACGACCTTGAGAAATAATGGAAAAAGAATCACGGCCGAGACCTGTATCCATGAAGAGATCATGAATATCACGTAGACGAACCTTACGACCATCAATCAAGTAATCATTGTCACCGTTTCGATAAATATGTCGCTCCACACGAATTGTTTCACCAGCACCCGCGATAAAGCCATCACTGTTATCAAGTGTGACCGCTACTTCCGCATAGTTGAGAGCCTTACGAACCTCTGTTCCTGCAAAAATAACGTCAGGCATCTTGCCCCCACGCAAGCTCTTGGCAGATGATTCACCCAGTGCCCAGCGCAGACTCTCTGTAATATTTGATTTTCCCGATCCATTTGGACCTACAACGGCTGTTACTCCCTTGTCAAAGATGACTTGCGTCTTATCCGCAAAGGATTTAAAGCCCTGCATTTCAATTGATTTCAAATACATGCTTAATTTCCTAGTTGTTCAAGGGCAGCCTTTGCCGCTGCCTGTTCAGCTAATTTCTTAGATTTTCCAAGACCTGTGCTGAGTTCCTTACCATCAACAGCTACCTGCATAGTAAATTCTTTGGCATGAGCTGGTCCAGACTCGTCGATAACAGTATAAGTAATATCGACCGTTCCATTGACCTGAAGACGCTCTTGCAAGGCTGTCTTATAGTCCGTGACACGGTCAAAGTTTCCCTTTTCAACCTGTGGAATCATGACCTGATTCAAGAATTTCTCAACAGCAGGCAAGCCTTGATCCAGATAAAGGGCACCGAGGAAGGCCTCCCAGAGGTCACCTAGGATAGTGGCACGTTCACGTCCACCGGATTTTTCTTCCCCTTTACCAAGACGAATATACTGCTCGAATCCGCAAGCCTTTGTAAAACCCGCCAAACTTTCTTCACGAACGATAGTACTACGCATCTTAGACATTTCCCCCTCTGGCTTGTTAGGGTAGCGATTGTAAAGATAAACGGAAATGACTAATTGCAGAGCCGCGTCTCCTAAAAATTCCAAACGTTCATTATGTGAAATGTTTAGGAGGCGGTGCTCATTGGCATATGAGGTATGGGTAAATGCTGTTTCTAAGAGGTCTTTTTGGCTAAAAACAATACCAAAATCCTGCTCAAGTTTTTGTTCAAGTTGATTCATGAAACTTCCTTTCTTTTTAAGCACACTAATTATAATTATATCAAAAAAAGCTGATTTTCATGATAGAAAACTGCTTTTAGAACCTAATCTGCTGATTTTGTGAGATTTAACCTATTCAACTAAAAAAGTTGAGCAATCTGAATCTGCTCAACTTCATTTTATTAATAATCTGGACGAACAACACCTGTAACAGTCTCACGTGTTGCTTCGACATCTTCTTCAAGGACAACCTTGATGATACGTTTAGCTTCTTCTGAAGTACATGCAACCAATGGCAAACGAAGTGGTCCAACTTCGAAACCAAGATGGTTAAGAACAGCCTTAACAGGTGCAGGACTTGGTACTGAGAAGAGAGCGTTAACTTTAGGAATAAATTTACGTTGGATAGCTGCTGCTGTCTTGAGGTCACTATTTTCAATAGCTTCAAGCATGGCGTGCATCTCATCACCATTTGTATGAGAGGCTACTGAGATAACACCGTTAGCTCCAAGGTTCATAGCGTGGAAGGCATCCCCATCTTCACCGGTATAAACCAAGAAATCTTCTGGTTTATGTTCGATAAGGTAGGCCATATTAGCAAGGCTGGTACATTCTTTAACCCCGATAATATTTGGATGTTCAGCCAAACGAAGCATGGTATCAGGAGCCATTTCAACAACCACACGACCAGGGATGTTGTAGATGATAATTGGCAAATCAGAAGCGTCCGCAATAGCTTTGAAGTGTTGGTACATACCTTCTTGTGATGGCTTGTTGTAGTAAGGCACGATAGCAAGACCAGCTGCAAAACCACCAAATTTGGCAACTTCTTTGGCAAACTCGATAGAGTCTCGTGTATCGTTGGTACCGACACCAGCAATTAATGGCACACGTCCATTAACGATTTTCTGAACAGCCGCAAAGAGTTCCAATTCCTCATCGTGAGTAAGTGTTGGACTTTCAGCTGTTGTCCCCGCCAAAAGAAGAGCTTCTGTATGGTGAGCCAAAAGATGCTCAATCAATTCTGGAAGCGCATCGTAATTGATAGAGCCATCTTCGTGGAAAGGTGTAATAAGGGCTGTGATCAGTTTGACATCTCTTAATTGATCAATTGACATAATATTCTCCTTCAACCGTTTTCTAATCCTTTACATTTTACCATAATTTTGACCAGACAGACAGATAAGTTAACAATTTTCTGAAAACGGGAGGACTGACTGTTTCAATATGATAGTCAAAACACAAAAAAACAGAGAGAAGTCTCTCTGCTTTATAGGATTCAGCTTGGATTTAGTATTCAAATACAACACTAAATCCTTACTGATTTCTGAATCATGACGCAGTGGTTGATTGGAACTACTCATGTTTGCAACAGTCGTACTTCCTAATCAACTGTGCGGGGGGTGTATAAAAGCGAAGGAGAAATCAAACTCTTCGAGTTACTGATTTCTGTTTTGCTCCCTATTTCAATTCAAATTTTAATTCTGAAGTTGGGCGAACCAAACCACGTTCGTGAAGTGTTTCTGCGATTTGGACTGAGTTCCAAGCGGCACCTTTAAGGAGGTTATCTGAAACAACCCACATGTGGATACCTTTTTCAGCATCCAAATCTTTACGGATACGTCCAACGAATGTATCACGTGAACCTACAGCGTTAACAGCTTGTGGGTAGACTTGGTTAGCAACATCGTCTTCAAGAACTGCACCAGGGAATTCTGCAATAGCAGCTTTCACTTCGTCAATTGGTGCCACTTCTTTTGTTTCAATATAGACTGACTCTGAGTGAGCTGACAAAACTGGAATACGTACACATGTTGCTGATACAGCAATGCTGTCGTCTTCCATGATTTTCTTAGTTTCGTTTGTCATCTTCATTTCTTCGTAAGTATAGTCATTTTCAGTGAAGACGTCGATTTGAGCCAAGGCGTTGAAGGCGATTGGGAAGTGTTTCTTATCACCACCACATGGCAAGATTTCAGCTTTAACATCACGTGGGTTAACGCCGTCATTCAAAACTTCTTTCAACTCACGTTGTGTTTCAAGGATTGCTCCCATACCAGCACCTGATACAGCTTGGTAAGTTGACACGATGATACGGTCCAAGCCCCATTTTTGACGAACTGGCTCAAGGGCAACCATCATTTGGATAGTTGAACAGTTAGGACAAGCGATAATACCGTTGTGAGCATCAAGCGCATGCGCATTGACCTCAGGTACAACCAATGGCACATCTGGATTTTGACGGAAGTATGATGTGTTATCAACGACTACTGCACCGGCTTTAACAGCGTATGGTGCATATTTAGCAGAGGTAGATCCACCAGCTGAGAAAAGTGCAATGTCTACACCTTCAAATGCGTCTTCAGTCGTTTCTTCGATGGTCACGTCTTGACCTTTAAACTGCAAGACTTTTCCTGCAGAACGAGCAGACGCAAGGTAGCGAATTTTATCGATTGGAAGTGTTGATTCTTCCAGCATTTTGATCATTTGAGCACCAACGGCACCTGTAGCACCGACAACAGCAACTGTGTATCCCATAGTTAAACCTCTTTCGGAATTTTCTATCAATTTAGTTTAGTGAATCTATTATACTACGTTTAAGTCCAGTTGAAAAGGGTAAAAAAGCCAAGAATAAAGAAAAATCCCTTACCAAACGGCAAGGGATAAGAGGCATCTTTCGATGAGAGTAGCAGGTTCACACAACTACTCAAGGTCCGCTCCTGCGTTACAATCTAATGTAGACCTCCTCAGCGCAAAAGGCTCTAAAGAGCCAATCGACTCATCGCATACTCCTATTCTAGCATAATAGATCACAGAGTCAAGTCATGAATACCATGGAAATATCTTAGCCATTGTTCTTACTTTCCATCATCATGACCATCTTTATAACCACGTAGGTATTCTGTTTTTTCTGAAGTTGTTGTGAATTTGCCAAAAAGAGTTGATTCCTTTGAGTATGAATCATAATTATCAATGCCTTTGTCGGCATCCGCAAAGCCATCCTGATAGCCCTTGGTATAAGCGTTATTATTCACTTTTGAATGGTATGAATTTCCATAGCGATGATAAGAACGTCTGCTCATATACATCCAGAACCATGGATTACGGATGACATCTTGTCTGTAATAACGGTCACGGGTTTGATAGTCGTCATTATTGTCAAAAACACTTTTGGACTGTTCATCTGAAAAATCATCATTTTGTTTGGAATACTTTTTGAGTGTCTCATCGTCACTAACTTTTGCACCTGATTGAAAGTTAGAACGTTCAGAGTCATTTAGCTCAGGAGATGACATCTTAGGCTTTGTATATTCTGAATTTGTATTCGATTTTGACTTGCTAGAACTGTTACCAGAAGAGGAATGACTGTCTGAATGGCTCTGACTGCTACTTGATTTGGTACTAGAGTCAACGTCTGAATCCGAACTATGCGAGCTACTAGAACCATAAGTTTTACTAGATCCATTGTAACTGTCATGATCACTACTTGACTTGTAACTCTTACTAGACCCACTATCAGATTTATACCCTTTTCCTGAATTGCCATCAGAATGATGTCCTTTACTTGAGCCAAAACCAGATTTTGATCCACTTCTGCTACCTTTACCTGAAGAACGCGAACCACTACGTCTGCTTCGTAGAGCGATGATGTTTTCAGAAGTTTCTTGAGCTTTAACTTCTTGTGCTGTTGTCAAAATTAGTCCTGAAACTAAGGTCACCCCTAAGAGAGTCATTGCTTTTTTCATTAAAAAATCCCCTTTTTCATCTAATGGTCTTATTATACCATAGAATAAATAACGGGGAAATTTATAAAGAAGATTACATCAAGGGTCCAATCAGAGAAAAGAGATAGCCACCTAGACGATGAGCCATAGGTATTTTAGACAGACTTTCCAGAGTGACTTCCTCTGAGAGTGCCTGGGTTTTCTCAAAATCTTGTTCAATGTTAAGCACTTCCAGATTTTTATAGAGATAGACCCCATCTTCAAAATTTTGATAGAGACTCCGGTAATCAGTGTTAATGGTACCTACCACAGCTTGTTTGGCGTCAGAAACATAAACTTTAGCATGGATAAAGCCTGGGGTATAACGGAAAATACGGACGCCAGCATCCAAGAGCACTTTAAAATAGGTAGTCGCAATATCAAAGGCATACTGCTTATCTGGAATCCCTGGCATAATGATACGAACATCTACACCTCGTCTAGCCGCAAAGGTTATAGATCGAACCAATTCATCATCCAAAATCAGATAAGGTGTCATGATATAGACATAATCGTTAGATGTATTCAGAAGATGTAAATAAACATTTTCTGCAACCTTGTGGTAGGTCAAAGGTGAATTGGCATAAGGGAGAACCAAACCCTGACTCTTGCTTTTTTGAGGTTTTTCTTGTAGATAGTACTCCATATCTGTCTTGTCATCTACTCCAGTCACCGTCCACATGGTCAAAAAGAGAGCTTTTAGCGTTTGAACTGCTGAACCATCTAGGCGAAGGGCTGTATCCTTCCAATGACCAAAACGCTCTCGTTTATTGACATACTCATCAGCGATATTTACACCACCAGTATAAGCAACTTGACCATCAATCACAGTAATCTTCCGATGGTCTCGGTAATTGTAATAGGTTGATAGGATGGGCTTGACTGGTGAGAAGGCTTGAGCTTTAATACCCACCTTGTGTAGTCGATCAATATAATCGTAGGACAAGGTGGTCATCTCATTCATCCCATCAAACATGACACGAACGTCCTGACCTTCCTTGGCCTTTTCCTCCAAAATGGCTAAAATCTCACCCCACATGATACCTTCGTCAATGATGAAATACTCCATAAAGATATAACGCTCTGCCTTTTTCAAATCCTTCAACAGTGCTGGAAGCATGTCGTCTCCAAGTGGAAAATAGGTCACCTCAGTATCTCTGTAGATAGAAAACTGAGCTGGACTATGCTCCAGAAAATAAGCTAAACGCTGTAGTTGACGATCACCATGAGATAAATAATCAGCTACTTCTGGATCGGTGCTTAAATAATTAGAAGCTTGCACTGTAGCATCCTCAAGTCGTTTCTTCAACCGTCTCACACCCAAATCAGCAAGTGAAAAGTAAAGCAAGGCTGTCCCAAAAATTGGGAAAAGAGCAATGATAATCAGCCAGGATAATTTGGAACGAGAGTCCATAGAACGATTCAGCAAATAAAAGAAGGTAAAAACACTCAACAAGTGTTCCCATAAGATTATGGATGGAAAATGCTCTTGTAGACTGAGATATGAGAAAACGAGAAAAGCCAATTCCAGTAAGAAGAACAGGAGGATGGGAACCTTTCGGTTAAGTAGAATTTTGCCCCATCTGGAGGGCTTTTGAGGTAACAGCCTAGCACTTTGTTCTTGAGTCATATAGGCTCCTTTCATGACGGGGAGACCATCACAACTGTCCGGTCTCTTTCAGTAATTTTATTTGTATCGTTTTAACCTATGTAAAAGGCAGGAATAATTAGCTATTGCAATTTAGAATTGGCGTGGTTTCTACTGTATTTTCCTGACAGGGCCATCTATGGTCTTTTGCATCCAGACGATATCATGCCATTTGTTAAACTTATAGCCAATCTTTGGGAAATGAGCCACTTGGACATAGCCCCGTTTTTCATGCATGGCAATGCTGGCTTCGTTAGGAACTGCAATGCAGGCTAGGAAACGCAAGAATCCTCGTTTTTCAAGTTCCTCTTCTAGGGCATCATAAAGCTGGCTTCCAAAACCTCGATCTCGTGCATCTTCATGAAGATAAATAGACAGTTCTGTCGTCCAATCATAGGCTGTACGAGCATAATAGGTTGAGGCATAAGCATAGCCTAGAACTTGGCCATTCTCTTCTGCGACTAAATAAGGGTATTTTTCAAGCGTCTTGCTAATGCGTTTTTCAAACTCTTGAATACTGGGAACCTCATATTCAAAGGTAATAGCTGTCTTCTCGACATAGGGTGCATAGATGGCCTGGATAGCTTGTGCATCTGACAAGCTGGCTGGACGAATGGTTAACATCATTTTCTCCTTCGACTTCATTATCTTTATTTTAAACTATAAAAAAAGAGGGCTCAACCCTCTTCTAACAAGTCTTGTCACTACATCAATGGCGCAACTAATCTGGTCAATAAGCCTAAGCACTTCTGATGGAATGGTCGATTTTTAACATCAGCCATGCTGACTCGATGACACTTGGCCATTGTCGCTTGGAAATCTTCTTCAATACCAACCACTGATGACGTCCTGTAAAGATAGGTCGCACACTCAAAGTGGTGATAAAGACTACGGTAATCCAAATTAATCGTTCCAACAACAGCCCTACTATTGTCACTCACAAAGACCTTGGCATGAACAAATCCAGGTGTGTACTCGTAGATCTTTACGCCGGATGCCAAAAGTGTTGGGTAGTAAGTCTTAGCTAGGTAGTAAGCTGACTTTTTATCAGGAATACCAGGCATGATGATACTGACGTCTACCCCACGCTCAGCCGCAAACTTCAAAGCATGCAGTAACTCACCATCTAAAATAAGATAAGGTGTCATGATATGAACAAAATCACGCGCATGGTTTAGGATATCAATATAAACATTCTCACCTACCTTATCTTTATCAAGTGGGATATCCCCGTAAGGGACAACAAAACCAGGAGTATCGAAGGCCTCATGTTCAACCATATAGGGGGTCACATCCAGTGTTTCATGAGAGTAAGTCCACATCTGAAGGAAGAGGACTAAGAAAGTATCGACTGCTGGCCCCTCAACCATAAGTGCGGTATCTTTCCAATGGCCAAAACGCTCAATTTTGTTGATATACTCATCTGCTAGATTAACCCCACCTGTAAAAGCAACCTTACCATCAATCAGCAAGATTTTTCTATGGTCACGATAGTTGTAATAGGTCGACAAGAAAGGTGTTACAGAGGCAAAAACACGAGATTGAATCCCAATTCTCTCCAAACGTTTCTTATAGTCGAAACTTAAGGTTGAAAATTCATTCATTCCGTCATATAGGACTCGCACTTCCACCCCTTCTTGAACCTTTTGTTTCAAGATTGCTAGGATTTCACCCCACATTTCACCTTCACCAATAATGAAATATTCCAAGAAAATGTACTTCTCCGCTTTAAGAAGTTGCTTCTTCATTTCCTCAAACTTGGCTTCTCCGCTTGGAAAATAGGTCGTCTTACTATGACGATAGACAGGAAAATGCCCATTAACATTTTCAAGATACTGAACCAAATTGTAGTTACTCGTGTGACGTTGCTTAAGCTCTTCGAGAGCTTTATCATCCTGTTTCAATATTCCACAACTGCGGTCAATATTGCTCTGAATCGCACGCTTCATCCCTGTATAGCCCAAATCTAGTTTTGTATAGGCTAGGAGTAAGGTTCCGATAATAGGGAAAGGTAAAACAATCAGCAACCAAGTATTAACAGCCGTTGATTCCATATCACTTTGGAAGAGATAGATGATGGCTAGAATACGAAGGACCACTTCTGTCACCTGCAGGTGCACTCTATACTGACTCAACCAAAGGTAAGACATAGCTACAACAACAAGCTGCAGTAAGATGATAAGGAAGATAATCGTAGCACGACTAAAGATACCTCGAAGAAAGCCACGACGCCCCCTATCATAAAGACGTTCAATTTTAGCTTCGTTTTTGATAGCAGGACTCCTTTCCCTTTTTAATTATTCTTATTATAACAAAAAAATGGCTTAATGAATTTAAGTTTCTTTAATTGTTATCTTCGCCTAACTTATCCAATAGGGCTTGTGCTACTTTTTCAGGAATGCCAAGGGCTTGGATATCCTCAACGGTAGCTTTTTGGATAGCTGTCATAGACTTGAAGTGTTTGAGGAGTTTTTGTTTGCGCTTAGGTCCTAGCCCCTCCACTCCATCAAGTTTGGAACTGAAACTGTTCTTACTACGGACTTGTCGATGGAAGGTGATGGCAAAACGATGTACTTCATCCTGAATACGGTGAAGGAGGAAAAATTCCTCGGATTGACGTGGCAAATCAATAACCTGTAAGGGATCCCCAAATAGCAATTCATTGGTTTGGTGCTTGTCATTTTTCTGAAGCCCCGCAACTGGGATAGATAGATTAAGCTCATTACGAAGTACGTCCTTGGCGACATTGACTTGACCTTGACCACCATCCATGATAATGAGGTCTGGTAGCGTTAAACCATCTCGTTTGACACGACTATAGCGACGACGAATAACCTCACGCATACTAGCATAATCGTCAGGACCTTCAACAGTCTTGATTTTATATTTGCGGTACTCTTTTTTATTAGGTTTACCATTTTCAAAGACAACCATGGCAGAGACAGGGCTAGTTCCCATGATGTTAGAGTTATCGAAAGACTCGATACGGACTGGTGTCGGAATCCCCATGAGCTTGCCTAGATTTTCAATAGCTCCTTGGGTCTTAGCCAAGTCTTTTTCGAGGAGATCAAATTTTTGGGTCAAACTGACACGGGCATTTTTAGTCGCCAAATTAACCAACTGCTTCTTCTCTCCCCGTTGAGGTTTGAAAACCTTGACCTCATCTCCGACCAGAGCTTCGACAGACTCTTGATCAATGTCTCCAGGAATAAAAATTTCCCTAGGCTTGAGATGACGACTATCCAGATAAAATTGACCCATATAGGTTAGAAAATCCTCCTCGGCGTCATTATAGTAAGGAAACATATTGACATCACGCTGAATGAGTTTCCCTTGGCGGACAAAGAAAACCTGAACACACATCCAGCCCTTGTCCACGTAGTAACCGAAAATATCACGGTCCTGCATGTCTTGACGGATAACCCTTTGTTTGGTCCTGAGCGTCGAAACTGCCTCAATCAAATCTCGATACTCCGCTGCACGCTCAAACTCCATCTGATCAGACATGTCCTTCATCTTGCCCTTGAGCTGGTTAACGATTTTATCATCATGACCGTTTAGGAAATTCTTGACATCCTCAACCAAACCTTGCCAATATTCCTCAGTGGTGTGACAGATGGTGTGGGCATTACATTGACCAATATGGTAATAAAAACAGACCTTGTTGGCAGGATTTTTACATTTCTTAAAGGGGAAAATACGGTCCAAAAGCTTCTTGATTTCATTGGCTGCACCAGAGTCTGGGTAAGGGCCGAAATAAAGACCACCATCCTTTTTGACCTGGCGAGTAATCAAGAGCCTTGGATAGAGCTCCTTGGTAATCTTGATAAAAGGGTAAGATTTATCATCCTTGAGGCGAATGTTAAATTTAGGCATATTCTCTTGGATGAGGTTAATTTCCAAAAGCAGGGCCTCGATATTAGACTCGGTTACGATAAATTCAAAGTCTGCAATCTCAGATACCAAAAGTTCCGTCTTGGTATCATGGCTTCCACGAAAATAGCTACGCACACGATTTTTTAGATTTTTAGCCTTACCGACATAAATAATATTGCCGAATTTGTCCTTGTGGAGATAGCACCCCGGGTTGCTTGGGAGCAGTTCCAACTTATGTTTAATCAGATCATTCATGCTTTCATTGTAGCAAAAAAAGAGCTAAAAAGCTCTTCGGAATCATGGCTATCATAGCTTTACTTGGACAAAATCTTCAGGATTTCCTCATAACTTTTGACTTGATAGGTTGGAACAGCTGGAGTCTCATTGACTAGGTTACTTGGATTGAACCAGACACTATCAATACCCGCATTATTACCACCCTGGATATCAGCAGTTAAACTATCACCAATCATGAGAGCTGAGCTTGGGTGAAAATCATGGACCTGATTGGCAATTTTATCAAAAAAGTCTGTAGACGGTTTGTGGGCACTCACCTCATCAGAGATGAAAACATCGTCGAAGAAAGGTAAAATACTCGAAGCCTGCAGACGACCACGTTGGATATAGCTAACACCGTTAGTCGCTGCATAAATCTTGTGGCCACGGTCTTTAACGTTTGATAAGAAAGCATGGGCCTGAGGCAACTCCTGCCCCTGTTGACTCAAGAAATGTTGGTAACGGCCTGCTAAGTGACTACCATCAACCTCCTGTCCAAAATGGTCAAAAAGATGCGAAAAGCGCGTGCGAAGCAATTCAGGTTTTGTAATCAAACCATGGTTGAGGTCCTCCCACATGGAACGGTTCATGGGAATATAGTGGTCCTTGTAAACTTTAAGATCTTGTGAAGCCACACCAGCCTCTTCAAGCAAGTAGTTTAAAGCCAAATCTTCAGCACGGTCGAAATCTAAGAGTGTGTGGTCAAGATCGAAAAGTAAATGGGTATAGGTCATGGCATATCCTTTCTGATACTTGAATCTTTAGGCTCTATTTTACCACAATCTAGCTATATATGAATAAATAAAAAAAGGACGACCCGCAGGCCGCCCTCTCAGATTTATGAAAAATAAGTATTGCTTACTTAATAGACTAACATTATATCCATTAAAGCTTAAAGAAACCTTAAAATAGGATATTTTTTAAAAAATACAATTTTACTTAAAACCCTAATATCACTAATTCATGGTATACTGAAAATACAAGATTAATCAAACGAGGCGTGTTATGAAAAATTTAAAATTTCAATCCGTTTTTGACATTATCGGCCCTGTCATGGTAGGACCTTCCTCTAGTCATACTGCAGGAGCTGTTCGTATTGGAAAAATTGTTTCTGCCATCTTTGGTGATATACCCACTGAAGTAGAATTTCAACTTTTTAATTCCTTTGCAAAAACCTATCGAGGTCATGGGACAGATGTAGCTCTTGTGGCTGGTATTTTAGGCATGGAAACTGATGACCCTGATATTCCGCACGCACTGGACATTGCATACGAAAAAGGCATCAAGGTCTATTGGAAAATCAACAAAGATAGTAATGCGCCGCATCCCAACACCACTCGTATTACCTTAAAAAATGATATGAAAACCATTTCTGCCACAGGTGTTTCCATCGGTGGAGGAAATATCCAAGTAACCGAACTCAATGGTTTTGCGGTCAATCTCAAGATGAATACACCGACTCTCATCATAGTCCACCAAGATGTTCCAGGAATGATTGCTCTTGTGACCGATATTTTATCTCGTTATGGTATCAATATCGCTCAGATGACCGTCACTCGAGAAAATGCTGGTGAGAAGGCCATTATGATTATAGAAATTGACTCGCACCAGTGTGATGAGGCCGTCAATGAAATCGCTAGAATTCCTCATCTACATAATGTCAACTTTTTCAGCTAAGAGGGGGATTGTATGTTTTACACTATTGAAGAATTAGTTCAACAAGCTGACCGTGATTATCAAGGCAACATTGCTGAACTCATGATTGCCACAGAAACAGAGTTAACTGGACGTGAACGTCCTGAAATTCTAGCTCTTATGACTCGAAATCTTGAAGTGATGAAAGATTCTGTTCAGGCTGGTTTGTCCCCAGAGAAATCACCGACAGGCTTAACTGGGGGAGACGCTGCCAAGCTGGATGCTTATATCAAAAATGGAAAGACCCTGGCTGATTCTGCTGTTCTGGGTGCTGCTAGAAATGCCATGGCTGTCAATGAATCTAACGCCAAGATGGGCTTGGTTTGTGCCACACCAACTGCTGGATCAGCAGGTTGTTTGCCCGCTGTTCTAACAACAGCTATCGAAAAACTGGGCTTGAGCCAATCACAACAATTAGATTTTCTCTTCACTGCTGGCGCATTTGGTCTAGTCATCGCAAATAACGCCTCAATTTCTGGAGCAGAGGGAGGATGTCAGGCCGAAGTTGGCTCTGCCTCTGCTATGGCTGCTGCAGCTATTACAATGGCTGCTGGTGGAACACCCTTCCAAGCCAGCCAGGCCATCTGCTTTGTCCTTAAGAATATGTTGGGACTCATTTGCGACCCAGTAGCCGGATTGGTCGAAGTTCCTTGTGTCAAACGTAATGCTATGGGAGCAAGCTTTGCCCTAGTAGCTGCCGATATGGCTTTGGCAGGTATCACATCTGCCATTCCAGTCGACCAGGTTGTTGACGCTATGTATCAGGTCGGTTCAGCCATGCCAACTGCCTTCCGTGAAACTGCTGAAGGTGGCTTAGCAGCAACTCCGAAAGGAAAAGCATTAGCAAAAGAAATCTTTGGTTGATTTTTTTAGAATAATCACAAAAAAACTTAGAAGTATGAGTGCTTCTAAGTTTTTTCTTCTTATATAGCCTTTTCAACGTTTTGATCTTAGCTGAATAACCATTTTGTCAAAAAGTGCCATGTTTCTTTGGCAATACTTGCAAGGAAGGTTGAGAGACTAAATTTGTTAAATGTTTTCAGGAGATTGTCAACTATTGGAGCAATAGTCTTAGGTGTTTCCACTAGAGTCTTATTTTCTTCTTGCTTATCAGTATTATCCTGAGATGAATCTGGTAATGTGTTTGTATTGTCATGACTATTATTTTGTCCAGTTGGTTCAGGCTCTGGAGCAACCTCAGGTTGATGCTCAGGTTCATCTGGTTTATTTTCCGGACTTGGTTCTGGACTAGGGTCTGGCTGAGGATCAGGTTTGATTGGTTCGTCAGTGGTGTCACTGCTTGTGTTTGTCATTTTTTCAGTAACGAAGAAGTTTTTGAATTCTACTGCTCCATCCCAAAGACCGACACCTACATGGGCTTGATTGAAGTAATTATCCACGGCATCAAATTGATGATGGAGCACTTCCTTACCATCGACATAGACTGTCATGGTGTCCTTGCCCTTTTCAACCTTGACGTGGTGGTACTGGCCATCATTGATTGCCTTATCCAAGTGAGCTTCAGCGATGGTTTCACCACCAAAACGGAAGAGACGTACAGTGTCGTTATCAGCAAATTGGACAGAGTAGGCACGACCTGGTTCTTCACGTTCCGCAGCTACAAAGAGGTTTACCAAACCATGTTGGTATTTGACATCGATGTCATAGTCAAATTGCTTGAAGCCATTACTTTCATAGGCCATGAAGAAGTCATTGGCACTGACATTGCTATCGTAAAGGGTATCGTCATCAATATACCAATTACCAGTGACAGCTTTCAAGCCTTTAAGGTTGGTCGCAAAATTGTTGAGCGTGATGGCAATATTAAAGGTTTTGGTCAATGAAGGATTTTCAACTGAGGTTGCTGTGACAGTTAGATGACCTTTGTGAAGGGCTTTGAGAGAAAGTTTATTGTCATGTTCAGTATAGGACACCAAACTTGGATCACTTACTGTCCATGTCACATCTTGCTCTTCAGAAGCCGGTGCGAGATAAACCTGCAAGTCCTTACTTTGACCAACTTCAAGAGCCAAATGACCTGCAACTGTGGTGTTCATGGCAACAGCCTTAGTGACTTCCTTCTTGTCAGTCCAAGTACTCTTAATTGGGTAGATAGCAATGTTTGCTTTGGCTGGACCACCTTCAACCAAGACACTTGCTCCAACGGCTCTTGGGCTTGGGAAAATCTGATTAGCACCAGCTACTGTATTACCCTTAGCAAAGACTTCCACACTCGCACGGTCCACATAAAGATGCAAATCAATAGAACCATCTTCATTGCGAGTCACTTGTTGACTATTAACCTTAGTAAAGGCATCTGAAAGGATAGTACCAGATTGGCTACGGTCAATAGACAAAGTTTCCTTAGTTAAATCGTAAATGACCTTAGTAGCTTGACCATCACCGACGCGTAGATTAAAGCCAACTGCTGTCGTATCCTTGCCTGGTACAAAGTGAGAAACCACTTCATAAGTGTCACCTTTAAAATCTTTAAGCAGTTCATTGTCAGAAGCTACTGTGACATTTTCAAAATACTGAGCGTCGTCTGTATCACGAAGGCTTTCGTAGGCCTTAACAGGAGTTTGGGTTAAGAGGTAACGGTCGCCTGATTTAACCAAACCAAGGTCAAGATTAAGGTTAAAGGTACCATTAAATTTTTGACCTACAGTATCTGCAACCAGATTGCAATAATCTTCCCAAGTGTTCATCCAGTTGATTTCAGTCAATTGTGGGATGTTTGGATGGTCAGCTGTTCCAAAATCATGAACATAATAAGTCATGGCAGCATAGGAATCCTTACCAAAATTCATGATTTCGTCATGATCTTGGTAAACATCATCAGCTACAAAGGCCCACTTGCCATCCACTTGTTTAAAATCACCAACCTTGTAAGAACGACCGCCACGTGAGAGAACCCACTTGAGTGCGCCATCATTGGCTACAATCGGATAAAGGTCAGGACATTCCGTATGCAAATCCTTGTAGGTTGTTTCCACTTGCCAGTTCTTCAAGTCTTGTGAAGAATAAATGCGGAGTGGACCACCAGCAAGGACCATAAACCATTGGTTATCCCAGCGAAAGACCTTCGGATCACGGAAATCTTGGTTTTGAAGTGGGTCCTGAGACCAGTCAGCAACCACCTTGTCATATTTTTGCCAAGTTCTACCCTCGTCCTCACTGTAGGCAATTTCAATCCGTTGCCCATTACCATTTGAAGTGATAATAGCTACCAGGCCACCTTCCGGAGATTTGAAGAGACCTGAGCTATTGGTACTATCAACCACGACAGAGCCTGAGAACATGTGACCTGTTGCATCTGGATAAAAAGCAATTGGCTCTTCATCCCAATGAAGCAAGTCTCGGCTGGTCGCATGGGCCCAGTGCATTGGACCCCATTTGGTATCATCGTAAAATTGATAGAAGAGATGGTAACGTCCCTTGTAGAAGACCAAGCCATTAGGGTCATTAGCCCAGCCATCCTTAACAGAATAATGATACTGATCACGGTAAAGCTCGTTGTAATACACATCATCGCTCTGTCTGCGATGGATATTGACGCGGTAGGTCAAGGTCACAGGACGGCCAAGCGAATCGGTCACACTACTTTCAATAGTAAAGTAATTAGCACCGACAGCCACTGGCAATTGAGAAATATCTGTGTAAACATTTCCTTTGGCATCTTCAACCTTAATGACAGCATTTGAATTATGCTTAGTGATGTCAAAGCCTACTGTCTCAACATTGTGTCCCACATATTGAATATGAAGTGGTTCTTCGGAGAAGAATTGGGCTTGTTTTTCAACGGAACCTGTCTTTGAAGTCACTACGAGTTTGTCAATCAAAGGAAGACTCTCATCGTCAAGATTGACATAACGAGTGTTTTTGAAAATAACATTGGCATTCCAATTAAGAAGTCCAAAATAACCTTCTGGAAGAACTTGAGGTTGGCCCTTGTCACTTTTTTGAAGAACAGAGTCGCCTGTACTTGCGACAAGCACATCATTGACATAGTAAGATAGCCATTGATTAGCCGCAACTACTCTAAGATTATAGGTTTCATCAGCAGTTGGGGTCACATCTTTTTCATCTACAAGTTGAATATCTTGATTATTGACCCAACGCCAAAACTTAACCTTATGGTTACCAGAGTCCACATTGACCCCATACATATTTTTGTTACTGCTATCATTGTTACCACGGAAAATGAGAGCAGCTGCACCACCAACTTCCTTGAAGGTCACATCCGTAGAATAAACAAAATTTTTACCTTCAGATTTAGAATAAAGGAAAGAGTCTCCCTTGTCTTTGGCTTCTGAATGAATGCCATCAACCTTCATTTCCCAGTGACCATTTTGATCTGCGGTCATTCCTTCAAGATTGGTAACTGCTTCATTATTAGGCAAATCCGTTTTCTCTTCTGTCACATGAACAGGACTTGTACTATTGGTTTCAACTGGCGTTTCTTGACTGGTCTGATTCAAATCGGCTCCTTGCGCTTGGTTAGTTACTTTCTCAGCCTCACTAGCCTGTGCTTGTTCCTCTTTAGGCTGGTCAAGTTTAGAATGAGTTGGATTCTCTTGAGCTGTTTTAGCAGATTCAGAAACAAGGGACGGGCTAGGCTCTACCACTTGGGGGACTTCTTTGGTCGTGCTGGGAGCAACCTCAACTTGATGATCAGTCTGAGCTACCACCTCTTGAGGTATTGGGCTCACAGTTGCCTGTTCCACTTGATCCGCATAGACAGGACCAGCCAGAGCCAAACCTGCAAAACTTACCAAGGCACAGCCATAGACCCAAGTCTTCCCACTTTTACGCATAAACCAATTTTTACAAACAGTATCATTCATGACTCTTCTCCTTCTTTAGAGCAACATTAAATGTTAACTCAGTTTTCATGAAAATTCAAAGTCAATACATTCGCCTTTATTAATAAGCCTGTCAAAGTTTCCGGAAATATCTCTAGGATTTACATTAAAATGGTAAACGCTTACTTTTAATATCATTATAGCACTATAGTCTGAAAATGTCGCGTTTTTCTATAATATTTTTAATAAAAATAAAAAACTTCCGAATTTGCCATTCGAAAGTCTCATACTTATGCTTAATCTGAGCCTGTTAGCAGGCTATTTCCAATAATACCAATGGTTACAATAGCAATCCCAAGGAATCCCAAAAGGCTAGGTAGACTATCTCCGAGGAAGAGGCAACCACCCAAGAGGGTAAAGAGAACTTCACCAGCCTGAGTAGCCTCAACTACTGCCAGTTGCTTATGGTTATGCTTAACCAGATTAGTCGCCTCGAAGAAAAGCAAGGTTGCGACAACTCCAGAAAAGACAGCTACAATTAAAGATTGTAAAATCTGTCCCCCTGATGGAAGTCCAGAATCCGTTACAGCAAAAACTGATAAGATCACCCAAAAAGGCGTACTCATCAAGGTCATCCCAAACACGCGCTGCGTCGTTGAAAGCTGATCCTCTTTACAGTGGACCATCATCTTACGATTGCCCAAAGGATAGGCAAAAGCAGCCAGTAAAATCAAGAGACTGGCACGAACCACACCGCTACCAAGACCACTACCAAAGTAAGGAATCTGGATGAGAATAATACCTAAAAGGATAACCAATGTCATAAGCAGTTGCTTACCAGGTACCCTCTGACCAAAGAGAGGTGTCAAGAGCAGACCAGCTAGAATGGTAATCTGCCAAGTGGCTGCCACAAACCAGGACTCACCATAAATGGAGGCTAGAGACAGTGGCCCATAGAAAAGCCCAAAACCAACCGTACTCCAAATCAACCAAGTCAGGGGTGCTTTCTTAATGGCAGACAAAACACCTGCCAGCTCACCATTACGCCAGGCCAAAACAGCCAGCATAGGCAAGCTAAACAAATAGCGTAGACTAGCACTCCACATCCAGGACCCACCTGAAAGGTTCATACTACGGTTGAAAATAAAAGTAAAAGCAAAAAAGAGAGCACCAAGAATACCATACCAAATCGCCCTCGCAAATTGAGATTGTTTCATAATTGTAAACTCCTGTAGATTCTATTATACAGTAATTGAAGCAATAGAAAAAGGAGGTCATTATGATGACTTCCTTAGTTTCGTTTCAATTTTTACTTATGGACCAAGTAAACAATCTATATTTTAATCACCTTTTAGCTGCACTTGTGTATGTGCTAGCAGGTCTCCTAGATGCCTCTTATCTTTTCTAAACATCGTCATTGCCAGTAAGGAAACTGCGAGGAGAGTCGCCGAAATAGAGAGGATAATGGACAATACATCAAAATTACTATAGAAACCATGAATCGTGCCCATATGACCGAGTTGCCAAGGTAAAAATTTAATGGTATTTCTGATCAAGCTAGCCTGAACTGTTTTTTTCTGGTAGACCAGTTGAAGTCCTGCTTTTGTCTTCCCAAAACTCCCATTTTTTGCATAATCCAAGAATGTGAAAAGGAGCATGATTGGCAAAACAGAGGTGAAAAATACAAGCCACTGCGACTGAATTTCTGTAAACTCTGGGACGCCATTAAAAAAAATAATGTATATAAGCATAGAACCTAAAAACAGAAGAGCTAAGTAAGCTATAATAAAAAGATAATCGAATAGAAATTCAATCATTCTTTTTTTAAACGAAATAGGATTGATTGCTAAAATCTTCATCATCGACTCCCCCTTTCTCATCTCCTATTATAACATTTTTAATATTCTAAATAATATTTGAGAGGAAAATTTGTAGGCTATTGAGCTCGCAAATTGAGATTGTTTCATAATTGTAAACTCCTGTAGGTTTTATTATACACTACTTCTATTATGGCTTTTGGACTTTATTTCAATTTTACGTTATATTATTATTAAAAATCTAAATCATAAGAAATTATGTATGTCAGAAGATATTAAAATCAAGATTGGAAAAAGAATTCGTGAAGAACGTGAACGACTTGGTTTAACACGTGAGCAAGTTTGTGATACTGAAGAAGAATTAACTGTCAAACAGCTGATGAGAATTGAGCTCGGACGTTCTTTGCCAACCATTGTCAAACTGCAGTATATCAGTGATAAATTAGGAGTTTCCCTCAACTATTTGTTAGGTGAAACAAAACTAGACATTCCTGAAGATTATTATCAGGCTAAATATAAACTCATGAAGTCTCCTGTCTATGGCGACCTCGAACGTATCAAGAAAAAGCTAAAAGATATTGAGGAACTCTACGACAACTATATTGATATTCTACCAGAAGAAGAACTATTAACCATTGATATCATTGAAAGAACCCTGAATTTTATATCTGAAGAGAAGAAAGAAGATCTTGTTGAGATTGTATATGAAGACTATTTGAACCAGGTATTAAAAAAAGAAGAGTACACCTTGAATGACCTTCTGCTAATAAAATACTATACCTTTCAATGTCAAGTTGGTGACTATGATGAAGAAATTGTTGAAAGTTTTCGATGTAAATTAATTAATCAAGAATTACAAGGGGAAGAGCTAGTTAATGTTGAACTACTGGGGGCATTGTCAACTATAGGTGGAATCTATGTGATGCATCACGATTATAGAAATATGAAAACTATTGTCGATAAAATGCATACTATTATTGATAAGACGCTACAACATGCTTACAAACCCGCCGTACTCATTTTTGAAGCGAAATATTATCTTTTCTATGAGAACAATAGAGATAAAGCGACTGAGCTTTATAATACAGCTACCGTACTAGCTGAAGCTTTTGGTGATCAAGTCTTCATAAAAAATCTTAAAATGGAAATGGAAAAAGATTTAAACATAAAATAGAAAATATATCATCAACATTTTAAACATGATTCATTCCAAATGTAATAACTACCAAAGAAGCATCTGAAGTTAAACTCAGATGCTTCTTATCTTTCCTGAATATCGTTGAGTAAACGAAAGTTTTTCGGCAACGAATTTTTGAGTGAAATCATTGTCTTCTCTCAAATCCCTTAAACGTCGGTACATCAATCTTTCTCCTAAGGAAAAGTATAGAGGAAAAACAGGAAAAATTTTATGTATTGTCCTAATTGGACAATATGAAATATACTCAATAATATCCACTAGTATTCAAGTATATTGATTGATGCTTTATTGTTTGAAACAGAAAAATAATAAAGTATATTCCATTTATAGAGGGTTGATATGTCTTATTTATATTATTTGTAGGTATTTATTTACTTTATTTGATAATAACTCTTGATCCATGTTTAAAGTACCAGTTATGATAAGAGGTTCCAGAAATGTTAGACCTGTCAAATACTGAATCGTAGTGATAGGCTTTAAAATCTCTTCAATTGTTACATGGAAGCGGCCGTTTCTCGTGTAGTCATCTTGCCCAGCTCCAAAACTAGCTACCAACATGACTTCCTTGCCTTGTAAGGCAGTACCAGTCGAACCATAGGCCCAACCGTATTCAAAAACAACGTCAAACCACTGTTTCATGAGGGCTGGCGTTTGGTACCAATAAATTGGGAACTGGAGTACAATGCTATCACTTACCTCTAGAATCTTTTGCTCCGTTTTGACATCAATGTCAAAATTGGGATACAGTTGGTACATATCTCGCACGTCATAACCAGCTCCAGCAGCAGCTGTTGCCAGTTCTTTATTAATGCGTGAGCCCGTTTTTAATTGAGGGTGAAATGTAAAAATTGTGGTTTTCATATCGTTTCTCTTTCTTATCTTAATTATGCTTGACCTTCCTTAGACACAAACCATACATCAAAAACGCACTAGAAACACATTACTCAAATGCAAAATTGGAGGGGACCAATAAGCTTATCAAAGACATTAAACGTCTGGGCTTCGGTTTTAGAAACTTTATTAACTTTAGGAAGCGTGTTTTCATCACTCTGAACATACAAAAAGAGAAAACCTATCAGGTTCTCTCTAGATGTTAGCTTTTCGTCACCCACTACAGTTGACAAAGAGCCATATTTAACCTGTCTACTTGACAGGGGGCATATCAATAGCGGGTGGTTTATTTGTTTCTCACCTTCGGAGCGAAACGGACTAATAGTCACATAATAAAAAGGAATTAAGCAACCAAACGCTACTTAATTCCTTGAAATTATCTCATCACCTCTATTAGCCTTTAAATTTTGATAGACTCTATTTTCTAATTAATATGACCAATATTGTCAATACTAACCCTTTCAATCAATTCATTAGTTGTCGAAACTAAGTACATTAATAAATCCAAAAAGAGTATCAATAGTAAAGTAAACTAAATAATTGAGTTATAAATGGCTATTTTCACAAAACTGTTTCATCATCACACTATCTCAGTACACAAACCATTTTTCTATAGCTTTGTCTTAATCTTGATCTTTTTTCTTTAATCCAAGAAACGCACCTAAGGTAAACATTATTCCGGCAACTAATGACATGAAGACTTCGCTAACTGTTCCGGTTTTTGGCAACCTATCATTGTTAGTAGTTGATTTACTATCAATATTGGTATGTTTATTATCTATGTTCTCTTGTTCATTAAGATAAACTTCCTTCTTATTTTCAAAGTTTTTATCATTTTCATCAGGAACTTTAGCTGTGACATCCTTAGTTGAATCAGATTTGTGTGAATGATTTTCTCTTTGTAAATCCTCCTTTTTGTAATTTTCATCTAAGTGACTATGATTTTCTTGCACGTTATCTTTCTTTTTCGATACATCAAAAGTAGGTTTATTTTCCTCCTCCTTTTTCTCCTCTATTTTCTTGAATACAGGTTTTATAAGAGTATCTTTTGATACATTAATAACATAGCCAGCATCTTTTTTCCCTTCGACACCAGAAATTTCCCAGCCATCAAATTGATATCCTTTTTCTAATTCACCCTTATAGACAGGTAAAATGAAATCTTCTTCCGACACTATCGTTGAACTCATTTCTTTTCCATTTTGAATGGTCACAGTTACCGTATGAGGTTTTAGTTCGCTTACCTCTCCCGTATCTTTGTTTAAAATGAATTCTTTTACGGTTGTATTTCTTGCAAAATCTTTTACAACAATCTTAATGTTTAGTGTCTTATCTGTTAGTTGTTTAATATCATCAAATGATTTATATTCTTTTCCATTTACATAAATATGTTTGTCTTGAATCTCACCATCGAATCCATTATTTCTTTTATCATTGATATTAAAGACTACAGATTTTCCGTCAGCATATTCAATACTAGTATTTCCCTTAGGATCAATGTTTACTTCTGGTTTAACATTATCATATAAAAATTGATAGTGTACTCCAACCGCTTTCGCATTCAAATCGCTATAGCCAGTTTGAAGATAAACATTTCCATCCATATCTGTTACCTTATCTGGGAATCCGTTTGCTTTATAGTCTTTCATTCCCCAGTCCATGATGTCACCGTCTTTAACATTAAGCTTAATATTAAAATCTCTAGTGTTATCAATGTGTAAATCTCCGTAGATTAAATAATTATCTACAACCGATTCATTAACTCTCAACTCCCAGTTAAAACCACCCTTATCAGAAATCTTACCTCTTAAATAAAATTCTGGATTTCGTACATAAATTTTATTAGATTTAGATGGATTAAAGTAGTTCTTGTCCATTGAAAGATTTACTGGTTTTGCATCAATAAATAACATAGAGCCATCTTCTTTTATAGCTTCTACGTTGGAATCATCCTCCCCATGATACTCTTTATCATCTTTACCAAATAATACCAGTTTAGAAGAATCTGTTACAAGATTTCCATCATTATCGATTGCCTCCCCTTTATCATTCATTTTAAAGGTAAACACTTGATATTTTACAATGTTAAAGCCATCCAAAGCCGACATTAATACTGATTGAGTACTTCTTCCATCTTCAACATTTCTACTATCAGCATAAATTATTTTTTCTGATAGGACTCTTAGATTAGGATTGGCCTTTTGTATTTTTGCTATATCTTCCTGGCTATAAACTCCATTTCCTTCTAACATATCCGTTTTTCCAGGATTATGGGTAGTCACTTTTAGTGCATAGCCTTTTCTTAGAATGATGTTATCCTTTAACAGATATTGTTGTTTTTCTGAATCAGAATAGATTTTACCAGATTCCATTTCCGTTAAATTGTTTGGTTTGTTCTTTGAAAGATCACCTTCTCCTAATTCTATTACATTCCCATAACTTGATGTATAGGGATATTCTGTTTTAGTTTCCTTATTTTTTTCAGGCATTCTAATTTTAGTTTCAGCTTTTATCTGATCATCATCTTTAACAAAGAATCTCATATCTCCTGCAAAAGCTAATCCATCCACAATATCATTAATATTAGCGTATAAATCAAATGTCATCGTTTTTGAGTGGGAATCATACTTAGTCGTTTTGATTTCTACAGATCTATAGTTATTGCCGTAATATACCTTGGCATTTTTAGAAACATTACTTATCTTTCCAAGAATTTCAAAGTGTCCATCTTTAGACGGGCTTAGAACACCATAAATTTTTGATTTGATTTCGTCAAGTTTTTCAGTTTCATATTGTAAGGCACTACCATCGTCATAAGCAATGATATTTCCCTTATCATCGTATTTATAATCGTATTCCTCTGTTCTCTTACCAGTTTCACTTGTAAAGTCATCAACTTCTCTAAATTTCTTTTTAATGAGTTTCTTTAAGTCTTTACTTTCAAAATCTCTAATTGTTGAAATAGTTTTATGAATAGTCAAGCTTGATTTTTCTTCGATAGACTCTTCATTTTCTTGATGATTTTCTTCCTCAGTTGTATCTTTTTTAAGACTATCCTCTTTTCTATTTTCTAAATTTTTAAATTTAGATTCGGAAATCTCGCCAAGCTTTTGGTATTTAGATGAATCTTGATCAGGATCTACTAGATAATAGGAAATCATCCCCTTTTCATCAGCATGATCAGCAAATTTAATTCTATGAATCTTTGTGAAATTGCTAGATCCATCTAATGCAATGACTTCAATGATTTTTCCTCTTAAATCTCCTGCACCATTAATTTCATAAATAGTATTTCCGTCTTTGTCTAGTTTCCTATTTCTTCCTTGACCCTCACCTGCATAAGTTACTTCAAGATTTTTCTCAACCTCTCCATCTTCATTAACCAGAGCAGCGCCTGCATACCAAACTTCGTTTGCAATCTCGTCAAATTTTTCAGGATGTTCTTTTTGATCTCTCGCAAATAAGGTTTCATTCTTGTATTGATCTTTTACCTTGTGATAAGTATCCTTTGTAATCAACTTAATTTTTTCAGGATTTGAAAAATCAACCGAAACAATCTTAGGGGCTGTATTATCAATTTTTACAGGAATATAGGAAACCTGCCATGGGTAATCTTTAGTTAATCTATATTTAAATTTATAGAAATATTGACCTTCTGCAATCGGTTCAAATTGTCCTCTTATCTTAGTAGCAGGATCTTTGGTATCCTTGCTTTCTGGTGCATTTTCTTCTCTACCTCTAGGGTTATAGATGAGTCCATCCCATTTCAAGTCGCTCCAAACTTTTAGCTTAGAAGATTTGATTCCCTTTGCATCATTTCTCTTAGAGTTTAAAATTCCTCTAATAAAGTGTTCTCTCGAAATGACTTTTAAGTCTCTTTGATTTTCTCCCTCTTTATTTGTATTTACTATTGAAATCAATCCTTCTTCTGCACTTCTTAATACAAGTGGAGAAGGTGTTAATCCTCTCCCAAGTTGAGCATCTTGAGGATTTCCATTTGAATCTAAAGGATAAATTTTAGCAATATTAGAACCACTTGATGATGGTGCGTTGATCCCTTCGTTATTGAAAGCAAACAATTCTGGATTTTGATCTAGGGATGTTGTATTTTTATCTTTTCTATTTTGTATAACTCCTGCTGGATTAAATTTATCTATACCTTCTCCACCAATCCCCTTATTTAAGGTTCCTGGAATTTTCGGTTTGCCATCATCATCATAACCTTCCATTGTTTTTGATTTTGAACCTTCTTCCCAGGCCCATTTATCAAGGATTGGTTCGTGGTTCCAATTCCCAGCAAATCCCATTAGAGGCATCGATAAAGAAGGTTGGAAGTTTATTTTCTTCCCGTTGGAGTTCAGAGCTTCCATTTCTTCCACTGACTCAAAATGAATAAATGATTCTACAAATTTATTTTTGTTTTTAGCCTCCCCAACATTTATAACCGCATTTAAATCAAAGCTAGAATTTGGACCTATAGTGAAAGTGTCATGCTCAAATGTAATATTTGCTCCTTTGATTTTTTCTGGGTGGATTTCTGGAACAATTTGCTTACCATCTGGAGATTTTTCATCTTTGTATGTTTCATCCAGTTTGAGTCTGTCAGTTAGAGCATCTGTAGTTATAGCAGATGCTGAAACTTTAAAGGTTAAAGGTCTGTTTGATGTATTGTGAAGCTTAATTGTAAAATATTTTTTATCTCCTTTTATTTCTTTAAGAGAAATAGAACCATAAGAGTTTACCAAACCTTTAGAATCCGTGTTTTTAAAAGTAGCTACGACTTCATTTCTCAAAGCATTGGCAACATTAATTAGCCCTGCTCCCTGTTGTCTAGGTGATGCAAAGTATTGACTTTTTTCTTTCCAAGAAGTTGCATCCATCATAGGGCGTGCAGTATTTTGTAGGGCTATTTTTGTAAGACTTGTAAGATCTATTTTGTCATCTCCCTTAAGATTTTTCAACACAGGTCTTTCAAGCATTTCCTTTAATTTTGGTCTAATCAAAACAGTAGAAGCTGCCACGATTGGAGTTGCCATACTAGTCCCTGACATATAACCATAAGTTGATTTCCCATTAATGACATTGAGAGTGGATTTAATATTTTTACCGGGTGCTGAAACATCTGGTTTTAAAAGTAAATCTATTCTTGGTCCCCAAGATGTGGACCCTGCTGGAACGATGATCTCTTCTTTATACAGTTCTTTGTCTGTGTCAGGTGCAAACTTAAAGTCAATCTCTTTTTCGTCACCTACATTCGGTTTATTAGAATTATAGCTTGCCATATCAATTGGATAGTATTGCTCCAATTTATCTTTAAAATCTTCTTTATTATTCCTTTTAACCTCAGTTTTTTTATCAGGGTTAATCATGTTCCATAACTTTACACCATCATCTCCTGAAATTGAAAAAACTTGACTAGTAGTTCCTTCATCCTCCTCATATCCCATAGCTGGAAGCTCTGTCCAATTATCTCTATTGTAGTAATTTACAGTATTTACAACCATAATGCCACGTGCACCCTTATCCGTTGCACGTTTAAAAGCATTTTTTAACTCCTTTGTATAAATTCTATCCATTACTGCAATTTTGCCTCTAAGATCCAATCCTATCAAATCTTTGTCTTGCCCCTTGCCTATATATACAAATTTTAATTTACTAGAAGCTTTTGATCCTTCTTCATTTGTTATGATTTTATTCTTATCGAAAAAGGCACCTATATTTCTATATTTAAAACTTTCTCCACCTATGTTAACTTTATCAAACTCAACTGTTTGATTTTTAGCAGATGCGACTGCTATCGCATCTTCATGTGCTGCAGTTCGTGTTACATTTCCAGTGTCGGTCATTTTCAGATTATTATTTGCCACTAAATCCCATGAAGAACTTGAAGCAGAAGTCGCATAGTTACCCGTAGCTACAACCATTGGAATGCCTGCTTTTCTTAATGCTCTAATAGCTTGCCAATATTTCTCACCTACAAGACCTGTTCCTGTAAAGCCAGATGATATCGAAACAACATCGACATTGTGTTTGATCGAATCTTCAATAGCATGAAACATTGTTTCATCTCCTGCGAAGCCAGATCCTGTGTCAGAGTACATTTTATAAGAGAAAATCTGTGCATTAGGAGCAATTCCATCTATTCCGTTAAAGTTTTTAATATCTTTTTCAGTATCATTTCCCGCAAGAATCCCTGCAATATGCATCCCATGTGGATCAAAATAATCGCTTCCATCATCAGCTTTTTCTACAGTAATTTTACCACCATTATAATAATTGAAAGCATGAGGGATTTTATCACTCAACCAGAAATTTTTATCAGTACCTTTTAAGTCTTCTTTTTTAAATCTCATTGAGTCTTTAGCATCATCATCAATCCTCATGGCCTTATGCCTATAATCCGTTCCCGTATCGATATTTGAAATGACCATACCTCTACCATCAAAGTTTTTCCCAAATGGTGCATTGATAGATTTTAGGTAATCGATTGCCTCTTCAACTCCAATTTCTTTTCTAGCATGATTCATCATAGGTTGGACTTTTTGTGACCTTTCAACCGATGAAATACCTTCTATTAGTTTAATTATGTCCAGAGTATCTTTGGTTGTTTCAATAGCGCTACCGTTAAAAATTCTATCATAAGTATATAAAACTTTTGTATTCTTAAGATTTGATAGTTCCTTGATTGCTTTTTCTCCAGATTCTTTATCTTTAAATTCAGCAATATAGACAAGTTTATCCTCTTTTTTGGGACTTTCTGGGTCTTTACTTGCAGACGAGTCCGCTTTATCTCCTTGGGATTGATTGGAATTTTCTTCTTTGATTTTTGCTTCTTCATTGCTAGTGTTATTGTCTATCACAGGATTTTTACTAACAACTTCTTTTTCCTCAATATTGGAATTTTCTTCTTTGATTTTTGCTTCTTCATTGCTAGTGTTATTGTCTATCACAGGATTTTTACTAACAACTTCTTTTTCCTCAATAATTGTTGTTTTCTTTTCTTCAGTATCCTTTGAAGTTTCTATAACATTATGAATATCTTCAAGTTTTTCTTTGTTTTCGTTTTGTTTACCTACTACTGTTTCTTTATCAGATATTTTTAAAGAATCTTCAGAACTAGGTGTATCTGCTAGGATTACCTCATTAGGGACATATGCTGCTAAAATAACTGCAGCTGTGGTTAATGACAATACTGTACTTTTTTTCATTTTAATTCCTTACATATTTATTTAACTTCCAATAGATAGTAAACTTTAACTTTGCTAGCATTTGTTATAAAAAGTTTTACTAATACTCTTCGAAGATCGCATCAAACCGCGTCAACGTCGTCTTAGCGTATGTATGGTTACTGACTTCGTCAGTTCTATCTACAACCTCAAAGCAGTGCTTTGAGCAACCTGCGGATAGTTTTCTAGTTTGCTCTTTGATTTTCATCGAGTATAAGTATTATCTAGGAAATAGAGTAGTACATTTATATATAATTGTTAGCTCTCCAGAAAAATAGTATATCATTTAAAAAATTTAAGTCAATAAAAATTAACCTACATTAATTTATTTTTTAATAAGCGTTAAAAACATAGAGTCAAAAACTTTCGTAGTTAGCTGGGGTACATTATCAGAACATTCACACCATCAAAAATAGTAGCAATCAACTTAAAGCACTAGCAACATCACAAAGTCAAACATCATTAATGAAATATCAGCGCTATTAAACAATATAAAAAACCGCTAAGAATAAGACTTAACGGTTATCTTCTACATATCTATTTTTTCAAATCCTCAGTCGTTTATCTACCTATAACCTAGACTTTACGAGTGCCTTGCTCTACCAACTGAGCTAAATTGGCTAACACTTTTATAGTATGGCACTCTCAATTTTTTGTCAGGAAGTTTTAAACGATTTTCTTTATCAAAATCTGGCAAGGATTCTGGGGATCCCAAAGTTGAGGAAAAATCTCTAATTTTTTAAAACCAACACTTCGATAAAAGACATTTGTTCGATCATAATCTTTATTAGAGCCTTCTGCTACTGTTTTTACCTGTAGGTAGTCTACTTGTTTGCGTGCTTCACTTTCTAAAGTAGCAAGCAATTGACTCCCAATTCCTCTACCTTGATGAGCTTTTTTTACGCCGAGACAATCAATCTCTGCACACTCTTCACTAGAATAGGACAAGCTTACAAATCCAGTCAAATTACTCTCCTGATAGGCTGCCCAAACTTGCAAATCTTTGGCTCCTTCGATGTAGGCTTGCGTGCTTTCAGGTATTCCAAACCATTCTGGCAAATCCTTTAAAACCTCATCAACAACTGCCATTTTTTGATCTTCATCCTTGACTTCTTCAATTGTAAACATCATAAGTTCCTTTCTTGATTTTAGTCTTACTTTACCTCTTACGAACCAGCACTTTCGTAGGCATCCAAGCCCCTATCCCAGAGTTTGAGGGAAATGAAAAAGAAGACAAGGGAAATCAGGATCAAACCACCGATATTAAAGAGCCCATTCTTACCCTGCAAGAAATAACTGGCAGGATAGTAAGCCGTAAAGGCAAATGGCACGATAAAACTGATCAACCAACGAAGGAGCGAATTGTAAATGGAAATCGGGTACTTGGCAAAATCATTGAACATATAAAAAATATAAATCATGGCGCCTGACTGTTTGGTCCAAAAAGCGATACTGGCTGTCGCAATTTTCAAGGAAGTATAAATCAAGGTCGCAAAAGGAATACAGACTAGGAAAAGCAGGAATTTTGGAAGGGTCCAAGCAATGCTTGATACTGTTGTTCCTAATAGAATGCCACCGACCAAAAGTTCGCCTAAAGCATCAATCTGGAAGGTCTCAACGAGGATATGAAAGAGAGGATTGATAGGACGAGTCAGATACTTGTCAAACTCCCCTTTTCGAACTAGGCGTTGACCTAAAGCCCAGAGGTTGTCAAAAAAGAGATGGTCCAAGCCCTTGGGAATCAAGGAAAATCCATAGATAAAGGCAATTTCTTGAAAGGTCCAACCTTCTAGGGATGGGATATGTTGAAAGATAACATTGAGAAACAAGAGGTTCAGACCTTGAGTCAGAAAGACTCCCAAGACACCTACTACAAAATCAACCTTGTATTCCATGATTTGCTTGATGTATTGTCTGATAAAAATCAGATGCATGCGTTGATATTTTTTCATACTAACCTCCTTGAATAGTGATAAATGACTGGACTCGTTTCCAAATCAACTGAGACAAGCCCACCATCACTATAAGCCAGAAGAACTGGAGCAAAAGCGCTTGAAGAATCTGACTGGCATCGTATTTCCCAACAATGATCATAACCGGAGTGTAAATCAAGGATGAAAAAGGCAAGAAGGAGAGAATAGCTGAAACCACCTTTGGAAAGAAAGCCAAGGGAATCAAACTTCCAGACATAAAAGCCACTATGGAAGTCTTGAGTAGATTGGAACCCCAAAGATTTTTAAACACAAAGGCTGAAAATCCAAAGCAGATATTAAAGAAAAAGTTAATCAGATAGGCGAGCGTTAAGCTAATGAGATATATAACCAACAATCCCAGCACTTCTACAATGCCTTTTCCAGACAGGATTTTCATCATAACTATGACACTTAAAAATGGCAGTCCAACAGTGATAAAAATCAACCACTTGGAACCAAGCTCGGTAAAGAGATAAGAGGCCGCAAAATGCACTGGTCGCAACAAACGCATGATAATGGAACCATCCTTGACCTCTTCCCCAATCATAAAGGAGCTATCAGATCTGGTCAAAAGATTGGTCACAAAACTCATGATGATGTAGAGGGTGATGTCTGCCATGCTGAAGCCCTGAATCAAAGGCTCCTGTGACGAATCAAAGACTGCCTTCCAGAGATAAAAGGCCACAAAAGCCCCCATGACATCTCCAATCCGATAGAGAATAAAGTTGACACGATAGGTAATCAACTCCTGAATCCCTGCATTGATAAAGGGTTTATACCGTCTCCACAATTTGACCATCTTAGAGCTCCTTTCGGTAGAAGCGACGGATAATATCCTCAATATCCGTATCCACCATCTTCAAATCACGGACTTCAAAATCAGACAGAGTTTGCTTGATAATATCAGCTGACTGGTAGCGAGAACTATCGAATTCAATAGTCAGGCTATTTCCTTGCCTATCAATGGTCATATCAGGCAAGCCTTCATAATGAGAGACTAAATGACTTTGACCTGGTATCAGATCGAAGGAGAGAGTCTTCATCTTGCCAAAGTTTTCCTTGAGCTGGCTCACCGTTCCATCAAAAATCTCTTGCCCCTTATCAATCATAAGAATCCGATCACAGAGTTGCTCAATATCACTCAGGTCGTGAGTGGTCAAGAGAATAGTGGTCTCTTCCTCCTGATTGATCTGAGTGATAGCCCGACGAATGTTATCCTTGACCGACACATCCAAACCAATAGTTGGCTCATCTAAAAAGAGAACCTTGGGATTGTGAAGCAAGGAAGCCGCAATATCCGCCCGCATCCGTTGACCAAGCGAAAGAGTCCTCACAGGATCCTTAATAAATTCCTTCAAATCCAAGACTTCATTCAAAAAATCCATGCGCTTGTGGAAGAGCGAGTCTGGCACATCGTAAATCTCCTTCAAAACCGCGTAAGTCTCTTGCAGGGCCAAATCCCACCATAGCTGAGTTCGTTGCCCAAAGACAACCCCGATATCCTTGACATAATTTTGGCGATTATCTTGTGGAATCTTACCATTAATCCGACAAAAACCAGATGTCGGTTTCAATATTCCGGTCAGCATTTTAATAGTGGTTGACTTCCCGGCACCATTTGCCCCAATAAAACCAAGAATCTGCCCCTTTGGCACCTCAAAGGTCAAATCCTTGACCGCTTCAAAGGTCTGCTTTTCAGGATGAATAAAGGAACGTAAAGCCCCTTTCAAGCCCGGCTCCTTGACTGTCTTCACAAAATTTTTCTGAAGATGCTCTACTTCAATCATTGCCATATCTATCTCCTACAGTAAAAAATCAACAAACCGTGTCCTCTAAACACAAAAAGCCAATTTCTCATCTCCTAAAATCTGCCTTCTTTATCACAGCAGAAGACCTTAGTATTACTCTATTATAAAGCAGTTAAAAAAGGAAACCAAGTGTTATTCTCGAAAAAGAGAAAATAGTTTTGATACTTGAAAAAATCAAAACCACCCGTCTAATTCACTAAACAAAATGACACAATTCAATAATTCATCAAAGCCTCTACATATTCCTGTAGAGGCTCATTTCAACTTCTCTCATTCTTGCTTGTGAATGTTTAGATAGATTATAAGGTACAAAAAAGCCACCATATGGTGACTTAATGATAGACAATCTAAAAAGAATTGGAAATAATTCCTTTTTTGAGTGCTGTAAGTATAAATCCCTACTTTACACACTAAGTTCATTTATCACATCTAACAATAACTCTTTGTCATTCTTCATAATGGCTAACAATGCATCCTCGTCATCTTCCAAAATGGCTAAATATATCTTTCTTCGAGCTTCAAACTTTTCGATTTCTTTTTCAATCTCTTTAATCCGTCGAGTTTCTCTTAATTTCATAGAAAAAAGAATTCCCAAAGACATAAAAGTTAATACATCAATTGTAGCGAAAAATATGATAAGATTCATGATAATTACTCTCCCTCTAAAATAAATTTTCTTAGTTCTCAACTAATGAATGGATTTCAACACTTCACTCTGAAAAGATGAGTTTTCCTTGTTTATGTTCATTATTAGTGTTAACCATTAACAAACATATGCTCTCGCAAACATATACAAATCATCTAATTCATCATGTTCAGGTCTTGAGGTTGTATGAAATCCTGCACAATAATGACAATAATAAGTACGAATGGTTTGATCCTCACACAACATGACTGCACGAAGTGCTTTGGCATTAGTCTCATAAACTATTTTATTTTTTTTAGCTCCATGACAGTAAACACCTTTTGTTGAGTGTCTGTTCTTCATAAGTTTCATTTTGATTTTATAGATTATCTTTCTAATTTTAGACATTTTGCTTTCCTCCTTTTGGTAATAAATGCTGTACTTTTGTTTTGCATTATTTCTTTATAACTATATTTTATCACCAGAAACACACAATACAAGTACTTTAAACACATCATTGTCCATCTGTTTTATACTTTCAAACAATACAACAAAAAAAGTACGTATAAAACGTACTTCTGTTTTTTTGTGAAATGCTATTAAAAAAAAGTGTCAATTTTACTTATTTATTTTTTCTAGTTCAAGTATAGTAAATACCCCATTAAATCGATCAATATAACGTTGAAAACTATCTCTGCCATAGGTTTCAATTTCATATATTACCCTAGGAACTGTACTCCTTGTATCTTTCTCGATAACTTTAAGTGCAGGGATATCATCTTCAAGTACTTCCCAAAACTGACCAACATATCTGAATCTAATCCGAAATTTTTCCGTATCTGAAAACATCAAGAAAGTATGATAACGAACATCACTATCTGACAAAATTTGAGTTAATTCCTCAGAACTTAATATTAGTTCTGTATTATACTTCGAACGATGAACAGTTTTAAAACGATCCAGTCTGAAATTACGAAGACTCCTTGTATCTATTCTTAATCTTCCATCCTTTTCTTCAACTTTATATGCCATACAATAAAAATAATGATCATTAAACATAATCGAGACCGGTAACACATCATAATCGGCATCCTTTCCTTGGTATTTCGTATACTTAAAAGAAAGAGGCTTCTGATTTTCAATTGCGTCAAAAATAGCGGATAGATGAGGTAAGATAGATTTACTCTTATTGTCCCTGTAAATCGATAATTCCTTATACTCCTCTAGTTCCCGTTCCGTAAAGTTTCTAATACGCTGACGTTCCCTATCATCAACAGCTCTCTCTACAAAAGTATCAATGATTTCTCTAACTTCCTCAACACGTAGTGCTCTACTTTCTAAAAGAATCTTAGACAAGATGACGGCCTGGTTGTACTTTAAGTTACCATAACCATGGTTATATTCTGCCTCATAGGTTCCTGCAAGTCGAGAATACTTTATTTTCATATCATCTCTAAGTACTTTTAGATTTTCCTTTAATTCCCTTAAATCATCTTTAAAGGTTCGCTCGGCGATATTAAAACGTTTAAGGTAATCAGTTTTATTAACCTTATGCCCCTTTTCCAATTCAGACATAAAATATAAAAGACGACTGGTTTTCCCTTGCAAATTATTTTCTTCTTTCATTATTCGACCTCATGCTTGATTATAACTTATAGAATATAATATCATTATCCTCTACGTTAGTATGCTTTTACTTTCAATACTTATCTAAAAAACTCAAAGTCCCTTTGAAAATTGAAAAATTATCCTAATTCTGTTCGTAATAATATCTAGTCTTTTTTGTACTAGCTTACAATAAAAATAGAGATTTAATACACAAAGGCCAGTGTGAATTTCACTAGCCTTTGTGATAATATTAGTGCAATTTATTATTCAAGTATTCTGCTATATCCAAAAATGATAGCGTAGAATCAAAATGTTCTTCCTCTGCTTCTTCGCCACCTATTAAATTAAGGCTAAAATGATTTCCTCGAAATCTGACTTCATATACTTCATTTATATAGAGTATCCTATTGGTACTTTCAATCCCTTTCTCACTTTCATAACAAGATTGTATTCCTAATTCCTTTAGTTTTTCTTCTAGTGCTATCAAATGAATATCATAATTTCTAGCACTAGAGCTCTTATTGGGAATTAACAACATCTCCTCTGAACGATTAAGCCAGAACGGAGATTTCATTCTATATTGTGAAGGAATCATTTTACTAAACATGGTTTCATAGTAAGCAATGAAGGCATAACGCCATTCTTGAGGAGCTATATTACTAATATTTTCTTGGATAATACGACGATACTCAACATCTAGCGGCTTGTTCATATCGAGTTCATCAAGTAGTTTTTTGACATACTCATTTCGAGATGAAAATAAACTTTTGAGGCTTGGTGCAGACCCAGAAGACTCATTTGAATTATCCTGATACAGCGTTTTATAATTATTAGCTGTAGTCATTGTATAGTCTCCTAGAGCTAGCAAAGCTGCCCGCATTAATAGACCTTCTTCAGGCTTTGTTTCAGTAAACATTTTTGATATTTTATTCCAATAGATTGAAATAACATCAATCTTTCTGCTTGGCAAATCATCCGCTTCGAAGTAAAAGCAACTTCGAATCTGACCATCAAAATAGGGATGATTTTCAGCAACTTCTATAATCTCTCTATAGGAATCATCTGCAGTTATCAATTTAGCTTTTTCAATCTCTTCGTCAACTTGGTCAATACTGAAACCATTAATTCTATTTCCCTCGGCTAGATATTCTAGCAGGTCTGAAGTATGTTCGATTTGTTCATTAATCCCCTTGATTGCCCGTTCATATGACTCTTGAGAATCTATAACTGAGTTATTAATCAAGTTCCTAAAGATACGATACCAATTTTTATAGCTAGTATCTAATGAATCACCGTGATGTTCTAAGAATGTTGAAATAACGTGAAAATAAACCCTATCCTTCAGTTTTTTGTCGACTATTGAACCTTCTAAGATAGATGAAACCTCAGGCACTTTATTCTGAGAGAGAAAGTCAAGAACAGATACAATTATTTTTATATGACTTATTTCTACAGTTTCAAAGTCGATTTCAAGAGTCCAATTGTCGCGTTTAGAATAATCAAGGCTATCTAAATTATTGATAAGCACAATTTCAAATAAATTTAAAAAGTTGGTGTCAAAGGCATTTTTATCAATATTCCAAATAACATCAGTCCATTTTGTATCAATATTTTGGGAAAATTCCCTTTCTAAATGACTATCTATTTTCTTTATTCTATCAATTAATCTTGCTTTAAAATTTTCAAAGTCAGTTAATGGGCGCCCTCTAGAATTCAGTTTGATATAGAGCTCATCTTCTGAACCAAGTTTATCAATATCTAGAAAATTGAAGACAAGTTTTTGGTTATTAGAATCTGATAAAACTGAAACATAATCAAACCCATAATCAAAAGAATCAGAAATGTCATCTAGTGTTTTCAAGGCACCTTGTACAGTTGGATCTAACTGCCATGAATCTGCAAACCATGGCTGATCTGTTATGATTTCGGAAGGACTTTTTGTTTTTGTAAAAAAAATTCTTCTATTCTCAACTAGACTCTCGAAAAATTTTGTCGAAGATTTTCTAGTTTCATAAGAGAAATTACCCAAAAAGTCACACTCATCATTATCTCTATAAGCAAAAAGATAAACCAAGAATAAAGTTGTCAGACGTTGTTGTCCATCTAATGGAATAAACTTCCCATTAGTTGATTTTCCATAAATAAAATTCAAATCGAGTGGCCCAACGTTTGTGTCAATTAAGGCAGTATTAATATCCTGCAGTAATTTTTTTCGAACTTCGGTGGTTCTTTTATCCTTTCTACCTTGTGCATAGTCTCGCTGAATCAAGGGAATTACGACTCGATAATTTTCTAACAATGATTTTAAGTTATATTTTGCGTTGATCTCTTGCATGACTACTCCTCATAATCTCCAAAAAATTGGTTAAATTCCTGTTTTATCGCTTGAATATAACTGTCTTTATCCTTTTCAGTCCAGTCATCAAGTCCATCTACCTCATTGCTATAGACTTTCAAAAACACATTACGCGTACAAACAGGTACAAATTTCCCTTCTGCATCAACCTCAATAATAATTCTTCGTTTTTGATCAAACGGACTATTTCCATAAGATCGATTCGTATTAGCGTCTAGCAAAGTTAAATTAGCTAGACTATCATCAGCTTCAGCAGTCTCATCAGCCGTAGCATGAATATGCTCGATATCCCATTTCTCTTTCTTATAAATATCAAAAGGAAATCGATATTGTTTTTCACTCTTATTAATCAAAGTAACGAGATTAAACAGTAAAAGAGTAGATTTGATAGTTTTATTTTTAGTACCATAGGAAAGTTCTTCTATAGAAGCTATATCACCCGCAAGAGTTTTATAAGCAAGGTCTTTTAATTTAGAAAAAGCTTCCGACTTTTTCATCCCTCTAGTAGCTTCAAAGACCTCTTCAATTTTCTTAGCGTCAACCGATAATAGATAGCCGATTAAATGGTATCTATTTAGGTCCCTGTACCAGTTAGTTAATTCATCAAATAATAAGTCGATTTCATTCCAGTAGTTACTTATAAAAGTCGGTTTATTTTCGGCATTTTGATATTTTGCGTAGATTGAGTAGAAAGTTGAGTAAATATCATTTTGAGGTATTTCTAAAGTACGATGTTCAAGCAGGTTAAACAAAAGATCTATTCTAGTGACATATTTCTCACTATTTGTAAGGAACTTCCAAAATGATTCCTCTTGAAGTTTATGTTCAATTTTATCCCAATCTATCCCCCTATGTATCCTTTCACTATCATTTTCAGAATCATAATTAGTTTTATCTAACAATAAAGCTTTAATGAGCTCAGCATTAGTCAAAGGAATCTTACCTAAGTTAACTTTGGTAAATAGTTTTATAGGGTCTTCTGTCTCATCAATTTCATACCAAATAAAGAAAACAGCCTCTGTTAAGACTTGATAAATATCGTGTAAAGCATTATCCGAATTAATATCTTCTCGTTCCACCCATTTATCAATAGCAGCAAAAGCTTTACTGATATGATGTGCATCAATATCATAATCCTCGATTTGTTGATAAGTATCAAAATTTAATTCTTTTAAATATTTAGCACTCTGTTCTCTTGTTTCATAAACCAACTCAAAGTAATCATATTGATTACTTCTTCTACGGCCACTACTAAATTCAGCAGACATAAATTTCAAAAAAATAAAGATCGTTGTTAGCCTCTGTTGACCATCAACTACATCATAAGTATTATCTGAAACTTTCTTAACAATCAAGGGCTGCAAACAGTACTTATAATCTCTGTTTTGTTTACTATGTGTATAGAGGTCTTCTAAAAGAGTTGTAACCTCATGTTCAGTCCAGCGATATCCCCTTTGATATGAAGGAACATTAAATTTTAATCCTTTTAGGTCTTCAATTCGTTTTTCAGAAACTACCATTTGATATCTCCTTTTCATCCAAAGGTTGTTATTAGAATTAACAAAATTATTATCTACAATTATAGCACTATTATAAATCAAAATATTGGAAAAAATGCAAAATACTTTCTATATAGGACAGGATAATGAAAAAAGCCACCAATGGTGACTTCATTCTTATCTACCTCTCCTCACCCCAACCAGTCTTTTTCTTTGGCGATGCGGACGGCTTCTGTTCGGTTGCCTGCATCAAGTTTGGTCAGGATGGCTGTCATGTAATTTCGGACGGTTCCATTTGAGAGAAAGAGGCTTTCTGCAATTTCTTGATTGGTTGAACCTTGGGCAACCATGGCCAAGACTTCTTGTTCACGTTGACTGAGTGGATTATTATCAAAGGCGACACCTTCGACAAGCTCTGGTGAGTACTCCTTTTGACCTGCTAGGACGGTATGGATGGTCGCCATAAGGTCACTGATGGAACGCTCTTTGAGCACATAGGCATCCACCTGGGCTGCAAGGGCTCGTTTAAAATAGCCTTTTCGTTTGAAAGTAGTCACAATGATGACCTTTATTTCTCTTTGATTGGCTCGAATCCACTCTAGGACATCAAGGCCTGTTTTAACTGGCATTTCAATGTCTAAAATGGCTACGTCAACTTCTTCTTTTTCCAAGAGAGCAATGGCTTCTTGACCATCACTAGCCGCATGGACCTCTTCGACATCGTCTTCCAACATGAGGAGCTGGCAGAGGGCATCCCTCAACATTGACTGGTCTTCGGCAACTAATAATTTCATGCTTTTCCTCCCTCTTTCAAATGCACACGAATCATGGTTGGATGCGATTGAGACAGAATTTCCAAGTCTCCATCTACCAAACTGAGGCGCTCTCTGATACTGTGTAGTTCTTGTCCTGTGACCTCCTTAAAGCCACAACCATCATCCTCGAACTCAAGGACAATACCATGATCACGACTTAGACGAATCTGACAGCTATCCGCCTGACTATGTTTAATAACATTATTGGCCAGTTCACGAAGTACCATGGACAGGGTCGACTGGCTAACGGGCGACAGACTTTCTAAGTCAAGGCTACTATCCACGGTCAAGACAATATCAGATAGGTCAAAGAGTCGCTCGAGCTCCAGTAACTCCTCAGCTACAGTTCGGTACTTGAGCTTATTGACAATCTCACGCACCTCGTACATGGAGTCACGGCTTATCTGATTCAATTCTTCCAAATTCTTCCTAGCAGCATCATACTGCTCCTTGTCCATCTGTTTTAGAGCCAACTCAGTTTTGAGACTCATCATGGCAAAGGTGTGTCCTAAGGTATCGTGCAAATCACGGCCGATACGATTGCGTTCATTTTCAGCTGACAAGATATTGATGGTCCGGTTCTGCTCCGCAAGGGCTTCTTCCATCTTTCTCTCCTGACGCATACGGCTTTGAAAATAGTACATTCCCAAAGAAAAAAGAGTAATAGCCAGGGACATGAGGTGGGTGCTCAAATCGTCTGTCAGTTGGAAGGATGATGACGTCAAAATCAAGAGCGTCGCTAGAAAGGAAAAGAATCGATAAGAAGATATACTATCCTCAAAGCGCCAAACGAGAAGGTTAACATTGAAAAACACAAACCACATCATGCCACCCTGGAAGGTCACGGACATAAAGATAATGTAAGCTAGAGTGTAAAACCACAGAAAGGGAATCCACTTGCTATAGGCTTGTTTCAAATACACCATAAGGAGATAAGCGATGGTAAACAGACCCGTCAAAACTAAAGTCCAAACTGGAAAATACCCACCAAAAACTCCTAAGATCGGGAAGACTAGGAAAATCAGACTAACAAAATAAGCAAAATCATTTTTCTGGTATGTTCTAAACATGGTCACTTTCTCTGTAAGATTTGATAAAAAGGGCTAAGCCTGTAGCTATTGTAGCATAGACCAAGATAAAAATGAGTGATTTCCATGAAAATTCCCCTTTTTTTGCGAAATTGACTACCAACTGATTAATATGATAGATGGGTGTCCACTCAGAAATGTGCTGAACCCATATTGGAAACATGGTAACTGGCATCCAAGAACCACCGATAATAGCAAGTCCAAGAAAGACGATATTTCCGACGATAGCCATGATTTGTTGGGACTTAATTTGGGCTAGGAGTAAGCCAAAGGAGAGGAAAACTAGACTTGACAAGAGTAAAAGAGCGCCTGAACCGAGCCAATGTGATAATGGCATCTTAACATCACGCACAAAAGCTCCCACACAGAAAGTTACGATGATAGCAACCATAAAGTTCATAAGAACTCGGAAGATTTTAGAGAGGTAATAGGCCTGAATACTGATTTTTGAATGTTCGATGTAGGTTAGCCAATGCTCCGTTTGATCCTCTCTAAGCATGTAGGGAAAGGTAAAGAAACCAAAGCTGGACATAGAGAATCCTGTCATCGTCAACATATAAGACAAGATAAAGGCTTTTTGTGACTCTGGGTCAGGACTCATTTCCATACCTGAATACAAGAGGAAAAATCCGACGGGCATTCCGATAGACATGATAAAGACGGGCCAACTGCGCCATGTTTTTATCCATTCGATTTTAAGTAGTGCTTTCATGACTTGTCCTCCCTTGTGCTATCAAATAAGCTATCTAAAAGTGTTTTGTTTTGAATTTCAATGTCAGAAATGCGACAGCCGTGAGCTTGTAAACTATTCCATACACTTTCAATATCTTTAGTCATAAAGGTTACAACATCACGTTTTTCAGTCACATCATAAATGGCTGCCAGTTTGTCAAGACTTGGCGCAAAGCGACTTGGTAAGGTGACTTGTTTTTCCTTTTCTTCGCTACGCATAGCGTGTGGCGTAGTATCCCTGATGAGTCTCCCCTGATGAAGGACCAAAATGCGGTCAGCTGTGTGCTCGACTTCTTCGATATAGTGGGACGAATAAAGAATAGTCACACCTGACTTTTTCAGATCATTGATGATTTCCCAGAAACGTTGGCGTGTCGTAGTGTCCATCCCTGCTGTCGGCTCATCTAAAAAGAGAATATCAGGCTTGCCAATTAGACAGAGGACAAAGGCAAGAAGACGTTTTTGTCCCCCTGAGAGTTTGTTCGCAAACTGCTGATACTGATCGTCTTTGAATTGTAAGAGTGCTTGAATCTCTACTTTAGATAACCCATTTTCAGAAATATCTTGGAAAAAAGTAATCAGTTCCCTAACTCTTAATTGTGAAGGAATGGTATTTTCTTGGAGAAGGACCGCAATTTGATCTTGTGCTTTACCCGTTTTGCCCTTGATAAAGACTTGACCGCTACTGGCTTTCTTATCACCAAGAATGCAGGACATTAAGGTCGTTTTACCAGCACCATTGGGACCAATTAAGGCAAGACAATCGCCTTGTCCTACCTCAAAGCTAATATGGTCTAAAATCGTTTTCCCTTTGATTTTTTTAACAAGATTTGTGACTTGAAGGATTGTTTCACTCATGTTTGTGATTTCCTTTCTTTTGGTAGAAGGCTAGAAAAACATAACAAGCTGCAACAGATACGCCCATAATACTATAGAGAATATCACTGCTGCCATGAAGTAGGACATAAGCAAAGAGGATGGTCCAAGTTGTTGCTAGGAGCATAATGCTTAGTATTTTCAATAATTTCATACTGGGCCTCCTAGTTTTTCAATTCTTTAATGACAAGGTCGATAAAACTTTTAGCCATCGTGATGAGAATGTAGGCTGAGATAGACAAGCCAATAATCATGCCCAGATTTGAGAAGATAGCTTCAAAGTTCCCTTTTTCAAAGATGTCAGTAAACATGCTAAGTCCAGCAAAGACAGTTCCGATGACAGCGTAGATAAGGTAAGATGTTTTGATTTTCATGAGATGACCTCTTTCGTTTTTTATTATTTCTAAGTTATGACTAAAGTATATCTTTTTGGTCATTCTCTTTTTAGCACCAGATGTCATGACATGACATGACATTTGTCATGTGACGTAAAAGAAAAAAGAGCTGACTTATCAGTCAACTCAACCTGAATTTATGGGCAAAAAGAAGTTCTTACGTAATCTTGACACTGCTAATGACATTATAATTTTAAAGCCAGCATGTTAACTGTCATACCTGCTGCTGTTCCCAAAAGGTAGACGACATCTCCTTCTTTAACTAATCCATGATCTAATGAATAAGCCAAACCAAATGGAACAGATACAGAAACCATATTTCCGTAGTCAGTAACTATATTAAGGTATTGGTCTTCGGCAATACCCAATTTATCCATAACCAAAGATAAGGCACGGCTAGCTTGATGGGGAATGATGTAGTCCACATCGGCGAGAGCTAAGTGGGTTTTCTCTTGGAATTCTTGGAACATATCAGGAAGCTTATGTGCTGATAAGAGGAGAATCTTCTTGCCCTTCATATCAAACATAAAGTCCGTTTTTGTCTTTTCTGAATATTTTTTAGGATGGTAAGAAGTCAAACCTCCACGGATTTCAGTATCATGGGCACCTTCTGACCAGGTATGTTGAAGACTTGCAATAACCCCTTTGTCTTGAGAACTTGCTTGGAAGATAAAGGCTGCTGCTCCGTCACTAAAGAGTTCAAAACTTTCTTTTTGTTTCGGATTAAGCCCCAAACTTCCAACTTCACTGGATACAATCAAAACACGATAGTATTCACCAGCCTCAATCAAATAAGACATTGTTGATAAAGCTGAGATAAAACTTGTACAAGTCGTATTGATATCCATGGCTGGAATAGAAAGTCCTTTTGCCACGCGCTCATGAATCAAGGCTGCTGTACAAGGAATAGGCTGCACACCAACTGCACTGGCTGAGACAAGACAATCAATGTCTTCAATTTTCAAATTGGCACTTTCAAGAGCTCGTTGGATAGCCACTTCAGCCAAATCTAACTGTGTTTCTTCATCTTCTACAACACGATAACGTGTTTGGTTTTTGAATTGTACGGTTTGTTTTGGAAGACAAACGCCATAACCTGCGATTTCAACATGTCTTTTTACTTCTGTCATTGTCATTCATCCTTTCATAAACGCTGAATACGTTTGAGTTTTCGACTGGTATCCCAATGATAATCGGAAAAATGGATTTCCGGAACCTTAAACTGTTTTTGCTGCGCCAAGAGTTGAAACTGAGCTGTGATAGCTGCTTCTACTTGTTCGTCTCGTTGGCTGAGGCAGACTTCAACAATCTTCTCTGAATGTTGCTTGACTTGATAGTCTCCAACATTTTCCACAAAGAGAATACAACGCCTGATAAAATCAGGATAGATTGTCACCTGTCCTCCATCCTGACCTTCAAAATAGAAGATGTCATCGGAGCGACCTTCGACCTTGTCAATCCTTGTATAATGATAACCACATGAACAAGGTTCAGGATTTTCAACCAAGATATCATTAAGTTTGTAGCGGTAAACAGGTTGACTGCTTCGCTTGAAATCCGTTATCACTGGATAAAATCGATGTTCATCCATATACTCTTTCTCAACAAAAATGATATCTTCATTGAGGTGAAGATGTCCTGCAGAACAAGTGCAGGCTAGAAAACCTTCCGTCGCTTGATAAACCTGGTCAATAATGGGGAGCTTAAAAGCACTCGAAATGCGAATTCTATCACTATCCTCTAAAATTTCTGCCACAGAGACAATTTTTTGCGGTGAGATAGACAAGTCTCCTGCCCTAAGACGCTTGCTCAACTCTATCAGCATGGAAGCTGGTGCCACAACAATCGTCGGTTGATAATGATTAAGACGTTCAATATGTTCATCAGTATTTTTGAAAATATCGAAGTATTCTAATCGTATCAATGCTGTATTGATAGTCTGGTAGAGTTCATTATCTGCTCTCAGGAAAAAGGCAATTCGGTGGCCAAAAAGATGACCCTTTGGCAACATCTTAGCTAGAATAGCTGCCGCCCACATGCTTCGCTCTTTCTCAGTCGTGATGAAGAGGCCACGATGTCCCGATGTTCCTGATGATAAACCAACAGCTACTTCACCTTTAAGTTCCGTGAAGTCACGAGTCTTCTCACTCTCAATAGCCAAGGCTAAAGCCTCATCGCGATCGATGCCTTGAGTGTTTAACTCGTTAAAATGCGTCATCATAAAGGTCTTATCCATATGGTCGAAGTCAGTAGGAACACCATTTTTGAAATAAGGAGACTCCCGTTTTAGAAAATCCATATAGTTAGATAATTGCTTTTTCTGATAAGCTTCTAAAGCTGCTCTTGTTTTAAAGTTGTGAAGCCATCTGGTTTGGATAAAGGTTTTAAGAAAGGTTATTTTTTTCATACAGGATACGCTCTATCCTTTCTACAGGGTCATGGCTAACTAGTACTTCCGTCCCATTTTTTAGGATATCCTCCAGTAACTCAGTCCCCTTGATATAATCCGCCATATTATCCTGAACCAAGGACGGAATGAGGTGCATTTGTTTCGTATAAGGTAGCAAATCGACACCCCAGCACAAGTCCGCTGCGATAAAAAGATTATAATCTGGAATATAAAGACAAGCCTGACCCTTGGCATGACCATCAACAGAGGCTACCAAGATACTTCCATCTCCAAATAAATCACAGGTCGGACGATAAGGAAAAGTTGAGTTTTGCTGATCAGCCTTGATTACTTTTACCTGTTTCTCAAAAGACGCTGGCAAAAATTCCTTAAAAATCAAATCCTTCAACTTAGGCTTCTGATAAACCTCATAAACCTCCTGAGTCAGAAGGAAGCTCGCATTAGGAAAGAAGCCAGCCCCTCCCAAATGATCAGGATGCAGGTGGGAAAGCATAACATAAGTAATGTCATCAGGCCTAATCCCCTTCGCCTTCAACAAGTTTGAAATTTGATCCTTTTCTGTCATCTGCACCGGCGTTCCCAAGCGATACAAGCCATAGCGAAGCTTGGTCTTAATATCGTAGTGATAACCGGTATCATAAAGCAGATAACCTTTATCTCTGTGTTTGATTAGAAAGACACCGGCTGGAAAGGTCATCTTTTTATTCTTGACTTTCTTGAACAAAAGACCAGTATAGCTAGTACAATATCCCGCAGGAAAATAATCAATGCTTTCGATAATCTTGGACATATTGTTCAATCCCTTCTGAAATCGTTATTTTAGGCCGATAGCCCAAGTCACGCTCTGCCTTGCTAATATCCAAAGTCTGACTATAGCGCAGTAAATAATAGGTATAGCGTGTTAGGGCTGGCTCTCCTTTGAGCTTTAGGTTCTTATAAATAAACTCCAAACTACTTGAAATAGCAGACACAAGTGGAGCTGGGATTTTGCGATAGCGGATGGGATAGCCCAAACCTCTCAAGGTTTCTTCAATCAAGTTCCTAAATGCTCTGGGTTCTCCATTGGTAATATTATAAACCTCTCCAGCTGCTTGAGGAGTTTCCAAAGCCAGACGAATAGCCAAAGCAACATTTTCCACACAGGTCATATCCATCAGTTGGCGACCATCACCAATCAAAGGAATACCGATCTTCTGACTAAGATTAAGAACACGTGGCAAAATGCTGGTGTCTCCAATCCCAAAAAGTCCTCGAGGTCGCAATATGACACTAGACACATCAGGATAATCTTTAAATAGTTTTTCTGATGCCAATTTACTTCGAATGTAATTGTTAAGCCTATTTTCCTGAGGGACATCGCTTTCTTTGATACCAAGCTGGTCTCTAGGCGCTGCATAGATACTTGGAGACGACACATATACCAAGCGCTCGATTTTAGCCTCACGGCAAGATTCAAGGACGTATTTAGTTCCTAAGACATTCGTTTGGTAAAAGTCTTCCCAAGGACCCCAAACCGTTGACAAAGCACCGGCATGAACGACCATATCCATTTCCTGACAAGCCTTAGTCAAATCCTCTTGGTTTGTCAAATCTCCTTGAATAAAGGTCACAGAGGCGTTTACCAGAGACTGGCCAATTGCACGATTACGACCAAAAGCTCGGACTTGATAACCGTGCTCAACCAGTTCTTCCACAACATATTTGCCTAAAAAACCTGTAGCCCCCGTTACTAAAACTTTCTTCATTGTTTTTTCTCCTTGTCTGCCAGCAGGCGAGCTATTTCACCCTCCACTACTTCTGTAGGATGATATGACTTGGCAGCATGACTTAAAGCCTCTAGCTCAGACCAATCTTTCTTAGCCAACAATGCCTCAAAAGCTTGCCCAATTGCCTTGTTAACCTCTCTTTTGGCAGTCAAAGCCACACCTGCCTCAAGTCCACGAATAACATAGTCATACTGGTCATAATCGTGAGGAAGTATTAAGGATGGCTTTTTATTTATAATACATTGGAAAAAAATACCTGAACCACCGTGGTGAATGACATAATCCATCTGAGGAATGTATTCATTGTAGGGAAGATAAGAAACCACTGAAACATTATCCATTAATTTTTGGCATTGGAATTCTTGCCCTCCAAGACCTAAAGTTACAAAAAACTGGCACTCTGGATGAGACTTAGCTAACAGCTTCGTTTGGTAAATTAAATTGTCCTTTGCCCAATCCAATTGGGTCCCACAAGTCACAAAGACAATTTTACGATTTGCAAATAGCGACAAATCAAGAGGATAATCCTCACATCGCTCAACTGAACCTCCAGTAGGACCCACCCAATGGTAATGTTCTGGGAACCCTTTCTTTATCTCCAACTCTTTCATTCCTATACCTAAAATAGAATACGGAGAATAGATACTCTCTTGTCCCTTATGGTTGTACATTTTAAAACCATAACGCTTTAAACGATTTCGTAATAAAAAAGTGGCGGAATACTTCAAGAAACGAGTCAGTTTTCTGCCTAGCCATTGTTGAATCAATTGATTGCGATTCTTCGGACTTCCCATTCCTCCGAAGAAACAAGGAGGACCATCCGTCGTTTCAATAGCAAATTGTGTGGCCATTGTCGTTATCCACGGAATCCCCATTTGCTCTGCAACAAGTCCACCCGACAAACTGACATAATCGGCAATGACTAAATCAGGTCGGCTTACTTTCCATTCCGATAGTAATTGATCGGAAACAAGATTAATAATATCAAGACTAGCTGATAGTTGACGATAAGCAGAAAAAAGGCCCAATTGCTCCTTATTATTAGCCACCCTTTCAAAGTCCATTTCATGACCTTCAAGAATAGTAACAACCTTAAAGCCTGCTGCCTCAGCTACTGCACGTTTCTGCTGTCCTGTGAATAAACGAATATCATAGCGAGGATTTTTTAATAAAGGCATTAGCAGATTCATGGTTGGATAAAGATGCCCACTTAATGGAACGATAACCACATCAATTTTTAGTTTTCCCATAACACTAGAATAGCAAATTTTTTTTGAAAGAACTACTCAAAACCAAATACTATCTATACTCATTTTCTCTGAATAGATACACTTCTTCAGTAAGATTTTTCATCCATTAATCAATCAAAGCTTGCCACAAATACTTTAACATAAAACTTTTCAATATTTTTTAGCAAGAATCCCCTAACTTACCTCCATCATAACAAATATTCTTTCCAAAGGAATTGAGAGGTAGTTTTCTGTCTCAGTAAAATCTGATAAACTAGAGTTATGCAAACAACAGACTCATTTAGTAAGGCAATTATTTTGGGAGCTACAGGAGGAATTGGATGTCACCTAGCAACTGAACTGGCAAAACATCTTGATTTTCTGGTTCTAGTAGGCCGAAATCCAGACAAATTAGTCCAACTGCAAAATGAATTAGCTGGAAGCAAGGCACAACTTTCAATTAAGGTTTTAAATCTGTGTGATAAGGAAGCACTGGAGAATTTTGGAAAGGCATTAGATGCTGACCTCCTGGTCAATTGTGCAGGACTAGCTAGCTTCTCCATAGGAAGTGATTTAGCCACAGAAAAGGAACAAGAGCTCTGGCAGGTAAACTACCATGCTCCAGTCCAGCTAATGAAATTGCTAGTGCAGAAAAATCGGAAAATCCGGCTAGTCCAACTTTCTTCACTGGCAGCTCTTTTTCCCCATCCCTATTTGGCCGCATACAGTGCCAGTAAGGCTGCTCTGCAAACTCACGTTCTAGCCCTCCATGAGGAACTAAAAAATGCAGATTCTCAGGTCCGAATTGCACTTTACCTTCTTGGACCAGTCCAAACGTCCATTTTCTCTCAAAAACTAGTTGATGCTCTAGGAGGTAGTCGTTTGCAGATGAAGCCTGAGAAAGTCGCTCAGCAGTTGATTCGATTCATAGAAAGGGGTACTTCCTATGCTGTTGTTGGTCTTCGCTATCGATTGTTGATTTATCTAGGAAAGCTACTCCCTCAAAAATGGATTATACATTTCATTTCTAGATATTTACGAAAGGGACTTAACATATGAAACTAATTTTTATAATTATAGCAGTCGCCTATCTCCTTCTCTTCCTCGTTCGATGGCTACTGTCACTAATCTATTACAAAAAAGGCAAATCTGATGTTACTGACTTCCCAGAAAATCTATTTACAGTGGTCCAACCAATTCTCTCCGGTGACCCTCGCTTGGAGAGTGATTTACGAGCCAATCTGCAGCAAACAAAAACAGTAGAATTTTACTGGTTAATTGACCAGTCTGACACAGAAGCTCAGCGTGTAGCAAACAAAATTTGCCAAGATGAGTTATTTTCTCAGCGTATACGAATCTTTCTTATTGAAGATGTCCCTCAGGGGATTAATCCAAAGAGTTATAAGATTGAGCAAGTTGTAGAGGATCTGACCCGACCTTACCTCATTGTTTTGGACGATGATAGTGTAATTGATTTTTCTAAAATGGGGGAACTGACTGCCTATCTGGGTCAAGAAGTCATTTTGACTGGGATACCCTATAACCAAGAGAGAAGCAATTTCTGGTCCAAGCTGGTAGCAGCATTCGTCAATGGCAATTCCTTAATCACCTATTTCACAATGGCACAAGTTGAAGCCAATCACTCTATCAATGGAATGTTTTATATCCTACCAGTAAATCTTGTAAAAGACCAAGATCTCTTTACAGCTATCAAAGATTATCTTTGTGATGATTTGGCAGTGGCTGATTTTCTAAGTAGTAAAGGGGTATCCATTGTTCAAACGCGAGTTACCTGTAATGTCCGTACGACCATCAAGAGTGCCACGCAGTATTTGCTCCAGATGAAGCGTTGGCTTCTCTTTAGTTCCATCTATTTAAAAAAACACCTGGACTTCAAGGTCTTTACCCTCATTGGCTTAACAAGTTTTCTGCCTCTTCCAATCATACTTTTGACTCTTTTTTTAGGTTGGCCTTATCTACTTGTAGCTCTGGTTCTACTACTGATTAAGGCAATCTGGATGCTCCTTTATAGACAAAGCATACTAATGAATCAACTACACTTGGACGAAGTCCTATACGAAGTACTTAATGATTTCTTACTTCCATGGTTATTTCTTTATGTCCTATTGACTCCTCCTGTGATAAACTGGCGGGGTCGAAAGATACGTGTGACGGATGGGAAGATTCGTTATGAGTAAGATGAAGTCGTATCTAGATTGTTTGTCTGATTTATCTCCTGATCAGACATTGTTGACATCTGATTGCTTAGTCCTCTTTCTTAGTGGGAGCAGTGATTACACTTGTGCTGGACTGACAGCTGGGCAACTTGACCTCCTCCATGCTATTTGTCCATCTGATTATTCAGTAGTAGCCAGTAATTTTCCTTTCAATCAAAGATTTGATCATATGAAGTCTCCTAAAGTATCACTTTTATCGGCTTCTTTAGCAAACATTGTCTACTACCGTCATACAGTTTTGAACCCTTGTTTTCAAGAACTTTTACAACTGCACATGTCTCCCTTGCTGGAAACTCAGGAAGTGATTGTTGTCTGTAAGAGTTCAGGAGTCAATATGCTTACCCAATGGTTGAATCATTTGGATAACGAGATATCCCTTCCAAGATTTCGCATAATTGCACTTGGACCTGTCTCCCAAAAACTCTTAGACAACAAAAAGCTAGAGGTATTGGTGATTAAAGGAAAAAAAGATCCATATTCTAAATTCTTGGATTCCCACCAAGCGGATATCCTAGTGGATACGGATCATTATAGCTATGAATATAAAGAAGATGTGAAAGGAATCATCTATGACTGGATTAGACAAAGTGATAAAAATCGATGTGATAAGCGTTCCATTTAGTGGTCATTTATTTCCGACCTTGACACTGGTGAAACCCTTGTTAGAAGACCCTCGTTTTCAAATACGTGTCATTACAGGTTATCAAAAGAAGAAATTAGTTGAAAAAATTGGCTTTGATTGTGTTGCCTTATTTCCAGATCGTCCGACAGTGATGGAAGATATCGCCAATACCTCAAAGCAAGCAAAACCACATATTATGTACCAACAATTAATCGCAAATAGCAAACTAATTCCAGAAGTTATAGACGAAATCAAGCGAATTTGGGAGTCCGATGGAAAACCAGATTTGATTATTGCAGATTTCATTGCAGCTCCTGCTGGTATTTTAGCAGACCGTTTGGGAATTCCCTGGATTACGACCCTCCCAAGTCCAGTAGCTATTGAGAGTCGCACAACTACTCCTGCTTATTTAGGAGGTTGGAAACCCCATCAGGGAATCCTCTACAAATGTAGAGATGCACTGGGTAGACAGATTATTCGCATGGCAAAAAGAATTGGCTTTGCACTTGTTAAAAGAAATCTTAAAAATTTACAAGATTTCAAACTTTATAGAGAGGATGGTACAGAAACCATCTATTCTCCTTATTCAATTCTGGCTCTGGGAATAAAAGAGTTGGAGTTTAGAGATGATTTTCCATCCCATCTTAAGTGGGTTGGTTATCGCTGCCTTTCTTTTGACAAACTACCCAAGGAACAAGAACAGTATTTCACGACCTCTCAAAAACGCGTGTTAGTGACTTGTGGTACCCATTTAAAATGGGAAAAAGAAAGAATGGTGAAATTGGCCAAAATGCTAAGTCAAGAGTATCCTGACTATCATTTTTATGTCACACTAGGTAACCCAAGTGGTTTGCAAAATCCGCCACATCATCTAAATAACAATCTTTTACTTTTTGATTATCTGCCCTACACAGACATTCTAGATAAAATGGACTTTGTGATACATCACGCTGGTTCAGGTATTCTAATGGGATGTATCGAACAAGGCATTCCTAGCCTTATTCTTCCTCAAGATTTTGATCAGTTTGATAACGCCTTACGAGCTGAGTTAGCCCAGGTAGGACTTGTCTCTCGAAAAAAAACAGAGTCTGAAGTCTTAGATTTATTCCAAGCATTAATTTCTCAAAAAGATTGGTCTAAATTACATTCTCTAACTCAGATAAGCAAAGCCTATCAACCTACAGAAATACTTTATCAAGAGATTGAAAGACTCTTAAACATAGATAAATAATCTTATTAACAAAACTTAGGTCCTCTCCTAAGTTTTTTTGTAACTTTTAGTCATTATAAAAAGCCAACCAAAGGTCAGCTCTCTATAGTCTAATATCGCTCTGCAAGTTCATAGTAAGTGCGGACGACATGTCCTTTATAATGCACTCTGACTTTCCGTAGCCAAAGGCTATCACCTTTTTCAAGGGTATAGAAGTCATCTCGACTAACGAAAAAGTTACGTTTTGCCTCACCAACTTTAACGACTAGGAAATGATTGGTACTCGTTCTTGGTGCCTTAGCAATTCTCTTTCCAATGATGACACCTACAACCTTAGACCAGTCTTCGTTATAATAGCCCATCTTGGTTAAAATAAAGAGAAGAAATTTATCCGTTAGTACCCAAATACCAGCAGAAAGAGCAAGTACAAAAAAGATAAATATTCCTGTCACCAAGCCCAGACTACCACTCTCACGTCCACTGTCAAACCAGAGATGCAAACCTTTCTCATTTCCAAAATACAGCAGGGCTAGAAAAATACCTGTAAGGAGGAGAGAGAAGACTCTTTCAATATTTCTCAAAATAAAATCCTTCATATCTCTACTCCTTTTCTACCGTAGTGTAGCTACCATTTTCACTCTTGATAGCAATATCTGATGACATGGCAACTGTTAAAGTAATTGGACCACGGACCTGGCCGTCACTATCTCTGAGTTCCCAATTGCTACCGTCGTTACTTGTAGCCAAACCCTTGTCTTCTTGTCCATTTTCATAAACTGGCAGGACATAAACCTCTGTCACCCCCGGTAGTTCTTGGCGCTGCCCTGTCGAGCTGTCTTCGATCACAAAGGTGGAACTAGCTTGGTCATAGACCACTTTCTTGGTATCAGAAATAGGCTTATCTGATTTTTTAGCCAAATCAGATATGGCTGAAGCTGCCTTATCTACCGTTCCCTGTGAGACCAGTTCATTTCCTGTAAGGCCTGTGATGACCTCTATTTTCTTAGGTTGCGATTTCTGCATCTCTCTAGTGAAAAATCCATTGGCGAGGAATAAAATACCACACACCATGACTAGAAAGGATAAGACAATCACCCCTCCACCTGTCCGTGTGGGCTCTGTCACTTCTGTCATTGGACGAAGAGGAGGTCCTTGCCAAGCGGTCTTTTTGTGTCTCTTATCCAAGAGGTCACAAAGGTAGGCTTCCAATAATGCGAAGTTATATTCCTTGGCTAGACTTTCAATTCCTTCCAAGGTCTCATAACTTAGGCCACCTCTTTCAAGTATGGTGCCAATAGTCTTGGTGAAGCGGTAAGAAAAATCCTGATCCTCCAACCAGCCCAAAGCAGCACACTCACTAATATAGTCTTTAAGTTTAGAAATAGTCAGAGTATTATATAGGAAATATAGCTCAACAGTCTGAAGAAAACTATCCTGATTTTCAATAGATAAATCTTCTCTTAAGACAGAATCCTCGCGAGTCCTTGAATGAGGCTCACTGTGATTGAACGTTTCATGAGTATCTGATAAAGTTAGCTCATCCAGTTGCTTCTGCTCTTCTTCAGCATCCACCTGCTGAACCTCATATTCAGTCACTTGCTCGTCGTTGACTTTTTCAGTCGCATAATCTGTAAGCTCAAGTTCATCAATGCTTTCTTGCTCTTGAACAGACTCGCTACTATCTGCAGCTTGTTTAAAGGAAGCTTCTAGCTGGAAGGCAGACACCATCCCAACCACACTGCCATCAGTCTGTTTATAGGCTATGACCGCACTGTTCTCCTCAATTCCAGAATGCGATTTTTGCCAGGCAAGGGCCTCTTGATAAGCCTTTTGCAGGCGTTGGAAATTTTCAGGGTCATCCTCAGGATGATAGACCTTACTCTGTTTGGCATAGGCTCTCTTGATGTCTTTAAGATTATTGGTTGGTTGAATGCCCAAAATCGACCAAAAATTCATGCGTCACCTCCTATCTCCAGAAATTAGGGTCATCAGACCTATCAAAGGGCTCACCAGTCTCCTCATGGTCAGCTTCTTCTTGACGGAAAATATCCAAATCATCTAGTGACATGATATTTTCAATGCTATCAAGATAAGATTGGTAGCGTTTCACGATTTCTTTTCGCTTCTTGATATTGTTAATAGCCAACTGATAGCCTTTTTCAAAATCTTCCATTTGCCACAAAAAATGTAATTGCATCTTATAAGGCATTTCCATGACTAAACGATAGGCCCGCTCAGATTGCGTTTTAAAGTCGACCTCAAAGGACAATTGATCAGAGACAAGCTTGATATTCTCAAGGTGTTCACTCTTATCGACTTCTTCGATTTTACTTTGACTACCGATACGATACGTTTTAGTCTCGCCTGTTGACCCCAGTTTAACCTCTATATAGAGCATGGAATTAATATCGTAAGTAAAGGTGGTCTCAAAAAATTCTGTCTTAGTCGCAGTCCCAGGAACATCGATAATAAACTCATCCAAAAGGAGATTTGCCTCAGGATCGAGCGATTCTCCCTGATAAATCATAAAGCGACATTGTTTCTGTCCCCGACTGGCATAATAATATTTGCTGGCTGAGGTTGGAAGAACAGACAACTTATTAATGACCTTTGAAAAGATATTTTTATCGAAATCTGAATCATAGGCACTGACTCCCAATGAGAAGGGACAAATATCTGTAATCACCAAATCTTTGACCTTTTCTTGACGCTCTTTGACAGCTAAATAAGTCCCCAAACCACGCGCAACCAACTCATCCATATCCTTCAAACGATTAATAGGAAGATTGAGAAGATTCGTGATATAGGATTGAACCAAAGGCATCATGCTAGACCCACCGACCAAGATAAAGGCATCCAACTCATGAGCCCTGTAGCCACTATCACTCACTGCCCTACCAATGACTTTCTTAACACGATCAAGAACAGGTTGGATAATGGACTTAAGCTCAGCTTGAGTGTATTGTTTCATGTAATATTGGTCATCGTAGGTCAAGGAGACTGCAGCCACTTTTTCTTTTTGTAGCTTGAGTTTGCAACGTTCTGCGGACAAGAGGAGACTAGATTTTTGCTTCGTATCTAACTTTTCCAAATCAATCCCTTGAGACTGACAAAAATCTTCAGCGATAGCCTTATCAAAGTCGCTACCACCCAAGAAATTATCACCTGCAATGGAAACGATTGAAATCACATTATCAAAACAATCAACCACAGAAACATCAAGCGTTCCTCCTCCAAAGTCGAAGACGATGAAAGATTCGTCTTTGCCAATCTTGTGACAAGCAATGGCTGCCGCAGAAGGCTCGTTAATCAATCGTTCCACCTTAATGCCCAATCGTTGTCCAATAGCCTTGGTCGCTGAACGTTGCTTTTCATTAAAATAAGCCGGCACACTAATGAGCACCTCATCTACTTTTTCACCTAAGTAACTCTCCGCATCAGCTACTAATTGTTTAACCACCAAAGTTGACAAATCAGTTGCCGAGAAAGCTTCTCCATCAAGGTAAAAGATTTCATTGGTTCCCATTGAACGTTTAAAGAGTTGAGCCGTATTCTCAGGATCAGTCACTAAGCGTTCCTTCGCAATTTTTCCAACCGTCAAGACATCGTCAGACACATGGACCACACTAGGCGTCAAATATTCTCCAAAACCATTTGGAATAAGCTCAACCTCACCTTCACGATAGGTAACCGCTAGACTATTAGTCGTCCCCAAATCAATACCAATTGTTGCCATAACATTCTCCTAAACTGCTTTTGTCTTTCCATTATAACATAGTCAAAAATGTCCTTTTCAAGAAAGTAAGTAAACTATTTCAAATGCGCCATGAACTAAGAAAGTCAGCAAAGAATGACAGATGATTCTCTTTGAGAACGAAGTGAGTATAACTGAGACTTTCCGCTGTGATACCCCCCTGAAGAACTTAAACTTCAGGGGTTCAGAAGTTTCGAGACCTTAGACTCGAAACTTAGGCATGGAACTTCTTTGACGTTCGCTGACGTCCGTCATCACCTAAGGAAAGTCTCGAAAAAGATTCTTTATTAAAAAATAAAAGCCGACCCAAGGTCAGCTTTTCATTATCTTACTAATTGTTTTTTGAATGGTTCTTCCACCATGATGAGAGGATGGAACCTGAGATATTGTGCCAAATACTGAAGATAGTTGATGGGATGGCAGCTTGTGGCACGAAATATTTCATAGCAAGAGTTGCTCCAAGACTTGAGTCTTGCATCCCCACTTCGAAGGTAATGGCTTTTTGTTGTGGCTCTTCCAAACCAAGAATTTTTGAAAATCCAAAACCAAGGGCATAACCACAAAGATTGTGGAGCATAACGACTGGGATGACAAGGGCTGTCGCTGCTGTGAAAATATTGGCATGGTTGGCAGAAACAACTGCTCCAACGATCAAGAGGATGGCAGCTTGTGAAATCAAAGGCATAATCTTGATGATGGCATCAATTTTCTTACCAAAGATTGAGTGAACGAGTACACCCAAGATAATAGGGACAACCACGATACGCAAGGTACTAAGGAAGAGGCTTTGAGCAGGGACACTCACGTACTGACCAGCCAAGAATGACAAGAGGGTTGGAATCATGAGTGGTGCCAAGAGAGTTGAGAGGGTTTCAATAGAGACATCCAAGGCAACATCCCCACCTGAAAGGAAGGCCATGACACTAGATGAAGTCCCACTTGGACAAGACCCTACTAGGATAACCCCTGCTGCTGTCGCACCCTTAAGATGAAAAATCATACAAAGCAACCAAGCCAAACCAGGCATGATGACATAGTGGGCAACAGTCCCAAGGACAACTGGAATTGGACGCTTAGCAATACGTTTAAAATCTTCAGTAGTTAAGGTAAGTCCCATACCAAAGAGAATCAAACCAAGTAAATAAGCCGTATTGGGAATGACCCAACTACTAGTTGCGGGAAGTGCATAGTTAAAGGCAGCCCAGAGGATAACAGCTACAGTAAACCATTTGCTGAGCCATTTACTAAAAGATACAAGTGACTCCATAATGAAACCTTCTTTCTATTTTCACAGAATAGTATAGCACTTTCATTTTGGATTACAAGGTAAATTTCGAATTTTCTGAAATTAATTTCAAAAAATAAACCCTCACACTTAAGATGTGAGGATTTTGTGATTTATATAAACGTTAAGCCTTGTCTTGCGACTTTTCTTCAAACTGTTGAGCCCGTTCTTCTCCCCACCATAGTGGCAATAATTCACCCAAAGTAATGGTTTGACGTGTGTCGTAGTCAACCATAAACTCCAAGTTACGATTGTCAGGATGGAGTTCCATTAGAAATTCTCGACAAGCTCCACAAGGCATGCCAGACGGTCCACCATGAGGTGGTTGGTCACGAAAAGCGATAATACGCTTGACCTTAGTTTGACCAGATTCTTGATACATATTGAAAAGGGCCGCCCTTTCGGCACATAGATGGAAAACACCACAAGTCCCTTCCATACAAAAGCCTGTGAAGATTTGTCCATCTTCAGCCTCCACGGCAGCCACAACGTGTCTAGCATAGACAAAGTCTGAGACTTCCTGTGGCTGATACAAGGCTTGAGCCTTTTCATACATTTTCTGCCAAATATCCATTATTTCTCCTTTAACCTCGATCACTTTCTCTTTGTGACTTGATAAAGAGTGCAAGCCCTGTTGCTACTACAGTATAAGCCAAAATAAACAGAAGTGACTTCCATGAAAATTTCCCGTCCTTTGCAAAATTAACGACCAACTCATTGACATGATAGACAGGCGTCCACTCAGAGATATTCTGAACCCACTTAGGGAACATGGAAATAGGCATCCACGAACCACCCACGATAGCTAGGCCAAGATAGGTAATATTTGCAACCACAGACATAATCTGTTGAGATTTAATTTGAGCGATAAGCAAACCAAAAGCTAGAAAAACCAGACTTGACAAGAGTAAGAGAGCACCTGAACCTAGCCAACCTGACAAAGGCAACTCAACATCTCGAACAAAAGCTCCCACACAAAAGGTCACAATGATAGCAACCATAAAATTCAGCAAAACACGAAAGATTTTAGAAAGATAATATGCTGAGATACTGATTTTAGAATGCTCGATATAGGTCAACCAGTGCTCCGTTTGGTCTTCTTGCAACATATAAGGGAAGGTGAACAAACCAAAACTAGACATGGAAAAGCCAGTCATGGTTAACATATAAGACAGCAAAAACTCTTTTTGAGTCTCGGGATTAGGTGTTGAGACAATGCTTGAGAATAGGAGGAAAAAGCCTACAGGCATACCAATTCCCATGATAAATACTGGCCAGCTACGCCATGTTTTTATCCATTCAATTTTTAGTAATGCTTTCATGCCTTGTCCTCCCTTGTTGAATCAAATAAGCTATCCAAGAGTGTTTTATTTTGGATTTCAATATCAGAAATTCCACAGCCTGCTTTCTCAAGACTTTGCCATACCTTTTCGATATCTTTGGTCATGAAGCTGATGACATCCCTCTTTTCAGTAATCTCATAGATATCGGTCAAGCCATGAACGATATTAACAAAGCTACTTGGAAGAGTGACCTGCTTCTCTTTCTCTTCGTGTCGCATAGCGTATGGCGTAGTATCTCTGATGAGTTTTCCCTGATGGAGAACTAAGATGCGGTCAGCTGTATGCTCTACTTCTTCGATATAGTGAGAGGAATAGAGGATAGTTGTCCCAGCTTTTTTCAAGTCATTGACAATCTCCCAGAAACGCTGACGAGTGGAGGTATCCATACCCGCTGTCGGTTCATCCAAAAAGAGGATTTTAGGTTTATCAATCAAACAAAGGACAAAAGCTAGAAGACGTCTTTGCCCACCAGAGAGTTTATCCGCAAACTGCTGGTACTGGTCTTCCTTGAATTGTAAGAGGTCTTGCACCTCTTGATTGGTCAAGGGATTATCAGAAATAGATTGGAAGAAAGCAATTAGCTCTTCCACTTTCAAACTATTTGGAATGGTATTTTCCTGAAGGAGAACTGCGATTTTATTTTTGGCCTTACCTGCCTTACCATCAATGAGGACCTGACCACTGCTTGGCTTTTTATCGCCAAGAATACAGGACATCAAGACAGTCTTCCCTGCCCCATTAGGTCCAATCAAGGCCACACAATCTCCCTTGTTTATCTCAAAACTAATCTCCTCTAAAATGGTCTTTCCCTTGATACGTTTTCCAAGAGAAGAAACCTGAATAACTGTCTCACCCATCAATGCTTTCCTTTCTTTTATATAGATGCCATGCTTGACAATATCGCTGACATCATTGGACTTCCCTTAATACTCCACTTCCAACTCCGTACAGAAGAGACTTCCGCTCAGATGAAGTCTCGTTTCAACTTGCTCGAAATCAGATTCGAAACGATCCACCTTCACAGATGACAGAGGATGTGAAATTCCAGTGCTATCCATGACACAGCCGTGAGGAAGTCGGATATGAACTTCACCAAACTTAGCATCAAGATGAACAGCTACCTGATCTGACGCAAAGCTGGCCTGACTCAAATCCAGCCAAAGCTCACCAAAAGCTAGATTCATATCAACCGTTTCGACTTCTTGAGAATAGATACGATACCTATCCTCAGCCATATAGGTCTTAACAGAAATATGAGGTCCCTCTTGGTCGTTCTTATTAACCTTGTAGTCTTTAGTAAGGCCTTTCTTTTGACTACGGCCATAAAAAAGCTCTAAGGCCAAGCCAATTAGAAAGATACCACTAAAGAGATTCCACTGAGCAAAATCGAGGTTTAACAAGTCATGAACATAGGGTGATAAGAAGGCCAAACCAAGAAAAATAAGGAGAGGTCGTCTATTCAAGATACCAAAACAAAAGAAGGCCACGAAGAAGACCAGATTATAGTTGACCATGATCCAAAAATCTGGAATAAAGGCACTAGCGATAAAACAAGCTGCTAGTAAAAACAACAAGAAGGACCGAAGATTAAATCGTTCCATAAGAAAACTCCTTTCTAGTAAATGATTGCAATTTTCTAATTATTTCCACTACCAGTATAGCACTATTTGTAAGCGTATTCAATGTTATATTAAAAGGATTTGCAAGAAAAAAAGAGCTTTCGCTCTTTCATTATTTTCAATGTTTGATAGTTACTTGTCCAAAGGATACTGAGCCTGTTAGAGAAACTGTAGTGCTTGATAACTCTCGCTCTCCTAGACTATCGTAGCCTTTCACTCCTGCTAGGCTTGTATGAAGCCCGTGTGTATCCACTTGCCAATCCTTGGGCACTCGAATGATAACCTGAGAAAAATTGGCCTGAACCACAATCTGAGGTCGGTCCGTCATAAACTGAGCCTGACACAAATCCAAGGTCAAACGCCCAAAATCAGCATTGGCATAGACAGTTTCGAGGTTTTGAGAAGTCACCACTTGCACAGACTCTGAAAAAAGAGTCTTAGCAAAAATTTCTCGCTCATGTTCTTTAGACACCTTGTAAGAGAATTGTTTCTTATAACTTGGCTTGCTCAAACGGTCCACTGCAATCCCCAAGATAAGAATTCCTACAAAGAGTGTCCATTCTGAATAGTCCAATCTAAAGAGGTCATGGATATAGGTCGATAGAAAAGCCATCCCCAAGAAAAAGAGAAATTTCCCCTTAGATTGCCAGCTCAAAAGCACAAAAAGCAAGGCTAAAATCAACTTATAATTAAAAGCCAAATACAAATCTGGAATAAAAGCTGTTGCGATAAAATAGGCAGCAATGATAAGTAAGGTAATAACACCTGAATTAAAGCGTTTCATAACAAGTCCTCCCTAAATCCTGTCCTTGAGTTTTTCCACAAAAAGGTAGGCTGCTGGACAGAAAAGCGTATTTTTTATAGTCAGATGATTGATCTGATAGATTTTCTTACGATCCGTGTGAGGAAAGGCTGCACAAGCCTTAGGACGGACATCATAAATATCACAGAGATTATCAGGCCCTAAGAAGGGACAAGGCATAGACTTGAAGACCTTGTCGCCATCCTCATCTACCTGCAGGTACATCTCCTCGAAGGCAGGTAATTTCATTCGAAAATGCTTGGCAATGCGAGTAATGTCCTGCTCTGTGAAGTCAGGACCAAGCGTCTTACAACAATTAGCGCACTGGGTACAATCAATTTCTTGAAAGACTTCATTGTGTACCTGCTGAACAATCTTATCTAAATTTTTAGGAGCCTTCTTCTTGAGTTGTGCTAGAAACTTTCGGTGCTCCCCTTGCTTTTGACGTGCCAATTCCTCGTAACGTTTGACATCAATAGTCTGTGACATGTGTTTTCTCCGATGATTTATAATTCTTTCATCTATTATAGCATAAAAGAAATAGAGCCTAGCATGAACTAGACTCTATGTCAATTACATCGATACGATTCGACGATAGGAACGAGACGTTAGGGCAAAAACCAAGATATAAGCTAGGAAGAATACGCCACAAACAATGATAGTAACCACTAACATAAGACTTGGATTAAGAACTCCAATGATACGCACAATCAAACTGATCATATGATAGGCAAAGGCCAAGTGAATAAAGGCAAAAATCAAGGGGAGGAAGAAGACAGTAAGGACTTGCTTTCCAATGGTTTGCTTGACTTGGAGGTCGTCCAAGCCAATCTTTTGAAGAATAACAAAGCGCTCACGATCTTCATAACCCTCGGAAATCTGTTTATAGTAAATCACGAGAACTGTGCCAAGCATGAAGATGATGGATAGGAAGATGCCGATAAAGAAGGTTCCACCAACAAAGCCATTTACCATGCCTTCTGCATCATATCGACTATTTGCAGTGAAGTAAGACTTAGGGAGGCCAGTAGTTTGTCCAGCTAACTGTTGTGTTTCTTTATCCGTGATTTTGTCTAGCAAATCTGAATTTTTCTTGGCATCATGTGAAGGGTCTTTGACATTAACACCAACATAGGTAGCTTGGGTGGTTGCTGTTCCTTTGATACTTTCTTGAAAATCATCCATATCAGGAACAACAAGGTAGCTATAATCAGAAACTATGATTGTAAAGAGGTTGGGTATTTTACCTTTAAGAAAGTCATTAAGGCTATCATGGATCTGGTAGGTTTGACTGTTGACAGACAAACTCTTTTGATCTTTTAATGTTTTATTTTTAGTAAATAAGCCAACTTGATTTGAAGTCAGATTGAGGTCTTTACCTGTTAATTGTTTATAAGTAGATTGTGAGAAGACAAGAAAAATTGACTTTGGTAGAACTTTTCTTTCATTCTCAGAAAAGATGGTTAACTTGTTTTTTTCTTGTTCTTTGATACCAAAGTAGAGGTAACTTGCTTCCACTTTTCTATTTACCTGATTTCCCGTCTGTACTAAGAAATCATCCATAGCTTTCCGTGTACTTGTTAAATCTACATTCGTCCCTGTAACTGAGTAATCATGCGGAGCAGAACTCGCCAGATAGTCTTTTTTTCCAGCATAAATACTTGCAGCACCTACAAGTGTCACCAAAACCATACTTGAGAGAATAGCAATGGTCGCCAGCCCAACTGCATTTTTTTTCATCCGAAAGACAAGGTTGGAAATGGAAATCATATTATTGGGCTTGTAATAGTAGCTCTTCTTCTTTTTCAAGAGTTGCAGAACAACTGTTGTCCCGGCATTAAAGAGAAGGTAAGTCCCTAGAATGACCAGTAGAACAGCTAGGAAAAAACTCATAATAGCCGTTACTGGATTCTGAACAGAGAGAGCAAGATAGTAACCATACCCCATAGCACCAAGTCCCAAAAGGGTTTGAATAACTAGGAAACGTCCCTTTTTTTCACCCTTAAGGCCATCTTTAGTTAATTGTAAAGGATTAAGCCGTAGCAATCGGAAACCATTTACTAAAACCAACAAACCAAAAATACAAGCAAAGATGACAAGAACAATAGGAATTGTCATTACTTGAAAGGTCGAAACTAAACCAGTACTTTCACCGATAAGCCTTTGAAGAAAAGCATAAATGAGTTTATCGAAAAGTGCCCCCACACCTATACCTAGAAGCAAAGTCACAAAACTCATAATCACTGTTTCTTTTAGAATCATACTAAAGAGGTGACGCTTCTCTAAGCCTAGCACACTATAGAGACCAAGCTCCCTTGAACGATTTTTCATAACAAAGCTATTGGCATAAAGAACAATAATTCCAGAGGATAGGGCGACAATTCCAAGTCCCATCCCCAAAACCATCTTGATAGCATCTGCCCCAGTCAAGTCATCCAGATGTGGATTAAGCGTTAAAGACGTAAAAATATAGGTAATGGCAATAGCCAGAATAGTTGCCAAAGCAAAAGGATAATAAAGCTTACGATTTTTTATGAGATTGGACAAAGCCAGTCTATTGGTTAGACGAAACATATTAGTTCACCTCACTTGCCATTGCAGTTAGTGTATCGGAAATTTCTTGGAACATTTGATGTTCAGACTTATCCCCTTTGAAGATTTGATTATAAAGAATACCATCCTTGATAAACAAAACACGCTTCGCTCGACTGGCGGCCGCTGTCGAGTGAGTTACCATGAGAATGGTCTGACTGCTGGTATTGATAGCATCAAAGACATCTAAGAGTGCCGCTGAAGATTTGGAATCCAGAGCACCTGTTGGCTCATCTGCTAAGAGGATTTCTGGTTGAGTGATGATTGCACGCGCAACCGCAACCCTTTGTTTTTGCCCACCTGAAATTTCATAAGGGTACTTCTCCAGTAAGGAATGAATTCCCAGTTGACGACTGATTGCATCTACTTGTGTCATCATTTGCTTAAGTGGACGACGAGAAAGAACCAAAGGTAGCAGGATATTATCTTTAATTGATAGGGTATCTAAAAGATTGAAATCTTGGAAAACAAACCCTAATCTTTCACGACGGAAGCTAGAAGCATCCTTGTTTTTGATGGTTGCTGTGTCCATACCATTCAGATAGACACGCCCTGCTGTTGGTTTATCAAGCATGGCAAGAATGTTGAGCAGGGTTGATTTTCCTGACCCGGACTCACCCATGATTGCAACATAGTCACCTTTATCAACCGTAAAATGGATATCTTTAAGGGCTTCAACCTGATTTCCTTTGAAACGTGTTTTATAGATTTTTTTAACATGTTGAACATCTAGTAATGTCATAATAAGCTCCTTTATTTAATAGATTTGGAAGAGATTTTAGGAACCTCTTACTTAACTTCTGATACCATTTTATAGAAAAAGCAAGGTCTCAACCATAACCCTTGCTTTCATTTCTAGCCTTATTTCTTACACTTTTGTAAGTTATTAATCAATAGCCAACTTCTGCTTTTGAAAATGAATGGAAACTGTGGTTCCTTGACCTACTTGGGAGCTAATACTAATATCATGTCCAAGCTGGTCAGCTATTTTCTTTGAAAGATAGAGACCCAGTCCAGACGACTGCTGAGTCAAGCGGCCATTGTAACCTGAAAAACCACGCTCAAAGACACGTAAAATATCACTATCCTTGATACCAATCCCAGAATCTTTAAGATAAAGCCTATTATCTTTAAAGTAAATGTCAATACCGCCAGTCTTTGTGTACTTCAAACTGTTTGATAAGACCTGCTCTACGATAACCAAGAGCCATTTTTCATCTGTAACGACCTCAACATCCAAGTCATGTAGATTAATAGTTAATCCTTTTTGAATAAAGAAAATGCTATGCTTTTTAACAACTTCTTTAACCAAGGGGTCTAATGCAACCTGCCTCAACTGCAAATCATCATGAAAGTTTTCCAAACGTAAATACTGCAAGACCAGATTGGTGTAGGCATCAATCTTGAAGACCTCTTGCTCCAAGAGAGCCTTGGTTTTACTATCCCTAACATCCTGAAGTAATAATTGACTGGCTGCTATTGGTGTCTTGATTTGATGCACCCAAAGGGTATAGTAGTCCATCAAATCTGTATAGCGCTTGCGCTCCTCCTCAGTCTGAACCATTTGACTCTCCTTAGCATTTTCCAAGGCCTGAGCTAGATAAAACTCTAAAGGACTTGATGGTGTCATTTTCTCATAGAGATAGGCTAAGTTATAAGACTGATAAGAGCTAACCAAGTCCCAAATAACTATGATGATAGCCACAAATGTCAGTAAGGTCAAGGCATAATGAAGAATATCTGCTGCCTCTTCAAATAAAAAGGCAAACAAAACCAAGATGATGCCATTAAAAATAAACAAAAGATAGAAAGGTAGACGAGACCTAATCTGATATTTGACAAATTGACACTTATCCATCATGACGCAACCCGTAACCGACACCTTTCTTGGTTTCAATAAAGTCCTTCAAACCAACTGCCTCTAACTTCTTACGTAAGCGTGCCACATTGACAGACAGGGTATTATCATCAATAAAGAAGTCACTATTCCAAAGCTCCTTCATGAGGTCTTCCCGACTAACGATATTTCCAGCATGGTCGAAGAGAACTTGTAAAATCTGAAACTCGTTCTTGGTCAAAGAAACGACTTCTCCCTGATAAACCAGATCCATGGCCTTAAGGTTCAGAATCACACCCATATATTCCAAAAGACTCTGATCCTTTCCAAACTCATAAGATCGGCGCAAAAGCCCTTGAATTTTTGCCAAGAGAACATTTTGGTCAAAGGGTTTAGTCACAAAATCGTCCCCACCCATATTGATTGCCATAACGATATCCATGGCCTGATCTCTGGAAGACAAGAACATAATAGGCACCTTGGAGACCTTACGAATTTCCTGACACCAATGATAACCATTAAATAGAGGTAAACCAATGTCCATAAGAACCAAGTGGGGCTCTACTTTTACAAAAATAGATAATACTTCCATGAAATCTTCAACAAGAACAACTTCGTAACCCCACTGTTCTAGCATTTTTTTGACTTGTTGACGGATAACCTCGTCGTCCTCCACTAATAAAATCTTATGCATAACTCAACCTCTTTCATTTCTCACTATTATAACAATAAATACCCCAAGAAACGACCTTTCTCAACAAATCTTACAATAATGTTAGATTAAATTTTCCGACTTTTAAAATAGTGCGTTTTTATAGGAAAAATCCTTTGAGTCTTCAAAGAAAATATAGTATTATAATAGAGTTGATGTTGGTTTATCATCAACCAACGACAGCTTCATCGAACAATGAGAAGATTACTTATTTATGTCACGAATTGGCGTGACGTTTCTACAAGGTGCCGTAACACCTAACAATAAGTAAGTCATAAAGTCATCAAAAGATTTTACCGTCTTTTTGTGATTTTAAAGGCTTGCTTTGCAGGCCTTTTTCTGTTATTCGATTGGTTTGATCTTTGTCAGAGTCTCAATGGAATCTGAGAAAATCAAAATACACTTTAGTTTTATTTTTTATAGGAGGTAATATGAAATTACTGGAAGACCGCATTCTCAAAGATGGGAATGTCCTTGGGGAGAACATCCTCAAAGTTGACTCTTTCCTTACTCACCAAGTGGACTTTGATCTCATGCGTGAGATTGGAAAGGTCTTTGCTGAAAAGTTCAAGGATGCAGGCATCACCAAGGTGGTGACTATCGAGGCATCTGGTATTGCTCCAGCCCTCTATGCTGCTGAGGCTTTGGATGTCCCTATGATCTTTGCTAAGAAGGCTAAAAATATCACCATGAATGAAGGGATCCTCACTGCTGAGGTTTACTCCTTCACTAAGCAGGTGACTAGTACTGTCTCTATCGCAAGCAAGTTCCTCACTCCTGAAGATAAGGTTCTCATCGTTGATGACTTCCTAGCTAACGGCCAAGCTGCCAAAGGCTTGATTCAAATCATCGAAGAAGCTGGTGCACACGTCGAAGCGGTCGGTATCGTTATTGAGAAATCTTTCCAAGATGGTCGTGCCCTTCTGGAAGAAGTTGGTTACCCAGTCGTTTCACTTGCTCGTTTGGATCGTTTTGATAATGGTCAGGTCGTATTTAAGGAGGCAGACATCTAATGCAAAATAAAGAAAAACATTCGCAGGCGGCGGTACTAGGACTGCAACACCTACTTGCCATGTACTCGGGATCAATCCTGGTTCCAATTATGATTGCTGGAGCCTTGGGCTATTCAGCTCATGAATTAACCTACTTGATTTCAACCGACATTTTCATGTGTGGTGTAGCAACCTTCCTCCAACTTCAACTTAATAAATACTTCGGTATCGGTCTTCCAATTGTTCTTGGGGTTGCCTTCCAGTCAGTAGCACCACTTATTATGATTGGTGAGAAACACGGTAGTGGTGCTATGTTTGGTGCCCTTATCGTTTCAGGGATTTATGTTATCCTCGTTTCTGGTGTCTTTTCAAAAGTGGCCAATCTCTTCCCTTCTATCGTTACGGGATCTGTCATCACTACTATTGGTTTGACCCTCATCCCTGTGGCTATCGGAAATATGGGAAATAATGCTGATAAGCCTACTGGTCAAAGCCTCTTCCTTGCAGGTATCACCGTTCTCATCATCCTTTTGATTAATATTTTCACTAAAGGATTTATCAAATCCATCTCAATCTTGATTGGTTTGATTGTCGGTACTGCCATCGCAGCAAGCATGGGCTTGGTTGACTTCTCACCAGTGGCTGCGGCACCTATTGTCCACGTGCCAACACCATTCTACTTTGGAATGCCTAAGTTTGAGTTGTCATCAATCATCATGATGTGTATTATCGCTACAGTGTCTATGGTTGAATCAACTGGAGTTTACTTGGCCCTCTCTGATATTACCAAAGAACCACTCGATAGCACTCGCCTTCGTAACGGTTACCGCGCTGAAGGTTTGGCTGTTCTCCTTGGTGGACTCTTCAACACCTTCCCATACACTGGTTTTTCACAAAACGTTGGTCTTGTGAAATTGTCAGGTATCAAGACTCGCTTGCCAATCTACTATGCAGCTGGTTTCCTTGTTCTTCTTGGACTCCTTCCTAAGTTTGGTGCCTTGGCTCAAATCATCCCAAGCCCAGTCCTTGGTGGTGCTATGCTTGTTATGTTCGGTTTTGTATCTATCCAAGGGATGCAAATCTTGGCACGTGTTGATTTCGCCAACAACGAACACAACTTCTTGATTGCTGCGGTATCAATCGCTGCAGGGGTTGGTCTTAACGGCAGCAACCTCTTCAACAGCCTACCAAATGCTTTCCAAATGTTCTTCTCAAACGGTATCGTCGTTGCAAGCTTGCTTGCCATCGTCCTTAATGCCATTTTGAACCATAACAAAAAAGAAAAATAACACAAGAACACCTGAGTCACTTGACTTAGGTGTTTTCTTTGAAATTAAAATCTTCAAGTTGTAAAGCAAAAGAAAAGACTAAGCAACTACTCTGTCTTGCTTTTACTGAAAGTAGCTCATGCTATTTAATTCTTACGATTGACTTATTTTCAATTCTATAGACAGCATCGTAATCTTCCAGATTGTAATGATGGGCAATTTCAATAATACTATTAGGCAACTGTTTCAAGACATTACTTATTTCTTTTGAACTTGCTGCATCTAAAGAAGCCATCATCTCATCCGCAAGTAAAACCTGCTTTTCCCTCAAAATAGCACGTGCAATCTCAAGTTTTATGATTTGACCACCTGAAAAGTTATCTCCAGTTAATTCATAGTCTAATTGGTGACAACAAGCCTCCCATAGTCCAACTTTTTTTAGTGTTGAAATGAGCAATGAGTCAGAATAATCTTGATAAAGAGTTAGATTATGTCGCACACTTGTATGAAAGACATAGGGATTTTGATGAATAATTGCAATATTATCTAAATTTGGAGTCAGCTCCCTTCCATCAATGCTTTTAAAAATGATTTTCCCACTATATGCCTTATCTTGCCCTGATATTAACCTAAAAAGTGTTGTTTTTCCGATACCACTATCACCAACTATAAGATTATGCTGAGACAATGAAAAAGTAACCGTAACATCTCGAAAAATCTCTTGATTATCATAAGATTTAGTGACGTTTTTTAACTGAATTTCTTCTAAAGTATGTATGTGAAGCCCTTTTGAAGGAATTTCTGACTCACTTCCAAATGTCAATAATTTATCTTTTATCACTTGACTTGATTGAATACTTGCAATAGCCTCCAGAATCTGTTGTAAGGGGTTAATAAGATATGTTGAAGCAGACATCATAGCAATAAGTGTAGTAATTGAATTTTGTTTCATGACAAGACCAATCACAAATGGTCCAATCAAGCCGACAGCTTTCAGAGGTCCTGTCCAAAACATAACTAAATTCTGAAGTGTATAATACTTAAATTGTGTCGTCTCCATCTCACTAAGGGTTATGAGAGTTTGCTTTACATTCTCTTTTTCTGCTTGGTTGCAAATAATCGTTTCAATCCCTTTACCAAAGTCTGTAATAGCTCTTAAATCTTTCTCTTTTGAGCTACTTAGTAATTCTCCTGACTCTTTTAACTTTCTCTTAAATATAAACTGAGGCAAAATCATCAGAAAGGCACCTACAGTAAAAAGACTACCTACAATAATATTTTGTTTGAGCAGATAAATTACAGATACTAGGACAGAGGCGCCCCACACTGGCAAGATAAGAAAAGATTGGAGGAACTCCTGGTCTACAATTCCAAGATCTTGTGTCAAGAGTGAGCAAAGCTCAGAATCCGAAATGTTTTTAGGAAAGACAGCATGATTCTTTAAAATATTTTCTGATAGGCTCACATTAAACGCTCTAATAATAGAACGAAGCAGAATATTCTCTATATACATAAAAGCGTACACAACCACCCAAAGAGAGATACTCGAAAATGTAAAAACTATTAAATCCCGACTATCACTACTATCTATATGACCTGCCATCTGGATAATTACAGGAATAACAATTCCTTGACAGGAATAAAGAAGCGCAAAAATGATATATAGTATAATGTCCTTTTTAGGAAGTAGCTTAAAAAAATTAACCATCATTATGAAATAGCAACCGATTTATTTTTTTCAATAATCATTGCTTTTACCTCCTTCAATTTGATACTATTATTTTAGTTTATTAATAGTATCAACTATTGAAATTTCGGAAATCCGATAAGGTAATTTTATATGGAACAAGGTCAAAAATTTAAACAGATTCGAAAACAGAGAAAATACACTATTCAGAGACTCGCTCAAGTAGCTGGATCTGTAGCGAGTCTTTCAGACTTTGAAAATAACAAAACATCACTCTCAAATGATACTCTTTTCAAACTTTTAAAACACCTAAAAGTCGAATATAATGAATTTTTCGGACAAGAATATCTTGTGGACGAAACCTACATAAAACTCGCTAATCAATACAATCAAGCCTCAAATAATCTAGATTTTGAAGCACTAAAGCAAGTCGCAGAAAGGTTTCGCATTTTAGGAGAAACTAATTATAGTGATTATTTGATTAGTCTTTGTATTACCTGTCAGATTTCAAAACTTCAAAACCAGTCAGTTAACCAAGATATTGCTACAGAACTTCAAAACTACTTCTTTTCGATTGATATTTGGACACTTCTTGATATTGATTTACTGGATATGGTAAAGGATATCTTCACAGAAGATGCACTAATAATCTACATTAAAGAACTTCTATCAATTCTCGGTAAAAATCCTAGAAATAATTTAGATCGAATCACTTTAGATGTTATCAGTCGTTGTATTTTCCAAATCATTCTTTACGGAAATCAAGAAGATAGTGATTACTATCTAAACGAACTAAAAACTATTCAATTACCAGATTATTTCATGTTACAAAAACTCTATCTTAAAGAACTAGAAGCCGCATACCTTTATAAATTTATCGATAAGAATATGGGAAAGACTTTACATAAAGAAATTCTCCACTACTTGGCTTTTATTGGTGATGACGATAATTTGAGAGAATGGGACCAAACCTTCTGTCAATTATAGACTTTATTGGATAACAGTTGTACAATGATTATATAATTTGAAAAATTTAGAAAGGAAAACAGAATGCACGAAACACATTCTCTCCGTGAGCGATTTCTTGTTTTCTTCAAGATTTTTGTGCCCATACTGATTTATCAGTTTGCCAACTTCTCGGCAGCATTTGTGGACACTACCATGACTGGCCAATACGATGCCCTACACTTGGCGGGGGTAGCCATGGCAACGAGTTTATGGAGTCCTTTTTTCACCTTCTTAACAGGTATCGTCTCTGCCCTAGTTCCTATTATCGGACACCATCTAGGGGCAGGTCGCAAGGACCGAGTGGCACCTGATTTCTATCAATTTCTCTATATGGCCTTGGGCCTATCACTTATCCTCTTTGCCCTTGTTTTTCTAGGGGCACCCTTGGTTTTGAATCATTTAGGTTTGGAGCCTTTGGTCAGAAAGGTTGCCCTTGGTTATTTACGCTTTTTGAGTCTTGGGATTATTCCCCTTCTACTCTTTAGCGTGGTTCGCTCCTTCCTTGACGCCCTTGGCCTCACGCGCCTCTCCATGTACCTCATGCTTTTGCTCCTACCTCTCAATGGTTTCTTCAATTTCCTCCTCATCTATGGCATTGCTGGTCTACCAGAGTTAGGGGGAGCTGGAGCTGGTCTGGGAACTTCAATGGCTTATTGGGCCCTTCTCCTCATTTCCATTGCCGTTATCAGAAAGCATAAAAAGGTTAAGCCCTACCACATTGAAAAGGTTCAACCCCTTGATAAAACAGCTCTACTTGAGGCACTTAAACTAGGTCTCCCTATTGGTGGAACGGTCTTTGCGGAAGTCGCTATCTTCTCAGGTGTCGGTCTGGTTATGTCTAAATATCCGTCCCTAGTGATTGCCAGTCATCAGGCGGCCATGAATTTCTCAAATCTCATGTACGCCTTCCCTCTCAGCATTTCCAGTGCCATGGCTATCATTATTTCCTACGAATTTGGGGCTAAACGCATGAATGCGGTCAAGAGCTACAGCAAGCTGGGACGATTGACAGCCCTAGGATTTTCTATCTTTACCTTGATTTTCCTCTACTTCTTGCGCTATGATTTGGCTGAACTTTATGGGCATGAGCCTGAATTTTTGAGAATGACAGCCATTTTCATGACCTATAGCCTCTTCTTCCAAGTGGCAGATGTCTTTGCGGCTCCGCTTCAAGGAATCCTCCGTGGCTACAAGGATACCAAGGTGCCTTTTTATCTCGGTGTCCTAGCCTACTGGGGTATCACCTTCCCAGTAGGCTTCCTGCTTGAAAAAGTCACTGGGCTAGGTCCCTACAGTTACTGGATTGGCCTGATTGCCAGCCTTATCGTCAGTGGTCTCTGTTACCAATGGCGCTTAAATAGAATCGTCAAACGTTACGAATCACAATAGTGATATCCCTGAAGCAGTCTTGTCAGACTGCTTTTTCTATGCTCAAACCTCGATAATACAGAAAAAAACCTCCTGCATATTGAAAACAGATAGACTGTTATCAATACACAGAAAGCTTCTTTTGATGAGTGATTAATTATATTCAGATTTTCCTAACCTATTACCAAACTGGATGCATTAATGAAAACATAGATGTTTAATATTGAAAAAAGTATCACAGAGACCAGCTGGATCAACTAGGGCACCATAAATCATGACTAAACCACAGAGAGCTAGGAAATGATAAAAATAAACTACTTTCTCCCCTGTTTTAGGAAGTAAAAGAAAAGACCAGAACCACAAGACACAAATGGCTATTAATATGATTAGTTTATTCATCCATTCCATAATAATCTCCGTCACAAAGGTTTCGCACAATAAAATAGTCCTTAGGACTATCTGAATGTTATCATAAAATCTAACAAGTGCTGTCATTACTTCTTAAGGAAATATCTTAGTATCTCTTGCTAGTCTTGTTAAGGTAAGTTAAGACATATAAAATCATATTGGGAGGTTGGGGAGACTCATTATTACACAAAGTACAATAATGTTTACAGACGCCAAAACCAGCAAAAGCTAAGGAGAAGGACATATTGACACTTGTCAGATTTCTCACTATTATAGTGTACTATTTTTTTATTTGAAACATAAAACAATTTTGCCCAAATTGTTAAAAAATGTAATGAAAGGTCACTTTTTTATCCTGAATGGTTAGGTTACATATCATGTTAGGTTTAAAAGGCTTTCATCTTATTTACATCTTCTTCTGTCATGAAAAAAGAGGTTAGAACCAAGGGGAACCAACCTCTTTTTAGTAAGTAAAATCATTCCTTCAGAATACCTAATCAATCCACTTGATCAAGCAAGTAAGCATAGCCCTCTTTTGCCATGTCAGCTTTAGGAACAAATCGCGTTGCTACACCATTGATACAGTAGCGTAAACCACCTCTATCACTTGGCCCATCTGGAAAGACATGACCTAGATGAGAATCACCCACACGACTACGTACCTCAATACGATCCATATTGTGCGAATGATCTTCCTTATAGTTGGCTACCTCTGGGCTTATAGGACGAGAGAAACTTGGCCAACCACAGGACGAATCAAACTTGTCCTTGGACGAAAAGAGTGGCTCACCAGTCGCCACATCAACATAAATCCCAGGCTCAAACTGATTCCAAAGCGGACTCGTAAAGGCCCGTTCTGTTCCATTCTCCTGAGTCACAGCGTAGGCTTCTGGACTCAAACTTTCCTTAAGCTCCTGCTGATTTGGCTTGTGATAAGCACTAGCATCAATGACAGGACTAGCTGCCTGATTGACATTGATATGACAGTAGCCATTAGGATTTTTCTTGAGATAATCTTGATGATAATCCTCAGCAGGAATAAAGTGTTGGAGGGGCAACAACTCAACCGCCAAAGGCTGACCGTATTGCTCAGTCATTTCTTGGAAAACTTGCTCGATAGTCGATAAATCATTTGCATCCGTGTAGTAAACACCCGTACGGTACTGAGTCCCCACATCATTGCCCTGTTTATTTTTACTCAGAGGATTGATAATACGGAAGAAATGTAGCAGAATCTCACGCAAGGACACCTTGCTAGCATCATAGGTCACCTGAACGGTTTCAGCGTGACCCGTCTGACCGATGAGCTCATAGCGAGTCGTCTCACTACGGCCATTGGCATAACCCGAAACCGCATCAAGCACACCAGGAACGCGAGAAAAATACTCCTCAACACCCCAGAAACAGCCACCAGCAAGATAGATAGTATGATTATTAGAATCTGACATCTGTAAAACTCCTTTCACTAGAACGTTTTATATCCACGCCTTAAGTGTAACGCTTTTGAGAAGATTTCGCACTTATAGTGACTTGAGGGAGAAAAAATCCCATCACATTGTGATAGGATTTTATTTTTATTCCATTTCAAAGCTTTCGCTCTTAATCTTATCTGGTAAGGTGAGAGACAAGAGGATGCACAAGATGGCTGGTATCAACCATGGCAAGGATGCTCCTGACAATGGTAGGAAGTTAATGAGGGCATTTAGTCCAGCAAGCTTGAACTGGCTGCCTAGAACGCTGAGCAAGGCAATCAGGGTGACTACTGCAACTGTAATCTGCATACCAGGTTTAGACAAGGCCACGAACTTGTTGGCAATTACAATCATGACAATCGTAATGGTGATTGGGTAGAGAATCAAAAGCACTGGCACTGAGAAAGCAATGATATTGTTAAGTCCCAAGTTGGCAATCGCAAACCCAATCAAGGTAAAGAGAATGGCGTAAGCCTTGTATGATACTTTCGGAAATGCCTTGTGGAAGAATTCTCCTGTCGCAACGATAAGTCCTGCGGTTGTTGTGAAACAAGTCACTGTCACCATGATAGCTAGGAAAATTTGAGCCGCTGGTCCAAAGATAGCTTGTGTGGCTTGTGACAAGACGCTAGCACCAATATTGGCATCTTTTGGTAGGCCTGCCACTTGGAGTGGGAAATGATTGCCCAAAAAGGCTAGTCCCAAATATAAAGCACCAAAGAGAAGCGTCACTACAAAACCAACAACCCAAATAGTCGAAATATACTCTTTTTTAGACTTAAAGCCTAGTTGGTTGAGGGTGACTACTGCCACTACACTGAAGGCCACAGAAGCCAAGGCATCCAAGGTGTTATAGCCTTCCAAGAAGCCCTTACCAAATGCAGAAGCCTGATAGGCCTGACTAGCAGCCTGAGGACTGTGAGCACCGTATTTAAGTGCTCCTGCCACAATAACCATAACAATCATAATAGCAAAGACAGGTGTTAAGATACGTCCAATACTATCTAGAATTTTAGATGGGTTCATGGCAATCCAAAGTGCTAAAGCAAAGTAGATTACGGTAAAGACAAAGAGCCAAAGGCTAGTATGCCCACTGCCAATCAAAGGTGAGAAGCCAATCGAAAAGGCTGCTGCTGCCGTTCTAGGAATGGCAAAGAAAGGACCAATGGACAGGTAAAGAACTGCCAAATAAACTAGGGCAAACTTAGGCGAGATTTTTTGTGAAATCTCATGAATGTAACCCTTAGGATTTAGGGTCCCGATCACCAGAGTTAGGATGGCAATACCAATACCTGATAGGACAAACCCTGCAATCGCAGGCCAAAAATGACCTCCAGATTCAAAGCCTAGCTGAGGCGGAAAGGTCAGATTTCCGGCTCCAAAGAACATACCAAACAACAATAAAGCTGTAAGGCCTCCTTTTTTTAACATAAGTTTCTCCAATCTAAAACAAACAAGACATCAGCTCAAAAAAGATAACTTGTTTATTACTATTTTAGTCAACTTACTTAGTATGACATGATTAGTTTGGAACTTCAAGCTATTCAAACTTATTAGGAAAGGTTTTAAAAATTGCAAATTTTCTGTATCATTGTACGAAAAAACTAGACAAGATTCTTATCTCGTCTAGTTTGATCGTTTGATTATGGGTGACTGACAATCAGCTCAAGCTCTCCCTTGATTTTCCAATCTTGAACATCGCTTGGTAGAATGAAGTGGCTTCCTTTTGCAATTGGATATTCTTGACCATCAACAAGGAGACTTCCTTGACCATCAAGCACACTAAACAGACTGTAATCAGCAGTCTTTTCAAAATCAGCCTTACCTGAGATTTCCCATTTGTAAACAGCAAAGAAATCACTTGCTACTAAGAGCGTTGATTTGAGGTCATCTACTTTTGTTGTGACTGGTCGACTGTTGGCTGGCTCACCGATATTAAGGACATCGATAGATTTTTCAAGATGGAGTTCACGCAGGTTACCTTGATCATCTTTACGGTCAAAATCATAAACACGGTAGGTCGTATCACTAGATTGTTGCGTTTCAAGAACCATGATACCTGCACCAATAGCATGCATGGTACCACTTGGCACATAGAAGAAATCACCTGCTTTAACTGGAACCTTAGTCAAAAGATTTTCCCAATCCTTACTTTCAATTTGCTGACGCAGTTCTTCTTTTGATTTGGCATTGTGGCCATAAATAATTTCAGCACCTGGTTCAGCAACAATGATATACCAACACTCTGTTTTACCAAGTTCACCTTCATGTTCAAGTCCATAAGCATCATCTGGATGGACCTGAACTGAAAGCCAATCATTGGCATCCAAAATCTTAGTTAAAAGTGGAAAAACAGGTTCCTGACGATTTCCAAACAATTCACGATGCTCTGCATAAAGAACATCTAAAGTTTGACCGGCATAGCGACCATTTTTAATAGTAGAAACACCATTTGGGTGTGCGGAAATAGCCCAGTACTCTCCTACATGGTCGCTTGGAATGTCGTAGCCAAAGACATCACGCAAATGCGTGCCACCCCAAATCTTCTCCTGCATAACAGATTGTAAAAATAATGGTTCAGACATAAAAACTCCTTATATAAGAATGAATAGACTCAAAATCTATGTCTTAACATAGATGATTACTCACATCATGATAAATGAATCAGTTCCACTTTAAAGCGGATGTTCCAAAAATCACCTATAGCCAGTAAGCTCCATCATCAGCAAATCACAAACAGACTTTGACGAGTAATTACCTCAATTATAAGCATAATTTGTGAAAATATCAACAGAGTCCTTAAAGAAATCATAAGATTTTGGCTTAATGGCTGCAAGTCATTTCAATAGCAAATTTCCTTTAAGAATCCTACTCATTCCTTCATTTTTCGGATAGATTGATTGAATTTAAAGACTTTTTAACCTATAATGTTATTGATATTATGAAAGGAAATCTCTCAATGAAATTCTATTCCTATGACTATGTGCTAAGTCAGATTAGCCAACAAAACTGGGTTATGGTTGCCATTACTGCAGGACTTATTTTAGTGACCGGTGTATTTGCTTTTAAAGCCTTCAAAGAACGCCATGATACTAAGTTTCGTGAACTCTCTATTATTTCTATTTTAACCTTAGTTGCCGTGGTTCTAATTGCTATCAGTAATTTCCAAAGCAATCAATCTAACAACGACCAATTTAGAGCATCTCTTCACTTTATCGAGGTTGTGTCTAAAAATCTTGACGTTGATAAGAGCAAGGTTTATGTCAATACTTCTACTACTACAGATGGCGCTATCCTCAAAGTTGGAAACAAGTACTATCGTGCCATCTCAGGTTCAGAACCTGACAGCTACTTGCTAGAACAAATAAAACTTTACAAGTCTGATGTTGAACTCGTGGAGGTTAAAAAATGACATCTTTTTATCTTACTGTTGCAATTAAACTAGCTTTGGGGCTTATTTCACTCGTCTTTGTTATCAATTTAACAGGTAAAGGAAACCTAGCACCTAGCTCAGCTACTGACCAAGTACAGAACTTTGTTCTTGGTGCAATCCTCGGTGGTACAATTTATAGTAGTACCGTTTCAATCCTCCAATATATCGTGATTTTGATTATTTGGACGATTTTGATTTTACTTCTAAAATGGCTAATTACCAATATTCTCTTTATCAAACATTTGATTGACGGTAAACCAACTGTCATCATCAAACATGGTCAACTAGATCCTGAAGCTTGTCGCTCTAAAGGACTTTCAGCTTCTGATGTCGCTTTAAAATTACGTTCTCAAGGAATTTTTCAACTCAAAGAGGTTAAACGTGCAGTTATTGAACAGAACGGCCAATTGATTGTGGTTCGTGCGGGTGATGAAAATCCGAAATACCCAATCGTTACTGATGGGGTCATTCAAACAGAAATTCTTGATACTATTGGTAAAACGGAGGATTGGTTAAATGAAGAGCTTCAAAAAATGGGATATGACAACATTTCAGATATCTTCATCGCTGAATATGATAAAGGAAAGATTAATGTTGTCACTTATTAAACAAAATACTTGCATTACCGTTTAATATTGTCTACAATGGTCTCATCATAAAAAGGAGGTTCTATCATGGGAATCGAAGATAAATTGAATCAAGCTAAAGGTGCTCTTAAAGAGGGTGCTGGTAAACTGACTGGCGACAAAAAGACTGAAATTGAAGGTGCTGTTGAAAAAGTTGTAGCAAAAGCAAAAGACGGTCTCGAAGATGTTAAAGAAGGCATTGAAGGTGCTGTTGAAGGCCTTAAAAATAGCTTTAAAAAATAAGACAAAAAAGAAGTTTTCAAGCCATTTGGCAAGAGAACTTCTTTTTATATGTTTTCTAAACTGAAATTACTTACGAGAATGCTTGCTTCCTTTAAGTGCAAATGATGTTGTCATAAGTACAGCCCCTAATGCACCTAGTCCCAAGCTGCTCACATCACCAGTATTTGGTAGACTTGATTTACTTGTTTGATTGCTTTGTGAATTTTTAGATGACTGATTAGCCTTAGAACTTGTTTGGGTATTTTGTTTCTGAGCAAAATCAGTCTGAACATTTGTTTTTGTAGCTTCCTTTTGGTTGGAAACTTCTCTTAGCTGACCTTTTGATTCCGCTTGGGAACTTTGATTTTGTGTAAAAATCTTATTCAACTTCTCAGCAGTCTCATGAGCTTGTTGTTGGGCACTGCTTGATGTATTGGTACTTGCCTGTTCAGGTTGTTCTTCTGCAGACTGGTTAGCAACTGTTGTTTTTGATTCAAGAGACGACACCTCAGAGCTTGAAGGATTTGATGTTGGCGTATTTTGATTTGATAAAGCTGTGTTTGTCGCTGTCATTGCTGGATCATTGGTAGCTGGTTGATTACCACTGTTACTTGTCGTAGGGCTCATATTTATAGAGTTTGAGCTACTTGTTTGACTAGCAAAGTTTGGTGGGGTTGGACGTCCAGTATTAGCCGTCTGGCTTGTTGAACTTGTACTACTTGTGCTAGTTGTATTCTCAGAACTTGTCGAAGCAGATTGGCCCCATGCTGTGTTAACGCTTCCGGTATTGATAGAGCTTCCCCCATAGCTAGTCGGTCCACCGTAGCCTCCAAAGTTATCAGGCACTGAGCCATTGCCAAAGCCACCGCCTGGGAACCCACTCATGCCACCAGCACCAGGACCATTGTTTGTGCCTTCTTCAGTAGCTGTTGCAGTCACACTAGCACCACTTGATGTCGTAATGGTATAGGTTTCACCCGAAGTTAGACTCTCGGTACTAAAGACCACATTTCCAAATGAAGTTGTTGCTGTCGTGGTCGCTACAACATTTCCAGAACTATCTGTAACTGTGATGGTATCTCCAGCACTACCAGAGATGTTGGCCATGATATAAGACTGGCTTGAACCCGTTGTAAAGGCCTGAGCCATTCCTTGGTTACCTATGGCCCAAACGGTACCGCCAGAAATAATACCTGTTCCATCGTAGTCGATAGCAGCATTATCTGCACTTGTCTGAGCGACGTAGAGAGAACCACTTTTCACTGTCACATTGCCGTTACTGTCGATACCATCACCATCTGCCAAGATAGTTACCGTTGCACCGTCAATATTGATGCCCACTTCATTTTCCAAGTCAGAAGTCGAATTGGTTAAGCTTGAAGTATCAGCGCTGTCCTTGGTCGTCCACTCAGTGGCGTTAATACCATCATCACCAGCAGTGATATCAACGGTTCCACCTGTCAAATTGATATAACGCCCTTCAAGGCCTTCGTCACCTGCTACAACTGTTACTTTAGAATTGCCTTCGACAGTCAATTCATCTGTAACCGTGATACCTTTATCAGTTGCATTAATGGTTACCGTTGAGTCGGTAATCGTCAAATCACCACTGTTCACATCTGTTTCGTCTTCGACCTGAATACCGTCATCAGTTGCTGTGATGTTGACTGTAGCATTTTTAATAGTTACAGCTGTCGTCGCATTGATACCATCTTTAGCCTCTGACGTCAAATCAAGCGTTACTGAATCAACAGTCACACTATCAGCCTTGATGGCGTGCTTTTCAGTACTTGAAAGGGTAAGGGTGCTTCCAGTACCACTCGTGATTGTTAAGGCACCAGCGGCTTCAATCGCATTAGCAGACGTTGAAGAAATAGAACTGTCTGAAAGGACATTAACAGTCAATTCTGCTGAAGAATTAGAAGTAATAAACGAATCCGTTAAGGTCACACCATCCAAGTAGATTGTCACCGGATCTGTCACGCTACCTGACACAATAATGGTATAGCTTGAACCATTTCCGGTCAAAGTGTATGATCCTGCTTGATTGATGGTAATTGTCGTTCCATCAACTGTGACAGTACCGCTATCACTTGTTACCACGGTTGTTCCATTGAAAGTAATCGTTGTCGTTGAGCTTTCTGAATCACTATCTTCAGACTCAGTTGTCGTCGTTTCAGTAGCTGAATCTGAGGCGCTGTTGGTTAACACTGAAGCTGTTTCAGATGCAGTGGCTTCAGTGGTGCTTGAGCTTGTATTAGAGCTAGTGTTTTCTTCTGCATTGTTCGTTTCAGATGCTGAGGTTTCACTAGTTGTGCTTTCAGCAGTTTCAGAAGAACTTGCTTCTGGAGTTGCGGAAGTACTTGAATGATCAGATGTTTCACTGCTTGTTGATGTAGCAGTCGTGTCCTCTGTCGTACTTGTTGTACTTATTGTACTTATTGTTGACGAATCAGTGTCTGAAGTTGAAGCCACAGTTGAAGTACTTGTAGCCGATTCTGTGCTTGTTTCAGTAGTTTCTGATGTATTGTCGGTCTGAGTACTTTCTTCAATTAAATCAGCAGTGGTTTCACCTGTTGAAACCGTTGAGAGTGTTGATTCAGTGTTTGTCTCGTCTGCTGAAACCTTGCTGTCATTTAAGACAACTGAGCTACCAAAGATTAAGCTTGCTACCAGGACTGAACCTGCTGTTTTCCATTTTGATGATTTCTTAATGGCATAACGTTCTTGTGTTTGTTTGCTATGTTTGTATGTCATATGTTGGACCTCTTTCTTACTTTTGAGATGCCTCTATTAAACACAAGAAACCTAAGACAAGACTTAAAGAAAGGTTAATCTTTCCTTAAAGTAAAAAAGTCCCCAAGATATTGGGAACTTTCAATCTCTAGGATAAACTACTCTAAATTCTTCCAAAACAACTAGACTGTCCTGACTAAAATGTAATCCAACCTCTTCCAACCAATTGCTAAAGAGATTCTCATGAATCTCTTGCCAATAGGTTAGCCCACGGTCTCCTTCACCTTCCTTGTAGGCATGGTCTTTAGAAACCTCTTTAAATGGGATGACCTCAACTTTCGTCGTTTCAATAATACAAATAGCATTCTCCTTATTATCAAGAATGACGCTCAGTTCATTTTCCTTGGGCAATGGTTCATTCCCCACTGCATACAAGTCAAAAGCTGAACTGGTTGCTGTCTTTTGGCCCATCAATACGAGTTCTGCCAAATAATCTGCTTCCACGCCAAAGGCCCAGGCATCAATCTTATCTCCGATTGTCTGATTTAAAATCTTATAGGCTTGCCACATCTGGTCTGATTTCATCAATCTACTCCTGCTTTTACTCTCCTTCCATTATATCAAAAAACGCTAGATCATCCGACCTAACGTTTTCATCTTAATACTTAGAATGTTTGTAACCGTAAAAGGCATAGATCGCTGACCCAATTAGCACTGCCAAACCAAAGGTTAACCATGTCTGCCAACTGTACTGACTCATAAAGGAGAGGCAGACGATAATTGAAATAATGGGCAAGACAGGAACAAATGGAACCTTAAACTCATCCTTCTGTGGCAAGCCCTTGTCCTTACGAAGAATAATGAGGGCAATAGCCAAGAGGACCAAGTAAGCCAGGGTCGCAATGTTAACCAAGGATGCCATATTGGCCAAAGAGAAGATACCTGCTGAGATAGCTGACAAAACACCTGTCAAAAGCGTCGCATGATGTGGAACCTTATTAGTCTTTGAAACCTTTTGGAAGGTTTCAGGAAGGAAACCATCACGCGCCAGGCTATAAACCATACGGCTAAGGGCATAGGCCATTGAGATACATACCGTAATCAAGGTCATAATAGCAACCACAGAGACATAGTTGGCCGCCCAAGAAATACCGATATAGCGAAGGGCATAAGCCACGGCATCATCAACATTCAACTTGGTATAGTGAACCACTCCTGTCAAGACCAGAGAAACCACGGCATAAAGTGAAGCTACGATAATCAAGGCAAGAACGATACCTCGGGGAACGTTCTTTTGCGGCTCTTTAATCTCGTCTACTGTCATAGAGATAGACTCGAAACCAAGGAAACCAAAGAACATGAGAGAGGCACCCGCCATAATTCCTATCTTTCCTCCATAAATTTGCCCAAAGCCAAATGGTGCAAAATCTGCCCAGTTGCTAGGATTCAAATGGAAGAGACCCACTAAGATAAAGACTGCCAAGGCTGAAAACTTGAGCACTACCAAGAGGGAGTTCAAACGTAAAGCCTGTTTAGAATTCATGAGAAGAAGAGCCGTCACCAAGACCAAGACCAAGACTGGCAAGAGGTCAATGTAAGTGCCTTGACTGGGATTGAAAGGTCCACTGATGGCTTGAGGCAACTTAAGACCAAAGCTAGCCAGTAGCCCCTTGAGGTAGGCACCCCAACCAGAGGCAACACTGGATACAGCATTCATAAAGACAATCATGGTCAACCAGCCACCCATCCAGGCAGGATACTCCCCCCAGACAGCATAGAGATAACCATAAACACCACCAGCCGATGGGTAACGTGAGGCAAACTCAGCAAAGAAAATAGCTGACATCCCAACACACACGGCTGAAATCAAGACCGAAATAATCAGGGCAGGACCAGCTAGAGTCGATGCCGCGGTACCAGTAATTGTAAAGATTCCTGTCCCAACCATGGCACCGATTCCCAGAAGGACTACATCCCTAAGGGTCAGATGTCGTTTCATCTCAGTCTGAGCGAGACCTACATCCTTTTTACGAAAAATACTCATTTTTATACTCCATTTTTTGCGAAATACTCAACTATTATACCATATTTCTTGGCCTAAAAGGACCTCTTTCTGTATTTTTATACTTTTATTGTTGAATGCTATGCCAAAAATGGGGACTCCCAGGGGTTGCTTTTTAATTTTACATACATCTCTATCAAAAGAAACTTGCTAAAGTGCTTCTTTAGCATTCATTTTTGTTTCTAAAATCCTTATCTCGAAAGAATTTTCAATTTTTAGAAAAAATATGAAAATATTATGAATGCGTTTGATTCTTCTAATGAAAGATGTTAGAATGGGGTCATTAAAAAGGAAAAGGGGAACTTTTATGGAAAATAAAGTTCATTTTAAACTTCATAAAGTGAAAAAACAATGGGTTACCATTGCCGTATCTGGTTTGGCACTTGGTGCCTCATTGATTGGAGTTGGTGTCTCTGCCGACGAACAAGCTACGAATCAAGTCACCTCATCAAGCACACCTGAGAGCGTCAGCCAAGATCCTGATTTTGTCGTCACAGAAACAACTGTAGATACAACAAAAGCTGATCAAGTCGCAACCAATAATGCAGCTGATACAACTGCTACTGTTACAACGGAAAAGCAGCCAGTCCTTAAAGAAGATCAAGCAAGTAGCACTTACAATTTGGCTAGTGGCGAAACGAGAACTGCTACTTCAACTTCAGAAACAGCTAGCACAGTCACTGAAGTAAACAGTCAAGCACCAGAATCTGTTGAAACTACTATCGTTTCTGGCGGTCAATTCAAGAGTGATGCTGAAGGCAACTGGTACTACCTTAAAGACGGGAAAAATCTGACAGGTGCCCAAAACGTTGACCATTTTGACCTTTATTTCCACGAGGATGGAAAGCAAGCCAAAGGTGAGATTATCACTGAAAATGGACAATCTTTCTACTATGACAAAGCCAATGGACGTAAGGTAACCAACACCTCTATCAATATCAACGGTCAAGCCTACAATGCTGATGCCCAAGGTCGTTTGACAGCAGTTCTCCCTGAAACGAACAAACGCAACCAGTTTATCGAAGATAATAACCACAACTGGTATTACCTCGGTAAAGATGGCAAACCCGTCACTGGTGCTCAGACCATTGATACATTTAATCTCTACTTCCACGCAGACGGTCGACAAGCTAAAAACGAAATCGTTACTATTAATGGTGATAGCTACTATTTCGATAAAGACAATGGACGTCGTGTGACAGGTCGCCAATATCTTGATTATGCAAACCATAAATACTTTGGTTACTACTACTTCGATAAAGATGGCAAGATGGTAAAAGATGACTTTGTTACCGAGAATGGCAATCTTTACTACTTCGACGCTACTGGTGATCAACCTAATTTTGTCTTTGTTTCGGATAAAGCTGGGAATTGGTATTACATGAGTGACTTCAAAGCAACTAAAGGTTTCTCGGGTCCAATGAGATTCAGTACAACCTTTATAGACCGTAGCCAGACGCAGAATAAGATAATCACCAAAGAGCTTTATGGCCATCAGTATTATTTCGACCCCAAGACTGGTATCATGGTAACCAATCGTTATGTTTCTGACGATCAGGGAAATTGGTATTACTTTGGTGCAGATGGTCAAACCCTTAATGGCTTTCAAACTATTGACGGTTACCTTCATTACTTCACTGAAAATGGTCAACAAGTCAAAGGGGACTTCATTTACTACAATAACAATATTTACTATTTCGATAAAGACAATGGCAATTTAGTAACCAATCAATTCGTCAATAGAGACGATGTTTGGTACTACTTTGGACCTGATGGTAAAGCCGTGTCTGGTTTCCAAACCATTAACGGTCAGAACCTTTATTTCCACGAATATGGTGTCCAAGCTAAGGGACAACTGGTTACTGTTGACGGTAAAACCTACTACTTCGCCCCAAATACAGGTGAAAAGTGGGTTAATCGTTCACTTACCTTAAACGGTACGGTCTATAATTTTGACAATAATGGTGTGGCGACGACTAAAGCTGACCAAACCACAAATCGAAACCAATTTGTTAAAGGTACCGATCAAGAATGGTACTACTACGATGCTAACGGAAAAAAGGTCACTGGTTTCCAAACCATTAACAAGGACCTCTACTACTTTAACGATAAGGGCCAACAAGTTCGAGGAGGTATTTTCAACCTAGGTGATAACTACTACGTCGCCAACAAAGATACTGGTGCTATCCTTCGCAATGCCTTTTATCACGATACATCAACTGGACCTTATGGCAACTTCTCTGAAAACATCTACTACGCTGGCAATGATGGTGCCTTCAAGACAGGCTGGTTAGAAATCAACGGTAACCGTTACTACGCTAGCGACTATTCTGATGACGACTCCCCTAAAGGAAACCTCTACACTGGAGTACATAACTCTCAACTCTTTAGCCCAGATGGGAAACTCTTGACAAACGGTCTCTATCCTGAGTTCAAGCGTACTGGTGAAAATGCTTATGACCTTGAAGGTGTCTATGTCACAGATACCGACGGTAATATCAAAGAAGGTCCTTATCAGTATGATGGCAAGATTCTTGGATCAAAATATAGTAGCGTTCGCCAATCACAATGGTCAACTTTTGACGAATGGGACATTCTTAACGGACACCTCTACCATTTCGACTCTACACCAATGACCTTCACAGCACCAAATGGTCAAAAAGTGACCACAAACGTTGCCATTGCAACAACTAACAAAGCCCTTACATATCGCGGTGTAACCTTTAATTTTGATGCCAAGGGTATTGATGCGACAAAAGAAAAAGCCATCCACTTTGACCAATTGAAGACGGATCCTAGCGGTACAAGTTATCTCTATGAAAATGGCCAAAAAGTCACCGGTTTGAAGACCTTTGATGGCGTCAGTTACTATTTCTATGAAGATGGCCGTCAAGCCAAAGGTACTGAGGTCGCAATCAACAATAATATTTACCAATTTGACCAACTGACTGGTATCATGACACGCAACGCCTTTTCAAAATCATACAACTACGAAGGTTCTCCACGTTTTCCATACTACCCAACACGCTACTATGGCAATGACGGAGCTGCTCTGACAGGTTGGCAAACCATCAACGGCAAGGACTACTACTTCCGAGATAGTGGAAACCTTGAAACAGGACGTTTTGTCATCGGGGACAGAGCTTATAACGCTGATGACAATGGCGTAGTTACTGACCGCAAGGGTGAACCTGCCTACCGCAATCGTATCGTCTACGATAAAGGCGACAACTACTATTACAATGACAAAGGTGAGAAAGTTACCGGCTTCCAAGAAGTTGATGGCAAGGTCCTCTACTTCGACGCTGAAGGTAAACAAGTCCTAGGACGCTTTGTCACAGTTGATAATTACACCTACTATTTCGACCCTAAAACAGGTGAAAGATACACTAACCGCTCTGTCCTCATCGACGGTAAACTCTATACCTTCGATAAAGATGGGCATGTGGTGTCCTAAGATGAGATGAAACTGAGACGAAAGTCTTGGTTTTTTTGTGGGAGTTAAGTACCATATAAACTAACATTACATTTAGGAAACTAAAAATAGGCTGAGAAATAACCTCAGCCTATTTTATTTATACAAGAATTATATACTCTAATTATAACTTATCAATGATGAATCAAATCATATATTCCAAATCATAACTAGCATCAGAAAGAATACGTGCCAAAAATTGTTGTGTACGTTTTTCTTTTGGTCTGTAAAAAATGTCTTTTGGACTCCCCTCTTCGATGACATGACCACCATCCATGAAAACAACATGATTAGCTACATCTCGTGCAAACCCCATTTCATGAGTAACAACCACCATTGTTGTTCCTTCATGAGCAAGTTGTTTCATGACATCCAGAACATCCCCAACTAGTTCTGGATCAAGGGCCGATGTTGGTTCATCTAACAAGATAACCTCCGGCTTAACTGCTATAGCCCTGGCTAAACCAATACGTTGTTGTTGTCCACCTGAAAGTTGTGATGGGTAGTAATCTTTAAAATCCAGAAGACCAACTTTTTTAAGTGCTTCTTCAGCAATCTGTCGCGCTTCACTTTTAGGAACTTTCCTAGCAATCACTAAACCTTCCAAGATATTCTCAATGGCAGTCTTGTTTGCAAATAAATTGTAGTGTTGGAATACAAAAGCTGTCTTCTTTCGGATATCTAAAATATCTTTCTTTGATAACTTATCCAAAGAGTAGTCCTTACCCGAAATTGTTAATTGACCTCCATCTGCTTTCTCCAAGTGGTTAAGGCAACGTAAGAAAGTTGTTTTTCCTGAACCTGATGGTCCCAAGATGACAACCACATCTCCCTGTTTCACTTGTAGATTAACATCAACAAGAACCTGACGATCTCCAAATGTTTTTGATATATGTTTAGCTTCTAGCATAGTGACTCCCTCTATGTAAATTGCAATTTTCTTTCTCCAAGGTTAAAGAGAACTTGAATGATACCACAAATGATTAAATATAAAATGAAGATGACAAAATAAGATTCAAAATATTGATATCCATATGCTGCTTCAACTCGTGCAATTGCGGTAATATCTTTTATCGTCATAACAAAGACAAGTGACGTTCCTTTCACAATATTGATAACTAAGTTACACAAATTGGGAAGAGCAGACTTAAGTGCCTGAGGAAAAACGATTCTCAGATAAGCTTGTCTTGTTGTTAAACCTATGGCTTGTGCAGCTTCTAGTTGACCTTTATCAACAGTTTGTAATGCTGATCGAATGATTTCCGATAAACTTCCTGTCGTCATCAAGCTATAGATAATAAAAGCATAGTAAAGCGGATTAACTTTGAAGACATCTATGTGACTCCCAATTCCTTTAAAAAATTGATTTAACAAACTAGGGAACAAACTATAAAAAAATAAAATTAACAGAATTGGAGGTGTTGCACGAATAAATGCAAGATAAACAATTGAAAAAGTCTTGACACCTCTCAACTTATAAATCTGCCCTAAAGCGAGAAATAAAGCAGGTAGAAAACTCAATAAAATTGCCACAACCATGATTCCCAGAGTTACCGGAACACCATATAAAGCCTTGATAAAGGTATCTATTATAAAAGTAATATTCATTATTTACCTCTCTTTTACACTCAATTGTTGTTCTGTTATCCTAGAAATCAACGATAGAATTAACGCTATTCCCCAATAAACAAGGGCAACAGCTGTATAAGTCTCCAAAGAATAGTTTCCTAAATGGCGACTAATCAAAAGATTCCCTTTGCCCATAACATCAATAAAACCAATTGTATAAGCCAAAGCTGCATCGCGCATAAGATTAAGTATAGCTGTTGTAATATTTGGTAAAGCAACCTTAAATGCTTGAGGGGCAATAATTCTTACAAAGGTTTGTTCAGAAGTAAGCCCAATACTAAGCCCAGCTTCTAATTGTCCTTTAGGAATTGCTTGATAAGCCGCTTTAAACACTTCTGATATCATTGCTGAGAATAGGAGAACCATGGTCACTAGAACGAATATCAATTTGGACCAATCATTAATATCTAATCCCAACCACCAATTAAGAAATTCTGGAACTCCGTAAAATACCAAGAATAATAGCACAATAGGTGGGGTACAGCGTAAGATAAAAACATATCCCTTAGCTAAATTCTCCAAAGCTTTATCCTTGGAAAGGCTTGCCCAAGCAATTAATCCTCCTAATAACGACCCAAGTAAAGTCGTTAATATGATAACCAATAATGTCATTGGTAAGCCCTTTATGACTTCAGGTAATGCTCCAAAAACTTTTGAAATGTCATAATTGACCATATTTTCTCCTAACTAAACTCACTTCAGAAGCTTATCAAAACATCATACTTTTACGACGTTACAATTTACTTATTTGTCTACGTATGAGAAGACATCCTCACCAAAGTATTTTTTAGATAACTTTTCAAGTGTACCGTCTTCTTTTAGTTCCTTGATAGCCTTAGTATATTCTTTTGAAAACTCTTCGTTCTTACTATCTCGATGGAAGAGTGGATAGGTTGGAATTCCTTTATAAGGGAACCAAGTCAATTTATCTGCATATTGATGATACGCACCATCTTTATCAGTTACAGCCTTTTCAAAAGATAATTTAATATCAAAGTAAGCATCATAACGATTTTCCAAAACCCATGCATAGGCATCTGAAACTTGGAAAGATTCCGCAGATGTTAACTCGATTGGTTGATCTTTATGCTCATCGTTGTAGTCTTTGATAACATTCCACTGAGCATTTTGTGGTGAGATTGGCACCAAGCGACCATTTTGTTTTGCAAAATCAGAGATATTTTTATATTTATCTTTATCATCCTTACGAATGGTAAATCCAATAATACTTGCTCCAATTGGATCTTTAGGAATAATAAATTTTTTAGCACGTTCATCTGTGTACCACGCACCCTTAGTACCAATGTCATATTTACCTGACTCTAAACCAATCAAAAGATCATCATCACTTGTTCCAGTATATTCAAATTTGTACTGTGGAAGCTTTTTATCAATTTCCTTTAATACAGCTACCTCATAGCCATCAGAATTACCATCCTTATCAACAAAATCATAAGGAACATAGTTTTGAGTATGAGCAACTTTTAATGTTGTTACCTTTCCAGAATCTGATTTTGCTTTTTTATCTCCTGTTAAGCTACGTCCAATAACTGTAGCCCCAATAAGCGCTACAACAACAGCTCCACCAATAATCCATGTCTTTTTACTCATATTAATCTCTCCTTTTTCTTACAAAATTGCTGCTTCACGTACCCATTCAATACGCTCATGGTTAATATCACTTGGAATCGTGCAATCAGCACCAATGATTAACCCATGGGTTCCTGTATCAGCAATAATCTCCCTAACCTTTTCTTGAATAGCTTTTTTAGTTCCAGTATATAGAAGACCGTCTTTTCCATTTTCAAATCCTCCAAGAACTGTGCGACCTCTAAAAATGTTAAGACCTTTTGCCAAACTAATTCCTTCAGGACCGACCGCCCAATTAACTACCTGAGCAGGATAATCTTTAAAGAGTTCGATGTTATTACGGGCTCCTTCGTATCCGCAAATATGTAGAATATTATGTCCTTTAGCTCCATTAGCTGCTTCTAAAACCTTTAATTCACTTGGAGCAATAATTTCTTTATAAATTTCAGCGCTAACTCGCTCATCTTGAATACTTTGGACACTTAGGTAAATACCATCAGTACCTGCTTCTTCAATCACCCTCTGACTAAGACTCGCAATGTCTTCGCCAATAACATCTAAAACATGCTTCAAAGCTTTTCGGTTTTCCACAATGTAATCTGCGATAAGATCATCGCCACCTGAAACTTTTCCAACTAACCATTTTAAATAAGTAACCGGAGCGAAGATATTGTAAATTGCAACAATATCTTCAGGAAAATCAGCAATCAGACTTTTTACAAGTTCGACTTGTGCAGAAATCCAAGGATGATTTGCACCTAAAGGTTCAATCGTTTGCAAATCACTGATTGACTTAAAATCTTTAAAAGCAGGTTGTGGGTATGCGAAGAAACCATCACTCATCAATTTAACAAAATCAGGTTTAACTTCTTCAATAAATTTTTTATGACCAGCTTTATTTTTATCAATAATTTCTGGATTTTCAAAACCATGTAACCACTCATCTTCAGTAGTAAAATGATGCCAAAATCCTACTGGGACACGATCAACACTTTCTCCACGAAATGCTTTCAAAACTAACTCTCTTTTTTCTGACATAAGAAACTCCTTTTCTTTTATCCTAAAATCAACAACTCAATGAATTCACCTAAAATACTATAATCTCTTATTATCATTGGTTGCTTCAAAACTGAATGACATTATCTTATCAGAGATTATCACATCCGAAAAATAAAGAAATGTTATCCCTAGCCATAAATAAAATTTATGATATAGTAATCTAAATTACGTTAAATCCTATTGTTACTCCTTTTAAGCATATATACCTACATAGTATTATTACCATCAGCTATAAGTAATTCTTAATACCAAGATAGAGAATTACTATCACAAACATAATTTAGTCTCTAGTCTTCCTGGAGAATCACTTCTCTGACTAACTTTGCTATAATAGTCTCAAACAAATAAAAGGAGATTTTCTATGACATCCTTATACGATTTTACAGTTTCAGATCAAGCTGACCAACCCGTGTCTCTCCAGGACTATAAGGGCAAGGTCGTCTTAATCGTCAATACAGCAACAGGATGTGGTTTAACGCCACAATATCAGGGCTTGCAGGAACTTTATGACAAATACAAAGACCAAGGATTCGAGATTCTTGATTTTCCTTGTAATCAGTTTATGGGACAGGCACCTGGTAGTGCTGAAGAAATCAATAGCTTTTGCACCCTCAATTACCATACAACCTTCCCACGGTTTGCCAAAATCAAGGTCAATGGTAAGGAAGCAGAGCCACTTTTTGAGTGGCTTAAAAAAGAAAAATCCGGACCCCTTGGGGCTAGAATTGAATGGAACTTTGCTAAGTTTCTGATTAACCGTGAAGGTAACGTCGTAGAACGCTTTTCTTCCAAAACTGATCCACTAAAAATGGAAGATGCTATCAAAGCTCTTCTTAATAACTAAAAATAAAAAACGAGAGTAAAACTAGAACGACAATCTCTGACTGTCGCTAGTTCTGCTCTCGTTTTCTGCGTTAAGAAAAATAGTATAAAAAGAAATTTCGCTTTATCTTAGAACAAAGCTGTCAATGCTGTAATCAATCCAAAGATGATACCTGGCGCATTTGCAGCAGCAAGGGGAAGGTCACGTTCTTTTTTAAAGAGACCATAGTAAACCCAAAGGCTACAGTTGATAGCCGCTACCAAAGGTTGGATAAAGTTTCCTTTATGACCAGACAAATTGTCCATGATTTGTGGCACGTAAGATACGTACATCATTACTGACATAAAGGTTGCTACCCAACCAAGGGTTTTCATTTGTTTTTCTGACATTCGAGACTCCTCTTTTATAAATTCTTTCCTTGTACATCTTAAAAAATATTACAAGGCATGTTTTAATGCACTAGAATTAAAACAGTGTCTATCTTACGCTTTTACAATAGAGAATTCAAGAATTTTGGAGCAATGTTAAAAACATGTAAACTATCACAAGATTGTGATTGGTCACAATCTTGTGATAGTGAATTTAGTCTCTTATCTAGCGTTTTCATAATATTATCTTTTGATCCTTAGAATAATAGACTCTTTATGATTGATTATAACGAAATCATTCTGCTAAAAGTACTTCTTTGATGGTTTGTTTTTGGAGTTTTCTGTTGGATAGATAAAAGAGGCTTTCATATACCAAAGCAAAACCGAGCAAGGTCCAAAAGCAAACATTCCCATCAAAGTTATGCTCAATCTTTTCAGGAACGGTGTCTTTGATCACACCAATCAA